>Ga0210057_1000021_pt1 | contig 425576 bp, 465 predicted proteins | sample CryGeyCG2114_010_2_FD_183968 | JGI IMG/M metagenome (GOLD analysis project Ga0210057, IMG submission 183968) | Groundwater microbial communities from aquifer - Crystal Geyser CG10_big_fil_rev_8/21/14_0.10 (SPAdes) (version 2) | ecosystem: Environmental > Aquatic > Deep subsurface > Groundwater...
GCGGAGACGGAGAGATTCGAACTCTCGGAGCCTTTTGACGGGCTCACCTCTTTAGCAAAGAGGCACATTAGACCACTCTGACACGTCTCCTTTTTTGCCACTCCGACACGCCTGCCTGCCGTCAGGCAGGTCTACAAATACCACGAGACAATATCATATCAGAGCCTCATTTTCTATCACCCCACCTCTATCACGACACTACCCATCCACCTCGCTCCGCTCGGTGATACCTCTCTCACCCAGAGCCCCATATCCCTAGTATCATATATGATACTAGGGATATGGGGTATTTCTCATGCTGTTGTTCCTTATTTATTTTCCAAAAGACGAGCTGAGCTTTTGCTCTATCTCTATGAGCCTCTCGTATTTACAGACACGCTCAGGTCGAGTGAGTGACCCCGCTTTGATACATTCACACCTAGTACCTACTACTAGGTCAGCGATAAAAGTGTCGAGTGTCTCACCAGAACGATGAGATATAAATGGTTTCCATCCGGCTCCCTTTGTCATGGCGATAGCTTCGAGTGTCTCGGTGAGGGTACCTATCTGATTGAGCTTGATGAGTACCGAATTGATTGCTCGTGTCTCGATAGCTTTTGCTATCCTTTTTTTGTTTGTCACCGTGAGATCATCCCCTACTATCTGTATTTTCTCTCCAATTTCTTTATTCATGAGAGTAAATCCATCCCAATCATCTTCGGCGAGTCCGTCTTCTATAGAGATGATGGGATGCTTGCTGACCAATTCTCCATACCAGCGAATCATATCAGCAGTATTCATATCTTTTTCTATTTCACCCACCTTGAGTGCATATACTCCATCAGTATAGAAACTCGACGCTGCCACATCGAGAGCGATTTTTACTTCATCATGCGAATATCCTGACTCAGCGATGGCTTTTTCTATAAACACTATCGCTCCCTCATTTGAATCGAGTCGTGGTGCAAACCCTCCCTCATCTCCGAGATCTGTCGAGAGACCTTTTTCTATGAGCAATCGACGCAATGTCTCTATGATTTTCTCTCCTGCTTTTACTTTCTCAGAAAATGTAGCAAACCCGACAGGAGCAATCATGTATTCCTGAATATCGAGACCACTATCAGCGTGCTTGCCTCCGTTTATGATATTGAAAAATGGTGTTGGTAGTACAAAAGTATCAGTATCAGATAGTACACCGATGTATCGATAGAGCTCGACACCTCGTTCATCAGCGACAGCGCGAGCAAATGCGAGCGAGACACCGAGTATCGCATTTGCTCCGAGTCGTGATTTATTTTCAGTCCCATCGAGAGCGATAAGTGATGCATCGAGCGATGCTTGGTCATGGTCATTACCTACGATATGTCCTGAGATTTCGGTATTCACATTTCCTATAGCTTTTTCAACCCCTTTACCGTGATGTTGATTCATGTCTCCATCACGCAATTCGAGAGCTTCATGTATACCAGTCGATGCACCCGATGGCACCGCTGCTTTTCCGCTCCCTCTCTCAGTCGTACAGACGACTTCGAGCGTCGGATTGCCTCGTGAATCTAATATCTCTTCAGCGTGTATAGATATGATACGTGACATGATTAGAATTTATTTATATGAAGTTTTCCTTCCATATGTTTTTCTGCTTCTAAAACAAGTCTCTCCATCATAGTGACTGATTCTACGGGGAATTTTCCCCGAGCCGTCTCCTCGGATAGCATGACTGCATCTGAACCCTCTAGTATTGCCTGCGATACATCAGTCAGTTCTGCCCGTGTCGGTGTATCTTTTTCTGTCATTGAGAGGAGCATCTCTGTGGCGGTAATGACAGGTTTTCCTGCCTGTTTGCATTTCTCTATAATAGTGCGCTGAACAAAAGGAATTTCTTCAAGAGGTATCTCATTACCGAGATCCCCTCGTGCCGCCATCACCCCATCTGCGACTGCAATGATAGAGTCGATAGTATCGAGAGCTTGTTTACGTTCTATCTTTGCAATAATTTTTTGTGTTCCTCCATATTCATGGATAATTTCTCGAGCACAGATAATGTTTTCAGCAGTAGATACAAATGATAGTGCCACCCACTCCAATTTATGCTCAACAGCAAATCTTATAAATTTTTTATCCTCTTCAGTAATACATGACTCAGCATCATGTTTGTATGTATGAGTATCCCCTATTTGAACACGTGGTCCAGGCAAATCAGCAATGATAGGTATAGTTCGTCCCACTTCATCTGCGACACTTCGTATGAGAGCCACTTGTTCTGTCCGAGTAGCTATATCAGACCAAGAAAAGTTAAATCTCACTATATCCATGCCATGCTGTGCCATAGCAAACAGTATTTCCCTACTCGCTGATGCAGGACCGATAGTAGCAATGATTTGTGCCTTTGATGTCATCACGCGTTCACATTAGATTCTGTCTGTCGTACTTCTTTATTCACAAGGTGTCCTACATCATCCAAGTCATAGACGATTAGAGCACCAAAAGGCATCTCAATATCAGCAATATCTTTATCTGATATTTGTTCCATATATTTTATGAGAGCACGACATGAATTACCATGAGCTACGACAAGTACATTTTTCCCTTCTTTTACTTTAGGTAAAATATTCTCTAAAAAATACGGCACCGCTCTCTCATACACCATTTTCAATGTCTCTCCGTTTGGTACTGGATAATCCCATGAGCGACGAACATTGTCCCACTGTTCCTTGCCGATAAGATCGAGCATCTCCCATTTATTTTTACCAGTATAATCACCGTAATCACGTTCATTGAGTGTACTCGAGTGTTGTGTCGGTACTTCATATCGTTCACAAATATTGAGCACACACGATAGAGTCTCGATAGAACGCACCTGCATCGATGCAAACGCATAATCGATTGCCATATCTTTGATGAGTAATCCCATGTCCTCAGATTTCTTGAATCCATATTCAGTGAGATGACGATCTCGATTACCTGTCCATCGACCAGCTTTGTTCCATTCTGATTCGTGATGTCGAGCTAGTATGAGTTTTCCGTTCATAATTATGAATATACGTTATTGCGAGGAATTTTTCCTTCGATAAAATCGATAATATTGTCTGCGACTACACGCGCCATCTCATCTCTAGCATGTTCACGCGCTGATGCGATATGAGGAGTGAGTACCACGTTGGAAAGTTTTGTGAGGCCTCGTGCGAGTTTTGGCTCAAATTCAAACACATCTAGACCAGCACCTCGTATGACATTTGATTTGAGGGCATTTACTAAGGCAACTTCATCTATGACCGGTCCTCTAGAAGTATTCACTAGATAGGCTGTCGGTTTCATCATATGAAGCCGTGCTTCATTTATGAGATGGTGAGTAGATTCTAGAAGTGGTACATGAATCGTCACGATATCTGCCAATCGCAACACCTCTTCTACAGATGGGACAAATGTTGCCCCACAGTCTTTTTCTATCTTTTCATTTCGAACTACATCATAGTAAATAATTTTTGAATCAAAACCTTTTGCAAAATGATGTGCCACACTAGCACCGATACGACCAGTACCGACGATACCGATAGTTTTACCGGCCAAATCAGTGCCTATAAAATTCATCGGTGACCAGCCCTTGTACTTGCCTGCGCGGACAAATCTATCTGATTCTGTGATACGAGCAGTGAGAGAGAGCACTAGAGCTATCGTATGTTCTGCAATAGAATCAGAATAGGAACCAGGTGTATTTGTCACAAAAATACCCCTCTTCTGAGCTTCTTTTATATCTACATTGTCATATCCGATTGCATAATTTGCATAGAGCTTTGTATGAGGTACAGCATCAAAAACCGTAGCGTCGATCTTGTCTGTGAGTAGTGTCAGTACTGCATCATAAGGCTTTTTCTTCAAAGCTCGAATAATTTCTCGCTGGGTAGGTGGCACTTTCCATCCACCTACGTCCACCGTATACCCGCGCGAGCGCAATCTCTCGATAGCAATAGCTGGTATCTCTCTTGTAACAAAAACTGATTTAGACATGGACTTATTTTATCAGGAAAACTGTTTCAAAGCATTGAAACTATTGAAAATCATTGTTTGTAATCAAATACATATCTATCCGTCATCATAAGGAAAGATAACCACTAACCACTTCATGAAAAACAAAACAGCTATTTGGATAGTTATATTAATTCTCTTACTTATAGGAGTTTATTTATATTTTACGAGAAATAACGATGACAAAGACACAATCGTAGCCAATGACGTTGTTTGTACTTTAGACACAAAACTCTGTACTGATGGTTCCTATGTAAGTCGTAATGGACCAAACTGTCTATTTGATACTTGCCCCGTACCAAAAACAGTGACCCCTCCGGTAGTAGATGACCAAATTTTCTATCCTGCTGATATATATAAATAGAAAATAAAAAAGGCGTTCCATGAGGAACGCCTTTGAACTAACAAAAAATAAATGCTACATCTACAATAGGTAAGGTAGAATATCTCCATGTCTCCCTCATCTCGTATCGATGAACATTTTCGACTTCAAGCGACACAACGCTCAGCCCTCGCGCGCCTAGGCATCATGACAATCGAGGACCTTCTCTATCATTTTCCTACTCGCTATGGTGATACTGCTGAAGCAAGAACGATAAACACATTAGAAAAAGGTCAGACCGCAGTCGTCTATGGAGAAATAACAAAACTAAAGACATCAAAAGGTTTTCGTACAAAAATACCTATGGCTGAAGGCATCATCACCGATGCCAGCGGTATGACAATCAAAGCAGTTTGGTTCAACCAGCCGTACATAGCAAAAATGACCCCAGAAAAATCTCTCATTCGCGCAGAGGGCAAAGTGTCAGAAAGAAAAGGTTCACTATATCTATCAAACCCAAAACTAGAACGTCTGGCCGAACTTCCAGAAGGTGTTGGAGACAATCTTTTTGGTAAAGATGGAGAGGTGCATACCCTATACCCTATATATCCTGAATCTAGAGGCATTTCGTCAAATTGGATATACCACGCAATACAAAAAATATTTAAGTCAGGTGTACTCGATACGACGGTCGATCCTGTCCCAGTCGACATACTCAAACGATACAACCTGCCCACACTCACGACTGCTCTAGTCTGGATACATGCACCCCAGAGAACCAAAGATGCAATATCAGCTCGTAAAAGATTTGCATTTGAAGAAGTATTTTTTATACAACTCGAAAAACAAAGAGAGCGTCGAGCTTATCGAGCTGGTCCAGCATTTACTATAGACAAAAGTCCCGAAGAAGTGGAAAAATTTATTTCCCGTTTTCCATTTGAAGCAACAGAGGCCCAGAGACGAACTGTCGAAACTATCATGTCTGATTTCAAACAAGGTCACGCCATGTCGCGCCTCCTTGAAGGAGACGTGGGTTCAGGCAAAACCGCGGTCGCTGCTACGACAGTCTACGCAGTAACAACCACAAAACCCACAGGACAAAACTACGGAGCACTTCAAACCGCTTACATGTGTCCTACTGAAATACTAGCCACCCAGCACTTTGAATCATTTATCCAATACTTTAGTCATATGCCTATACAAATCGGTCTCATCACAGGCTCAGGTTGTAGAAAATTTCCTTCAAAAGTACATCCGGACGGTTGGACCGACATATCTCGTGCTCAATTGCTCAAATGGGTGGCAAATGGCGAGATACCTATACTCATAGGTACACACGCCCTCATACAAAAAAATGTAAAATTCAAAAATCTTGCTTATGTCATCGTCGATGAACAACACCGTTTTGGTACCGGACAGAGACAAAAACTCGTAAGAAAAGATACGATAACTCCTCATCTACTATCCATGACCGCGACACCTATACCACGCACCCTAGCCCTCACTGTCTTTGGTGATTTAGATCTATCTCTACTTGACCAAATGCCTCATGGTAGAAAACCAATACTGACAGATATAGTTATGCCAGACAAAAGAAGCGACATGTATGAGAAAGTCCGCACCGAGCTCACCCTCGGACGTCAGGTATATATCATCTGTCCACGTATAAATGAACCAGACCCAACAAAAGAACTTGCCGTTCAAGCAAAATCAGTCAAAGAAGAAGCAAAAAGGTTAAAAAAAGATATTTTCCCTGAATACGAAATAGGTATACTCCATTCAAAAATGAAAGATGGTGACAAGGAACATGTCATGCAAGAGTTTAAAAATGGAGATATAAACATACTCGTCGCTACATCAGTGGTCGAGGTGGGAGTAAACGTACCAAACGCTACCGTCATCATCATCGAGGGTGCGGAACGTTTTGGACTCTCTCAGCTCCATCAACTCCGCGGACGTGTCATTCGCTCAAATCACCAGGCATACTGTTTTGTCTATGCCGAGAGCTCAGGAGAAAAAACACGTGACCGTCTACTCGCGTTAAAAACTGCAAAAAATGGATTCGAGCTCGCTGAATACGATCTCAAATTTAGAGGTGCTGGTGACCTCTATGGCAAAAAACAGTGGGGTATATCAGATGTCGGCATGGAAGCAATACAAAACCTAAAAATGGTTGAAGCAGCTCGTACCGAAGCCTCTCGCCTACTCGATGAAGACTCTTCTTTCTCAAATCACCCACAAATCAAAACAGAACTCTCTCGCAGAGAATCACAAAAAATTCACTTCGAATAAAAAACAGTTACATATATGTAACTGTTTTTTTATTGCCTACTCTAAGAAAACCACTCCCTCAGAGATCTCGGCACACCCCTCAAATAGAACAATGCGAGCGGAGCACCAAAATTTGCAAAACGCTCAACAAAATCCCACACAGGGTCAGGACCTACCGGCCATCTGACGAGTGCGGTCCACAATCCCCATACGGCCATCCAAAGTATCGCAATACGTATAGGATGAACCAACACAAGAAGAGCTAGAAAGAGATCTAATATACCAATGAGTAATAGTAGAGAGACTATGGTATCAGGATTTGATATTCCTACTGGATAAAAGTATTTAAACCAACCTTCCTTACCCTGAAGAGCAAAAACACCATGACCGATAAACTCACCCGCTACAGCGATCCTGAGTATCCATCCCACCACTTTTGAATTTTGCATAAATAAATAGCTTAGTAATAAGACCACCTGCTCGACACTGATATCATTATATCGAAACTAATGAACTACACCTGTGTACATCTTTTAAAAGAAAAATATTGCTGTTATTTTTAAAACCATCTTGATGCAAATTTATCTCAACGACATTTGAAACAAATACTATCTTTTCATTTTGTAGATATGAAAAAACCAGCCTCAGGGCAGATGTGGTCAGGAGTTCCTTCGCCTCGTCAGGCTTAGGTCTCCCGATCCGGACTCGCCATTTTTCGAAACGAAAAATATGGCTCCGGTCCGCACACATGCGAAAAAACTGCAAACAGCAGACACACCTTGTGGTCACAGATATTTTCTCGCCGTCGCTCGAAAATTCTGCGACCCCACCTCGCCATTTTTCGAAACGAAAAATATGGCTCCGGTCCGCACACATGCGAAAAATCCGCCTCAAGGCGGATATTTTCGTCGTGTGTGCGCCCACTTGGACTCGAACCAAGGACCCCCGAGGTATAAGCTCGATGCTCTAACCAACTGAGCTATGGGCGCATTACTGTGTCTATATATAGCCAACTACCTCGCCACAGGCTACGGCCGAGGAAACTATGGTTTCATACGAGACTCACCTATCCTAAAGCATGAGAGCTAAACATACAATATAATATCTTAGGAGGTTATTATGCCTAGCAACAATCTCATACTCTTTATTGTCAATCGTGGCAAAAAAGTTTTACTGATAAAGCAGGCTGGTAGAAAAGCATTATGGACCCTACCGGGTGGACGTAGTCCACCCAGGGACGGATTTACTCACGCAGCATATCAATATTTACGACCTTATTTCCGTGATCTCACTGTCATAAGAGTAAAATACATACGTGCACCCGTAAAAAATATTGCGTTTTCTGATGAATACAGGCGTCTCATACTTATGGGTTGCGACATCAGAGGAACAATCAAGAAAAAAATGAGGTATCATGTTTGGTTTACAGATTTAAAAAACATTATGCATCATATCGCTATTCCGGGTACAGTAGAGATTCTCAGCTTGCCAGAAGTTCAAAACCGCCTCGCCTGAGGCGGTTTTTTAAGTGGATAAGTTTTTGTATACAAGGAATATAATTATATTTGAAACTCAACCAAAGGATTTTCTGTGGAATCAAAAAAACCTTATCTTGTGTTCTTTGTTTTCAAGTCAGTCTCCGTAGAACAGCCCTACTACCTCTCGGTAAAAAGGGGGGATTATTTTGGATTCCCTGGTGGACCACTCGATGGTAGTGATGATGTTTTGGATTATGCCATGCGCACACTAAAACCCATCGCTTTGATTAAAACCATCGGTCATCTATTCAAAATAAGAGGTGGTCCATGCACATGGGATGAACAACCAGCGACATTCGACCTCTTCTTTTTACCTGACGCGGATATGATCGCACCAATCAATTCTGATGCGACACATATAAACCCGGAGAAAGACGCACCAGTAGATGTGTTTGTAGAATTCTTCAAAGATCAAAACCTAGAACACTTCAAGTCTAGTCGAGTAAAATCGGCTGCCTAATGGCAGCCGATTTTTTATGCCTGATGCTCGATATCTTTTTTCTTTTTTGGTATCACACCATGAGCCACCAGAAGTTTTTCAAATTCATCTCTTTCGATAGTCTCTGTCTCCATGAGGCGAGAAGCGATTGCATCAAGGAGTTTTTTGTTATCTTTTATCACCTTCTCCGCACGAGACATACCATCATTCATGATTTTTGATACTTCTGAATCTATCTTTGCTGCGACTTCATCTGAATATTCATTACCCTCTACTCCGCGACCAAAAAGGACACGACCCCCTGCACCTTCGAGAGCTATTGGACCGAGTTTGTCTGACATACCATACTTTGTCACCATGTCACGAGCGAGGGCGGTCGAAACCTGTAAATCATTTGATGGGCCAGTGGTAATATCGCTATACATCATGCGCTCAGTCACATATCCACCGAGCGAGACCGCGATATCATCGAGGAATTCTTTTTTCGACTGAAGTTTCCTGTCCTCAATAGGTAAATGTAGGACATATCCAGCAGCGCGACCACGAGAAATAATAGATATCTTGTGCACTGGGTCTGCATAATCTAATACTGACGAGACGACAGCGTGACCAGCTTCGTGATACGCAGTGAGTTCTTTTTCTTTTTTTGAAAGAAGATGACTTCTACGTTCTGGACCAAGCATGACTTTTTCTATAGCCCGAATGAGATCATATTGAGAAACTTTTGTTCTATCTTCCCTCGCAGCAAGTATCGCGCCCTCATTCATGAGTGAGTATAGGTCAGCACCAGAAAATCCTGGCGTGCGTTCCGCAACCACTTTTAGATTTACATCTTCAGCAAATGGTTTTTTCTTTGAGTGTATTTTTAGTATTTCTTCTCTATCGCCTCTATCTGGTAAATCTATAGTGACACGCCTATCAAATCGTCCTGGACGAAGTAGTGCTGGGTCTAGTACATCTGGTCTATTTGTCGCAGCCATGACAATAACTTTTTCATTCGGCTCAAATCCATCCATCTCGACCAATATTTGGTTGAGTGTTTGTTCGCGTTCATCATTACCTCCACCAGTACCAACACCTCTAGAACGACCAACCGCATCTATCTCATCGACAAAAATAATAGCCGGCGACGCAGACTTCGCCATCTTGAAAAGATCTCGTACACGTGAAGCCCCGACACCGACAAACATTTCTACAAACTCAGAACCAGATATAGAAAAAAACGCTACTCCAGCTTCACCAGCTACTGCACGAGCGAGTAATGTCTTGCCTGTACCAGGTGCACCCATGAGGAGTATGCCCTTTGGTATGACTGCTCCTATATCTAGAAACTTCTTCGGATTTTTTAGAAAATCTACTATTTCAACTAATTCTTGTTTTGCTTCTTTTGCACCCGCCACATCTTTGAACGTAACTTTTTGTTTTTTATCATCAGGGAAAATGATACGTGCTTTTGATTGACCAAACGTCATAGCTTGAACCCCTGCCCCTTTTACCTGACGAGAGAGAAACCAAATAAAAAATCCGATAAATATCAGTGGGATGATAAATGGAGCGAGATTAATTATCCAATAACCAAAACCTGACGGAGATTTTACTTCTATTTTTAAACCTGCGAGTTGTTCAGTTGTCACACCATAGGCAGTGAGTGTCTGCGAGAGGGCTGCGTCAGATTCTTTACTCGATTTCTTTTCGGTATCATCGGTATACTTCACCACTAAATCATTGCCAGAAATATCTATAGAGGATACCTGACCAGCTGATATAGCACTCGCTACTTCTGATATGGATACAGATTCTTTTTTTGTCGTATCACCTACGAGAAATGAATAAATGAGTATCAGTACTGCAAATATAATGACTGAACCACCAAAGTTGCCAAAGAAACGCATTGGTCCACGAGGAGGTCTCATGAGAGGCATTCGTCTGCCTTTGTTTTTAGGCTGATTTTTTAAAGGGTTGATGTTTGGAAGTGACATGGTTTGGCCATTATATCCGCTTAGAGGAGAAATAAAAAGGCCCTGTCTGTTATACAGACAGGGCCGACAAAATCAGGTAAAAATTCTACCTATTGTTGAAAGCCACGGTCCCACGCGACAGACGATGAACCGAGCCTTCATATGAACAATCTTAATAAGTTTCATCTGTGAAAGAGCGAAAGAAATAAGATATCATACCTCTCGTCGCTTCTCAAAGGCCTCTCTTTCGGCTACCATTGCGGTATGGCCCTAGCCCAAAACAAAAAAGTCCGATTCGATTATGAAGTACTAGAGAAATACGAAGCTGGTATCGAATTACTCGGTATTGAGGTCAAATCACTCCGTACTCATTCCGCTACCCTAGATGGCTCATATGTCACTGTGAGAGGTAGTGAGGCCTTTCTCATGAACATGTCTATACCTCCATACCAACCATCAAATACTCCGGAGGACTACGATCCACTTCGCACACGCAAACTCATGCTCACAAAAGAAGAGGTTAAGAAATTAGCGAATATTGAGTCGAGCAAAGGTTTGACAATAGTGCCTATTTCGGTGTATAATAAGGGTAAGAAGCTCAAAGTAGAGCTCGCTGTAGTCCGTGGCAAGAAACAATATGACAAGCGCGAGGACATAAAAAAAAGACAGTCCCAAAGGGATATAGAAAGGTCATTGAAAGATTAATATTTTTATATGGGGATGATCGGCCTAGACACAAAGCCGCTTCCTCTGGCATGCAAGGTAGAGCTCCAATAACTCTAGAAACTGTTGGAAAAACTAAATGCAAACGCATTTTCAAAAGCAAAGTCAGTAGTCTCTCCGTTTTTCGGAGCTAAAGATTTCGCTTTCGTTTACGCTACGGCCTAAACGACATTCTCCACATCTGATTCTCGAACTGTGTGAGAGAGTGTAATATCTTCGAGATAGATACTCCCCTTCTCTGAGGGAAATTCGAAACTGAAAGAGATCGGTGATGATGTGTTCTGTCGTTCATAGAGCATCATTATTTAAAGTACGTATGTACAATGATCGACTACACCTTGTAGATGTGCCTGAGGGCATTTTGTGCACGCGGGTTCGATTCCCGCCGTCTCCACCATTTTAGACTTTGCTCGGAAAAGTCGGCCGTGCTGCGCACGGTTACACACAAAACATGTGTACATGCTCGTTCAGGAAACACTGGAAAATACATGTTCTCACGACGACCATATATACCATACTCATAATCTTACTAGTACATTACGGCGTATTACCATCAGCCCAAGAAGTCATATATTTTTTCAATAAATAAATTATTCTTTTTTGTCCGCAAATACCACGAGACGTTGAGAATAACTTTTTAGATCCTTATTCCAAAACCCCTGACAAGTAATTAGGTTTAGGTGTGATATACCATCACCTGAAACAAATACTTTAGATGCATCGTCGGTCGATTCATATGTATGAGATTCACGCACAACAAAAGTGATAACAACACCTCTCCCGTCTTCGACATGTATTAAGTCTCCTTTTTTAAGGAGATTTAAATTATCGAAAACCGCAGGGATACCATTTTTCCATCCAAAATGTCCCGCCATGACAGCACTACCGATATCACCTGGCCGAATACCTGAAACAAGCCACCCCACATTATCTGGATTCTGTGGTACATCCATCGCCCCATCGACAGTAAGACCTTTTGGTTCGACAAGAGCATCAATATTTATTCTTGGAATTCTAAGGTGTTTAGGTGATTCTTTATCTACCACCCCTGATCCTTCAGAATTAATACTCTTTCCGCTTATATCTATAGGAACAAGATATGAATGAAAAAACATAGCGATGGCAAATCCCACCAGAAAGACTAATATCATCTCCTGTATTCGAAATGTTCTATTTTTCATTTTTATAATTATTTCGGAGTACAAAAACCCTACCAAAGTAGGGTTTTTGTACTCGTGAGATTAAATGTCCAAGGATGTCCTACTTATCACCAAAGACAACCGAGCGTCTCTTAAAGAGAATACCCAGGGAAACAATGATCAGAGCGATAAGACCAGCAATCATGATTTGACCCCATGGCATATTTTCACCATCAGGAGATAATCCTGCATTTGGAAAACTAGGTGTGTCAAAATATATCATTATTGGTTCTTGAGTAGAGGCTGTTGAGTTATAAACTGTTGTGGGAATAGAAGTGGAAACACTTGTATTAGGCACAGAATCAGCGACAACTATGCTAGGAACAGATCCTGGTATATCTCCAGTACTACCATCACTTCTGTGACCAGAAGGAGGTTGTGGGGCTGGAGTAGGAGTAGGAGTAGGAGTAGAAACAATCGCGACTACTGAGACAGTATTACCGATAAAAGTAACATCTGTTTGTCCCAATGCTCTACCGACCAATGTCGCACCATCTTGCATTGCTATTGTTGATGCACCTGGACCAGCTAGGATTACACCAGAAAAAGTAGACCCAGGTTCAAGGGTTGTAGTACCGGCCACTACCCAAAACACATTAGAGGCTAGAGCACCTCCAGTAAGAACGACTTTTTTATTCGCACTTATATCGAGAGTACCTGGTATCTGAAATATCCAGACATCTGTCGCGCTACCACTCAATGTCACATCACCTGTGATGATCACATTGCCTGGACCGGAGAAAAAGTAAGTACTAGGAACGAGCGTTAGACCAGCGAGGTCTCCAGCACCAGCATCTGTGACATCCACAGCACGACCAGCACCATCTGTATAAGCTGCTTCCATAGCACTAATCGCTGTACCTACAGTAGTCGGAGTTGGAACACTGTAATCTGCCGCATAAATACTTCCTGTCACATATACTGACGTAGAGAAAGTACCAGAACCGTCAAGAGAGAGTGCGAATCCAGTCATATCAGTCGAGAGGGCTGGGCTTATTCCGAGATCACCTGTAATAGCAGTAACCCCTGTCGTTGTGATAGCTGTTTTTGAAAGAACCACAAAATTCCCTGCTGAGAGCAGATCTATTGCTGCAGGACCTGCAGCAGAAACATTTGTCGATATACCGAGGCCGAGTAACCCAAAAACCACAAGTGTGGTTATGAGTATTTTTTTGTTAAACATTTTCATATATTATTTTGCTATTCTGTTTGATTGATTCATACCTATAAAGCCGTTTGGAAACGGAAACCATTACAAGTCACACTTATTGGTCTTTTATTTTTAATATTTCGTCCTCCTCACTCTCTGTATAACCAAAATCATGAGGTAAATCTTCTATTTCATGAGCAATACGAACGAGATGGTAAGTCGCTATTGCAAAGAGAAATACGATAATGACAATCCCGATAGAAACCGTGAGATAGAAAAATGTCTGAGCAAAGATCAGGGTTGTTTCCATACCCATGGAGACGACCCTTGACAAGGATTATTACAACGAGCTAAAAAATAGATAATATGATACAATAAAAGTCAAGATATTACTCTACAATTAAATGATCACCCTGAAACAAAAAAACGTGCTTCGAGCGCTTCTTACCCTGGCACATAAAGATTACGCAAAAGGTCTCAACACCCGTGCTTTCTTCAAAGTGCATGACAAAACAATAGGTGAAGATATTGTTCAAGATACGTTTCTCAAAACATGGAGTTATCTCCTGAAGGGTGGAAAAATTGTTCTTATGAAATCATTTCTCTATCACATTCTAAACAACCTCATTATCGATGAATATCGTAAACACAAAACCAGTTCTCTCGATGCACTCATGGAAAAAGGATTTGATGCACCAGCAGAAGATCAATCAAAACGAATGTTCGATATCATTGATGGAAAGACAGCAATCATACTCATAGCCCGCCTCCCTCACATCTACCAGAGAGTAATGACCCTAAAATACATGAAGGGTCTATCAATCAAAGAAATTTCTACCATCACAGGGCAGACTAAAAACACCGTCGCCGTTCAAGCTCATCGTGGACTCGAAATACTAAAAACCCTTTATAATCCAAGCTAATAAAAAACACCCTTTTGGGTGTTTTTTATTTCTAGAGTTTGTCTGCTAAATTTACTTTCATTATTCCCCTTACGTCATATTTCTGCCACGTGTCAGACGAGAGGTTTTCTATTGGTGTAAGTATTCCGTGTACTGATATATAACCATCGTAGCTCTGGTAATCGCCTACTATATTTGACATATCGAGACCGTAATAATCACCCTCATCAGTCTTTATACCAAATGCACATTCGAGGGTTTGAGGATCACTCAAATCACGGTGTGGCAGACAAGTCGATACACCTATGAGTGTAGCCTCGTAAGCCTCTTCTAGTACACCTGAAACACGTTCGTTCACGACGATCTTTTTGAATGGATAAAGCCAAAGAATACCCGCGACAACAATGAGTGCCAGGATTACCGCTATTATTTTGTTTGATGTTTTCATATGTACATTCTAACAAATAAAACAAAAACTATTGACTTTTGAGTCCATTGCACACATTATCGAAAACAGAATCTCAACCCTCAAAAAGAAGGTCGAAATAAATGATACTTAAAAGATTAATCATAGTCCGCCACTCCAAGGCTGACATGGAAGGATTTCTCACCGAAGAGGGGAAAATAATCCTTCGTGAGACTTTTAGAGCATTGAAAAAAAGTTTTCTAATTCGAAGAGATGCTGGTGTTATGAGTTCCCCCATACTTCGTGCCACGGAAAGTGGACGGTTCTTTATTGACATATCTGGTATCGAGACAGAATTATTCATCTGCCAAGAATTATTCTCTGATGGAGAAACCTGTGATACTGCCGGAGCATTGAAAGCAATACTCAGGTACGCAAGAAAGACAAAAGTTGAAACACTTATTGTCGTGACCCATTTTGAGATGATTAGAGATCTACCTGATCTGTTCAGAATTAAAGTGCTCAAAGGGAAAACCCCTTTTCTCGATCACAAAGTCAGTCGTGGCCGAGGAGTAATCATCGATTGCAAAAAGAAGATTAGATGGTCTATATACCGATAATCCCGCACATATGTGCGGGATTTTTATTTATCTTAGAGCTTTCTGAAAACTCGACGGACCGTAGGACTAAATTGTTTTGTCGCTGATGAGTCACGTGTCTCTCGTTTCGGACCTCTAGAACCAGCGTGAGCGGGTCGTCCACTATTGTATCTGCGAGGACCTGTTTGTGTAGGACGGCCATTTGGATTAAATGGGGCTCGTGGACCACGACTGAAACCACCACTCCTTCCTCCACGAAAACCTCCTCGTCCACGACGCTCTGGTCGAGCATGGAAATCTATAACAGCACCCTCATGACTAGATCTTGGAATCGACTTTTTTATAAGCCTCTCAATATCTGCAATATCTCGATGTTGGTCAGGTGTAGCAAACGAGACGGCTTTACCCGCCTTGCCTGCACGACCAGTACGACCGATACGATGCACATAGTCATCTGATTGCTCTGGTAAATCGAAATTCACCACGAGACCTATGTCTTTGACATCAATACCACGAGCGGCAATATCAGTCGCTACTAGTACACGATATTTATGTTTCTTAAAACCATCGAGAGCTTCACGACGCTGAGAAAGTGAACGATTTGAATGTATTTCATTTGCAGTAAATCCTGAATCACGTAGAGAGTAAGTAAGATTTTTTGCTCCGTGTTTTGTCCTCGTAAATACGAGTACGGGACCATTAGTCTCAGCAATAAGTTTTGTGAGAAGTGATACTTTTGCACCACGAGAAACGATAATTATCTCCTGTTCCACCTTATCTGCAGTCGAGCCAGCTGGTGCGACATCGATACGTAATGGCAATGTCAGGTGTTCAGCTGCAAGTTTTGCAATTTCATCAGGCATGGTCGCTGAAAAAAGCATTGTCTGTCTCTCTTTTGGAGTTTTCTTTAAAATTTCACGAATCTGTGGAGCAAATCCTATATCAAACATATGATCCGCTTCATCGAGTACGAGAATCGATACATGATCAAGTTTAATAGTGCCTTTTTTAATATGGTCTATGAGTCTTCCTGGAGTTGCGACTACTACCTGGGGGCGATAACGAAGGTCACGAACCTGACGACCCATAGAATCTCCACCGATTAGTACTGCTGTCTGTATACCAAAAGGTTTACCGATTTTTTCGATAGTTTCATTTACCTGACTAGCAAGCTCACGTGTCGGTAGTAATATAAGGCCGAGACCGTCTTCACGCATAATGCGCTCGACCATCGGTATACCGAACCCTAGAGTTTTACCAGTACCAGTCTGAGCGATACCAATTACATCCTTACCAGAAAGACCGACAGGTATTACCTGGTGTTGAATAGGTGTAGGATTTATAAAACCATTTTTCTCTAGTACTGAGAGCATTTTCTCACCAATACCAAGTTCACTAAATGTATGTGCACCGTCTGATGACGGCTTTTTTTCTGTATGTGATGTCATGTGTGATGTGACCCGAGTCCCTAGGAGTCACATGATATGACGAGGATGCGAGACACTGTATCTTCCTGTACGGAAGAAATGATTAGTAGGATGTGATAATAGCAGAGTTACTATAATCTGTCAATTTATATAAAATTCTATACAAAATAGTTAAATCAAACTCGAACAAAAACACATGAATGCTATAATCTACGCAGACTGGTATATTGCCTGTCATAACCAAAAAAACGAGGACCTCCCATGTCTCACGATCATAAACGCGAGAATGCCAAATTCTCGCTCTCGCTCTTTGTAATCAATATCACCACCAGCCTGCTCGGGATATTCTATGTGGTGTATCTCATAAGTCCGTCTGTGTGGAAAGTACAGATTGAAGCTAATATTGTTTCAATAGTAATCATTGGTCTCATCACACACTTGCTTGGTGCGTTTGTGGAATTTTTCTTCCATCGATACGTCCTCCATGCTCCAGTGATACCATTCCTATCCTACTTTTATCGCCAACACACTCATCATCATTCACTAACAAGGGTTACGATGAAGAGAGTGAGTGGCATTGTAGAAAATTACTATCCAATTCTCGAAGAAAAACAATACGAAGCTTCATTCTTTCCTTGGTATTCGCTTCTAGTATTTTCAGGTATTGCCACGCCGACATTCGTATTTTTCCAATGGGTATTTCCGACACTTCCAATACTCCTTGGTGGCTATAGCGGTATAGCCCTATCAATGCTTCTCTACGAAACACTCCACGCTCTAGAACACGTTGATGTGGAGAGATGGAGGCCACTCCTAGAGCACCAAAGATTTGGTAGTTTTTGGAAATTACTATACGGATTCCACTTGAAACACCATGCGAGTATAGGTTCGAATGAATCAATATCTGGTTTTTTTGGATTTCCATTACCGGATATATTGTTTAGAACCTACATGAACCCTGAGTCACTCTACTCTCATGGTAAACATGGTAACCCGAAAGATTTCGCTGCCCCAAGACCATTGTTCTTTATTTGCTGGCTGGATAATCTCGCGGAAATTTTAGTAAAACGTTCACGAGAGAAAAAATGATGATTTGATTCATCCCCCACCAATATTGGTCGGGGGATTTTTATTGATAGTAGAGCTGATGGTATACTTCTTTCTATAAATTTAGAATACGTACATGGAAAATGAAACAATAAAGCCAATAAATCCTACACCAGATAAAAACAATAAAAAAGGTGCCTACACAACACTCGTTGTATTATTAGTGGTAGCTCTCATAGCATGGGGACTCTCTGAGCTCAAAAAACCTACGGATCTAATCGCCTCAAACCCATGCGCGATTGATCTGACTGCAACCGTATATGAAATCGCAACTTCATCAGCGCCACTTACTGAAGTTCAAGCTGCTAGCGCCGTCTTTAATCACTTTTTTTCTGCATACAAAAACATGCCAGATTGTGCTGATTCAGCACTAGAGGATTTCAGAATAATATCAATCGGCACATCTACGCCATTGGCTGAGCCAGGTAGATACACGATACCGCTCACGGTCGATATTAAACCTCTATCAATAACTGAAACAAAATGGGCTTTATCATCACCAGAAGCAACAGTAGATGGTGAATGGATAAGGGGTAAGGAAATCGTCTTATCTATCTGGCATCATGAAAATATCTACCAACTCATCGTCTTTTAATAGATAACCATTATGAGTGTCACAACCAGCATCATCGGCATCATTACATCTCTCTGTGTATTCGTCTTTGCTTTACAAAAATTTTCTAGACAAATACAATACGCCGCCGGTGACAAAATACGTGAGATACTCCACTCACTCACCTCTACCCCTATCCGTGGCACATTTATAGGAGCACTTTTTACCGCACTCATACAATCTTCTACCGCAACAACTGTTATCACTATCGGACTCGTAGATGCAGGGCTCATATCATTTACTTCATCACTCGGGGTTATATTTGGTGCAAATATAGGTACGACAGTCACGACCCAACTCATCGCACTCAAACTCACTGCGCTAGCACCTGTCATTCTAGTTACTGGATTTATACTCGAACGAATAAAAGTAAAATGGCAAAAATATGGACGAGTGTTATTTTATTTTGGACTAGTATTCTTCTCGCTTGCTGTCCTATTACTATTTATTGATCCTATCCGTGAAAATCCAGATCTCATAAGTCTACTTGGCTCAATATCAAACATTTGGGTCGCTATACTTGCAGGTCTTGTAGTCACGGCGGTAGTACAGTCATCTAGTGTTGTCTCAGGACTCGTCGTAATACTCGTCTCAACCGGTCTACTCACCTTTGACCAAGCTATTGGTATCATCCTAGGAGCAAATATCGGTACGACGGCGACTGGTCTCATCGCGTCTATACCACTCCATCTAAATGCAAAACGTGCTGCTGTAGCACATCTACTATTCAATCTCATAGGAGTCATCATAATAATGCCTTTTCTAGGTATTCTCGCAGATCTCGCACGATTATTTGACGGATCAGCAGCTCAGCTCGTAGCAAACGCTCACCTGTTATTTAACATTATTATCACTCTCATATTCTTAGCGTTTATAAAACCATTTGCGAGACTGGTGGAACTTATCGTACGCGAAAAGAAATCTTAAAAAATTAAAATTTTGTTTTTGATTAATTTTAGATCGTACTAATACGTGATACAGCATAAAGGAGAAGCATACCTGCTACAGTCGCGACTGTGGTCCAGCGAGTTGGATGTGAATGATGACTCTCTGGTAATAAATCGGCAGCACCGAGATATATAAAGAAACCACAGAAAACAGCTAATATATAAGACATAAGAGAGTCTCCAATCGGCACAAAATATGCAAATACCACACCAACAAAAGGAGCTACTGCATCAATAATTAAATATCGAATAGCCGAGACTCTTCCACCACCACCTCGAACTACCAAAGAAACAATATTAATACCGTCGGAAAACCCGTGTATCAAAACAGCGAGAGTGACGAGAAGTCCGAGTGACTCTGATACATTAAAAGCAAAACCAATAGCTAGTCCATCAAATATGCGATGTACAACTAAACTCGCAACACCTAGAATGGTGCGTCGATGGTGATGCTCTTCACAATCATCATGACTATGAAGCACAAACATACGATCGAGAATCGCATAAACCACAAAACCGAAACCAATACTCGAAATGGCGTTTATAGAACCACCCGAAAGTCTTACAACCTCTGGCAGGAGTTCAAAAAACGCAACACCGAGTATTGCTCCAGCAGAAAAACCAAGGATAAGATGAAGTTGATCTTTGAACCTGAGGGTAAAAAATCCTCCCAGGTACGTGATGACACACGCTAATGCTGATACGATAAATACCATTATCATACAAAGCTACTACGACTGAGCTCTCCCAGCAAGTCAATTACCAAACGTAAAGGCAAAAGCCTTGAGACCCTTGCCTTTTACAACAAGTTCGAGCGTGTGAGCCGAGATAGACTCTTCTTTAACTATTTTGTATAGCCGAGAGTCACTTATTTTCATATTTGAAACACCGTCTTTTTCTATAACATCTTCACCCGCGAGATGACCAAGAGCCTTGCCATCACGATAAACTTCCACAGTGACAGCTGGAAGCGCTGATGCTACAAGATAGACTTCTTTTGCAGTATATGGATACACGATAACCGTATTAGAATCATCGCTTTCGGCATATTCTTTTGTGATATTCCACACACCCTCTAGATAAAAACGGCTCCTCTGCAATACATCGGGTAATATAAATGTATCAGTGATTGACTGTCCAGGAGTTCCATTTGCGAAGTATTCATTCCTCAATGATCCAAAATATGTTTCAGGACTGATGATACCGAGATTCTGTGTCGATATCTCTTTTGTTAAGGGTGCATCAATATGTGCGTTCTCGCCGAGTATTTTCGCACGTTCTTTGAGTGCTTCCTGTATCTTCTTCTCTGTCTCTTCGTACCCGCCTTCTCCAATATGGTCATATGTAATAAAACCATCTATATCTATGAGATACTTTCTCGGCCAATAGAGATTACCGTATGCATTCCATGTCGAATAATCATTATCTAGTACGACAGGAAACTTGATACCAAATTTTTCTACTGCAGCCCTTACGTTGTCATAATTTTTTTCAAATTCAAATTCAGGTGTATGGAGTCCGATGATAACAAAACCATTACTTTCGTATTTTTCATACCAACTATTGAGATAAGGTGTCGTACGCTGACAATTGATACAAGAATAAGTCCATATATCTAGGAGTACTACTTTTTTACCTACATATTGTCCTATTGATACAGGTTCTCCGTTTGAATTTATAAAACCATCAGGAGTCGTAATCTCTTTCGCTCTCTGATAGAGTTTTGATTTTCGATCTAGACGATCAGATATGTTCTCTTTTTTTTCTCCTGATACCATTACATCTTCTGTATCTACAAAATCTTCTATCGTGGGACCATTTTGATTATCAGAATATTCTGTAGTAGGTAGTGGTACATCTACTACCACGGTGTTTTTTGATGGTGATACTTTACCATACTGAATATATGCGATAGAACCACCAATTACTACAAGTGCTAATACGAGAGATGTGATACGTGAAGTAATCATAATTATTTGAGTAAAAATGTATTAAGTAAATCAAAGCTTGCTACTCGAGCGAGCTCTTGAGTAAAAACAAGCACACCAAGCACGATGAGTATCAGACCAAACACTTTGTTTATGATTGCAAATACTTTTTGATACCGATCTATAAACACACTAGCTTGTGCTGCAAAAAATCCAATCCCAAGAAATGGCAAGCCGAGACCGAATGCGTATGAGAGGAGTAATCCAAAAGCTGAACCTGGACTCGTGGCAGCGAGACCAAGCACCGCTCCTAAGGTCGCACCGACACATGGTGTCCAGCCAGCAGCAAATGCAAAACCAAAAAGAAATGAAGTGACGTATCTCGAATGTTTTTTTGTATCGACTTTCATCGTATGTTGACGTTCGAGAAAGCTGATTTTCAATAAACCCACGAGATAGAGACCGAAAGCAATAATGATTACTCCTCCCACCCTAGAAAGCCACGCTTGTGCACTATACGCGACAGTAGACAATACGGTATTGAGCAATACACCAAGCAATGCAAAAACTACAGAGAAACCGAGAACAAAAAATAGGCTATTGAGAAATATGCCCATTTTGTTTGAAGATGCATTCTCAGGAGTAGCTCCTGCGAGATATGCTAAAAATCCTGGCAATATCGGTAGGACGCACGGTGCTACAAAAGATACGAGTCCAGCCAAAAATGCTATAGGTAATGTAATGTCTATCATTTAATTTATTGCTTTTTCTATCTCTGCTGCATATCGTACCTCATCCCATGATTCTGGAGATTTGAGTATCTGTTTTCCGTCTCTTATGAATATTTTCGTATGTTGGTATGCAATTCCAAACTGCTTTGCGAGTTCTATCTCATCTAAATCAGTATCACTGTCTTTATAATTGACCCTAAACCCTACAACATTATTCCTTAAAAGCGCATCAAACACTGACTGCATCTTTGGAAACTCTTCCTTACAGAGTGGACACCAGTTTGCATAAAAATATAAAACCACCAGCTTGCCACTCGCTACTGCCTCTTCATAATCTGATCTTGTAAAATCTAAAAGTAGAGACGAAGAACCAGCCAATACTAAACTTTTTTTCATCATAACTGATTCATCCAAACCTTCCATGGCGGTCCCATCGATATTATCTTCCATCATATAATCACCGGATCCCATGATTTGTGAATCATTCTTGCCTTGAGAAAACATCAAACTAGCCACAACAATGATAACGAGAATGATAAGTCCAAATACTTTATTCATATTTACGCATATTATATTTGTAATGTAATGTTCTTAGTTTACTTTAGTAAAAAGCATATGTAAAGTCTACTTTACATATGCTGTGGACAATCCATTTAAAAAACTAATTGTGTCTTCGTGAATAACTGAGGGCTATTGCTTTTGCAATCACCATAACAATTAGAGAAGTGACGAGTATTCGCGACACTTCATGCATAAATAAATAATCAGACAATATCCCTATTACAAGGATGACCATGCCGGCGAGAAAACCAAATCTATCAGCCTTGTGTATATGTATCTCCTCCCTCTCATCTTGACCTTTTTCACGCCATGCAAACAGAGCAAATATAAGAAACAATACTGTTACCACAACTAAAAGTGTCATCATTGCCATCGATGGCATAAAACCAAATGGCTCTAGTAGTAATGTTAGAAGCACAACTAGGACTATTGGTATAAGTGTATCTTTTTTCATAAAAATTTTATTTAGAATACTTTAAATATATCCTCTACAGGTGCTTTGAATAGATGGGCTATCTTCAAGGCTAGGAGCACCGACGGTACATAGTTTCCTTTCTCTATCGCGATCACGGTCTGCCTAGTCACACCGACAGCTTTTGCGACATCTTCTTGTGTGAAATTGTGTTTCGTGCGAAATTCAAAAACTTTATTTGATACCGTTTCTCTGGACATGTAGATATAATAACTATTTATCTCATGTAAAACAAACCTTACATTTACCATTGACCGTATACCTTACTCGTTGCGAGAGAGGCTAAAATATGATTTACTATGTTTCTCAGACTAATTTCTATAACCAATTGAGTAAAGACAGGATACGAGTAAATCATTTCATACGAGCAGCAGAGGTCCGTGTCATAGGACCAGCTGGTGAGAATTTTGGCGTGCTTTCCCTACGAGACGCTCTCGAAAAAGCTCACGAAGCAGAACTAGATCTTATCGAAATATCTCCAAATGCGACACCACCTGTCGCAAAGATAATGGATTTTGGTAAATACCAATACGATGAAAACAAAAAACAAAAAGCTTCAAAGGCAAAAGCTCACGTCATTGAGATAAAGACTCTTCAAGTAAAAATTGGTACTGGAGAGCATGATCTCGCCCTCAAAGCGAAAAAAGCATCAGAATGGCTCAAAGAAGGCCATAGAATCAAACTTGATCTCTTCCTCCCTGGTCGTTCAAAATATATGGACCCAAAATTCCTCGAGGAAAGACTCAGTCGTATACTAGCCCTCATCACTGAAAAGCATAAAATGGCCGAAAAACCTCAAAAAAGTCCAAAAGGGCTCTCGACTATTATAGAGAGAGCTTAACCGTCTAAGAGCTGGACAAGGCCATCAAATCTGCTAGACTAGCCCCAATGGCCTTCGGGCTTATATTTTTTCCCAAAAAAGGAGATGAAAACAAACAAGTCATACTCAAAAAGACTCAAAGTAACTAGAAATGGCAAGGTTCTCGCTAGGAGACCTGGTCAGAACCATTTCAATGCAAAGGAATCTGGTCGTTCTCAGTTGAAAAAGAACACCATGACAGTATTTCGTATGTCTAACAAGGAAAAGTCTCGTTTCCTCTCAGGTCTACGATAATTTTCAACATCTAACTACTTACTACAAATTATATGTCACGAGTAAAAAAAGGAGTAAACGCATTAAAAACACGCAGGAATGTCCTCCGTGCTGCAAAAGGTTATCGATATCGCCGTTCTACGAACGAAGCGGCTGCAAACGAAGCGCTCATGCATGCTGGTGCTTATGCATTTGCTCATCGTAGAGATAAAAAAGGTGACCGACGTTCTCTCGCTATCACAAAGGTAAATGCCGCTCTCGATGCAAAAGGTATTTCATACTCAAAATTTATGGGTGCTATGAAAAAGAAAGGTATACTCATAGACAGGAAAATCCTCGCTGAACTCGCACAACACGAACCAGCTACATTCGATCGACTAGTAGCACAGGTACAATAAACAAAAAACCGCCAGAGGCGGTTTTTTGTTTAGATTTCATATTCCTTATTCTTCTCCGGCACGATGGCGTCTAGACCTAGCTCGCCACGGAGACGTTGGGCTAGAAATGATGATGATTTTGTCTCTCCCATAGCCACAAATACTTTTTTCATTTTCGGCTGAGTGTGAGATGCAAACTCAACTAGATTGTTGGAATCTTTATGCGAAGAAAAACCACCAATTTTTTCTATGTGCGCATGTATATCAACACGAGCGCCATCTACAGATACATGTTTTCTCTGTTCCTCTATCTGTCTACCAAGAGATCCTGGCACCTGATAGCCTACTAATAAAATAGTTGATTTTGGATCAGTGAGATAACTACGCTCATGGTGTAGCACCCTACCGCCTACAGACATACCAGAACCTGCGAGAATTATTTTTGGTTCCCTTTGTCTGTCTAGAGATGCTGATTCATCAGGAGTCCTCACGATTTTCAAACCAGGAAAATCAAATATATCATCCCCTTCCATAATTTCTTTCTGTATAGACTCTTTAAATTGTTTCTCGTGCTTCTTATACACACCAGTAATTTTTGTTGCTAGAGGAGAATCTAGATATACCGGTACGCGAGAAATCTTCCCTTCTTCTATAAAATTATTTATCTCATAAAGTATGACCTGTGTCCTCTCTAAAGAAAATGTAGGTATGACGACTGTACCACCACGTCTCACGGTATCGTCTATAACCTGACGCAATTTTGCATCACGCAAGTCTTTTGGTTCATGGTTTCTATCTCCATAAACAGATTCTATGACCATGTAATCAGCATCGGTTACATACTCAGTATCACGAAGAAGCGGTGTCGGCGAATTACCCAAATCACCTGTAAATGCTATCTTTTTTGCCTCACTCTGTATTGAAAGCTCGATGATAGAAGAGCCTAGTACATGTCCTGCATCACGCAAATAAATAGAAATATCTGAAGATAAATCTAGTTTTTCGTGATACCCAACAGTTTTCCAAAGTGATAGAGCTTTCTCGATATCTATTGATTCGTAAAGTACCGGCTGTCCAGATTCCTTTGCCTCACGTTCTATCAACCCTCTCGCATCAGCCAACATGATCTCAGCGATTTCACGTGTCTCTGGTGTCGAATAAATAGTTCCAGAAAATCCCTCTCGCGCGAGTTTTGGTATCCTACCGATATGATCCATGTGTGCATGAGTGATGAGAAGAAAATCTACTTTGGTGACATCATAAGGAAAAGCGTCTCTATTTTCTGACATTGCAAATGATGAACCTTGCACGAGACCACAATCAACTAGTATCGATAGACTACTTGCTTGTAACCAAAAATTTGCTCCAGTAGCATTACCCACCGCTCCACAACATGTGAGTGTCGTCTTAGACATGAGATTTGTTTCTTATAGAAAAAGCGACACATATACCACCTATCGTATCCATAACAAGGTCTAGAATAGTATCTCCCCAATACTCAGGATCTGAAACAAAAGTAAGTCCAAACATAATCTCATATAGCTCCCAAACGATACCGACACAAATAACGAGAGACACTATCTGTAAAAACGATATATGTGTAGGTAAAAAAGAAATTTTGCGAGATGAAAAAATCCACAATGCAAAAAGTGCTACCCAGACACCGCCGAGAAAATGCATCATGATATCGTACCAAGATATAGTCCAATAATAAGCTCGATCTAGGGCAAGATAATGCAAAAGAGCAATAATAATTATTAGAGCAAAAGATGGTACAAAATATCTGTTGAAAAACATGACAAAAGTATATCACGCAGACCAGAGAGATTATTAAAAAATAAAAACACCTACGTTAGAAGGTGTTTTTATTAGGCTATTCGAGATACTGTCCCTAGTAAAAACTAGGTGGGAAATGCAATGCTGGGCCGAAGCCGAGCTTAATACATTATGTCCCTAAAAAAATGTTATAGAGTTAGTATCTCAAATAACCCTACTCTAATTATAGAATTCGCCCGCTGACGAGCAAGGGGTACAACTCGTTGTGACACAAAAAAAATGATGCTACAATAGCCCCTAGAAAAAGTTCTGTCGTGGTAGACTCTGAGATGGTTTTGATTTTCCCAAAATAGCTTCAGAGTCCACTATGACAACAAATGTTGCTGTAGGTAGGGCTATCACAACACACTAATACTGTGCTTATGAAACTCCATACCGTGCGCCTCTGTCATGATCCGACTGTTCACACGAACAACCAGGTCAATGCAGTCACGGCCGGCGCAACCCTGATCAACTAAGCCTAAGAAGCGGGCAAGGTTGATCAATAACCCACCGCCAATCCCTTCGGAGATTGGCGGTGTTTTCCTTGCCCTACTAATTCTAAATCTAATAAAAAACCAATAAATCCTACAACTTCATACATAACTTGATGAGAGTGTATGACGCAGATTGTTCTATAAATAAAAACCGCCTCGGCGGTTCATAATTTCCGTTCAAGGCGGTCCCTCAAGAGGATGGGTCAGCAAACTTATCATGCGGACTTTTTGTTTAAGTGGGTGCAGTGCACACCACTCTAGAAAATATTTGTTGAGAACATTCAGATAGAGTGACGTGAGTCGTGCTCCCTTGAAAAATTATTCCCAGATAAGTTTCAGTTGATCCTTGCCACAAGTGTACACCCTACAATAAAAATCCCACCACAAACCTTAATAACCTGTTTACAACCTGTGAACAAGTTATTGATATATAGGTCTTTAAAAGATTTATTCGAGAATACCGTCTATGTTGACATCATATAGCATTGCCTCTTGAATATGTCGATAAGAAACTAATTCCTCAGGACGAAACCAGTGTGGTATCTCCATCTCTGCTTCTCCCACAGAACCTGATGCGTGAATAAGGTTTCTAACAGAACGACTGTCTGTGTCAGACATCTGATATGAATCAAGAACAAAATCCCCTCTGATAGTACCAACATCAGAAGTGAGAGGCTCTGTCCCACCAACAAGTTTCCTCACAACAGCTACGGCATGTGCACCTTCAATAACTATTGGAATAATGGGGCCACTCACCATGTACTCCTTGAGCCTTCTGAGAGTCTCAGCATTCACCACCAATGGATCGTCACCGAGTGGATGTTTCAAACCCCGTGCCTCGTATGCCTTTATAGATTTTTCACCATTACCCTTCCTCCAGTTTGGATCGAGTGTGTAATGTGCCTCAACATGTTTGGAGGTGGGAATCAGCATTTTTATACCAACAATTTTTAGTCCTATACGTTCAAAGCGGCTAATAATTTCTCCTGTGAGAGTTCTCTGTATTCCGTCTGGTTTTATAATTACCAAGGTACGTTCTTTCTTTGGGTGTTTTTGCATAAGTAAACATTATAGCTTAGTCAGTACTTCAGCGCTCTTCTCTGTAATCAATATAGTATGTTCAAAATGAGCGCTCGGTGCACCATCTGTGGTGCGATAAGTATATCCATCATTATCTAGTTCAATTTCTTCAGTACCTAAGTTGAGCATCGGCTCAATAGCAATGACCATACCTGGACGAAGTTCATCACCGTCACCCACGTCACCATAATTTGGTACATATGGATCTTCATGCACCTTGCGACCTACACCATGTCCCGCTAGCTCACGCACAATGCCATAACCACCCAAAGATGCATATTTCTCTATGGCAGCACCTATATCGCCCACGTGACCACCCCCACGAGCTGATTTGATACCTAGCTCAAGTGCTTTTTTTGTATCAATCAGTAATGCCTTTGTTTTCTTATCAACCTTACCCACTGGCACAGTAATAGCGGAATCAGTAATCATGCCCTTGTGCACGAGACCTAAGTCAAGTGATACTACATCACCATCACACAAAATCTTCTCTTCTTCGTTTGGTATACCATGAACTACTTCATCATTGATAGATACACAAAGACTTGCCGGATATGGGCGCTTTGCACCATAGGGCTTATAACCTAGAAAAGCTGATGTATCACCACCTTCTTGTATCAATTGATTTGCGAGATCTTCGAGTAATTGAGTCGACACACCAGGTTTTACTGCTTTGGCTAGTTTAGAAAGAATAAAAGCATGACGACGTCCTCCTTCACGGAGAATTTCTATTTCCTTTGCTGTTTTGATGATAATAGCCATAAATCTAGAGTGAACAACGCTTGAGTATCTCTTCGTGAACATTTTCTATATCTTGCTCACCGTTTATATTGAGAAATTCATAATCCTCACTATTACGATAAAAATCTAGTGCTGGTACTACATCAGTATCAAACCAATCGAGACGTGATTTGATATCTCTTTTTGTATCATCCTCTCTGTGACGAGCTTCTAATCTCTTTTCTGACCATTCTCGAGACACGTTGATATAGACAATATATGGTTTTGGTCGAGCATAAAACTTGAGAGCGGTATCGAGTATATGAGCCTCGTGAAGTTTGCGAGGTGTGCCATCTATTATGAGATGTACGTTATCTTTCATATATTTCACAAAGAAATTTGACCAGAGATGCACAGTAAGGAATTCTGGCTGTAGACCACCTACTGTATACAAATCATGCGCAAGTTTATGGGAATAAGACGAACCCTTGAAAAATTCACGAAAAAGAGCGCCTGTCTCTAGGTGTACTATGTGGGTCTTTATATCTCTACCTTTTATATAAGTCTCTAGGAGGGCGGCTTGTGTCCCCTTACCACAACCTGAGCGACCGATGAATATGAAAGTTTTTACTGACATGAACCCAGTCTATCTGAAATTAGAAAATAAAAAAGCCCTCCAGTAGGAGGGCTTTTTTATTAGTATTCTCGCATCGAGACCTGAGCGTCTATTTTCTTTACTAAATCTAGCACCACTGAGACCACGATAAGGAGCGCTGTACCCCCAATAGCGAGTGATGATAGTCCTGAGACAGTACGGAGTATGAGTGGAAGTACCGCTATCACACCTAAGAAAAGTGCTCCGACGAGTGTAATGCGAGTGACAATTTTTGATAGGTATTCAGCAGTCGAATGTCCTGGTCGTACACCTGGGATAAAGGCGCCTGATTTTTGGAGATTTTCTGAAATGGCAATAGGGTCAAATGTAACTGCGGTGTAAAAATAAGTAAACAGAAACACGAGAAGGAAGTAGGCACTGTTGTATAGGAGATGATTGTTGACTAGAGAGAGCCCTACATCAGAGACATGTTTGAGAATAGCATTACCAGAAGTGCTCAAGAAGTTGAATATCATCTGAGGAAAAAGAAGTATTGAGAGTGCAAAAATGATTGGAATCACACCAGCCTGATTGAGTCTGAGTGGTAGATATGTCGATACACCACCGTATACTTTCATACCACGAACCTGTTTCGCGTATGTGACAGGTATCGGACGTTCTGCCTCGGTCACTACTACTACTGCATATATGATAATAAGACCAAGAACGAGGATACCTAGATACACGGGGAGCTGTGATGGGTCATAGGCAGCTATAGAGCCTGAGATAGCCTGAGGCATACGAGATATGATACCGGCAAATATGATGAGGGATGTACCATTACCTAGACCAAACTCTGATATGAGCTCTCCAATCCACATAAATATGATTGAACCAGAAGCTACGACGAGTGTATTCAACACCATATCAAACGCTTCGAGCGAAGGAAGTATACCTTGCCTCTGGAAAAGTACTATAAACGAAAAAGCTTGTATGAGAGATAGTGGGAGTGTAATCCAGCGAGAGTACTGGGCAAATTTTATCCTGCCTGCTTCCCCGTCCTCTTGATACATCGCCTTCAATTTTGGCGACATGATGGTGAGGAGTTGCATGATGATCGACGCGGTAATGTATGGACCGACACCCAGCATCACAATAGATAGATTTGATAAACCTCCTCCAGAGAAAAGGTTTAAAAGACCCAAAAACTGGCTATTTTCAAAAAGCGAAGCGAGACGGACAGGATCAATACCTGGAATCGGTAGAGTGGTGAGAAGACGTGTGACTGCGAGTGCGAGCACTACGAAAAAAATCCTCCTTCGGAGCTGTTTATCGCGGAAAACGAAAGAGATTTTTTCTATAAATGTGTTCATGACTAAGGATTATGCGTGCACTGTACCGCCAGCTTTTTCTATCTTATCTTTTGCACCCTTTGATATAGAGATGCCAGAGACAATGAATTTCTTCGTGACCTCACCATCAGATAGTATCTTCATTTTTGGATAACGACCGGAACTAGTAACCACTATTTTCTTTGCAGCGATAGTCTTTGGCTCGACACGGTCACCAGACTCAAATCGCTCATTTATCATAGCGAGAGATACTGGAACCATTTTATCTACAATAGAGTTGAAAGCATAACCACGAAGCTTTGGCACACGCTTGATAAAGTCACGAAGCTCTGGGCGCTTCTTTCGTCCTGCTCGAGAATCCTGACCCTTGGTACCGCGACCTGAAGTCTTGCCACGTTTACCGCCACGACCTCTGAGAGGTGCTTTTTTATTTGGAGTCTTTCGTGCTAGTTCGTGTATCTGCATAATAGTGAAAATTACTTAGTTGATTTGTTATCCTGTCGGACAAGGTTGAGTGACTGGAGTGCAGCGATAGTGGCGCGAGCGATGTTGAGCTGATTTTTTGATGGAGAAACAATCTTTGCAGCGACATTGGTAATACCAGCGAGCTCGAGCACTATACGTGCCGCAGAACCAGCTACTAGACCACGGTCTTTTACAGGTCGAAGTTCGATACGGCCAGAAGAATACTTTGCATATACTTCGTGAGGAATAGACATAGACTTGGTCGTATTGATTTTCACCATGTTTTTCTTTGCATGGCGCATAGCCTTGTCTATCGCAAGAGCAGTATCACCTGCCTTACCTAGTCCTACACCTACCATACCCTTTCTATTTCCTGCGACAAGCGCCACAGAGAAGGCAAATCGGCGTCCTCCTGATACCACACGGGTTACGCGACGAATAGCGAGAGTCTTTGAATCAAACTCTGGTTTTGCGCGAGGTGCACGAGAGTCATTACGACGTCCACCACCTCTCCTAGCACCACCGCCACGTCCACCACGAAAACCTCCTTCACGAGCAGGTGCTGCCGCAGGAGTGGTGACCTCAGGTGTTGTTGCTGGGGTTTCTACTTTCTCTGGAGTTGTTTTAATTTCGTTGGTCATATTATAGATATTTAGAATGAAAGACCGCCTTCACGTGCACCGTCCGCGAGAGCTTTTACTCGACCCTTGAATGCAAACCCTCCGCGATCAAAGACAACTTTCACTACCTTTGCAGCCTTTGCTTTTTCAGCAATCGCCTTGCCTGCATCTGTCGCACTAGCGACCTTTGTCGCCTTACCCTTTACCGATCCAGTAGAAACTGACGCAATGGTAACATTCTTATCATCATCGATAAGCTGAGCATAAATAAATTTGTTCGAGCGAAATACTGCGAGACGAGGAGTTTCTGCGGTACCAGAAACTCTTGTGCGAATTTTCGCATGTCTCCTGATTCTCTTTACTGCTTTGATGTTTTTTTTCATATAATTCAGTATTGATTATGCAGCTTTCTTACCCTGCTTCCTTCGAATAACCTCTGTCTCGTATCTGATACCCTTACCCTTGTATGGTTCAGGCTTCTTTTTTGCACGTATCGATGCTGCAAATTCACCTACAGCCTCTTTGTCTACACCTGAGACTGAAATAATGTTTTTATCAGCGGTAACAGTGAGATTTGCAGGGATAGTCATGTTTACAGGATGTGAATATCCTAGAGACATAGTGAGTTCATTACCTTTTATATCAGATTTGAAACCGATACCTTCGATAACTAATTTCTTTTCGAAACCCTCTGAAACACCCTGTACCATATTTCTGACATGAGAAGCATATGTACCCCACAAAACAGCATCTTCAGGACGATTGAGTGTGAGTGTAACCTGATTGTTTTCGACAACAATACCTATACCTGGGCGGAAAGTACGTGACATTTCACCCTTTGGACCTTTTACAGATACGACTCCCTTATCTACAGTAACTGTAGTTTTTTCTGGGATGATAATAGGTTTTTTTGCGACTCGTGACATGGTGATATAAATGAAATTTACCAGATAGTGAAGAGGATCTCTCCGCCGACCTTTTCTTTGCGTGCCTCATCATCAGAGAGTATACCTTTTGGAGTAGAAACGACGAGTGTACCGTAACCCTGCTTTACTGGGTATATCTCAGAGTGACCACGATATAGCCTCTTTGATGGCTTTGAGAGTCTCTGTACACCAGAAACCCGAGAACGGCCATCGATAGTGAGTAGTTCTACTTCGAGAAATTTCTGAACCTTCTTTCCTTTTTTTGTAGCACTCTTTACATAACCCTTCTTTACGAGTAGCTCAGCGATAGATGCAATGAGGTTTGAATAAGGAACAGTAATAGACGCCTTGCCTACAAAGGATGCGTTTTGAATCTGAATTATGAAGTTTGAGATTGAATCTGTCATGTTGTTTAGCGCCTGCCTGCCGGTAGGCAGGTCTAGTGTTTAATATTTGGGTTATCTATATCACTCTTTATTCTCCCAATGTACTACTACCTAGTCGCTTTAATTTTAATCAATGTCTACCAGGATGATTTCTTTATACCTGGAATCATGCCGTCATTGGCAAGCTCTCTAAAGCATATACGGCAGAGACCGAAGTCTCTCATAAAGCCGTTCTTACGGCCACAGCGGAAGCAACGGCGAACAATCCTCGAAGAGAATTTCGGTGTCTTGTTTGCTCTTGCTACTACTGATGTTTTTGCCATTTATGCTGAGATAAAAATAAAAGCCTTGGTGAAAGCTTTGGGCCCTATGCTATCACGCGCTAGGACCCAAAGTCAAATTATGCCTTCTTCAACGGAAAACCGAGAAGTTCGAGGAATCGCACGGTCTCCTTCTTGTCAGAGAGATTGGTCACAATAGTGATACCCATACCGAATACGTCCTTGAGCTCTTCATCAGCAGTCTCAGGAAATATGGTGTGCTCTGGAACACCGAGGGTGTAGTTACCCATATCATCAACAGCAGTACGAGAGAGCCCACGGAAATCTTTTGTACGAGGTAGAGCTATGTGAACTATCTTTTCAAGGAAATTCCACATGACCTCACCACGGAGAGTAGACTGATAACCCATAGGATCATTCTCACGACTCTTGAATCCTGCAATAGATTTCTTTGCACCACGAAGTACTGGTTTTTGACCAGTGATCTCTGCAGTACGAATACCAGCGAGCTCAACTTTCTTCTTGTCTTTAAATGAACCGACGCCGACAGACACAACCACCTTCAATATGCGAGGTGCCTGCATAGCATTCTCGAGACCAAATTCAGTCTTCATGACTTTTGCGGCTTCTATCTGTCTCTCCTTTAGTGTCTTTACGGTGTTGTTCATAAAATTATTTCTTAGCACTTACTTTTGCAACATTTGAAACATTGAGAGGCATCTCTTTCTCTACAGTCTGGCCTTTCTGACCTGACTTAGTTGGCTTCATGTGGCGCTTCATCTTGTTTATACCACCGACGATAACCTTGCCCTTCTTTGGGAATGAACGGACAATCTCGCCAGTCTTACCTGCGTCCTTGCCTCTCAATACTATTACTTTGTCTCCTTTTTTTACGTGCATGATAGATATAGTTAAACGATTTCAGCTGCGTGAGACGCAATAGTCTTGAAACCCTTTTCAGCAATCTCGCGAGGAATAGGACCGAAAACGCGACCGGCTAGAGGTTCCTTCTTTCCTTTCTCAATAAGAACAACTGCGTTCTCATCAAAACGAATATATGAACCATCTTTTCTCCTAGTCGCATTCTTTGAACGAACAACAACAGCGTGATGTACATCCTTCTTCTTTACTGACTTGCGAGGCTCCGCTTTTTGTACAGATAGTACTACGAGCTCACCCAGTGTGGCATAGCGCTTTGCTGCAGAACCGAGTACCTTAAATACACGACCTACTTTTGCGCCTGAATTGTCTGCTATTTGTACTATTGATTGTGGCTGTATCATAATCGTGTATTAAGCTACTACTTTGAAATGCTTATCTCGTGAGATAGGACGGCATTCGATAATCTCTATAGTCTCACCAACTTTTTTTGTATTTCCGACATCATGAGCTTTATATTTCTTTGAAATCTTGATGTACTTCTGATATTTTGAATTTTTTTCGAAACGGTCGACTTTAATCACGGTCGTATCTTTCATTTTGTCAGACACAACAATACCCTTCAAAATTCGTGGTTTGAGTATCGCTCCGCTTTTGTTTGTAATTGCTTTATTTTCCATATAATTATTCAGATTTCATTGAAAGTGCGCTGTGAAGTCTTGCTATATCCTTCCTCATCGCTCTACCTTCCCTAACATTCTTTACTTTTGCTCCTGAGAGAGCAAAGCGCCATGCACGAAGTGCTTCCTCCTTTTCTCGGAGATCCTTTGCTATGTCTGCTTTTGTTTTTTTGAGTAGTTCTTTCATGGAAGTTTGATACTAGAGGTTTTCTCTTGATAGGTCAATCTATGCGAGTATTTCTCGCGATACTATGACGCTCTTTATTGGGAGCTTTGTCCCTGCCTTACGGAGAGCTTCACGAGCTACTGCCTCAGGAACTCCGTCGACTTCGAATATGATTCGTCCTGGTTTTACTGCTGCGCAGTATCCCTGTAAATCACCCTTACCTTTTCCAAGTTTTACTTCAGCTGGTTTCTGGGTATATGGCATATCAGGGAAAATACGAATCCAGAGCTTGCCATTTTTTCCTATCTCGCGAGAAGTCACTTTACGAGCTGCTTCCAATTGCTCAGAGCGAATACGTGCTGGTGAGAGAGTCTTGATACCAAATGATCCGAATGAAAGTTTTGAACCACGAATATCCATGCCGACCTTCGATGGATTCTTCCTCATGACATGCCACTTACGATATTTTACTTTTTTTGGTATTAAGGCCATGGTTTTATTTGTTATCTTTCTTATTGAAAACCTCTCCCTTATATATCCATACCTTGATACCTATATCACCGTATGTCATATGAGCCTTTTCACGAGCGAAATCTATATCAGCACGGAAAGTCTGTAGAGGTACTTGACCCTTCTTTAGCTCCTCGACACGAGCCATTTCTGCGCCACCGAGACGTCCCCCCATAAATATACGAACTCCTTTCACATCCCTATTTGCCATAACTTTTTCTACCATCTGTTTCATGACACGACGGAATGGAAGACGTTTCTCTATAGATTCTGCACACATCTGAGCGACTATAGCAGCATTTGATTCTGGAGAACGAATCTCTTCGATATCAATCTTTAGTTCCTGACCTTTTGTGAGAGCGGTTTTGTTTCTCGCCATGAATGAGAAAATATCTGCTCGGAGTTTTGTAGCACCTTCACCTGAACGACCGATGATGATACCTGGACGTGAAGTCGAGATGATGACACGCATGATTTTTTCATTGCGCTCTATCTGAATATCAGCGACATACATACCACGGAATTTTTTCTGAAGATGTTCGCGGAGAAGTACGTCAGATTTGAGAAGTGCTTGATATTTACCACGAGGGGCAAACCAGCGAGATTTCCAATCCCTGATGATACCTAGTCTATGTGAATATGGGTGTACGGTGTGTGACATGGCTTTATTGAGCTTTTTTAACAGCTTTCGGCTTCTTTGCAGGAGCCTTTTTTGCTACAGGTTTTTCTGCTTTTGGAGCAACCACCTTCTCTTCCGTCTTTGCTGTAGCACCCTTTGCTGTCTTTGGAGCAAGAAGGAGTGAGACATGGCTCGTCTTCTTTCTAATAGCAAAAGCTGTACCACGAGCACCTGGCATATGACGTTTCATGGTGAGACCACCATCTACTCTGCACTCCTTTACGAAAAGACCTTCGACAGAAATATTTAAATTCCTAGCGTTTGCTAGAGCACTGTTCAAAAGCTTCAAAAGTGGCTCTGAAGCGTGTTTTGTGGTCACCGATAGGATGTTTGTAGCATCTACAACTGACTTGCCCTGTATAAGAGATGCGACGAGACGCATTTTACGAGGAGCTATACGAAAATTTGAGAGTGAAGCGGTGACCATGGTATTAAATTATTTTTTAGCAGGAACTGCCGCCTTAGAAGCCTGAGCTGAAGCAATTTCTGACTCCTTCTTTTTCTGTTCAAGCTCTTTCTGCATCTTACCGCCGTGTTTAGTAAACTTGCGGGTCAAAGAAAATTCACCGAGACGGTGTCCAACCATGTCCTCGGTGACTAGTACCTCTATATGCTCCCTACCATTGTGCACGCCAAATTTAAAACCTAGCATCTCAGGAGCGATGACGCATGCACGTGACCATGTCTTTATAACCCCAGTGTCCTGAGGTTTTTTGCCTGCGATCTTTTTGAGAACGCGAGGATCTACGTATGGTCCTTTTGATAGTGATCGTGTCATTTAGACAAAATAAATTACTACTCGGGCGTCTAGGCTATGGTCGCTAAGACGACGAGGAAACAAAAACTAGGTCATTCAACCTAGGATCTGACTTAGAGCCTATTCCGAGCTGGTCAGGACATCCTAACAGAATCAGTTTGAATGTCAAATATAAATAAAAAATCCGCTCAACTGAGCGGATTTTTTATTTATTTCTTGCTTTTTCCAACCTTCCTTCGAGAAACAATAAATACATTTGAGTATTTCTTTGGTTTCCTGGTCTTTTGACCCTTTCCTGCTGGCTTACCCCACATAGTTTTAAGTCTTCGAAGACCACGACCCTGACGACCTTCTCCTCCTCCGTATGGATGGTCTACTGGGTTCATAGCTGATCCACGTACAGTAGGACGAATACCGAGCCATCGTGAACGACCTGCCTTACCAGAGTTTACGAGCCAATGCTCATCATTTGATACCTGACCCACAGTCGCATATGCTTCCTCATGAACCTTACGTACTTCGCTAGAAGGCATTTTTATCATTGTGTAACCAGCATCATTACCAATTACCTGAGCAAAAATACCTGCAGCACGAGCAATTTTTGCACCCGCCTGTGGTTTGAGTTCGATATTGTAAACATAAGTACCGACTGGAATTTTCTTCAAAGGTAACGCATTACCCATATCTAGAGTAGCTGTATCGCCATGAACGATAGAAGTACCTACCTTGACACCCTTTGGTAGTAAAACATAACGGCGTTCACCGTCACGATATGCTACGAGACCGATAAAACCAGAACGGTTTGGATCATACTCTACAGACTGTACTTTTGCAGGAATATTGAGTTTGTCATATGCAAAAGAAATATCACGCTGAAGTCTCTTGTGACCACCTCCTTTGTGGCGCATAGTGATTCGACCCTGATTGTTGTGACCTGAATCATGCTTCATACCTCGAGTAAGTGCCTTCAAAGGATTCTTCTTTGTGAGGTGCTTCTTGAAGTCTATGGTCTGCATATGTCTCCTGCTTGGAGATGTTGGTCTATAGGTTTTCATGGTTTTGATAATTAAATTAGATGAATTCTATGGTATCTCCTTTTTTAAGGTAGACATAAGCCTTCTTGCCTCCGCCAGTTGTACCACGACGTCCGCGAGCAAACTTAGTCTTTATTTTTATCGGCATGAGAGAGACACGAAGCGGAGTCACCTTGTAAACTGCTTTTACTGCAGCAATGACAGAACGTTCATTTGCATTACTAGTGACCTCAAATGTGTATACTCCCTGATTTGCGAGGAGTCCTGCTTTCTCTGTGATATGAGGTCGTACGAGTACTGCTGTCTCTGCTGAAAGTACGAGACTAGCCTTTACAGGAGAAGCCACTACAGCTGTTTCTGCTTTCTTTACCACCTTATCTGTCTTTGTTTTTTTGTTTGAAAAGAGTGACATGATATTTATGCGAGTTTAGATTCGAGCATTTTCAATGATGCTTCTGGATTCTCGATGACGACGAATTTCGAGCCGAGTATATCGAGAACATTCATGTTTCGAATCTCGTTGAAAGCTATCGAGTTGATATTTCTAAAGCTCTTCTCAGTAGAACTGTCTTTTGTCGCAAAAGCGATAAAAGCTGCATTCTGTTTCTTGTTTATGAGCATCTCGAAACCTTTTACCTTTGAGAGATGAGCTAGGGCTGATACAGCGTCAGTAGTCTTTGGAGCACTCATAGCTAGAGAATCTACAAAAAGCACTTCACCTTCACGATACTTTCTAGATAGCACAGTAAAGAGCGCTTTTGCTTTGAGTTTACGATTTACTTTTCGGTCATAATTCTTGTCAGCACGAGGGCCATGAGCAATACCTCCTCCTACCCAGATAGGAGAACGAGTGGAACCGTGACGAGCACGACCTGTACCCTTTTGCCTCCATGGCTTTTTGCCTCCTCCTCTGACTTCTCCACGAGTTTTTGTATTTGCGATAGGATCACGAGCATTTGAAGTCATCGAGTGCATGACCTGATGTACTAGGTCAGAGTTCCAACGAAGTCCAAATATTGATTCAGGAAGAGAGATAGAACTAGATTCCTTGCCTGCTTTTGTATATACAGATGCTTTGTATGAAACAGTCATAGCTGGTGCTTTTGAAGATGCTTTCTTTGTAGCATTTTCAGTCTTGAGACTACGAGGAGCTGCCTTCTTCATAACTTTTTTTGTTTTCTTTGGGGTTGTTGTCATAAAAATAGTGGTTAGCCTTGTATAGATACGAGAACACCCTTTGGACCAGGAAGGGATCCGTGAAGCACGAGCTCATTTGATTCTGGGCGCACCTGTAGAACTTTGAGATTCTTTACCGTGACCATGTCGCCACCCATTCGTCCTGGCATGCGCTTACCCTTTGCCACCCCTCCACCACCAACACGTCCTCCGCCATTGATAGAACCTACCTCACGTTCAGAATGTTTTTGACCATGAGTACGTGGACCTCCTTTGAAGTGATGGCGTTTAACTCCACCTTGGAAACCCTTACCTTTCGATACTGAACTCACAGTGACAAAATCACCCTCTTTGAATACTGATAGGTCTATCTTGTCTCCTAATTTGAAAGATGCGAGCTCTTCTTCCCCGACGCGGAATTCTCCAAAATGACGAAAATTGCCGTGCTTTTTCTGAGCCTTGTTTACACGAGACTCTTTCTGTTCACCAAAACCTACCTGTACCGCAGTATATCCATCCTTTGCATTCGTACGGAGTGCGGTGATAGTGAGAGGACCTGCAGAAAGTACAGTCGCAGGATAAACCACACCTTCGCTATCGAAGACCTGTGTCATGGAGACTTTTGTGCCGAGTGTAAATTTCATGTGGGTGTAGAGCGCGGGCGGGAGGCCTGTAGGCTCTTGAAACAAATAAAAGGCGTTTGCCTTGTGCAGGAGATACTACAGGAAAGGTATAAATAATGCAAATAATATGATTTTCTGTTCGGGTGCTTTTTTATTAACTAAACAAAAAAACCACCATATGGTGGTTTTTTTGTTATTGAAATTTATATCATCTTCACATCTATAGAAACTCCTGAAGGAAGAGACATATTTGTGAGAGCTTCAATAATCTTTGTATTTGGATTCAAGATATCTATCAATCGCTTGTGCACTCGCATTTCAAACTGTTCTCGCGCATTTTTATACACGAATGAAGAACGGTTGACTGTATATTTCTTGATCTCTGTAGGAAGAGGAACCGGACCGACTACCTCCACATCGTAGCGGAGAGCCGTGTCTATGATTTGCTTCACAGATGTATCGAGAATCTTGTTCTCATATGCACGGACGCGAATCCTAAGACGAGGCAAACCATCTGCTTTCGCTACGGTCTTTTTCTTTGTGGTTGTTTTCTTTGCTACTGTCATGGTATTAGTCTTGGTCTCTTTAGAGTGACTAGGCAATTATCTTTGTGACAACACCTGCACCTACTGTCTTTCCACCTTCACGTACCGCGAAACGCATCTGAGCTTCGAGAGCGACTGGAGCGTGTAGTTTGACCTTGAAAGTCACGGTATCTCCTGGCATAACCATCTCAATACCTTCTGGGAGGGTCACCTCACCAGTCACGTCAGTAGTTCGTACATAGAACTGAGGTTTATAACCGTTGAAGAATGGAGTGTGACGACCACCTTCCTCCTTTTTCAATACGAGTACTTCTGCCTCGAAATCTGTGTGTGGAGTCACTGTTCCTGTCTTTGCGAGCACCTGACCACGATGTACTGCATCCTTTGCTGTACCTCGGAGTAGGAGACCTGCGTTGTCGCCGGCCTGACCTGACTGGAGCTGCTTGTTGAACATTTCGATACCAGTGATAGTTGTCTTTGATGTAGGGTTTATACCAACAATCTCGACTTCTTCACCGACTTTGATCTGACCGCGTTCGATACGACCAGTAACCACTGTTCCACGACCTTCGATAGAGAATATATCTTCGATAGGCATGAGGAATGGCTTGTCTAGAGCACGCTCTGGCATAGGAATATATGAGTCGAGTGTGTTCATGAGATCCTTGATCTTCTTTGCCCACTCATCATTATTATCCTTTGCTTCTAGAGCCTTGAGTGCTGAACCACGGATGACAGGAGCTTCTGCACCGTCATAACCGTATTTGGTAAGAAGTTCACGGACTTCGCCTTCGACGAGGTCAATGAGTTCTGCGTCTTCTACTGCATCACATTTGTTTAGGAATACCACAATCTTTGGTACACCAATCTGTTTTGCGAGGAGAATGTGCTCACGAGTCTGAGGCATTGGACCATCAATAGCAGAAACCACGAGAATAGCACCATCCATCTGTGCTGCACCAGTGATCATGTTCTTGATATAGTCAGCGTGACCTGGGGCGTCGATATGAGCGTAGTGTCGAGTATCTGACTCGTACTCAACGTGAGCGAGTGAGATAGTAACTACCTTTGTTGCATCACGAACAGTACCGCCTTTAGCGATATCTGAGTATGCCTTAATTGTAGCGAGGCCATCGCGAGCCTGAGTCGCGAGAATAGCCGTCGTAAGAGTCGTCTTGCCGTGGTCAACGTGTCCAATGGTACCGACGTTGACATGAGGCTTCGTTCGATTAAATTCTGCTGCCATAGCTTTTTCTTTTGTTAAGTAGTTAGGACCTGCGCGCGAGAATGGCAAATCCTTGCTACCTACGAAATTAACGTACTAAGCTGTTAAATCTTTTATCAATAGAGGTTTGGTCAATTGAAAAAAGCGCACAAAAGGCGTACATGGGAGTATAACCGTGAGACGTAAGGAAGTCAATAAAATAAAAAAACCGCCTAGAAATATGGGCGGCTTGAAAATAACAGAATGCACTAATCTTTCTATCCGCCACCAGTGGCGACAGGTTGAGAGACTTCATCGAAGTCGATTGGATTCCATTCTGGCACAATGTAAACCGTGCCCTTTGGTAAACCAATCTCGATCGGATAAATCGTTGACGCAGTCACATCAATAGCACTCCAATCCCCTATCTGGGCCGAACGATACCAATATCGAATAGGCCGCTTACCTTCGGAAGTCTGGATGTCGAACTTTATTTTACTCGAAACGGTATTCACCAGCTCGATGGTCGGGATGATTCCCTTGCCACGAGTCGATTTCACCACGAGCGTCACCAGACTCACATCCTTGAACGTACTCACATCAGAGAATACTGGTGTGACACTGAGGCCGAGATTTATCGTCGGCAGGAAATTGCCCGTCGCGATACTGTATGACTCGACTGTGCCATCCGAATACGAGACTCGGATGTAGGAATTTTCCAATCCAGCACTCGCTTCCGAGAACCAGATCTTGTCACCGTTCGTGTAAAGCTCACTCCATTGCGTGTTGCCGTATTCATCTCTAGATAAGATGTATGCGGAACTCACCTGCTTGGCTAGCTTGATTGGAATATTCGACATATTAAACACAATATTTCCCATAGTCGAAGGCAGAATCCATTTGTCATTCACCTTGACCGGCTTATCATTGGTATATCCGTAGAATAGTGTATCGCCATCAGTGTTATTCACACTTATATAGCAACCAACTGTATCCGTAGTATCCACTGTCTCGACTGTGAGATTGAGCAACTTGGCTTCTTCGATAATTTCTACTGAAGTTTTCTGACCAGACCACACACGGTAGTCATAACCAGATGTTCCACCTGAATAAAGATAGAGACCTCCATTAATCTCAGAAGCTTCACTCAAAGCATATGAGCGAAGAGCAGCACGTGACGTGATCATCGACAGATTAATTTCAGCAAAAGCCGAAATAAAACCGAAGATAAATAGACTTAACATTGTTATTGTCTTCATAGGTTTGAGAAACTGATTTTTCTGATTGTTGGTTGATTTTGGAATTTTCAGGGTGCAAACGACGGTTCAACGGAAATTGAAAGTGTTACCTTTTGCTGTCCGGGTTTTTTTGATTGTTGATGAGACACCTTGGACTGATCAATCTCGGTATTAACCGGTAGAGATTTTCCTTGATCACGATACACGAATACGATCATGACGCTGAAGATCAGCATAAGACCAAGCAGTAGCTTTATTTTCATGAGAGTTTATGCTCACATCTAGAAGTTTTAGCGTGGAATTACGCTTTTTTGCATTCTTTTCAATGAGCTTTTCTGTTCATTTTATTACTACATATATTATATAAAGTCAATAGTACACAAGTTACCACTATCTTGAAGATAAAAAAAACCGCCACTAGGCGATTTTTTTTAAATTTCTCTATACTTCTAAATAAGTTACTTTCTCGCTTCTACAATAGTCTTTTCTACTTGTGGCGGTACGACTTCATAGTGATTGAATTCCATGGTCATACTTCCTTGACCTGATGTCATCGAACGAAGTGATGTCGTATAACCAAACATTTCAGCGAGTGGCACCATAGCAGTGACGACTTGGTCCAAACCACGGAGCTCAGTACTCTCTATCATTCCTCGTTTTGAAGCAATAGATCCAGTGACATCTCCCATGAATTTCTCAGGAGCTACTATTTCTACCTTCATAATAGGTTCGAGTATGACAGGACGAGCACGTTTTGCACCCTCTTGGAATGCCATAGAAGCTGCGATTTTATATGCGATTTCAGATGAGTCCACATCGTGATATGAACCGAATGTGAGTTCACATGAAATGTTTACCATCTTGTATCCTGCGACAATACCCCTATCCATAGCTTCTCGTACACCTTTTTCTACAGCTGGAATAAATTCATTTGGAATCACACCTCCTTTGATAGAGTTGATAAATTCAAATGTATCGTAACGAGAAACATTTTTTGGAATCTTTGCATCTGGTTCGAGAGGTTCCATAGGTTTGAGAATAATCTTTACGTGACCGTATTGACCCTTACCTCCAGATTGTTTTACATATTTGTGTTCTGCTTCGGCTTCAGTTTGAATCGTCTCACGGTATGCTACCTGTGGCTTACCGACATTGGCCTCGACAGAAAATTCTCTCTTCATACGATCCACCATGACTTCGAGATGTAGTTCTCCCATACCACCGATGAGTGTCTCACCAGTCTCAGGGTTTGAAGTAATGCGAAATGTAGGATCCTCATTTCCGAGCTTGCGCAATGCTGCACCCATTTTCTCCTGATCTGCCTTTGTCTTTGGCTCAATACGGAGTGAGATAACAGGTTCCATAAACTTGATAGCTTCTAGGATGATTGGGTTTTCTTCGTCACAAAGAGTGTGTGATGTAAGAGCCTCTTTGAGACCTACAGCAGCAGCAATTTCTCCTGCATACACTGTCTTTACTTCTTCACGATCATTTGCCTGAAGACGTACGATACGAGAAAGTCTCTCTTTCTTGCCAGTCGTAGAATTGTAGACATACGAACCTGCATCTAGTTTACCTGAATAGACACGGAAAAATGTGAGCTGTCCGACAAACGGATCATTTTGGAGTTTAAAGGCGAGAGCAGAAAATGGCTCACTATCATCTGCATGACGAAATATTTCAGCACCTGTGTTTGGATCAATGCCCCTGATAGCTGGAACATCTAGAGGCGATGGAAGATAGTCGATTACTGCATCTAGTACTAGCTGAACACCTTTGTTTTTGAGAGCAGTACCAGTCATGACTGGGAAAAGCTTGTTTACGAGAACAGCCTGACGAAGCATTTTCTTTATAGTTGGAATATCAAACTCCTTGCCTTCTAAATATTCAGTCATCATCGTGTCATCAGTTTCAGCTACTTTCTCTATGAGTTCAGCACGGTATTTTTTTGCATCGTCCATATATTCAGCTGGTATTTCAGCCTCTATGACATCAATACCCATGACACCTTCAAACGTATATGACTTCATCTTGATGAGATCTATAACACCCTTGAAATTCTCTTCGGCCCCCATAGGAAGCTGGATTCTGACAGCATTTTTATTTAGCCTATCTACGATAGATTTGAATGACTTTTCAAACGAAGCACCCATACGGTCTAACTTGTTGATGAAACAGATACGAGGTACCTTGCCTTCATCTGCATAGCGCCAGTTTGTTTGTGACTGTGGCTCTACACCCGCTACTCCATCAAATACTACAACTGCGCCGTCGAGTACACGTAGAGAACGCTTTACTTCTACAGTAAAGTCGATGTGCCCAGGGGTGTCGATGACATTGAATCGATGAACCATCGATTTGTCTTCTTTTGGCATATAGGTCGGATTCCAAAAACAGGTAATCGCTGCTGCGGTGATAGTGATACCACGCTCTCGCTCCTGTTCCATCCAGTCTGTAGTCGTCTCACCTTCATGCACTTCACCGATTTTATGAATCATACCGGTGTAATAGAGGATGCGCTCAGATGTGGTTGTCTTCCCTGCATCGATATGAGCGATGACTCCGAAGTTACGTACTTTTTCTAGTGGATAGTCTCTTTGCATAATTTTTAATTAATTGATTTGAGAATTATATCAGGACTGACAACTTACCAAGCAAAATGAGCAAAGGCCTTGTTTGCTTCTGCCATCTTGTGGGTGTTTTCGCGCTTCTTCACTGCTTCACCTTCATTTTTTGAAGCTGCGATTATCTCTTCGGCGAGTTTTGCTGAGATCGGCTTGCCTTTCTTTGAACGAGCGGCTGTAACAATCCATTTCATAGATAGCGCCTGTCGCCTCTCTGGACGAACCTCTACAGGAACCTGATAATTTGCACCTCCAACACGACGTGAACGTACCTCTACGTTTGGTGCAGTATTATTGAGTGCGGTTTCAAAAACTTCGATAGGATTTTCTACCTTTGCTTCTGTTTTGATGATTTCTAGACAATCGTAAACAGCACGGCGAGCAGTGTTTTTCTTACCATCGAGCATGATGTAGTTGATAAGTTTGTTTATCTTCTCTGACTGATACTTCATATCAGGTCTGAGGTCCCTCTTTGTGTTTATTTTTCTTCGCATAGGTTTTAGTGTGAAAGTCTTGAAGTCACAAGTCGTAAAGTTGAGATTTTTTCTACTTTCAACTTTTAGCTTTTGACTTTTGGACTATTTAGCTTTTCTTTGGTTTCTTGGTACCGTACTGGCTACGACCTTTTCCTCTTTTCTCTACACCTGCTGCATCGAGAACGCCACGAACGACTGAATAACGGAGTCCTACATCTTTTACACGTCCACCTCGAAGGAGTACCACTGAGTGCTCCTGGAGATTATGTCCCATACCTGGAACATAAGCTGTGACTTCCATACCATTTGAAAGACGAACACGAGCAATCTTTCGAATAGCTGAGTTAGGCTTCTTTGGTGTCTTTGTCGTGACTTTGACACATACGCCACGTTTGAATGGTGAATAAAAATAACGTGGCTTGTTTGTAAGCACGTTAAAGCTCTTTGTAAGAGCAACTGATTTTGACTTGCGAGGGGTGCTCTTTCGGCTCCTCTTCACGAGTTGGTTTGTAGTCGGCATGTTTTGAATGCTAGCCCTAAATAAACAGAATCAACTAGAAATATCTAGTAAATACTGTATATATAGAGTCGGAATAGCTGATTTCTTCGCAGAATGAGGCTTGAGAATGAATGCCCCGCCCTGTTACTCATCTATTCCCTATTAATAGCGTCAGAGACGCAAGGAAGAGAATACTATAAAATAAGTCTTTTTGCCAATTTCTTAGCATTACCATGTTTCAGAAGCCCTCAATACGAAGCAAATGTGGCGGGCGTAGAATTTTCACCTATCTTTCTAAACATTCTGTCCCGAGTCGATTGTCTCAGCACTCGATGGTCAGTGAAATGTATCCAACCGAGGAAATCAACGCCTGATGCGAGCGTTTTTATAAAAACCTTATCTGGATGGAGTGATAAACCAAGTTCCTGAAGTAAAAACTTTGAAAGTTCTGGTAGGAGTGCTTCTAGATGTGCATAGTCATCCGACATAATCACGAAATCATCAGCGTATCGGATGTAGTATTTTACTTTGAGTTTATGTTTCACAAACTGGTCAAATTTATTCATATAGATGTTTACCAGAAGCTGTGATGTAAGATTGCCGAGGGGTAATCCTATGCCGACTTTTGTCGAATGAAAGCTCGAGACCACACTCGAAAGAAGCTCTAATATAGCCTCATCAACAATATAACCCCGAAGAATTTCCATCAGAGCTGATTGGTCTATCGAGGCAAAAAACTTCCTAATATCACATTTGAGTATGTAGACAGTCTTTCTACGATTTTTTGATATTCCATAAGCAAAACACTTGAATCGTGAAATCGCCTTATGTGTCGCCTTATCCAATCTACAAGAAAAGGAGTCTGGAATAAACGTTCTGTCGAAAAATGGGTAAAGCTCTCGATAGATAGCGTGATGGAGTAATCGGTCTCGTACCGATGCCTTGTGGATACTCCGAGGTTTTGGGTCATTGATATTGAAAGCTTCATAGCCTCCATGTATGTACGTTTTATTTTCGAGAGCTCTGTGTAATTCAAAAATATTGTCCATCAAACGCAATTGAAATTCCTGAATATCTTTCCTATCTTTCTTCCCCCTGATGAATTCTCTCCACGCCAAAAGCAGATTTTCGACAGAAATGATATCGTTGTAGGCATGAGTAAATCTTTTTCGCACAACTCCAAAGTTACCCCCCAGCATATTTTTACCAGTGCTCGAAAAGTTAAAAGGTGCGTACAAACTCTGGCATGAGTATCACGAACTCGTCCCGAAAACTCAAAAATACTCTCTCGGTAAAAAAATAGACAATCTGTTCACAGAGACAATCGAAGCGGTCGTTACTGCGGGTTTCCTACAGAAAGATGACAAGATTCCGTGGGTACGACTCGCCATACGCAAGCTGGATACCATGAAAGTATTGCTTGCAGTTCTCTGGGAGACAAAATCGATAGATGACAAGAAATACATAGTCCTCTCTGAGAGACTTGATGAATCTGGTCGAAACCTCGGTGGATGGAATGGAAAACTCACGAAAGAGAGCTTGGAAAAGAAAACTCCCACTCAAAAATGAGCGGGAGAAATGAGGAGAATTTCGGGAACCAGAGCCGGGTTGTTGGAGTTCCAGTCGTTGTCGAGCCAGTTGTAGTTCCAGTCCCACCTGTCGCCGTTCCAGTAGAGGTAACGAACGTAGAGGTTGCCATCGGAGTTGCGGTTTTGTGCGAAGCGCCGTCTAGTACACCACCCTTCAAAAGCCTGTGCTGATCTCAGGGTTGAATCGTATTCGACATATCAAATGTCTTAGCGCATCACACCAAGTATCTTCATTTTTTATGAATTATCGTGCGACACACTGTCAGAAACCATAATCTCCAACACTCTGGTACACACGCATACTGGATTCGGCCGTGAATATCCGTAAACATTCACAGATGAGCCTACTACCTCTTTCATTATACAAAATGAAAACCCCGAGCATTTCTGCACGAGGTTGGAGTTTGACGCTGTATCTCCTGAGCGTTTTTTCGGAAAATTCCGATTTCTAAGGTCAGAGATTCTGAGCACCAGGCTCAGTTTCAAAGTCCTTAGTTTTGACTTGCGGGAACCAGAGCCGGGTAGTCGGAGTCCCAGTCGTTGCCGAGCCAACTGTAGCTCCAGTCCCACCTGTCGCCGTGCCAGTAGAGGTAACGAACGTAGAGGCTGCCATCGGAGTGGCGGTAAATCGTGCCCCAGAAGAACACGACCTTACCCTTCCACTCCTCAGGGATGAGATGCTGGTTTTCCTCTTTGAGGAGGAAGTCCAGCATATTGGCATTGTAAGGAGAAAGCTTTGCAAGTTTCTTGCGGAGCTTGTGACCCTCGATTACTTTGCCGTCCTTCTGGCCTTCATCGAGATGGAGCATGACCTTCGCCACGTCCCACTCGATGACTCCGCCCTTCTGATGTTCCTCGACAGACCAGCCGTCGGGGACATAGGGGACGGAGTCGAGGTCGACCATGTATTTGACGGCCTTGATTTCCGCACGACCGAGCAGGGCCTCACGGACCTGACGGAGGAAACCTTGACGCTCGCAGAGCATCTTGACCTCTTCGTTCGTCCAGTCGCCCTCGCGACGGAGAGCGAGCTTGATTTCATTCGCCTGACCAACATCGAGCATGAGTGTACTCATTGTTTTTTCCTTTGGACAATGTCTCGTGAGAGACCGCGTCCGTTTGTCGCAGTTGTAGCGACGCGCTGTCTTTTTTTGGTTGTTACAGCGTTCTTTCGAGGCTCTTAAAAGCACCGAAGGAACGCTGTAACCACAAGTCATTTCAATATTCTAATCTGTATATATTATACCACATAGCACGCAAAAAGCAAGTACTTTTGTTGATTCTTTACTTATCTCCTAAAAAAGGCTTATACTAGGCCATGGTTGTAGAAAACTTACCACAAAAGCTCTGGGAAAGACATCGATCAACACTCGGTATAGAGAATCCCCTCGTGATAGACAGCGAGCAGGCGCTTTTTGACGCCCAGGCAAGGTTGAACCTCGCCCAAGATAAGAGAACAACAAACGAGCGAGGTTCAACCTTGCCTTTAATAAAAGCTGCGCTCGTCTACCTCCCAAAATCAAAACCTCTTATCGATATGACCCTCGCCCTCGTATCTGGCATGGTCGAAAAAGATGGAGATATTCTACTAGTCGGTGGCAATGATGCAGGTATACGCTCTGCAAATGAACTTTTTGAAAAAAATATTGGACCAATAGACCAAAAGATAGTTGGAAATCATTCTGCTATGTATGTAGGGAAAAATCAGGCTCTCGGCGCAGGAAAAACTCTCTCTGATTTCCTCTCCTACCAGAGTGTCACCTATGAAACTATTGATATTGAGGTAGCAAATCTACCAGGAGTATTTTCGGGAGGAAAACTGGATGCGGGCACACGATTACTTCTCGATACTATTCCATATGATAGGAAAAAAATTCTCGACATAGGCTGTGGTACTGGAATGATAGGTGTCATATATAAAAACAAATCACCTGAGAGTGATGTGACCATGTGTGATGCGAGTCCTATCGCTATTGAAGCAACAAAAAAAACCGTAGAGAAAAATAAAATCGATGCAAAAGTATTTACATCTGATGTATTTTCAAATGTTACCGATGAATATGATCTCATCCTCTGTAATCCTCCTTTTCATAAAGGTGTGGGTACTGATTATTCATTCATTGAGATTTTCGCACGTGATGCCAAAAAACATCTCACAAAAGATGGAAAGATATATTTGGTCTGTAATTCATTCCTCGCCTATGAGAAAAAACTAGAGCTCTCTGGGTTATCTGTCTCAGTCGCTATCGACAATACCGCATTCAAAGTTCTCCTTGCTCACTAAAATATAAAACCTAATATACATTAAATCAAAAAGAAATTCCTGTAATCACTGAGAAAAGCCATGGGATGAGTGGATAGATGAATTGCCAGATGAGTACTACAAAAATGAGTACACCGATAAATCCAAATTGCTCTATCTTCTGACGTATCGCCATAAAGCCTGCTGGGAGTAGTGCAGAGATAATTTTTGAACCATCGAGTGGTGGTACCGGCATGAGATTGAATAAAGCGAGAGTTACATTAATGAGGACAATGATACTAGATATCGTGCCGATAGGACCGGCGAGAAGACCTGCGGGAATAACATAAAATCGGATAAATAGACCAAATACGAGTGCGAGAGCAATATTGGCGAGAGGTCCAGCGATAGCGACATAGAGTTCACCCCATCGCTGATTGCGGAGATTGTACGGATTGTACGGCACAGGCTTTGCCCAACCAAAGAGGAATCCTCCAAACATAATCGAGAAAACAGGTAATAGTATCGTACCTACCATATCTATATGCTTTATCGGATTCAATGTGAGACGACCGGCATACTCGGCAGTCTTGTCACCCTGTATGAGCGCAGCGTAGCCGTGAGAGACTTCATGTATGACAACAGAAAAAAGCAGTATGATGAGTGAGAATATAAATTGGAAATCCATAGATACATATTACTAGAAATCTGAAATAAAGGCATGGAATTTGCCTAACAAAGAGCCGTATGATAGCCTATGAACCTATGGCAAAGACATGTCCAATCACTAAAAAAACTTCTCTCGTCGCTGGCGGTTACTCAAACCGTACCCGTGCAACTCAGTACAATCCTACTGGAAAAGTCAGGAAGCAGGTCAATTTTCAAAACAAGAGAATCTATATTCCTGAACTCAAAAAATATATCCGTCTCTCACTATCTACCAGTGCGATAAAGACCATCAATAAAAATGGCGCATTCGCTACTCTCAAGAAAGCAGGACTTATCTAAATTCAGAAAACAAAAAACCCGTAGCCATGGCTACGGGTTTTTTGTTGGGTAAATAAATATTAGCTATCACTATAAATATATGCCATAGTCTCGTAAGAAATGAAAAAGTTTATCGAAAGCCTAAACCCAAGAGAAGCACTCGGACCTTCGAGCCCTCTCACTTGGTTTATAGTTCTTGCACTATTTTTTACCATTTATGTGTTTATCGATATTTGGAATCAAAATCGAAAAGACAAAAAGTTCAACGAAAAATACAAGATCGTGAAGCGCGACAAATAGTCGCGCTTTTTTATTGACTCTAAATAGATGAGGAGTAGGATGATGTTAGTCATGAACAAATCCATAATGGTATGCACGGTAGTGTTCCCCATCAGAGATCAAACTATTCTCCTCGCTAAAAAAATGAAGAAGGTTGGAGCCGGTCGTTGGAATGGATTCGGTGGTGGCATCGAACCAAAAGAGACCGTTGAGCAATGTGCGGTACGCGAACTAAAAGAAGAATGTGGTCTCGTGACACAAGAAGAGCAACTCGAAAAAGTCGGTATCATTGATTTTTATAATGATACTGAATGTCGAGAACCTCAATACATTGTTCATTTTTTTGTGTGCAGAGAATTTTCTGGTGAACCAAGAGAAACTGAGCCACAAAAAATGGCGACACCGACCTGGTTTAGGTTTGACAAACTACCTGATATGCAGGCGGGTGACAAACTATTCTTGGAGAAAATGTTGTCTGGGAAAAAACTTGATGGATGGATCAGATACGACAATCCGGAAACAAAAAAAGTGGTTTCGTCCATCCTAGATGAACGTGAATCATTTTAGTAAAGCGCGACAAATAGTCGCGCTTTTTTATTTCTTTGGCACAATATTTTTTCCATCAGAAATAAATTCTATTGTACCGAGCTCATATGTCTTAAACATTGGTATACCGAGAGTATTAAACAAATCTACGACTTCTCTGTGCGGATGACCATAGCGATTGTCGAGACCCGCTGATATGACAACATAATTCGGTGATACAGCACGGACATATCCCTCACCGCTTGATGTATGTGAACCATGATGCCCCGCTTTTAGTACATCGCTCTGGATAGTATCACCATACTGTCTCACGAGGGTACGCTCTACGACTTGTGGTGAATCACCATTGAGCATGACTGTAGTCGAACCATATCGAACTTGCCCAACGATGGATGCAGTATTTGTCTCTAAATACGAAACATCCTTGTCTGGATAGAGAATATCAAAAAACGCCCCACCTCCGAGATTCACATTCATATGTTTGCGAGCGAGAATAGAATCTATTCCATTTTCATTCCTCAATCTACGTATTTCATCATCTATAACATTTCCTGATTCGACACCTGGTTCCATAAAAAGACCAACATGAAATCTCTTCATGACAGATGGTATCCCGCCGATATGGTCAGCGTCAGGATGTGTCTCTAATACGACATCTATTGACCGGTCATAAAATGGCATCACTTCAGAGAGTCTGCGAATAACAATCGGTCCTGGCCCACCATCGACGAGCATGTCATGACCACCCGGAGCTCGGATATAGATAGCGTCTCCCTGTCCGACATCGAGAAAATAAACTCGTAAATATCTGTCTTCGTATTTGAGATAGAGGAGATAGGAAAATACAACAAACAGAAAAAATAGAGTTAGTAAAAAATAACGATGTATACGCTGTATCTTGAACATTGTCTTACAGGATATCAGATATCGTCCATTAATTGGTAAATCTATTGTATCAATGAGTTATAATCTAATGTATTAACATCTAATCACATTACACCCATGAAAACATTCGAAGAAAAAAAATTTGTCATTCCTGCCCTCAAGGGTATCTCATCAAAAACCATCGAGGAACACCTCAAGCTTTACTCTGGATATGTCAAAAATGCTAATTCTGTCCTAGAAAAAATACCTGAGTACAAAAAATATTCGGACACCGATACATTCTCCCCTTATGTCGTAGGTGAGCTCGGACGCCGTTTTAGTTTTGAATACAATGGCATGCGTAATCACGAGGTATATTTTTCATCATTCGAAGGTGGAGAGCATCCTCTCCCTGACGGTGCTTTAAAGTCACTCATTACGGAAACCTTTGGTTCACTCGACACCTGCATTACAGAATTAAAGTCGCTCGCCATGACTCGCGGTATTGGTTGGTCAGTACTATGGTATGACAAGAGGGACAATCGCCTCATCACATCGTGGGTAGACGAACAACACTTAGGTGAACTCAATGGGTGCACCATGTTAATCGGTCTCGATATGTGGGAACATTCATTTGTTGCCGACTATCAACCGAGTGGTAAAAAACAATATGTTGAAGATTTCTTTTCTAACCTCAACTGGGAAAAAGTGGAAGAAAATTTCAAAAAAGCATAACCCCACCTACCATATGGAGATGAGAGGGCGACCAGTCGTATCGACTGGTCGCTTTTTATAAATACGAAATAGAAAAACAGTAAACAATAAATACATCACCACTGTCACAGAAAGAGGTAGAGAGAGATTGAGTGATGCAAATGGTAGAGACGCTGACAAATGTGTCACCTCGATGATATAACCGAGTACGATATCAGATATCCAAGCGAGTGGTACGGCTACTAGTGGCGATATGAAACCAATGACACCAGTCACAAAACCGGAAAACATCGCCAGAGGCACTACGGGTAAAACAAGAATATTTGACACTATCGAGACGAGAGACAATGTACCCATCACATGGAGAATATAAGGCAACACCAATATTTGTGTACCTATGGTCGTAGCGATGACATCTCTCAGGGCAAATCTCTCTGTAATCCACGTGATACGGGAACGAATAATCGGTGCCACGTAAATGATGGCGACAGTAGCGATAACTGAGAGCTGAAAGGAAACATCAAACAATAATATACGTGGATTGTGTAAGACCATGAGAAAAGCTGCAAATATAAGAGCCCTCGAAACATCGTATCTCCTCGACACACGTTTTGAGAGTATGAGGAGTAGAGCCATGACAGAAGCACGGACAGTAGTGGCGGATGCTCCTGTCATCAAAGCAAAAAAGATAATTGAAATCGCTCCGAGAAACGGACTAGCTGATACGGATACATAAGAAAAAGCTTTCATGAGATTGTCAGCCACAATGGTCACATTGTATCCAGACAAGACAATGATATGTGACAGTCCAGCTCGTCTAAAATCATCTAATATATCTTTACCTAGTGATGCTTTGTCTCCTATGAGAAGTCCGAGTAGGAGTGATGACTCTGGTTCACTGACCACACGCTCGACACTATCTGAAAAAGTACGTTTCAGAGAATAGAGTCCAGCCACGATAGGATTGCCCATGTTTTCTCCTACTTTTTCTATCTTTGGGCGATACATGATATACCTCACACCGTCTTTATATAGATACGAAATATAATCAAAAATAGGTCCGCCGGAATATGTCTCAAAATTTTCAGGCAGTTTGAGGATACCGGTAAACACTATCTCATCACCATATTTATATTCTGGATATCTATTACTTATGACTAAAATATCTTCTGAAACAATCGAATCAGATGCTTTTGAAATATGCACTATAAAACGCTCTGTGGTATCTTTTGTATCTGGTAAAGACGAGACAATGCCTCGATACTCTATTTTCTCTCCATGATATTGAGACAATTCATCTATCTTGTCGTTTAAATCGACTCTCAACATGCCGATACTAGTAAACATAATGACGAGACCTAAAATACAAACCCTCTTTGAAAACAAAACCCCCTTGTCGTCACGAAGCATGAAACTAACGATTATAAAAACACCGCCGATTATGAAAAAGAGATATTGGAGATATACCGAGAGAGATAGGACAGAAGCAATAAAAACACCAAGAAAAAAAGATAGAGTGACTATGTATAGAAACACCTGTTTCACATACATAAGTATATAACCTATTTTACTCCCCACTCACGAGCGATGGAGTCCTCATCTAAAGCAGAAAAAGTTTTTTTAAATTTTGCGCCCTTGACCCCTTTTACTCTAGCTTCACATTCTGTCCATGTGGTATGTGTTTGCAATACACCTCCGACGAGAGAAAGATATGAATAAGCTTTTGCATTCGAGCTTTTTTTCGATGATTTTTTTACACTTGGTCTATTTTCCGCCTTCAAATCAATAGGATATTTTGAGACCGTGCCGTGATATAGATTTATAGCTGTCTTGTCAGCAAAAGATGTCGCGATCTCATCGCAACGCTCATTTCCAGGATATCCCGCATGACCTTCGACATATTTCCAAGATATCGAGAGCCCAGATGAAGCAAAAGATAGAGCTTCCCAGAGATCTTTGTTTACTACATCTTTTTTGTTAGCAGTCTTCCAACCATTTTTCTTCCAACCAGAAACCCATGAAGTAATCCCGTTTATGACGTATTTAGAATCAGTCTGTAGGATGATTTCTCCTCCGAGATTTATTTCATCGACATGAATGAGTGCGTTGATAGCAGCAGAAAGCTCCATCCTATTGTTTGTCGTATGATCTTCTCTCCCGCCGAGTTCTCTCACTTCATGGTCGGTACAGATGATGGCTCCCCAGCCTCCAGGACCAGGATTACCTCGTGATGAACCGTCGGTGTAAATAATAGTAGTAGCCATATCCTAGAGTATATCAACAATACGTAATCGTAGTTCTGGATATCTTTTGAAATTAGATTTTTCCATGTGACCGACAAAGTCTACCTTTTTGCCTACCTCTGCTCTATCTCCAAAACTCGCAGGTGTCACAAAAAACTGTATGGCTGAAAGCTTGCGCCCTGATGAATCAGAGAAAAGTATCTCGGTATGATTTTTTTCTTTTCCAAAAGCTTTGATTTCAGATATGAGAGAGTCGCGGAACACAAAAAGTGGCTTTTCATTGCCCGTACCATACGGTGCGAGGGCTTCGATATCACGATAGGTCTCCCAAGTGACACGGTCGAGAGTGATATCTGCATCAGCGATATCCTCGGTCTCGATAGAAATATGTCCTGCTTTTACATATGCCTCATTGAGCGCATCCTCGAGATGATGTATCGCCTCCTCTGCGACAGAAAATCCTCCCGATGCGCCATGTCCTCCAAAATCCGAAAAAGTCTCATGTGCATTTTCCATGAGAGCAAAGACACTCACTCCACCACCTGAGCGACATGACCCTTTGACACATCCCTCACCATCTCTCCCCCAGAGAAATACTGGTTTATTATACTCACCAGCAAACGAATTTGCTGCGAGACCGAGGAGAGCTGGTCGCCATGACGGATTACCGATGACGATGACGTGTTTGTCAGAAAAATCTCTCTCTGACATGATTTTTCGTATCTCTTTTACGAGTGATGCGACTGTCCCCTTGCGTTCATTGTTTACATGTTCGAGTGTCTCGGCGAGTGAGCCTGCTTCTGATTCAGAATCAGTCGCCAATAGTTTGAATGCGTCCTCAGGGCGACCCATACGAGATGCGGCATTGATACGAGGAGTGATAGAAAATCCGATATCATCCTCGACGATATCATGAGGTCTGATGCGGAGCTTGTTGTAGAGCGCTACGAGTCCAGGACGACGAGTCTTTCTCAATACTTTGAGTCCATAGTAGGCAAAGACACGATTTTCTCCTGTGAGAGGCACCATATCTGAGAGGGTCGCAATACCGACCATATCGAGGAGCCATTTCTCCCATCCATCAGAAATATCAAATTCGGTGCCGTATTTTTTTACAAATGCCTGCACACATTTGAATATTACTCCTGCCCCACAGAGCATTTTTTCTGGATAGGTACACCCCTCCTGTTTTGGATTGAGTATGGCGTATGCAGGAGGCAGTGCTCCGTGTGGGAGATGATGGTCAGTGACGATGACATCAATACTGAGCGACTCTGCTAGAGCCACTTTGTCTATATCTGCGATACCGCAATCTATAGTAATCAAAAGATTTACTTTTTTCTCGGAAAATCCTGCGATAGCTTTTTCATTCAAACCAAAACCCTCATCATGACGATGCGGAATATAGTTTTCAAAATTTGCATAGCCGATTTTTTTGAATAAATCGTGTAACACTACCCCACCAGGAATACCATCTGCGTCATAATCGCTAAATATGATGATCTTGTCGCCCGATTTTACCGCCCGATAGATACGATCGACCACTTTGTCCATGTCTTTCATGAGAAATGGGTCGTGAGTATGAGTCTCGTAGTCTGGTGAGATAAAAGCCTGTGCTTCGCTATCACTTTTGATACCTCTAGAGCCGAGTAGATTGGCCACGAGATCAGAAAAACCAGTTGGTTTCTCGGTCGGTATATCTCTCACACGGTATTTCATATAGCCCATTGTACCATCTCGACTATTGGTATAATGAATCTATGAATGATTGTATTTTCTGTAAGATAATCGCTGGCGACATACCTGCACACAAAGTCTATGAAGATGATGATTTCCTCGCTTTTCTCGATATCAACCCTCTCTCCCCTGGGCATACACTCGTCATACCAAAGACTCATTATCGCTGGGTCTGGGATGTACCTGCGCAGGCAGGTGTGCCGGGAAATACAGGCGACTATTTTCGAGTAGTACAAAAAATCGCTCTCGCTCAGAAAAAAGCCTTTAACACCGACTTTGTCCTCGCAAAAATCGTCGGTGAGGATGTCCACCATGCTCATATCTGGGTCTATCCTGACAAGAGCGTAGAAGGCAACGCAAAGGATTTTGCCGGAAATACTGAAAAAATAAAAACCAACCTTTAGGAGTTCGATTCCAGGTCTGATAATTACACTCGAAAAACATATGAAATCTCAAGAAACTGAATACAGAGAAGATTTAGAAAAGCGTCTAAAAAGTGCCTTTCCTAAGGAGTGGAAAGAGCTATCTCAAGAGAAGAAAGATCTTGCTATAGATCGATTCTATAAAGTTGCATGGTTAAGAAAAACGACAGTAAAAGAAACATTAGGTGAAGTAAGCGATAGGAATCTAGGTATCGGTCTCCTGCTTGTTGGCTCCGTGTTAGCAATACTAGGTGGTCTTGTTGTAAACATACTAGATCGATATTTTGAATCACTTGGTCTAGTCTATGAAGTTGGAGCACCAGCTCTGTTCTTCTTATTTATATGGTGGTTCAACAAGATCTTCTACAAATCACTGAATGATAAGTACAGACAAGTTGATTTTCTTAACAAACTACTTAATGACGAGATAGATTAACTAATGAATATAAAAGCTCTAGTTGTACTCATTGCGATTGGTCTATGGATTATATTACTCAGTTCATCAACAGGTACCAACGATAAACCAGTCAATGAATCAAGAATTGAGACAACTAGTATTGTTCAACAACAAACACAGGTAAACCCAACTGAAACAAACACCACAGGCCAGAAAACAAACTGTCACCCAAGTTACTCGGGCTGTCTAAGAGCAGATGCAAGTGATTACGACTGTATTGGAGGGTCTGGTAATGGTCCCTACTACGCAGGTCCTGTCCGTGTGACTGGACCAGATGTATTTGGACTAGATAGAGATGGAGACGGTTGGGGTTGTGAATGATGTAGATTACTACCGACCTCTGTTCACGTTATCACGTTTCGAATTATCTGGATTATCTCTAGGGAAATTTATACCACCAAAATTGTATAAGTGTGCACCTGAATGTTCCCCTTCCTTAATCTCTTTCACCACCTTATTGAGAGGAATATTTTTCCTGTCACCAATATCATAGGTTTTATCTCTACCAACACCATCATGATTTTTTCTTATTTTAGTCATTAGGCCCATTATATAACCTATTACTAGAATTTAAAGGTAGTAATATGATTGCTAAATCGTCCAAAACCTTATCAAGAGTTGTAAATGATTTAGGTGAATAAAAGAGTATTTCCCATAACCTTCCCGAGGTGTTATTTTTAATACATGAAACTGTCGAATCTGTTTAGAAAAAAGGACGAAAATGTCACTCCAAAAAAATTAGAACCTGTTTGGTTTCCAGTTTGGGAAGACACTGATCTTTTAGAAAAGATTCGTCATAGTATATACAAGAGCAATCCTAAGTCTTTTCAAACAGAAGTTAGTATTAACTTAAAATTAGTTGAGTATTCTTACTCAGTAGAAGAAGAAACTTTGAAAAAAATACCCCTTGTCTCTGTGGGCGAAATCATGTCTAAATTTGAAACTGTAAGTCCAGAGGAATTTTCCAAACTATCTCCCGGTGAAGAATTTATCCCGAAAATTGCTAAGGTTGAAAATACCGTAGCTATTATAGGAGATATGATTGATGGGTTTGTAATACAAATTGAGGAGATGGAAAAACATGAATTACCAAATACAAATGAATTGCGAAAATTGCTTGCTCAAGTAGTTGGAAACAAAAAAAAATTCTAATAGAAGTGAAGATGCTTTACAGAAACTTCATTCTAAACTAAATGAAGCAACCAAAAACAATATAGAATTAGCTCGAGATATCGTATATGAAAAAGGTAAAAGACGAAAACCATCTACGGTTCAGTTTCTAGGAAGAGAATACTGTTTACTGATGAGTCATTTTGGAATAATGAATTTTAACGAAACAGAGAAGAAGGTTAATGGGGGTACGATTTTACCGATTTTAATTCCAAAAAATGGTTTTGACGCTCTTCCTGATGGGGAAATGTTTAGTGCGCGAATCTTAGGAGTTGTACATTTCAACCCAAAACCTATTTACAAAAACTTTGGTCCGTCTCCCATACTAATAGCAGCAGCTTTTTCTATAGGAATGATTCCGAAACAACAATTTAATCCTTAATAAGGTTGGCTAATTTAGCACCTTATTGACTCGACCTCGGTTCCAACATCATCCCAGACCCCCACCAATATGAAACTATTGATTACTTTTCAGAGCATCGACACCTGGGAGGGTGCCCTTTGCGAGGAATTCGAGCATCGCACCGCCACCAGTCGAGACAAATGAGAATTTATCGAGCAGTCCGAGTTTTGAGACACACGCTACTGTATCACCACCGCCCATTATCGATTTTGCCCCACTCGCGATGATAGCTCGAGCGAGAGTCTCGGTACCAGTGGTATAGCCTTTTTCATAATCTCCGAGTGGACCATTCCAGAGCACGTATTTTACATCACTCAAGAGGTCAGAGAGTTCTGAGGTAGTCTGCTGTCCTGCATCGTATATCCTGTCTTCTGCTATAACTGATTCAGGATTTTTTGTCATTTTCTCCATCGGATTTGCGACGACGACATCGACAGGGATGATGAGTTTTGGATTTGATTCTATATGCCTCAGATTGACTACCGTAGGAGATGTCACTGAGTGCCCTACCTCAAAACCTCTCTCTTTGAAAATATCGTTTGCCAGTGCCCCTCCGACGAATACATAGTCCGCGATGACGAGGAATTTTTCTATGAGAGGTAATTTAGTATCAAATTTTGCACCACCGAGTATGAAAAGAAATGGTCGAGGTGGTGTAAAAGACTCCGAGAGAGTCTCGACTTCTTTTGTGAAAAGTGGACCAGCGTACGCTGAAATGAGTTTTGGTATAGAGACGATAGACGCATGATTTCTATGTGAAGCAGCAAAAGCGTCGTTTACATATATATCGGCCAAGGAGGCCAATCTACCAGCGAAGACCGGGTCATTTTCTTTTTCTCCTGGATCTTTTCGGAGATTTTCTAGGGCGATGATATCACCATCGACCATGGTCTCAATAATTCTTGGTGCTGATTTCAAATCCTCTACAAATGCTTTCACTTCGACAAATTTAGAGATATATGAAACTACTCTTGCTAGAGAATCTGTCACATCATTTTCGATATGGGCAATGATGATAGTCTTTGCCCCAGCATTGCGGAGAAATTCGAGCGTCGGAAATATCGCACGGATTCTAAAATCATCACGTACTTCATCCCCTACCACCGGCACATTGAGATCGACTCGGAGCAATACTCTTTTGCCACGTAAATCTTTCTCATTTGTAATTTCTTTAAAGGCTGTTTGCATACAAAATAATATTTTTGAAGTTTTCAGAGTCTAGACTCTGACGACCGATGAGTAGTCCACTCACCTCTCCGTCTTTGAGTATGGCTTGAGCGTTATCAAAATCTACCGAACCTCCATAGAGGACTGACAAACTCATAGCATTTTCACGAGTAGTGATTTCAGATACTGTTTTCTTTATAAAAATAATCATCTCGTGAATATCCTGAGGTGAAGGGGCTTCATCATATTTTTTACCGATAGCCCATGATGGCTCGTACGCTACCAAGATATCTGAAATGTATTTCTTAGGGACTGTTTTTATAGCAGAGATAATTTGTTCTCTCAAATCAGAAAGAAAAATTCCATGCTCATCACGAGATTTTTCCCCTATACAGAGTATTACTTTGAGACCAGAATCGAGGGCACTCATTATTTTTTGAGCTACTATTTCATTTGTATCACCTTCTGCCCTGCGTTCTGAATGACCGATTATTACATACGACACACCTACTGATTTTGCTTGAGTGGCAGAAACTCCGCCTGTGTGTGAACCACCAGAAGCAGTATGAATATCTTGTATACCAAAAGACACTTTCCTCTTTTTACCGCTAGAGAGGCTCTCTATAAATACAGCTGGAGGACAAACAATGACCGATACCTTGCGGACCTTTTTTGCGACTTTTTCAGAGACTGAAAACAATGATTTTGCCTCAGAAACCTTATCTGGGTTCATTTTCCAATTACCGACTATGTAGAATTTTCCTAAACGAGACATGCCACAAGTATACCATCTGAAATATTCATCAATATATAGACAAATCCTACTCAGTTTCCTTCCAAGATTCAATATTGAAAGTGTCTCCAGAGGAACCACTTGAGAAATTTAACTGGGATAGATCTGAACTATAGACAACATCGGCACCACCGTCGATTGTTATGTGATTTGCTATTCCTGCACTGACCGCTGCTCCTCCGGTAAATAGGATCCCGCCGTATGGAGCAGAGGCGATAGTGTCGTTTGCACCACCGTTTATCGTCACCGCTGGATCAGATGAGGAAGTAGATAAAAGCATTATATGGTGATTGGTACCTCCTGTTATTTGTGCCCCACCAGAAAGACTGATATTAGAATCTGAAATAATTACAAAACTCTTAGATGAATCTGCCGATGTCACAGTCCCACCTCCATTTATAGTGACAGAGCCAGTGACCCACAGAGTACCAGAGACACGAAGAGTGCCACCAGATCCCACACTGAGATTGCCAACTATTTTTCTAGGTCCGAGTGTTGAGCCAGTAGAGCCAACCGAAATATTACCGGAGGTGGTTGTACCAGAAACAGCTTCACTTTTCCAAAAATCAATCGCGTCGAGAGCTATCGGTAATCCGACAAACACGGGATCAGATCGAGACTCATCACATGGTTTATTATTATTTCCACCAATCTGACAATATATATTTCCTGTAGCATTTACAAAACTGACCTGTCTCGCATAGGCAGAACCCACGGACATCTTGTTGTATTGGTCTTCACCAGAAATACCTACATCAGCTGACGATAAATAAATCTTGAAATAAGCATCCAATCCAGATGGTGATGTATTGTTCCAACCGTTATTGATATCACCTCTACCTATTTTTGCTTGACCGTTTACATAACCAGTATTCGCAGATATTTCATAGTAATTTGAGGTATTTGCGTTTGCGTCTATGACTATCCAATAGGTATCTCCAGATTCTAATACCGGTACAGCGGTCAGTGGAATATTTATCCATGTATAAGTAGTGGATACTAGCGACGATGAGAGGGTGCCACTTGCGATGGGGTTATAAAAATCAGGTTTACCTCCTTTTTCTTTTGTTATTTTAATCGTCGCATTCGAAGGGTTACCGATTTTTTTAATAAACAATTCCAATTTCATAATCGAGAGATCTGTACTAGGAACAAAACTCTGAGATAAATCTTGATTGTTTGTACTATCTCCAAATATGATTGACTGATTAGCTGGATCAGGTGTTGTGTTTGATTGATCTAGAGACAGGGTCGATGTCCCAGCAGCTATAGCGGCTCCAGATATAGAACAACCGCCACAACCATTTATCGAACCAGTAGTATAAATATCTCCTATGACATCGACACCTGACAACAAATCGACACCTCCGACGCCAGTCTGCAAAGCATAATCAATCGTGAGTCCTGTACCTACATTGAGACCTATTTCAGTCGTACGTTTTGTACCACCAACATCACCATCAGACCTTATCGTTTTTGTATTATCTCCATTATCTACTATAGAAACAGAAGCTGAGGATGAAGCAACCGTCACCATCTCTGTGCTATCTATTGAGAGATTGTTTTTTATCCTATAGACAGCATCTTCGGCTGCTGATTCAGATGCATAATAGCTCTGTTTTGAAAATGACTCGTTCCTCACTACATGAACTTCGCGGAGTGCTCCGTCCGATAGACTCGCTACGACTGCTGCAGTCGATGCGAGAAAAAACAAAAGTGCCGTCATCACCGCATACCCACCCTCTTTATTGTTATGTAAATATTTTTTATTCATAACTATTGAGTATAAGAACCACGCAATACATAAGTACCGTAAAAATTGAGAGCAGATATGGTCGAAGAAGCGTTTGGCGCTACGGTCATTTCTACACGAATAGCGGTCGTCGATCCATTTAGAAATCTACGGAAAGTAAGATTTGAAATATCTGTAGTAAGTGGGGTGAGATTACCTGCATAAACATCGTTATAAAAAGACTGCACGGTACTACTGGAGAGTAAAAAAGTCTGAGTATTGTATGAACCATCTGACTGTTTTAGATTCAAGACTAGTTTTCCATCACTTGCTCCGAGTGTACTGTTTATCACATCGACGGATGTAGCCCGGCGAATATCTCTAGAAAAACGACTGAAGGCATTTATAGCTGATGAATTGATGTCTAGATATATTCTCGATTGGCGATGTATCGAAGCGACTGTGAGAGATATCTGTATGGTGACGAGCAAGAGCATTGATACCAATCCGACAGAGACAATCATCTCGGCCAGAGTAAATCCTCTTTCTTGTTTAAAAAATTTCATTAGATATTTGTAATATATGAACTGTATCCAATGGTACTGGTAGCACCTCTCCAGTCCCAAGAAACATCTGACCTGAGGAGAAGTGTATTTGGGTCAATCGTCCCACCAGATGAGACGATATCATCGGTCATGTCTCTCATGACTTCATAGACCTTTACGATGCGCCAAAAAGTACCATCTACTATCTCAGGAGTCGTAGTCACACCCCATGATGATTCTGAGAGTTCGAGATAGCGATTCTCACCAGATGGGATACTAGAAAGCATTGACCAATCAGAGGATTTTATAAAACGAAGCGACTCTATACCCTCTTCAGCTAGGAGCTGACCTTTTATAGCCAACATATCTTTCTGATGAAAACGAGAAAGTGTCGCTAATGTACCCATGACACCCAAAGCAATAGAGGCGAGCACGCCTGTGACGACCAGAACTTCTAGGAGAGTAGAACCTTTTGTTTTTAAAACACTCATTATTGTACGTTTACGAGTCCACTCGTCTGAACAGTCAATGTTTTTTTCTTTGCAGAATCAGAGAGTAGGAACATTTCAATTGTACCAGAAGCCGAAGAATTACCTGTCACTCTCTCAAATACTACAGATTGTATAGACGAAGAAGCGTTTACATAACGACTGAGTGCGAATACATCATTAGTCGATGTTGATGGGTCATATGATGAACCTGTAAAAAAAGTAATACTAGTGGTTGCTATATACACCCCGTATTGCATACCACCAACCGAAGCCAGAGTGCGTGCTCTAGCATCACGCAGTCTCGCAGCTAGAGCTGACGCATTTGCCGATAGAGCTTCGTTTCTAGAGAGTGATGCCAAAGACGTGAGTGAGATAGCACTAATGATAGAAATAATACCTACCACGACTAGAGTTTCTACGAGAGTAAAACCAAAAGTGCGTCTACGGAGCATCATTAGATATTATCGGTAAGCGAATAGATAGGCGATATGATCGCGAGAGCAAAAAATCCTACACCAGTACCAATAACGACCATGAGTACTGGTTCTATAATAGTAGATATATCTTTTGTTTTTTGATCAACTTCGTTCTCGTAAAAGGTGGCCACTTCAAAAAGAACCTTCGATAGTGTCCCAGTCTCTTCACCGACCCCTATCATTTCACCAACAAAAGGTGGAAAGAGATCTGTGCGTGGTAAAAATAGAGACTGGACCGAATCACCTTTTTGTATTTTTTCTGATGCATCCATGAGCATCGATTTATAATGCACGTTTTGTACGACATCACTCGATATGCGAATAGCATGAACAATGTCTACACCAGATGATAATAATGAGGAAAGAGTTCGTGAAGTACGAGCCGAATTTACTTCCATCACAATAAGCCCAATCACGGGTATCTTGAGAAGTGATTTATGTATAATACTTTTCCCTATTTTTGATCTTGAGAAACTCCAGAAAGCTGAAACAAGAACAATAAGACCGGCAAAGATGAGAACATAATGGTTTGAAATAAAATCACTTGTATTTAGTATGATGCGAGTTTGAAGCGGAAGCTCTACATTAAACTCTCGAAATGTTTCAGTGAGTTTTGGTACAACATAAATAAACATGAGTATACCGATGATGAGCATAATCAAGAGTATGATACCTGGATACATCATGGCTCCACGAACTTTTTTCTGAAGAATGTATGATTTCTCTAATTGATCAGCCACTATCTGGAGAGAACCAGCGAGATTTCCACTCTCTTCCCCAGCTGCGACCATGGCGACAAACAATGTCGAAAATGTTTTTGGGTAAGATTTGAGTGTCTGAGCAAAACTCTCTCCTTTAGCTAAGCTATCTTGGAGTTCGCTACAAACAATTTTCATACGCTTGTCTGCCATCTGTTTCTGGAGCACGGCCAGTGAACGAGCTAGTGGTAGTCCGGCCCGGAGCATCGCAGATAGATTCTTTGCAAACATAATCCTATCGGCTATCTTTGTACCTCCAAAAGATATAGAAGAAAGTTTAAAACCTTTCTTGTCTGACGCTTCTTTCACAGAGAGCACGGTATCCCCTTTTGTGTGTACCAATTTATATAAGGCAAATTTATCTTGAGCCTCTAGAGTGCCATCATATTCTTTACCCTCTTTGTTAACTGCTCGATATGAAAATAACATTGTGCTTATTTTATCACGCCAACAACAACCTCTCTAGGGAAAAGTTGACTCCTAAAAACTACTCAGTTATCACACGCAGAACCTCTTCAATGGTGGTGAGACCTTGAGCCGCTTTGAATATACCGTCCTCGAGCATACCTATCATGCCTTCTTTTTTTGCCTGAATCTCAATTTCATCAGAAGTAGCTCCTTTCATTATCAAATCTTTTACCGTCGGTGACATCTTTAATACTTCATGTATACCGATACGACTCTTGTATCCATCACTATCACCTACTGGTTTCGGTACACCAAACAAAACCTTGTTCCAGTCATCGTTTGGACCGATGATTTTCTCATAACGAAGTAATCCGAGCATGCGGTCTAGATCTACGACTTTGGCGAGAGCTCCGAGTTCTGCTTTTGTGAGAGCTTTTCTATCATGTTTATCATCGAGCCTCCTCACTAGACGCTGTCCTATGACAATAGCCAGAGTGGACACGAGTAGGAATGGCTCGATCTTCATATCTAAAAGACGTGGCATAGCTCCAGCGGCTGAATTTGTATGAAGGGTCGATAGCACGAGATGTCCAGTGAGCGATGCGTTTATGGCGAGTGATGCAGTTTCATTATCTCGAATTTCACCGACCATGATGATATCTGGATCCTGACGTACTAGAGAACGAAGACCTGAAGCAAAAGTAAATCCGATATCTGGGCGGACCTGAGTCTGGTTTACACGGGGCATTTGATATTCGACAGGGTCTTCGACTGTAGAAATGTTTACGTCAGGAGTATTTAGAATATCGAGAACAGTATAAAGGGTAGTCGATTTACCAGAACCTGTAGGACCGGTGGCCAAAATCATACCAGTAGAAAGCTTTGTGGCTTCATGAATACGTTCGAGGTTTTCTCCATGAAAACCTAAGTGTTCGAGTGTAAAATTACCACCCCCTTCACGCAAAAGACGCATGACGGTTTTTTCTCCGTAAAATGTCGGAAGTATAGAAACACGAAGAGACACTTTCTCACCATTTGTCTCGACTTTGAAACGCCCATCCTGTGGTAAACGTTTCTCATCTAGCTTTAGATTTGAAAGGACTTTTATGCGTGCAGTGATAGAAGCTTCGGCATTCTTTGGTAATACCATCGCGTCATGGAGCATACCGTCGATGCGATACCGTACGAGAAGTTGTTTCTCCATCGGCTCTATGTGAATATCGGAAGCATTTTGTAGTATGGCGTGTTTGAGCAATGTATCGACGATACGTACAACTGGCAAATCTTCGGCCATTTTTTTGAGATCTGTTTCTCCTGTCTCTGAAGCAACCTCTTCGGAGAGAGCCTTGAGTGTCGATGTCTCTTGTTTGATGAGATCACCAAACTCCGCCTTTAGACTTTTTTGATACTGGAGGAGAACTGAACGTATAGAATCTGTATCAGTGAGACGTGGAAGAATGCGTAACCCAACTTTTTTCCTCACAAACTCCACTGCCGACAAGTCATCTGTATCCAACATGGCCACTTCGAGTGTCTCGGGTGTTTTTTTGAAAGCGACTATATTGTGATTTCGAGCAATCGGTTCTGGTATGAGAGAAAGTACTTCAAAATCTATTTTTTGCCCTTTGAGATCCACGAAAGGAATTCCAAGTACATATGCTTGTACTTTTCGTAAATCATCAGCGGTTATTTTGCTATCGGATACTAGAATGTCTCCGATTGTCTGAGATTTAGCTCTAGCTTTTTTTTGAGCTTCATCTAGATCTTTTTTTGAAACAAGACCAGAGTCTATGATGAACTTTTTGAGTTGTGTCTCTTCGATGAACATAAGGTGGCTTCAGTATAGCAAAATCTACACTCCACTGTATCAGAGACTGTTGAGAGTAACTTTCTACTAACTCTAAAGGTATTTAGTTACTAGTGAGCAGTACAACTTCCATAATAGTCAGCACTCGAACATTCTGATACCTGATCCCAATAATCTCCCGGTGTTCCATACATCCAGTTTGGTGTACATGAATACGATGAATATCCTGCACTTGTTGTATACGGACCATAATAACTTGGTGGACCAGAAGAAACCGTCCCTGTTGACCAACTACTTCCATCAGCAAAGTAAACTGTACAATCGAGATACTCTGGACCATCACTATATTCACCCAAGACCACGTAGTAATACTTTGTAACAGCACACGCCTGTGTATTACATGATTGAGATGCGCTACCGACACAATCTGCTCCACCATATGCAGGTGATGGATTTGTACAAGTCCTTGTTTGAATACCACCACCACAAGTTGCTGAACATGTTCCGAAACTAGACCAACCTCCATCTATTGGACACGCCTGTGTATTACATGATTGAGATGCGCTACCGACACAATCTGCTCCACCATATGCAGGTGATGGATTTGTACAAGTCCTTGTTTGAATACCACCACCACAAGTTGCTGAACATGTTCCGAAACTAGACCAACCTCCATCTACACATGAATTAGCTGTCTTGTTTGGAGCATTGGTTAGAAAAGCATTCCACTCACCCAAGGTATTTGCTGGTATGAAAAAAGCTAGACCATTGTTGTTTTGAATACTTCTGCAATCTCCCCAACTCGTAGTAAATTGTGTGACAGCGCCACCACCAGAAGCTGATGTAAAAATAGCAGCATATACAATAGTAGTCGCAAAAACACCTGCAACAATTGCAAATACCAGCGGAGTAAACAAGTGCAAGTATTTTTTTATCGATTTGAACATACTATATAAGCCTATATTTATCGAAACGACTTGAGTGAATCTATTTCTACTCTGAGTTCATCTATTTGTTTTTGCTGTTCCTTTATAGCCTCTATGAGAGGTGCGACTAGATTGCCATACTCAACAGATTTGAGACCAGTTTTTTTATCAGTGTTTACAAGCTCAGGATAAATCTTTTCTACATCCTGAGCGATTACACCAATATTTTTGCTACCATCTTCTTTCCAAGAAAATGACACCCCTTGAAGTTTCAATACTTTTTCGAGGGAACCGTCAAGATTAACAATATCTTTTTTGAGTGAACTATCTGAGGTGTAATAAAATGCTGCTGCACCAACTCCAGCTGAACCACATACTTGGAGTATATAACTACCGCCAAGACCACCACCACAACCAATGCCAGAAGCGGCTCCTGTATCTAGACCATTACTCATATATACAGGTTTTGAACCATAAGAACGAATCCATGTAGAATCCTGCATGTACCAACCACCTCCATAACTTTCACTATACCAACCAGTGGCACCCTGGCTTCTATACCAACCATTGTTTATAACATCACCATTGACATCAAGTTTATACGCAGGGCTAACGGTTCCTATTCCAACTTTTCCAGCAAAATATGAATCAAGCCATGCGGTAAAAGCATTCACAGAAAGCCCACCGTTTTTTACTTGAGCAGTAGTACCGACATTTACAGGAGCAGAAGTATTACCTCCAGTCGGAGCCTGAGAAGGTCCCGACCACTGAGCATGAACAGCTATAGGAGAAATGATTAATACGAGAGCACCCACATAAAACACTCTTTTTATATTCATATACAAAGTATATCAAAAAAATCGTCAATGACGATTTTTTTATACCAAACTATTTTTAATTACTAGTACCAACAACCAACTTCAACGGCGTCCCAATAACTATTTCCACTTTGCTCTAAAATCATTCCCGTTGCATAACCTTTAGGCCAACAATACCTATGTCCTGCTGTTATATTCCAATTACCACAAGGAGATCCACTTGGTGGCCAACATCCACTAGTATTTCCAACATCACCTATATAGGTATTGAATTTTGTTGTACCTGGACCAGCAGGGCCCTGAGGACCTGTTGCTCCAGTCGGTCCGGTTGATCCAGTTGGACCAGCAGGACCTTGAGGGCCAGTTGAGCCGGTAGGTCCCTGAGAACCAGTTGCTCCAGTTGGACCAGCAGGACCTTGAGGGCCAGTGGCTCCAGTGAGCTGAGACCAGTCAGTTTTACAATCAGTACCGATACAGTACTGAGGTGAAGTTATTTTAGTACTGAAAGTACCACTACCATTTACACTTAAACTATTTGTGCCGGGCCATGCAGTGGTACCGTAATTACCGAGAATGAGACCGTTTGTAGCTCCTCCATAATACAAACCGCCAGTAGCATCTGCGGTGTTATTGACAAAAAAAGTTCCGACGACTTGTAGTTTTGATTGAGGAGAAACTATCCCTATTCCTACATTGCTAGCAAAATATGAATCAAGCCATGCGGTAAAAGCATTCACAGAAAGCCCACCGTTTTTTACTTGAGCAGTAGTACCGACATTTACAGGAGCAGAAGTATTACCTCCAGTCGGAGCCTGAGAAGGTCCCGACCACTGAGCATGAACAGCTATAGGAGAAATGATTAATACGAGAGCACCAATTATGCCTAATATATGCGCTATTTTTTTCATAAAATTATTCACAATTAATTACTCACCTGATAAAGATTCCAATATCTTTAATTTATCGCTATCAGAAGTGTCCACCTTATTTGACGATGTTTCGAGTGAATCTAAAATAGATCTTTGTTCAGACTGTGTTACTGATGTAGTAGTAGATGTATCTGAAAGTTTTTTTAATACATCAACCCTGTCTTCATCTGATACATAAATCTTTTTATTATTATCACTTGATACGCCTTGATTATCAAAAAACCAATAATAAAATCCTGCAACAACAATAATGACTAAAATAATACTTAAAAATGTTTTGTTCATATTTTTATATTAGTATTCCTCAAATGTTGGTGCAAAATTACTTGGATTTATAACATAATCCTTTGGTGCACTCACACTGCCACCGTTACCAGTCAATGTCACGGTACATGAACTTGTTATAGCTTGAGTGACACGAGCCTTGAATGTACTACCGGCTGAATAAGGGCTCGATATCACGACAGCGGTAGGATTTGTAGAAAATGCACCACCACCTAGAGAGTATTTTGTAGTACCGGGACAAGTACTACCAGTGACCGACACTGACACGTCTGACGAAAATCCACCAAAAGCACTTACAAAAAATGTTTTTTGTTCAGAATCAGCAGTAGTAGATGCTAGGAATTGTATATTTGCTGTTTCTGTACCACCGAGAGAAAAACCTGGAGGCTGCATTGCTACAGTAAAACCGACCTGATGAGAGATCGTCGGATTTGTACAATTAATCTCATAAGTATAAGCAGTAGGACCTGTAAGGGCTGAACCAGAAACAGAACCAGAACTCGTTATACCAGAAACGGTTGAGAAAGAAGTACCCCCAACAGATGTTTTTGATACTGAACACGAAGCACTTGGAACATCAGTGAAAGTCCAAACAAACGTAGGAACAGTGTTATATGGAACCGCACCATCATTGACTATAGAGACACCACTGCTCTGTATATCGAGTGTTGCATCACCTGAAAGAGAAACGCCACAATCAGCACAAATACCTGGGTATACATTTTGTACATCAAATAAAACCCACCCGACCACATCACTTCCCCAAGCGTACCCAGTAAAAGAAGTCCCTGATGTATTTACACCATAAGATGGAACTGCTCCAGAGAGTGAAATCCAACCATCCCAACCATAACCATCAGCAGAAATTGCTTTTATCCAACCCTGGAGATTGGTACCATTTACCTTTGCATTTATTCCCTGCGTACCGCTACCAGAAGGAAAACCAGATAGACCGCCAAACTGAATCCAGCCAATATTCGATGACCATGCGTAACCGACAAGTGTCCCATCAGGATTTTGATTTACACCGTAATCTGCAGTACCACAACTGTTATCATTCGTACAATTGAAACTAATCCAACCAATATTCGATGACCATGCGTAACCATCAATATTGTCAGATGTACCAGCAAAAACATTATCGGAACCACCGAAAGTAATTAGGACAAGAAGAACTAAAGTAAATAAAAATTTCTTCATTAATTACTACTTATTGTACACCATAGCGCCATATGAGTGAAAAGGCACCGTGTAATACCAAATTCATTACTATAAATTTTCCGAGACTCTATATTTCCATAAAGGAAGGTCTCACGGAGTTTGGATCAAGCTCTATCACATATGTAGCTCGTTCTGCACCAGAAACACCAACAAGGGTGATGTAATATTTTTCGGTAATCTTCTTTGATAGCTCCACAGCAAATGTAGTACCAATAAGCCTACTTGGATTGAGGTACTGACCCTGAACGATGTCATAGCTCATGAGAACCGATGAAGATGGTAATCCGTCAAAATAATAAGTAGATACAACATCATTTGGCAGACTAGTACCAGAAGCAGAGTGTATAGACTCTACAGATAAAATTACAGGTGCAGAAAAATTTGATACAGGGTTAATGGATATATTTGTAGTTTGTGAACGTCCAGATAGACTAAAAAGAAATTGTATTGCTAGTTTAGAACCACCTGAAATAGTAAAGCCAGAAACTTGTGTATCTACATTGTTGTCTATATTGTTTCCACCATTACCATTATTTGAATCGCAATTCACATTACACGCAGAGTTATCAGTATCTTCTGTATCATCATTTGAATTATTACATCCAGGATCAGATGGGAAATCTACCTTGCCATCTACATCATTATCTACACCATCAGAACATTGAGGATTTGAAAGAGTAGTGGTGTTTCCTGCATCAACTGTTGCAATAACAGTGTCAGTGGTCGTACCGTTACCATTTCCACACGCAATTCCAAAATTAGTTGTCGTCGCTACCGTGACTATCTCAATACCGCCCGTATTATTTTTTACACCAGTCCAACCATCCGAAGCTGTACAATAATCAGCATCTGAAGTAGTCCACGAAAGCGATACGTCACCAGCGCTACTCAAGGTTGTAGGACTTGCAGTGAGCTGAACACTCGGCTTACAGAACCAAACAAACAACAAACATGTGTTTCCGTTATTATTGTTGCTAGCTGTACTAACGCTGACAGATTTTGTCGCAGGAAAACCTTGCCCAGTACAAGTGAGAGTATACGTCTTACTTGATGAAAACGGCCATATATATACACTCTGTGTCTGATTTTCACCGACAGATTTTGTCCCGGACCAATCACCACTAGCGGTACACTCTGTTGCGTTAAAGGTTGACCACGACAGGGTTACGTTCCCTCCAATCCAAGACATATTTGAAGGATCGACTGATATGTTCAATTCAACAGGTGAATACGCACATGGTAGTATCGCCTCAAAATTGTTTGCGGTCGGATCCTGACAGGTTGGTGGAGGAGTACATTGAGATAAATCAGGATATGAATAGATTTCTTCCCACCACGGACCATCGCTCGGGCCCCATGTTCCGAGAGAGCTTCCTGTTAAACCAGTCGTAGCTCGGTAGCACGCCCAATCTGAAACAACACCCTTACCGACTGGATAGTAATTCGGTGGTCCAGACCACACACCATCGAGATAGAGAGTTCGGCCATCCTGAAGATGTACCACGCAATCAATCAATTCTGGTCCGTCACTATATGAACCCAAGGCAATGACAATATCGTTCTGTGTAGAAATAGACGGCACACAGGTTTGAGTAGGAGTAGGTATAGGAGTAGGAGTGATGACATCAGATACAGTAAAACCAAGACCAACTGTTCCTCCATTAGTGTCGGAACTAAAATTCATATTTACAACATAAGATCCTGGTACCAACTTACCCTTAATCAATGGGTCATACACAGTAAATTGACCCTCTTGGTAATACGAACCAGATGAGATAATTACGGATCCAGAACTACTATTTACAGTATATGAAAAACTATCGCCAGAACTCATACTCACATTTACAACTACTGGATCTGATTGAAACAGCGTGCTCGATACTATGTCAGCGGTCGCTTGATGTGGTCCATCTTGACTATCCCATGTGACAGTAGCTGCTTGAGTCGTGTTTATTGTTAATACACACAATATTAATAACGAAAAAACAACTACAAAATATCTTCTCATACCAGAAAGTATAGCAAGGTGCCATCAATTGACAATCGATACATTGTTAATATATAGTAGATGTATCTGAAGTTCGTCCCCTGGGCGAACTTCTGTCGTTATTAGACTACACACAATCATATATGTTCGACCTAAAAGTCATACATTCGGTCCTCGGACAGCTCGAGGAAGAACGAGGAATACCACGTGAAAAAATACTCGAAGCTATCGAGATGGCTCTTGCTACTGCCTATAAAAAGGAATATGGAAAGCGAGGCCAGATTATTCGTGCAAAATTTAATCTCGACTCTGGTGCTACAGAATTCTTTCAAGTAAAAATTGCAGTAGACCCATCTCGTGTCATCGAAATACCAGAAGGAGAAGAAATGCCAGATCTTCCAGATGAGGACGAACGAGTTCGTTACAATACCGAGCACCATATATGGATAGATGATGCAAAAAAAATAAAAAAAGACATTGCTCTAGATGAAGAGCTATTCTTTCCTCTAGAACCAAAAGATGATTTTGGTCGAATCGCTGCTCAAACAGCAAAACAAGTGATTATTCAGAAAATCCGTGAAGCTGAAAAAGTGTCTGTCATTAGCGAATACGGACGTCGTGAAGGTGAAGTAGTCTCAGGAACTGTACAGCGCATAGAACGTGGCACTATATTTGTAGACATGGGTCGTGCAGTAGGAGTGCTACCATTTGAGGAACAAATCCGCTCAGAGCGCTACAAACAAGGTGAACGTATCCGTGCATATCTATTCCGCGTAGAAGAATCACCTCGTGGAGTCTTCCTCAAGCTTTCTCGTTCACATCCAGAATTCCTTAAAAAACTATTTGAAATCGAAGCCCCAGAAATCGCTTCAAAGGTTGTAGAAATAAAAGCAGTAGCCAGAGAAGCTGGATCACGATCAAAAGTTGCTGTCATGTCTCATGATCCACACATTGACCCTATAGGCTCTCTCGTTGGTCAACGTGGTGTTCGTGTATCGACCGTCACATCAGAACTCGGTGGAGAAAAAATAGACATTATAGAATGGTCTGACAATGAAAAGAAATTTATAGAGGACGCACTATCACCAGCAACCGTTTCATCGGTCACGCTCGACGAAACAGCAAAAACAGTAACCGTTGAAGTCGCAAATGACCAGCAATCATTGGCTATTGGTAAAGGTGGTCAAAACGTACGCCTCGCAGCAAAACTCACTGGCTGGAAAATAGACATCAAGTCAAAAGAAGGTCTTATAGAGGCCTCTCCCGACGGTTCGGTATCAGAAATAGAAACTTCTTCAGACGAAGCCGGAGCTTAAATTATTCTCAACAAACTAATAAATAAAATATGAGTGCAGTAAATATGCTCCATGATATAGAGCCGGGTAAAGACGAAAAAATAAATGTCATTATCGAAATACCAAAAGGCTCAAAGAACAAATACGAAATCGACAAAGAGACAGGCCTCATAGCACTAGATCGAGTGGCTCATACTTCCCAAGATTTTCCATATGATTATGGTTTTGTGCCTAGAACACTTTGGCACGATGGAGATCCTATCGACGTTGTTCTCCTCACAACACACGCGTTGTTCCCTGGCATACTTGTACGCGTTCGCCCTGTAGCGGTAATGGATATGCACGACGGTGGTGAAAGTGATGTAAAAATCATCGCGGTACCTGTATCAGATCCTAGATGGGACGATGTCATTGATTTGAAAGATTTAAACAAACACACACTTCGAGAAATAGAACATTTTTACTCAACTTATAAAAAGTTACAAGACAAAGAAGTTATCATAAAAGACTTCAAAGGGCGTAAAGAAGCCATAGAAATGTTCAAAGAAGCAGTAGAACTTTACAAAAAAAAGCATTCTAAATAACAAAAAGAGCTTATATAAAAGCTCTTTTTGTTATACAATATGCCGAAGGTAACCCGAGTTGCCTCTTATATTGTTATTAGTCATTAGAAAATAGTATTATCATGAAATATTTTTATTCAATCCTGATTGCTGTCATCGCTCTCGTGAGCGTACATGGTGTGAGAGCAGAAGAGACCACAGAACGATCAGATATACCCACCCCTACAACTGAAAACATTAACGCTCGGGCAAAAATAGAAGAACGACGAGTTGAAATGGATAAAGCTCGTGATGCATACAAAAAAGAATACGATGCAAAGATCCTCGAGGTAAAAGACAAACGTGCTGAATTCAAAATCGAACTCGATACAAAAAAAGCAGAGCTTGAAGCCAAAAAGGGTGAAGCTCGCTCATTAGCGTCTACTACCCGTATGGATGTTCGTGAAAAACGAGACGATATACGCTCTCTCGCATCTACTACTCGCGGTGAAGTAAAAGACAAGCGAGAAGAAATGAGGAATCGTGCAATTGAGGCACTCGGAGAAAGAATCACAAAAGCATCTGAACAGCTCAGTAAAGCCGTTGTTAGGTTAAATGAGATAGCTATCAAGATCGATTCACGTCTCAATAAGTTTGCTGATAAAGGAGTTGATGTGATTCAAGCTCAAGATGATTTATCTAATGCCCGGGCAAAAATATCAGCAGCAAATACCACTATTCAGGCAGTATCAGAGGTATCAGTATCGACTGAAGACCCAAGATCTTCACTCGAAGAATTGAAAACCGCTTTCGAAGTGGCAAGAAAAGCAATTCAAGACGCACACGCAGCACTTGTAGAAGTAGTTAAAAACTTAAAACCAGCAGTTGGCACATCGGACAATAGTTCAGATGACAATTCGGCTGATAATTAATCATCAATCAAAAAACGTATGGATCCAATACAAACACAAGCTGAGAACAAGTCTATCGGACCAGTCATTGGCATTATAGTTATAATCATCGTACTCATTGTAGGTGCATTCTATATCTGGGGTGGTAAAACAGACACACAGGAAGCAGCACCTCTTACACCAACCGATGAAGTATCAGATATACAGGCAGACTTAGATTCAAGTGGAGATATTAATCTAGACCTATCTGATATCGACCTAAATATATAGTTTTCGTAGAATTTTCTTGAAAAACCGCCCATTTGGGCGGTTTTTTGTTTTTTTCTAGACAAAACTAAGTCTAGAAGATAGACTTTGCAAACATAAAAGAAAAAACATGGCACATCATCATTCATACAAAACAACAATAAAAGAACTCAAAAATACATCAGAGATAGAACTACAGAGCTCAATACCAGCAGATGAGTTCGCGGAACATATAAATCATTCATTAAAAGAGCTCTCAAAAGAAATAACCTTGCCTGGTTTTAGAAAAGGCTCAGCACCAGAAAAACTTGTTCGTGAAAAAATAGGCGAATCATCCCTACTTACAGAAGCTGCAGAAAATGCTATCGCTCATGCTTATGGTCATATTATTGAAATAGAAAACATTGACGCCGTAGGCCGTCCACATGTCTCAATCACCAAAATAGCTGAGGGTAATCCTTTGGAGTTTACGATACGCACAGCAGTTCTGCCGAAAATAAAATCTATAGACTATGTATCGATCGCAAAAACAGAAAATGTAAAAAAATCTGAATCTGTTGATGTGTCAGACGAAGATGTCGAAAAAGCACTCGAAAATATTCGTAAAGGTAGAGCTAGTGAAGTAAAAGAGGGTGAAGAAGTAAAACTCCCAGAGCTCACTGATGAGTTCGCAAAATCACTCGGTGAATTCAAAGATGTCGCTGATTTAAAATCAAAAGTCAGAGAAAATCTCAAACATGAAAAAGAACACCGTGCCCAAGAAAAGAAACGTCTCTCTCTCATCGAAGCTCTGGCAAAGGAAGTTTCAGTATTGATACCTCAGATAATGATAGATTCAGAACTCGATCAGATGGTGGCTCAAATGAGACACGACATCGAACGTATGGGTCTATCCTTCAATGAATATCTCAAACATCTAAAAAAATCTGAGGATGATATGAGAAAGGAATGGGAAAAAGATGCAGAGAAAAAAGTAAAACTCGATCTCGCTCTAGACTACATAGCAAAAACAGAAAAGATAGAAGCAGATAAAACAAAAGTAGACGCTGAAATGAAACACGTACTTGAACAACATAAAGATATCGATCTCGATCGGGCTCATGCATATTTCGAACACGCTCTCCGTACACAAGCAGTGTTCAGTTATCTCGAATCAGTAAAATAGACATTAAGTAAAAACCACCCCTGATAGGGTGGTTTTTACTTTGCAAGTATGAGCGATGTGATTGCTATGGCTGCAGTCTCAGCGCGAAGCACTGGAGTAGATAAATGCATAATAGAAAAGTTTTTTTCATGAAACATCTCAATTTCTTTTTCACTCCAACCACCTTCTGGCCCCACAAGCGCAACAATTTCTTTAACGACAAGGTTCGACCTTGGATCAGGAGAAAGGTCGAACCTTGACCCAGAAGTGTGGAAAACTATAATTTTTCTTTTCTCTCTGTCTATAAAATCAAACAATGGTGTGAGTTCACCGAGTGTGGGTACATCACTCCTCCCTGACTGCTCGCAGGCTTCTATGATTATTTTTTCTGCGCGTTCACGATTCCATCCTTTTTTTTCACTTCGCTCCGATATGAGTGGAATGATTTCAGAGGCACCGAGCTCGGTCGCTTTCTGTACCACCCACTCAAAACTATCTTTCTTTATCATAGAAACAGCTAGTGTAAGTTTTACACTAGGTTTCCATTGATTAACCGAGCTATGTGTAACACGAAACACTGCTTCAGATTTATCTATGGAAACAATCTCTGAAACATAATCATTGCCATCACCATTAAACAAAATTACCGTATCGCCAGAATGAAACCGAAACACCGATCTCATTTGATGCAATAGACCGACATCTGAGAGTGTAATACTCTGACTTTTTTGTAAGGATAGTGTTGTATAAAACCTGTGTAACCTCATGCGAAACATACTACCCTTTTTTCAAAAATAAAAAAGCCGCCTCGAAAGGCGGCGAATATTAAACGTTGGGACGAATAGAGGTGTAAAATCCGAGATCTTTTTGATCGTCTGATGCTTCAGTGATATCAATTTCTCTTTGCGAATGGTAGAAATCAATTTCAAATCGACACGTAGGACATTTATCACCCCTGACGATCATTTCTTCTCGATCATTGTCGAGCGAGCAATCAAAACAACGAACACCATTAAAGCCCTTGGTCTGTTCGAAAAATTCATCATCCAAAGTCAAGAGAAACACGACTTCTCTCACCCGAGCCATACTGACACCTTTTGGTAATAATCTGATCTGTTTCGCAAAAGTTTTGTGGGCCAAATGATGATTTGGCTTTTTGGATACGAGACGCCAGCACGGTGCATGATCGAGATGTTGAAGCGAATGGAATTTCGCACAAAACATTTTCGTATCCATAACTTCCTTATCATTATCTGCTCCCTGTATAAATCCATGGAGGCGCGCTATCTTGAAAACAGACTCTGATATGAGCGGGAAAAGGACATGGGTGTCCCGATACCGCTCCAGCGTCAACCGATCGTATGGCACATCTTCAAGATCATCTGTGTAAATACCATCGAGTGGTAAATTATTTCTCAAGGAAACAGTTTCAAGGGAGAAGAAATTTTCTCCCATTATGTTTCTCGCTTCTGATACTGACACAATGAGATTGCTCGCTTTTTTTATAGCTCGAGCAACAACACTTGTCGCATCACGACCACCAGATCTGATGGCTGTGAGATAACGCCTGGTCACACCTTCACGCCCTAAGGCTTCGAGCGTAGCAGTGACTTCTGAATAAGGCATACTAGCAACAAGACTCTCCGTTTTCATAGGATCTTCCTTTTTTTGTTTTGACTCCTTACTGAATAGCAAGTCGTCTGTTTTTGTCTATGCGTATTGCAAAGAACTTCAAAAACAAAGTACCTGAAAAAACATGAAAAGTCAATGCATTGCACTTCACCCTTGTTTTGGTATCGTGTGCTTATCTATAATAAATAAATATCATGTCTATACTCATACCGACCGTCATAGAAAAAACAAACCTAGGTGAAAGAGCTTATGACATCTACTCGCGTCTACTCAAAGAAAATGTCATCTTTCTCGGAGGGCCAATAGATGATCATGTTGCAAACATTATTATCGCTCAACTTCTTTTCTTGCAATCAGAAGATCCAAAAAAAGAAATCTCTCTTTATGTAAATTCTCCTGGTGGTTCTGTCACCGCTGGTCTCGCTATCATCGACACTATGAATCATGTAAAAAATGATATCTCGACAGTCTGTGTGGGTATCGCGGCATCAATGGGTGCCGTTATATTATCTGCTGGTAAAAAAGGAAAGAGATTTGCCCTACCAAATGCAGAAGTAATGATTCATCAACCTCTCGGTGGAGTCGAGGGTCAAGCAGCTGATATCGCAATCACCGCAAAACACATCTTAAAGACTCGCGAAAAAATAAACAAAATGCTCGCAGATAATACCGGTAAACCACTCGCGCAAATAGATAAAGATGTAGATAGAGATTTCTTCCTAGATGCAGATGAAGCAAAAAAATACGGTATTGTCGACAAGGTACTCTCTTAAATAATCGATATGAAATAAAAAGCGGTAAATCTATATAATCTATATAGATAAACACTTTAGACTGTTACCTTGCAGATAGGTCCGTTCTTATATAATATGAAGTCGTTAGTCACATTATATTTTTTCCGGTCATGTCCCCTCATTCCCGTTTTTCAAGGTCTTCTTTACACCCCATTCCCTACGAAATACATTATCTATTCCTGTCAGCTACACCATCGTCGACCTAGACGCCAGAAGGGCCAGCCGCCCCACACATGTCATTAAAAATTGTTATTTTGCTCGCGAGCCTTGTAGGTCTCGTGGGTATTGCTGTCGGTTACTATCTACGTCTCATTATCTCCCTCGGTAAAAGAGGGTCGATGGAACTCGAGATAAAACAGATGCAATTCGAAGCCGAAGAGGAATCGAAACGTATTATTCTCAATGCTGAACAAAAAGCAGCTGAGACCATACAGGAACTCAGAAAAGAATCAAAAGAACGCGAAGATAAAATAAAAACAACAGAAGATCGCCTCATAAAAAAAGAGGACTTACTAGACAGGCGTCAATCAGATATAGATTCTGAAGTTGAAAATCTAAAAAACAAAGCTCTCGAAATCCGTGAGATAAAAGACCGTGCCGATAAAATACTAGAAGAGAGAAAGCTCGGTCTAGAACGTATCTCACGTCTCTCCGAGACAGAAGCACGGGACGAACTCATGAAGGAAGCAGAAATAAAATATGCCGAGGACCTCGTCGTACGTATGCAAAAACTAGAAACTGGTAATGAAGAGAAACTAGAATCAAAAGCTAGAGATATCATGACCACAGCAATACAAAGACTCGGAAACAGTGTCGCTTCTGATATATTTTCTACCACCGTACACATTCCTTCGGATGAAATCAAAGGCAAAATCATAGGTAAGGAAGGCCGTAATATCAAAGCTTTCGAACGTATAACTGGAGTCGAAGTCATTGTCGATGATACACCTGGTACTATAATAATTTCATCATTCGATCCAGTACGCCGTCAGGTAGCTAGAATGGCTTTGGAAGAACTAGTTCAGGACGGACGTATTCAACCAGCAAAAATAGAAAAAGTAGTAGAGAAAGCTCAAGAAAATGTCGGAAAAATAATAAAAGAAAAAGGTGAACAAGCAGCATTTGAATGCGGAGTACTCAATCTAGACCCACGCATACTTGCGATACTCGGCCGTCTACATTTCAGGACATCTTATGGGCAAAATGTACTTCAGCATTCTATAGAGATGGCTCATATCGCTGGCATGATAGCAGAAGAACTGGGTGCAAATGTACAAATAGCAAAAGCAGGTGCACTCGTACACGATATTGGAAAAGCTCTAGACCATGAGGTCCAAGGCACCCATGTAGAAATCGGTCGTAGAATACTCCAAAAATTTGGTGCTTCGGATGAAATAGTACAAGCAATGCAAGCACATCATGAGGAATATCCGTATGAGACACTCGAATCAAAAATAGTTCAAACTGCAGATGCGATATCAGGAGCTCGTCCTGGAGCTCGTCGAGACTCAGTAGAAAATTATCTCAAGAGACTCAAGGATTTGGAATCTATCGCTGGAGGATTCAAAGGAGTGGAAAAGGCTTATGCCCTTCAAGCTGGTCGCGAGATACGTATATTTGTAAAACCAGAAGACGTTTCAGATCTAGAAGCACGTGCTATGGCTCGAGAAATAGCAAATAAAATCGAAAAAGATTTAAAATATCCAGGTGAAATCAAGGTTACACTCATCCGTGAAAATCGACTCATAGAATTTGCTAGATAAAAAATACATTTATAGATAAATAAAACGGCTCTATAGAGCCGTTTTATTTTTTATACTTCCTACTGAATAATATTGATTTTCTGTTATACCCTTGTCTTTATTGATTCTTTTTAGAGGTTGCGTGAAAAATGGCCTATTATATACTTATATTAGACCTAAACCTATCGATTACACGGAAGGTTTTCATACACGCGGTCATTTCCGTGTATGAGGAGTCAAAGTATTATCAGAGTGGTTATTAACCATTTAAGAATAAACGTATGAACAAAGCAGCAATCGTAGAAGCAGTACATGGTGTTCTCAACACTACAAAAGTTCAAGCAGAACAAGTTGTAGACAAGGTATTCGACTCTATCGTCTCAGGATTAAAGAGCGGTAACGAAGTATCTGTCGCTGGATTGGGTATTTTCTCAGTAAAGACCCGAAAGGCTCGTCAGGCTCGAAACCCTCGAACTGGTGAGGCTATTTCTGTTCCAGCTATGAAAGTGCCAAAGTTCCGTGCAGCAAAGGCATTGAAGGATGCAGTAAAGTAGGACTCCTCTATGTTCCACACAAAAACCCCGCATCGCGGGGTTTTTGTTTTTTATATATAAAAGGGCCGACTCCTTATGGAATCGGCCCTGCATAACAATCCTTAGTAGTTCTTGAAAATTTTTTGAAACAACTCAACCGTCTTTTGGACATCGAACCGTTCCACATTCTCTACAAGACCATCCCTAGACACTTGATACATAACAATCATGATACTTATTGGTTTGAATCCCGAGCTTCATGCCCAGGTCTGGTCGAGGTGGATGGAATTGAACCATCATAGTGGCGGAATGTTTCCATCACCACACACGTTCCCGACTACGCACCTCGTTAAGTATCTGACGAAAGAACTGTTATGCATTCGATACTATCTGGATTAAATCAGAAAGTCAAAATTTATTGAGAAATATTAATTTCTTCCTTCTTGTTCATATGTCTATGAACAAAAAACCAATATATAACACCCAGTCCAACCAATATACCTACAGCCCATAGAGTAATCGCGTGAAGTTCTCCTTGCATAAGCGCACTATCCTGCCCTGCCTTAATGCCGAGATAATAAAGTACCGCAGTCCATATACCAGATCCAATCAAAGTTGAAATAGAAAACCCGAGATAACTCATGCGTACTATACCTGCTGGTATACCAATGAGATGACGTACGACAGGGAGCATTCGTGATGCAAATACACTATAGTCGCCATAGACCATAGACCATCGCTCTGCCCTATCGAGCTTCTCCTCTGTTATTAAAAAATACTTTCCCCATCGAAGTACCACCACCCTACCCAAACCTCGTGAGAGCCAGTACATGACTGATGCACCGAGCCATGATCCCAAAGCTCCAGCCAATATAATACCCATTGGAGTCATTATACCAGTAGTCGATGCGAGATAAGCCGCGGGAGGAATAATGAGCTCGGACGGCAAAGGAAAAACCGTACTCTCTATAAACATGAGAAGTACGATAAGCGGATAACCCCCAGAAGCAAGGGCTCCTATATACCAATCTACGAGTGATGCGAGTATATCGTGCATTGTGTGCGGGCGCCGAGAATCGAACTCGGACTTACTGCTTGGAAGGCAGTCATTCTACCACTAAATTACGCCCGCAATGTCCATCAATCTATCACAATTCTTCTTTCTTTTCTAATACAATCACTCTTCTTTTGAAAGTGATACAAAAACATCAAAGTCATCCTCCTTGTCTAATTTTTTATTTCTTTCAAAACCACACTTCTGACATTGATGGGTGATAATATATCCCTCTCCCTTTTTTATACCAGCAACGGGGCGCATCATGCCCCCACAAGCTTCTGCCCTATCACCTGGATTTACATCCACATGCTTTGACCAGAGACATTTGGGACAATGATTGGTATAACCGTCCCCCAATACATGAGCACCGCAGTGTTCACAAGTGAAATCCTCTACCTTTCTCTGAAATTTTTTGACTTCCATTTGTCGGGGCGCCGGGATTCGAACCCGGAGTCACTTCAGCCCAAGTGAAGCATGTTAGCCGTTACACCACGCCCCGTTAGACAACCATACTAGCATAAAATTTTAAATAAACACCATTTTTTGGATTTATTTTAAAGAACTATATCTTCCCACAATTTCACTTTTGCCCTCTTCCCTACTTCATCTATAAAGACAGTCACGAGATCTATCTGCCAATCTCCCAAAAAGTCATTTTCAGAAATATAAGTTTCAACTGTCCGAGCCATTCGCTCCATCTTCTTTGGATGCATATTTTCTTCTGGTCTGATACTTGTTTCACGTGAAATATCATCAATATTTTCACGTGAAACCTGCCTGACCGGTAGGCAGGCACTTTTTACCTCTATAAATCTAAGCTTTTGAGCTTTATCTTGAGCTATTATGTCGATTTCTCCCCATTTTTTAGTATAATTTCTTTCTATTACATAAAAACCCTTACTTTTTATGTAACGACAAGCGATATCTTCACCTAGTAAACCAAGCTTTTGAGATTTGGATGAAAATCTTTTCATATTAAACCTATTTTATCATCCGATACGTATCGGGTATATCGGATAATCCACAAATATCCTTTATTTTAATGGAAAAAATTAAATCAATAAAAAATACATAAATTTTGTTAAAGATAACTAATTGTTTTCACGTGTAACGTATAAAGTGTTTCATATGTAACATATTTAAGCGTTTCATATGAAAAAGGCACCATTTACTGTAAAATGGCCTTGTTAAGCCGTTTTACCTCTAAAAAGTGCCTTTTAAAGGACATTTTTATGCATGTCTTTTAAACACTATCCACAGTATTATCCCCAGTTTTCCACAAAAGCCTTGTTTTTAGCCTTTTTTTAAAGCAAAACTTTGACAGTTCTTTTTAGGTGCTTTTTAAACATAAAAGTCATGCAAAACAATATTTCTTGGTCATTTATACACAAAATAAAAAACGAACCAATGTCCGTTTTTTATTTCTGGTGCGGGTAGAGAGAATCGAACTCTCATCTCATCCTTGGCAAGGACGTGTCCTACCACTAAACGATACCCGCGATGGGAAACATTGTATCCCAAAAAGGGGGAAATTCAAATAGGGAAAATAGGTGCAGATCTTTTTGTGACCACGGAAAAACCCGCCCTTGGCTGACACTTTCGTTGTAGGTGCTCCCGGAGGGATTCGAACCCCCAATAACGGTTCCGAAGACCGGTGTGATATCCATTTCACTACGGGAGCAAACTTATCCTAACTACAGAGCCAGGATGCGACCATCATACGCCAGATTACGCTAAAATCAAAAAGTGTAATAAAATAAGGCTCAAATGACTGATACCACAACATCACTCAAAATACCGAAAGAAATAAACCACGTGACAGAAACCTTAGAGAAGGCGGGTTACGAATCATACCTGGTTGGTGGATGTGTGCGTGATCTATTACTCAACAAAACTCCAAAAGATTGGGACGTGACAACAAACGCAACTCCAGATGAAATACAAAAATTATTTACAAAAACATTTTATGAAAATACATATGGCACCGTCGGTGTAGTAAACGAAAACACCGTAGACGAGACACTCAAGGTTGTCGAAGTGACTCCATATCGCACAGAAGGGGAGTACAGTGACAAGAGACGCCCGGACTCTGTGTCTTTTAGTACGAAAATAGACGACGATCTCAAACGTCGTGATTTTACGATAAATGCACTTGCACTCAGTGTAAAAAATGGGAAAGGAAATATGCTCATAGACCATTTCGATGGCAAAAAAGACTTACAAAATAAGGTTATTCGGGTAGTAGGTGATGCCCATGCACGATTATCAGAAGACGCTCTACGTATCATGAGGGCTATACGCCTATCTGCAGAACTTAGCTTTGAAATAGAAAAAAATACCCTCGAGGCGCTCAAAAAACATGCACCTCTTTTAGAAAAAATCGCTAGGGAGAGAGTTAGGGATGAATTTGTGCGCATCATACTTTCAGATAAACCGATGCAGGCTATCATCCTTGCTCATGAGCTAGGTATACTCTCGCATATCGCACCAGAACTCGAAGAGGGGGTAGGAATAGAGCAACCACAGGCGCACGCATATGATGTGTGGAATCATCTCCTACGCACGCTCCAGCATGCTGCTGATAAAAAATACTCACTAGAAATAAGACTCACAGCACTGTTTCACGACATAGGAAAACCAAAAACTCGCAGGTTTTCACGTGAAACAAATCAATATACTTTCTATGGTCATGAGGTGGTAGGAGCTAGAATGACTGAAAAAATACTACGTGATTTAAACTTTCCTCTAAAGATTATAGAACTGGTAACAAAACTAGTTCGTTGGCATATGTTTTTCTCAGACACGGAAGCTATCACGCTCTCAGCTGTGCGCCGTATGATAAACAATGTCGGCAAAGACCATATCTGGGATCTCATGAATGTTCGTATCTGTGACCGCATAGGTACCGGTAGACCGAAAGAAAACCCATACCGTTTGAGAAAATACAAATCCATGATAGAGGAAGCATTACGTGACCCTATATCTGTGGGCATGCTTAAAATAGATGGTACGGGAATTATGAAAGTTCTAGACATCACACCAGGACCTAAAATAGGTCTCATTCTCAATGCTCTCATGGAAGAAGTTTTAGAAGATCCAAAAAAGAACACAACTATGTATCTAAAAGATAGAGCTCTCAATCTATCAAAGATAGATGAAAAAGATTTAAAAAAGCTCGCAGCGATAGGTAAGGATAAAAAAAATAAGGCCGAGGAAGCAGAGCTAGAAGAGATACGAAAAAAACACGGTGTAAGGTAAAAACAGCTCAATAGAGCCGTTTTTTGTTGTATGGATGAGGTTTAACCTCGCTCAAATAAAATGAAAAAACCGCCCGAAGACGAATCTAAGAGCGGTGCTAAAGAACCGCTCTAGTGAGTACAGAGGCGCAATCCCAAAAAGGGAGGCGCGCAATAAAAAATTTATGTCGCCTTTTAGTGGGGCGTCATCTGTGCTCGCTTGGAGTTTTCTTTAGTCTTTTGTTGAGCTTAAAAGCTCATGAGATTCCTGTGAATCTTTTTTGCGACCAAACCTTCGATTGTGTAAAGAACTCTTTGCCCTTAACACAATCTCAGCGGAGATTGGTTTCGGACCTGGAACTATTGTATCAATCATCAAGGACATGTAAAGGACATGTATGGGGATAACTGTCTTTTATAAAAGACATCCGTGAAATGGCTTTAAATAAAGACTTCTGGACCTTATTCTAACTCCAGAATAATAGGGCAGTGATCTGATCCGATTATTTTTGAGAGTATACCTGCTTTCTTTATTTTCTTTTCTAGATCAGATGATACAAAAAAATAATCTATTCTCCATCCGACATTTCTCTCACGAGCAAATGTTTTCATATCCCACCAGCTATAAGCATCGAATTTTTCTGGATGAATATGTCTGAATGTATCTACATATCCTTTTGCAATTACTTTATCTATCCAAGCTCTCTCTTCTGGCAAAAAACCGGTATTTTTTTCATTCTCTTTTGGTCGGGCAAGGTCAATCTCTTTATGAGCGGTATTTACATCACCTGTAAAAACAACAGAATAGCCATTTTTCTTAAGTTTTTCTATATAAACTAGAAACGCGTTATAGTAACGCATTTTGAAATCGAGCCTCTCTGGCCCACCTCCTCCGTTTGGAAAATAAGTGTTTATTATGGCCAGTTTATTGGATTTTTCCTGCCTACCGGCAGGCAAGTCGGTAAATAGTAGGGTGATTTGACGACCCTCTTGGTCGAGTTCTTCAATGCCAAACCCATATTCTACTTTGTCAGGTTTCTGTTTCGTATATATAGCGACGCCACTATATCCTTTTTTCATTTTTGAATGATCAAAATATGAAACATAACCAATAGGAGAGAGGATGTTTGATTCTAGTTGATCCGGATGGGCTTTTGTTTCCTGAAGACAAAACACATCATAATCCTGAGACACGAGCCAATCAAAACCACCTTTTTTTATTAGGGCGCGAATACCGTTTACGTTCCAAGAGGCTATTTTCATGTGGTTATGATAGCAGAAATATTTAACTACACCGAAATCTTTTATTTCTTTTTATTATGAAATTGTTTATGGATATTTTTTAGATGCGTATCGGTCACATGTGTATAGATCTGAGTCGTAGCGATATTGGCATGTCCCAAAAGGGCCTGAACCGAGCGTAGATCTGCTCCGTTTGAGAGTAGATCTGTAGCAAAAGAGTGTCTTATGACGTGCGGGGTAACTTTTTTAGACATGATACCAGCCTTGGTCGCATAATGCTTTACGATGCGTTCGACTGAACGACGAGTCAGAGGATACGATTCATCACCTTTGTGTTTTTCGCCACCAACTTTTACAAAAAGGGAATCGTCCATATCGTCTCTCTTTGCGAGATATGCTTTGAGGGTACTCTTTGAATGTTCTGAGAGAAACACCACGCGGACTTTACCACCTTTTCCACGAATAGAAAGTTCGTCAGAGGATAAATCTATATCCCTAGGCAAGGAACAAAGCTCTGAAACACGTAGTCCTGTAGAAAATAGGACTTCCAGTATTGATTTATCCCTCAAGGATTTCACATCACTACCGTCCGGAGCAGAGAGGAGTCTGCCTAGTTCTTGTGGAGTAATGAAATCTATTTGTCTCTCTGATACTTTTGCGAGCTCTATCCGTTCGGGAGAAAGTGATTTTATATCTTGCCGAGCCAGATACTTTAAAAAAGCCCTCAGTGCTATCAAGTAGTAGTTCTGTGTCTTTTTTTTAAGTGTCTCACCAGTAGCGCGATTGTTACCGGTCGATTGTCTATTGAGCCAGAGACGAAATTCACGTACCGAAGTATCGGTAATAGCACTTGGGTCGTCTTTTTTCAAAAAGGAAAGAAAACGAGTGAGGTACCGGTCATAGTTTTGAACCGTATTCATGCTCCGACCTTTTTCAATTTCGGTATATTCTAGAAACTGTTGTTTCATTTCCTGTAGAGATGCCATAATCATGTACTTTAGCTAGTGTCGCACAATATTATAACATCAAAGACCGACCAGATATGGTCAAATAGTGTAGAGGGGCTTAAATACTTGCGTTTTCAGGATATATGTGCTATCTTAGTCAGACCATGCTTTCAACGATAAAGAAACAGAAGGTTATCAAAAGTGCAGGTGTACACGACAAAGACACTGGTTCTTCAGAGGTCCAGGTTGCAGTGCTTACCTCACGTATAGACGAGCTAGCAAAACACTTGAAGAAACACGACAAGGATAGACACTCACGAAGAGGTCTCCTCGCGATGGTGGCTGACAGACAGACACATCTCAAGTATCTCGCAAAGAAACATCCAAAGCGTTACGACGCTATTGTGAAAAAGCTCGAGCTCAAGAAATAACAGATGATCTTCCGCCTCATGGCGGAATTATCTTTTAGATAAGACAGAAATTCATTCGTCAGCCTAGCTAACCTAAAAAGATTTACTCTATCTTATATGAGATAATCGATATGGCATGGCTTTTACATCATCCTTCTTTACGTTTCGGGATAATGGTCAGTCAATTTTTTATAAACAACTTAATAATTCATTTATATGTCAGTAATAAAACACAAAGAACAGCGTGTCGGTATATTTATAGATGCACAAAATCTATACCACTCAGCAAAGAATCTCTATCATGCAAAAGTAAATTTTGATCAGATAGTAAAAGATGCATTGGGAGGTAGGCATCTCATACGAGCTATTGCTTACGTCATCACTACAGAGTCAGGAGAAGAAAAAAGCTTTTTCGACGCTCTCACAAAGATGGGTATAGAAACACGAACAAAAGATCTCCAAATATTCTCATCGGGCTCAAAAAAAGCAGATTGGGATGTCGGACTTGCAGTAGATGCTGTCAAGCTCGCACCAAAACTAGATGCGATCATCATAGTCTCTGGGGACGGCGACTTTATACCACTTGTAAAATATCTCCAAGAAAACCAAGGCTGTCAGGTAGAAGCTATAACATTTGGTAAATCTGCTTCAATGAAACTCAAAGAAGCTGTAGATGATTTCCTAGATCTTGATTCAGATCCATCCCGTTATCTCATAAACTACCGCAGTAATTCTAGACCAGAGAAAACAGAGCGTGTATCAGAAAAAAACGAAAGCAACCAAAAAGCCAGTGATAAACCATCAGATAAAACAGGTGGTTCTCGCATCCGTAGAGTTTTCAGAAAAATGTAATCTTGCAAAAACCCGCTCTTATAGAGCGGGTTTTTGATACAATATACTCATGGAATCTGAGAAAAATAAACCGTCAGAAAAAATAGACAAGGTAACTCTCGCAAATCTTAAAAACGAGGGTGTTGAGATAGAGGATTCTTCACGCCATGTTGATGAAAATGAATTTAGTCCTGATGTTTCGACAACCTCTCCTGAAAATCAAGAAGTAAAAATACCAGACGAAGAAACTAAAAAAATACTTGCCGATATAGCAATACCTGCTATTCCTGAAAAAAAAGAACCCCTACCAAAAACAGAAACTGTTTCACCTGTAAACACATCCATTATACCGCCACCAACACAGTCAAAAGAAACGATAAAACCACCGTCAGTAAATGATCCTTCGATACACCAACTACGAACATTTCGCATGGATGCTGAGGAAGCGGTACGAGACCAACATGTATCAAAAGCAGGTATAGCTATCGCTGAACAAAAGAAAAAGGATTCAAATCCCATAGAGTACGTGAATGAACATTCATCAAACATACCCTTGATTATATCTATCTTTATTTTTGTACTAATACTTTTATTAGGTAGCTTTGGATATTTTTACGTTAAAACCCAATCGTCTGTAAAACCTCCGATAACAACAAATGGTATACACAGTATTATTTCTCCAGATAAAATACTTATCCTGCCTGCTGTGACAAATAGTGATTCATTGACCAGAATATCCGAAACCGCAAAAGATATTTCTGGCACGGTCGGCAGTATTACATTTATCGCATTATCTGATTTTGGTACGACAACAAAACAAATACCTATAACATCAGTCCTCAGAAATACATTTGTACCAGAGAGACTCGTGCGTTCACTCACAAGTGAATACATGTTTGGTATTCATATATTCGATGGCACTGCGCCATTTATAATACTCAAAACATCTTTCTTCCAAAATGCATACCCTGGCATGCTCGAGTGGGAAAAAGATATGAGAAATGGATTACTCCCCATCATCCAAATAGGTCGTCCTGACGTAACAAGTATAAATACAAACAATGACATTTTCACAGACAAAGTGATATCTAACAAAGATGTACGTGAGCTTGATGATACTAATGGTGTACCGATCATTCTTTACACATTTGTAGACAAAAATACTATTCTCATAACAACAAACGAAAAGAGTTTGAAAGAGTTACTCAACAAACTTCTAGCTGTAAGAGTCATACAATAAGCCATAAAATAACGCTTGCTCCAAAATGCTTTGACCGTTATTATTGGTGCACTATGAAAAAACCGACCACAGAAACAACGGGTATAGACACTTCGTATTTCAAAGAAAAACTAGAAACAGAACTCGCAACTCTTGAGACAGAATTGAAAAGCGTTGGTCACATAAACCCAGATAATCCAAAAGACTGGGAAGCTTCTTCTGGTGATGTAGACATAAACGCATCCGACTCTGCTGACATCGCTGACAATATAGAAAACTACGAATCTAATACAGCGATACTAAAACAACTTGAAACTCAACACTCTGGCGTAAAACTCGCTCTAGAAAAAATAGCCCAGGGTACTTATGGAATCTGTGAAGTGGGCGGTGAAGTAATAGAAAAAACCCGACTCGAAGCAAATCCTTCTGCAAGAACCTGCCTCACCCATAAGGACACTGGGGTTTACTAAAAAATAACCATGAGCTTTTCGAAGGTATACAGCGCACAAAATCACCTTCTCAAAGCACATCTAGTTTCTGTGGAGACCGATCTTTCGAGAGGTCTCCATTCTTTTTCTGTTGTAGGACTACCAGATAAAGCAGTAGAAGAATCTAGAGACAGGGTATCAGCCGCGCTTAAAAATTCTGGTTTTCGTTCACCTCGTTCCTCAAGTCAAAAAATAGTTATATCACTAGCTCCAGCAGATTTGAAAAAAGAAGGGCCATCATTTGATTTACCTATGGCTCTTGGCTATCTCCTAGCAGAAGAATCAATATCGTTTGATACAGAAAATAAACTTTTTGTAGGAGAACTCGCTCTAGATGGAACAATTCGTCCCATAAGAGGGGTCATTTCTTTTGCCCGCCTAGCAAAAGAAAAAGGTATACAAGAGTTATATGTACCAAAAGAGAATTCACAGGAAGCAGCCCTGATTGATGGAATAGACATATACGCAGTACACACTCTCACAGAATTACTACAACATCTCAATACCAAAACAGATAAAAATAAAATCCCTAAACTCTTAGAAAAAGTCCCTATTACAAAACTACCGTCAGATGAAACAGAAATGTCTCTGGACCTAGACGACATCATAGGCCAAGAAACTGCAAAAAGAGGACTGACTATAGCAGCAGCTGGTGGCCATAATATAGCCCTATGGGGGCCACCAGGAACAGGTAAGACCATGCTCGCAAAAGCTCTTACTTCTATATTGCCACGATTATCTTTTGAAGATGCCCTCGCTGTCACAGAAATACATTCAGTCGCAGGACAATTAGAATCAACCATCATCACTCGTCCACCTATAAGATCACCACATCACACCGCTTCTTACGTATCACTTGTAGGAGGTGGCACTGTACCAAAACCAGGAGAAATAACACTGGCACACAAAGGGGTGTTGTTTCTTGATGAGTTTCCGGAATTTGATCGCAGGGTCATAGAAACATTACGACAACCATTGGAAGAACGTGTGGTTTCTGTTTCCCGTGATCGGGGAACGGCTCAATTTCCTGCGCATTTTATACTTATTGCTGCGATGAACCCATGTCCTTGTGGCAATCGTGGAGTAAAGGGGAAGATATGCACCTGTGCAGCAAAAGATATAGCGCGATACGAAAGACGTCTTTCTGGTCCAATAGTAGATCGTATTGATATGTGGATAGAAGTATCAAAAGTAGATCATGACAAACTTATAAAAAGGACGCGTACCTCAGATCAATCGACTTCTGCTCGAGAAGGTATCATTCGTGCTCGTAAATTACAAAAAGAGAGATTTAAAAAACTTGGTAAAAATGCAAGATTAAATAGTGAAATGAGTTCGCGAGATATCGGTCAAGCGATCGAAATAGAACCTGAAGCAGAAATAATGCTCAACCAAGCATCAAAGGCTTATGATTTATCTGCTCGTGGATACCATCGTGTACTTCGTCTCGCTAGGACCATAGCAGATCTAGCTGAAAAAGAATCCATTACAAAAGAACACATACTAGAAGCTCTTCAGTATCGACAAAAACATCTTCCATAGAAAAACCGCATGACTTTCATCCTACGGTTTTTTATATTCCTGTATTTTAAAAAGGATTTTTGGCTCCTCGAACTTCAAAATGTAAATGTGGACCAGTTGATTTACCTGTCGAACCGACGGCTCCAATAGTCTGTCCTCGTTCTACTGCATCGCCCTGAGACACAGTAAGTGCTGAAAGATGCCCGTAAAGAGTCTGTGTACCGTTTGGATGTGTCACAACGATATAGTTACCATAGCCACCGTTCCATCCTCCATATCGCGCGATAATGACAATCCCTTCTGCGGAAGCATATACAGGAGTACCGACCGGTGCACCAAAATCTAAACCATTATATCCATGAAGACCTTGTGTCTTGCGGCCACCGAGAAGAGGGTAAATATAATAACCAGTATATGCTGGTCCACTTGCTCCACGAAGACGAGACGTTGGCGCAGGAGAATTTATACGAGGTGTCATAAGTATTTCCGCATCAGGAATAATGAGGGTATCTCCAACAGCGAGTATTTTTTCTTCTTTTAGATTGTTATACGAAACAATTTCATCTACATCTGCTTTGTATTTTGTAGCAATTGATCTCAATGTATCTCCTTTTGCTACGATATGATTAACACCAGATATAGGTAGTATGACTAGTTCATCTCCTGCGTGTATTGGCCCTTTAATATCATTGGACCAGATAATAGTATTTGAAGATACTCCAAACATTTTTGCTATTTGAGAAATAGAGTCTCCTTGACGCACAACGTATAGACTAATTTGAGTTGATTTATACTCTTCTATATCTGTCCATGTACCAGCGACCCCCGCTTCAGACAAAAGAGCACTTCCATCTACTATAGCGATATTACCGCCACCTCGACCAGACAAGTCTGGTGATAATACAGATTGTAGAAGGGACATGTTTTGAATATTAACCGAAACAACCCCAGCCTCTGCCTTGTTTCCAGAAAAAACTTCCGAAATAAAAGAAAATACCCCTGCATGACTCACATGAAGAGGTACAAAGATACTGAATAGAATAACAAGCTTCATTACAAAAAGCTTGTTGTTGAGCCATATTTTAGCCTTGCCGCCTGAGAAACCCTGAGATTTGCGACTAAGCTTTGTTTTGAGAGTAAATATAAGCCTATTTTTATACAGTTTTTCGGTATTTTCTGAGAAATTATGGCTCAACAGAGCCATAAAAGTAATTTCATCCATATCGGTACCTACTCACTATACCGAAGGGGTCTTATTAGTCAATGATAGTTGTCCCCTCGCTATCCACATGGCAATGTTACACTATTTATATGTTGTAAATAAAGGGTTTTTCTAGATTTTCTTGTTTCCGTGATATAGTTTCTCTCGTGAACTATCTCGACGACCTGAATTCAAAACAAAAAGAAGCAGTCCTCACTACTTCTGGGCCTCTTCTCATACTTGCAGGAGCTGGTGCTGGTAAAACAAAGACAATTACTCAAAGAATACTTCATTTAATACACGAAGGAATTGATTCGCGCTCAATACTCGCAATCACATTCACTAATAAAGCAGCAAAAGAGATGCGGGATAGGGTACTCAACCTCCTTTCAAAAGACGATGAGTTCAATCGCGGAGTTTCATCTGTAGAAAAACCATTTATATCTACCTTCCACGCTCTCGGTGTACACATCATTAGAGAAAATGCCAAACTCATAGGACTCACGAGGCATTTCACTATATTTGATAGAAGTGATTCAAGACGTGCTATCAAAAAAGCAATAGAAGCGGTAGGGCTTGATAGTAAACAGTATGAACCGAATATGCTCCTCTCTATTATCTCTAGGGAAAAAGGTGACGCACACACACTCCAATCTGTTCGTGATTCAGCACAAGGAAACCCAATGAGAGAAATCGTGGCGAAGGTTTGGGAGCATTACGAAGCATTGCTTGCTCGAGAAAAAGCACTTGATTTTGATGATTTATTGCAGAAATCTCTCTACCTACTCGAAACACACAATGAGGTAAAAGAACGTTATCGTTCACTTTGGAAGTATATACATATCGATGAATATCAAGACACAAATAAAGTTCAGTACTCTATAGCACGGGCGCTCGTTGGACCCGAGGAAAACATATGTGTAGTGGGGGATATAGATCAAAATATATATAGTTGGCGCGGAGCAGATATAAAAAACATTCTAAACTTTGAGCGAGATTTCAAAAATCCAAAAATAGTTATTTTGGAAGAAAACTACCGTTCGACCCAGACCATACTGTCAGTTGCCAATGCTGTCATACAAAAAAATAAAAATCGTTTTGAAAAAAACCTTTTTAGTCGTGGAGTACAAGGTGAAAAAGTATCAGTCTTTGAAGCGTTTGATGAGAATGATGAGGGTAGGTTTATCGCAGAAAAATGTGCAGAACTAATCAGTCAGGGTACTGACCCAGATGAAATCGCAGTGCTTTATCGTGCCAATTTTCAATCACGTGTCCTGGAGGATGCATTCCTATCGAGAGATGTACCGTATCAAGTTCTCGGTACTAGATTTTTCGAACGCAAAGAAGTTAAAGACGTTCTTTCGTTCTTGCGCGCAGCACAAAATCGAGACTCTCTCTCAGACATAGAACGTGTCATAAATGTCCCAGCGCGAGGATTGGGTAAAGCAACTGTCGCAAAAGTATTTTCTGGGATGGAATCAAGTCTCACTGGTAAAACAAAAGACAAGTGGGAATCATTCAAAGCCCTACTCGACTCAATAGAGGCTTCGATACGTAAAGATAAAACATCTGAGGTTGTACGCTTTGTCATACAAGCATCAGGATTAGAGAAATCATTGAAGGATGGACCAGAAGAAGATCAGGAAAGACTAGAAAATATACGCGAGCTCGCTACCCTCGCTATAAAATATGATTTTATGCCACCAGGCGATGGTATAGAAAAACTCATAGAAGATGCGGCTCTAGCATCAGACCAAGATGAAATGGAAGAAAAGAAAAAAGGGGCAAAACTTATGACGATACATGCCTCAAAAGGGCTCGAATTTGAGTACGTTTTCATTGCTGGGCTTGAACAAGATTTATTCCCTCACCGCAAAATGGAATCAAAATCAGCCAAACGAGATGACGAAGAAGAGAGACGGCTTTTCTATGTAGCCCTTACGAGAGCAAAGAAAAAGATATATGCTTCGTATGCAAATATTCGTACGATATTTGGATCACGTCAGATAGCAGTACCTTCAGAATTTATATTCGATATACCAGAAGAGTTTGTAGACAGAGAGGAGAGGTTTGAGAGAGGGGAGGGCAAGGTAATTTATTTTGATATATAAAAAGTCATGAAATTTTTCGCAAAAAAATCTCTAGGTCAAAATTTTCTTGCTTCACCTCAAGCTGTATCTGATATTGCTCGCGCGGCAGAAATAGTCGCAGGAGAAAATATAATTGAAATCGGTCCAGGAACAGGAACACTCACTGAGGCATTACTCAAAGCAGGCGCCAGTCTCATCGCATATGAAAAAGATGATCGTCTTCAGGAAATGTTGTCCCAAAAATTTTCAAAAGAAATATCTGATGGTAAATTTTCTCTAGTTCATAAAGACATACTCGAAGTAAATGAGAATGAATTCACCGCACCATATAAAGTAGTTGCCAATATTCCGTACTACATCACCGGGGCAATCTTGCGCATGTTTCTCGAAGCAAAAGAAAAACCGTCTCTCATGGTACTCATGGTGCAAAAAGAAGTAGCGGACCGCATCGTTGCTCATGATGGTAAAGAGAGCATACTCTCAATCTCAGTAAAAGCGTACGGCACACCAGTCATAATACGAAAAGTAGGAAAGGGGAGTTTCCGCCCAGCACCGACAGTCGATTCTGCAGTGATCAGAATAGAAAACATAAAAAATCTTTTTACATCTCGTGATGAAGAAAAAAGATTTTTTGAAATAGTCCGTGCTGGTTTCGCTCAAAAACGGAAAAAATTATCTCGAAACCTAGAATCAGTCTCCACAAAAGACAAGATAAACGATGCATTCAAAGCACTAAATCTCGGAGACAATACCAGGGCAGAGGATTTGCCAGCTCCAATCTGGATAGAGCTCTCAAAAAAACTAAATTAAATTCCACCAGGTAAACCAGTCCCGACATATACCATCATTCCTATCGATGGTAGAGGAACACAACCAAATCCTACATACATCCAACAAGCCTGAACTCCTGGTATATATGCCCCGAGGTGAGGTGTAGCTGGTACTGTGATGAGAAAATTTGCTAGGGGTAATGTTGCGTATGGTACATAAACCAATGGTCCGGTGAGGGGTACCGAACCAGCGAGATAAAGTGGTCCAAACCAAGACCACAGACTAGCTGAACAAGTACATGGAATCGGTGTTATATCTGGCCAACCACCAAAAGGAAGTAGTGGCGGCACGAGAGCATTGGCCTGAAAAGGGGCGATAATGATAATCAAAACAAAGAGGAGTGTTATGTATTTCTTTACCGTTTTCATGATATTAGAATTGTACATCAAAAGTATAAGCTTCTTTTGATACCCCACCGTCACTTTTAATGTAGAGCAATATTGGTGTCTTTCGACCTTTCATATACGGAATATCTTTTATCTGTGATGCAAACGACATATCACTAAGACGAATTGAAATAGTTCCACCAGACGATGCGACATTTTCCATAATACCGAAACTGGTTGAAATAGTATTTGTATTAGAAAAATTGTTACCTGTAATGATGATAGTGTCGCCATACTCCGCTGGATTAGGTAAAACTGATAAGACAGTCGGTAATGGGACTGGGTTTGTCGTCACAACTATTTTTATAGGTCTCCCAATGACCTGACTAGAGCCATTCTTATTTGTTATCCAAACATCATATTCTCCCAAACTCGATGGTGCAGGAAAAGATAGTGAGAAACCATCATCACTTACAACAGTTATCGTATATCCACCGACATGGACATCATTCGTGTCAGAAAAACCAGTACCCTGAAGACTAATAGTATCTCCTGGTTTTACTTGATATGGTGATACGCCAAATAATGAGAGTGGTGATTCTCTAAATCTTTGAGTGAGTGCATCTGCGGAAAATCGTGTATCAGTCTGAGCTGAAGGTAGGGGAGAATATGTATTAGGTGATGATACAACGGTATTTTGTATAGTTGATGGGAGTACACTACTCGTCGAGCGTAGAAAAGCATCGTATGACTGATTTTGTATAGGAATAGTCAATGTGACAGAACCACCAACATCTCTCAGACACACGGATTGGGCCAATGATCCTGATACTAGAGTACACAGTCCTGTATTTTTTGATGTGATTGCTTTCTTTATGACACAGTCATCTCTTTCAAAGACTGACGCTGAATCAGTACATTCACTCGGCACCATCACAGTCGATGAAGCTGCTTCGTTAGATGGAATAATTATAATATTTTGTTCTGTGGTAGGTATATTTGTCTGACCAGGAGATAACCTATCTATGTAACATGGTTTCTCTACGCTATCTGATTGGAACACTAGACAGTTGTTAAAATCTAGTGACTCGATCTTTTCTATAGATGGCTTGGGCCAGAATACATAAGCCACAAAGATCAGAGCTATACAAAATGATGCGATTAATAAAAAAATAGTTTTCCTTTTCACGCTCCAATTATACCTGATATACTTTGAGCATGTTGAGAAAAATCCTTTCTTTTTTTGGTACTCGAGTCGGTATAGCGATACTTTTAGCCATGTTGGTCGTAGGAGTAGCCACCATTGTAAAAACAAAGGCTGGTAATTCATCTATAAATAAGAGTTCTACCGCACTAGCGGTAGAAAAAATAGTCAAAAAATCACTCGAAGATGATACCGATGGGGACGGACTAAAAAATTGGGAAGAGGCACTATACAAAACAGATCCAGAAAATCCAGATACAGATGGTGATGGTATGAGTGATGGAGCAGAGATATCTGCAAACCGTAGCCCTATAGTGTCTGGTACTGGTCATGATGCCTCTGGTACATCTACAATATCTACATTGCCAACATTTTCAGCAACAGATAAATTTTCGCAAGAGTTATTTATAAAATACATAGAAGCAAAAAAATCCGGCCAAGAAATCACTCAGGAGTTTTCAGACAAACTCGCGGAAGAGATAGTTGCAAAAAATTATGAAGGACAAGAAGTTCTCTTTAATGATAATGATTTAAATGTAATTAATAATCCAACTCTCACACAAATACATGATTATGGTAATGCTTTTGGTGCTGCTATATCAACACCTGTACCGAAAGGAGTTAGAAATGAGTTTGAGATATTAGACGCTATTATAACAAATGGACTAACTGAATCAGATAAAGAAGAGTTGCAAATACTTTACAACAGATACAACTCTATCCATGACAACCTCGCAAAAATTAGAGTCCCTCTAGAGATGCGCAATGCGCATGCATCATTCATACGTGCCGTTGATACCATTCGTAATAGTGTCTCGGGAATGCAAAATCTTAACACTGACCCTATAGGCGCTCTCAGAAAAATTGCTCTCTATGAGGAAGGACTCAATGACCTATCAATCACATCACTGAGTCTAAAACAATACTTCTTTTCAAAAAAAATAACCTTTGAATCTACAGAGAGTGGTTCGACAATGACACGTTAATAATTATGTATGCCTCTATACAAAATATAGAGTATTATTAGGAGACAACATATAAGGATGCCAAATTTGATAAAGAAAATAGTTACGTCCCTTCTCCTCAGTGCTTTGATTGTCCCCACAGCGTTTCTTTCATTACCCAAAAAAGTAGAAGCTCAATCTGGTGGATTGGCTGCTTGTGTGGCTGGCTATGCAGCGGCATTAATACCAGCTCTAGCATCAGCACCCCAAGATGTAATAGGTGTTCCAGTCTCACAGTTTGGTAGAACTGCTCAAGATAGTCTTACTGGTGGAAGCGCAAACGCTCTTTCTTTTAACAACTGTGTTCTTAGACCACTCGGTAAAATCATAGTCATAACCCTCATCCGAAACATTGGTTCGAGTGTGGTGAATTGGGTAAATACAGGTTTCCAAGGAAATCCTACATTCATCACCGATTTTGAAGGAACTCTTCGTGACACCGCCGACCAAGCCATAGGTACATTTATCGAAGGTTCAGATCTCGGATTCCTTTGTAACGATTTTGGTTTTCAAATACGTCTCGCTCTCGCACTAAAATACAGCCAACCATTCCGTGAACAAGCGAGATGTACTCTGTCAGAAATAGGAGACAATATATCTACCAATGGTGGACGTGGTTGGGATAATTTCCTCTCTGTGTCTACAGAGCCACAAAATAATGTCTATGGTGCATATCTCATCGCCGAATCAGAACTCGCCCAAAGAGCTGCAAATGCAGTAGGAATAAAAGAAAAAAGAGTCGCTCTCGGACAGGGATTTCTAGACTATGAAACCTGTGACCGCTATGAAACAACAGATGAAGTAAATAAACGTCTTGGTACACTCACAAAAGATAACGTGGGTAACATAACAGGGGGTGGTGCTTTCAACACAACAGTCACATCAAAAGATGCAAACACCTTTAAAGACCCTAGCAATGCAAACGTATCGACACAAACTGGATACAACCAAACAGTAGACAGTCAATGTCTCGAAAAAACAGTTAAAACACCAGGTTCTGTAATAGCTGGTAAGCTCAATAGTAGTTTTGCTCAGGGTGATATACAGGCCGCTGTGGCACAGGAGATAGACCAAGTCATCGCAGCAACGCTAAATCAACTCGCTCAGAAAATAATACAAGGAGCAGGTGGTCTTCTCGGTCTATCTAAAAAACGCTCATCATACCAATCATATCTAGGCAGATATCAGTCTCAGTATTATGGTATAAACCAAGCAAATGCTGGTGCTACATCTGAGATACAAGATTACCAACTAGGAAGTTATGAAGACACCAGTGCCCTACTCAATGATACGAGTGACCCTGGCATGAATGCTATAAATCAGTTATTCAACAACACTGTAAATACAGCGAGTGCTCAACAACAAGAGCAAATAGCTTCTATATCTGACTCCGTAAATCCTACAGGACAAACGGTGTCAAATATTGCAATACTAAAACCAACCAATCAATCATCCGGTACTAATCCTTCTGGAGCAAATGATGGTATTACACAAACATCTTCATCGCTTCGTGGTTCAAGTACTGCTGGTAACGAAGCTAGTCCATGGTGGCAAGTAGATCTAAGTGATGTAAAGAAAATAAAAGAGATACGTATTTGGGCCGTATCAGATAAACCAGCAAGTCAGTCTCTAGAAACATTTCGTGTATCAGTGAGTGGTGGGACAGGGCAATGGTCTAGTAATCTCATCAACGCCACTGGTGCATCAAATCCTATAGTTATCCCTGTAAATCAGTCCGGAAGTATTGTCAGAATAGAAAAAATTGCGACACCACATCAATGCTCATCATATAAATTCGAATTTGACGAAGATTGTTACTACCCACTCGAACTTGCCGAGGTTCAAGTCATGGAAGATATAGTCGTGACACAGCCGACAACAAACACATCATCGCCAAACACACCGACGACACCCATAGACGATACGCGCACCGGAACATCGACACTCTCATGGACACCAATAGGACCATCAAATATTTCTATAACCCAATCTCAATTTCTCAACCAAGAACTGAAACTATCTGCAGAAAAAACAGCAAGTGGTCTTACTGTAGAGATAGGATTATATAGAAATGGCACCCTCGTGCCGTTCCTAAATGTTTTCAATAGTGATTTCGACATACTTAGAGGCGCTATAGGTGGTACAAAATCATCAAGTCAATCTGTCATTACTAGCTCTATAGGGGCAATAAGATTCAGGGTATCTGTAGATGGTAATTCGAGCTATGGTTTTACTCTCAAGGGCTCTCTATTATCAGGAGCACCGTCCGGCTCATATGAATTCCATACAAAAGTATCAGACAGCACCGATACCGAATTGCCTGATCTATCTCAGTCGACATCGTTCTCTCTATAATCAGATACTTTTGAGATAAAAAACACCTGTGTCTAATAAACACACAGATAGTTGGATATTTTATAGTACAATAGTGAGGATGAGAAAGTTTCTCACTCATTTCTCAGTTATTATTCTCCTCATTGTTGGGGCGGCCTTATTCTTTGTGCCAACACATACAGCACAAGCAGTAGAAGTCCTAGACACCCTCACTAAATTTTTTACATTTAGTGCCGACATTGTGTATGGTCTCATTGGGAAAATACTTTGGTGGGTACTCATACCACTCACAGGTAAAATACTAAACCTAATTGGACAAATGATCGATATTGCTTTGTCTATGTCACTCACAAAAGAGTTTTATACTTCTTTGTCTATAGATATAGCATGGGGGATAATTCGAGATTTATGTAATATTTTCTTTATATTTATACTCATATTTACAGGTGTGAGAACCATTCTAGGTATAGATACCAGCAATACCAGACATGTTGTCGTATCGGTCATTATTGGTGCTATTCTCATAAACTTTAGTCTATTTCTCACTCAAGCAGTAATAGACGTAAGTAATATATTCACCGCGTGGATAACAAACGGCATCATCGCACTGAGTGACGGAAGCGGTGGCGTAAGTAACTCAGCAATGTCAGTATTACAAATGAGTAAACTCGCTGGTACTCAAGGTGGGTTTGATACAAAAAATTGGGACGTGAGTTTGTTTGCCAGTGGGGTAGCACTACTCGCTCTCAACTGCATAACTATTTATGTGTTTTTTAAAGTAGCTTTTCTTATGCTTGGCAGGCTGGTATCGCTCATAATACTTCTCATTATGTCTCCTTTGGGATTTGTGGGTCACCTCATACCAAAACTTGAAAAGTACGCAAAAGATTGGAGGGACGAACTAACAAAAGCCTGTCTTATGGTACCAATGTTTCTATTACTTTTATATATAACTCTTTATATTGCGACAAAATTTGATACAGTATTAGCAAATTTCAGAACTTCAACCACAAATGAACTCGCGAGTGGTGCTTTTGGAATAGAGCATTATGTTTTATTCGCAATCATAGCAATGATGCTACTTAAATCTCTAGAGGTTGCCGAGGAATATACAGGTGTCGTCGCGGGACAAGTAGGAGGGTTCGTAAAAAGCGGAGTTGGTCTTGTCGCCGGTGTTGGTGCTACGAGAATTATTGGTGGGGCTGGTGCCGCACTAGCCAAAAGTCGTGTCGCGACAAGCCTTGCAACCAGCAACAATGCTTTTGCTCGAGGAATAGGTGATGCGGTTAGAACCACAGGAACCTTTGCCTCTGAAAGTAATTTTGGTGTAAAATCCGCACGTTCTGGTCTTGGCTTTGATAAGACTGGCTTACTCAAAGAACAAATAAAGGGTGCTGAAAAAGGCTACGAGGGTGACATTAAGGCTTATCAAAAGAAAGAAGAAGGTATAGGTAAATCACTAGGGGAAATAGATCCAAAACTACAAATAGCTCGTGGTAGGGCCATGCAAGGAAAAGATAATACAACTGGAGAAAAAATCAAACCAGGACTCTTTGGTAAGGTTATTAGTAGACCACTATCTGCTGTATACGGTGTTGTAAGTGGTCAGACAACTACAGGGTCTGCAGCCAACTCAGCTCTTGGTACAAATTTCGACAACACGATAGATTACAATGCAAAAACTGGTGGCAAAATAGAATCAGCTGGTACTGACGCACTCAAAAAAGAAAGAAAGAAAGAGGCAGCTAAAATGAAACAAGAATCTGGACTAAAAGCTGCTCAAGAAGCGTATGACACAGAAGAAAAAAAGTATAAGGAACAAAAAAACAATCTAGAAAAAGAAGTTTCTGGTATAGAAAAAGAGTTAGTTAAATACAATGACAGTTCTCGATCAATAGATGGGGTTGTGGTTGATCAAGCAACTTATGATTTTAGAAAATCTGCTGTTACGGGCGGCATAGGTATCCGAAAGAAAAATCTCAGTGACTTGGAAAACGAAATAAAAACAAAGAAACAGTCACTTGATACAAAGAAAAAGGTTGTTAATGATGCATTCAAATCTAAGCATGGTGTTGACATAGATACTGCAGAAAAAGAAGGTAAAGAAATCGAGAACAAAGAAACCAGTGAAAGAATTAAAAAAGTACTGGAGAAAGACGCAGAAAAATCAGCGGAACCAGAGAAACCTAAAGAAGAAAAGAAATAATATGTTTAATCACGCTGATTTAGAGAAAAAATATAATGAAGCACCACAAGAAATCAAAAACTTGTTGGCTTCTCAAGAAACAATAGACAAAATATCTAATATTGGTAAGAAGTACACACTACAAATCGATCGTGTAGGGAAAATTGAAGAGATTATTACATTGTTTTCTCTTTCCCTTGTATCCGAGAAGGAATTCTTAAACTCAATTTATGAAGTAGTTGATGGAAACAAACAAAAAGCAAACTCACTCGTTGATGAAATAAATCAAACCATTTTTCTACCTATAAGAAAAAAGATTATGAGTGAAACATCTGAAATAAATAATTACCAAAAAATAACCCAGAAATCACAAAACGAATCTAACCGAAACGATATTCTTTCTGAAATAGAAAACCCTTCACCTGTTGAGCATCCTATATCTATTGCTCAAGAAAAAACTGAGATAAAAACAAAGCCGACTTCAGGAGACGAGGTGGCTCATGATTTCATCGGTGAAAAACTATCTACGCCTGTATCTCTACCGTCACAAAAAACAGTAATACAACCAGAGGTGAAGAAATCGACACCTACGGTCGACCCATATCGTGAACCAATAAACTAATGCGTTTCCAGGTACCACAATTTATAGAAGTTGAAGATAAAATATTTGGCCCACTTACCATCAAGCAATTCATATACCTGGTCGGTGGAGCGGGTCTTTCCTTCCTCGTTTATAGTATTGTAGGCAATTTCTATATAAGCCTCGTTTTTATCCTACCTATCATAATGTTTGCAGTAGCTCTCGCTTTCTACAAGATAAACAACAAACCTTTTATAAATACAGTCGAGGCAGCCTTCAAATACTTTTTTGGAGAAAAACTATACATATGGAAAAAGGTAGACAAACAAGTTGTGGCAAAACAAAATGCTGAAACATCTGATATATCTGGTTTCTATGTGCCAAAACTATCTGATTCAAAACTCAAAGATCTCACATGGTCTCTCGATATAAAACAAGCACAAAGCCCTGTGACGAGCCAAGATGGCAAAAAAAATGTGTAGATAAGTCTGTGACTTAATTCAACAAGGACGCTATAATCTATCCTATGGCGCTCAATGCGAAGACTACGCAGGAATTTGTCCCAATAAAAGAAATCCGACAGGGTGTAATCATACTCAAAGATGATTCTCTGCGTGCGGCAGTCATCGCATCGTCTCTAAACTTTGCCCTCAAGTCTGTAGACGAACAGCAGTCAATTATTTTTCAATTCCAAAACTTTCTAAATTCACTCGATTTCTCTGTACAAATATTTATGCAGTCTAGGAAACTAGATATCAGGCCATATATAGCTCTCCTAGAAGGGAGGCTCAAAGAACAGGTAGATGACTTGATGAAAATACAAACCCGTGAATATATCGAATTTGTAAAAAATTTTACCGAAAATTCCAATATTATGACAAAGACTTTTTTTGTGGTTGTACCTTATTCTCCCGCAGCCATAAAAGGTGGTGTCTCAGGAGTTTTTGGTAAAAAAGACCAATCTACGGCAAGTGAAAAAAAGATTGCTGATTTTGAGGAAAATAGGAGTCAATTGGAACAGAGGGTGAGTGTCGTCACCCAAGGACTCGCGAGGTGTGGTATACGTACAGTACAACTCGGCACAGAGGAGATAGTCGAACTCTTCTACAAAATTTTTAATCCCGGCGACACGGAAAAACCAATAGCACTATCATAATTATATGGGAATCTTCGATTTTTTAAAAAACAAAAAGCCTGGAGCAAAAATATCACAAGTTCTACCTCAGGATATTTATCAAGCAGGTGTACTAGAACTCAAGGATGTCATTGCACCATCTGCTCTAAAGGTTTCTCCACGTGAACTCAATCTGGGAGATAAAATAGTCAGGAGTTTCTTTGTTATATCATACCCTCGATTCCTCACTGAAAGTTGGTTTTCTCCTATCATAAATCTCGACAAGGTCTTTAATATATCCATATTCGTCCACCCAGTAGAGACCGCTCAGGTATTGAGACAATTCCAAAAAAAAGTCGCTGAGGTACAGAGTCAGATATCTATTAGAGAACAAAAAGGTCTCGTGAGAGATCCCATGCTAGATACAGCTTATCAAGATCTAGAGAATCTCCGTGACCAACTCCAACAAGCGCAGGAAAAACTATTTGATGTTGGTGTATATATCTCTATATACGGTGATTCTGATCAAGAATTAGACAAAAGTGAGTCGGAAATAAAATCAATACTCGAATCAAAACTCGTTTATGTAAAACCAGCGCTCTTTCAACAAGAACAAGGCTATAGAAGTAATCTCCCGATAGCAAACGATGAGCTCATGGTTCATTCAAAGCTAAATTCGTCACCTCTATCATCTTTGTTTCCATTTATTTCATTCGACCTCACATCAGACAAGGGAATACTATACGGTATAAATAGACACAATTCATCTCTAGTACTTTTCGATCGTTTTTCTCTCGAAAACTACAACTCTATAACATTTGCAAAATCTGGTTCTGGTAAATCATATGCGACCAAACTCGAAATAATACGTACTCTCATGTTTGAGACCGAAGTTATTGTTATTGACCCAGAACGAGAATACGAATATCTCGCCGAAGCGACCGGTGGTAAGTATTTCAACATTTCTCTCAACTCAGAACATCATATAAATCCATTTGATCTACCGGTGGCCCGTGAAGATGAATCTGGTGCTGATGTTTTGCGTTCAAATATAGTCAATCTCGTCGGATTGTTCCGCATCATGATGGGTGGACTCACCCCAGAAGAAGATGCGATTATCGATCGTGCTATCACCGAGACCTATGCTCTAAAAGATATTACACTCGATTCTGATTTTTCAAACACCGAAGCTCCACTCTTGTCTGATTTTGAACTAGTCCTCGCTGGTATGGAGGGAGGTGAATCACTCGTACAAAGACTGACAAAGTACACAAAAGGTACTTGGGCAGGATTCATAAACAAACCAACAAACGTAGATATCAACGGTAAATTCGTTGTCTTCTCGATACGAGACATGGAAGACGATTTAAAGCCTGTAGCGATGTATATACTCACACACCACATCTGGAATGCTATTAGAAAAAACCTCAAAAAACGTCTGTTAGTTATCGATGAGGCTTGGTGGATGATGAAATCAGATGATACAGCGTCATTTCTTCTCGGTATGGCAAAACGAGGTAGAAAATATTTCCTCGGACTCGCTACTATCACCCAAGACGTGGATGATTTCCTCAAATCACCCTATGGTTTACCCATCATCACCAACTCATCTATACAGATGCTTCTCAAACAATCTCCCTCATCTATAGACAAGCTCCAGCAAACATTCAATCTCACTGATGAGGAAAAATATCTCCTATTGGAATCTGATGTGGGGGAGGGAATATTCTTTGTAGGATTGAAACATGTAGCTATAAAAATAATCGCTTCTTATACAGAGGACCAAATCATTACCTCGGATCCGTCACAAGTCCTCGCCATAAAACAGTCAAAAAAGAACCTCCAATAGGAAGGTGTTCATAGCCTCTCTATAAGGCCATGCTACAATGATTACATTATGCGCTTCGGTATCACAGCGTTTTTGCTAGCACTTATTATGCTCCCGGCTGTAGTCACAGCTCAGGGTGTTCCTGGTATATCCGACCCTATCACCATCAGCCTCTCACCAGAAAACCCACGCCCGGAAAGTACCGCCACAGTCATTCTTCAGAGTTTTTCTGTAGACCTGGACGCCACACTCATCACGTGGACAATAAATGGTAAAAAATCTTCGAGTGCAGTGGGACAAAAATCTTTTTCTTTCAATACAGGTAAATTGGGTTCTGTAAGTCGTGTCGATGTTTCAGCTACATCTCCTGGTATATCAATAACCAGAAGCATTATTGTTCGCCCAGCGGATGTATCTCTGCTTTGGGAAGCAGATACCTATACACCTCCATTTTATCGCGGTAAGGCTCTGCATTCATACAATGGATCGTTCCGAGTCACTGCTATTCCAGAGATGATTGGAACCAATGGAAAAAAGATAGATGCAAAAGACCTTATTTATACCTGGAAAAAAAATGGTTTAGTTGTGGCTGATTCATCTGGTTATGGAAAAAATCAATTTATCTCTTCTCAAACAAGTTATCTGAGAGAAGGGGAGGATATTACAGTCGAGGTATCTGCGCCAAGAGATAGTATTGTAGCTTCTCGTTCTATCACCATAAAACCAGTTGTTCCAAAAATACTTTTTTATGAGAAAAATGGTCTCTATGGAACACTTTATGGTTCGGCTCTCGGTTCAAGGTTTAACCTCGGTCAAGACGAAATTACCGTTAGTGCCGAGCCGTATTTCTTTTCTGCTTCCTCAAAATCGTCCTCAAATATTTCATACTCTTGGAAACTCAACAACTCCAGTGTCCCATCATTTGCAGGAGAAAATGAGATTACCTTGAGACGAGATAGCGATACCGCTGGTAGATCAAATCTAAGTGTTGTTGTACAAAATCAAAACAAATTACTCCAGGGCGCAAAGGGAGATATACTTATATCATTCGATGCAAAAAACCGTTAAACCACTTTTTATATTCATACTTACACTCGCGCTGATTGCTCCAGTGGCAGTTTTTGCGATCGCAATTAATACAAACTATGTTCCATTGACCGACATCCCTGGTATACAAGAAGCTACACCTCAAAATCCAGGAGGTGTACTACAAGGGATTTTTAATCTTGCTATAGGACTAGGAAGTATCCTGGCGATAATCATGATCATATTTGCTGGCTTCAAATACATGTATGAAGAGTCAATTTTTGGTAAAAAAGATGCTAAAGAAAAAATAATAAATGCTTTTTTTGGCCTCGCCCTCATACTCGGCTCATATGTCATCTTAAAAACCATCAATGGTGACTTACTTAGAATAAACCTATTACTACCACTGAGTGACGGTAAGCTTTCAGGACTTGTGGCAAAGCAAAAAGAATTTGAAGTCAGTTTAGACTCTGCAATAAAATCTGCCGAAAAAGCACTTAGTGAAGCAAAAGCGATACAAGACCAAATAACTCTAGTTGACACTGAAATATCTTCCTTAAAATCTATAATAGGCAACTCAACCACAGGATTTGAATCAGAGAGGCAGGCACTCAAAGACGCGGAAACAAAAAAACAAACACTTGTAAACAAAGAGTTATACACTAGAGCAAATGAAAATCCAAACCTTGCGATAACCAGAGCGCAACTTGAGGTTTTGGGTAATAGAGAAGCTTCTGGTGCAACAGCTAGCACAAATGTATCAGCTACACTTGCCGGAGCACAAGCAAACATCAACGCAGCAATACAACAACTAGAGGCATCTGATCCCGGTCAAACTAACCCTGACACAAAAAAACAAGTAGCAGATTTACGAGCAAAAGAAGTAGTTTTAAACTCATCGACAGAACAACTTTCTCTTATAGAGGCTTACAACAAAAGAAATGAAGCGATTCAAAACCAAATCAGACCAATCGGCATTTCTGGTGGGATCAGTTCAGTTAATAATCAGTTTAGTGAAATTCCAAAATCACAATACACAGATCCATTGAGTTTATATAAAGCTATAATAAATAATGGTAATGAAAATTCGAAAAAATTAAAAGAAGCTGGATACCCAGACGAAGCAAAAAAACTTCTTTCTGACTCTATATCCCGTGCGAATGCCATATGCTCTACTAATAATTGTGGCTATTAAAATATTATGTCTCATAAAACCACCTACACAATAATTTTTCTTCTCGTTGTAATCCTCGCTGTGTTCGGTTGGTATTTCTTTTTTATAAAATCAACACCTACACCCATATCCGATACAACCTCTGATAATTCTGATTTATTTCCGTTTGGTTCAAATACATCAAATGATTCTGGTCAAATAGGTACAGTAAAACCAAATAATGGCCAAGGTTCTACCACCATAGATCTCTCTGGTAGTAATTCGGCACTACAACCACGACTGCGTAAGGTTTCTGATGACCAGGTATCTGGAGCAATTCTGTTTGACAGAGGGGGTTTTTCTGTAATCCACTATATGGACCGAGCTACTGGACACATATTTGAATCAAATGCAGATACTGTCACAAAAACAAAGATATCTAATATCACCATGCCTAAAATTTACGAGACGTTGTGGTCAAATGACGGACTCGAATTAATCGCCAGATATCTCAAGGACGATGGTGTGACAATACAATCTTTTTATGGAGTACTCCCAGCGACAACCACAAGTAATTCTTCGGTAGAAGGATATTTTCTGCCTTCAAATATTAAAGAATTATCCTTGTTCGATAAAAAAGTTATTTATTTAGATCCCACACAAAACGGAATATTGGTTTCATCTAATATTGATGGAGGAAAGAAGGTTTTATCTACAAACCTCTACTCTCGTGACTGGCTTCTCACACTCGCAAACACAAAAACAGCTCTCGTTGGGACAAAACCATCCGGATTAGTTGGTGGTGATTTATATGTTCTAGACATAGCTACAGGGATAAAAACAAAAATCATGACTGATATTTTAGGTCTTACCGGTACTATTAGTCCTGATGGCAACAGAGTCTTTGCTTCAGCTGAACAGGGTGGTGGTGTTGCATCGGCTATATATTCAATCTCAGATAAAAAAATGGACACCTTATCTCTTAAAACATTATCTGACAAATGCGCCTGGAGCAGTAAAAACAAAACTGTTATTTATTGTGCGGTACCAGTCTCAATACCGAATGGAGTATATCCCGATGACTGGTATCAAGGCACTGTTTCTTTCTCAGATCGTCTGTGGAAAATAAACACCACAAATCAAGAAACCGATTTGCTTCTAGACCCATCAATAGAGACTGGTTACGACATGGATATGATAAAGCTATATGTGGGTCCATCTGATTCTCAAATTATTTTTATAAACAAAAAAGATTCTTCTTTGTGGGTGTTAGATATACAGGAGTAATAAAAAATCCCTCGTACGAGGGATTTTTTATTTTTTTAAACCTTCTTTTACAAGTTGTTTTCTCACTACTAATTCTTGTCCTATTGTAAATAAATTACTAGTTATCCAATAAAGAGCGAGGGCAGAGGCAATGTTTGCTGATATAAAGAAAATCATAATAGGTAACACATATTTCATTTGTACCTGCATGTTACGTGCAAAATCATCAGAAAAACTAGGTTTATCTTTACGTGGTGCCAGGACTGGGGAAGAAAGCTTTATCTGGAAAAACTGCGATATGGCAGCTATAGCTGCCATAAACCAGCTTTTTGATGTCACATCCACGAAACCAAGAAAAATGGTACTGACAGTCTCTGGAGCATGAATAAAACTATATAGTAAGTCTATATGTACTGGAGAAAAGCCGTTATAAAAAATACGGTAGAGTGCAAATATAATAGGAATTTGTATAAAAAGTAAAAAAATACTAGAAAACGGATTGATTTGCTTCTCTTTATAAAAATTCATTACCTTGAGCGCCTGTGCTTGCTTATCATCCTTGTATTTTTCTTTGATCGAGTTTAGTTCTGGCTCTACAAGTTTCATGAGGGCTTGTGTTCTCACCGCTTTTTTTGAGATAGGAAAGAGTATCAGTTTTACAATAATAGTAAAAAGAATAATAACAATCCCAATATCAAAAAAAGGAAGTGCCCCAGAAAGAAAAACAAATCCATTGTATAGAGGATTGTATATGAGGTTGGTGTATAGATATGTCATGATGTTAGATTATACTACCGTACTTACGGTTTATTATGAAATCAGTTTTGCCTTATCTAAAGCTTTTCGTAATTCTTCTACAAGCTCTTTATGAGAGATAGTTTTTGTGGTTTTTTTTGGAAAAATCATCATTTTAGCAGGTGTTTTTATCTCTGGTATGAGTTTTTCTAAAGCTGAATAATATTGTCTCCTCATTCTATTTCTATCCACAGCCTTTTTTGCTACCTTTTTTGATACAGAAACAGATATTTGTATACGAGAATAGGGGATTGCGCGCAAAGAAAGAAGCGTCGTAAAGACGCTTGTTCCGTTTTTAAGGGCCAGTGCCTCCTTTCGAGCGAGACGATAGACCTGAGACAACATAATATTACCCTACAACGAGGCGCTTTCTACCTTTTTGCCTCCTTCTGGTCACTGTATTACGTCCTGTTTTTGTTGCTTTTCGAGCGAGAAAACCATGTGCTCGGGCGCGCTTTCTATTACGTGCTTTGTATATTATTGCCATAGTGAAAAATAAGTCTACTCGTTCTTGACTAAAAAGTAAATATGAAAAGATTTTTTATTATTAACAGTTTGTCCACATAGTATTAACATATTTACACCCCATCCACAAGTATTAAAATTCTTTTTAGTTTATATACTTAGTCTTACTAAAACACTTATCATATGGACACTAAAAAACTTTGGGAAACAGTATTGGGTGGAATAGAGATACAAGTCTCTAACGCCAATTTCAATACGTGGTTCAAGGATACCTATATCCACAAAGTGTCTGATGGTGTGGTATATCTAGCTGTTCCAAATGCATTTGTTCGTGACTGGCTCGCAAACAAGTTTCATAAAGTAATACTAAAAAGTTTACGTGATGTTATATCTGATTTACGGTCTTTAGAGTACTCGATAGGAAAAAGCCCTGAACGTAGACATGAAATAGAACACAGTATTGAACACTCTGCTACACCAGTAAACGAACTACCCCTACAAGAGCTTTATATAAACAAAGAAGACAACCTAAACCCAAAGTACACTTTTGAAACTTTTGTTGTTGGGCCATTTAATGAGTTGGCTCACGCTGCATCACAAGCTGTCATGAAAAGTCCTGGATTGGCTTATAATCCTCTTTTTATATACGGGGACACCGGCCGTGGTAAAACACATTTAATGCAAGCGGTTGGTAATTATATTAAAAACACCCATCCGTCTAAAAAAGTTTTTTATGTCACCTCCGAACGTTTCACTATTGATTACATGAACTCCCTCCAAACTGGAAAGGCTAATCTTTTTAAAGAAAAGTACAGAAAATATGATGTGCTTATCATGGATGATGTACAATTTTTCTCTAGTAAAGAAAAATCACAAGAAGAGTTTTTTCACCTGTTTAACACCCTTCATGAGAACAACAAACAACTTATCTGCTCTTCAGACAAGCATCCAAACCATATTCCAGACCTAGAGGACCGTATAAAGTCTCGTTTTGCTGCCGGTATGATTGTTGATATACCTGCACCAGATCACGAATCGCGCATGGCTATACTCAAATCTAAGGCCCTATTACACAACCTTGCTCTACCTGGTGAGATTATAGAGTTTCTTGCTCAGTCTGTTGATGGAAACATTAGAGAATTAGAGGGTATTTTGAATTCAATTTCCATACAAACAGTTCTTCGTGGGCGTGAATTAAACCTTATTGAGATCAAAAATATTATCAAAAACAGCGCAAAACCAAAGAAAAATATTTCTGTAAAAGATGTTATTCGTGTGGTTTCTGATTTTTACAATATCCAAGAAAACTATATCTACGAAAAAACAAGAAAAAAAGAGGTTGTAAAACCTCGTCAAGTTATTATGTACATTCTAAGAGAGGATTTAAATATATCCTATCCATCTATAGGGGAGAAGTTGGGTGGCCGTGACCATACAACAGTTATTCATTCTTGTGAAAAAATAAAAGAAGATATAAAAACAAACCAAAACCTTGTTCAGGAGTTAAGTCATATTCGGTCACTTATTATTTAATGTGGAAAAAATGTATATTACCTGTTAAATAAAGTGGATAAATATCTTAAACTTATTTAAATTAAAAAAGATATTAAATAAACACAAAGATATCCCAAACATAATTATGATTAAAATTAAAAAAACACATACTGGTTATAGTATAAAAAGATATACACCTATCCACACCCTTAATAGAAATAATAGATTCTTATAATAAAAGATATAATACATATATGAAGATTGAATGCGTAAAGGATAAGTTAATAGAAGCGCTAAACAAAGTTGAAAGAATAACAGGGAAACATTTATCTCTTCCTATACTTTCTTGTATTTACCTTAAAGCATCAAATAATGAACTTATTTTAAGAGCAACAAACCTAGATTGTGGTATAGAAGTTTATATACCAGCAAAAATCTCAGGAGAAGGTGAAATTGCATTCCAGGGATCAATACTCACCTCACTTTTATCCGGCACACAAAAAGATAAAAATATAACAATAGAAGCAAAAGATGGATCGATAATAGTTTCTTCAAGTTTTAATACATCAACTATAAAAACTCAATCACCTGAAGATTTTCCAACAATACCAAAACTCGATACAGATAAAGTTATTGAAATAGATCCACAACTACTTGTAAAAGGATTTAAATCTGTTTGGTACAGTGCTTCTACATCAACAGTTAAACCAGAATTAGCCAGTGTATATGTTTACAAAGAAGGAAATGAACTTATTTTTGTTTCCACAGATTCTTTTAGACTTGCAGAAAAAAAAGTAAAAGTAAAAGATTCTGTACAATTTACACCGGTTATTATTCCTGCAAAAAATATATCTGACATAACTAGAATATTAGAAGGAACAAAAGGTGATATTAAGTTCTTTTTCGATAAAAACCAAATCGGTATTAAGGGGAAGGATTTTTATCTTATGTCTAGGGTGATAGATGCAACATTTCCAGACTATAAACAAATAATACCAAAAGTTTTTGTTTCAGAAGCCTTAGCACTTAAACAAGATGTTTCAGACGCCTTAAAAACAGCACACGTTTTTGCTGATAAATTTAATCAACTTTCAGTTTCTATACATCCATCAAAAAAGTTTTTTGAGATAGCAACAAAAAACAACGATATTGGTGATTTTAAAAGTGTTCTAGATGCCACTGTTTCTGGACAAGACCTTGATATAAATTTTAATCACCGATATGTCTCAGATTGTCTTCAGGCTATAGAGCCAGATAGTATTTCTTTTTCTTTAGCTGGACAAAACAAACCAATGGTTATTCATGGTGTTTCAGATAAATCGTTTACTTATCTAGTGATGCCAATGAATCGATAATATGTTTAATATTGGAGATTATCTAAAAAAATTTAGCACTATAGGGGCTGAAGCAATAATATTAAACAACACAATAAAAAAGATAATTTCTGATAAAACTGGCACACCAGAAGATTTAATCTTAATAAGTATCAAAGGATCTGTGGTTTATATAACAACAGACCGTTCTACAAAAAATCTTATTTTTATTTCAAAACTTGAAATAATTGAAACACTATCTAAAAATAACCTTAGAAAAAAAATAACAGATATTCGTTAGTTTTCTAAACCAACATTTAATATAGTCTCAACTTGAACTTGATTGTATACAGAATCTACACCTATTATACGGATGGTATTTGTTTCTTTAATAGACTGTATATCTTTTGGTGAAAAACGATAAATAAAAGGTTGAGAGGTAAGATCAGCTACAAATTGGTCGTTTATGTAAAGCTGAACCTTTACTAAAGGGTATTTTCCAGAACTCGTTATAAATAAAGGAATAGTATCGTTTACTGAATATATTATATTTTTATCTAAGTTATTTATATTTAGTATTGGAAAATTTTTTAATACATGAACATCGTCTGATTCTAGTGAAATAGATGGCGATGTTTCATCCATAAACCCGTGTTCTTCCGCCCATTTTCGTACGGGTTGTTCCCAGCGTTCAAACTGAGCGTCTAAAGAATGGTTTGTTGGTGGTGGTCCGAGTGGGTTTTTTTTGTCCACCCAATAAAGTATTGAATGAACTTTTTGTATAGCCTTCTCTTGAATTGTTTCTTTGGGTGTATTTTCTGTAGCAAGTTTTCCAGAAACAGTATCAATACTATAAGTTTCTCCACCCTGCCAAATACCACGCATAATAGGCTTTTGACCGTCAAGCTCAACTTTTTCTGGTTCTGTAAAATATTCTTTCGGTCTCATAGAGATTGCTTCGCGCATAACAGAAGACCACAACGGGGCAACTATTTGTCCAGCAACTTTTTTCTCCATCGAAGTGTTGTCATTGTTTCCGGCCCATACACCAATAACAATGTTTGGAGTGTATCCAATAGTCCAAGCGTCTTTATAATCATTTGTGGTACCTGTTTTTGCTGCTACATCTATTCCAGGGAAATAAAGAACAGAGTGGCTACCGTAGGCTGGTGTACGCGCTATATTGTCAGAGAGAATGTTTGATATTGTACGAGCTATCTGAGTCGGCACTGCTTGATACGACCTTGTGGTGGGCACAACAAGGGCCTTTCCGGCTGAATCAGTGACAGATAATATTGATCGGTACGGCACTCTAATGCCATCATTCGCAAAAACTCCATAAGCACCTGTTAATTCTAAAGGGGACACCTCACCTCCACCCAGAACAAGTGTTAATCCATATTGATCAGCATTTCCTAAACTGGTTATACCCAAATCCTTTGCGAGAATTAAAGAATCTTTTATTCCTGCTAGGTAAATAGATTTTATGGCAGGAATGTTTATCGACTGGGCGAGGGCTTCTCGTATTGAAATCGGACCACGAAACACGCCGTCATAATTCTCTGGATGATAACAAGTGGTTGTTGCTGTGATTGTTGGATTTATAGGATCTCCATCAGGGGTACATTCGCTAGAAAATTCAGTTTGTAGGTCAAATAAAACAGTTTCTGGGGTATAACCTTTTTCAAATAGTTTGGCATAAATAATAGGCTTCATCGTCGACCCTGGTTGTCGGTGTGCGGTTGTGATGTTGAAATTTCCGTCTATGTTTTTATCAAAATAATCTCTCGATCCAACCATAGCTAAAAGATCACCTGTTTTTGGGTCTATAGCTACAAGACCAGCATTTGATGCGTTGAAGTTTTCTTCGTTTGTAAGGGCGGTCTTTTTCACAAGCTCTTCAGCTTTTATTTCCAAAGGGTAATCAAGCGTTGTAATTACTTTGAGACCACCTTGGTCTACTTTTTCAACCCCAAAAAGTTTTTCTAATTCATTTCTTACAAAAAATACAAAATGAGGAGCTTTAATACCGTACTGATCTTGGGGTAGGAACTCAACTTTTTCTTTCGTTGCTTCTATATATTCATCATTTGTTATAAAACCAACATTTTTCATTTTTAAAAGAACAAGATTTTTTCTATCCTCTAGACCAGACCTATTTTTTCCATAAGGAGAGTAGTATGTTGTTGCTTGCGGTATAGCTGCTAAATAAGCTGCTTCGGCGATGGTCACATCTACTGCTTTTTTTCCAAAAAACTGTTTTGCTGCATTCTCCACACCATACATGTTTCCTCCATATGGTATTTCATTCAGATAAACAACCAAAATCTCGTCCTTGGTCATTATTTTTTCTAGTTGTGGTGCCAACACCCACTCTTTCAATTTTCTTGAAACTTTTTTGTCGGTGGTGAGTAGTGCATTTTTAACAACTTGTTGGGTGATAGTAGATCCTCCTTGGCTATATTCTTGAGAAAGAAAGTTTGCTAGAACAGCTCTAAATATGGAAGATATTTTTATACCATGGTGTTGGTAAAAATCGGCATCCTCTATGGCTACTGTGGCGTGTTTTATATAGGGCGAGATAGAATCAGATGGCACAACGGTTCTCCGTATTGTGCTGTGAACATCGTAAAGCAATATCTCACCTGTTCTATCATAAATTTTTGTAGATTCTGATATTCGTCTAGATTCAAATGAGTTTAGGTCTGGTATTCGAAACGAAGAAACCCAAAAAAGAACAAATGACCCGCAAACAAATACTAAAATGATTAAAAGAAGTATAAAATCTCTTTTTGTGTGGGCGCGAATATGACGTATCGCTTTTTTAGTAAATGCTCGAACCATGAATGTAGCTAACGATAACACCAAAAAAAAGAGCTCACAAGACAAGGAAATATGGCCGTGATACAGTATTTGTATGAAATTTCTGACTCAAAAGGTTGTTGTAAAAAATAGCGATGTTTCTGAGTTCCTTAATCGAGGAGTCGAAGCTGTTTTTCCAAACAAAGAAGACTTCGAAAAAGCGTTATTGGGTGGCAAAAGGATTAGGGTTTATCTCGGAATAGATCCCACAGGACCGACACTTCATTTAGGTCACATGATACCAATGCTGAAGCTCAGAACTCTACAGAGATTAGGACATGAAATCGTCCTACTTATGGGTGATTTTACCGCCATGATTGGTGATCCAACAGATAAATCTTCTGCACGTAAAAAACTTTCTCACAAAGAAGTTCTTTCAAATCTGAAACTCTACAAGAAGCAGGCTAGTAAGGTTTTGTCATTTACTGGAAAAAATAAAGCACAAATTAAATTTAACAGTAGGTGGTTATCTAAAATGTCTTTTACTGATGTGCTTGAATTGGCTTCATTAATGACAGTAGATCAAATGAGGAAAAGAGACATGTTTAGAAAAAGAGAAGAAGATGGTAAACCAATATATCTTCATGAATTTTTATATCCACTCATGCAAGGATACGATAGCGTCGCTATGAATGTCGACGCTGAAATAGGTGGTAATGATCAAACATTTAATATGCTCACAGGGCGTGATCTCATGAGTGTATTGAAAAAGAAAAATAAATTTGTTCTTGCGACAAAATTACTTATCGATTCTTCCGGGAAAAAAATGGGCAAGACTGAGGGTAATATGGTGTCCTTATCTGATTCTCCTAGAGACATGTTCGGAAAAGTTATGAGTTGGCCTGATAATTTAATCATACCGGCATTTGAGTTATGTACCACTGTTCCTCTAGAAGAAATTGAGTTAGTTAGAAAAAATCTTGATAGTGGTGTTAATCCACGTGATGTAAAAGCAGAACTCGCTGAAGTGATAGTTTCTCTTTATCATGATGTAAGGTCAGCAAAAGTAGAAAAGGATAACTTTTTCAAAGCTTTTTCAAACAAAGAGATGCCGAGTAATACACCGGAAATATTAGTAGAAAAAGGAACCTTGATTAGCGACGCCTTGGTTTTATCAAAAATGGTTTCGTCAAAGTCAGAATTTAAAAGACTTGTACAAGAAGGTGCGGTTAGAGATATGAAAACAGACCAAGTTGTTGAAAAATTTGATGAAACATTTTCTAGGGACATTGATTTGAGAGTCGGTAAACATAGATTTGTCAGATTGAAGAGTAAATAAAAACCTCTGCATTGCAGAGGTTTTTATTTACCAGTTCTCTTCTTCTCCTGTGAGAAAGTCGTTTAATGGATCGTCATCATCTTCTCCTGCCTCTTCTGGGTCTAATGGTAAAGCATCGTCCTCCTCCTCTATTTCATCATCATCACTAGCCACCTTTTTAGGACTTGGATCGTCATCTTCTTTCATAGAGTCTAGACTCTCATGATCATCCTCTTTTGGTACGAGTGGTTTTATTTCGTCTGTTTCTTCTTTTTTATTTTTCGACATTGTCTATATATTGGTGAATCGCTCCTATTATTAGCAAACAAGGTTTCATTTGAAAAGACCCTCATGTGTGGAAAAGTATTGTCCAGTTTAAGGCAGTTTAAAACCGCTCTGTTGCGAGACAGGTAATACCTATTGCCATAGCATCATATTCGTCATCAAGAGCCTCCTTATCTACACATAAAATCTTTTTTGTCATAAACATCACCTGACTTTTGTCGCTTTTCCCGTACCCGGTGACAGCCACTTTCACCTGCATGGGATTGTATTCGTATGTTTTTAGACCAGCACGGGCTGATTCAGATAATATGACACCACGAACTTCTGCTACCTTGATTGCAGTTTTTTGATTTGTTGAGAAAAAAAGTGTTTCCAGAGCCACTGCTTCTGGTTTATGTTTGGATATAGTTTCTGAGAGCCTTTGTGCGATAAGGGAAAGTCTTTCCGAGTGAGGTAGTTTTTTATCTGTTTCAAAACATTCAGAATAAATCAATATTTCTCTTCCAGTTTTATTTTTTTCTATCACAGCTATACCGAGTCTCTGGTAGCCTGGATCTATAGCAAGTATTTTCATTTCGTAATCATATCAAAAAGAGCGACCTATAAGTCACTCTTTTTATTTACTCAACATTTGTAAAAACATCCTGCACTTCTTCATTGTTTTCTAGATCACCTACTAGTTTTTCTAGTACTATAAGATCTTCATCAGAAAGATCTATTGTCATGGAAGGTTTCCATATAGAACCTTCTCTAGTAAAGGCCCAAGAGGCGCTACCTGGGGTAGCTAGAGAGAATCCATTGTCAGAGAGTATGTGTTTGACCTCTTGGGCAGCTTTGTTTTTGTTTTGAGTGAGAGCTTCAATCATGAGGGCACAACCACCAGGGCCATATGATTCGTAGAGAATGTATTCTAGTGTGGTACCAGGTTCTGATGCTTTCTTTATTGCCCTTTCTATAACATCGTTTGTTACATCCTCAGCTTTTGCTCTATCTATAAGTGCTCGTAAACTAGCCGATGTTCTGTCTCCATTTACTTTTTGGGCTTCAGCTGATATTAGTTTTGAATACTTTGAATATAGTTTTGATTTTGCTCCGTCAGTTTTTGCTTTTTTGTGTTTTATTTGCGACCACTTATTATGTCCCGACATGTTTTTGTTTGATTAGATTAATGTGTTTTTTATACCAAGATGACCAAATGCCTTTGCGGTTGCTTTACGTCCCCGTAGGGTTCTTTCTATGAGGCCGAGTTGCAAAAGATATGGTTCATGCACTTCTTCAATCGTAGCTTCTTCTTCAGAAAGTGACGCCGCTAGTGTGTTTAGTCCAACCGGACCACCGTTGAACTTGTTGATAAGTGTTTTTAGTAAATCTCTATCGCTTTGATTTAGTCCGAGCGTATCTATACCGAGCATAGCGAGTGTTCTGTTTACTATTTCTGATGTTACAGAAACTTTTTCTACTTGAGCTAGATCACGGACTCGCTTTAGAAGATAGTTTGCTGTCCTTGGAGTAAAACGACTTCTTTTAGCGATTATTTTTGCTGATTCAATATCTATTTCTATACCGAGTATTTTTGCTGAGCGTGTCACTATCTGCTCGATTTCCTGATCGGTGTAAAATTCTAGCCGAAATGTTCCCCCAGAGAAGCGAGAACGTAGGGGAGATGACAGCATTGCTACCCGTGTCGTTGCTGCGATGAGTGTAAATCGTGGGAGTTCTAGCTGGATAGTTCTAGCTGAAGGTCCTTTGCCGATAATAATATCAAGAGAACCTGATTCCATAGCAGGGTAGAGAATTTCCTCAATTGTTTTATTGAGACGATGTATTTCATCTATAAACAATATATCTCCCGGAGAAAGATTTGTGAGAACTGATGCTAGATCACCTACTTTTTCTATAGCGGGTCCAGAAGTTGATTTCATTTGTGCTCGAGTCTCTTTTGCAATGAGGTGCGCTAGGGTTGTTTTACCAAGTCCTGGTGGTCCGTAGAAAAGTATATGTTCAGATGGGTGTCCGCGCTCTTCTGCGGCCTTGAGAAGCACTTTGAGATTTTCTTTTATTGCCCTTTGACCGACATATTCGTCCCACGAATTCGGTCGAAGGGTAGTATCGAGAAATAATTCGTCATTTCCAGAACCCCCTTTATTTTTTTGGGCTTTATCGGTAGTATGTATGCCTGTCTTTGGAGTACTTGACATAAGTATTTGTTTATGCTAGACTATGCATGAATGAGTGAGAGATTCCAGAGCATGAATCTCTAAGCGATTGAACCGTAAGGTTTACTAGTGAATATTCCCAGGACGTTCTGGTTTACAATCTTTCAGACTGTAATACTGGTGCTATCCTAAGAACTTCATTTAACTTTAGATGCACATCTCAAGTATCGCTTGGAGATTTATGATCTGGAACTAAAGCCCGCCCACAAGCGAGCTTTAGTATCGTCTGTCGCCATACTACCCCCCTGATAAGGCTCTTGCAACGTGTACAACACACAAGAACACGAAATATAAAGATAGCAAAAATTATATTTCTTCCCCGAGTTCTATAACTCTTTTCAACTCATCGATAGATGTCACTCCGTTCAATACTTTTATAATTCCATCTTCTTCCATTGATAAAATACCCTGCGCTTTTGTTTCTTTTTTTATTTCTCTTTCACTGGCTCTACCACGTACTGCTTTCTCAAGAGTTTCATCAGTCAAAATAGCTTCATAGATGCCGATACGACCCTTATAACCAGAATTATTACATTCAATACATCCGACAGCGTCCCATAGCTTTTCTTTCTGTACTCCGGTTACTGAATTTTGGTCAGAAATAGTGCCGAGGGTGTTATCTATGTATCTTTTCTCGTCATTGGTGAGCATTCTTTCTTTTTTACAAACTGGACAAAGCTTTCTTACTAGTCTTTGGGCTAGAGCGACATTAATAGCCGAGGTCATTGTTTTTGGATTTACTTCTAGATCCATGAGGCGAGGAAATGAACCAGCAGCACTATTTGTATGCAACGTAGAAAACACCAAATGTCCTGTCTCTGCAGAATCAATAGCGATTTTTGCCGTCTCTTCGTCTCTGATTTCACCGACCATTATGATATCTGGGTCTTGGCGCAGGGCGCTTCTAAGACCTAGGGCAAAAGTATAATCCTTATCGACGTTTACCTGGGTTTGTACGATACCTGGGAGGTGGTATTCGATAGGGTCTTCTATGGTGATTATTTTTACACCAGGGTTATAAACCTTTCTGAGGAATGCATAAAGAGTTGTGGTTTTTCCAGAACCTGTTGGTCCGGTGGTCAATATCATTCCATTTGGTTTTGCAATTTCTTTCATGAGAATACCCAGGAGTTTTTCTGGTATACCTAATTCTTCGAGTGGTACTTGGATAGATTTTGGATTGAGAATACGGAGTACAATCGATTCATTATAAGCCCCTGGGAGTACTGAAGTACGGATTTCTATATCATCAGCGATATGTACTGAAAATCTTCCATCCTGCGCTTCGCTTTTTATATTGAGCTTGAGTCCAGATAAAAGTTTGATACGAGAAAGCAACAGACTAAATGTTTCTAGATCAAAAATGGTGATGTCAGTAAGCATGCCGTCGAGACGATATCGGAGACGCGCATAATCTTCTTCTGGTTCTATATGAATATCTGAAGCTTTTGTTGCCAGTGCTCCAGAGAGCACTATTTCAAGTATTTTTGAAATACGAAAACCCTTTTTGAGTTTTATAATTTCTAGAATTTCTTTTTTTACATCCTCTATTGTTTTTATCTGAGCGAGGAATCCTTTTATCTCTTCACTCGAGACTTCTAGTGCCCCAGCTTTTGTCTCTGTAGAAAACGAAAGGTCTTTATATCGAGCCCACGCTTTTTCTAGTGAAGTGGGGGAGGCGACTGCAGAGACGACGCTGTATCCAGCCGTGGTAAGTCTGTCTATCACAGCCACAGTTTTTGGATTTACTGGTGATACCACAGCTACTTTTATTTTTTTACCTATGAGTGAAAAACCAGCTATTCTAGCATCATGAGCTTCTGCATCTGGTATGAGACGGAGAGCATCCATATTTATAGGTACTGGCATGAGGTCTACATACTCCAGCCCATAACGCTGTGCCACTATCTGTGCGATGTCCTCTTCTTCTTTTTTGTGGAACTCGTCTAGTCTTTTTTCTTGTTTTTCTTCGTCAAAATTGACAGTCATGGAGCTATTGTAGCGCCTTTTGGGGCTTCATTAAAGGGATTTTAGGGATATTGACTACACGGTACTTATTGTGATATAATATATATTGAGACGTATGGGTATTTTGCCTATGTCGTAGCTCATCAGAAACTCTTTTTCTTTTATGAAAACTATAATAGTTCTTTTCATCTCTTCCTGTATGTTATTTGTTTCAGGATGTAATGTTGTTTTAGACAAGGGAGCCGGGGTGGTTTACACCAACGGTTTTCTTGGGGATATGTCCCATGGGTATACCGATCACTCGGGATTGGTTGTGGTAAACCCTTCCCAAAAATTCCAAAGTGATTTAAGGATGGAAGTGACGTACTCGATCTGTATACAACTAAACCGCTCTAGTGAATTGTGGGGAGCGTCGCAGAGACGTGATTCATACCCTATAGCTGAGGTGTATCGTGGAAAATTGAGTGGTATGGTCGGCGGGGATATTTTTATCCCAGCTACCAAACTTACCAACCATCGAAACATCCTCAGAGTCACGGTAGAGTTTTATAGTGGTGATAAGAGGGTAGGGTATCCAGTACAAACGGAACGCCGAGCCTATTTTTATCAAGGCACCTGGTACTCCGAATGGTATCCATATCCACAGGTGTAAATAGTATTTTCTGGGCCGAACGCAACGCGTTCGGCCTTTTCTTTTTCCTTTCTTTAGGCCAAAATTATTTCATGATTTCAAAAAATCTTTTAGATACAGAAATGTTTGCCAGGAATTTTTCTGATTTATTGCTTGCTCATGTGAATAGAGCGACGCTGGTGCGTTTAGTAGGTGATCTGGGTTCTGGAAAAACAACATTTGTAAAAGCTGTCGTAAAATCTCTCGGTGGCAACGAAACAGATGTTACTAGTCCAACATTTGTAATCATGAAAAACTATCCACTCAAACGTGGTCCATGGAAGACTCTGGTACATATCGATGCATATAGACTAGATAACCCAAAAGATGCCGAGAAGCTCGCCCTCGATGAGGTTTTTTCAAATCTAAACAACCTCGTACTTATTGAATGGCCAGAGAAAATAGCCTCTTATATACCTCAAAAAATCACCACAATTTCCTTTAAATTCATAGACGAAAACACAAGGCAAATAGAGGTACAATAAGCAGATGAAGAAACGTCTTGTCCTCCTTGATTCTCACGCCATACTCCATCGGGGTTATCACGCACTTCCAGATTTTTCGACAGCAAAAGGTGAGCCTACAGGAGCTCTCTACGGTCTCACTACTATGATTATCAGTATTGTGGAGACACTGAAACCTGACTACATTGTCGCCGCTTTTGATTTGCCAAAGCCGACATACAGACATGAGGCTTACAAAGACTACAAAGCCGGTCGAGCAAAAACAGATGACAATTTAGTGGCGCAAATAAAACGTTCTAGGGATGTTTTTTCAGCACTCGGCATACCGGTCTATGATCGCGAGGGTTTTGAAGCTGATGATGTGCTCGGTACTATAGTCGAGCTCACAAAAAAAGATAAAGATTTGGAAGTAGTAATTGCTTCTGGTGATATGGATACACTACAACTCGTATCGGGTAAAAAAGTACAAGTTTATACCCTAAAAAAAGGTATCAAAGAAACAATTCTCTATGATGAAGAAGCTGTTTTGTCACGATTTGGTTTTGGACCAAAACTTTTACCAGATTACAAAGGTCTCCGAGGTGATCCGTCTGACAATATTATCGGTATCAAGGGTGTTGGAGAAAAAACTGCGACCACTCTCATCACTACTTTTGGTACTGTTGAGGAAATGTACAAGGCCTTAAAAAATAATAAAGCAGGTTTTACAAAAAAAGCAGGAATCACACCGAGAATATTAGAACTTATAGAGAAAGGCGAGGAAGACGCTGAGTTTTCAAAGGTTCTAGCGACGATTCGCCGTGATGTGCCCATAGACTGGAAAATACCAAAGAAGACATGGGCTGATGCACTTGATATGGATAAAATAAATGAACTTTTTGCTGAACTAGAGTTTCGTACTATGGGAGCACGTATTAAAAATGCCTTGTCTGGAAAGAAGGTAGAGAATGTTTCTGTTCAAGAAAAATATGAGACACCTATTGATGAAGACATACCAGCTGACAAACTAAAAGAAGCCTTGGTTATGCTTTGGTTGGTCAATTCAAATATCACAGATCCAAAACTAGAAGATGTTTATACATTCACAAATACTAAAACATTTGATGGAGCGTATAGAGCCCTCTCGGAGGATATGAAAAAGAAAAATCTAGTGGATGTGTATGAGACTATCGAAAAACCACTCATACCGATATGTGATGAGATGACCAAGACCGGTATCAAAATAGACACGAAGAAATTTAAAATTCTATCAGATAGATTTCATAAAGAATTGTCTGAACTGGAAAGGGGAATATGGAAACAAGCTGGTGAGGAATTCAATATCGCATCACCAAAACAGCTCGCTGAGATTATTTATACAAAAATGGGTCTCATACCAAAGAGGCAAAAGAAAACTGCCGGAGGTGCCATGTCTACAAAAGAGAGTGAGTTAGAAAAAATAGTCGATATGCATCCAATTGTAAAAGATATTATGCGTCATCGTGAATTATCAAAGCTCCTCGGTACTTATGTCGATGCTATACCAAAACTACTAGATGATGGAGATAGACTTCACGCTACATTTATACAGACGGGTGCTGTGACTGGTCGTATGGCCACGAAAAATCCAGGCATACAAAATATTCCAAATAAAACAGATGAAGGAAGACAGATACGAGATGCATTTATTGCAGAGAGCGGATGGAAAATAGTCTCACTCGATTATTCTCAGATAGAATTGCGCATTGCGGCTTTTTTATCGGGAGATAAAAAACTCATCGAGATATTTCTTAGAGGTGAAGATGTCCATTCTGCTGTAGCGTCGGCGGTCTATGATGTGCCGGTCGATAAAATAACGAAAACGATGAGGACTCAAGCAAAAGTCATCAACTTTGGCGTGATGTATGGTATGGGTGTGACCGCGCTTCAGAAAAATCTCAACACTGACCGTGCGACCGCACAGAAATTTCTAAACGATTATTTTGAAAGGTTCTCAGGACTCGCTACGTACCTAGATAGGATAAAAGCTGAGACAGCGCGCATGGGATATACGGAGACATTTTTTGGACGCAGGAGGTATTTCGACGGCATCAAGTCCAAAATACCTTTTATTCATGCCGCAGCAGAGCGTATGGCTATCAATGCGCCGATACAAGGGACCGAAGCCGATATTGTGAAGCTCGCTATGATAGCACTTGAGAAGTATGTGGTAAAAGAAAGATTGAAAGACCAGGCACGTATACTAATGCAAGTGCACGATGAAATCGTTTATGAAGTGAAATCAGAAATCTCCGGCGACTTTGCTCGTGAGGCAAAGAAAATTATGGAAGAAGTACTTTCTCCTGAAAAAATACATGGCATAGTCTGTGTAGCTGAGGGTTCGATAGGGGATAACTGGGGGGAAGGTCTCAAGAAGTTAAAATAAATCAATGCTTTATGTCATCTATGGTTCTGATACGACAAAAGCGCGCGAGAAGGCGGGCATGCTTCGTGATGTCTTACAGAAGAAAAAGCCTGATGCATCACTCTTTACTATGAGTGCTGAGGATGTTTCAGCAGAAAGACTAGACGAACTCACGACAGGACAGGGCCTCTTTGAAAATAAATATATTGTCTTTGCTGATCGTATTCTAGATAATCGTGAACTCAATGATGTTGTATTTAGCAAACTAGAGTCGATGAAAGAATCTCCAAATATTTTTATCATGCTCGAAGTGAAGCTTCTAAAGGAAGCACAAAAGAAACTCGAAAAACATGCAGAGAAAATCGAAGTCCATGATGCGACGGAGAAACCAAAAAAAGAATCGAATGAGATATTTGCAACGGCCGACGCTCTAGGTAGACGCGACAAAAAGTCTCTATGGATGTTGTATAGAAAAGCTATAGATGCTGATGCGGTACCTGAGGAAATACACGGTATACTCTGGTGGCAAATGAAATCTATCGCTCTCGCGCAGACAGGACTCTCGCCAGCAGAGACAGGACTCAATCCTTTTGTTCATTCAAAAGCAAAAGGCTTCGCTCAAAACTTTACCAGAGAGGAAACGGACAAAATTCTCTCATCTCTCGTGCGTATGTATCATGATGCTCATAGAGGAAAACATGATTTTGAGATAGCCCTTGAGAAATTTGCATTAGACCTGTAAATTGAGGTTTCTCGATTTTGTTGGTAGTATCGTTTTATTCCGCCCATAGCTCAGTCGGTAGAGCAGCTCCCTTTTAAGGAGATGGTCCCAAGTTCGATTCTTGGTGGGCGGACAAGCGTAAAGAAAATCTCCCCTGTGGGAGGTTTTTAGCTTGTCCGAGACGGAGCGATGTTCGTTGTCTCAGCAAACCGCGAGCTTCGAGCCTGACGAGGCGAGAAGACTTGTGGTGATAAAATACAGAATAATAGTTAATTATTCCTGACAACAAATAATAAAATAAGTTATTCTGTGTTCATGAAAGATATTCGCATTCTTCTCCACGATATTCGCTCCGTCTACAATGTAGGCGCGATTTTCCGTACTGCTGATGCTATAGGGGTGTCTCGTATATATCTCTCAGGCTATACACCTGGACCACTCGATAGATTCAATCGTGTAAGAAAAGATTTTGCAAAATCAGCTCTCGGCTCTGAGAAATCAGTGGCGTCTGAACACATAGATCATTTGGAAGTATTAAAACAATTAAAAAAAGAAGGATTTCAAATATTAGTCATTGAGCAAGAAAAAGATTCTATTGATTATAAAAAAGTATTTTTAAAACAAAAGATACTTATCATTTTTGGAAATGAGGTATTGGGAGTAGAAAAAGATGTTTTGAAAATAGCAGATGTTGTCGCCGAAATACCTATGAAAGGAAAAAAGGAATCACTCAATGTTTCGGTATCAGCCGGTATCGTGCTTTATCGTTGGTTTGATTAACGGTGATCAGGGGTGGCAAGGTTAAACCTTGTTACAAAAAGTGGATATCTCTGGACGAGGTTTAACCTCGTCACTAGTAAGTGATAGCGTCGAGCGTCTCACCTTTTGTGTTTAAAAGACGTATTATTTCTTGTTTATTTTTCCATAGCTCCTCTGTGCGCCCGAGAAACAATCTCCATTCTCCTGTGAGAAAGTCAGTATCATTTTTATGCCTAGTAACACAGCTGTTATATGTGAGCTTTTCTATGACAAACGCTCGACATGATGATGATAGTGTCGATGGTGGTGTCGTGCGAGATGTAGTGCAACGAGGAATACTATCGACAAAGTCACGACACAGTGAATCGTTGTAAGGACCTGCTAGTTTGAGTTCATTAATAGGAGTAGGACAGTCACGACGGAGGTCTGGTACGTACTCTTGGAATTGATTGAGGTATCCGCTGCAGATATTTACCTCAAAAGAAGTACCTAAAGGTGAGCGTCCTGTAGATATGATGGCTCTATCACCTGGATTGAGCTTGACTGGTTCGGTACGGTATACGACCCCTTGTAGCGGTATGATAGTCGCATCAGGAATAATGACAGAGATTCCGAGTGCACCACTTTTGAGCGAGAGGCCCGATAGGGTCTCGGATTTTTTTGCATCAGCAGGTAAAACGATACGGGTATATTCACGACTAGGTGAGGTGATCTGAGCGCCTGCTACACCATCGATAGTGAGAGTTTTTGAGAGTAGAGAGATGCCGTGTATTTGTGATGCTGATTGTGCGTCTTCAAAGAAGTTTGCAATTGTACCCTCTGTGTTTTTTATAATATTTGTTGAAGTGTCTGGTAAGACGAGAACTGTTTTCTTGTTTGGTGCCTCAGATATGTATTTCGAACCGTAGGCCTGACCACTGTCTATCGGCGCCAATGGTTTGAGGTAGATACCAGCTCTAGCTATATCTCGCTGGGCTCCTCCAGAGAAAAACCACAAAGCTACTAGACCAAGCATTCCGTAGATAAACCATCCAAATTCACTATGAAATCCTTTTGGTGAGGTTTTTTTTGAATCAGCCATATGAGGTAAGTATCAAGTATCGAGTAGAAAGTATCAAGTATGGATTAATTTGCGAGTTTTTGATGGACGTCACAATAGTGTCCACTTCTACCACCAACGATGATACGTTTTATGGTGCCTGTGCAATCTTTTTTACTACAAAGTTTTCCGGTTTTTTGATAAGCATTGTGTTTATTTTGAAATTTACCAGCAATTCCATCTATGTTTCGGTAGTCAGACATTGAATCTCCACCAACATCGATACCACGTAGGAGTGTTTTTTTCATAGCCTTGAACGCAAGTTTCAATTTTGTTTCAGATATGTTTTGTATTTGTTCGAGTGGGTTTATACCAGCACTCCAGAGAATTTCATCTGAGTAAATATTTCCGATACCGGCGATGATTTCATGATTCATGAGGACCTGTTTTATCTTACCTTTTGGTTTTAGATAGAGACGGGCTTGGAAATTAGAAAAATTAAAAGATTTATCGAGTGGCTCAGGTCCGCTTTTTTCTAAATGCTTTGATTTGTGAAGTTTGTCTGTCTCAATGAGAGTTGTTTTTGCAAATCTACGCATGTCGGATAGGGCGAGATGTTTGCCATTTGATAGGGTGAATATGAGTCTCACATGTCGATTGAATGGGTCATCTCTCAGTGGTCCAGCATCAATTGCTATCCACTTTCCCCTGACTTTTTTGTATTTACCGTATAGCACATGACCTGTCATTTTCATGTGTATGAGAATAGTTTGTTTGTTGTCTAGGTGTATGAGAACATTTTTTGCCCGTCTAGAAGCTTTTGTGATTTTTGCTCCACGTACTATTTTTTTGAATTGAGCGAAGTAATTTGGGTCATTGATATTATCTTTACCTTTATGAAATTCACTTCGGTAGTCAGTCCAAACATCGACAATACGAAGACCTCTCGCGCGGGAGTGTATTCCATCGACTGTCGTTTGTACTTCTGGTAATTCGGGCATGGGATTAGTATCAAGTATTGGTTGTTAAGTATCAAGTAAAAACCGCCTAGGGGCGGTTTTTGGAGATTTTGATGAGCTCCTCTCGTGCTACAAGAGCATCATTCCACGGAATCTTTGTATTGTTTGGCCCCATGATATAAGGGTCTGTACCTTTACCAGTAATGAGCACAGAATCTCCGGTCTTGGCTATAGATATGGCACAGGCGATCGCTTCTCGACGATCTAGGATGATACGTGGTTCTTTCTCTTTTATAACCTTTGCCATATCAGTAATGATTTCCATGGGGTCATCATCATAAGGGTCTTCGTTAGTGAGTATTATTTCATCACAGGAACGTTCGGCGATATACGCCATCTCATCTCTTTTCCATTTATCCCTACCTCCACCGGTATTACCGAGTACACATATACGACGAGTGTTTTGGAATACATCATAGAGTTTTTGAAGTGAATCTGGTGTATGCGCATAATCTACAATGACTGAGAAATCTTGTCCTTCCTCGATATGTTCTACACGACCACGAATACCAGAGAATTTTTCCAATGCATTTTTCATAACATCTACACTGACACCCTGTGTCTTTGCATACGTCATTGCTGCGAGGGAGTTATAGATATTAAATTCTCCCGAAAGAGGTGAGTGTATTTCTAAATTTTCATAAACAAAAGATATGCCTTGTTTACCCACTGCAAAAGGTTTAGCTTGGTCTATCGAATATTCATATTTTTCTACTGGGCCCACGGTGAGAAACTTTACTGATTCTGTATCTTCTTTATTTACGATTATCGTATTGCGGTCTTTTGGTGATTTTGCTACCGCTCTAGCGATTTTCAATTTTGCTTCGAGATAGTTTTCATATGATCCATGTGCCTCAATATGTTCTGGCATGATGTTTGTCACGATGAGTGTATCGATATCAATGAATCTGTGTCGATACATCTCAGCTCCCTGACTGGTCATCTCTATGATGGCGTATCGACAATGTGCTTTTACTGCACGCCGTATAAATCTCTGCATAAAAAATCTTCCCGGCATCGACATTTTGTAAAGATTGTCTTCACTCATATCACCAACCTTGAATCGAATGGTGTTTGTCAGGGCGGTTTTATATCCAGCTTCTATGAGTATTGAATTCAATATCTCGGTGACCGAGCTCTTGCCTTTTGTCCCCGTAACTGCCACAACTGTGATTTTTCGTGAAGGGAAGCGATAAAAAAGTGCGCCACAAAGTGCCATGAGGTAGTGATAGGTAGGTGCTGCCCATGAAAATAACCAGCTAGGTATATGTTTCTTTATTTTGAAGAGGTATGTATCCAACATGATTATTTTCCGAGAATTTTTAACGCTTTTTTTACACGTTCACCTGTGTTTGTGATAGACATATCGACTTCTTTGAGTGCCTCACGCGCATCTTTGTGATTGAAACCGAGAGCTTTGAGGGCCTCGAGTGCGTCAACTTCATCACGTAAAGAGATAGATGAATCAGAGCCAGCACCAAATTTTCCTTTGAGTTCTAGTACGATTTTATCTGCCACTTTTTTACCAATACCAGATACTTTTGTGAGATGAGATGTGTCACCGCTCGATACTGCATTTCGTATCGCATCAGGTGATGAAACATTTAGTATACCAAGTGCAGATTTTGGTCCGATCCCAGAAATAGATATGAGAAGTTCAAAAAATTCCAACCCTTCTTTTTCATTAAACCCGTATAAGGTGTGAGCATCTTCGCGTACCGCGAGATATGTCCAAATAGATACTTTTGAACCCTCATTAAGTTTTTCCATCACCCCAGTAGTCACAAATACTTTATATCCAACACCACTTACGTCAATAATGATTGATCGTTCTCCTCGGTCTATGACTGTACCTGTCAGATGTGAAATCATGAGTCTAGTATAGCCGATTAGCGATTTGATTGCCTTTTTTACATGTTTTTGATACTGTAGGCCTCACTTATGCCAATAACATCATCAGCAAAAAAAGCACTCCGGGCTTCAAAAAAGAAGCGTGTTTATAATGTGCGCCATCGCGACGCGGTTCTCTCTGTTACAAAAGAGATAAAGAAACTTGTTTCATCAAAGAAGGCAAAGGACGCAATGAAGCTTCTCCCAAAGGCGTACGCTGAACTAGACAAAGCAGCAAAGACCGGTTTTATAAAGAAAAATACTGCAGATAGGAAGAAATCAAGACTCTCTGCCTTTCTAAAGAAATCAGTATAAAATATTCCCCGAAAGGGGATTTTTTGTGAATAAAAATCCACTCGAAACAAGTGGATTTAAAAAGAAAGAAAATGTTTTTAGGTAGTTGATACCAACACGGTCTCCTCTGTTTCTTTTTGTGGATTGATTTCTCCCAGAAGTTTTATGAACGCCTCAGAGTATTTATCTTCGGAGAAATTTTCTCGACGATAGTTGTATTTTTGAATTAGGACCGTTTTTAGTTCAAAAAAATCTACAGAGCCTGTGCGTATCAATGCACGTAGAATTTCGAACGGGCATATGATATCCATTTGTCTCGACGGGAGAGCGATGACGTTTATCTGTCCTTCGAGTTGATTGGCACGACGTAGGAGGTAAGCCCTCCGAGGATCATCTAGTGAGAGAGTGATTGTTTTCATATATGAACAGGTTACATGTCATAGGTTACTCTCGACTTAGACTTTGTCAAAGTTTTTTGTATTTTTGAGTTTATAATCCGCATCGGTTATTTTTAGATTTTTTAAATAAAAAACTCCTACAGGGGAGTTTTTGACTAGTGTGCCATTGGGGGCACTGAATCTTTTTGAAACATACTGACATATCGAGCTGTAGCGAGTCTTTTTGCTCCGGAACCAAAACCGTCGATACGACCTGAGTGTCGTACTACGGCAATAAACTTGAATCTCGGGTCAATACCGTCGATGTCTGTTCCTCGTAGGTCTGTATCGGTTAGGGATTTTTCCGCAAGTTTTAAAAATGTTTCCAGAGACATTTCCAAACCATTGATACGAACTGATTGTCTTTCTTCATCGACAAGCTCGAGCTGGATACCTTTTACTGTGATTGATTTTGTAGCCATGATATAGAACTATTTTCTCGGTCATGCTACACCGTTATGTCTAATAGTCAATTTTTTGTGCTCTCGATAGGAATCGAACCTATATTACAAGTTCCGCAAACTTGTGTCCTATCCATTGAACGACGAGAGCGATCGGAAACTCCTCTAAGTTACAGCAAAATAGGAAAAAGTAAAATCTAAAAACCGAGACGATCCATGATGTGGCCAGTGATTGTCTCTTCGTGCACCTCTTCTTTTAAGTGGTTTTTGATGTGCTCGCGAATAGATTCTATATCCACATCTTCGTGTATTGGGAGTGTGATGAGTGGTACAAAAGATCTCTCAGAACGTAGGATGAGTTTTGTACCGCTGTGATGTTCATCATTTATCCAAAAAGAGTGCAGAGAACGATAGAGGTACATATCGTGGTCAACCGCCACCCCTCGTTCATTTATTTCTATTTTTATAATTCGTGGTTGTCTAGATGCGTGAAGGGCTATAGCAAATGCACCAATGACGATAATTATAGAAAAAAGTATGTTTCCAAATATGATAGATGTTACCGCGCAGGCCGCAGCTATGATGCCAAGTGTCCAAAACCAATCAGATGTCCTCTGACGAAATATATATTCAGGTGTGTGCCAAGAGATACGTTTCATACACATATAGTATATCATTTCGTTGCAGACGAGGCGTCTTTGTTGTAACTTGTACGCTACGGATGGGTGGCTGAGTGGTCTAAAGCAACAGTCTTGAAAACTGTCGCTCTCGAAAGGGGGCCGCGAGTTCGAATCTCGCCCCATCCGCAAAGACCTAAAACTGAATCTCTAAAATTATGCGTTTATTAGGAATTGATTATGGAGAAAAGAGGGTAGGAATAGCTTTGTCTGATGACATGGGGATGATGGCATTCCCAAAAGCAGTTATTCCAAACAACAATTTCCTCATGACTGAGGTCAAAGCTTTGATTATGGGACATGATGTAGATACAGTAGTCATAGGTGAATCACAGGATTATAAAATGAAAGATAATCCCATTATGAAAAAAATACGTCTTTTTGTGGATGAGTTAAAAAGAGATATGGATATAGAGGTGATATTTGAACCAGAGATACTTTCATCTCATCAGGCTACGCATTTTCAGGGTAAGCACGCTATGATAGACGCATCAGCGGCATCGATTATTTTGCAGAGTTTTATAGACAGACAAAAGAAGGACGAACCATATGAATCAAATTATTGAACCAATAAAAGAAGATGGCAGTGAATCAACATTACCGGTATTAACAGGAAAACCTCGTATTACCTATGATGATTTTGCTAAAGTTGAGATAACGGTCGGTAAAATACTCTCAGTTGAATCGATACCTAAATCGGAAAAGCTTCTCAAGCTCTCTGTAGATTTTGATGAGGGTTCTCCTAGAATCATACTCTCTGGTATTGCAAAATATTTTCCTGAAAATCAGGTGCTAGTAGGTAAGAAATGTATGTTTGTGACAAACCTAGAACCTCGACCGATGATGGGGATGAAATCAAACGGCATGATACTCGCTGTATCTACTGATGATGGAGATTTTTCTTTACTCGAACCATCAGATAATATTCCAGAGGGAACCAAGGCTCGTTAACCGAGGAGACGATTGGTATGGTACGTAGTATAATCTTAGATGTACTATGGATTCTCGTGCTATATCGAAATCATCTCTTTTAAATCGCGCATTTCCTGTGCCGCGTACCCTCATCATGTCGGAAGTATCTGTAGGGATATACGATGGGGAGCTTCGGTTTTCTGAAGTAGTTTATTCTCATGGGTCTTTGGTGCCCAAAAATTTTGGAGTGATAGATTTTCCGGAATTACGAATGGAAGATCAGGACCAAAAATCTCGTGATGAGGCCATTGAAAAACTTTCTAGTTTTTCAATGGAAAAAGGATATCGTGCTGTACGGGTTTTGATACATGAGGATGAGGCATATGTGTTCCAAATTACTGTTCCCTCGACGGACGTGTCTACGTTTACAAATGCTGTCGAATCTAGTTTAGAAGAAAATGTCCCACTATCTCCATCAGACGCACTTTTTGAATACGAGATTGTATCTACCGATGAAGAGAGGGGGGAGACACTTTTGTCAGTGACCGTTGTATCACAAAAAACTATTTCTTCTCATGCTGATATTCTAGGGTTTGGAGGGCTGTTTCCTGTTTCATTTGAGACAGAAGCAAGGGCGCTCTCCAGGGCTTTGGTAATGAGAGGGGATACTGGGGTTCACGCCCTCCTACATATCGGGAGAAAACACTCATTCATGGCGATAATAGAAAAAGGTATTGTATCTTTTAGTTCGTCTATAAACGTTGGTTCAAAAGATATTATTAGCGCTGTATCAAAAAGTCTCAACATGTCGCTTCCTGATACTGAAAAATTTATACTCGAAAATGGATTCGAAATTGGTAAAGAAGATATGCGTATATTTGATGCCTCTATGCCAGTTCTCTCAACATTTCATGATGAGATAGGAAAAATGCTTGTTTACTGGAAGGCTCGTAGTAGGAAGGGTGATGTGCCTCCTATTTCAGATATTATTCTTTCTGGAAAATATTCTCTCATGAACGGAATAGCAAAATACATGTCGGTTACATCACAACTGCCGACTCGTGTAGGGTCTGTTTGGACAAATATTCTCGATCCGAAAGAATTGCCACCAACACTCACAGAGCAGGAGTCTCTCGATTATGGGAGTTTTATCGGAGCACTTATCACACGATAATCATGTTTACTTTTCTTCCACAAAAACAAAGACAGTCGGTAACCAAAGAGTATAAAAAAAGACTACTTCTCATATATGTAGCTCTAGTGACATTTGCTGGGGTTGCATGGATTGTCTCACTCATACCTTCATATATATTGGTGACCGCAAAACTGGACGAAGCCATTATCCAAAAAGGAACTCCGGTATCAGGAATAGATGTAAATAAAATTTCAAACACAGAAAAGGAACTTTTAAATGCTCAAGGTGAATTAGCTATACTCACTCCTTTTATTTCACAGAAGCCATTATCTCTTGTTATTGCAAAACTTTTCTATCGCATCCCTTTGGGTGTGACACTCACTTCTATTGCTTTGAATAGGGGTGAAGAAAAAGGAAATATTGTTGTATCTGGTATCGCGACGACACGAGACACTCTCGTTTCATTTTCCAAAGCATTAGAGGGAGAAGCTTTTTTCAAAAAGGTCGAATTGCCAGTATCAAATTTTACCAAAGGCAGGGATGTTCCTTTTAGTATTTCTATCGTAGCTTCATTTTAATACCTATGAATACTCATCGAAACATCGTTATAACAATCACTATATGGAGTCTGTTTGTAATCGTCTCTAGTATCGGTGGTTTTTTCATGCACCGTATTTATTCACTTGATACAGAAGCATTATCAGTGGCCTCAGAAGCACAAAATCTACTTAAAAAAGACGAACAACTTTCTGTGGTGCGTGCCGCTTTGCGTGAATCGAGTCAGTCGATCGACACACTGGAAACTTTTTTCATAAAAGAGGATTCTGTCTCGTCGTTTATAGATTCACTCGATATTCTCGCTGCTAGAGAAGGTGTATCGGTCAGTTTTGGTTCTTTGAGTGTAGAACCTGTTCCGGATTCTAATTCGGTAAAACAATTAAAACTCAGGGCTTCTGTCACCGGTACATGGAGGCACGTAGTATCATTTACATCAGCCCTAGAATCCTTGCCACAAGCAGTGGTGGTACAAACAGCTGCCTTTAATAGGGAACCTGAGACAGGTGAGTCAGACCAGGCGGGTCTTGTTCGTTGGAATGCTGGACTTAATGTCTCGGTACTCATTCTTCCAAATTAAATCACATGGGAAAGATAAAACATTACAAACAAAATACCGTAAACTTTTTCAAAGGAGTAGGTTTTTCACCTCATATTGATTGGGTAATAGCACTTTCTATTTTTCTTTTCTTGCTTGTTATTATTTCTATTACAAGTGCTTTTGTGTTCCTCAGAGTTTCCACAGAATCAACTGATACGACTCTGATAAGTGGTGGTGAAATAGAAATGCTTGATCATGAAAACCTTTTGAAAGTCACGAAGTATTTTGAGGAAAGACCAGTGACAACATCTCCTGATACTTCGGTACTCGTTGACCCATCTCGATAGTATTGGTATTCTCGCCATACGCCCCCGTAGTTCAATGGATAGAACAGCGGACTTCTAAGCCGTTGATGTTGGTTCGATTCCAACCAGGGGCACACCGTATAAAAAGCACCATTGGGTGTTTTTTATTTTGTGGTCGCAACCCCGACCCACCATTTTTCAAAACGAAAAATATGGTTCCGTCTCGCACACACATGAGAAAACCTGCTGACAGCAGGTTTTCTCTATTCGGTGCGCCCTGAGGGATTTGAACCCCCGACCTTCTCAGTGTAAATGAGCTGCTCTACCAACTGAGCTAAGGGCGCATCACATGCAAGGCACAGACTATCTTAAAAAGGGTATTTTTTCAAGAAGGTTTTAGATTTCTTGCGAATTCAGTACCGGCGTGATAGATTGTCACCTACCTATGGAAAGCAAAGTTATTACATCCCCTATAGATATGAAGGCACGTGTAGCACTCGGACTTCGTTCTGGTGATACTGTTCGTGTCTGGCAGAAAATCAAAGAAGGTGAAAAGACCCGCCTTCAATCTTTTGATGGTCTAGTACTCGCTCGAAAACACGGTGATGAGCCAGGTGCTACCTTTACTGTACGAAAAGTCGTCGACGGTGTCGGTGTGGAAAGAGTTTTTCCTCTATATTCACCAGTCATAGATGAAATCGAAATCGTCCGCCGTTCGAAAGTTCGTCGTTCGAAGCTCTACTTCGTACGTGAAAAGGCAGCAAAGGAGATTCGCCGACAGATGAGAACAGCTCGTTCTCAAAAGACAGTGGAGACCCCAGAGGAGGCTCCTGTTGTAGAAGTAGCTCAAGCATAATGAGGACGACCGGCGAAAGCCGGTTTTTCCTTGAAAAAGAGCGCTGTCTGAGCTATCATGCTCACGCGGTAGTAAGTTTACATGCGCAGGTGTTGTAATTGGTAGCCAAGCACCCTTGAGGTGGGTGTGCCTTCGGGCGTGGAGGTTCAAGTCCTCTCCTGCGCACAAAAGACAGAAATTACTTGCCCCGTGGCAAGTTTTCTTTTTTGTGCGAGTTGTATTTATGACCATAAAAAGAGAAACCTTTATTTTTCGGTCTTTTAGTTGTACCGTGTATCTGCTCGTACCAATATGGTAGAGCGAGACGGTCTAATATGGTGCCTATAGTTTAGTGGTAAAACTCCGGTTTGTGGAACCGGTATCCAGAGTTCAATTCTCTGTAGGCACCCAATAAAAAATCCGCCTATGGGCGGATTTTATTTCCATATAATATAGAGATCGTTCTTAATTATATCGATTACCAACCAAGTAGTGACAACCATCCCCTTGGAGAGAAGTCTTTATGCATCGCTACTTTAGTCAATGGACCAAAATATCCTACTGCTGGTGTTACATTTTGTGTAGCTTGATATTGAGCGAGAGCGTCTCGAGTCAGAGAACCGTAATAGCCCATAGGAATTCCATTAGGAATATTCATATATCCCATTTCCTGTAGAAGTCCCTGTAAGACAACAACATTTTCTCCAGTTGTTCCAATGGTCATGTTTTGACTTGCTAAGATATTTTTCTCATATGCCTGAGCTTCTGGTACGGATACAAAAAGTCCGAGGGCGAATACGAGGCTTGCTCCTACGAGGAAGCTGACCGACGATTTTAGATAGTTCATAATACGTTTTTAATGTTAAATAATGCTGTTTTTAAGAGGTAAAAATATTGCGCATTTATAATCGCGGTATGTTTTTACTACATTACCGAAGCCGTAATAGGTGGATTATTATTACAAATTGGTTTGATTTGGTGTTATTTAAACAAACTTTGTCAACAAAATCCTATAAATAGTCTATTTGCAATGATTTGCCAGAAATTGAAACTGGTATAATCCGAGTATGAAAAAAGACCCAATTTTATTTTATGAGCATGAATTTTATGTCTGTTCAAATTTTTCTTCTTTTGAGGTTGAGTATAAAGGGGAGACATGGAAGACAGCTGAGCATGCATACCAAGCTTCAAAATATGAAGATGATGAGATTCGTAAATCTATACAAAGAGCACGTTCATCTCATGATGCAATGAAAATTGCAAAAAATATGCATAGTGATAAAAAAAGAAATGATTGGTACGAAGTAAAGCTAAATATCATGGAAGAAATCTGCCGAGCAAAATTATCGCAACATTTCTATGTACAAAAAAAGCTCCTACAGACAGAGGACAGGGATTTGATTGAAAATTCACCAAGAGATTCTTTTTGGGGTTGGGGAGAGAATAAAAATGGAGAAAATAATTTAGGAAAAATATGGATGAAATTGCGAGAAGAACTCAAAACCGATGAAATCAAAAAATTGCATGAAGATCCTAGTTTTCAGTAACACCTTTTGTTTTTTGTTATAATTGTCTTATGAAATCACTTGTCTTAAAAATATTTTTCTCTCTGTCTATTTTCTTTGCTTGTTCTGTGTCAGTTTCAGCTGTATCTCTATCGTGTATAAATTTTCCTAGCGATTTATATCGTGGTCTATCGGGCGATTCGGTACTATTGCTTCAAAACTATCTTTCTGTCTCAGGTTATTTATCAGCTACACCAAACGGGTATTTTGGTCCTGCTACTTTTGGAGCGGTACAAAAATTTCAATTGAAAAACGGTATCTCTGATACAGGGTATGTTGGCCCTATCACTCGTCTCGCAATACAGATAAAGAGTTGCGAGCCAGTAAAAATGGACCCAGTAGATGACACATCGACACAGTCACCTACTGACACTAATACCACGGTGCCTAGATCATCTGTCACTATTACTTCTCCATGGGAGGGAAATGATTTGACTCTCGGGGAGCTCTACACTATTCGTTGGGCAAACAAGATGTCTATAAATGAGAGTCTAGTACTCGAGGATGAGGATGGGGTGACAAAAGGATACGTGTCATATTTTCCAGGTGTAAATGGTGAGTATATTTGGGATGTGGGTAAAGTGAGTGTGGGTAATTCTATCGAGACAATGAAAGTAGGAAAATATCGTATTCGTGTACAAGACAAGGTGAAAGGTGCCTATAACAACGACCCGAAAAGTAAATTGTTCAACATCATTGCACCGACTATAAATGTTTCTTCTGTAAGACCTAGTTCTTTAAAAGCTGACAACAAATCTGTGTCAGTATTGTTTGGTTCAGGTTTTACTGCTGGGACGAGGGTCTATCTAGACGGTGTGTATCAGAATCCTATGAACATAGTCTTCACATCATCAGATGGTACGGTCATTGTTTTTTCAGCACCGTCAAACACTTCGATTGGTTCCCATCGTGTTGTGATTCGCAATGAATATGGCTCTATTACGAGTAGTACTATTCTCAAAATATACTAAATGGACATCATTTCTCACGGTCTTTGGGGTTCGATAGCTTTTGGTCGTAGAAATAGGAGGGATTTTTGGCTTAGCTTCTTTTTTGGTATAAGTCCTGATTTTTTTTCGTTTGGTATATTTTCTCTCGCGAACCTTTTTAATTTCGAAGAGCATGGTTTTGGTAGGCCAACTCTCTCATCGATACCAAACTACGTCCATTATCTCTATGATGTGACACATAGCCTCGTTATATTTTTTGTGATTTTTGTTCTCGTCTGGGCCATAGTACGCAGACCGATTTGGCCCATGCTCGCATGGCCTCTGCATATACTTCTAGACATATTTACCCACTCGACAGAATTTTTTCCAACACCATTTCTTTGGCCACTCGTCGCTTATAGATTTGACGGTGTTTCGTGGGGGACTCCATCGATATTTTTTACCAATATAGCGCTTCTTATATTTGCATACGGTATGTGGTTATTGCAGAAAAGAATACGTCGACAAAAAGTACTTAGAGCTCAAGGAAAATGAAAATAATAATTATTTCTTTTGGTAAAGAGAGTGATGCCAACCTCGTAGATGCGATAGATGATTTTACAGAACGTCTATCTCATTGGACTGACATAGAATGGAAAGTGTTGCCGGCGTCTCGTGATGAGGGAGGGAAGGGTAGACAGGATGAAGCGATTGATCTTTTGAGATTTATTGATGATAACGATACATTGGTTGCCCTAGATGAACGAGGCAAAAAGATGACATCACAAAAACTTTCTGAGTTTTTTGATCGTTCGATGGTATCCGGAGAGAAGAGAATTATTTTTGTCATAGGTGGTTCATACGGCTTACACCATGATGTCTTGTCTCGTGCTGATATGACATTGTCACTTTCAGACATGACATTACCTCACCAAATAGTGAGACTTGTACTCATAGAGCAGGTATATAGAGCTTTTTCTATATTAAAAGGTAGTAAATATCATCACGCCTAGTTTTTGTGTCATATTGCAATAGACCCGCCATGTTGTGGTACAATGGCTCTTACTAGCAATTAGAAGTTTTTAGAATTTATCCTATGAACAAGAAAGGAATATTAAGCATAATAGTCATTATTATCCTTATAGTTATTGGTTACTACGCATTTGGTTCAAAATCAGATGTTATGGTTGGTAATGATACTGAGACCCCTGTGGTTAATGTGGAGGTACCAGATGGTGTTACAAAAGATACATACGCTCCAGTGACAAAGGATTCTACTGATACATCACTTCTCGGCAGGCTCAAGTCTGCTTCGGTTGGTGTTTCTGAGGATGGTAGCAAGGTGACTCTCGCGGGCGGAAAAGCTGATTTTACTATCTCAGGTAGTTCAGTAAAAAGCTCAGTTCTTCTCGGTGATATAGCTACTACAAATACAGTTGGTGGTCGCACTGATGCTATCGCATCACTTTCAGTCACTACTGGTTCTACAAAGACAGCTTATGTAGTTCTCTTTGAAGACAAGGCTGGAACACTTTTGGACAAGTCATACGCAATTATAGGTATCAACGCTACAGTGACTGGTTTGCGTGCAGATGAACTATCGTCTGGTGGTGAATACGTAGTCTCTGTCTCGTACAAGGACTCAAAAGGAAATCACACAGCTCTTCTCGTGGTTGAAAACGGTGCTTTCAATCTCGGAAAGACAGTTAATTTCTAGTCAGAATTTCAGAGAAACCGCCTTCGGGCGGTTTTTTTGTTTTACGAATTTACGATAGAATCATGTCTATGAAAACAGAACGTAGAAAAAGATTTTTAAAAGACCTTTTTATTATAGCGATATCGATAGTAGTAGCTGTGTATATAGGCGACGGCGCTCTGTTGGCGAACATATTCGGATTGGCTAGTGGTCACATCGTTCTCTCTGCTATTATCGGTGGTCTTTTCTTTACTTCGGTATTTACTACTATTCCCGCAGTAGTATTTTTAGGAAAATTAGCTCTCATTGGTGATCCTGTAGTCATCGCTATTGCCGGCGGTATAGGTGCCGTTATTGGTGATCTCATTATATTTAGATTTATTCGTGATCATTTAACAGCCGACCTGAAATCTCTGTTGTCTGAGAATGCAAAAATCCACCTCTCTCATGTGTTTGAATTTCGTTTTTTTCGATGGTTTATGGCCATGCTAGGGGCGATTGTCATTAGTTCACCTCTGCCAGACGAGATAGGTCTTGCTATGATGGGTATGACAAAGATGCGTACTATAGTTTTTGTACCTATATCTTTTATTTGTAACAGTTTAGGTATACTTATGTTTGTATACGCTGCTCAGGGTTTATTTAATTAAAATTCGGCAGAGGCAAGGTCTCGTGTTATATTCTGATAGTTATGATTATTCTCGATGGGAAAGCTACACGCGATGCGCATACAGATAAATTAAAAAAAGATATTGAAAATATTGGTTTTTCACCTACTCTCGCGATTATTCAAGTAGGAGATAATCCTGATTCAACTTTATATATTGAGCAAAAGAAAAAATTTGCATTGAAAATCGGGGCAACAGTTCAACATGTAAGATTTTCTGAATCAGTTACTTTTGATGAGCTAGAGGACGAGATTAAAAAATTAAATATAAATGATTCTATTTCTGGGATTATCGTACAACTTCCACTTCCAAAACATCTTAATCGGGAAGACGTCATTAGTCTTATAGATTCAAAAAAAGATGTGGATGGTCTCACTGATGAAAATCAAAAACTCCTCACTGAGAGTAGGCCTCGATTTATTCCTGCGACCGCGCGAGGAATTTTGTCTCTACTTGATTTTTACAATATAGATATTGAAGGTAAAAACATTGTAGTACTAGGTCGTTCTCGTCTGGTTGGTTCCCCAACAGCACTCGCTCTTTTACATCGTGGTGGGAAGGTTTCGGTTTGTCATTCCAAAACCACAAATACTCGTGAGATCACAAAAGGAGCTGATATTGTAGTGGTGGCGATAGGTAAACCAGAGTTTATTGACGCGTCATATATAAAAAAAGGAGCAGTAGTAGTAGATGTAGGTATTAACACCGTGCTCGGTCCACTAGATGATGAAATACCACAGAGAAAGGTGGTAGGAGACGTACTTTTTTTTGAAGTAGCAAAAGTTGCAGGGGCATTGTCTCCGGTACCCGGTGGAGTGGGGCCTATGACCGTACTGTCACTTTTTGAAAATCTCCTTGATGCCTCTAAAACGGCTTAGGTTATAGATAATTTGTGGTTACCAAATGAGGTGGTGTATACTGTATCACCAAGCATTTATTAATAATAATTATTATATATGGATATCAATACATTGAAGCGTCCGATTATGCTCGTCGCAGGTGCACTCACTCTGTTTTTACTAGTGCAGTCATTTGCAGGTATAAAAGGATTTAGTTATATAGGTGGTCAAAATATAAACGGTACTATCTCAGTATCTGGAAAAGGTGAAGTGATTGCTGTGCCAGATATAGCAACTTTTTCTTTCTCAGTATCAGAGGAAGCTCCGGTCGTAGCTGATGCTCAAAAACGAGCGACAGAAAAAACAAACAGTATTCTAGATTTTCTAAAAAAGAATGGTGTTGAGGACAAGGATGTTAAAACCACAAATTACAATATTTATCCTCGCTATGAATACACTGGAGATAGATATGGTTCATACGGCACAGGTAAACGTGTTCTCGTGGCCTACGTCATTACTCAGAGTGTAGAGGTAAAGGCACGTGAAATCGATACCGCCGGTACTCTTCTTTCTGGTATCGGTGAGTTTGGTGCTACTGATGTCTCAGGTTTATCTTTTTCTGTAGATAAATACGATGATTTAGTAAAGGAGGCTCGAGCAAAGGCTATCGCTGAAGCTCGGGTAAATGCAAAGAATCTCGCAAACGACTTAGATGTTTCTTTAGTACGTGTTATCTCTTATTATGATCAAAATCCAAGCCCTATCTACTACGCAAAATCAGCAATGATGGAGAGTTCATATGGTATGGGTGGTGATATGGTAGCCCCAGCACCTCAGCTCCCGAGTGGAGAAAACAAGATAATTTCTAATGTCTCTGTGACATACGAAATTCGATAGTAGATTTTTTCTAAAACAGCCCCACCATGGGGCTGTTTTTCGTACTTGCATTAATCAAATAATGGAGGTATTATCTGCTGGTCAGTAAACAGCCCCTCGGGGCGGTTTTTTTAACTAAAAAACACAATGTCACTATTTACTTATATCAAAGATACCCGTGCGGAGATGAAACATGTCACCTGGCCGACTCGTTCTCAGGGGATAAATTACACACTCCTCGTTATTGGTCTTTCTGTCGTTACAGCGATTGTGCTGGGTGTATTTGATTTCCTTTTTTCTTCAGGAATTCAGAAAATAATACTCAAATAATATGTCAAAACAGCAGACAGACGGTTCGCGTCATTGGTACGCGATACACACATATTCAGGATATGAAAACGCGGTGGCGAGAAATCTCCGTCAGCGTATAGATTCACTCGCTATGAACGACAAGATATTTGATGTAGTCGTTCCTACTGAAAAGAAAATAAAAGTAAAAGGAGGTAAACGTGTCGAGGAAGATGAGAAAATATATCCAGGATACATACTCGTAGATATGGTAGTGACTGATGATTCATGGTTCGTTGTACGAAACACTCCTCGCGTGACCGGATTTGTCGGTTCAGGAGTACATCCAGTGCCACTTCTTCCAAAAGAAATCGAAACTCTTTTTGGACGCATGGGTGCATCTGAGGTCAAACATACTATTGATCTAGCCCCAGAGGACATTGTAAAGATTGCAGATGGTCCATTTAAGGATCTCGAAGGTCGTGTCTCAGAAGTCGATGACTCAAAAGGTAAGGTAAAGGTGCTCGTAAATATGTTCGGTCGCGAGACACCTGTCGAACTCGATTTCTTGCAGGTAAAGAAAATTTAAGGTAACCTAATCAACCTATATGGCAAAGAAAGTAACAAAAGTATTAAAGCTCCAGATTCCAGGGGGAAAAGCTGTCCCAGGACAGGCTCTAGGTCCTGCGCTCGGTTCTGCGGGTATCAATATTGGTGAATTCGTAAAGCGTTTCAATGACGAGACAAAAGATCGCGTAGGAGAGACTGTACCTACTGTTATCGAGGTTTTTGATGACAGGACCTACAAGATGACCTACAAGACAGAGCCAGCATCTCAGATGATATTGAAGGCTATGGGTCAGGAAAATGGTTCAGGTAAACCAAACACAGTGAAAATTGGTTCTATCACTAAAGCTCAAGTAAAGACGATTGCAGAAAAGAAGATGCCAGACCTCTCAGCAGCATCTGTCGAAGCAGCTATGAGAACTATCGAAGGTACTGCTAGGAATATGGGTGTTGAGGTGAAATAAAATATTCAATTTGTTTTTAGAAAACCACTCGAAAGAGTGGCTTTTCTTTTTTGTGTATCTATGTAGTATGAAGCAAACCTTTGTACATTAACTCAACCAAGGATATTCATTATGAGTACAGTTCGTCTGAGGATTTATCTCGCCCGTGCACTCACCAGGGCGAGTGCTGAATACAATGCATCACATGAGCTTTTCCTTCGATCCATCGAAGACAAGCACCCCGAATGGGAAGTGCTTGGTTTCTACGGTCTCGGTGCGAGCCCGACCGATGGCAAGGTGGCCGAGTATGACATCATTCAAGTCATGAAGGCACATCTCGTGGTTGCTTTCACTGATGTCGATTCGACTGGTATGGGTATGGAGAGCGGTATTCGTTTCGCGCTCGGACTACCCATCTTGTTCGTTGCTCAGGCCCAATGGGCTCGGACACGTATGGTCACTGGTCCTGCTGAGCTTTGGCCTGGTCATGCACTCTTTGACCGCTACAACCACGTCGATGAAGTCGAGGGAATGATTATTGAGGCCGTTAAACATTTCGGTATTGATACCGCACAGGATTCACCTAGAAGTCTCACAGTGGCTCCACACTTTCAGGACCTGTATCGAACACATGTTCTCGATATGCCGGTGTCTCACTGGAAATCCTGAGTACTTAGCCCCATCTAGCGACGGGGCTTTTTTATTTCTGTATACCAGCTATACTTTCATTATGAAAGAGGAAACAAAACATGTACGTCCATCCTGGGATGAATACTTTATGAAGATTACTGAAGTTGTTGGCGAGAGGGCGACTTGTGACAGGGGTAAAACCGGTTCGATTATTGTTAAGGATAAAAGAATTTTAGTTACCGGGTATGTTGGCGCTCCTGCAGGGGTTGCTCATTGTGACGAGGTAGGGCATGAGATGCATACCGTTATACAGGAGGATGGCACCCAATCGAAACACTGTATTCGTACGACTCATGCTGAACAGAATGCGATAGCAAATGCTGCAAGGAGTGGTACGGTTGTCGAAGGTGGAACGATCTATACACATATGACCCCTTGTTATGTATGTGCAAAAATAATCATAAACTCTGGCATTAAGAGGGTGGTTGCAAACAAGGATTATCATGGAGGCAAACGTTCAAAGGAGGTATTCAAAGAAGCGGGAGTAGAGTTTGTGTTACTTAATCAAGAAACTGAGACATATTCGGATATGAAATAGAGTTTAATTTTATAGTTAACTCGGTAGACAAACTAATACCCATAGTATCATATATGATACTATGGGTATTAGTTTAGATAGGGTTTTAAATTATGAAACCGAGTATTTGGATTAAACCCTATTCTTTACGGACGATATCTTGGGCGCCACGCTTGATATTCCAAGTGCCAGGAGATTTATCATGATGCATAGCAATATCTGGTACTGAGGCGATTATGGCATCACCCATGCGCTGGGCTTCGATACGGAGTGTTGGATGCACTGTATCAGATGATCGAAGTTCTGCTATATAGACCGCAGAAGGAAGGGAGCACGACATACGGACTGTCACCATGTGACCCATAGCGATATAGTACTGTTTTATTTCATCACTCGTCTCGAGTGCTTCTATTTTTTTCTTTTGTTCGGCGATTAGCACTTCTGCATCTTTACGGAGCTCTGGAGTGAGTTGTTCCATATACCATGGATGGAATCCATGACGTGTAGTAAGTAGTGGCATCTCCTGAATAGCGCTTCGTTGTCTCTGTAGATCTCTATATGAACCGAAATCTAGAGGGAATGAGAATATGATGTCTCCGTATTCACGGAATCTGTTGTGGAGTTCTGCTTTTGTAGGACGTTCTGTGAGGAGAGTTTTGTGTTTTGCGAGACCAGAGAGGTCTAGTCTAGGGGTGTAAGAGAAATTGGTTATAGATGCATCATCGAAATAAGCAAACTCTTGCATGCTTTTTTCTACATACTCTTCTTCGGTGGGGTATTCCTTGTGGAGAAAACTAGATGAGTATTTTGTTTTTAGTTCATCTCTTATCATGCCAGCAACTTCACGTACTTCAGCGAGTGGATGATGATGCATTTCTTTGAGATGATCATGTGCCTGACGCAAGTTTGTATGCCACGCAGCGTATGTGGTGACACCAGCTGGTAGGAAACCTCGCGCGATATCAAAAGCACGTGCCTTGATAGCTTTTTCGTACAATGCCTCCTTTTGATTTTCTTCTATAGGGAATCGCACTTTTAGTGCTGGTACGAGTTCATCAATCGCACGACGATAAAATTCCATCCACGCATCTTGTATTTTTTTACCATTATCACTTTCTAAGGGATTTAATACTTCTTGTGCTGCCATATCGAGATAGCGCGTAGAAGCCTCCTGACCACTATATAGTGGCCAGTCCTGAACCGCTTTTGCTACGAGCATCGAGACATTTTCTACGAAAATAGATGTTGTTCCACAATCACCAATAGATTTGTGACCATAGCCGACATAATAGTTGGCCATAAATTTTTCAGCACCCTTTTCTCTTACTTGTTCTAGGTGTTCAGTGACACTTCTTGGGCTTCTCGAATAGAGGGCCTGAAGCATTGCATTTGCTTCTGGTGGAACGTCGTCTACGAGAATTATTTTTCTATTATTCATGGTTTTTATTGTATCAAAATAAAGCATGAATTTTCCTCTAAATAGTCAAAATGTATGCATCAGCGCACGCTCTTTACGGTAAGGCAAGTCCTGTGTATAAAAACCCTGCGTGTTAGAATTGTATTACTAATCACACACATATTATGAAAGACAAGGCTATAGAAAAACTCATAAAATCAGAGCAAAAGAGACAGAAACAGGTTATAAACCTCATCGCTTCAGAAAACTATGTATCAAAAGACGTACTCAGTGCTCTGGGTTCTGAACTCACAAACAAATATGCAGAAGGGTATTCAGGCAGGCGATATTATGGAGGTAACACCATCATAGATAAGGTTGAAGATATGACCGTTGCTCGAGCTCTCAAGCTTTTTGGTCTTTCTTCTAGTAAGTGGCATGTGAACACCCAACCTCTCTCAGGTTCACCAGCAAATCTTGCTGTTTATGTCGGACTTTTAGAAAAAGGCGACAAGGTGATGGGTATGTCACTCGACCAGGGTGGACATCTTACTCATGGCCACAAAGTATCTGCGACAGGAAAGTTTTGGACACAAGTACCATATGGCGTTTCAAGGAAAACAGAAACTCTAGATTACAAAGAGCTTATGGCTATCGCAATGCAAGAAAAACCTCGGATGATAATCGCTGGTTTTACTGCTTATCCTAGAAAAATTGATTGGAAAAAGTTTCGTGCTATAGCTGATGCTTGTGGTGCGTATCTCATGATAGATATGTCACATATAGCAGGTCTCGTAGCTGGTCGTGTCTATCCATCACCGTTTCCTTATGCTGATATCGTGACAACGACGACACATAAGACATTGAGAGGACCTCGCGGGGCACTCATTTTCGCAAAGAAAGATGCTCGTGAACTAAATAAAAAAATAGACAAGGCGGTATTCCCAGGTCTCCAGGGTGGTCCACACATGAATCAAACTGCAGCTATCGCTGTAGCGCTCTCCGAAGCCGCTAGTCCAGCATTTAGGAAATATGCGACCCAAGTGATACATAACGCTCAGGCTCTGGCAGAAGAGCTCATAGCCCTCGGCTGGCGTGTGATATCTGGTGGTACAGATAGTCATCTCATATTGCTCGATGTATGGCTCGACGGAAAAGGTATCGGTGGTAAAGAGGCTTCAGACAGACTAGAAAAATCTGGAATAATTGTAAACAAAAATGCTATTCCATACGATGCTCGTCCACCTATGGATCCATCGGGTATTCGTCTCGGCACTGCAGGTGAGACTACTCGAGGAAAGAAAGAAAAAGATATGCGAGCGATAGCTAGGAAAATAGATAAAATCTTGCGAAAGAAATAGATTTTGTTAATCTTCGATTAGAATATGAAAACCAATCAAAAGGGAAAATTTATTTCACTTTCGGGAGGTGAAGGTGCTGGGAAGTCTTCACATCTCAAACGTCTCCTCGTGGAGTATCCTGGTTCTGTAATTACCCGTGAACCAGGTGGCTCTGAGATGGCTGAGTTGGGACGCAGCTTGCTTCTTGGCCCACATGGTAAGGTGGCAACGCCATTTACTCAGACATGTCTTACATTTGCTTGTTCTGGTGATCATCTCCACAAAGTGGTCGCTCCAGCTCTTGCAGAAGGAAGGCATGTTTTTTCCGATAGGATTTGCACAGTATGTTCTTATGCCTATCAGGTTTACGGGGAGGGAGGACATGACATCAAAGAAACTTTTTTCCATTTAAGAGAAATGAATTTGAAGAGCACACCACTCGATTTAGCTATCATTATTGATGTCGAACCTGTAGAAGGTATGCGTCGTGTAGCTTTGCGAAAAGATGTGCCGACGAATCATTTTGATGAGCGGAAAATTGATTTCCACGAGCGTATTCGTGCAGGATATCTCGAATATGCAAAGTTGTTTCCTGAAAATACTGTCGTTGTAGATGGTAATCTTTCTGAAGAAGAGGTGTGGAGACAAATTAAGGACGCAGTCGATGTAGTTATAGCCGCCCACTAGGACGGCTTTTTTATTAGCTATAGAGTGGTATAGTTTCGAATATGAAAAAGCTTAAAATTGTCCGACTCTCAGAAACAGTGCCTTTGCCAAAATACGCACTCCCAGGTGATGCAGGTTTTGATCTATATGTAAATGAAGAGGTAACGGTATTATCTATGGGAAGAGCTTCACTCAACACAGGTTATAAGATGGAGATACCAGAGGGGTGTACAGGTATCATATATGAAAAAAGTGGACTTTCTTTTAAACACGGTATTATCACCTATGGAAACGTGATTGATTCTGGTTATAGGGGAGAAGTGCATGTCGGAGTTTTCAATCTTTCGGATGCGCCGTACACGTTTCATGCTGGTGACAAGGTGGCCCAGATGATTATTCATAGTTATGAAGAGGTGAAGTTTATTGAGGTACAAGATGATGAACTTTCATCTTCTGAGCGAGGTACGAGGGGATTTGGAAGCACGGGGAAGTAAAATATAAGGTGTTTTACGATTGCTTTTGGTACAATAAAAGAGCTTTATTTTAGGCCATTTATATGGATATACAGGAAAAATTGAAGAGTTTGGTAGAGGGGGCGCTAAGGGCGTTGGCTATTTCTGTGCCTAATATCATCCTCGAACATCCAGCTGATTTATCTCATGGCGATTATGCGACGAATATCGCTATGTTTGTCGCAAAAGAAGCAAATAAAAACCCTGCCTACCGGCAGTCAGGTTCTAGAGAACTCGCAACGGATTTAGTCACCGAAATGGAAAAGATAAAACCTCATTTTGTAGATGCGATAGAAGTTGCTGGTCCAGGGTTTATCAATTTTCGTCTCTCTCGCTCTTTTTTCTCTGATTCACTTCGTACCATAAAAAAAGACGGTAAGGATTTTGGTAATACGCGTGACCTAAAGGGTCAAAAGTATCTCGTCGAGTATACAGACCCAAATCCATTCAAGGAATTTCATATTGGTCATCTCATGTCTAATGCTATCGGTGAATCTCTCTCTAGACTTTTTGCATCTCAGGGCGCAAAAGTAAAAAGAATGTGCTATCAGGGAGACGTCGGACCTCACGTTGCAAAAGCTCTATGGGCGATGAAGAAAAATATTACATTAATGCCAGACAAGAAGTCGTCCACTGACAAAAGAGCTATTTTTCTAGGACACTGTTATGCCGAAGGTTCAAAGGCGTACGAAGAAGATGCTAATGCAAAGATGGAGATAGACGTTATCAATAAAGCGGTTTACGAAGGAACAAACAGAGATTTAATAAAACTCTATAAAAAGGGACGTAAGTGGAGTCTTGAAAAATTTGAGGAAATATACAAAACACTCGGTACAAAATTTGACTATTATATTCTAGAGAGTGAAGTAGTACACGATAGTATCGCTATTGTTGAAAATTATCTAGCTACAGGTATTTTTGAAAAATCAGACGGCGCGATTGTTTTTCATGGAGAAAAATATGATGCAAAGCTTCATACAAGAGTGTTTATAAATTCTCAGGGATTACCGACTTATGAAGCAAAAGAACTCGGTCTCAATCTAAAAAAGTGGAAAAAGATTCGTCCAGATAAATCCATCATTATCACTGCAAATGAACAATCTGATTATTTTCGTGTGCTTTTAAAAGCACTTGAATTAATAGAGCCAGAAGTTCGTTCAGTCACTGAACATATTGCTCACGGTATGCTCCGGTTTGCCGAAGGGAAGATGTCGTCTCGTACAGGTAACGTAATTACAGGGGAGTCACTTGTTAATGAAATAAAGATTCTCGTCGACAAGAAACTAGAAAGTAGGGAAATGAAAGAGACAGAGAAAAAAGAGGTGGCTGAAATTGTGGCTGTGGCAGCTATAAAATATTCGATACTGAAACATGTAACTTTTGGTGATATTATCTATGATTTTGAAAAATCTATTTCATTTGAAGGGGATTCTGGTCCTTATTTACTCTATTCAGCTGTACGCGCTCGTTCGATACTAGAAAAAGCAAAGAGAGAAGGAGTGAAACCAAGTCTTTCTACGGCTCCAAAAGAAGTGTCGGTACTCGAGAAAATACTATATCGATTCCCAGAAATAGTTTCTCGTTCTGTGTCAGAGCGTGCTCCACATCATATAGCCACATATCTCATAGAGCTTTCAGCAATATTTAATAGTTGGTATGCAAATACTCAGATAGTAGACAAGAATGATACCGCATCAGCATATCGCGTAGCTCTCACGGGGTGTTTTCTTACAATATCTAAAAATGGTTTGAATTTACTCGGTATTCGTGTGCCAGATAGGATGTAATTGACTTTTTGTTTTATTAGTATAGTTTCATGGGTAGAAATGCTCATGAAAAATCCAATAAAATTACTTAGGCATCTCTTTAGAGTTAAAAGAAAGATTGAACACAAGGTTGTGTTTGCTGGTAAGAAACAAATGATTTGTTCGAGGGGTCTTCCTGAGATTCCTCCACAACAATTTGTTGATAAAAATGCAGTCGCTTGTGGTCGCTGTGGGGATATGATGCTTCCGGGGTCAAAATTCTGGCTTTATGTGCCTAAATAAAAAGGTGAATTTGATAAACCGTCTGTTCTGTCAGTGGACAACGGTGATAATCGTTCGCTTGTTGCCTGTCTCGGCTGGGACTGTTGCCCGACAGCTGGTTTAATGTGTGGTAAATTACATGAAAATCGAGAGATTGTATTGTTTGAATCTCCGATACAAAAAGCCATCAAGGGTAATAGTCTTATAGTCGTCGAAGATGTCGAAGCCTATAAGGGGTAAAACCTTTATAGGTTTTTTAATGTTATAAAAATGACATATTTAAAATATGTTTCATCGTATATTCATAGTATATTACATAGTGTTCTTTAATATTTAAAAGTATTTTTTAAACATCTAGCTTTTCTGTCTTAACTAATCTATAGTGACGACAGATGACCTCCTCAAAAATATTGTCAGTCGGCCCTTTGATAGAAAAGGCGATTTGTAACCCTCGATTGAGATACAATCGCTGTATACTCAGCTGTAGTATTTCTATTCCGGTGGCGGAAAGAGCTAGGCGGATTGGTGTTGTGTTACCCAAGGGAAGATCACTTGATTGTGTTCAAAGAAACTTAGCAACACTAGCTAGCTTTAGGTTGTATACAGTTTCAAAAGTTATATCCCATCGTGGACTATTACATAAATTAATGCCATTTGGTCGGACGTATATTGGTCCCAGGGATAGACCTGGAAATCTAGATGAGTCTATCGAATTTATGACTCGATTCACCCAGATTGCTTTCCTAGGTAGATTCATCTGTCTCAACACAAAGTTTTTTGTGAACTCTGATATTCCAGCTGTTTTCATTTTTGAGAAGATAAATGGATATATCAGTGTACAAGCGACAGATCCAAAAGAAGTCAGCTTTACTAATAATGACAGAGTTATTATGAGACTTGGTATTAGAGCATCCTAGAGATGCTCTTTTTTATTTTTGAAAAAAAGCCCAAGGGTGCTAGGATTCAGAGTATTATGGCCGAAAAAGGTGAAATCAAACCAAAGTCAAAGCTCGTAGAAAACGAAGAGAAAACACTATCGTTTTGGAATAAAGAGCGTATTTTTGAAAAATCACTTACCCAGACAGCAAAGGGTAAGGAGTTTGTTTTCTATGATGGCCCTCCTTTTGCAAACGGTACACCTCATTATGGTCATCTCCTCGCTTCATTTATAAAAGATGTTATACCTCGTTATAAAACAATGCAGGGTTATCATGTCTCACGTCGATGGGGCTGGGATTGTCATGGTTTACCAGTAGAAAATCTCGTCGAGAAAGAGTTAGATTTAAAGACAAAAAAAGATATAGAGGAATACGGACTGGGTCGATTCAATGAAGTGGCACGAGAAAGCGTCTTGAGATATGCCAAAGAGTGGAGGGAGCAGATACCACGCATCGGTCGTTGGGTAGATATGGAAAATGATTATCGCACCATGGATTCAGGTTTTACCGAGTCTGTTTGGTGGGTATTCAAGACACTCTACGATAAAGGTCTCATATACGAAGGTTTTAAATCGATGCATATTTGTCCTCATTGTGAGACCACTCTCTCAAACTTTGAAATAAATCAAGGTTACAAAGACATCACTGATATATCAGTCTATGTAAAATTTGAGCTTGTCGATGAGCCAGGTACATATATGCTCGCGTGGACGACTACACCATGGACACTTCCTGGGAATGTTGCTCTCGCTATAAATCCAGATATTACATATTCGATAGTCGAGGTCGATGGTGCTCGTCTTATCATCGCAAAAGATTTGATATCACCAACAGTTTTCGGAGACAAAATATTTAAACCAATTTCAGAAGTATCTGGAACATCTCTTGTGGGGAAGAGGTATAAACCTTTGTATACATACTACGATAATGATGGAACAAAGAATCGTGTAAATGGTTGGAAGGTATACCCTGCAGCCTTTGTCACGACTACTGATGGTACTGGTATTGTGCACATAGCTCCTGCTTTCGGTGAGGACGATATGAATCTCGGTAAAGAAAAAGAATTACCATTTATTCAACACGTCGGTATGGACGGCAGAATGAAACCAGAAGTAAGAGATTTTGCAGGATTAGAAGTCAAACCAAAAGATGATGTACAGAGAACCGATGTGGAAGTAATAAAAAATCTCGCTCACAACGGTGTTCTTTTTGAGAAAAAGAAAATTATACATTCATATCCTCATTGTTGGCGTTGCGAAACACCACTTTTAAACTACGCGGCTTCGTCGTGGTTTGTAAAAGTTACTGATTTTAAAGATCGTCTCGTCTCAGCGAATAAAAAAGTCTCGTGGGTACCTAGTGATATACGTGATGGTCGATTTGGAAAATGGTTAGAAGGTGCACGTGACTGGGCAATATCTCGTTCTCGTTATTGGGGTGCACCATTACCTGTATGGCGTGGAGTCGATACGGGTAAAATATATGTTACTGGATCAGTCACTGAACTCAAAAAAATAGTAAAACGTAGAGGCAATACCTACACCCTCATGCGTCATGGCGAGAGTGAGTCCAACGTACTTGGCATATCTAATTCACAAGATAGAGATAAATATCATCTTACTCCCAAGGGTATCAAAGAAGTAGAGGACCGAGCTCATGAGTTTATAAAAAGTGGCATAGACGTCATTGTCGCCTCTGATTTTATGAGGACAAAAGAGACTGCTCGTATCGTGGCCCGAATACTCGGTATGTCTGAAAGTGAAATTGTGTATCATAATCAGTTACGAGAATTTGACGTAGGTTCTGAGAGAGAGGGCAAGTCGTGGAGGGAGACTGAAAAACATGTGATTAGTGGTAAAACATACCCAGACATGGAAACACCTGCTGATGTGAAGAAGCGCGCATTTAAAGCTCTTTATGATATAGATACTCGATATGAGGGTAAACGCATTCTCATCATTTCTCACGGCGCTCTCCTTAATATGATCTACTCAGGGATTGAAAAAGAGGCTAGTCTCGATACTGTATTTCATGATTCGCGTCGTCATTTTCAAAAAACTGCTGAAGTTCAATGCGTCGATTTTGTACCACTACCACATGACGCAGATTTTAATGTCGATATTCACCGTCCATTTATAGACAAACTTGAATGTGTTGCACCTGATGGTGAAGCTCTCATGCGTGTTCCAGAGGTATTTGATTGTTGGTTTGAGTCTGGCTCTATGCCATATGGAGAAGCCTGCTATACAGGTGAACCTCAGATACATTTCAATCCAAAAAAATCTTTTTTCAAAAAGAAGGTTGGTTTTCCAGCAGACTTTATAGCAGAAGGATTAGACCAGACTAGGGGTTGGTTTTATTCGATGATGGTATTAGGTGTAGCCCTTTTTAACGAGAGTCCATTCAAGAATGTAATAGTGAACGGGATCATTCTCGCAGAAAATGGTGAGAAAATGTCAAAGAGACTTAAAAATTATCCCGACCCTATGGATGTTATTTCTACATACGGAGCTGATTCTTTGAGATACTATCTACTATCATCACCGGTAGTAGGGGCTCAAGATTTAAAGTTTTCAGAAAAAGGCGTAGATGAAATTTCAAAGAAATTACTATTGAGATTAGACAATGTTCTTTCTTTTTATGAACTTTATAGAGATGACGCATCGTCTGATGTAAAACATTCGACGCATATACTCGATAGATGGATAGTGGCACGTCTCCGCGAGACCTCGTGGGAGGTGACTACTTCTTTGGAAAACTATACTCTCGACAAAGCAACACGCCCACTCATGGCTTTTGTAGATGATTTATCAAATTGGTATGTACGTCGCTCTCGCGATAGATTTAAATCTGATGATACTGAAGATCGTCTTTCTGCACTCTCGACGACTAGATATATACTTTCTGAATTTGCAAAAATATCAGCACCGATATTACCTTTCTATGCAGAGTATTTGTGGTCAAAAACACGCCTCGCTGTTGATGTAGAAAGTGTCCATTTAGCAAAGTGGCCATCTACTAGCATTCTTTCAAAACTGGATAGCAAACTTGTTTTTGAGATGAATGATATTCGTCGGATCATATCAATAGGTTTAGAACAGAGGGCGAAATCAAACGTAAAAGTACGTCAGCCACTCGCAAAAGCTACACTAAAAAAGATATTTGATTCTGAATATCTTGATGTGGCAAAAGATGAGCTCAATGTAAAACTAGTCGCTTCCAATCCGACCATCTCTCTGGGCATAGAGATTGATACAGTGATTACCCCAGAACTTCGTGAGGAGGGTATCGTTCGCGATATTATCCGTGCCATACAAGATATGCGTAAAAAAGAAGGCCTGACGGTGGGTGACAAAGTAGAGCTTGTTATTGATTCAGATGAGAAAGGTAAAGAACTAGTTCACAAATACCTATCGGATATACGTCGGGTCACACTCATCACAGGTGTTTCTTATGACCATATCGCAGGAGAAAAAATGGTTTTTGAGGAATATTCTTTCGGTTTTGGTTTCAAGAAATAAAAAACCACCATATGGTGGTTTTTTATTGTGAGAAAGACAGATTTTATGTTAGTCTCGAACAAAATGAACATTACAGAAGCGGTACAAAAGATGACCATTACTGGTGCATGTGGTGCAGGTAAGGGGACTGTCGGTAAAATTATTGCTCAAAAGCTCGGTTTCAGATTTGTGTCACTGGGCGATATTTTTCGTAATGTCGCACGAGAAAGAGGTTGTAGAGATATTGCTGAACTTCACGATATGGCGAGAACGGACCCGGGTATTGACCTAGCGATTGACGCATACACCAAGCTCTACGGCATCGAGAACGACCGATTTGTTTTCGATGCTCGTCTTGGGTGGTATTGGATACCACAGGCGTTCAAAGTTTTCCTTTCTTGTGAGGACGATGAACGATTTCGTAGAATTGCAAATCGCGAGAACAAGAGCTTTGAAAGTTCACGTGCAGAAACTTTGTTTCGTGAAAAAGAGATGAAGGAGCAATATATGGTTCTTTATAAAATTGATGATTTTATGAGTATGGATGAGAGTCGTTTTGATTTTATAATTGATACTACCTTTGTTCCACCAGATAAAACTGCTGATGCAGTAATACAAGCCTTCGGTCGCCGTGTCGCTTAGCGACACGGCTTTTTATTTGTATTCTTTTGGTACAATTCTCTCTATGTATAGTGTTTATACCACAGCAGGTTTTGTTCTCGGGAGTGCTGAGAGAGGTGAAGCAAATAAAATATATTCTATATATACCAAAGATTTTGGACTCGTCTGCGCCTCAGCTCAGGCTGTTCGTTTAGAAAAATCAAAACTTCGCTACAACTTAGATGATTTTACTCACGGGCACTTTTCACTTGTTCGTGGGAAAGAACTCTGGAAACTTACAGGCTCTGAACGAGAGGGGAATATAGTCTCATCGGTCGAAGCACGAAGAGTCATTGCTCGTGTACTCAATCTAGTCCGTAGGCTAGTGCATGGTGAAGAGAAAAATCTCTCACTTTTTTCTTCACTCATCACTATGATGAATAGAGCACATAAATTTTCTACAGATTCAAAAGATCTCGTATCTTTTGAATTACTTTCTCTAATGCGCGTACTCTATTCGTTGGGTTATGTTGGTTTGGTTGATGGACTGGATGAGTCAATATTTTCTGGTGAAATCACAGATGAAATGCTCTCAATCATTTCAAAAAAGAAAGGAAACATTCTCATGTATGTAAATCGTGCCATAGAACAAACCCAGCTCTAATAAGTAGTCTGTAGGCCGATGTTTGCGATATACTTATCACATGTTTGAAAGCGACAAGAAAAGTGCATTAGATCGTCTCAAAAAAGGCCTGTATTCCAGGACGGACAGGTTTGGTGAATCTCCAAGACATGAAATACATAGTACTGACGGCGAAGTTCCTTCTTCATGGGAAGAGAAGAAGGAAGAAGTAGTAACACCGGATTTACATCCTCAGGTTCGAGTATGGTATAAACGGGTGCTTGTCGGCTCTGCTATTTTCTTTGTTATAGCTTTTTTGGTTGCTGCTTATGCACTCATTGGAGGCAAAACTTTTGTATCTGTAGATAATATAGATATTAGAATCGAAGGACCAGCATCAGTAGCTGGTGGTGAGACTCTTACTCTTTCTACCACCATAGATAATAAAAATGCGACTGATATGCAACTCACAGATTTGATAGTTGAATTTCCTGACGGTGCAAAAGACCCTATCAATCAATCAAAAGATCTTACTCGTGAACGTATATCTGTAGGAGATATAGCATCAGGTGCTGTAGCACAAAAAACTGTCAGAGCGGTTCTCTATGGCGAATCAGGTGCAGAGAGAAAAATAAAATTTACAGTCGAATATCGTACACCTGGTTCGAATGCCATTTTCTTTAAAGAAAAATATTATACTCTCTCTATTTCATCTTCACCCATCACTTTATCAATAGACGCACTTGATTCTGTGACTGCTGGTACCGATAGTCCGATGAAAATTACAGTGACATCAAATACCACATCGGTCGTAAAAGACGTACTTCTATCACTTGAATATCCCTTTGGTTGGACACTCTCTTCTGCCGACCCAATGCCGACATTTAGTGGTTCGGTGTGGCGTATAGGAGACCTCTCTCCAGGAAGTAAAAGAACGATTACTTTGCGTGGTATGGCCCAAGGTCAAGATGGTGAGGAGCGCACTATTCATGCTCACGTAGGAATACAGAGCGCTTCTGATGAAAAAGAAATATCGACGGCTATTATATCTAGTTCACATACATTTTTACTCGAGAAACCTTTTCTCAGTTTAGATGTTTCTCTAAACGGTATTCGTAGCGGTGATTTACCAGTAGAACCAGGACGCCTTGTGCGGGTCGATGTTATTTGGACAAACAACATGCCAGAAAAAATAACAAATGGTCGTATTGAGGCAAAATTATCTGGTACTGCGCTCGATAGGAATTCTGTTTCGACTGATGGTAATGGATACTACGATTCAAGGACAAACACTATTATTTGGGACGGAGGCCGACTATCAGATTTGAAAGAGATACCTCCAGGAGCTACTGGTAGAGTCGGTTTTAGTTTTTACCCACTTCGTTCGAGTTCAGAAATACAGAGCAATGCGAGTATCAATGTCTCAATACTCGCTATAGGTGATCGTATCGGTGTATCTGGCGGTTCTCAATCAGTTCAATCTACCGCCTCTCGTACAATAAAACTTGTATCAAATCTATCTTTAGCTTCGAGGGCTCTTCGTACGCAAGGTGCTTTCTCGAATACAGGACCTGTACCACCACGTGCAGATGAAGAGACTACTTACACAGTTATATGGACACTTACTAATACTTCAAATAATATACGAAACGCAGAAGTCGTCGCAAACTTACCTCAAGGTGTTCGTTGGACGGGTCTAGTCTCGCCGACTGACGCTGGACTCTCGTATAATGATTCTACAGGTGAGATAGTCTGGAATGCTGGTAATATAGTGGCAGGTAGCCAAAGCCAGCCAAAGGAAGTATCGTTTCAGGTGGGTATTACGCCAAATGTCTCTCAGATCGGCTCGGTACCTCAAATTATAGGACAAGCATTGGTCACAGCGACAGATGATTTTACAGGAGCGACACTCACAAACAATAGCTCAGCACTCACCACTAGAACAATGACAGATATATTTTGGAAATCAGGTGACGAGGTGGTACAGCAATAGGGGATTATGAATAATGAATTAGAAATTATGGCTAAAGAGAAAAAAGAAGAAAATCAGATAATGGAAAACATCATCTCGCTCGCAAAGCGTCGCGGTTTTATATTTCAGGGTTCCGAGATTTATGGTGGTCTCGCTGGTACTTGGGATTATGGACCATTTGGTGTGGCATTAAAACAGAATATAAAAAATATCTGGTGGAAACGTTTTGTGACTGATAGGACTGATATGTATGGTATGGATGCGGCTATTCTCATGAATCAAACTGCCTGGAAAGCCTCAGGACACGTGTCTGGTTTTTCTGACCCACTCGTCGAATGTACAAAATGTAAACGTCGTTTTCGTGCCGATCAAATCGAAGATGTTTCAAAGTGTCCTGAATGTGGATCAAAACTCGGTGAGTCTCGTCAATTTAATATGATGTTCAAGACGAACGTCGGTGCGATTGAGAATGATGACTCCGTATCATATCTTAGACCTGAGACCGCACAGGGGATGTTTGTGAATTTCAAAAACATTCTAGATACATTTCATCCAAAACTACCATTTGGTATGGCCCAGATAGGTAAGGCATTTAGAAACGAGATAGCTCCTAGGGATTTTATATTCCGTACCAGAGAATTCGAACAGATGGAGATAGAATATTTTGTAGAGCCAGAAAACTGGGAGAAAGTATTTAATGAATTTGTATCAGAAATGAACGCGTTCATCAAAGATGTTGGCATCACAAAAGAAAAAGTTTCAGAAAATGAGATTGCAAAAGATGCTTTGGCTCACTATTCAAAACGTACTATTGATTTTGAATTTGATTATCCTTTTGGTCGTAAAGAGTTGTATGGTTTAGCGTATCGTACCGATTTTGACCTCAAGGCTCACAGCGAAATGTCAAAAGTTGATTTGTCATATTTTGATGAAGAAAAAAAGACGCGATTTATTCCTCATGTTATCGAACCTTCACTCGGTGTAGATCGTACCGTGCTCGCTATACTCTCATCTGCATACACTGAGGATGAACTCGGTGGGGAAAAGAGAGCTTATCTCAAACTCAATCCAGCAGTCGCACCTATTAAAGTAGCGGTGTTTCCGCTTCTAAAAAACAAAGAAGTACTTACTGAAAAAGCCGAAGAAATATTTAAATCACTCAAATCAGAGTTTGGTGCTGTCGTGTATGACGAAACAGGTTCGATAGGAAAGAGATATCGTAAACAAGATGAGATAGGTACACCATACTGTGTGACAGTCGATTTTGATACACTTGAAAAAGGTATCGCTACGGTCAGAGATAGAGACACAGGTGAGCAAGAAAAAGTAGAGACGGATAAACTGATCGGATTTCTTTCAAATAAATTATAAATATAAAAAACCGCATCACCATGATGCGGTTTTTCTCTTTCTCAACCAATGATATTTCACTAGTGGCCATACTATGGTCCAACTTGCGATAGTCATATAGAGAGGGTAGAGAGCGATGGCGAATTCCCATTTATCGATAGCGAGGAGGTTTATTCCACTCGCTATCGAGAAGAGAAACCATGCAAGTGGTTTTTCAGAATGAGGCTCTTTCCACACGTTTCTAATGGTCGGCAGAGCACCAAAGCCGTCGGTGATAATAGCAGCCATGAGTGCAACTACCGGCATTGAGAATGCTTTCCATATAATAAGTGATATACCTGCGCCGATTAGGCACATGGTATCGAGTTTTGTCCACTCAACCAGTCCGTATTTGAGCGAGATAATCGCGATGATACATGGATTGATGAATCCAGCCACAGCGGCCCACATTGTTTCCTTTGCTCCAGAATCACGGTAGGTGACCAAAAAACAGAACCCAATGATAGCCCATATAATCCAGGATGATTTTGTCGGCGTGGTTTCGCGTTTGAGGACAGAATGAATGTAGGGTATGGCGCTCACTAAGATGAGAGCCATGGAAATGATTCCTAGAAGCTCTTTTGAGCTCATAACATACCTCCTTTTGATTTGATTGTTTAAGTCGAAGATCTGGTTAACTTTTTATGTATAACATAAATATACGGTAAGTCAAGTATGTGAAAATGGCCTGAATGCTATACTTTTTGCATGAATTATAAAAAAACTATTCTTCCAAACGGCGTTCGTGTTATCACTGTGCCGATGACAGATAATCCTACAGTCACTTTTATGATGTATGTCGGTACTGGGGCACTTCATGAAAATGCTGAAAAGGCTGGTATTTCTCATTTTCTCGAACATATGTGTTTCAAAGGTACTCCGACACGACCAGGACCTAGACACATCTCCAAAGAACTTGATTCACTTGGTGCCCAATACAATGCGTTTACTTGGCTCGAACGAACATGTTATTACGCAAAATCAGAAGCGCGTCATTTTAGACACATTGCAGATGTTATTTCTGATATTTATCTCAATTCGATGTTCCCAGAAGAAGAGATTCAAAAAGAAAAAGGTGTTGTTTTGGGTGAGATAGATATGTATTCGGACGATCCAAAATCAAAAGCAGACGACATACTCCAAGAGCTCATGTACAAAGGGTATCCTGCTGAGCGTACAACACTCGGTTCCAAATCGACCGTGAGTTCGATTACCCGTGAGGACCTCATTGCATATAGAGATGGTCAATACAAAGCAGAAAACACTATCATTGTTATCGCGGGGGGTATTTCTGAGACAGAAATGTTAGAAGTAGCTGGTGGTATTGGTGAAAAAGTACCATCAGGTAATTTTTCATTAGAGAAAGAGACAAAAGATATTATTCAAGATAAACCAGCTATAACTGTATTCAAAAAAGATACTGATCAAGCTCATATCATAGTAGCCTTTCGTTCTTTCAATATATTTGATCCAGACGTATATATTGCTCGTATGATACGAGGTATATTGCGTTCTGGTATGAGTTCTAGACTGTTTGTTCGTTTGCGTGAACAAATGGGGGCTGGATACTATGTGACCGCGGATCATCTTCCGTTTAGGTATTTTGGACAATTTTCTATATCTACTGGCACTGAACCAAAGAGGGTAAATGAAATAGTCGTCGCTATTATGGAGGAAGTTAATCGATTGAGGAACGAACTTGTTGGAGAAGAAGAGTTGGCAAAAGTTAGAGAAATAGTTCGATCTGGTATGAAAATGGGTCTCGAAGCATCTGATGATATGGCAGGATTTTTTGGAGAACAGGAAGTTTCAAAAGGGGAGATACTTACTCCTGAAGAAATTGATGCAATATACACTTCTGTTACCGCAGAAGATATCAAACGTGTAGCAGAGAGGATATTTACTGAAAATAGACTGAATATGAGTATAGTGGGGCCATTAGAGAAGACATTAGAGCTCGAACAAGCACTTGTTTTAAAAGCATAACAGGCTTCAATTTTAGTGTATCTCGGTGTATCATTGGGACATCATGGAGTCTCCGAGAGATATAAATATACAGATAAGTTCTGGCACCATAGTAAAAGGATTATTCTTTGTGCTTCTAGCGTGGCTTTTGTTTGTGCTAAAAGATCTCGTGCTCGTGGTACTTACTGCGGTAGTTATTGCTTCAGCGGCTGAACCACCAACACAGTGGTTTATACGTCGTGGTATATCGCGCGTATTTTCTGTTGTTGTCGTGTATCTCGTACTCGCAGCAATTCTCGCTGGTGTCGTTTACACATTCATACCACTCCTTCTTCGTGACACATCTAGTTTTCTCTCGTCGGTACCTACATACATAGACAAGGTATCTCTCTGGAATCCATTTGGTGAAGGAGTAGCTGATTCGTCAAAGGTTGTGGCAACAAATTTTGCTGATGGCATCACTCAATCAAAGATGGCTATACAATCTACTACCCAAGATTCATCTATACAGAGTATCATTGATACTATTGATGACACTCTCTCTCGTGTTTCAGAAGGATTTGTTCAAACAGCTAGTTCTATATTCGGTGGGATACTTGGATTTGTACTCATCGCCGTACTATCTTTTTATTTGGCGGTACAAGAAGACGGTGTAGAGAAATTTCTTCGTATCGTGACCCCTCTTTCTCGCGAGAGATACATACTCGATCTTTGGAAGAGAACACAAAAGAAAATCGGTCTTTGGATGCAAGGACAACTAGTACTCGCGCTTCTCGTCGGCGTACTTGTGTTTCTAGGTCTCACTGTTCTCGGTATAAAAAACGCACTGCTTTTTGCAGCGCTCGCAGCACTTCTAGAAATCATTCCACTTTTTGGTCCTATCATCGCAGCTATACCAGCTGTAGCTAGTGCATACTCAGATGGTGGAGCATCGGTTGGGCTTCTCGTCGTTGGTCTATATCTCATTATTCATCAGTTTGAGAATCATCTCATTTATCCGCTCGTTGTGACCAAAATAGTGGGAGTTCCACCGATTCTCGTCATACTTTCTCTCCTCGTCGGTTTCAAACTTGCAGGTTTTCTCGGTATTGTCCTATCGGTGCCAGCATCCGTGATATTGGTCGAGATGCTTGATGATGTCGCACGGAGAAAGACTTCACATTCTTAAACTTTGTCTTTGCGTAATACTGGGTTAGCCTTATATTTATGAACAAAAAGCCGTTCTACATAACGACCACTCTCCCATATGTAAACGCTGAACCTCATATGGGTCATGCACTCGAATTTGTACGTGCTGATATCATCGCGCGTTGGAAAGCGTTATCTGGGCATGAAGTGTTTTTTAATACAGGTACTGATGAACATGGTCAAAAGCTTTTTGAAGCTGCAACAAAAGCAGGTAAGCCTGTACAGCAGTATGTCGATGAAAATGCAGAACATTTCAAACGTATTTTGCCCGCACTCGGTATTTCTTCTGATATTCATTTCATACGTACGACTGATAAACATCATGAAGCAGCTGCTCAGGAATTTTGGCGTCGTGTCGCAAAGAATGGTTATATTTATAAAAAGAATTATCAGACAAAATATTGTGTTGGTTGCGAGGAAAACAAGAGCGAATCGGAACTCATCGACGGACATTGTTCTATACATCCACAACTCGAGCTCGAAGTGAGAGAGGAGGAAAATTATTTCTTTAAATTTTCAGAATTCGGTGATAGATTGCTCAAACTTTACGATACGAATGGTCACACCATCGTGCCAGATTTTCGTATGAATGAAATGCGAGAATTTATTCATCGAGGTCTCGAGGATTTTAGTATTTCTCGTCTCCGTACAAAAATGGCGTGGGGTGTACCAGTACCAGACGATGCTGACCATGTCATGTATGTTTGGTTTGATGCCCTTGTAAACTATATTTCGACCCTCGGCTGGCCTGAGGATAGTGAGACATTTAATCGTTTTTGGCGAGACGGTACACCGACACAGTATTGTGGCAAAGACAATACACGTTTTCAATCCGTCATGTGGCAGGCGATGCTCATGGCCGCAGATTTACCTCCGACACACACAGTAGTGGTCAATGGTTTTATTACAGGTGAGGGTGGAATAAAGATGTCGAAATCTCTTGGTAATGTGATCAGTCCTATGGATATCGTAAAGGAGTATGGTACGGAGGCTCTCCGCTATTTCCTCGCGAGGGAAGTGGGTTCATTTGAGGATTCACCGTTTACTCCTGAACGATTCAAGGCCTCATACAATAGTGGTCTCGCAAACGGTCTCGGTAATCTCGTCTCTCGTGTCATGAAGATGGCTACGACTCATATTGATACACCGATTGAAATTACCTCTGATACACTTCCGATCAATTATACAGAATCGCTTGAGTCTTTTGATATAAATATTGCTTCACAAATAGTATGGAAACACATTGGGGAAGCGGACACTCTCATACAGGAAAAAGCACCTTTTAAACTTGTGAAGACTGACAAAGAAGCCGCTGTTGAAATAATTAAAGAATTACTTGTGAAAGTTTATTCAGTGGGGAAGATGCTCGAACCAATACTCCCTGAGACTGCAAAAACTATCCAAACCCTTGTTCGCGAAAACAAAATGCCTGATACGCCACTTTTTATCCGCAAAGACTAAAACCTTTTTAGTAGGGGATACTATGCATATTATGTGTAGGTAGGTATAGTTATGCGTATGAAACGCCCACAATACATAGATATTCACGCTCATACGAATTTTGTTGTATTTGATGCAGATAGAGACGCGGTTGTGAGGAGAGCTCTCGATTCAGAAACATGGATAATTAATGTCGGGACAAAGCAGGATACATCTCGCCGAGCAGCGGAGATGACTCAGAAATATCCAGAGGGTGTTTATGCCATTATTGGCCTCCATCCTATTCATGTGAATCCGTCTGAGTATGATTCGGAGGAATCAGGAGCAGAAGGTCAGGTCGTCGAAGTAAAGGGGGAAGATTTTGATGCTGATTTTTATCGTACCCTCGCTAAGGATGGAGACAAAAAGGTAGTTGGTATAGGCGAATGTGGTCTCGATTATTATAGAAATCCTACCGAGGCAGAAAAGAAACGTCAGATACAGGCATTTCGTGCTCAGATAGAGCTCGCACTCGAACTAGATTTACCCCTCATGCTTCATGTGAGGAGTGCATATCAGGAAGTTCTCGATATCTTGAAGGAATATAAAACAAAAGCAGGAGACAAGCTTCGTGGCGATGCACATTTCTTTGCTGGTAGTGTCGACGAAGCAAGAGAATTTCTTTCGCTCGGTTTTCATCTCTCTTATACAGGGGTTGTCACATTTCCACCCCAGAAGGGTCGGACAGGTGCAATCAGCTACGAAAAGCTCATACAGGCGACACCGACAGATCGCATCATGTCAGAGACTGATTGTCCTTATGTGGCACCAGTACCTCATAGGGGTAAACGCTGCGAGCCGGTGTTTGTACAGGAAGTTGCCCACAAAATAGCAGCGATAAAAGATATAGCTATCGAAGACTGCAAGGTCGCCCTCGTCGACAACGCTTTCAGGCTCTGGAGGCTTTAATCATGACTTATCCACATTGCTTGGGCGAGGTTTAACCTCGCCTCACTCGGTTTTATTGCCTAAAAAGGCTCCATATGGTAACTTTACCGGTACTTGTTACACCAAAGGAAATATGGGGCTCTATTGGTGGAGTCCAAAAGTATCTATAAATTATAAGCGTTATTTAGAAATTCAGTGTCAGAAACCAAAGCAAAGGCGGTAAAGATTCCAAAAGTAAAGAGTGCGGAAGGTAAGGCTGTCTACGAAGTAGGCTATCTTGTCATGCCATCAGTTTCTCTAGAACTTCTTCCTCGTGAAGTAGATGCAATCAAGGAAATCATCTCAAAGGTAGGTGGTGAATTGATTTCTGAAGGAGTACCTGAGATGAAACCTCTCGCGTACATCATGGTAAAGGCAGTCGGTGCTACACGACCTCGTTTTGACACAGCTTATTTTGGTTGGGTCAAATTTGAGACAACTAGAGAATCTATCTCTGAAGTAAAGAAAGCTCTCGATGCTATGGAGAAAATTATTCGTTTTCTTCTCATTGAAACCGTTCGTGAAAACACTCTTTATGGTTCAAAAATATTGAAAGATAAAGAAGAGGGAGATAAAACAGAAGCATCTAGCTCAAAAACAGACGATACAAAGGCTTCTGATCAATCTTCAGAAGAAGATATAGACAAAGCGGTTGAAAAACTCATAGCCTAGTCCTACTTCGTATCGCGTGATACGATAAAAACAATTATCAAGCTATCACAAAGCAATGTATCTCAACAAAGCATTCATCATCGGTAATCTCACTCGCGATCCAGAGCTCAAAGCTCTTCCATCGGGTATGCAGGTGTGTTCATTCTCAGTTGCGACAAATCGAGTCTGGAAAGATAGAAATGGAGCTAGACAGGAATCAGCAGATTACCACAACATCGTAGTGTTTGGTCGCTCGGCAGAGACGTCAGCTCAGTATTTAAAGAAAGGGAGCTCAGTACTCATCGAGGGACGTATACAAACTAGGAGTTGGGATGATAAATCAACCGGTGAAAAGAAATACAGAACAGAGATAGTGGCTGATAGAGTGCAGTTCGGCAATCGACCAGGTGGAGGTAGTGCGGGGGATGTACAATCTGATTCAAAATCAACTGATAAGTCAGCTCCTCCGATGGATACCATAGAGTATCCAGCAGAAGAGATAAACCCAGAAGATATTCCATTCTAAAAATAATTAACAACATCAACAAACAGATATGTCTAAACAGTGTTTTTTCAAACAGCACAATATACAGCACATCGACTACAAGGATACCGAGATTCTCAAAAAATTCCTCAATCCTCACGCTCGTCTCATGGCAACAAAGAGGATAAATGTGAGCGCGACCAATCAGCGTAAGCTAGCCGAGGCAGTAAAGAGAGCTCGTTTTATGGGACTTCTCCCTTACGTAGCACGATAAACAAAAACCCCACAATGTGGGGTTTTTGTTTGACATATCCATGTGTCTACATTAACGTTGAGTAAGAAAGAGCACAAAAATGCTACACATTTTTACAACAGATCATGGCGCTGATAGTTTGCGCAAACGTTTTAGGGTTCCAAAGAAATCAGCTGATAGACGCGCTCTCACAGCAATAGACAAGGGTTTGAGTCGGGACAAGCTTACTGGCGACTTACGTAAGTGGGTCGATCTAAAATACTTTTCTCACGAAGGTTTGAGTAATCCGGTCTTGTGGGCCAACACACTCTGGATTTTTGGCTTTGACGATAGGCTTATCACTTGTTTTCCATTGCCAGGAAATCTCAATAAAGACGCTGTAAAACAGCTTAGAAAACACAGGGAACTTAGCAGACTGAGGACACAAAACAAAACCGAGTTCTAAGGCTCGGTTTTTTAATTTTTGAACAATATCTATATACGTTCGCGATATTCGCCGGTCTCAGTATTTATTCTGACAATATCACCTTCGCTGACAAAGAGTGGGGCAGAGATTACCGCGCCACCCTCGACAATCACGTTTTTATTTCCACCTCGTGCACTATCACCTTTGATAGATGGAGGAGCTTCGATGACTTTGAGTTCTACCATTGGCTGAAGTTTTACACCAAAGATATTACCGTCAAAAATAGTTGCATCATAGATTTCATTTGGCTTGAGAAATTTAGCCTGTACCCCGAGTACTGTTTCAGGTATTTTGAATCGCTTTGATGGGTCATTCGCTTCAGAAAACCACCATTCTCCGCGGGAGTTGTAGAGATACTTTACTTTCTTGGTATCGATATCAGCCTCTTCTACCTTGTCAGAGGCGTGAAAAGTCATGTTAGAAAGCCGGCCAGTGAGGAGGTTTCTTACTTTTGTCTGGTTTTGCGGCTTTCTCTGTTGGGTACGGGCAATATGATTCTCGAGGACTTCATATGGTGCGCCGTCGACCACTATGTACTTGCGCACTGTTATTTCGTTGTATTCGAGCATAGACATACTAATTGGTATATATCTTAAATAAGTCTGCCTGCCGGCAGGCAGGGCTAAACAGGGCTCTATAATAGCCGAGGGTGAATGATTTGTCCAACTCAATACAAAAACCCGCTGTTTGGCGGGTTTTTGTATCTACTCCTCACTTGCACCTTGGATTCCACCTTTGGCGAGTTGAACCTTTATTTCTTTGAGTATTTCTCCAGAAAGTTTTGTGTTTTCTTTGAGTACTTGTCTCGTAGCGTCATACCCACGAGCGATAGGCTCTTCACCGTATTTGTATGAAGCTCCAGATTTTTTGATGATGCCAAATTTTTCACCAAGCGCGATGATTTCCCCTTCACGAGAGATACCTTCGTTGTACATGAGATCAAATTCTGTCTGTTTGAATGGTGCAGCGACTTTGTTCTTTACTACCTTTACACGCACACGACCACCGACGACCTCATCACCTTTCTTTATCTGGGCGATACGGCGTATATCGAGTCGTACTGAAGTATAAAACTTGAGTGCCTTACCTCCAGGGGTAGTCTCAGGATTACCAAACATGACGCCTATTTGCATACGTATCTGATTGATAAATATTACGATAGTCTTTGAGCGAGCAGTGATGGCGGTGAGCTTACGGAGAGCTTGGGACATGAGGCGTGCCTGTTTACCGACATGTGACTGACCCATATCACCCTCTATCTCATCTTTTGGTGTGAGAGCGGCGACTGAGTCTATGACAATGACGTCAATTTTTCCTGAACGGACCAGTGACTCGACTATCTCTAGAGCTTGCTCACCTGTGTCTGGTTGCGATATGAGAAGTTCTTTTATTTTTACACCGAGATTTGATGCATATACAGGATCCATAGCATGTTCTGCATCGATGTATGCACAGACACCACCTTTTTTCTGAGCTTCCGCCACAATGTGTAGTGTGAGAGTTGTTTTACCTGATGATTCCGGACCAAACACCTCGATGATTCTTCCGCGGGGTACACCACCTACGCCGAGCGCTGCGTCGAGACCTATAGAACCAGTAGGAATGACATCGATATCTACTTTCGGCTTTTCTCCGAGCATCATGATGGCATCATCACCAAATTTCATCTTTATCGACGAGAGTGTGTCTTCTATAGAAGCTCTGTCATGAGCTGCTTTCGGTTCTGCTTTCTTGTCGTTTTTCTTAAATGCCATGTTATTTGTATATTAATTGTAATGACTTTGTCACTTTCCGGCCAAAGCGATCAGTGGCGGATACAGTGACTATATTATACCCGTAGGATAGAAGTATGCTCTCTTTGAATATACCCTGCTCATCAGTAAATATTTTTTCTCCATTAAGGCTCAAATATGAGATATTTGAAGCCGAACCGGATATGGTTATCAAGGATGTAGATGTTGAGATACCTGAGGTAGGGGAGTCTATGTTGATACGTGGGCCGAGATAGAGTGCTTCAGCTTGGAATGCTGCGTATCCGAGCAGTCCTGCAGCTACGAGTATGATGATCCATATCTTGAGCAGTCTCTTGGTTCTCAGTCGGTCAGTCATTTTTATTCAGAATTATCAGTATCGATTTCTTCTAAACTCTCTGTATCTGTATCAATACCGAGGACTGAGCGAGGTTTTGAACCATCAGCGGGACCGATGACACCTCTTTCTTCTAGTATATCCATCAGACGTGCCGCACGAGAATATCCGACACGGAGCTTTCTTTGAATATATGAAGTAGATGCTTTACCTGCTTCTGTGACGGTGCGGCGCGCTTCTTCATACATATCATCTTCATCTGCTCCATCATCGAGCGTTGATGAAAATATAGAGTCAGGACTCTTTACTGAATTTTCGGTGAGGTTTAGGGTATCGGTGAGTTCATCTTGGTATGAATCAGCGAGGTATTTCACTACTTTTTTTACCTCTGATTCTGATATGTAGGCACATTGTATACGTGTCGGCTTGTTCATTTCACCTGAGAGATAGAGCATGTCTCCGGCACCTAGGAGTTTTTCTGCACCGACCGTATCGAGGATAGTTCGTGAATCGACCTGAGACGCCACTTGTAGTGCTAGGCGAGCAGGGACGTTTGCTTTGATGAGACCGGTGATGACATTGACCGATGGTCTCTGAGTTGAGAGCATGAGGTGTATACCGACCGCACGGGACATTTGAGCGAGACGTACGATACCAGCCTCTAGTTCTCGGGGATAGGCTTGCATAATATCCGCTAGCTCGTCGATGACAATAACAATATAAGGTAGCGGTTCTGGTCCCATTGATTCCTCTTCGTCTTTGCCATTCTTCTTTACATCAACTTTTTTGAGAGATGGTTCATAGATTGATTTATGGTACGAATCTATGTCACGCACACCATGTGCTTGGAGTACGTCATAACGTCTATCCATTTCTTTTGCTGCCCACTTGAGAGAGAGGATAGCTTTTTTTGCATCAGTGATAACTGGGGTGAGGAGATGGGGTATTTTATTGTATAGAGTAAGCTCGACTCTCTTCGGGTCTATCATAATGAATTTGAGCATTTCTGGTGAGTTTCTATACAACAGAGAGACAATGAGTGCATGTATAGTCACTGATTTACCAGAGCCAGTAGCTCCAGCTATGAGAAGATGTGGCATCTTGGCAGCATTCGCAAAGTGCGATTTACCAGAGATACCTTTACCGAGCGCAGTGAGAAGTGGCTTGTCGGAAGTTTGAAATTCATCTGCTGAAAATAGGGTACCGAGACCTACGGTAGTCTTGGTGGTATTTGGTATTTCAATACCGACGAGAGATTTGCCAGGGATAGGTGCCTCTATACGCAGAGGATGTGCGGCTAGTGCTAGAGCGAGGTCGTTTTGCAGGGTGATTATTTTTGAGAGCTTTACACCTTCTGCTGGTTTGAGAGCATATCGTGTCACTGATGGACCTATTGATACTTCATCCATTTCTACATCAATACCAAAGTTGGCCAATGTCCTTTTTATGATATTTGCGTTCGCTTTTACATCACCGACCACAGGCTTACCTTTATCTCTTTCGAGTAGTGATAGTGGGGGAGGCACATAGGCTCGCACCATACGAGCTGTATTTGGTGATTTTATAAAATCTTTTGCATCTTCTTCACCATTACTCATACCGAGAGCCACTTTGATAGCTGATTTCTTTTCTTCTTTTGGTTTCTCTTCCTCTTCTTCTGATTCGTATTTCTTTTTCTTTGTATCTTCTTCTGGGTCATTACCGAGATTGAGTTTGAGAGGTTTAACATCCTCTTCCTCCTCTTCTTTTTTAGAGAAAAGAGATTTTAGATCTAGCTCTTCATTGAAAGCTATCAATATAGAGACGATGACGAAGGCCGAGAGAATGATGAGCGATGCAGATGTGTCGAGTAGGGCTACAAAAGGGTAGGCGATCCATGTTCCAAAAAGTCCGCCATTATCTGTAGATAGTATATGTATGATGCCGAGTGAAAAAAGAAGAAAACCACCAAAGCCAAGTAGTTTGAGTGAATCAAATTTTCTGTGAAGTGATATGAGAGATGAAACACCAAATGCAATAAATATTAGTGGTAGTAGATAGTATCCGACACCGAGTAAGGTGTAGAGAGAAAAACTATCTATGTTGAAAAGCCATTGTCCAAGATATCCAGCTTTGCCCCACACTGCGAGAGATACAATGATAGCTAGAGTGAACGAAATCACTGCGAGTACCCCTTGTATCGTCTCATCACGTAGTCTCGCTATGATGCCACGATCATCATTTTTTTCTGATTTATTAGAGCGTTTTGTTTTCTCGTCAGATTTCTTTTTTGCCATGGAGAAATTATAACATCTGATAGTGATTTATTTACTTTAGATTGAGCGAGATTGCATATCTATAAAAATAACTCTGTAGTCCACTGTTCAAATTCTGTAAAACAATTTTTAATTTCTGACGAAGGTGATGTATCTGAGAAAGTTCTGCGCAGGACGGTCGGTCCGAGCAAGGCAATCCTCTTCCAGAGGATATGCGTACTTTTCAGAGACATTACCTGAGTGCCCTTGACTTATGTCCCTTTGAAGAATAAGGTAACGGACATAAGCTAGATTTGAGTAGACGATCACATAAGGGACATGTCTTTTATAAAGGACACAAAATATCCTTATATTGACTCGTTTAATAGATATACATGGACGAAAACAAACCAGAAACAAATAGAAGTATGAGTGCATCAAACGGCGATTCCAATCTCGCTGAACTTTCTGTTTTTAATAGAAGCAAACATTTTCTCTTTATATACAAAAAGACAGAGAGACTTGTTACCGCTGTCTATATGATCACCAATTTTATAAAGGATTCAGAACCACTAAAATGGCGTATGAGAGAACGAGCTCTAGAGCTCATGGGTCTAAACATGTCATTCAACACTGTCTCTCTTTCAGAACGTAAGGAGTTGCTCAGAGAGTATCAGGCTATCTCTATAGAGATAGTATCTCTTACTTCTATTGCATATCGCTCGGGACTCATATCAGAGATGAATTGGTCTATTTTAAAGAAGGAATTTGAAACCCTTGTAGACATTATAGAACGAGGAGAAAACCGACAGGCAAATGAGGAGACTATTATAATCAGTCCAGATTTTTTCGATACCCCAAAAACTGAAACATCGACTACTTCTACAAACACTTCAGTTTCAAATTCTAAACCCGCTCCTACACAGACACCTGTCTTTTATAAAGGACATGAAACCAAAACAGTTGTTTCAGAACGTAGCCTGTCCTTTACACCTCGTCGGTCAGTAGCAAAAAAAGAAAAAGACATTCCTCGCATAACGAGTGAAAAAGGAGACAGAAAAGACGTCATAATTTCTATTTTGAGACAGAAGGACGGTTTGTCGGTAAAGGACTTTGTAGACTCATTTAAAAACGTGAGCGAAAAGACAATACAGAGAGATTTGCTAGCCATGGTAGCTTCAGGGACAATACGAAAAGAAGGGGAGAGACGTTGGAGTAGGTATTTCATGAAAAAGTCTTAAAAGGACATTTCAAACAAAAACAGCCCCAATCCATATAATAGATTGGGGCTGTTTTTCTACCATGATTATACATATGGCTCAACTATTGCTTTTTATGCCTATATGGTATATAGTGTGGCCACTGGATAACATGTAAATACGAGGCTTTTAGGCCTCATTTTGGTTATCCACATTATATCTTTTGCGGGGTATCCCTGTAGGCTATATAATAGTCGGGTAGTGATAAACGTCACTGTTTCTCACTACGATTCCTGTACTCTCATTTTTTCAGTACATCTCGGTCATTGAAAAGAGCATAGCGATTTTATACGGACATTCTAGACTTATACCTTCACGGCAAGAGTTTCCTGCATTCAGTCTTCACACCCTTACCAACTACCCCTCTGTTTTGTGTCGACCCAGGTTCGCTTGGGAAATAAAACGAGGGTTAGTCGAGTGGCGTAGGGCGCGGACAATTACACCCATCGACAGACTATCCGCGTACTTGCCACATCATCTTCTCTGTCGGCCGTCGAAGCCAAGGAGGAGATGAGTTAGTTCGGAAATTAAATGAAGGATGAAAGAGTTGGCACTATTAAAAATAAATCCAATCTCCTCATCCCGATTATCAGAAACAATACAAAATGACATCAACTTCAAAAAAGATCGTAGCAGCAGTCGTAGGTTTCGGCCTCGCTCTCTCGATTTTCGCAGCAGTAGGAGTTTCAACAGCAAGTGCACAGGCTATGAGCCTTTCACAGCTCGTTGACCTCTTTATCAGCCTCGGTATTATCTCGCCTGACAAGGCAGCAGCTGCAAAGGCTGCAGTATCTTCATCATCTTCATCGATGATGTCATACAATCGCGACCTCACAGTCGGTTCGACTGGTGATGACGTGAAAGCACTTCAGGAGAAGCTCGGTGTTACACCAACTTCAGGTTACTTTGGTTCAATCACCAAGGCAGCAGTTCAGAAGTACCAGGCAGCAAATGGCGTACCTTCAACAGGTTACGTCGGTCCTCTCACACGCGCACAGCTTAATGCAGGTTCATCAACTGGATCTACAACAGGCTCGACAACAGGTTCTACAACAGTAGTAAACTCTGGCGTTGAAGGTACCCTTACCGTAGACAGATCATCTGTTTCAAACTCGACAGTTCGCGAAGGCGACTCGATGAAGCAGGTTCTCGGTCTCAAGATGGAAGCAAAACTTTCTGACATCAATGTTCAGAGAGTTAAGCTCGATCTCGGTACAAACACCACGATCTACACAAAGGTATTCAAGACTTTCTACCTCACTGATGATTCAGGAAAGGTTCTCGCTCAGGCAGACCTCAACTCAAACACAGTTGTAAAGGAGTCTTTAAACTACTACCTCACACTCGGTGGATTTAGCTTCAACCTTCCAAAGGACTCTACAAAGTACCTCTGGGTCAAGGCTGATGTCTATGCATCAGTTAAGGTTGCAGATCAGACTTCAAGGACTATCACACTTCCTGCAAACGGAGTTCGTGGTACAGACGGTGCTGGTATAGACCAGTACTCTCCTTCGTCTTCATTCAGCCAGAGTATCTCAATTGATGGTACTTTGATTGATTCAGCAGCTCTCAAGCTCTCTACAAACGCTAGCAACGTAAAAGCAACCGACCTAGTCGCTGCTGACGGTTCTGACGATGATGAGCTCGACGGTGCTACTGTTCTCGTCTTTGACCTCAAAGCTGAGAAGGATGCTGTTACTGTCACTGACCTCTCTGCGACAATCGCAAAGACTGGTACAGGTGCAGCGACCGCTACAAAGGCATACATCTTTGACGGCTCAACAATGCTCGATTCAGCTGATATCAACTCATCTACCGGTGTAGTTGCATTCGACATGAACGACTATGTTATCGCAAAGGATGTTACCAAGGCTCTCACTATCAAGGTTGACATCAGGTCTGCAAACAGCACTGCGTCAAACCTCGTTGCTACTATCACATCTGGTCAGATAACTTCTGAGAACTCAGAAGGTTCAACCATCACAGCATCTGGTTCAGCAACTGGTGAGACTATGGTAGTACGAAATGCTGGTGTATCTATCGCTCTTGTCGGCACTCCTTCAATCACGAAGGGTATCTACGAGAACAATAACCTTTCTACATCTACAGTAACTGCATCATTTAGCGTCAAGCTAAAGGCAGTTGGTAACGATGTATTCTTCGGTACACAGTCAGCTTCTACAACCTTTGACTTCCAGACCTATCAGGCTGGTGTCGCTACGACCTTGCTTACTGCTTCGTCAACCTCATGGTCAATACCTTCATCAGGTGTTGTCACATCTGGTCTCACGAACGCATCATTCAAGCTCCAGGAAAACAACGAAGTTACAGTTCCAGTTACTTATATCTTTGAAGGCCGACTTGCTTCAGGTACTAACGTAACCAACACTGCATACGCAGTTGGTCTCCAGGCTGTTAACTGGTCATCTACCGATGGTGGAACATCAGTTAGCTCTAGCTTCATGGCAGGTAAGACTGAGTGGAGGACTTCTACTGTACAGCTTCCTTAACGGGAATCTGGCGCGGGGAAACCTTACACAGGTTTGACCTAAGTCAAACAAAAACCACCCTCACGGGTGGTTTTTGTTTTGCTAATGATGCCCATTGCCAAGTGAGTTATTTGATAGATGTGGCACCATCGAGTCATTGGAGATTGTAATCACTAACATAAAAACACCCATATGTACGGGTGTTTTTATGTGTATAATTGATTCATGCACACACGTGGATTTATAAAACATGCTACCTTACTCGTCGTTTTACTCGGCTTTCTTGTCATATTCTTTTTCAAATTTGCTCAATTCTTTAAACCATCTGCTTTTGTCGACAAGGCATCAAACGCGGGTTCTTATAGTGATGGTGGTACCAATCCACTCCTAGATTTTCAAGGTGTCAATGATAGCTATACCAATGCGTACAACAATTCATCTACAGACATCTCAAGCGCAAATCGTTCACCATATGCTGGCAGAGTCTATCTCTCATCAGGCAATGCTAGTTATGCCTATCAGTCATATGAGGAGTATGTGACTATACGTAACTCTGGCGCACCTGTTACGGTCACCGGTTGGGTACTGGCCAATAGTAAAGGCGCTAGACCGATAGAAAATTCTGGAAACAATTATCTCTATCCAGTAAACGACTCTGCTGTCATCGGTCAAGGCACCGAATATCTTTCACCTGAAGGGGTTTACACAAATTCACCTATAGTTCTAAAGACAGGGGATTCGGCATACGTCATTACCGGTGGACCATTTATACAGTTTCGTATGCCTATCACCACCTCATTCCGTGAAAACATTTGCCTCGGATATATTGATGACGATTATCCGTGGTCTCCACAGGTTCGTCGAGACTGCCCGACACCTTCACAAGACCCATCTATCACGAGTGTGACACAGGAGTGTTATGACTACGTAAAAAATCTCAATCGCTGTGAGGACCCAGAGCGAGATGATAAAAACAATTTCGATTTACAGAGGACTCCATGTAAAGATTTTATTCGTGAGAGATTTACCTATCAGGGTTGTGTAGCAAAAAATTCAAACAAACCAGGCTTCACGACAAATCAGTGGCGTATTTTCCTAGGTAAAAAATCTCAGTTATGGCGAGATGAAAATGAGATTATCACACTCTATGACGCACAGGGTCGCATCGTCGATCAGGTGAAATACTAAAACAGTAAATTTAGGCGAGGTTAAACCTTGCCAGAGGAGGTTTTTTCATTTATCCACATGTTTGGGACAAGGTTCAACCTCACTCCAAAGAGGGTATTTTATTACTAGATACCCGTGATACTATTTTGACCATGGGAAGAAGTATCTCTTTTGCGCCAGAAGAGTATTACCATATTTATAATCGAGGAGTCGATAAACGGTGTATTTTTATGAGTCCTCAAGACAATGAAAGATTTCTTACTCTTTTGTATTTATGTAATTCTAACGAGCCTGTAAAGTTTCATAAACATCTCGATCGTGGCATGCCTCTGGTCGAGATGTTTTCTTTTAATCATGATGAACGATTGGTAGATATTGGTGCGTACTGTTTGATGCCAAATCATTTTCATATATTGGTACGTTCACGAGACAATGAAGGCATATCCGATTTTATGCAAAAAATACTTACTGCATATACTATGTATTTTAATAAAAAATACGAAAGAAGCGGTGCTCTTTTTAGTGGTTCGTTCAAAGCTAGACATGTAGACTCTGACCGTTATCTTCGACATTTATTTTCATACATTCACGCCAATCCATTTGGGCTCTTGTATCCTCTGAAACAGAATAAATTAGATATAGATATGCTTCGGGTGAAAGCGCACCTTAAGTGTTTTCCATTTTCGAGCTTTGCTGATTATGTAGGGAATAGCAATCGTCATCAAGCACCGATTTTAAACAAGGAGGCATTCCCTGATTATTTTTCAACTAATGTTGATATTGATGAGCATTTGAATGATTTCTTTGCGATGAAAGATTTGGCACCTGATACGTTGGGTCTTTCAGGTTAATTAGCATGATTCATACTTATATACATGTTTGGGACGAGGTTGAACCTTGTCTGGGTAGTATCTCAAAGAGTTTTGTCGTCCTATTTTTTATATTGGTACTTTTTTCTCCAGTGAGTGTTGTCTCGGCACAGGTGATTATGACAGAGATTATGTATGATCTCGAAGGGACTGATACTGGTAGGGAATGGATCGAGCTCTATAATACCGGCTCATCTGGTGTCGACCTCGCCGACTGGAAACTTTTTGAGGCAAATACCAACCACCGTCTCACTACACAGAATGCATCTGTCATACCATCACAGGGTTTCGCTATCATTGCTGATAATACGGCGAAGTTTTTAGTTGATAACCCAAGTTTTTCTGGTGTGCTTTTTGACAGTACTTTTTCACTCTCAAATGAAGGGGAGACACTCATACTTCGTGACGGTTCTGGTTCTGATATAGATTCGATAACGTATTTTTCTTCGATGGGTGCTATCGGTGATGGTAATTCTCTTCAAAAAAGTGGCTCTGAATGGGTGGCTGCTCTACCTACTGTAGGTAGTATTGGATTGATTAATTTATCTCAAAGTACTGATCCATCGACCACAACGGAAGATTCAAAAATATCGAGCAATAGCGGTGGTTCCCGTGGCTCATACGCAAGTCAATTTATAGCAAATGAATCAGCGGACAACGCACCATTAGAGGTGTCATCTGGTCGTGACAGACTAGGTTTTATTGGCACGCCGCTTTCATTTGAGGCTAGAGTAAAAAGTCCAAAGAATTTACAATCCATATACGTCTCTCATCAGTGGTCGATGGGTGATGGTACAAAAAAGAGTGGTCAATTTATATCTCATACTTATGTATATCCAGGGGAATATATTGTCATACTCAATAGTGAGCATGGTGGTGATAGGGCGGTATCAAAAGTTTTGGTTCGTATAGTATCACCTCAAGTATCTATTCGTGAGGTAAATAATGATTTTATAGAGATAGTAAATGATGGCAAGGATGAATTGAATCTAGGTAATTGGTCTGTTGAAACACAGGGTGGTCGATTTGTGATTCCTCAAGACACTATCGTTTTACCGAAAAAATCTATTCGATTACCATCTAACGTGACGAGAATAAAGCCAATAAATACAGTATCGCTCGTCAATCCATCTTTTACCGTATTGGCTCAACAATCAGTGTTGAATAATTCTTTAGGGGTTGATGCTGGTGGACTGATCGTATCAACTAATGGATTAACCGAAGACATGATTCGTGAGAATTTTGCTATAGCTATGACTTCGAGGCGTATGGAATCTGACGTAACAGAAGTACCTGTTGTTACATCAATAGAACCCACGATCGCAAGGGTTGAAAATAGTGAACCTTCATCGACGAGTACTCAGGTCGCAGGAGTAATATATACCGTAGGGCAAAATACAAAAGTGAGAGGTTTTTTTAGTAAACTTTTTGATTTTTTTAGGAGATGATATGTATAAGTTTTTTATATTAAATCTTGTTCATGTGGTTGTTGTGTTTATTGTTTTTTTGTTTTGTTTCATACCGAGTACGGTTTTTGCTGATATTTCTCAAACTGATATGTCTGCGACATCCACAGTCTATGGTTTTGGTGTGAGATATCAGACACTGGGCACAGACCTCAGTGGGATCATTACAGGAATAGATATTGCAAATATAATTAATGCAACGTATTACAATGAATTTATTACACCCATTCTAGAAGAGTGTTCGTCTTCGGAATACTCTGATTGTGTGGCTGTCACATCAAGTGATGAAAAAAGTGGCGTAGGTTTGACTGTGTCTAGTGGAATTGCTACTTATTCAACAAATGAATATACATTAAATCACTGTAAGTATTATCGCCTCGCACTTAATTTTCATAGTGTAGGTTGGGGTACAGGACAGTTGTGGTTTTTAGGGACTACCACTGATGCGTATCCTCATGGTTTGTATGCAAATGGTGAAAACATACTTTCCGATATATATTTTGTACTTCACGGTGTAGACAGATCAGATTATTCAGCAAACACACCAGAAAATCTATGCGTAGACCCAGTCATTATTGTGCCAGGACTACTTGGTTCGTTTGAGAAAAATGGAGTATTGCTAATGGATCCCATTCTACATGTGTATGATGACCTTCTTGCGACACTCGAAACTAATGGTTATGTGATAAATTCGACGCTTTTCACCTTTCCATACAACTGGCGTAATTCGAACATAAATACTGCCGTATTATTGAAACAGAAGATAGATGAAATAAAGAGAATTTGTAATTGCACAAAAGTGGACATGGTTGCTCATTCTATGGGAGGTCTCATCGCTAGGCAGTATATAGAGTCTGATGATTATCAAGACGATGTTGATCAGGTGATATTTCTCGCTACACCCCATCTCGGTTCACCAAAGGCCTACTTAGCTTGGGAGGGAGGAACTTTTCCGGTGCCAAGTATTGATGATTGGGTGATATTCAGAATTCTTTCTCAAGAAGGTAAACATTTTGGTTTTAAAAATGCTTTTGATTATATACAAAATCGTCCGATAACATCACTAAAAGAGCTTTTACCGATTTATGATTATAAAAAAATAGATGGCATTGATGAGGTCTATCCAAACAATTATCCGACGAATTCATTTCTTGAGAATCTAAATGTATACAAAAGTCGATTATCTAAGGTAGATTATTTAAACATAGTTAGTTTGTCTTTGCCTACAATAGGTTCAATTTCCGTCAAATCCGCTTCGAGTACCGATAGTACTTGGGCACACGGAGAACCTTTGGATCTTTCTCGTGGGTCAGCTCTGGGTATGTTTGACGGAGATGGTACTGTACCTATAATCAGTGCTTCATCTACTGGTAGTAATGTATATTTTAATTCGAGTCATATAAAAATTGTACGTGATGCCGAAGGTAATGTATTCAATCAATTGTCAGGTCGAAGTTTTACCACTCTTATAACAAATCTTGGATATATCGATGTTAAATTCCTATTTATTTTAGTTCGTTCACCTGTAAATATTTCAGTAATTGCTCCAGATGGCAAAAAAATCGGATATGACTCTGTGAGTGAAATAAACGAGATATCAGGGGCTTTTTATTCGGGAAACGATACGGAAAACGAATTCATTGTTATACCAAATCCACTCGATGGTGAATATAGGGTAGAGACCACAGGTACTGGAGATGGTGAGTATACAGTCGCTATTTCCAGTATTTCAGGAGACGGTGTGGTCGACACTGAGTATACAGGTACGACTTTAGTAGGGGATGTGTCAAAATTAGTCCTAAGCGTCGACATGTCTTCTCCGTCGCCGACTCTAGCTATCGCTCCAGAGCCTCCACCTGCTATAGCCGAAATACCAAGTGTGGTCATACCTACTCCTGTTGCTAGAAGTGGTGGTGGTAGTCGTAGGCCCACTCACCGGGGGGTGATGGCCATGGTCCCAGTCACTACAGTGAATAATTCCACTGCAGTAAATCCTGACACCTTCATGATTACGATGGATATCCCTGTAGAGAAGTTTATATCACTCATGACAAATTTACCGGTCGAAACCATCAACAGACCACCAAAGACACCGATTCGAAAACTGCAGAATACTATAGGTATAAGTCCGACACAAACAGCGTCTGTTATTGATGCGGTTGAGGTGGGTTCGTCGAAATCATGGTTAGTTGATAAGATTAAAGAAGGTTTTAAGAAACTATTTTATAGGTTTAAAAAATAATAATTTCATGAAAGTTATTAAATTCATCTCTATAGTCATTTTAGGTATACTATTTTCATATTTTACATTCAGGTTTTTTGGGTATTTGTATATTAAAGTTTTTAACCCGGTTGGTTCGTGGTTAGATTTTAGTGAATTGTATGGTCTACCCATTGCTTACTTATTTTTTGTTTTATTTCTCACACCTCTTTTTTTTCTAAGACCAAACAAATGGTTGTTTGTGATACTGAGCATCCCAGCCATCGCATTTGAAATAATATTTGACCCATTCCATATATACTTCCCATTCATCTTCGGCTTCATCGGTCTAGGCCTCGGACTACTCGCACGCCACATATATACGAGATATCAAATCAAATAAGTCAATAAACCTAGTATCATATATGGTACTATGTTTATTAGCTTGGGAGGCGGTGGTTTGATAGTGAGGGAGTAGAGAACTGGCTAGTTTTAGTATGAAGTATGTATATGTGCATAGTGTCATATATGATACTATGATAGTAATAGTATTTTTGGTAGTTAAATATAAATATATACATATATGAAACGAAAAGTATCAGATTTGTCAGAGAGGGAGGTGGCGACGACTCTCGACGCTCTCTATACAGCAGTGAGTTCACTCAAAGGTAGAGATGCGATGAAAGCATTTCTCCGTGACCTCCTCACACCGAGTGAGAGGGTGATGCTCGGTAGGCGTATCATCATCGCTCGCATGATTGTCGCAGGTGAATCATATGACTCGATAGGAGAGAGGTTACATGTAGGTCGCAATACTATAGGCAAAGTCCATAAATGGCTCCAAGACCAGATTCCAGGATTTGAGAACGCACTCAAGGGGCTGGAAAAGGAATTTTCAAATCGTCAGACGAAAAATAGTGCCTATGCATCTGTCACAAAGAAGTTAAAGAAGAAGTATCCACTTCATTTCCTTTTCTTTAGAAACTAATCTTTTTAGGAACTCTCATTAAAAAATCACTATGTTTGACAAAGAATTTTTCAAAATGGTATCAGAATTTGTGGTTATTGTTGGGGTAGGAATGCTCCTCATCTATACTTTTTCTGGTTATGTAGGTGACCAGACCGCTGTGCCTACTCAAGCTGTGGTGAAATAAGAAAATTGCCCCCGGGGTTTTTATTTGCCAAAAATTATGATTTCCGGTATAGTCTGTAACACAAAGGCCGGAGAAAGCTGGGCGCCCGAAAGGGCTTTAATCCTCGAAAGAGGTCCCTGCCGAGGTCGAACCTAGTACGTTTTTCGTATATAGGCTCTACTCCAAACTCCGCCCGAAAGGCGGACCTTTGTTTTTATTAGACTAGACCAAAGAAGTTATGCCAATCAATAGGCAGAAGAAAGCAGAAATAGTAGCGAGTCTCGAGACATATCTCAAGGACGCAAAGTCAGTTGTCTTCGTAAACTTCAAGGGATTGAAAGTGAATGACGCGAATAAACTCCGCCGTGCACTCGACAAGGAAAAGGTGGGCTATACCGTAGCAAAGAAGACACTCGTAAATCGAGTACTCGATGCTCGAGGCTTTACCGGTGAGAAACCAGCTCTCGATGGAGAAGTGGCTATCGCATACAGTGAGGATCTCCTCTCTGCTCCTCGTGGAATCAATACGTTTGCAGTTGCAAACAGGGGCATGATGTCAATCATAGGCGGTATACTCGAAGGTGAATATGCGGGTGCAGACAAAATTGTCTCATATGCGACTATTCCTCCGATGGATACCCTCCGTTCTCAGTTCCTCAATCTCATCAATTCACCGATACAGCGTTTTGCTATGGCGGTAAATGAGATAGCGAAGAAGAAGGCGTAATTAACAAAAATTAGTAAATACATATGGAAACTCCAGCAAAGTTCAAGTCAGTAGTAGAGGCTATAGAGCAGATGTCAGTCATCGACCTACACGAGCTCGTAAAGCATCTCGAAGAGAAATTTGGTGTATCAGCAGCAGCGGTCGCAGTAGCAGCTCCAGTAGCTGGTGCAGCAGCCGGCGGTGAAGAGAAATCTACATTCAATGTAGAACTCAAAGACGGTGGTGCTTCAAAAATCTCTGTTATTAAGGTAGTCAAGGAAGTCCTAGGTCTTGGTCTCAAGGAGGCAAAGGATCTAGTGGACGGCGCTCCTGCAATGCTCAAAGAGGGTATGAAGAAAGAGGATGCAGAGAAACTCAAGAAAGATATCGAAGCTGCAGGTGGAAAAGTTGAACTTAAGTAATACTTTTTAACCTTAATTTTTGCAAAAACCGCTCATATGAGCGGTTTTTCGCTTGCATGACAATAGATTGTCTGTTTTTTGTTAGGTGAAAAAATGGCTTCTAATATGTTTATTTTATCTTTTTACACGTGATATACTCGTATATATAGATACATCATCATTATGAAAACCCTCGCTACATTATTTGGTTCATCCGCACGAGTAAAAATACTCCGTCTTTTTCTTTTCAATAAAAATATGGCTTTTGATGTCGAATCTATTTCTCTACGATCGGCTGAGAGACCATCTGTGGTAAAGAAAATACTCGCAGAGCTCATAAAAATTGGTCTCGTGAGAAAGCGTATGTTTATAAAGACTGTAGTAAAAAAAATACGCGGTAAAAAAGTAGAAAAGAAAAAGAAAGTCTCTGGATGGGGTCTCGATGACACATTCAAATATCTCAGTTCACTTCAAAACCTTCTCATACAGATAGGACCATTGGAAGAGGGGGAGCTCATGAAGCGAATAAAAAAAGTAGGCAAGCTAAAATTTGTCGCAACATCAGGTATTTTTGTACAAAACTGGGAAGGAAGATTGGATCTAATAGTTGTTGGTGACAAATTGCGTCTCTCTATGATAGATAAGGCTATTCGATCTATGGAAACTGAGCTCGGTCATGAAATACGTTATTCTGCCTTTGAAACACGTGATTTTTCTTATCGATTTTCTATGCATGACAAGCTCATACGAGACGTACTAGATTTTCCACATCATGTACTAGTGGATAAGATGGGTATTTCATCATAAAACCTTTCTAAATTCCCATTAAATCAGGATTCTATTATCCACAACAGTTTAGAATAAGCTGTTTTTTAGTGTATAATTTACTATGTACAACAAAGGTCGTCATGGCTTTCGTACATTATAGGCTGTCGGTATAAGCGTCATCTTTAGACGCATAAACACAATAAACAATGGTATTGCAAACATGGGGCGGTACGATCACAGGTGCATTCCAAGGTATTTGGGCAGGCTTCATCGCTTTTGTTCCAAACTTGGTCGCTGCTATCGTCATTTTCATTATTGGTTGGATTGTCGCTGCTATCATCGGACGCATCGTCGCTCAGGTGGTTCGCGCAATCAAGGTAGACATGGCACTCGACCGTGCTGGATTTGGTAACGTCATGAAGAGAGCTGGTTTTGAGCTCAACTCAGGTGCGTTCCTCGGTGGATTGGTCAAGTGGTTTGTTATAGTGGCATTCCTCGTAGCGTCATTTGAGGTACTCGGCCTTTCACAGGTAAATGTATTTCTCCAGAATGTCGTATTGCTCTATCTCCCTCAGGTGATAGTCGCAGTTCTCATCCTTCTCGTCGCTGTCGTCATCGCTGATGCGATGCAGAAAGTTGTCGTGGGATCAGCTCGTGCAGCAAACGTAAAGTCTGCAAACTTCCTTGGTGCCGTGACGAAGTGGTCTATCTGGATTTTCGCTCTCCTTACTGCGCTCGTTCAGCTCGGTATTGCAGTCGGATTTATCCAGACTCTTTTCACCGGTGTTATCGTAGCTCTCGCTCTCGGATTTGGCCTATCTTTCGGTCTCGGTGGCCAGTCAGCTGCAGCTGAGTACATAGCGAAGATGAGACAGGAAATATCTAATCATCATCACAACTAGTTTCGACTCGTTGTCGGTTATGTGGAAAACACCCGCTTATGCGGGTGTTTTCTCTTGCGGTATACTGGGGTCTGTTATTAATTCAAAATTTATATAGACATGAACAATAGGAAAGACATAGGACTCCTCATCGCTCGTATTATAGTGGGTGGTATATTTATACTCACTGGTTGGATAAAAGTATCTGATATGGCAGGTACGGTCGCATATTTTGGTCAGCTTGGTTTTGCACCTTTCTTGGCATACATTGTTGGTTACGCTGAACTTTTGGGTGGTATTGCTCTCATCCTCGGTCTTTGGACATGTGTCATGTCTATTGTACTCGGTATTATAGTGATAGTTGCAGCTTATGCATCTCGTGGTGCAGGATTTCAGGGTGTCATGCCACCGGTCGCTGTACTCGCATCACTCATAATTCTCTCTACTTCATGTGGTGGTAAGTATTCTGTAAAGAAATGTGATTGCTGTAATGACGGTGTAAAGTCTGACGATACGACTCCAGCACCGATGGCGTAGTTGGTGGGAAAGTAGATATTTAAAAAGTCCTGTAAATAATTTGTTCACAGGACTTTTGTTTTGGTGTGACAAGGTTGAACCTTGTCTTGTTGTTTGGAATATCAAGATAAATAAAAAAGCCCGCGCAGGTTGTGCGGGGGCTTGAGAGTGGTCTTAGACGAGACCATAGACGTGTTTCATCACAAAGTCTCGTAGCTCAGTGACGGTCAATCCTTCGGCGACTTCTCTGTTGTCTTTCACGAAAGATTCGATGAAATCGACTTCCTCGGGAAGATACATGGATTCGCTATCGGATTTCCCTATGATTTTCTTGATCTCAGACACAGCGAATGCAAGAGATTTGTCACGGAATCTACCTCTCGCCATCCCGCAGATGGCGTTGAACGACATCATGTGGTTATCAGGTGAGAGTTCTCTGAACCATTCGTAGAAAGAGACCTTGAGGAAGTTTTTGTTTCGGGAGTTCTCTGAGAGATACAACCCTTCTTCGTTTGGACCAATCATGTTTGTTGAGAGTTGTCTCGGGGCATAGGCAGGGAAGTCCTGCTCATCCTCGATTTCAACCCTCAACAGAGCCCTTCTCAAGGTGCTTTACTTTTACTATTATACACCATTATATGAGCACATGTCAAGTATTGGGTGGCCTTGTTGAGCGGTCGCTCAACAAGGCCACAGACTGTCTCTTTTTAATAGGTAAAAAAGCTTGACTCTTTTTCCTCAGTGCGTATACTTGAGAACATTCTAATTATGTTTAAAAAACTACTCCAAAAGCGGACCAGATAAGGCCTTTATTGGCTCTTGTTTGGACACCGCTCCCTAGAGCGGTTTTTCATTTTTAGAAAGCTACTTTGACAACAGAATCCCGTCCGTAAACATATGGTCAGGTCGACCAGTCAAGAATACGAGGCGGTTCGATTTATTTGTTAGCTCAAATAAATTCGATAAATCTATCACATTGATATATGTGGTAGAGCAAGTAGGTAAAGAAAATTGTATCCAGAAGTTGTAAGCTTCTGGATCACAGAGCAATTAAAGTTTAAGTGGTTTTTAAATTTCCTAATAGGAAATTTAAGAGCATATGGTGGATGCCTAGGCTTCTGAGAAGCGATGAAGGACGCAGGGTAGCTGCGAAAAGTCTCGGGGAGGTGCTGACCAACCTTTGATCCGAGAATCTCCGAATGAGGAAACTCCGCCCGTAGCGATATGGGTGACACTGATTTAATTCAGTGAGCGTACCTGGGGAAGTAAAACATTTCAGTACCCAGAGGAAGAGAAAAAAATGTGCATGTATGTGCACGATATTTCGTGAGTAGCGGCGAGCGAAAGCGGAAGAGCCCAAACTCGATCTAAATCGTGGGGTATGTAGCAATACGTACAACACGATTTAGATCGGGGGTTGTAAGGTGGAAATGTCGTTATTTATAATGAGAAGAGTTACAAAACGTAGTGTTAGTTGAATCCGCTGGAAAGCGGAACCCTAGAGGGTGATGGTCCCGTAAACGAAAATACTATGTCTCTTTTGTTTCCATTCTTGAGTACCTCAGGACACGAATAGCCTGAGGGAATCCAGCAGTACTAACTGCTAAGGCTAAATATTCCAGAAGACCGATAGTGAACTAGTACCGTGAGGGAAAGGTGAAAAGCAGCCCGGAGAGGGCGATGAAATAGACCTGAAACCATATGCTTACAAGGAGTCGGAGCGGTAATTTATTACCGTCACGGCGTGCCTATTGAAGAATGAGCCAACGAGTTAATGCATGCTGCGAGACTAAGCCCTTTGTCGGGTGGAGTCATAGGGAAACCGAGTGTTAAAAGCGCGCCATAGTAGTACGCATTAGACCCGAAGCCAGGTGAGCTTGCCATGAGCAGGTTGAAGTTTGTCGAAAGACAGATGGAGGACCGAACGCTAGAGACGTGCAATACTCTGCGATGACTTGTGGTATGGAGTGAAAAGCTTATCGAACCTGGTAATAGCTGGTTCTCTCCGAAATATGTTTAGGCATAGCGTCGTATGTTCCCTCGAGGGGTAGAGCACTGGAAGATCTCGACAGGTCGAAAGATCGCGAGACCTATCAAACTCCGAATACTCGAGATTAAAAATACGGCAGTAAGTCCGTGGGGGCTAAGCTCCACAGGACAAAAGGGAAACAGCCCGAATCTCAACTTAAGGTCCCAAAATGTATGCTAAGTACAAGCGAGGTGGTGAATCTTCTCTGACGGTGAGGATGTTGGCTTAGAAGCAGCCATCATTTAAAGAAAGCGTAACAGCTCACTCACTTAGAGGATTTGCGCCGCAGATGATCGGGGTTAAAGCATACTACCGAAATTGAGGGCTTTATGTTTCTTCGGAAACATGGAGCGGTAGGAGAGTATTCCACTCTGCTGTGAAGGAGAAGGGGTGACCCACTCTGGAGCGTGTGGAAGTAAGAATGTTGGCACAAGTAACCACAATGTAGGTGAGATACCTACACGCCGAAAGACTAAGGTTTCCTTCGCAATGGACATCAGCGAAGGGTTAGTCGGGCCTAAGGGGATGGCGAACGCCGAACCCGATGGACACATGGTTAATATTCCATGACTGGCGTGCGGTGCGATGGGATGACGGAGAACAGTAGGAAATGCCCCTTATTGGATTGGGGTCTTTGGTCTCAGGGTGATTGCGAGGAAAATCCCGCAGTCTGTGTTTAATCACGAATCTAAGGACAGGAGGGAAGGCGTAGTTTACTACGCGGAACATTTCTGAGCGGGCTCTCAAGAAAAGTCTCTAAGCATAACCGTACGCTATCCGTACCGAAAACCGAAACAGGTGGTCGGCTCGAGAAGAGCAAGGCGAACGAGTGAAGGTCCTCCAAGGAACTCGGCAAAAGATCAGCCGTAACTTCGGAATAAGGCTTGCCCCTAGCAATAGGGGCCGCAGCTAAAGAATCTCTGGCGACTGTTTATCAAAAACACAGCTCCCTGCGAACTCGAAAGAGGATGTATAGGGGGTGACACTTGACCAATGCCAGAAGGTCAACTATCGGCGGTGCTATGTATTTATATGTAGTGCTGACTGATATAAGCCCTGGTGAATGTCGGCCGTAACTATAACGGTCCTAAGGTTCTGTACCTTTCCAAAAGAAGGGTACAGAAGGACTGGGACCGGAAATAGTTTGTGCGATAAATAAGTCCCTTAATAGATAATTACACAGATAGCTACCTGGCTTTGCAGTAATGCATTGTCAGTCCATACATGACTAACGAGAGACCAGCGTCATGCATCCTACCTTTCGAGGAGGATGGAGAGAGAGTCCAACTTTGAGGAATAGTTGAGCGCAATTCCTTGTCAGGTAAGTTCTGACGCGTTGAATAGTGTAACGTCTGGAGAACTGTCTCGGAGGACAGCTCGGTGAAAATACAATCCCGGTGAAGATGCCGGGTACCTGCAGTTAGACGAAAAGACCCTAGAAGCTTTACTACAGCTTGATATTGAGCATACGATTGTGATGCGTAGCATAGATGGGAGGATTTGAAGGGCGCTTTCGGGTTGCCTGGATCCGTCAGTGAAATACCATTCTTCATCGTTGTATGTTCTAACCCCGAGGGAAAAAACCGCGGGAGACAGTATCTGGTGGGTAGTTTTAGTGGGGCGCTATCCTCCTAAAAAGTAACGGAGGAGCCTATTAAGGTCAGCTAGCCGTGGATGGAAACCATGGCGATAGTGTATGGGCACAAGCTGGCTTAACTGTAAGACGTACATGTCGAGCAGATGCGAAAGCAGAGCTAAGTGAACCGACGGATCGCATTAGATGCGGCCGGAGATTATCGGACAAAAGCTACTCTAGGGATAACAGGCTCGTTCCGCCTAAGAGTTCATATCGACGGCGGAGTTCGGCACCTCGATGTCGGCTCGTCTTATCCTGGGGCTGGAGAAGGTCCCAAGGGTTTGGCTGTTCGCCAATTAAAAAGGCACGTGAGCTGGGTTCAGACCGTACGTTAGTTGAAAAGTGTAAAGTCGAAAGTTGAAAGCAAGAGAAATCTAGCTTATAGACTTTTAGACTTGTGACTTTTGACTCCCGTGCAGTCTGAACAATCAGGACTGTTAAAATTTTCGTTTATTAAATGATATAAAAAAAGGATGACCAATCCTTAACACGGCGGTCACCCATAGTAATATGGGATGACTTCGTTGACTTATTTCGGTAGAACCCGACCCCGCACAGGGAGGGCAATACCGAGGGAAGAGAAAAGACTTAGTAGTTACTCGGCCGAGATTACTCGGTATGAGTGTTTGCTTCGCTCCCTCACCCGTAGAGACTAAATGTCAACTTTCCACCGCAAGGGGGAAAAAGTTATAGTCCAATGCACGAAGTAATTCGTGGAAACATGCGTGAGACAGGTTGGTCTCCTATCTACTGCAGGCGTTGATTCTTGAGGGGATTTGACTCTAGTACGAGAGGACCGAGTTGAACGGACCGCTGGTCTATCTGCTGTACCGCCAGGTGCAACGCAGAGTAGCTATGTCCGGAATGGATAACCGCTGAAAGCATCTAAGCGGGAAACCAACCCCAAGATTAGGAATCGTTTGAGGGCCCTAGGAGACTACTAGGTTGATAGGCATTAGGTGTACGCGCAGTAATGCGTTGAGCCGAGATGTACTAATTACCCGATCTTATTAGGAAATTTAGGAATCACTGTTATCGAGAGATAACAGGCTTTGATTGCCATTTTTTCTTTACCTTTTTGTGATAGTAAAAGTAGCAGTCGAACTCTCTGTTCTGGTGATTTAACGCGGTGGAACCACCTTTTCCCATTCCGAACAGAGAAGTTAAACGCCGTAGTGCCGATGATAGTCCCTTCGGGGCGAAAGTAGGTAGTCGCCGGAACAGAGAGTTCGACACGAAAAACCCCACGTAAGTGGGGTTTTTCTTTTCCTTTCTACTTTGTCCGTTCTCCTTTATACTTCTCTATATATGTCTTGGTCTGGAAAAAGAAAATTTGGATATTTTGCTCTCTTTATCGTAGCCATCATACTCTTTGCTGGAGTACCGGTATTTTTTACTGTCTATAAACCAGCGACTTGTACTGATAATAAACAGAATCAAGGGGAGCGTGGTGTTGATTGTGGTGGTCCATGCAATCGACTATGTTCAGCAGATTTTTCTGAGCCTCGTGTGCTTTGGACATACTCATCACGTGTTGTACCAGGAGTCTACAATGCCATGGCTTATGGTGAGAATCCAAATCAATCAGTTGGAGCAGAAAATGTTTCGTACTCTATAAAACTTTATGACGCACAAGGCATACTCGTAGCCGAGAAAAAAGGTCGAGGCTCTATTCCTCCAGGAAGCAAGTTTGCTCTCTTTGAAGGTGGTATACAGACAGGACAGCGTATACCTACTAGAGCGACGCTGGAATTTACCTCACCCATAGATTGGGTACCAGCTCGTCCTTATACAAGTCTAAAAACAATATCTATAGACGTCATACCAGATGGTGCCGGTACACGAGCTGAAGCAAAGATAAAAAATGAATATGTCAGTACAATAATATCTGGAATCGATGCTTTTATAGTACTTTATGATAAAGATGGTAATCGTGTGGCTTTCTCAAAAACTCGTATAGAATCTATTACACCATCTGAATCACAGATACTGTACTTTACTTGGCCAGAGGCGGTTGCCTCTCGTGTGGTCAAGACCGAACTAATTTTTTCAGGCAGTATTCGTTAATCATGCCATTTTTCATTACTTCTCTCACAAGACGAGTGTCAAAACTCCATATAGATTGGATACTTGTCGTTTCCGCATCACTTCTCGTACTATTTGGCTTAGTGACGATGAACTCATTTACGGCTGACAATTCGTATTTTGACAGGCAAGTCATATGGTTTTTCATTGCACTTGGCGCTTTTTTCGGCGCTTCTTTTTTTGATTGGTCATTCCTTCGTCGAACCAACGTGCTCATCACTCTCTTTGTATTACTCATTGCACTTCTCGGGTCGCTTCTCATTCTCGCTAGCTCAGTAAAGGGAGCAAAGAGTTGGATAGATTTTGGATTTTTTTCGTTTCAACCGACCGATATTGCAAAATTGCTTTTAGTTCTTATTCTCGCAAAATATTTTTCTAGACGACATATCGAGATAGCAAATATTAGGCATATAATCGTCTCCGGCATTTATGCATTTATATTATTTGTACTCGTCGCATTACAGCCAGACTTTGGAGGAGCGATTATTATTGCTTTTGTATGGCTCGGTATGACACTCGTATCAGGTATATCGAAGAGACATATACTCGCTCTCATATTACTTAGTACGGTGGCGTTTGGAGTCCTCTGGGGGTATGGTTTCAAAGATTACCAGAAAGCACGTGTATTAAACTTTCTTCATCCTCTCGCAGATATACGTGGTAGTGGATACAATGCGTATCAGTCGACCATCGCAGTAGGGTCGGGTGAAATATTGGGTAAAGGTATTGGGTATGGAACACAATCAAAACTCAAATTTCTCCCAGAGTATGAAACTGATTTTGTATTTGCTGCATTTGCAGAGGAATGGGGATTTGTCGGGGTAGTATTTATGATGGGTATTTTTAGTGTGCTTATGTGGCGCATACTCAGTACAGCTAGAAACGGGGCAAGTAATTTTGAAATACTATACGCTCTCGGACTGGCCATACTTTTCATGAGTCATTTTGTCATAAATACGGGTATGAATATGGGTCTATTACCAGTGACTGGTATCAACTTGCCATTTGTCTCATATGGAGGTTCTCATCTCATTACTTCTTTCTTTGCTCTCGGTATACTAGCTTCGATGAGACGCTATGAACGACCACTCCATAAAGATGAGGCAGATAAAGAGTTTTTAGGTATTTAACCTTCGTAAACACTCAATGTTTTTTCTATCATTGATTCTATTGAGAATTTTTCCATAACAGATGCATGTAAGTTATTTGCCATCAATTCTCTTTTTTCTTTATTCTCAAACATAAAAGTAATCGCTCGTACGATTTCCTTTGTATTTTTTGGGTGAACGAGTATGCCAGATTGCATGTCTTCGATTATTTCTGGTACACCGCCGACAGAAGTGGCTATAACAGGTATTTCTGCTCTACCTGCTTCTAGTACGACATAACCGAGTGCCTCTGATAATGATGGCAATAGGAAACAGTCAAATACTTTCATAAACAGAGCTGCATCAGGTATATTGCCTGGCATATATACTCGATCCTTTAGATTTAGTTTTTCTATCAAGGTTTCAAGTTTTTTTCGTTCATCTCCTTCTGCCCATATAACATAAGCAATATCGAGTTCTTTGAGTTCGGCAAATGCTTGTATTGCGTAGGCAAGACCTTTGATGGGGTGTAGTTCAGCTACAGTACCTACTACAAAACTAGCAGAGAGAGATTTTTCTGGAAGCATATTTCTGGTGAGACTCTTGTCTAGTATTTCAATGTTTTCTACACCATTGTGTATTATGGTCATTTTATTTTTTGCGTATGGGAGCGAGAGACCTTGTTCGTATATAGCCTTAGATACCGCTATGATTCGATCAGAGAATGCACACACCATAAAGTAGGCAAATCTGATGAGAGTTTTTGAGAAAATACCCCTGTCTTCGTTCCAAGCCCAGCCGTGAGCAGTGAATACGATAAGTGGCACCCGCGCTAGTTTTCCGGCTAGAGCACCAAGCCCACCAATTTTAGAGCTGTTGAGATGGATAATATCTGGTTTTTGAGATTTAAATAGTCTGAAGAGACGAAAAAAAGCGAATATATCTTTGAATATGTTCACATCTCTAGCGAGGAATGGTATGACCACAGTCTGTATGTTTTCTGATTGTAGTTTTTCTACGAGTAGTCCGTTACCACCACAGGCTACCGTGACATCAAATATATTTTTTAGGTTTCGAGCGATGTCAAAGACATATCTCTGGGCACCACCAAAATTTGATTTAGTAATAACTATGAGGACTTTCTTTTTAGGGGATTCTGTAGTCATGAAAATCGCTTCTTATTATACCGTAAAAGGCTAAAATATGGCTTCTTTTCGAGCTTGTAACCGAATTGCTTTCGTGTATCATTGTAACTATTGATATGTCAGTACTCTCCCGAAAAACACCATTTCTGCTACTCGTGGGCGACCTCGTGGCTTTTGTATTAGCTCTCTGGTTTACGGTTTATTTACGCTACGCCGGGATGCCAAACACTCCGACGTTTGCTGATCATATCCCTTCTTTTTCGTACCTTTTTATTATATGGGTAGCAATATATTTTATAGCTGGTCTCTATGAGAGACATGCGGTCATACTGAGGAGTGCTTTACCTCAAATACTAGTACAAGCACAGCTTGTAAATATTATTATCGCGGCACTTTTTTTCTATTTTGTCCCAATCGTCGGTATTACACCTAGAACAAATCTTTTTCTCTATCTCATAATATCTCTCATGCTTGTTGTTACATGGAGATTGTTTATCTATCGCATGATAGTCCCTGAGAAAAAAGAAGAAGCAATCCTTATTGGTTCAGGTGTTGAGATGGATGAGCTTAAAAAGGAAGTCAATGGAAATCCTCACTACAAAATGAGTTTTGTTTCATCGGTCGATACTGAAAATCTAGAATCATCTGATTTTCAGTCAGACGTGGTCTCTAAAATATATCAGGACGACGTATCTATGGTGGTTATAGACCTAGATAATGAAAAAGTACAGGCGATATTGCCCCAGCTATACAATCTCTTGTTCTCACGAATTCGTTTCGTTGATATGCACAAAGTATATGAATATGTTTTTGATCGTGTCGCGCTATCATTACTATCACATAGTTGGTTTCTCGAAAATATTTCAGCATACCCAAAATATGTCTATGATGCAGCAAAACGCGTGATGGATATCGTAATCGCTCTTCCACTTGCAATCATCTCACTTGTTTTGTATCCGTTTGTTTATATTGCTATCAAAATAGATGATGGTGGACCAATATTTATTATTCAAGAGAGGGTAGGTAAGGATAATAAAATAATTCGCATACCAAAATTTCGTACCATGAAAACCTCTGACAAGGGAGTCTGGGTTGTAGAAAATGACAATCGTATCACTCGAGTCGGTTCTATTTTGAGAAAGTCACGTATTGATGAATTACCTCAGCTCTATTCGGTAGTGAAAGGGGATTTGTCTCTTGTCGGACCAAGACCTGATATTTATGACCTCGGAATGAAACTTTCAAAAGAAATTCCGTATTATACTGTGCGTAATATCATCAAACCGGGGCTTTCTGGTTGGGCTCAAACGAGGCAAAAATTACCACCTCAGTCACTAGAAGAAACGAAACTAAGACTCGCATATGATTTCTATTATATTAAACACCGTTCACTTCTCATTGATCTCAAGATTGCATTACAAACTATTGCGACACTTCTCTCTCGTGCAGGTAAATAATCTATGAAACACAATGTACTCATCACTGGTGCGGCTGGATATGTGGGGACCATGCTCGTCAGGAGATTTGCCATGCGTGAAGACGTGTCACTCGTCATCGGTCTCGATAAAGAGCCAAAACCAGAACTCTTAGATGGTATAAAAAATCTAGTTTGGATAGAAAAAAATACCGCTGATTCCTGGCAAGAAGAAGTAAAACAACTCTCACCAACTATCGTCATACATACTGCATGGCAGATACGAGAGATGTATGGCAAGGATGGTATTCAATGGCTTTGGAATGTGACTGGTTCAGAAAAAGTTTTTGATTTTGTTTTTTCAACACCGAGTATAAAACGTTTTGTACATTTTTCTACTGTAGCGTCTTATGGTGCATTTCCAGATAATACGATAGAACATCGCTTTACCGAAGAAGAGTCTTTTCGAAAGACTGATTATCTCTATGCCGAAGAGAAACGTATTGTCGAAGAGAAACTATTTGAGAAATACAGTCTCGCTAAGCAATCAGGTGATACCACACCCTTAGTTTCTATCATCAGACCAGCGGCAGTCACTGGTCCGAGAGGACGTTATATGAGAATAAGATTTGGTTTACAGGCAGCACTTTCTGGTCAACTCCGGGAAACATTTATACATCGATTGATTTCAGCTATGGTTTCTTTTGTGCCGGTGACAGCAAAGTGGTGCAGACAATTTATCCACGAAGATGATGTCGTCTCGATAGTAGAGATATTAGCCTTTGGTGAAGCAAAAGGTTCTGGATATGAAGTGTTTAATATATGTCCTCCAGGAGATGTTGTTCGTGGTCCAGATATGGCTATAGCGGTAGGAAAGAGACCGGTACGTATACATCCATATCTCATACGATTTGTATTCTTTATAATGTGGCATATATCACGAGGTAAGGTGCCGACATCTCGTGGTGGTTGGAAATCATATTCATATCCTATCGCTGTAGATGGCTCGAAAATTACTCGAATATATGGCTTTAAATATAGTTTTTCTTCGAAAGATGCTTTTGTAAAAAAAGAGGGTGAATATATGAAATTTATAAAATAGTAGAAAGATGAAGATAATCGTCACAGGTATAGCCGGAGCTATTGGTTCGCATGTCGCAGAGGCGTTGAAAGAAGCATCTCATGATGTCATAGGTATCGATGCGATAACTGATTATTATGATCCAGAGATAAAGGAGGCGAATATAGATGATTTGAATAATGTTGGTATCCCTGTTATTCGCAAAGATCTAGCGGTAGATGACATATCAAAAGATCTTGAAGGAGTGGAAGTTTTATATCATTTTGCTGCTCAGCCTGGAATATCTTTATCTACCTCTTTTGAAGATTATCTAAAAAATAATATTGTTGCGACACAAAAACTTCTCGAAGCAGTATCAAAACACCCCTCACTTAAATTATTGGTACATATTTCTACTTCATCTGTATATGGTGCTCACGCTGATTCTGATGAGACGTCTTTACCAAAACCTACTTCATTTTATGGTGTAACAAAGCTCGCTGGAGAACAGCTGGCTCTCGCATATGCTAGGGAAAAAGGCTTGCCGGTCACAGTACTCAGACTTTTTTCTGTATACGGTGAAAGAGAACGACCAGAAAAACTGTATTCAAAAGTTATTGAAAATATTTTACATGACAAACCCTTTACACTTTATGATGGTTCAGAAAAACACAGACGAAGTTATACATATGTTGGTGATGTGGTCAGAGCATGCCTCCTGGTCATCGACAAGATAGAACAGGTGAAAGGAGAAATATTTAATATTGGTAATGATATGACCATCACTACAGGAGAGGGTCTCGCTATTGTTGAGAAAATCACCGGTAAAAAAATTTTGATACAAAAAGTACCTAGTCGTGCAGGTGATCAGCTCGAGACAATGGCTAAAATCGATAAAGCGAGGAGGGTAATCGGATACAACCCTACTGTTTCACCAGAAGAAGGCCTCAGGCGTCAGGTAGAATGGCATAAAAAAAAGCTTCACAAATCACAAAATAAAAGCTAGGATAAGGCCCTATATAACCATTTACAGTAATGTTCAAGAAACGCATTTCAGCCCTTATTCTCCTCATCCTAGCCGGCTCCATCGCTTATTTTAGCTACAACCGTGTAGACGAGACGTCTCGTTTCCCGTACAAGCTCGGGCTAGATTTATCTGGTGGAACACATTTGGTCTATGAGGCTGATACATCAGAATTACCTGAAGCAGAAATTGCAGGTGCAATGTCATCACTTTCTGAAGTGGTAGAGCGCCGTGTAAACCTTTTTGGTGTATCTGAACCTCTAGTTCAGGTAGAAGAGGGCGGAACTGTCGGTAAAAAAGAACATAGACTCATTGTCGAGTTGCCCGGAGTGACTGATATACAGGAAGCAGTCAATCTTATCGGCAAGACACCGACACTAGAATTCCGTCTAGTAAAAGCTGGGGCGGATGCTATGTCTGAAGAGCAAAAGAAAACCGCTACGTACGATGATATTTTTGCACCGGCAGAACTCACTGGTCGTTATCTTAAACATGCTCAAATAGAATTCAATCAGACGACTTTTGAACCATATGTAGCTATACAATTTAATGATGAAGGAGCAAAACTTTTTGGAAAGATCACAAAGGAAAATGTCGGAAAAATAGTGGCGATATTCCTAGATGGTGAACCTATCTCGACACCTGTGGTACAGCAGGAAATTACTTCTGGTAATGCACAGATTACAGGTGACTTTACTGTAGAGGAGGCTCGTACACTGGTACGTGATCTAAATTTTGGCGCATTACCACTTCCAATTACTCTCATATCTACACAGACTATCGGTGCCTCTTTGGGTAAAGGAGCACTCGATGCATCACTATATGCTGGTCTCTGGGCATTCATCATCGTCGGACTGTTCCTCATACTTTGGTACAGAATACCTGGTCTCATATCAGTCATCGCTCTCGTAATATATACCGCTATCAACCTTGCATTATTTAAACTCATACCAGTGACACTTACTTCGGCTGGTATCGCGGGGTTTGTTCTCTCTATTGGTATGGCTGTCGACGCCAACATTCTCATTTTCGAGAGAATGAAAGAGGAGTTGAAACGAGGTAGGGAATTGCCGGAGGCAATCAAGGAGGGATTCCATCGCGCATGGCTCTCTATTCGTGATTCAAACTCTTCTTCTATCATCACCGCAGTCATTCTCTACTACTTTGCTTCGACACCGGTAGTAAAGGGTTTTGCGCTCGTATTTCTCCTAGGCGTACTCTCATCTATGTTCTCTGCTATCACCGCTTCTCGCACACTCCTACTAGCGGTCGGTGCTAGGGGTGAGGGCAAGATATCAAAATTTCTATTCAATTCAGGATTCTTTAATTAATCAAATACCATGTTTATCGTACGAAACAGAAAATTCTTCTATTCTTTCTCAGCTCTTCTCGTCATAGCTTCTGTGACGGCGCTTTCTATTTGGGGACTCTCACCTGGTATTGATTTCAAAGGTGGTTCTATTATCGAAGTAGAATATACAGAGCGTCCTACTGTGGAAGCAGTCAACACTGCACTATCTGGCCTACCTCTCGGTAGCTACTCAGTGCGTGAGACAGGAGAGAGGGGTTATATAATCCGTACAGACGAGCTTTCACCAGAGATACATAGTGTTGTAATGACGGCACTCTCAGATAGTGGTAAGGTATCTCTCACAGAAAAGCGTTTCAATTCTATCGGTCCAGTACTCGGCAAGGAGGCAATAGAGAAATCATGGATGTCTATCTCTCTAGTTCTTTTGGCTATTATTCTGTTTATTACGTTCGCATTCCGAAAAGTTTCTCGTCCTGTCTCGTCTTGGAAATATGGTCTCATCGCTATCGTGGCTCTCGGTCATGATGTGCTCATACCAACTGGAGTTTTTGCAGTACTAGGACACTATGCTGGGTTTGAAATCGACACCTTATTTGTCACAGCACTTCTCGTAGTACTCGGATTCTCGATACATGACACCATAGTTGTTTTTGACCGTGTGCGTGAAAATCTACGTCGCAATACTGAGTATCATGAAAAGAAACAGTTTGACACAATCGTCGGTGAATCGATCAATCAAACATTTGTTCGTTCGATAAACACTTCACTCACTACTCTTATCGCTATCGCCGTACTCTATACTTTTGGTCCTGATGCGACAAAACATTTCTCTCTCACACTTCTCATCGGTATTATTGCTGGTACATACTCATCTATATTTATCGGATCACCACTTCTCGTCACCTGGCAGAAATGGCAGGATAAGAGAAATAAGTAAATAAAAAAACCGAGGTCACAACCTCGGTTTTTTTATTTGTATTAATACATCTTGTTTTATCGTTCCTCTAGGAGTAGTCTGTAGAACATGAAGAAAGCGACCTTTCTCCTAGTATTTGGACTCATCCTCGTACCAGCAACTGCTTCTGCCTCATGGTGGAACCCTCTGACGTGGAAAGTATTTCATCAAAATGATGTCGTATCTGAAGATGTGGAAGAAATAGCATCTACGACTGAAAAAACATTTGCATTACCAACCACAGATGATCTCTATCGTCGCATCGCTGAGCTAGAAGCAAAGCTAGAGGAAGCTCGTGTTTCTCTACAGAAACAAGCTATCATTGCGTCTGTCACAAAAAAAGCAGCACCAGTGGTGGCGCAGTCGTCTCCTGTATCTAGTGGTCTCTCTGATGATACGGTGAGTGAAAAAGTAAAACCAGCTATAGTGCTCGTCGAGACATCTGTCGGTTCAGCTTCTGGGGTGGTAATTGATTCTCGTGGATATGTCGTGACCAACGCACATATAATACTCGAGCCAAATACTGGTGTCAGTATCAATAGGATACTAGATGATGTGACTGTATTTCTCTCAGGTAAAAAATATACCGCGATCGTGATTGGTGTCGATGAGTCTTCGGATATAGCAATAGTAAAGATGACAAAATCTACTACCTATCCATATATAAAACCAAACTACGATGCGGGACTCTCTGTGGGTCAAAAAGCTTATGTTTTTAGTATGCCGGTAGGGAGTGTCACTATTGGGTACGGCACAGTCTCTGGTGTGGTAACAAAAAAGAGTGATACATCTATAGAAATAAATACTGACAAGAAACCGTTTGATACAGGTGGTGCCATGGTGAATGACGCAGGAGGATTTATCGGTGTAGCACACAATTCATCATGCAAGGTTTTAGAGGAAGGAAAAACTTGTCTCAAATATACCGTGACTACTGATGTGCTCAAGTCACGAATATCAAAACTCATGCTCGGCATGCAACTTTTTAAAAACAAAAAACAGACGAAGGAAGAGAGATTGGTTGGTGGAGCGTTGCTTGGTATGTATAACAATATCAAAGGTAGTCAGGCTATAGATTTTGGTATCGCTATTGCTACAGGTAAAAACTCTTTTGATGATTTCAATACCAAGTTAGGTAAAGATGTAGATGGTCATATCACTAGACTCTATCTAGCGAAACTAGTTTCAGTTGCAGATGCATTACACAAAGCATCAGATGTATTGAAAGATCAGTCATATAATCTCCGTACATTTCTCATAAATGAAAATCTCACAGTATCTGCTCTCACTGATTATCAGCAAAGTATTATCAAAGGTATACAGGTAGAGAATGAAGCAAAACTCAAGGAGTACACGGCAAAAGTTTCTTTCTGGTCCGCTCAGAAAAATGAGTATGATGGTCATCTCACAAACTGGGCTGATGTCAGTCAAAACTATCTTCTCGAAGAGGGAGCTTTTGTCGAGTCAGCTGCGAAATATATACTGACCGAACGCGAGCGTATTCTCAATACATTCTCAGGCGAAAACGTGGATGTGTTTTAGTTTTTATCCATGAAGATATCGATTCTAACTACAATTTATAACGATATAGATACTGTCGATGAGTTTATTACTGCTGTTAAAAACCAGATTATTCCTAGTGGTCACAGCGTTCAATTTATTATCTGTGATGATGGGTCAACAGATGGTACTGAGAGGATTATAGCTAATGTAAATGGATATAAAAAAAGTTCGCTTAGTGTTCGTACGGTAAGGAATGAAAATAACAGAGGTATTTTCCCATCAATTAATCATCTCTATGATCTTTCGGATGGGGAAATTATTGTATTCACAGATGCCGACGCTATATCACTAGATCAGTATTGGTTGAGTAAGTTGACTGATCCTATAATCAATAACCAACAAACTGTTGTACAGGGAAATTTTTGGAGACAGTATAACCAGACTGGTTTTATTGTAAAACAACATGAACTATGGCGTCGTTCTGCTTTCTTGAAACGTTATTTGGAATTAGATGGTACGTTAAAAACAATCAACACGAGAAACCTTGCAGTAAAAAGAGATGTTCTTGTTCAAATCCATAATAAATTTTCATATATCTTAAATCCAAATATAAAATATGGTGCAGATGTTGAACTCGGTCTTAGAATACATGGATTAGGATTCAAAATAATTTTGAATGAAAGCGCTGTAGTTTGCCATAGTGACCCAGTATCTTTTTTACAGATAATTAAACAGAAAGCACGACATGGATACAATGATGGAAAAATCGGTATATCTTACTCTAAGAGTTTTTACCATGCGGTCTGGTATCCATTTATACACGACAATGTCTCTGTCTTTTTCTCGTTACCTTGCATGCTTATTTTTAGGTTCGTCAATTTATTGGGTATTGTGATTTATAAGTTGAGTAAAAAATAGAACTTGGCCTTGTACCATGTTTTGGTTGAGCCATTTTAGGGGATTTTGAGAGGGGGGTGATGGGAATCGTGGGGAAGGGCGGAAAACGCTTGACGAGGCTCAACTGATGCGTATAATAGCCATTACCCTCATTTACAGCTTAGTTGAGATATAGGAGGTGCCTAAAAGCATCTTTTTCATTTCTCTAGGTCTAGAAAATAGGGCCAAGACCTTTGACAAAGAAATAATCAATCCTGTGCAGAAGTAGTCTGTGCAGGTTGAGAACATTCAGTAATACAATCTGGTCATGGAGAGTAATCTCTATGAAAAGCATGTATCTGTATGTGCAAGTAATACGACAATTTGAGTTAAGTTTCATAGCATCGAATCGTTCAGATTCAGTTCGACGATGCTCAGTATAGGATTGTGGATTTTCCGCTAGCACGGAGAATCCCGGACAAAGTAGGTTACATACCGTGATCTATTTTGTCCCGTTCGGTTTGCGAAAGTCTTTCGGGATTTTCGCGAGCTTTACAATAAGAGTTTGATCCTAGCTCAGGATGAACGCTGGCGGCGTGGATAAGGCATGCAAGTCAAGGGGGCCCGCAAGGGCAACCGGCAGACGAGGTAGTAATAAGTAGGTACGAACCCAAAAGTCTTGAATAGCTCGGCGAAAGCCGAGGTAATACAAGATGGTCTCTAAGGAGTAAAGATTTATCGCTTTTGGATCGGCCTGCTCGGTATCAGCTAGTTGGTAAGGTAATGGCTTACCAAGGCAATGACGCCTAGGGGACCTGAGAGGGTGACCCCCACCGATGGGACTGAGACACGGCCCATACACCTACGGGTGGCTGCAGTCGAGAATCTTCCGCAATGGACGAAAGTCTGACGGAGCGACGCCGCGTGATGGAAGAAGTCCTTCGGGACGTAAACATCTTTTATAGGGGACGAAGTTTATTGACGGTACCCTAAGAATAAGAGGTTGCTAAACTCGTGCCAGCAGCAGCGGTAATACGAGTGCCTCGAGCGTTATCCGGAATTATTGGGCGTAAAGGGTGCGTAGGTGGTCATATTAGTCTCCTGTTAAATTCTTCGGCTCAACCGGGGGCATGCGGGGGAAACGGTATGACTAGAGGATGCGAGGGGTTTCTGGAACTCTAGGTGTAGCGGTGAAATGCGTTGATATCTAGGGGAACACCAAAAGCGAAGGCAAGAAACTGGAGCATTCCTGACACTGAGGCACGAAAGCGTGGGTAGCGAACGGGATTAGATACCCCGGTAGTCCACGCCCTAAACGATGATCACTAGCTATTCGGAGTATCGACCCTCTGAGTGGCGTAGCTAACGCGTTAAGTGATCCGCCTGGGTAGTACGGCCGCAAGGCTAAAACTCAAAGGAATAGACGGGGACTTGCACAAGCGGAGGATCATGTGGTTCAATTCGACGGTAAACGAAGAACCTTACCAGGGTTAGAAATCTAGTTGAAGACGAGCAGAAACGTTCGTCGCCGCAAGGCAATTAGACAGGTGCTGCATGGTCGTCGTCAGTTCGTGGTTTGAATTGTTCCCTTCAGTGGGGTAACGAACGCAACCCTCGTTGCCTGTTACAAGTGTCAGGCGAGACTGCCCAGCTCTAAGCGCACAAATCGAAAGATTTGCGAATTTGGAGCTGGGAGGAAGGTGAGGATGACGCCAGATCAGCATGGCCCTTTGATACCCTGGGCTACACACGTGATACAATGGCGCGTACAACGCGATGCGACGGCGAGAGCCTGAGCCAATCGTTAGAAAGCGCGCCCTAGTTCGGATAGGAGTCTGCAACTCGACTCCTTGAAGTTGGATTCGCTAGTAATCTCGGGTCAGCTATACCGAGGTGAATACGTTCTCAAGTCTTGTACTCACCGCCCGTCAACTCAAGGGAGTTGGGAGTACCCGAAGTCTGCCCTCGTGGCGGCCTAAGGTAAGCTCAATGACAGGGAGTAAGTCGTAACAAGGCACGGGTAGCGGAAGCTGCTCGTGGATTATTTCAAGTGAAAAACGGAACTATGGGCTTCGGTCCACAGTCCTTATGGAGTCGATCGTTCTTCGGAACGGGTTTGCGAGATACCTAGAACTCGATGGAAGTCAGGGAAGACTGACACCAGAACGGGACAGAATAGAATACGGTATATATACGAGGCCTTCAGATTGGCCAAGAAAAAACCGCTCAATAGAGCGGTTTTTTCTATTTCTGGGCAAGGTTTAACCTTGCCCAGAAGGGTGTGTTATTGACAAAATGTTTATATAATGATATTATTAATAGTAGAAAGGTTGCACAATGAAAACATCACCCCAACATCTGTTTTATCAGGAATTCGAGGCTGAAAAGGTCTTGAAGAGAAAGCAAATGTTTCTGTTAGGTCCAGGGAAAATCATCATCGCAATAGTGATGCTGGTGATCCTTGTTACTGTTTCTGCGCCACTCACAAAGAAGGCGTGGAATTCATTCGAAGGGTACATGAGTTTGCCAACCCTTACATTCAATCCAAATGATCAGGTGGTAAAAGTGACTGAAGCTGACGGCACCATCCTCACGATGGATTCCGGAAGTAACTTTTATCAGAGGGTTTCAGAAATCAAAAAAAAAGGTCGGTATGATCGTGATTATACTGGCCGTCTCGATGGTAGACCCTAAACAAAAAGCTTCACCAAAGGTGCCCTAAATTGGGCACCTTTTCTTTTTAATTAAAAAGTGTAGAGTGGATTTAGAACCATAGATACCTCATGCACCCAAACCATATACTTCCAGGTCATCGTCAGCGTCCCGTGCCATTGCCGGAAACTCGCAATAATAAACTTTTGATCCTTCCGGGTATCACATTGTTGATTCTCATGTGTTGGATTGCTTATCGTATTTTGGCTGAGGCCGGAGTCTTTATCTAAAAACCCTTCAAGGGTTTTTTTATTGCCGAAAACAATCTTTTTTGTTATATTGCACGAGCATAAGACATGCACATGTATCAGGTGGCATGGGAAGAATTATCCTCCTAAAACCAGCTAGTATGTGTTCATAGACAATATGCGCGCATAGCTCAGTTGGTAGAGCACATCACTGATACTGATGGGGTCCTAGGTTCAAATCCTAGTGCGCGCACAAAAAGAACCGCCTTTCGGCGGTTTTCTTTTTGTGTGAGCAAGCGATGCTGGGATGCGTCGCGTATAGGATTTGAAGCCCGATTGAGCACACATTCTGATGTGTCCAATCGGGGTACTGGTCCTGTAAGGACCAAAACTCCTAACTCCGTGACCACACTATTTACAATAGGACAATATTTACTGTTCATTTGTTATAATAAAAACCTAATCATTTATATAGTTATGAATAATCCATTAAGTCTAAAGGACGCATTTTACTCAGCATGGGCTACGTTCAAGAAGCATGCGGGCGTATTTGTCACAGTGACATTCGTCTTTCTTATACTCGGAGTCGTTCTCGGTAGTGTAGATAAAAATCATCAGTATGGTGCTGTGGCTGGTATCGCCAATATATTAATATCATTTTTTGCCGCATACGTTATGATACGATTTTCACTCGTAGCGATAAGGGGTGGAGTACCGCAGTGGAGAGAGATATTCAATGTCACTTGGGGAGAGTTTGGTTGGTATATTTTTGCCTCTATCCTCGTGAGTCTCATGCAGGGTATTGGAATCGTGCTTTTAATCATTCCCGGTCTCATCCTCCTCGCACGTCTCGCTCTTTTTAGCTTTGCACTAATAGACGAAGATCTCTTACCGATCGATTCTATAAAGAGGAGCTGGGAACTCACGAAGGGTCGTTTTTGGCAGATGTTTTTTGCTGGTGTCATCATCATCGCACTAAATATCGTGGGTGCAATGCTTTTTGGTATAGGAGTACTCGTTTCGTCACCACTGTCATTTATTTTCTCTGCCTATATTTATGAAAAATTACGCAATGCGTCAGTACCGATTGTGATAGAGAAAACTGTTTAGCCTTCATAGATTCAAATAAAACCATCTCGAATGAGATGGTTTTATTATTTGACCACAAGTATTTCTTCATAAAAATAATGTGATGCTGTATGATGATGTCTCCCCGAGAGAGGGGATTTTCATTTATATAAAACATTCACACAATGACCACAAAGAAGACAAAAATAGTATGTACCGTAGGTCCGGCCACAGAGAAACAAGAATCACTCGAAAAGCTTCTCAAGGCTGGTATGAATGTTATGCGTCTAAATTTTTCTCATGGAGATTTTGCTGAACATCAGGCACGTATCACAAATCTAAAGAAAGCTGTCGCATCTACCGGTATCGGCGTAGCGGTACTCCAAGACCTGGCTGGTCCAAAGATTCGTATTGGTAATTTCAAGACCGAGTCGGTCACTTTAGTAGAGGGTAAAAAATTTACAATCACCACAGAAGATATTATCGGTGATGAAAATCGTGTTTCTATCAACTATCCGTTGTTTCCAAAAGAGGTAAGGAAGGGTCATATTGTATTTATTCATGACGGTAAGAAAAAACTCGAAGTACTAGAAGTAAAAGGGAAGAGTGTTATCTGCAAGGTCGTAGTCGGTGGTGACATAAAAGGACGTCGAGGAGTAAATCTCCCTGATAGTGATCTCTCGGTAGCAGCTCTTACCGAAAAAGATAAAAAAGATATTGAATTTGGTATCAAAAACAAGGTAGATTTTTTTGCACTCTCATTTGTCCGAAATGCTTCTGATATCACAGAGCTCCGTAATATTCTTAATACAAAGAAATCAAAAGCAAAAATTATCGCAAAGATAGAGACGCCTCAAGCCATTCGAAACATAGACGAGATACTTACTCTCGCTGATGGTCTGATGGTAGCTCGTGGTGATCTGGCTATCGAGATACCGGCAGAACAAGTTCCAAAAGCTCAGAAAATGCTCATCAGGAAATGTAATGAGGTAGCAAAACCTGTTATTACAGCCACTCAGATGCTCGAGTCGATGATACAGGCACCCGTACCGACTCGTGCGGAAGTATCAGACGTAGCAAATGCAATTATGGATGGTACTGATGCCGTCATGTTATCTGAAGAGACTACTCTCGGTGCTTTTCCTATAAAAGCAGTAGAAGTCATGTCGAAAGTCGCTCTAGAAACAGAGATGTGTATGACAGAACAGCTCCTCACTACTGACAAGAGTCGTGTGTATACTTCTGTAGAATCAGTCACCGCTTCGGCTGTAAAAAATGCTGATAGGGTGGGAGCACGTTTTTTGGTTTCGTTTACAAATTCAGGACAGAGTGCTCGTTCGATATCTCGACACAAGCCAGCTCAACCGATAGTTGTTTTTACTCCAAATGAAATTACATATCGACAGTCTTTTTTGACATGGGGAGCCATGCCGGTCATGGCAAAACGTACTGCTGATTTTAATGAAGTGGCACAAATAGTGAGAGACCACTTCCTCAAATCAAAACTCGCGAAAAAAGGAGACAAGGTAGTCATGGCTTCAACATTACCATTTGGAAAGGGGACTGAGACAAATATGATATTAGTCGAGACACTTTAAAAAGTGTGTTCTCAGGTGGACGAGGTCGAACCTTGTCCAAAAAATGCGGTAAAATACGGCTCTATTGAGCTGTTTTTTGTTCTAACATATATATTGACAAATGTATAATGTTATGATAGTATAGGATAAGAGATAGCTATAGGATTAGATATACTTTCTTTTCCTGGATGGCCTATATTGGCCGCTATTCTATTGTTCCATTGAAAAATAAAAACCAACAGTCAGGTCCATGTGTTGAATACGGCGTGGTCTCTTCGATCGGTGCCAATGGTGTCGGCCGAATCAAGAGTCATGATCACAACGACGAGGTCATATTCTCAGTCCGTGGTGCATGCCATGCAATCGTGAAAAATGGCAGACCCCGCTTTGAGAGTTTGTTTGGGAAAGGTGCTCACGCCCCTTCTGTAGGTCTCGAAGTCGCCTTCATCGCCGGTTATGCCAAACCTGGTGATAGTAATGCGATTGCTGAGGTTTGGTCATCGAAAGTCAGCTGGGAGAAGGCTCGTGCGGAAGCACGTGGTCCTGAACTCAAGATGGAGGCATCTCACGTGATTCGTGACCACTCGGAAAAATGGAAAGCACGTGGCAAGACCGGCAGGGGTGTTTCCAAGGTCGTGCAGTTTCCTAAGGAGGAAATTGACACTGAGGAAAAAAAAGTTGCTGTCAATTGATATGTGCTATGAATAAAGACATATCAAAAGAAAAAGGTGCGGTTTGGGATCCTGCTACTGCAGGCCCCCCGACTAAACCGATGGTGGCAAAGATGCCCGAGCTAAGATTGCCGAGACGTTTTCCGCCTCCGCATGAAGTACTCGATAAAGTCGTGCCCCAACCAGTCAAGCTCGATGCTCCGTCCATAGGAATGGGAAAAGCTTGGTAGGTCCAGAAGAGCCTAGAATCTTCTCAAGGCGTCTCCTTCCGGAGCGCCTTTTGTTTTGTATTGACTTTATATGTTAAATATGTTATTCTAATGCTTAGAAACTTATTATCAGAGCCCTTTAAAAAGAAGCTATTTTGGTCTTCGCAGTTTCTGGCTATAGAGAAATGGAGGATAAAAAGTGAATATTGTTACTCATATCCAACCACATGGCGATGAGCTGTGTGCAATTGCCCTTATCAAGGCATTTGGTGGTTTTGAGCAGAAAGCTGCCAAGATCATCACAGTCGGTTCGGACGAAGAGGCCAAGCTCCACATGCACGAAGATAACATTATCGTAGGCATTGGGGGTGGTCGCTTCGACGAACATGGGAAAAACAATCAAGAGTGTGCAGCTACACTTGTCGCGAGGCAGCTCAGGGTGGACGAACTCAAGTTTTTCCGCTTGCTCGAAGAAGTCCGTCAATGTGATCTCACAGCGAAATCACGTGGACAGCAGTTGCCGGAAGTCATCAAGGCCCTCTACGATCACAAGAATGAAAATGATGTGATCACCTGGGCCCTCCGTGGTTACGGTGCACTCATCAAAGTTATCGATGATGGTACGCTCGATCATGAACATAATACAGAAATTGTCGAGGAGGCGTCGATCGCAGTTCTCGAAAGGTACAAAGACCGTAACCAGCATGCTGTGAAGCAGGCATGGAAACGGTGTGAGGCGATTGTAAATAATCGTCGAGGTGCCCTGACTGAGATTTCTGTCATTACCGATCTCATCGCTCGTGACGGAATCGATGGTGAAGCACTGAAGTGGGCCTCAGACGGTATCGAAGCGCTGTTTCTACAGCAACTCGATTTTCAGGAGGCACTCCTCACTATCGAGAAGCGGGGTAGACGGTTTGAAGCACCGCTATTTCAGCGAGGCTCTGATGGTCTGCCACGTATATCAAAAACCCTTCGTTGCGTCGGTGTGTTTGGTGAGAATCGTGCTTTTTCTCGAGCCTTCCGGTTTCGTGATCAATACGATATCCTCGTCCTGCGCAATCCATCTGGACATGTCCAAGTGTTTTCGAACGCAAAGACTGTTCCCGAAGGATCGATGCAAATCTGTTTTCAAGCTCTGGCATACGCCGAGGCGAGAAAACGTGGGTCTCTGGCCGATGCGAGTGAATTCGTCGGCTTAGACCGCACGAGTTACTGGTATATCCATGCATCAGCAGTCATCCTGAATGGCTCAAAAAGTCATACAGGCATCGAAGCTACCCGGCTCACAGACAAGGAGCTTATGAACATCGTCTCGAGCTCGTTCGATCGTAATTTGGCTGAGAGGTGGCTCAAGAGACAGGCGTATCGTACCGTCATCACTGACGGCACACTGCACAACGGTCTCTCTCTGGATAATGTAAAAGTTACTGCCTGATATTCAGGCGAGCAAGGGCGCGTAGTCAGCAATGACTCGCGCCTTTTTTATTTTCCACAAATGATTAGTACGACAGGGCCGGTAAATATTGTGCCGAGTTTAACAGCTCTGATAAGTCCTGCGAGGGAGAGAGCACCATTTGGCGTCACTTCAAATCCTGCGTGGATACCAATGAGTGAACGAGCGTGTTCTATCTCTTCATTTGTCACGATAAAAGCATCACCTTGTGACTCCTGTATGAGTTTTGATATTTTGGTACGACGGTGAGCTACCTTGTCTACTATGGCACTAGCTTCACTCGTTTCTCTATTTTTGATTCTTGATTTTTCTTCAAATTCGTTGGCAATAGGGTGACATGAGGTAGTTTGTATAGCAAACAGACGGACCATCCTACCTTTTTGTTTGAAATACTCACCTAATCCTTGGAGAGTAGTGCCTGATGATGTGCCCACGAATACAGCCTCGAGGTTTTTGATATCGAGAAGTTCTTCTGCGAGTTCGTAGTATCCGACGAGTGCTTCGTCATCGGTCGATTGGCGCAATGATATGACATTCGAAAGACGTGTTATCTCGAGGAGTCTCTGGAGAGGGCGTTCAGATGATTCTAGAGAAACTCCATCAGATAGTTCTGCTTCTATGAGAGAGATTTTTTCTCGATCGGCATTTTTACCTACAAATATATCGAGTGAGATATGAGTATCTTTTTTATTGAGTTGTTTTGTATGACGAGCTGCTGCGAGGGCTGCATTGCCTGAGCTCGAGAGAGCAAAACGGTTTCGTCCCATATCAATATAGTGATTTATCATGCGGGGGATAGAACGACCCTTGTGTGAGCCATATGGATGCATATCCTCACGCTTGAGGTAGATACTCGGTACACCGACAGTCTCAGCGAGTTTTTGATTGTCTGATTGGGGGGTAACCATGGTTTGTATACTATCTTTTTTCGGGTATCATAGGAAGCGTTATTCTATAAACTGAAATTGTATGAAATGTACCTGCATTGAGTGTAAAAACGATATTGATACATCACGATACCCAAATCTCGCTGTCGGACATGTCATCGAGTGTGAGACATGTGGCATCACTCTCGAGGTCATGGACATGAATGGTGATGAAATGAAGCTCGAGATAGTCGACGAAGGGAAGTAACAGAAATTACAATGGGCACCATTGCTATTGAGGCAATGGTGCCCATTGTACTGTGATTATAAAGAGTACAAAGATTACAGGGAATACCAAGAAAACCGAAAGAATGGTACGTTTTTGTTTCCATGTTATCTCTGTTTTCTTTGTTATTTTTGTGTCAATTTTTTTACAGTTTCTTCTATCATGCCACGAAAGCCGTGTGAGCCGAGAAAGACGATGACATTGTCATTATCTACATCTTTTGCATATCGTATCGCTGAGTCTACGAGAAGCGTATCGTCTTCTATGTATTGAACATTTGCTTGAGTTTTTTGTATCGCTTCAGCGAGCTCAGTGCCGGAGAGAGGTTGTTCTACTGCATTTTCATCTATCTTTTGTTTGGTGAGGCGGGGGATGAATACTGTGTCAGCTCCTGCAAATGCTCCATCATACATGGCAACTGAGGCACGTTGGAGACCTCCAATATTTGGTTCAAATATGGCTACAATTTTGCCTTTATAGACCTCTCTGAGGCTCTCTAGACCATTGCGAGCTTTCTCGGGAGTGGGAGCATGAGCGTCGATAACCGTGATGTGTCCATCGGTGCTCTCGTAGCGTTTTTCGAGTCTACGTTTGAGTCCTGCGAATTCTGCTATAGCGTCGGTGATGACTGCTGGTGCTATACCTTGTTCGCGTGCCATAGCAAAACACCCAGCGATATTTTCAGCGTTGTAGGTACCGAGCATTGGACTCTTTATGTGGTATGTCTTGCCATGGTATGTGATATCAAACGCTAATCCTGATTTTGTATGAGAAATATTTTTATATCGATAATCTGCTGATTCGTTTTTACCGTAGCTCACCGCTGTTCTGTTGCTCTCTCGTACGAGATTTGAGAGTGGGGTATTGTCGATACAGAAAACCATCTTTCCACCATCTGGCATACCATCAATTAGTTTTCTAAAAGCGGATACGTACTCGACTTCAGTGGGGTATAGATCTGCGTGATCCCAAGAGAGAGCTGTCATAAGGAGGTCGGTCGGCTTGTAGTAGAAAAATTTTGCGCGATTGTCCCAGATAGCTGTCTTGTATTCATCACCCTCGACGATGCTCCAGTCGCTCTCGGTGATGAGACCCGCATCACGACCGATAGATACACCACCTGAGAAGTAGCTAGGGTTCATGTCTGCACGTTCAAATATAAATGAAAGTAGGGCTGATGTGGTCGTCTTGCCCCATGTACCAACACAGACGATAGAATGTTTTTTCACTAAGTATTGACCGATTGCTTCAGCAAATGAAAGTAAGGGAATGTTTTTTTCTTTCACATACATTATTTCTGGATTGTTGGGACTAGTACCGATACCGCCTGCTACAGCGATTTCTGGTGTACCGATATTTTCTGGATGCCAACCAGGGTAGTATTCCACACCTGCTTCGGTGAGAGCGGTCGATACTGGGGGATAGAATCCTTTGTCACTACCAGTCACGTGCCAACCAGCCTTTTTAAACGCTACAGCGAGCGCACCGGTGCCGACACCGCAGATACCTATAAAGTGGACCTGCCTACCGGCAGGCAGACGTGTTTGAGGTTTTTTCATAAAGTGTGAAGTAGAGTCTCATTTTACGGCTTTTTTGAGCCATTGAAACCATTGACAGATAGAGTATTTGGGTGTATAATTGTGAAAGGAGGCTAGATCAAGTTAAGACTTGATCGCCCAATTGGAACATTAAAATACTTGCAAAATATAGTTGTGGACCAAGGTTTGTTCTCGTTGAATCATCTTTGGCCCACAACTATATCGTTAGCCTGACACTGATAAGTTTTCTATTTCGGAAAACACAGTCGATGGTCCGCGTGATCATGTGGTATATATCATGAAAAGTGCTACTAACGCTCAGTTACTTCAAATGGTCTCCAAGTTCGCTCAAGTGATTCCGACTGACGCGAGTCATGAAGAAGTGCAGAAGGCGATCGAGAACAAGGATGATCCACTTTGGGTTATGATCAAGGAACGGTTTGTGAGTTTGAAAAAGATTCTCACAGATCTCATCGCGCTCGGTAAATACTCTGAAGTAGATAGAAACATTTTCGATCGTGATTTTAATTCAAGTGATTTCAAGGTTGGACTGGAACCTAAACTTTTCCACTTCGATGACAACATCTCGGTTGGCGAAATAATCACTGAAATGGATAGAGAAGGATATCGCCCAGGTACACTCGGTGATCTTCTCAGTTATGGGGCAAATAATCCGCACAAAAACACTGGTAGTTGGATCATGGCACTGGGATCAATAGTGATCTTTGGTGACCGTCGTGTTGCGGTGTGTATTGTTGAATATTCCACACGCGAACTTGAGCTTACCTGGGCTGGTGGAAAAATAAACCCCGCTTACTTTTTTCTAGCGGTTCGCAAGTAAGTTTTTCTGGTTTTCGTAAAAACCATCGCACCGCACGACAATGTGCGGTGCTTTTCTTTTGCCCATAAACATGCCAATGGGCATCTTTGGCATGAAATATTTATGGCTTGAGAATGGTTCTGAGAGCTGTGGTATCTGTCTGCCAGCGTTCACCGTCGAACCATTCACCACCTTTGAATTGGAGTTTGTATGTATCAGACGGTCGCTGGAGAGAGCCGAGGTAGGCGAGTGATTTACCAGACTTTTTGGACCATATGAGCATCAGAGTCATCATACCGAGCCCACGTGAAGGTTCACTGGGTTCCTCTTTATAAAAAGGATATGAATAGTGAATGATATTTTCTGTCTCGTAACAGATGGCGTATCCGATATCTCGTGCAGTTGTTTTATCTTTGAATACGAGGAGGGTAGTGAAATTGGTTTTTTCTGGTTCGGTAACAATCTCTTTTACTTTGTTTGCTGAGAAATCTGCTCCATGTGCGTGATAAAAATCTTTCGCCATTTTTCCTACTTTCCAGTCGTAGTCTAAATAGGGAATGACTTCTCGTCGCATTTCTATTTGTTCAGATTTTCTCAGTATGCGGCGATTTTCACTCGAGAGTTCAAAGGTATCGAGGTGTACACGAAAGCTTCGTGTTTTGTTCATGATGCCGTGACCGACACGAGTAAATACATAACCAGCGCTATAGAGACCTTCAATATGGTCAGGAGAGATGTCGCCTATTATTTTTGTATCCCAGTTGAGGTAACTCATATCTGACATGGTACGCAATTCTCTGGATTTTGATAGGTCTTGACTGAATAATGAATTAGATGTAATAAGAAGTCTGAATGAATGTTCTTACCAAATCGGTTTTGCAGCAGAAGGAAGGGGAAATCGAGAAATGGCTTGTTGAAGGGAGTTTCTTAAAGCCAGGCCAGCGCGCCGAGGTCTCGATCAGGATCATTAATGATAAAGCGGCGACGCTTGTCATTTGCAAGGGCCGGAAAAAGTGTCGGATGGACGATCTCACTGACAAGCTCACGGGAGATGACTGGAATATTTTGCTCTCGGCTCATTTCCACGAGCCGAGGCTCAATGAGATGGTCAGGCTGTTCCACTCGTGTGGCAGCGAAGGACTTTCACTCGGTGACCTCAAGGCCAAGGGGTTAGACCACGTGCAATGGTTTCGCGACATGCTTATGGCTAGGAAACTGCCTTTCAAGATTCGCGCCGCGAATAATACGGCCAATCGATCTGCGTGTGTCACGACCATATACAAGATCTACAAAATAAAAACAAACAATCCCGCCTAATTCGCGGGATTTTTTAATGAAGTCCAACCCAAACACCGAGGAGGACAAAACCTAGATGAATGACCCAAAAACGCATAATAGTTTTTTCTTCGCTCCATCCCTTGAGTTCGAAATGATGATGTATTGGTGCCATTTTAAAAATTCTTTTACCGAGAAATGTTCTGCCTGTGACCTGCACGAGGACCGAGACAGCTTCAGCGTAGAACATAAACGCGATGAGTGGGAGTATGGCCATCTGATTGATGGCGAGTGCATTGATGGCGAGAAGTGCTCCTAGTCCTAGACTACCCACATCACCCATCTGAAACCGTGCTGGTTTTATATTGAAATACGTATAAGCGATGAGCGAACCAGCTGTGATGGAATTTAGTATGGCGAGTTCGTTGAATCCAGCGACCCATGAGAGAAAAGCCAGTGAACCAAATGTTGGTATGAGCATACCACCAGCGAGACCGTCCATACCATCAGAAATATTTACAGCATTTGCAGTAAACATCACCACTATGGTAATGAGTGGAACAATGAGTATACCTATAGAAAGGAATCCGTAAAATGGGATATAGATATCCTGCCAGTTTTCAGCGAGCTTCCAATATATCCACCAAGCAGAGACGGCGCCAGCGATAAATTGGAGAAGGAGTTTTTCGTGTACATGAACACCCTTGCCTGGATGAGATCCGAGCCATAGAGATGCACGTTTAAACAAGGTCCATGGAAATGTAAGGATAAGCCACAGCCTCATCGACCATTTTCGATGTACTCGTATGAGGGTCATTGTTTGACTCATACTACGAGAGCGTCTTTCTGTACCAAAAATATTTAATAAATCATCGATACCACCGAGGAGAGCAGACAGGAGCATGACACCGATAGGTACCCACGTAAAACGTCTTTCCCAATCAAAAACAAAAGCAAGTAGTGCGACTGTCACGATGACGAGTAGTCCTCCCATTACAGGAGTATTTATTTTTGATTTTCTTGATTCTATAGCGAGAGTAGCATCGTATTCAGAACGACGGGTAATTTTGAAATGGTAGAGAAACTTTATGAGGAGTGGTGCCCATAGTATAGATATAACAGCTGCGAGTATGCCAAAACCAACTATATCGGTGAGGCTCTGTATTTGGGAAGGGAAAAAGTCGGTCATGAGATAAGTATTGCGAAGAAATCCGAAAGTATCAAGCAGTATAAGGATTTATATAAAAGCTTTGAGTCTACGCAACTCTGCTTTTTCTACGGGGCGTTTTTTCTCAAAATTGACTACATGCCCATCTTCAATCCATGTACCCCTCATAATATTTTCGTTTGAAAGGGTAAGTGTTCCTCGATGTATGCCGTGACCATAGACACCATCTTCTGGCCATGCGTATGAATGAATATAGTGGAGAGTGGTATTTGCATCGTTGTGTTCGACCGACTCTATGATAACCACGTGGTTGTATTCAGAGTTGAGGAGGGTAATGATGTCTCCTGATTGCGCATTTTGTATATTTACTACAGTGCTGTTTTCCTCTGATACTAGGTGAGAGACAGAGATGTTTTCTGCTTCTCTAAATCTACTGATGAATCTCCGTAAGAAACCTTTTTGTGAAGTGAGGTAGGCACCGAGACGTTTTCCGTTAACAGCTAAACTCTCGGCATTTAGGACATGAAAAGCAAAGCCGGAACAATCAATACCGAGATTTTTGTCCACCAGGAATTTTTTGAGGGTGACACTATCTAGATTCTTCAAGTCAGCTTTTTCACGCAGAGCGACGATCTCTGCTTCTTCAACTATTTCTTTCGGAGATCCTTTTCCGATGAGTGCTCGTAGACCTCCACGGATTTTTTTTCTACGATTATTGAAATATGGAGTCACACAACCTGCTCCGATAGGTAGATTGATATAAGATTCTATAGTTTTTTGTGCTTCTGGACTCAACATATTATGAAAGTGATGACGCGATGATTTCTCCGTACTCGTTCAGTGTGTTCGGGGTACTCATTATACCGTGGGGGGAGGTGATACGAACGAGATCTTTGTTGTTTTCTACATTGTCATATGTGATAGTTTCACACCCGATTTTAGAGAGTTTTTCTTTGTTTATATTCAGTGTGTTTTTGTTTCTATCTTTTGTGATGCGTTGAATTATCTGAGCACCATCTCGAATCACTTGGAGTTTGGTATCGATTGTTTCATTACGGATGGCACGGATGTGTGCGTCAAATATTGTCAAACCATCACCTTTTTTCTTTTGTAACTGTGATTCAAAAGTGGTCGACGCAGGCTGTCTGGCGTTTATCTCTAGAAGAAATATATTTCCTGTAGTTTTTTCGATAATGATATCTATACCAAATAGACCTAGCCAGTCGTATGATTTCAAACGCTCGCCTATTTCGCGGGCTATTTTTTCAATTTCTGCACCCTGTGATTTTTTTAGAGCTATATAGGGCATTTTCCAATCATTACCTATAGTCGAAAGAGGTAGATCTGTAAACGGTGATATGCCAGTTATTTGAAAACTCACGTTGCCGACGAGGATATTGTCGGCTACTACTGTATTTACTGTATATACTGATCCATCTATATATGAGACAGTGCGACATTCTCTTTTTGGAAACTTTTCACGTAGATTTGATAGATGTTCTTCATTTTCTATAACAAAAGTACCTTCGCCTGTGTGGGAATGATTGAATTGAAGAATAAATCGCTCGCCATTAAAAGATATTTTTTCTATTGTTGTGATTTTGTGAGGAGGGAGATAGTGGGCGAGTTTGCCTAGCCATGAGACTTGAGATATTTTTTCTTCTATTGTCTTTGATGTTTTTGCAGATGGATTGAGTAGAGTCCAACCTTTTTCTTTCACTAATCTCTCTATCCGAGATGTGTTTTGGAATACGAGTATCTCAGCATCGTGTTTTTGTATTATTTCTGCTACATCAGGTCGTTCGAGCAACTCATATGTATCGAGTAGTGTTCCTGCGTCAACAAGTATTACGTTTTTTGGGTAAAGATTACTTATACTGTCAGAGTATTTTGTCTTGTTTGTCACGATAAAGTAGTCATCAGTAGGTTTTTTACCGAGAGCTCGTTCGATATCACGACTGACGTAGACAATAGGTTTTTTAGCGTTAGTATTCACATTGATAGTATACTTATCGAATAGACTATGGCTACTCTCTATATAGTTGCAACACCAATAGGTAATCTCGAAGATATGACTCTTCGTGCTATTCGTGTACTCAAAGAAGTGTCGGTAGTTTTTTGTGAAGATACTCGCACATCTGCCAAATTGTTCTCACAGTATGAAATTGGGACTCCTAGAGAGAGTTTTCACGCCCAGAGTCCACTCTCACGTATCGATCGCATCATAGGATTACTCGAAGATGGTAACGACGTTGCTCTCATAACAGACGCCGGTACCCCTGGAGTCTCTGATCCTGGATCATTACTGGTCTCAGAAGTGAGAATGAGAACAGATGCGAATATTTCTCCAATACCTGGAGCCTCAGCACTTACCGCGGCTCTCTCGATAGCAGGAGTTGGACTTTCTGATTTTGTATTTCTTGGATTTTTGCCGCATAAAAAAGGTAGAAGTACTTTGTTTAGAGAAATGGCTGAATCCAAGAGAGCATATGTGTTTTATGAATCTCCTCACCGAATCATGAAGACACTAGAATCTCTCAAGGGTTTAGAAAACAAAAAAGTCACCATACTAAGGGAGCTCACAAAGATTTTTGAGGAAAGGGTTTCTGGTACACCTGCCGAAGTTCTCACGTATTTTACAGAACACACAGACAAGGTGAGGGGGGAGTTTGTGGTCATCGTCTCTTAATATTTATTGAGTAACAGGCTATACTTTCAATTATGAAATACAAAAACGCAATCATGACTCTCGGTATACTCGTCGCATTGATACTTTCTCCGTTTATAGGGATAGCTCGTTCATGGAAAGAAGGCATTGCGATACTGTTTGGACTTTTGATATCGGTACTCACATATCTCAGTACTCGTGTGAAAAATGAAATTCATACAGAAGAGACGGTGGTAAAAATCGACTCTGTAGAACCAGTTGAAGTTTCTGATATCAATCAAGTTAATCCTCAGTAGTTTGTGGTAAAAAAGGGTACAAAAAAAGTCCATGTGTGGAGAGTCGGTATAGGTTTTTTTATACTTTTTATTATTTCATTTATTATCGCCTATGTGGGAGTACCTTCTCTCGGAGAGAGTACTTTTGACGGTAGTGCCTATGAAGCAACAACCACAGTACCTGTAGTAAAGTCAGTGCCACATGTACGCACACCGTCCGAGGTCAGAGGTATTTATATGACAGCATGTGTTGCGTCTAGTCCAACATTGCGCTCAAAACTGGTATCTCTTATAGATGAAACAGAGCTCAATACAGTCGTGCTCGATATAAAATCTTTTGATGGACACCTATCTTTTGTTCCTCTAGACAGTACTCTCGCATCTTCGACAGGAGGGGATTGTGTGGTGCGAGACATGAGAGATTTTCTTGAAACCCTACATGCGCATGATATATATGTCGCTGGTCGTATAGCAACATTCCAAGACGGTCTCATGGTAAAAAAAAGACCAGAGCTAGCGGTAAAAAAAGAAAGTGATAATACGGTCGTGTGGCGTGATTACAAAGGTATACCGTGGATAGATGCAGGAGCAAAACCACATTGGGACTATATTGTTTCTATAGCAAAAGAAGCATACAATGCCGGATTTGATGAAATAAATTTTGATTACATAAGATTTCCATCAGATGGAAATATGAAAGACATATCGTATCCATGGAGTGCTGGTAAGAAAAAATCAGATGTTATTGAATCATTTTTTTCTTATCTCAGACAATCACTAGGTGATACTGGTGCGGTTATGTCTGCAGATTTATTTGGTATGACAACTACAAATGAAGATGATCTCAACATCGGACAAGTGATAGAAAAAGCTTTACCATATTTTGACTACATTGCACCAATGGTTTATCCATCTCATTATCCATATAATTTTTATAATCTCGGAGATCCAAACAAGAGGCCGTATGATGTCGTGAAATATTCTATGGATAGAGCTGTTTCGCGTACTGTAGCGACCACGACACCGATACAGACATTGGGGAGCGTACTCATTTCTACCAGTACTTCACCTTGGCTTTATTCAAAACCTGAGTGGGATATGCAAAAAATTCGTCCGTGGCTCCAGGACAACAATTATCCGGTGCCATACACAGCAGAAATGGTCCGTGCTCAGATACAGGCTACATATGACGCGGGACTCAATAGCTGGATGCTGTGGAATGCGGCAAATCGCTATACGAGAGAAGATCTTTTGACAGACTAGTCTAGTGGTGGTATGGTGTTTTCGGACAAACACCTTGTATTTCAACCCTTAAAACCGTTCTTCTAATAAATGAAAACAAAGCCGGTATGTAACCGTTCGAGTAAATCTCATTTTGCGAGTGCTCGTCTAAAGTATTTCCGAAGAGTTACCATCTGTCTCGTCACAACAATCGCTTTTGGTCTCATGACGCAAATCGTGATTCCGGAATTCCGTATCTATTGGGTACTCGGTTGGGCACTAATACTCCCTTATTTTATCTGGAGGCATTGGATCGAACTCGCCTCTGGTGGATATTTTGAGTGTGACGAATGCCGAAAACTGAAATCGGCTCGCCATATCAAAGAGTTCATCGTTCCTCACAGTGGAGTGAGACATGTTTGGTGTGACGTATGTCTACCTGCTATGCGTGAACGCGCTGATGCAATGAAAGAGATCCGCTCTATCATTGCTGGGATGATAAAAAATGACAGGCTGAACACAGCGTCATACTCCCGATCAACTCCAGATCCGTGGACTCAGAGGATACACGTAGCGCAAGCACTCCGAAAACCAGTCGAGCCGGAAATAAGGGTTTCTGATCCAAATTTTCCGATGAGACATTTAGCGCCACGTTAGGATAGTCTTTGCCCCGACACATGTGTCGGGGCTTTTTATTTGTGCACAAGCTGACTAGACAAGATGGTTTTTTAGAGGTAATCTCCACAGGTACTCAGTACTAGAGAGATTGAGACCTCCTCACACAGGAGAGACAAGCACATTCAAAGTAATAGTTTTATGGCGAATACTGAAAGTCAAACAAGTCGCATCGTGGGCCCAGCTAGTTTGGCCGATATACTCGGTACAGGTCAAGATCGTCACACTGAAAAGTCATCTGGATTGTCCCATGGTCACTCGCTCGACTCTGGTCGAGCTCGTGTCTTGGCAGAGTCAGCAGCTGGTAATATTGATCCCAGATTTCTGGGTTTCGGTACAAATTTCACTGTCCGACGAAGATTTGTTTGAAACACTTTCCGTACGCGGGCACCTCTATGAGGTGCCCGCTTTTATTTACTTTCAAAAATCATAAATAAGTGAGATACTGACAGGTATAAAGTCTCTTTGCACATCATGACAAGCGACGATAAAGTAACCTATTTTGGCGAAACCGACTCCCGTAATAAACGGGTCAAATTTGGTATCAAGGCTAAAGACCGTACAAAACATGTTTATGTCATAGGAAAGACAGGTATGGGTAAATCGACCCTACTAGAAAACATGGCAGTACAGGACATCCAAGGTGGAGAAGGTTTTGCTTTTATTGATCCACACGGTCAGACCGCAGAGAAACTCCTAAATTACATACCAGAAGAACGCGTTAAAGACGTCGTGTATTTTGCTCCGTTTGATGTCGATTTTCCTATATCTTTCAACATTATGGAAGATGTCGGATATGACAAGAGACATCTCGTGGTTTCTGGACTCATGTCAACGTTTAAAAAAATATGGGTTGATGCCTGGAGTGCTCGCATGGAATATATTCTCTCAAACACTCTTCTAGCTTTACTCGAATATCCTGATGCGACCTTGCTCGGAGTAAACAAGATGCTCTCAGATAAAGTTTATAGAAAAAAGGTTGTTGATAATGTACAGGATCCAGCCGTTAAATCTTTTTGGGTAGATGAGTTTGCAAAATATACTGATAAATTTGCTGCTGAAGCCACACCAGCGATACAAAACAAGATCGGTCAGTTTACCAACAATCCTCTCATCAGGAATATCGTCGGTCAGCCAAAGTCTTCTTTTGATATACGACAACTCATGGATGATAGAAAAATTATTATCATCAACCTATCAAAAGGTAGGGTAGGTGAACAGAATGCAAATCTCTTGGGTTCGATGCTCATCACGAAAATATACCTCGCCGCTATGAGTCGTGCTGACAATACCGAGAAACAGATGAAAAATCTGCCAAACTTTTATCTCTATGTGGATGAGTTTCAGTCTTTTGCAAATGAGTCATTTGCTGACATTTTATCTGAGGCACGTAAATACAAACTCAATCTCACCATAGCGCATCAATATATAGAGCAGATGTCAGATGAAGTACGCGCAGCGGTTTTTGGTAACGTCGGTACCATGATAGTTTTCCGTGTCGGTTCTATCGATGCTGAACAATTTGAAAAAGAATTTGCACCGAGATTTGTCGCTGACGATATAGTCAATCTAGGTATATTTCAGATGTATCTAAAACTTATGATAGATGGCGTGGGTTCACAACCATTTTCGGCTCAATCATTACCACCTATATCTGAATTGCCGATATCATACAAACCACAAGTGATGGAATCTTCACGGTCTCGTTATGGGCGTATTAGATCTGAGGTCGAAGCATATATACGTGTACAGACTATTGGTGCAGAATCAGACCAGCGTCAGTCAGCAAACAGTACACCTTCGAGGATGGACAATGCCTCTAGGTCATCCCATACACAATCTCGACCACAGACACAGCAACACAGACCAGACAATAGACCCCAACACACCCCGCCATATACAGATAGGAGACCTGTAGATAATCGTCACAACGAATCAACTCACCATTTATCTACATCAGGGATGAATCGTTCCGAACAATCACAATCACGCTATGACAGGAGGGATGATAGGAGACAGGAGGCACCTAAAAAACCACTTCCTACACCTCCACCAGATGAACCAAGAAGCGGATTTCAAAACCTCAAGCAATTTAATATACCCACCAAACAGAGAGATGAAAGGATGGATAATCGTCCGCCTGAAAAAAAACCTCTTTCTGTAGAAGATAAAAAGGCACATATAGAAGGGAGTAAAAATGATTTACGTGCCGCACTCGCTTCGCTGGTCGGTGATACAAAGATAGATACAAACTCTACAAATAAAATTCAAAACAATCAGAAAGTACAAACGTCAGAATCAAAAAGAGATTCAGTACCACATCAACAGGCTTCAGTCACATCAAAACAACCAGACACTCGGTCACCTAAAGTAGGATCAAATGAAGTACCAGAAGACATACTCCGTAATATACTCGATACGGGAAATTAGTATGTATATTACTCTACTTTTTTTAGTCATATCTATAGCAGTCTCTGGAATACTCTCATTCTCATTACACGAAAGTCATAAATCGACAGGAGTAAAAAATGAAACCTTTGCTGATGATTTTGAGATTATAGAAGATTGAGTCTCAAAGTCACCGAAGTCCATAAAGTCGAAAGTAATATAGTTGTATACTATAGTTATTGTTCAGCTTGCGACCCTGAGACTTTAGACTTTTAGCTTTTAAACTTTTGACTAAAAGAATACTCATATTTTCTCTCGTCTATTACCCACGTTTTATCGGTGGGGCAGAGATTGCTATAAAAGAAATTACTGATCGTATAGAATCAGATGATATTGAATTTCATCTCATAGCTCTCAGATTAGACAGCTCACTTCCACGAAGAGAGCGTGTCGGTAATGTCATTGTGCATCGTGTAGGTTTTTCTGGCAGATTGGATGTTTCTCCAGACTCACTGCCTCGTTCGCTACATCTAAATAAATACATCTTTCCTTTTTTTGCTCTCATAAAATCTTTTACTCTACACAAGGAACATCGTTTTGATGCTGTTTGGTCAATGATGGCAAATTACGCCGGTTTTGGAGCATTATTTTTCAAGTTATTTCACATGAAGGTGCCATTTATCTTGACTCTTCAAGAAGGTGATCCGATTGAATATATAAAAAAACGTGTACGCTGGGTTTATCCAGTATTCCGTATGATTTTCACGCATGCAGATGTCATACAGGCAATATCTAAATATCTCGCACAGTTTGCTCGTGATATGGGTGCACAGGTTGAACCTATCGTCGTACCAAATGGAGTTGATATAGCACATTTTTCAGAGACTATAGCAGAAAATGAAATTACAAATCTCAAGACTTCGCTCGATAAAAAACCAGAAGATGTGTTTATTGTCACGACATCACGTCTAGTGGTAAAAAACGCAGTATCTGACATCGTCGCGTCGCTCACGTACCTACCAGCACATGTGAAGCTTCTCATTCTAGGGACAGGGTATGAAGAAAAAAATTTAAAAGCTCAAGTGGAAAGTCTGGGACTTTTAGATAGGGTTTCATTTCTCGGCTATGTGAGCCATGTCGATATGCCTAAATACCTCAAGGTATCTGATGTATTTGTTCGTCCATCACTCTCAGAGGGATTTGGTAATTCATTTATCGAAGCTATGGCATCTGGGTTGCCGGTTGTTGCTACAGCGGTAGGGGGTATACCAGACTTTCTCAAAAATAAAGAAACCGGTCTTTTTTGTGATGTGTCATCACCAGCTGATATCGCTCGTAAAGTAGAGATATATATACGGGATACTGCCCTCAGGGATGAAATCATAGATAATGCACTACATATGGTCATAGATCACTATGATTGGTCGACTGTGGCACGTGATATGAAGGAAAAAGTCTTTGATATAGTCACTAGTCAAAAGTTTTAAAGTCGAAAGTCATGAAGATTCAATCCTTTGAAGACATAAAAGCATGGCAAAAGGCAAAAAACCTGACACTTTCTGTTTATACATTGTTTCGAAATAGTAAGGACTATCGATTTCGAGATCAAATACAAGCCGCGTCTGTGTCTATTATGAACAATATTGCAGAAGGCTTTGAACGGAGGGGAGACAAGGATTTCAGTCGATTTCTTGTCATAGCGAAGGGTTCATGTGGGGAGGTGCGCTCGATGCTGTATCTCGCTCTGGAATTAGGCTATATTGCTAAGGAAGACTTTGAAGTACTTCATTCAGAATCTATTGAGATATCGAGGATGCTTTCAGGTTTTATCTCAAAACTTTCTTAGACTTTTAGCTTTATAGACTTTCAACTTTTTACTACTTATGCGTATCCTTATTGCCACTGGCATATATCCTCCACAGATAGGCGGTCCTGCTACCTATTCCAAACTACTCTATGATGAACTACCCAAGCGCGGTATTTCTGTCGAAGTAGCGAGCTTCGGTGAATTTCTATCGTATCCATGGGGCTTACGTCACGTGCTCTATTTTTTTTCTATTTTGACCAATGCTACTGATGCAGACATTGTTTATGCACAGGATCCTGTCTCTGTTGGTTTGCCTGCACTTCTTGCTTCTCAGATTCGTGGTAAAAAATTTGTTGTAAAAATAGTAGGAGATTATGCATGGGAACAGGGTAAACAGCGTTTTTCCGTGACCGAATCTCTCGATGAGTTTTCACTCCATTATATGCGCTATCCATGGCAAGTAAAAATAATGAAGAAGATAGAAAAATATGTCGCTGATGGAGCAAAGAGAATCATTACCCCGAGTGAGTATTTAAAATCAATTATCAGCAATTGGGGAGTCGATACAGAAAAGATATCTGTTATCTATAATGGGTTTCATATGATTGAGATGAAAAAAACTCCATCCGCCATAAAGAAAAGTCTCGTACTTAGAGGCGGGGTGATTGTTTCTGTGGGACGTCTCGTACCATGGAAAGGCATGGTTTCTCTCATAGAATCTTTTTCGGCACTTCACGCCACCATAGCTGATAGCACTCTCGTCATAGTCGGTGATGGTCCAGAACGAGAGAGACTAGAGGGACGTGTGGCAGAGCTCGGTCTCTCTGATAGTGTCTTGTTTACAGGACAACTCGATCAGGTGAGAGCATTTGAGTATGTAAAAGCAGCTGATGTCTTTGCTCTCAATACTTCATATGAAGGGTTTTCTCATCAACTCTTGGAAACTATGGCTCTCGGTACTACTATTGTGACGACTGGTGTGGGAGGCAATAGAGAGCTCATCAAAGATGGAGAAAACGGTCTTATTGTAGATGTAGACGATGTACAGGGAATGACACATGCTCTCGTACGAATATTGTCTGATAAAAAATACGCAGACACTTTATCACGTAGGGCAAAGAGAGATGTAAATGTATTTACAGATGAAATAATGCTTTCAAAATTGGAGCAAGAGTTGAAAACACTATGAAAAAAGTATTGATGATATCGACGGATAGAAAGATTCTCGATGAGATGAGCTCTACCGCTTTACGTATGCGTGAGTACGCGGAGGTTTTTGGTGAACTTCATATTGTAGTCATGAGTAAAAAGTCAAAAGTTGAAAGTCCCAAGACTGAGCTTTCAGACTTTGGGACTAGTGACTTTAAGCTCAAACTCTCCGATAACTGTTTTGTCTATCCTACATGTTCTACTAGTAAGTACAGATATATATTCGATGCTGTACGTATCGGTCGTCGTATCGCTTTAGACTTTAAACTCTCAGCTTCTGACTCTGTGGTGACTACCCAAGATCCTTTTGAGACAGGTATTGTCGGTCTCTCTCTCGCAAAAAAGTTCTCTCTGAAGCTCAATGTACAGATTCACACCGATTTTCTCTCACCTTATTTTGTCCACGGTTCTATGTTAAATAAAATGAGACGACATATTGCTAGGTATGTATTACCTCGTGCTACATCAATACGAGTGGTTTCAGAACGTATTCGTTCTTCTCTCGCTCGTGACTTTCGACTTTCGACTTTTGACTCAATCACCGTCCTCCCTCTGTATAGTGAGGTTGTCCATGTACCTGTAGAGTCATCGGATAGATTTCCGCAATTTGAAAAAGTGGTACTCATGGCCTCGCGACTCGAACCAGAAAAAGATATCGAGACAGCTCTCTCGGCTTTTGCTATGGCGGAGAAATCATCTCTAAATACTGGACTAGTTATCGTAGGATCTGGAAGCATGGAAGCGTCTCTGTCTAACCTAGCCCAGAATCTCGGTATAGATAAGAAAGTACTATTCCTTGGCTGGAGAGATGCTGATGATTTGGCTCACATACGTGCCTCATCCGATGTATTTCTCTCAACCTCTCTTTATGAAGGCTATGGACTCTCTCTGATCGAAGCATCTCGTGCAGGACTACCTATAGTCTCGACTGATGTAGGTATCGCACCAGAGCTCTTACCATCTGACAAGCTCGCTATGCCTGGAGATATCGATGGTATCGCTAGTTTATTGAGCGAAGCTATACATCATCCAGAGAGATTTGTAGTGGAACCAGGCTTTATTTCTCTAGTGACCTATCCGTCAAAAGATGATTTTTTGTCAAAACTTAGACAATCTCTCTTGATATAATATCGAATATGAATATTCTCCTTTTTCCTTACCGTACGGCTATCAATTTATTTCAACGTTCTCTCTTTGTAAGGTATGTATTTTCAGGTGGTACAGCAGCTGCTATAGATGTCATGTTGCTTTACGTCTTGGTGGCGTATTTTGACGTGTACTACCTCGCTGCTGCGACCTTTGCTATGACCATGTCTTTTATCGCACGTTTTCTTTTGCAAAAATTTGTAACTTTTCAAGACCACGACCATTCTGAGGAGAAAAAACAGTTTGCGTATTATAGTGCTCTATATTTCGCCAGCCTCGCTACAACGAACGCACTTCTGTATCTCTTTGTAGAAAAATTAAATTTTTGGCTTATTCCATCTCAGATAGTATCCATACTCCTCATAGCCTGTGCATGTTATTTTATATATAAGATATTCATATTTATACACCATTCATGAGATTACTCATCATCACACAGAAGGCTGATAAAAGTGATCCAATTCTAGGGTTTTTTCATCGTTGGATAGTTGAATTTGCGAAACATTTTGAAGAGGTGACTGTGTTATGTCTCGAGCGTGGATTATGTGAATTACCAGAAAATGTTCGTGTCATATCTCTCGGCAAAGAAGATGGTCGTTCTCGCTCAAAATATCTACGAAGATTTTATGGATCGATATGGAGAGAGCGTTCTAGGTACGATGTGGTATTTGTTCACATGAATCAGGTTTATGTGATACTCGGTGCTTTTGTATGGAAACTACTCGGTAAGAAAATATTTCTCTGGTACACACATAAATCAGTGACACTGTCTCTTCGGATTGCTCTCGCTCTAGTCGACAAAGTGCTGACTGCTTCAGCAGAGAGTTTTAGAATAAAAAGCAAAAAAGTAAATGTTCTCGGGCATGGTATTGATGTAGATACATTTATACCGACAAAAGAAAAACTCGAAGACACTATGTCTATAGTCACTGTGGGTCGTATATCACCAGTGAAACACTATGAGGTACTTATTTCTGCTTTTGCTGAATTACGTAACGAGGTACCGGTGTTTTTGGATATTGCTGGAGTGCCTATAACCCATGAAGACAAAAAATATGCCGCATCACTTCGTACCCTCGCAAAAAATCAAGGTGTAGAGGATAGAGTGAGATTCAAGGGTGCTTTGAGACATGGTGATATTCCATTATTGCTTCGTGCGTCAGATATTTTTGTGAACATGTCCAAGACCGGTAGTTTGGACAAGGCGGTATTGGAAGCGATGGCTTGTGGACTACCAGCAGTGACTTCAAATGAGGCTTTTCGATCTATGCTTTCTCCGTACGGACTTTTTTTCAAACATGGCGATGTACAGGAGCTCGCACGTATACTGGGTTCTCTCGTAGGGAAGCGTGATGTATTACCAATCTTGGGTTTGGAATTAAGGGATATTATTTTACGAGAACACAATCTCAGTACATTGATCAGGAAAGTAGCTAATCTATACGCATAATGAATAAACAAGTTTCAATGGAGCATTATGATTTTAAAAAATATTGTTATCCAGATAGGTGGAATAGTTACTATTATCAAATACAAGAAATTTTACACACAAATCCAGAGAGCGTATTGGAGGTAGGAGCAGGTGATGAAACTGTAAAAAATTATGTTGTTCGTGCGATAGGTTCTGATTATAAGACATTAGACATTGCTGATGACCTCAAGCCTGATATCAAGGGGTCAATATTAGCAATTCCTCTGGATGACAAAAGTTTTGATACGGCATGTGCCTTTGAGGTGCTTGAACATATACCGTGGGATGACGTGCCGAAAGCATTATCTGAACTAGCGAGGATAGCAAAAGGTCGTGTTCTCATATCTGTGCCCCATTTCGGTCCACCTATAAGATTTTCATTGAAACTTCCTTTTTTACCAGATATATTTTTTCTTTGGAAAATACCTTTTCCAAAGAAACATGTATGGAATAGTCAGCATTATTGGGAGCTTGGAAAGAGAAATTATAGAGTCGAAGCATTTCGTCGATTGCTTCGTGTACATTTCAAGATAGACAAAGAATTTATTCCTTGGAACAACACTTATCATCATTTTTTTGTTCTATCGAAATGAAAATCGCCTATATTGTAAATGCTCGTATACCAACAGAGAAGGCACACGGCTATCAGATAGTAAAAATGTGTAGTGAGTTCGCGCGATGTGGTGCCGAAGTTACTTTGTATGTACCGGCGCGCAAAAATGTGATAAATATGGATGTGTTTGATTACTATGGGATCGAGCGTAACTTCTCTATCAGGGTCATGCCATGTACTGATTTTGTAAAGTTTTCACACATTATTGGTCGTCTCGCTTTTTTACTTCAGACCAAGGTATTTTTAAGAACCATGCGTTCATTGTCCATAACAAAAGACACTGTCATTTATACACGCGACAGTGTTATCGCCTCGCGATACACCACAGATGGATATCGCGTTTTTTATGACGCACATAATTTTCCTGAACATCGCACAAAATCTTTTGTAACTTCGCTGAAGAATGTTTCTGGGGTCGTATGTAATTCAGAAGGCACAGCACGAGAATTTTCATCTCACGGTTTTTCGTCTATTTTGGTAGCTCACAATGCTGTAGATTTGAGTGATTTTGACATATCTGATGATGTGGCGACAATGAGGACTAAACTAGGTTTACCTCTAGATATGAAACTTGTGACCTATGTCGGACACTTATATGCATGGAAGGGGGTGGATGTGCTCATCAATTCAGCAGAGCTTATGCAAAATGTAACGGATACTATTTTTATTATTATTGGTGGTACTGATGTGGATATTGAGAAATATTCTCATATCATACAAAATCGAAATATTTTAAATGTAAGGTTGCTAGGACATAAACCAAAGCGGGATATTCCCGCATACCTACGATCGTCTGATGTACTTGTTATACCGAATGTACCAGTCTCAAAAGAGTCTTCAGAGTACACATCTCCGATAAAGCTGTTTGAATATATGGCATCAAGGGTACCCATAATCGCATCTGACTTGCCATCTATACGAGCCATTGTGAGCGAGCGAGAAGTATTGTTTGTGTCTCCTGGAGACCCAGTAGTGCTCATAAATGCGATACAGGACACAATACAGGTCAAGGCTGAGGCTGAAGTGAGAGTGACTCTCGCACGCGGTCTCGTGGAGATATTTTCATGGAATGCTCGTGCATCGAGTATTATTTTATTTATGAAATCACGATGAAAAATTTCTTTTCTCAATACAAATGGGAGACAATTATATTTTGTGTAGCTCTCATCATGCGAATCGCGCTCTTTGGCGTAAACTTTTCTAATAATAATTACGATCTCATACAAACTATTCATGGAGACGATGGCTATTATGAGCTATCTCAAAACATTATTGCTGGTAACGGTTTTTCATTTGATACTGAACCACCATACAGACCAAATCCACTTCGTCCACCAGTATGGCCATATGTTATTGCTGGTACAGCATCAGTAGGCGGCTATTGGCTCGTCCTCGTACTAGAATTACTGATGGGTAGCCTCATACCTGTATTTGGTCTGGTATTGTCCAGACGTATCTTTGGTAAATGGTTCGGGATATGGACTGGCCTCCTTATGGCGATAGAGCCGTATTCTATACTCCTCTCATTTATCCTCTATACCGAGACTTGTTTTATATTTTTTTTCCTACTGTCTCTTATACATCTCATGAGATTTATTGATGAGAGAGAGGTTGTTCAGGGAGTGTTAGCAGGACTCATACTAGGCTTAGCGATACTAGTAAAGCCGACAGTACAGTTTTTCCCTATACTCATACCACTTTTCCTTCTCATTGCGTGGCGCAAACACCTCACCAGAGGTCTCGTCGCAAAGGTTCTCATGATAGGAGTGCTAGCTCTAGCTGTCATGATGCCGTGGGTATATCGCAACAAGGTGGAATTTGGTGTCTGGGGTATGTCTGCTCAACCAGCTTTCAATCTCTATGTATATCTCGTGCCGACAGTACTCTCTATAGACAATGGGACAAACTTTCAGATAGAGTCCGAGGTATTTGTGGGTAGAGATGACTCTGATGGGAGTACGATTACTCTCGCGAATGGTGATGAGTATAAAGACAAGGCCATGAAGGTACTCATGGAGCACAAGGGCGCTATCATAAAATCTACACTCATCACACTCGCCACTTTTTTCACTCATGATGGTATGCTCACCGTGCTCCAGTATTCTGGTATCACATTCGACAATATACTCAGAGTACCTGCACTATCACTCCTCGCACATCCCATGGAGCTCGTCCGTACTATCGCTCACTATGCGACGAGTCTGGCTATATTTATACCCATCGTACGATTACTCTGGATTGCGGTGACACTGCTCATGCTCTGGGGCATCATCACACTATTCCGTAGGCGAGAGATGAACACAGAGAAAATATTAGGCATATTCATAGTTCTATACTTTGCTATGACGACAGCTATAAACGGTCTCGGGGTCAATGCACGATTTAGGGTACCGATACTCATTTACATATTTAGTTTTGCTCTCTATGGACTTTTCACACTCTGGGGCTATATACTTGGGAAACTTGAAAAAAGACATGAAGAAACTCTCGATAATCATCCCCGCATATAACGAGGAAAAGACACTTTCGGAAATACTCCGTCGTGTCAAATCTGTCAGTATCCCAGGGTGGGAGACAGAGATAATCGTCGTCAATGACGCCTCGACTGATAGTACTCGTACCGTACTCGATACTCATAGTGACATCGTCGCTATTCACCACGATGAAAATCGTGGCAAAGGTTCTGCGGTAGCGACAGGTCTATCACAGGCGACGGGGGACTATATTCTCATACAGGACGCAGATCTAGAATATGATCCTGCGGAGATACCACTTCTCATATCTAGTCTCAGGGATGGTGTCTCCATGGTCTATGGTTCACGCAATCTACACCATGAGCCTCGTCACGGATTCTGGGTACAGAGAGCTGGTGTCTGGTTTATTACAAAGCTCATCAATGTTCTTTACGGAGTAGAGCTCACTGATGTATGGACTTGTTACAAGCTTTTTCCAAATGATGCTAAAAAACTATTTGTCTCAGGGAGATTTGAGTCCGAGCTCGTATTTACGGTGCGAGCCCTACGGGGAGGTCATACTATAGGGGAAGCACCGATATCCCATACACCTCGTGATGCGGGTGAAGGAAAGAAAATACGCTATCGTGATGGAGTAAGAGCGATACTGCACATCTTGTCGGATAGACTACTCCACCTCCGTGGACGAGGTGATCGTAGAGCAAAAGATGCATCATCTCTCATTGTCGACCCTGTCGACAAAAAACCTCTCACACAGAGAGGAGATACACTGGTCTCAGTCTCAGGTGTCGAATACCTCATCGATACTGCGGGTCGTCCACATCTCGTGAGCGCCTCATCATTTTCGACCAATGCTGACCAGCATGAATCAGGTATTACATGGCTCAAATCATTTCTCAAACAATTTCCGATACTCTATTACACTATCTGGCATATCTTTTGTCCTGTACTCATGCTCGTCAATGGTCCGAGAAAGATACGTCGATTTATCAAGCAGGGGACACCGATACTCGACATAGGTTCGGGTCCAGAGAGACTCGGTAAAGATTTTATCAATGTCGACATATTCCCATTTCCTGAAGTAGATATCGTGGCTGATGCATCAGTCCTACCATTTCGTACAGGCTCTGTAGATGCTATGGTGTCTGAATCAGTATTCGAGCATGTACCCGACGCGTCACGATTTGCATCTGAGATGGCTCGTGTACTCGCTCCTGGAGGCTATATGTATGTCTCAGCACCGTTTATACATCCGTATCATACTTCTCCTGATGATTTCAACCGTTGGACTATGAGTGGGTTGAAATACCTCTTTCGTGATCTCGAGATAGTCGAGTCGGGTGTCCGCACTGGTCCATGGTCAGCACTCCTCATGTTTCTAGCATACTGGCTCGGCGTAATCCTCTCATTTGGCTCACGTAAACTGGCGCCGTTTATCACCCATGCACTATTTCTCGTCATAGGCCCTCTCAAATTCCTAGATTTACTCTTTATGTGGATACCAGGGAGTGAAGTCGTCGCGACTCATCTCTACATCCTCGCGAGGAAAAAGTCCTAGAATTGAACCATAGTACAGTAGGGATTCTCAAAATAGACTTTCTTGTCTTCATAGTAGAGCCAGTCGATGGGTGTCGAGGTCGCTACGATGTGTGGGATATTTCCATACCATGAGGCAAAATGGCCAAAGCTAGAGTCAGAGCCGATGACGGTATCCGTTTTCGATAGGAGGTATAGATCGGTGACTGCATCTCCTCGTGAGACAGTGACAGAGAGGCCGTCAAATACTTTTTCATCTATCGGTCCATCGGATGTGATGATAAATGAGATGGTGTCATGGTCGATATGTTTTTCTCGTATATACTCATCCATGATTTCACGCATTCTCGACTGGTCTATCCAATACATACCTCCTTTGAATATCTTGTAGTCACCTTGGCGTATATGGACACCTATGACATGCTCTGATTTCTCGCGCAGGGGAGAGATGATGTCTTCAACATTCTTGAGGATATTTCCCTGAGGAGTAAACATGCGTACGAGCACATCACGATAGCGGGAGAGTCCGACAGGGTTTCTGAAAAGCCATCCAGTGAAATAGAGAGTGTCTCGTGACTCTTTTTCAGCGAGTGATGGGCACGGCGCAGTAGGGGGGAGATAAAAGACCTCGTTGTTAGTATTTTCAGATGATACTATCCTGTCTCTCTTGATCATCTCTATGGTTTTCGAATAGATGGAGTAGATGTGCCTCCAAAACTTTTTCTTGAAATTGTTCCTTCTTCCTCGGTATTCATCGAAAGATGATGATAATACTTTTGTCACACCACTCTCTTTTTCGATGAGATTGAAATACGAGTGGTATTCATAAAATGAGGGATTCCTCACCTCCACACCTCTCTCGATTCCATAGGCAGAGATACTAATATAATTCCAGAGTTGATTCGCTAGCTCACCACCTCCGTGTTTGAGAACAACCAGTTTTTGAATCATTAGTTTTTCTTGAAGTGGTATAGACCGGTACCAAAACCACGAGACACATCATACGAATCAGACATCTCCTTTCCGTATATATAACTCTCTTCGACTAGACTGAGATTACGGAAAAGATTGAGGACATGGTCACGGGTGAATGCACGGTGAGCGTTGAAATAGGTTTTGCTCTCCATATCTACTGGTACTGAAATATAGAGATTGCCTCCCTTTGCGAGTACTCTCGCGAGCTCCTTTGCTGCCTTTTCTGTACCAAATTGGTCGAGTGGGTCACCATAGCGACCTAGACCGATGTGTTCTATGACGCATATAGATGAGAGTGATTTCAGCTCACCGTCTATAAACGGGAGATTGGTTATGTCACCTTTTACAAACGATAGTCCGGGAAGTGGTATTAATAACGGACGTATGTCGACCATTGTTGTTGGGGTAAACTGCGATATGATACCGACCATAAGCGCTTGAGATGCAATATCAAAGTGTTTTTCAGGTTTATTTTCAAAAACTTTTTTTGCACACCAACATCCCTGGAGGAAATATATTGGATCTATGTTGTGTACGTTTGTTTTGTCATATATACGAGGAAATAAATCTGCACTTTCTAGTGAATATGATGTGTTTTTATCGAGCTTACGATAACGATGATAATCAGAGAAAAACCTCCCGAGAGCAAGGAATCTTTTAAAGATGTTTGGCTTTATCGCGAAAGTCCGTATCGTTATAACCAGATATTTTAGTACAGATATTTTTTTTAAAAAATCTTTCATATTAGCGGATTATTTCCCTAAAACTCCCTAAAGGGAAGCCCCAATGTATGTTTGTCTGTTTATAAGATTGTTTTGTTTCAAGCATTGTCTTCGCATCTTTTCTGAATTGCTCATAGGATGCAAGATATTTTACACCACCGTGATGATGATACATATGGTACAACTCAAATGGCACAATCATTTGGTTTAGGTTCTTGCAGAATAGCGTGTACATCATGTAACCATCTAATACACCACTGCCAACAGTGCGTTCATCGTATCCACCGACGATATTCCAATTATCTCTATGAGTTAGTAAAAAATCTCCAGCAGCGTTCTCATGTATATTTTCAGTATCGTGTCCGCAAAGACTATTGAAAAGAGGACATTGTATGAGTAGTTTTAGTGTTCGGCCGTGGATGAAATCGGATAACCATAGTTTCCATGATACATACTCTGAGTGGTCATTGTACATAATTTTTGTGACAGATTTTTTCGCATTAACGAGCATGTCTCTCACATCTGTATTATCTGCAAATTTTGAAATAGATGTATCGCTACGATTGACTCTGTAGAAATGATTTGGGTCGAGTTTTCGTAAAGCAAAAAAGTCAAAGAGTTCGTCACTGTAAAGCACGTCAGGGTTTGTGCCACAAATATACTCACCATTACTACGTCTAGCTGCTATGTTTTTCCCTATAAATTCACAGACAGGAACTTTGTTGCTATCAGGCAATGCTCTATGAAATTCATTCGGTACTATAATAAAACGTGTCTGGAAAAATTCATTTTTTGGTACTACCAGTACTTCTGCCATGAGAGGTTTATTTGGTACAGGATTATCTTCACAAAAGACGAGTTCGATGGGAAGTCGTACACGTTCGGCCTGATAGGCGAGCACCTTCATGAATGCATTGATACGGTTTTGCCAGTTGCCACCGTAGTCATCGTTGCGTGCAGTCACTACAAATGAGATATATGGTTTCTCCATGGTTAGTCGATTATATATCCACTAACTATTTCCTCATATTTTTCATTTTGCTTATTTTGTCGCCATAGGTACATCGGTATAAAAAATACGTAGCTATTTCGGAAAGTTTCTGCTACTTGGAAATTAAAATCGCGATCGGCACCACGTCCCGTAAATGATGGCCAGACACGGTCATCTAGTTTGCGAAATATTACCTTGTCTATCACCTCTCGTTTAAAGAGAGGGGAGTTGCCTGTACCAGGATATCCATCAAGTGATCCAAAAAAAAGTTTGTTGATAAGTCGTGCACATTTTATATCAAAACTGATTTTTGAAGCCGCCCCCCCGATAATTTTATACGCAATACCTTTATTCTGTGATGCTAGGACTACTAGTCTTTTTGGTTCAATCATCCCAGGATTATCTTTCATAAATTTATGAGCATTAAATTGTTTACCTATATATTTTTCATCAAACATCTGCCAGTCGAGACACAGGTGTGTGGCGTTATATTTTTTTAAGAGTTCGTATTGTATTTCTATACGATTGGCAAATGATGCATCATCTGCATCTTGGAATGTTATGTAGTCACCCTTGGATTGTTTGAGACCAAAATTACGAGCACTGTATCCTGCGTTAATATTTCTACCTTTTTTGTTTACGCGATGGGGATCATTGAAGGGTAGGAGATGATACTGTACACGATCGTCTTTTTTTACGAGTGTTTCTACCACAACTTTTGTATTGTCAGAACTGTGATCATCAACGACTATGATTTCAAGGTTTTTCCATGTCTGATCGAGTACAGATTGTATGGCTATATCAATAGTCGGTGCACAATTGTAGGTCGGAATGATAACAGAAATTAGGGGTTTCATATATGTAATATTGTATCGAGAAATTCAGAATATGTACGCGAAAACTCTTCTTTGGAATAGAACGAACGGGCAAATTTCCATGATGAATAAGTCATTTCTTTTATAACCTCATTTGGTAATGTTGAGAATTTAATAACCGCATCACGAATTTTTTCAACGGTAGGCTCTGGTATCACAGTTGCTGGAGCTTGTTCGTCAATACCAGTTTCTGGAGTGATGATGGGATAAAGTCCTGCATGCATTGCTTGGACTACTGCACCAGATGTACCTTCAGAACAAGACATGTATACAATAGCCCCGCAGATATCTGCTATTTCGCTAAAGGGTTTACCGTCTATGGTCATGTTACCGTTTGTATCTATTTTTGGTCGGCTGTGAAGATTAATATTTGGTAGGGAGAGTTCTTTTTCATAAGCACTCGTAAAATCTTTCTCTGCCGACACAGGTCCTACGATGTGTAGATGAAGGTTTGGCGTAGTTGCGAACGCCTCAAGTGCGAGGTCTAAGCCTTTGTGTACCGCACCACCACCACCAAACCATAAAAAAGTTCTCTTTGCCTTTGAAAAATCTTTTTCTACTGGGTAATCAAATGTTTTTGATACCGATTCGTGAATAGGAAATATGTTTTTATTAAACCGTGCATATGTTGCATGTATTGTTTTATTTCCAAAACCTTCTATATAGTCTGCAAATTTTGGATTTTTGGTTTCAGATTCGGTTCGATGTGCTTGTAGTGTAATTCCTCGACGAGTTTTGAGTTGTTCTAATCTTTTTGTTTCAGCTTGATTTTGAAAATCAGCATATGAAGAGACAACATGCATAACTTTCTTGCATAATGGTGGTAATAGAGGAGCAAGCCGTCCCAGATTTTTTTGTGTATCGATACACATAGAATATTTTTTCTTTGGAACAAATGTGTCATTTTTCCAATCGATAATATCGACCGCATAACCACGTTTGGTCAATAAACGAACAATTTCTGAACATTCCCAGTAACTGGCATGTGGATCTGTGTGGGTTTCGTGTGGTGTTTGTGTAAATGGAGAGGTGATATAGGACAACAGTACAATACCTTTTTGAGATCCCACGGCAGGCATATGAACCACACCATAGAGTTTGTTTGATATTTTATTTGTGTATGCTCGAAGTATATTAGGCATGATGTTGTTTGTGTTTTTCGAACCACATGAGTAGACAGACAATAACCCATAATTTGTTAGCGCTATTTCTCTTGCCCGCATAAAATCTCTTTTGTACCCGTAGAGCGTTTGTGCGATCAATATATTTCCAGGCGGGGTTATTTTCTGTAAACAGGGAATCAACCAAGACTTTCATTTTACTATCGTGTAACCACAATGTGATAGGTGCCCCAAAACCTTGTTTTCGGCGATAGACGAACTCTTTTGAAAACACCTCACTTAGAATATCTTTAAGGATGATTTTATTTTGCGTTTTAGAAAGTTTAAATTGTGTCGGTAGGTTATACACGTATTCTGCTAAAGCGGTATCGAGAAATGGTGCACGGGTTTCGAGTGAATGCATCATGCTCGTTCTATCAATTTTTGAAAGTAATTGACCAGGAAGATATATTTTCAAATCAAAAGCATTTATTTTATGAATTTGATCGGTAAGACCGGCGATGGCTTCACGTTCTACCACTCTTCCTTGTTTGGAAACTGGTTTTTTGAGTAATTGCTGTCGTTCTTTTGTTTTAAATATCGTAATAGCTTTTTGTTGTGCAGCAAAAGGATTCAACAATCTCCAATCGAGTCTCCAGCGTGGCATATGCCATTTTTTTTGATACCAGCCGTAACCCATAAAGAGCTCGTCAGCCCCATCACCAGTGAGGGCAACTTTTACTTTCGTTGAAGCTAATCCCGATATTAAATGCTGAGGAAAGTTAGAGGTGTCGCCGTGCGGTTCATCCATATACTCTATGATTTTGCCAAGTTCCTCAGCTAAATTAGCATTAACAGATAACGTGTGATGATCTGTACCTATTTGTTTAGATGCTTCGAGAGCGTAGGGTAATTCGTTTTTGTGTCCATCATAACCAACCGCAAAAGTCTTTATAGGGAACGACGAGTATTTTTGTGCATATAAAGTGACCAGCGTTGAATCTATGCCACCTGAGAGGAGTGATCCGATTTCAACATCAGCAACCATTCGTTTTTTTACAGACTCATTGAAAAGTTCTTCAATTTTCTTTTTAGCCTCTTCGTAGGTGACATTTAATTCTTTCTTTTTGAGATCCCAATAACGCCATATATCAAGTTTCCCTTCTTTTACCACTCCAGCATGAGCTGGCGGCAGCATACCAATATTTGAGTATATGGTTTTGTGTGATGGTACATACATGAGACGCAGATAATCATCAAGAGCGTCAGGGTCAATCTTTCCTTGTATGAGATTGGTTGCAAAAAGAGCTTTTATTTCTGAGGCTGCCATAAACATTTCACCTATAAAAGCGTAATACAATGGTTTTTTACCAAATCGGTCGCGAGCGATGAAAAGTCTTTTCTTCTCATCATCCCAGAGAGCAAACACAAACATACCGTCTATATAGTCGAGGCATTTCTCTCCATACTCTGCATATGCTTTGAGTATGACTTCGGTATCAGACTGTGTGCTGAATACATGCCCTCTTTTCTCTAAATCTAGTTTTAGGTCTTTGTATCCATATATCTCACCGTTGAACACTATTGAGTATAGGTGAGCATTGTCCCTCATTGGCTGATGTCCGTGCTCTATATCTACTATCGAGAGTCGAGTCTGGCCTATGACCGTATCGGTGAATCTCTCAAAACCTTTGTCGTCAGGTCCACGGCGAGAGAGAGTAGAGAGCATCGAGAGAACCTTCTCATCAGTGAGAGTGGAAGTATTTTTTCCAGTTATTGCAATGATGCCACACATGATAGATATAATAACACCTTGGCATGATTACTAAAATCATCAAATAATTTTCTATTTGTTTTAGCAATTTTTCGTTACAAAAGCCTTTTTGTGCTATACTGGTCGCACTAATCGCCAAGAATATGCCTAAGAAAAAGGTTACCCGGAAGAAGACAAGTCTGAAAAACGAGAAATATGTTCCCATCCCTACGGTCAAAAAAGACAAAAAAGCAGTTATATCAGGGGTGACTGGGCAAGACGGTTCTTATCTCGCTGAGCTACTTCTTTCCAAGGGATATGAAGTCTATGGTTTGATCAGGCGCGTATCCACGTTTGCCTCGACGAGTCGCCTCGATTCAATAATCAACAACCCTCGTTTCCACAAGGTCTATGCTGATCTCGAGGATCCGTCATCGATTTCTTCACTTGTCGCCCGTATCCAGCCTGATGAGTTCTACAATCTCGGTGCGATGTCGCAAGTTCGAATATCATTCGAAGTACCGCATTATACGCTTTCCACGAACACCATCGGCGTCCTCAATGTGCTCGAGGCGATTCGTCATTTCTCGCCCAAGACGAAGTTTTATCAAGCTTCGTCTTCGGAGATGTTTGGTGCCCCAGGTGTTTCAGCCCCCTTCAACGAAAATACACCCATGATCCCTCAGAGTCCTTATGGTGTATCCAAACTTGCTGCGTATCATCTTACACAGCAGTATAGGAATGGGTATGGCATTTTTGCTACGACCGGCATCCTTTTTAATCATGAAAGCCCTCGTCGTGGAGAGAACTTTGTTACGAAAAAAGTGACAATGGCGGTTGCCCGTATTAAGAAGGGGCTCCAGAATAGTCTTGAACTTGGTAATCTAGAGGCAAAACGTGATTGGGGATGGTCGCCTGAGTTTGTTGAAGCTATCTACGCAATAATGCAACACGATAAGCCAGATGTTTTTGTGGTAGCTACCGGTGAGACGCATACGATTAGAGAATTTGTCGAGGAGGCATTTGCGTGTGTTGGGCTTAACTGGAAGAAATATGTTACTTACCACGAGAAACTTTTAAGGCCAAACGAAGTGCCCATTCTTCTTGGAGATGCTACTAAAATAAAGGAAACACTTGGTTGGGAGTCTAAAATGAAATTCAAAGATATTGTAAAAACGATGGTTGAACACGACCTGAAGATGCTATGATCGAGGAGATCCGATTACAAGGGAAGGTAATTGCACTTATCCTCGATGTCTCAAAGGCTACTGATGGTGCTCACCCTGCTACTGATCTATCTTGGCCCCTGCAGCTTCTATTGATGAAAAGGAAGAAGGGTCATGTGGTGGCAAATCATATGCATGAGAAAGTGCTCAAATCTTCTGAACAGCCACAGGAAGCAATCGTCGTTGTTGCTGGTTCTCTTCGTGTGAAGATATTCGGGAGGGATGGCACGAAGGTTGGGGTTTACGAGGTTTTTACCGGGCAGTGCATGCTCATCGCTGACGGCGCGCATGAGGTTGAGATGACATCAGATACGCTCGCGTATGAGTTCAAGACCGGCCCTTATGTGCCTGACAAGATAATGATAGGCTAGCTTATCTGCTTCTCGACTTTAACAATCCCGTTTTTTATAGATACGACGTCTCCGCTTTTATATACGCTCTTTTCGCTCATCATGTCGCATACCAGATCAGCGACGAGCATAGGATCTTGGCCTCCTGTCACACCAATTTTCTCACGCATTTTGCCTCGCACGGCCCCGGGGCAAAGGGCGATGAATGTCTTCCTTGGTTGATTTTTCGCGAGTGCCTCGGCGAATGCGTTTACGGCCGCTTTTGATGCTGAATATGCGATGATCATGCCGTTGGGATGTATTCCTGCCATCGAAGATATAAATATCATGCCTTGACTGAGGTGACTGGAGAATGTTTGAAAGATTGAAAACAGGGAAAGGGTGTTCACATCGAATGTCTTGGCGATCGCTTCCGGTTTCTGAGCTATGATATCAGTCTGGGAATCAAGGTACCCATGGGAGGCAATAATCCAATCAACACCTCCTTTGATATCATGTGCGAGTCTCTCAATATCATCGCGCTCTGTCACGTCCGCTTCGTAGATTTCTATGTTATTCATGCTTTCAAGAGTGTGACATTGTTCCTTATTCCTTACGACAGCGATTATCCGATTACCTCCCGAAGCGAGCTTCGAGACAATGGCTATACCGATATCTCCCGTCGCACCGGTGATCATAATTGTCTTCATGGAATCATTATGACATACTTATTTTCTATCAAATCTATAATTTAGACAGCATGAATGTAACGACCTGCCATCTCTGCGGATCAAGTGATCTGGCCAAAGTGCTCGACCTTGGTTTTCATCCTCTTGCTGATTTTTTCATGAAGAAACATCAGATAGACGAGATGGAACGTCGATATCCGCTTTCTGTCTTACTCTGTCGCGATTGTGGCCATGGCATGAACAGCTATGTCGTGCCGGCCGAAACGCGCTACCAAGAGAATGATTATAGCTACGATTCTTCGAATTCCAGGATCGCTATTCAGCATTTTGTCGATATGGCAAAAGACGTCACTACTCGAGCCAGGGTAGGTGAGGGCGATCTCGTCGTTGACATCGGTAGTAATGTTGGCACGCTCCTCAGTGCTTTCCGCGACCTCGGGGCGGAGATCCAGGGAGTTGATCCAGCGACCAATATCGCTGCTCTCGCGACCAAGAGCGGCATCCCGACCATTAACGACTTCTTCGGGGGGGGCGCGGCAAAGGAGATCCTCAAGAAAGGCAAGCCGAAGGCGGTTACGATGACGAATGCTTTCAATCATGTTTCGCATCTCGATTCGTTCATGAAGGCGCTCCTGTTGATTTTGCCGATAGATGGGGTGTTTGTTATAGAATTGCCGTATTTCCTCGAGATCATAGAGAAAAAGCACTTTGATGTTATCTACCTTGAGCATGTTTCTTATATAGCGATCAAGCCTCTCGCTAGGTATTTCAAGAAATTCGACCTCTCGATACTGCATGCGGAAGAGAATGACTATATGAGCGGTTCGATCAGGATCTTTGTCGGCTATGGCGAAGAGGATGAGACTGTGAAAGAGCAGATCATTAGGGAGGAGAGAGCAGGCCTCTTTGACGAAGGGATTTGGGCCAAGTTCGCGAAGACGGTCCTTGATTGCAAGCTCAACCTCCTCAAGGAGCTCGTAGTAGCAAAGGCGAGTGGAGGCAAGATTGTAGCTATCGGCGCGGCAGCAAAAGGCAACACACTTCTTAATTATTGCGGGATAGATGCCACTCTCATAGACTTCGCGACCGACGCATCACCTCTCAAGATCGGGAAATACACACCCGGTTCTCATCTGCCGATTCTTTCCGATGATGCCATAGGTGATGACGTCACCCACGCACTCATCCTCGCCTGGAATATCGCTGATTTTCTCAAGGAGAAGATTTCGCCTGTGCATCCCAAGCTCGCATTTATCACTCCTCATGTAGTAGAATAAGCAAATATGATACAAGAACGAAAACCAATCAATTTTACGGATGATCGCGGCACAATAATGGATGTCTTTGTCAGTACACCATACGAGCACTGCGTTATAGTTCGCTCGAAGCGCGGCTCAGTGAGAGGTAATCACTACCACGAGAAATCTCAGCAAAGCGACATTGTGATTCAGGGCAGGATGGTTTCTTTCAGTAGGAAGGCAGGAAGTGATGAAATAGTTGAGAGGGTTTTAGAGCCAAATGATTGGACTGAATGGGAAAAAGGCGAGGTACATGAGTTTATCGCCCTTGATGACACTGTTATATTTGCGAGTTTCGTTAATGGTCCGCGGGGTGGAGATAACTATGAGAGTGACACCTTTCGCATACCAGTACCACTGCACGAACTAAAAGGTAGAAGGTTGGAAGAGATACTTAAATTCTAATTAATTAGGTAGTTTGATCCACGAATCTGGAAATATATCTTTATTTTCGAATTTTTCTTTTTTATACCACTTATCAGGACCGATGACTATTTTATTTTCCGAAGGATTGAGCCAGGCTCCCCACCAACCGAAAGTTGAGTTTGCGAGTATAAAATGCTTGCAACAACTCATAAGGATAAGATCCTCATAATCAGTACTTGCATCAGTGTGTTCTATATATGTACTCGAACAAGAGGGTTTAATGTTCTCGCGTGCCCATTCATGATCGTCTGAGAACACGAATATATGTGGATCTTTTACGTGCTTACATATGTAGGTGAGTGCTTTTTTGTAATATTCTAGTGAGCATGATCCATGGACCTGTGAGAAGACTGGGTGTGTGACGAAAAGGCCTCGCCTAACGTGGAGTGCAACTGCGTTAACACTCTCTATTTCATTCTTTATTTTAGACGACACCACACTGAGTGGTTTTTTAAGTGTTAATTCAACACGCAGGGTATTTTTTATGTGTTTAAAGTATTTTTCAGATTGCCAATATCCGTCAAGGTATATATTTGGTCCTTTTTCAAGAACTTCTGAATCAAAATAAGGTTGTCTTTCTTGAATATATCTATCTTTGTCGGCAAAGAGTATATTGTATGGTTTACAAAATCTTTTATGTCTCACCTGAAATCTTTTAAATCTTTTGACTTCTTTTTTTGTTGCAAAGTTTTCTATAATATTAAATGGATCTAGGCTATATGCGTGAAATTTGTAGTTATCAAAAAGTGTTTTATCGATCTTGAATTCAGTTTTCAATTTTATTGCAAGAGCTCTTCCAATAGCGTATTGAAACAATTGATTTCCAAGTCCTCCTTGAAGCTTTACAATGATAGTCATTATTTTTTTATTATTCTGAGTCTTCCAAACAGGTAGTAATTATCTACTAAGTGAGATATTGGACTGATCACCAACTCATATTCAGGGTATTTTAACATGAGGCCTTTGAAGTATAGGTCGTTTTTTATACCACCGAATTCTTCTTGATAGGCAAGTAAAAAGAAACGTGGTTTTTTCACTGGCAACCATAAGGGTTTGATCATTCTGATTTTTATAGCCTTGTTTATTTTGTGTAGTAGTACCATTATGGTTTTTGTATATTTTTATGTGGGCGATTTATTAATACACCAAGTATTCCGTAATCGATTACCTCACTTACGAGGAGTGCTCCGATTGCCCCCTTTATACCAAATAGTGGAATAAGGGAAACCGCGAGCACTATACGTATTATGTTTGGTAATGCAATCATTATATAGCTCTCCTTAATTTTCTGATGTGCTGAAATGGCTGAACTTATAAGTCTGCGTGGAGCAGAGAGGAGTGAAAGTGCTGCAAGTTGAGAAAACCACACGGAGTCCAAGTATTGAGGGAAGAGTATTTTAAATATGAATGGTGCGACGAGTATGTATATCAGGATGAGTGGTATCACAACTATATAAATTTGCTTGATACGAAAAGCTAGATTTGACCGTACCTCTTCAAAATCCTTTTTTATAAATTTTGGGATAGCGAGCAAACTCTGATTTTCTGCGAGTGATCTTAGTTCTCGTACTGGTGCCATTGCATATGTATAGATTGCGACAGGTGCTCCTCCTAGGAATTTCCACAATATGATGCTGTCGAGTTTTTCAGAGAGATAGCCAAACATACTGAGAAACCCTGCGTGAAATGCGTATCGACTATTGAATTTTTCTGTTGATGGTTGTGAAAACTCGGTCTTGTATACTCGTTTCATTGAAAGGTAAAGAAACGAACCTAGGATTATGTTACCGATTATATTGGTGATGAGAATTACTAGTGCTGATTGTGTGAACCATGCAGCAATAACGAGCGCTATTGTCATGAATGGTGTGCGAAATAGATTGAATGTTGCTAGTCGTTTGAAGTCTCCTTTGAGTGAGAAAAAAGATTTTGCTACTCCTATAGAGACAGAAACCGGTAATACTATGGAACCGAGCCCGAATATGATAGAGAGATCGGTGTTGCCCATCACATAGTAGTAAATAGCAGTTCCGCCGAGTAACAAAGTGCCACCTAGCGACCATGGGAGTACACGACGCATACCCTCGTAAATTATACTTTCACTTCCTCGTCCGATGCCACGGAGTATTCCAGAACCGAGACCTGTTGTCTGTGGGGCACTAAACACACCAAGCACAGCGAGTGCAAATGCATAAGTACCGTATGCTTCTTTTGTGAGGAGATGAGCAAAGGCAACAGAGAGAGCGATACCGTTTGCGACACTAGCGAAGCGGTTTATATTGAGCCAAAAATTTCCCTTGAGCACATAGCGTATGTCTACCCTGAAGAGCCTCTGTGCCTTGTCGAGGAATCTATTTACCATCGTTGTATTTTATTAACCACTTTTTTCTTGAGCGAGAGGTAAGAATGCGTCGCTTCTTTTTCTAGAGTAGGGGAGACCAGGCGGAGGAGCTCTTTGCCGAGTATGCGGTATTGGCCGCCCACCTTATTCGCACGAATAAGTCCGTGTTTGAGCATACGTTTTACCGTACTCTCACTCACACGAAGTACTTTTTGCGTTTCTGCTGTCGTATAGACAGCGTGAGGTTTGATCTCTTCTAACATCTGGTCCATGCTACCTATAATCCCCCAAGGTGTCAAAAGGTGTCACCCTCACCTTACATTCCAACATTCTGCAGAATGTTGGAATGTAGTGAGTTCGATGGTAATATTTATGTATGGCAAAGAAAATAAAAACAGCGAAGCAGATGGAAAGACATTTCAAAGGATTAGCAAATCACTACCGTATCGATATTCTCTTATTGATCGATAAGAATGATGGGCTCACAGTCGAGGATATTACGACTCAATTATCAGCAAATTTTAAAACAATTTCTCAGCATACTAGATATCTCGTAGGAGCAGGGCTCATTCAAAAGCAATATAAGGGGAGGGCGGTGGCACATTCACTTTCTCCGTACGGAAAACTGTTTGCTCGCTTTGTAAAAGAATTTCAGAGCATTGATTCCAATATATAATCATTCCAACATTCTGCAGAATGTTGGAATGATTATATGAGGAGGGGGTGTATGGGTATCAATAAAATGAAAACCAATATTTACAAGTCAAAAATAGTTTGAATATGGTATATTCTTATCATTATGAATAAAACTTTACGCGCTATTTCTATAGTATCTGCATTCGCTGTACTCTTTATACCTTTTGTAGTTTCATCCTCTTTATTCTTTCCATTTATTACAGGAAAGAATTTTATGTTCCGTTTTCTGGTCGAGGTAGGGTTTGTCTCATGGCTCATACTAGCGCTCCGTGATGCAACTTATCGCCCACGCGTCTCAGCACTCCTCTGGTCATTTGTCGCTTTTATCGCAGTTATTGGTGTCGCAGATATATTTGGTGTTGATGCGTGGAAGAGTTTCTGGTCAAACTTTGAACGCATGGAAGGCTATATCACCATCGTTCATCTCTTTTTATATTTTCTCTATGTACCAGTCGTACTCGGTACAGAAAAACTTTGGAATCGATTTATTGCGACATCGCTTGGTGCATCAGTGATCGTCTCGATTTTTTCTGTATTTCAACTCATGGGAATCCTCGATATCAATCAGGGGGGTGTTCGTGTCGATGCGACATTTGGTAATGCGACCTATCTCGCCATCTATCTCGTCTTTCATATATTTTTTGCCCTCATCGCGGTATCTAGAAGCAATAGATGGTGGGGATGGTCTGGATACGGAGCTATCGCATTGCTTCATACGGTGATTTTGTATCACACTGCCACCCGAGGTTCGATACTGGGTCTTCTCGGAGGGCTTTTGGTTGCAGGTGTACTCATAGCTATTTTTGATAAGAGTGAGAGGACTATTCGAATCGTTGCTGGTAGTGCGGTAGGAGTCGTACTTCTCATTGTTTTAGGATTTTTTGCTCTCAAAGATACTCAGTTTGTGACCCAGAGCCCTGTGCTTCAGAGATTTGCTGGTATTTCTTGGGATGATACCCGTACTCAGGCTAGAGCCTATGTCTGGCCTATGGCTATAGAAGGTTGGAAAGAGAAACCGATACTTGGCTGGGGTCAGGAAAATTTTAATTATGTATTCAATACAAATTATGACCCTCGTATGTATCGTCACGAGCTCTGGTTTGATCGTACTCACAACGCTCTCCTGGACTGGCTCATCGCTGGCGGTCTACTCGGGCTTCTCGCTTATCTCTCTCTATATATAAGTGCACTCTATTTATTGTGGAGAAAATGCTCAGACATTTCATTTACAGAGAAAGCTTTGCTCACCGGACTCGGGGCTGCCTATATATTCCACAATCTATTTGTATTCGACAACATCACGAGTTATATAGTTTTTGTTTCTGTCCTCGGGTACATACATTTTAGGGCGACTCGTCTAGTGAAACCGATAGCAGAAGATAATGAAGAAGTAGATGATAGTGATACTAGGGTAGCGGGAGTATTCCTCATAGTCCTTTTGCTTTGTTCGCTTTATTTCTTTGTTTACCGTGGCTACGCTACTGCCTCCAATCTCCTCAATGCATTGCAATATATGAGTGTGACACCACCTCGTATAGATTTGGCAATACCAGCATATAAAAAAGCCCTATCATATGATTCTCTTGGTAGACCTGAAGTAGTCGAGCGTATCGTCGAGTCAATTCAGAAAATAAATAATTCATCTGTTTCTATCGAAGAGAAGCAAAAGTTTTATGAGACAGCAAAGACAGCTGTGGAAACTCAGCTCACGCGACATCCAGGCGACGCTCGATATGAAATGTTTGCTGGATCATTCTATGCGAGTTATGGGCTCGCGGGGGATGCACTCAATCATTTTCTTGAAGCACAGAAACTTTCTCCAAAAAAACAGGCTATGCTATTCCAGCTCGGTAGTTTCTACATAGGCACAAAGCAATACGATGAATCAGTAAAATCATTCAAGACCGCATACGAACTAGATACATCAAATGATGTTGCTGCTACATACTATGCAGCCTCTCTCATCTATGATGGTAAAAACAATGAGGCAACAGCTTTTTATAGTGAACGTTTTCCAAATACTCTCATGATTGATGACTCTGTAGTACGCGCGTACGCCGATGTAGGTAATTGGAGAAAGGTCATCGAAGCGATGCACGCACGTATCGCACAAAATCCTCAGAGTATAGATGACAGAATGTCTCTCGTTGGCGCGTATCTAAAGGTAGAAGACAGAAAATCAGCCGTAGATGTAATTCGGGAAATTATTTCAATCAATCCTCAGTTCAAAGATCAAGGTGAAGTGTATATAAAGGAGATAGAAGCAGGGAGGAATCCATAACAAACATGATTGTCCGTGAAAATATCGCATTGCGTGACTATACGACATTTAAAATCGGTGGCACCGCGCGTTATTTTGTAGAAGCGACAAACGATCAAGACGTCATAGACGCCATCGCTTTTGCTCGTGAAAAATCTGTTCCATATTTTATTCTCGGTGGTGGGTCAAACACCTTAGTATCTGATGACGGATTTGCTGGCCTCATAATTCTTATCCTTTTAAAAGGAATTGCTAGAGAAGACGCACTTGATGGTAAAACTGTTTCATTGACCGTATCAGCAGGAGAGGATTGGGATAAATTTGTTGCTCACACGGTAGAGAATAATCTCTGGGGACTGGAGAATTTATCAGGAATACCTGGTACGGTCGGTGCGGCACCAGTACAAAATATCGGTGCTTATGGCACTGAAGCAAAAGAGACGATTGAATCAGTGCGTATCTATGATCCAGAGATGAGGACAGTGAGAGATATAAAAAATGCTGAATGTGAATTTGGATATAGGACGAGCATATGGAAACGTGCGCATGAATATATGCCAGTGATACTCTCTGTTACATTTCGTCTCTCGTGTCGAGCAAAACCAAACTTGGTTTATAAAGATATAGCGCTCTACTTTGAACGTGAAAACATTACTCATCCGTCTTTGGTACATATTCGTGAAGCAGTGTTAGAGATTCGTGCTGGAAAATTTCTAGATATGAGGGCTGTTGGTACAGCTGGATCATTTTGGAAAAATCCTACAGTTTCTGTGACGGTATTACATGAACTAGAATCTAGACTTCCAGGATTGCCATCATTTCCAGTGAGTGATTCTCAGGTAAAGCTATCACTAGCATGGATTCTAGACAGGGTATGCGGGTTAAAAGGTCATGCACATGGTCGAGCGTCACTCTACGAACATCAACCTCTCGTACTTATCGCATTTCCTGGATGTACTTCTTTTGAAATAGAAAGTCTCGCCGCACATGTTTCAAAAATTGTTCACGACAAGACTGGTGTCATGATTGAACGTGAAGTATTTTTTCTCCGACAATAATTTAAAAAAAAGTTATCCACTTTTTTCTCGCGAAACCTATTGAGTATGTACAAAATTGTTTCATAATAGAGATACAGTCCTTGTGCGCTAGAGCAATCGCTCTCACGTCGAGTGCATAGGTTGTTATCAATAATACAAATACCTAAATATTATGGCAGTAAAGAAAAAGGCTCGTAAGGCAGCAAAGAAATCTACAAAAAAGGCTACAAAGAAGAAGAAGGCTACAAAGAAGCGCCGATAGATTTTAAAAAAGCTCCGACATTTCTGTCGGAGCTTTTTTACTTTCTGTATAGCCTCAATATGCTACAATGGCGACCTATATATGGCTTCATTTTTACAGAGATTGTTTAGTGGTGGCGAGGGCTCAGATGTGAAGCCCTACAAAGCTTTGGTGGAAAAAGTAAACTCCTTTGAGGAGGTTCTTTCTTTGCTATCAGATGAGGCATTAAGGGCTAAAACTACTGAGTTTAAAGAACGTCTTTCAAAAGGTGAGACTGAGGATGATATTTTGCCTGAAGCATTTGCTACAGTGCGCGAAGCATCACGTCGCACACTCGGACAAAGACATTTTGATGTGCAGATTATCGGTGGTGCTATATTGCATCGTAGCGGTATTGCTGAAATGAGAACGGGTGAAGGAAAGACACTCGTCGCGACATTGCCTGCGTATCTCAACGCGCTTCGTGGACTCGGCGTGCATGTGATTACAGTAAATGATTATCTTTCACGACGTGATGCAGTGTGGATGGGACAGGTTTATGATTTTCTAGGACTTTCTGTCGCTGTGATAAATCATGACTCTTCGTATGTGTATGATAGAAATCACGGCAAAAAAGGTGAGCAGGGTGATGCAATCGATGAAAAGAGAGATGAGATAGGATCTTTTCATGTCGTACATGAATTTCTTCGACCAGTATCAAGACGTGATGCTTATCAAGCTGATATCACATACGGGACAAATCACGAATTCGGTTTTGATTATCTAAGAGATAACCTCGAATACTCAAAGGATAATTTGAGACAGAGGGAATTCAACTATGCAGTAGTAGACGAAGTGGACTCGATACTCATAGATGAGGCTAGGACTCCACTCATAATATCTTCACAGACAGCTGATTCTGATGATTTCTACAAAACTTTTGCAAAAGTAGCAGAGCGTATGGCAAAAGATGAGGATTTTGAAGTAGATGAAAAGAGGAAGACTGCTACATTGACTGATGCAGGTATCGCCAAGGCAGAAAAAATACTCGGTATAGACAATATATATACAGACAGAGGGGTAAAGTATGTGCACCACCTAGAGACAGCTGTTCGTGCAAAAGCTCTTTTCTTCAAAGATAAGGAGTATGTCGTCAAAGAGGGGCAGATAATCATAGTCGATGAATTTACAGGTCGTCTCCAGCCAGGCCGTAGATGGTCAGAAGGTCTTCATCAGGCAATCGAAGCAAAAGAAGGACTCTCTATACAGAAAGAGTCGCGTACATTTGCATCTATTACGTATCAAAACTATTTTCGTCTCTATAAAAAACTCTCTGGTATGACAGGTACAGCTATGACTTCGAAGGAGGAGTTTTTCAAGGTGTACGGTATAGAGACATTGGCCGTACCGACCAATAGACCTGTAGCCAGAATCGATCAAAATGATCTTATTTTTCAGACAGAGACTGGTAAGTGGAAAGCTATAGCAAGAAAAATAAAAGAGATATCACAAAAAGGTCAGCCGGTGCTCATCGGTACTGTATCTATAGAGAAAAATGAACTTCTGGCAGAATATTTGAAAAAAGAAGGTGTGAAGCACGAGTTATTGAATGCAAAGAATCATGAGAGAGAGGGAGAGATTATCGCTCAGGCTGGTCGCTATGGCGCAGTGACTATCGCTACGAACATGGCTGGTCGAGGTGTCGACATCAAGCTCGGTGGAAATCCTTCGACACCAGAGGAAGCGGAGCGTGTAAAATCCGCCGGAGGACTTTTTGTACTAGGGACAGAGAGACATGAGGCACGTCGTATCGACAACCAGCTTCGTGGACGCTCTGGTCGTCAGGGTGATCCAGGCGAGACTCAATTTTTTGTATCGCTCGAAGATAGTCTCATGCGTGTATTTGCTTCAGATACTATAAAAAAAATGATGGGACGTTTTGGCATACCAGAGGATGAGCCGATAGAAAATGGACTCATCACACGTTCGCTCGAAACAGCCCAGACAAAAATAGAAGGGTTCAATTTTGATTCCCGCAAACACGTGCTCGAATACGACGATGTGATGAATCTTCATCGAAAATCTATTTATGAAAAACGTCGCAAGATGCTCGTCGGTAGCGACGGTGATGTTATTGCCGAATTGTATTCGATACTAGATACATCAGATGTAGATTTTATGAAATCAGTTGAAGATAAAAAGACCTCTTTGGGTGAAGATCAATTTGCTTCACTCATACGTCAGCTCTATCTACGTACTATAGATACACTCTGGGTAGAACATCTAGAAGCTATGGATTATCTACGAAGCAGTGTGAATCTCCGTGCATATGGTCAGAGAGATCCACTGGTTGAGTACAAGAGGGAAGGTTTGCGCCTCTGGAAAGACATGCAACAAAACATGAATGGGACTATTGTCTCTGCTATACCTCATCTAGGTGTGTCAGAAGTACAAGCACAACAAAATAACTCTTTTTCAGCCAGTGCTATAGAAGCAGCAGCAAAAGAAATACTCGGTGATGATTCAGCACCAGCTGAGAGTACTCCAAAATATGGAAGGAATGATAAAATAGTCGTGGTTCGTGATGGGGAGGAAAAGGAGATAAAGTGGAAAAAACTCTCTGATTACGAAAAAGATGGTTGGAAAATAAAAGCATAATATATGCTCGAATACATACTCGCTCAGTACGGATATATTGCTCTTTTTACAGGAGCTTTTCTAGAAGGAGAAGTTATTGTGGTCGTGGCCGGTATTCTCGCACGACTTGATTATCTCTCGCTCTATCCAGTTATTATTACAGCGGTGTTAGCTACTTTTATAGGGGATCAGACTTTTTTCCTCATAGGTAGAAAAAAAGGAAAGATTTTTCTTGAAAAGAGACCACACATAGCAGCTCGTGCTGAAAAAATACATGATCTCCTTCACAGTCATCAAAATAAAGTACTTTTCGGATTTAGGTTTTTATATGGAATGCGCATACCGACACTCATAGCGCTCGGTACTAGTGAGATATCACAAAAAAAGTTTCTTGTTTTCAATATACTCAATTCTATAGTATGGACACTTGTTTTTGTTCTCGGGGGTTATTTTTTTGGAGATATTTTTGAGACAGTTTTACGTAAGATTGGTTTCTATGAAAAACATCTTTTTATTGGTCTCGCTCTTGTCGGTGTCATTGTTTGGGTTTGGTCCATTATTAGACATAGGGATGATTATTAATTTAGATAACACAAATATATGAAACGTGTATTTAATTTTTTCGACAAACTTGAAGACGTGGTGAGAGGCTCCCTCAGTCATCATCCTATAGTCTACGGATTTATCGGTGGAACTTTGGTGGTACTTTATTGGCGAGGTGTTTGGCATACCGCCGACATATTGGAGACATGGGGAGGGTACTGGTCAGTGGTCTTTTCGGGTCCAGCCCAGATTATCATTACCGCTCTGTTACTCATGCTCACTGGGCTCGCTGTATCTGTTTTCATAGGAGAAAGTATTATTATCTCTGGTTTGAAGCATGAGAAAAAAGTATTTGAAAAAACAGAAGAAGAAGTAAAACAAGAGAAAAAAGAGATTGTATCTGTCGAAGACAGACTCTCAGATATCGAGCAGAAGATAGACGAACTCCTAGAGACAACAAAGCGGTAGATGGTATTGACTATTTTTGTATTTGTCGTAGTGTGAAGACTGGTTTCAGTAAACAAGCACATAAACATTCAATCACAGGAGACGGTATATCATGGCAAAAGTATTTATCGATAATGACCCAGTAACACGAGCAGTTGAGGAAATCGAACGCGTATCTCAATGTAGCGAACGTTCTGGTCGTGAGAAGGGTCAGGTTCTCATCGATATGGCGATTCTTTCCGGATTCGCTGATCCTGATGAGATTGAGCACGAAGAGGAGGTTTGTAGGCATTCTGATCATGTTTTTAAGCACGAGGAAAATGTCTCTGTCAGAGAAGTCGGTGCTTTTTTTGGTGATGACTCACCAGAGGCACACGACTTCCGTAACGGTATCGAGCTTCATGATCCAAAGCATCCGACACATCGCCTCAGACTCAAATCTCACCCTGAGTGTGAAGATGGTGAAATCTATCTCATTAGTATCACTCCCAAGGGTTTTGATGCTATTAATTGGGAAACGAAGCGTCTCGGTAAAAAATCAAGATGCGGGTGCTACCCAGTCTTCGTCAGACGGACAGAGCTCCTTGAGGCCGGCTACCGGTTGGTAAGTCCGAGAAAACGCAAGTCTCGAAAAATTGCTTGATTTGATTTCTCTAAAAGTAAACCGTTCCACAGGGGACGGTTTTTTATTACCTATATTTTGCTCATGATATACTCATATACATGAAAATTATTTTACGTATCATCATCATTGCTTTAGTCATTATGGCGCTACCTTATATAGTGTCAGGGGTATCAGTATCTGGTTTTTATCCAGCTCTCATTGCGGCACTCATTCTCGGGGTACTCAATCTCGTGGTGCGACCGATTATATCTCTCCTCACATTACCGGTAAATATGCTCACTCTCGGACTTTTTGGACTTGTTATAAATGGAGCCCTCCTCTGGTTTGTCGCTTCTTTTGTTCAAGGGTTTGCTATTGCTTCATTTTGGTCAGCTTTTTTGGGAGCGCTTCTAGTCTCATTGGTTAATTGGCTCGTTTCGAAATTCTAATTGATTATGTTTTTTAAGAAAAAGATAATAGTCACTCATAGCGGTGATTTTCATGCTGATGACGCTTTTTCTGTCGCTGCTTTCTCTATCCTTCACGAGGGTAAAATAAAAGTCATACGGTCCCGTAAGCCGGAGGATTGGGTCAAAGGTGATTATGTGGTGGATGTTGGTGATGTATATGATCATGCCCAACACAGATACGACCATCACCAAAGAGGCGGTGCTGGCGCACGAGCGAATGGTATCCCGTATGCTGGTTTTGGTCTCATGTGGAAGCATTTTGGAGAAACAGTTTGTGATTCATTGGATGTAGCAGAGAGAATAGATAGGTCTCTAGTACAGTCGATTGATGCAGGGGATAATGGTTTTGCTATATCGTCTCCGCTTATTAAATTTGCACGTGAGTATCCACTCGCGGATGCTATCAGGGCATGGAGGGATGAATCTCAGACTGGTCCTGATGCTGAATACAGAGATTTTATGAATGCAGTGGAATGGGCAAAAGGTGTATTGTCTCGTCAGATTAGAGCGGCACGTGTCGCATCGATAGATATGAAAAAAGCTCTCGATGCTTATGATAATGCTCCTGACAAAAAAATAATTGTTTTGAACGAAAACATTTTTTGGGGTGAAGCTTTTAAATCAAAACCAGATACTTTTTTTGTTGTGTACCCAGATTCTGCGGGTCAATGGAGAGTGAAGACTGTGCAAGAAGAAGGATTCAAATCTCGCAAGGATTTACCAGAAGCTTGGGCAGGATTGATTGATAATGATTTGATTCAGGAGACAAATGTTCCTGATGCAGTATTTGCACATCCTAAAAGATTTATGGCTATAGCAAAATCACGAGAAGGAGCTATCGCGCTCGCAAAACTCGCGCTCGAGCGATGATTCTGATAGTGTAGCGACATATATGGCATTCGTAGACGAAATCACATTTCATGCAAAGGCGGGCAAAGGAGGCGACGGAGTCGTTCGCTGGCTTCATGAGAAAGGTAAGGAGTATATGGGTCCTTCTGGAGGTAATGGTGGTAAAGGAGGTGATGTTTATGTCGAAGGTGTGCGTGACATAGGGATACTAAATAGTTATCGCAACATAAAGATTTTCGAAGCTGAAGCTGGTGGTGATGGTGATAAAAAATCGATGGACGGAAAAACTGGTGAAGATTTGATACTAAAACTACCAGTCGGTTCTATTGTGACCAATCTAGATACTGAGCAGTCTATAGAAATTTTGAAGGAAGGCGAGCGTGTTTTGGTGCTCAAGGGTGGTCGTTATGGTCTAGGTAATGAACATTTTAAAGGCTCAACCAATCAGAGACCAGAGATGACGACTGATGGTAGGGTTGGCGAGGAAGCAGATTTTCACATTGAATTACGTCTCATTGTCGATGCTGGTTTTGCTGGTTTTCCAAATGCTGGTAAATCATCACTTCTCAATACTCTGACAAATGCAAAAGCAAAGGTAGCAAATTATCAGTTCACAACTCTCGAACCAAATCTCGGTGACTTGTACGGTTTTATCCTCGCTGATATTCCAGGACTCATAGAAGGTGCATCAGAGGGTAGGGGTCTCGGTGATAAATTCCTTCGTCATATTGCTAGAACAAAGATGGTGCTTCATTGTATTTCTCTAGAGAATGAAGATATTAATCTCGCGTATCAAACAATCCGTAAAGAATTGGAAGCGTATTCGACTGAACTTGCTTCAAAGAGGGAGATAGTCGTTCTCACAAAGACTGATCTCGTTGATGTCGATACTCTAGCTACTAAGATTGCTGAAGCAAAAAAACTCAATCCAGATGTATTTTGTGTTTCGATATTAAATGATGAGGAGGTAAAGCAATTCAAGGACGACTTGGTAAAAACCCTACGTTCTTTATAATAGAGAGCGTATGAATGAATACACACTCACAGTAGGACTCGAAATTCACGCAGAACTCGCGACGGTGACAAAGATGTTTTGTGATTCAAAAAATGATCCATTCAATAGTGCTCCGAATGCAAACGTTTGTCCGATATGTATGGGTCATCCAGGAACACTTCCTGTTATAAATAAAGAAGCAGTACGTCATGTACTCCGTGTAGGTCAGGCTATTGGTGGCATCATCGCAGATTTTACAGAGTTCGATAGAAAAAATTATTTTTATCCTGATATTCCAAAAGGTTATCAGATATCTCAGTATGCCTATCCACTCATCACAGGTGGTGAAGTTGCTGGTGTAAAAATTACCCGTGTTCACTTAGAGGAAGACACCGCTTCATCAGGACACGATGAAGGTGATTACTCACTGGTCGATTTCAATCGTGCCGGTGTACCACTCATGGAACTAGTGACTGAACCTGTCATACACTCAGCAAAAGAAGCTGGTGATTTTGGTCGAGAGCTCCAACTCCTACTTCGTTATCTTGGAGCCTCAGAGGCGAATATGGAAAAAGGCGAGATGCGTGTCGAGGCAAATATATCGATAAGTCCAAAGTCACAAGTTGAAAGTGGAAAGTTGGGAACTAAGGTCGAGGTGAAGAATCTCAATTCATTTCGTTCCGTTGAGCGTGCGATTGCCTATGAATACGATAGACATGTAGCACTCCTGGAGAAAGGTGAGGCTATAGTGCAAGAGACTCGTGGTTGGGATGATAGTAAGGGTGCAACTTTTTCACAAAGGAAAAAAGAAGACAGTCATGATTATCGTTATTTTCCAGATCCAGACCTACCAAAGCTCAAAATTAGTGAAATACCTGAGTTTTCGGCTACCAGATTAGCTGAAAGTCTGCCTGAATTGCCATCCCAACGCCGTTTGAGGTATGAGAAAGAGTACGGTATCAAAGGGCAGGATATAGAGGTGTATGTCACTAATCCAGAACTAGCTAGGTTTTTTGAAGAGGCTGTTATTAAACTTGAAAAAAAATCTCAAGTCGTACTACTATCAAACTATCTCTCTACTGATTTACTTGGAATTGTTAAAAAAATATTCGGTGAAGGAGAGGAAGGACGTGTCTGGGACACAAAAGTTACACCAGCGTCCCTCGCGTCACTTGTCGCACTTATAGATACAAAAACTCTTTCATCACGAGGAGCAAAAGATACCCTCGCTTTACTCGTCGCAGAAGGTGGTGATGCAAAGGAGATTGCAGAAACAAATGGTCTTATACAAAAAAGTGATCCAGTTGCACTTGAATCCATGGTAAAGGAAGTGCTCTCTGAAAATCAGATTGCTGTTGATGAATATAAAAAAGGAAAAGTTGCATCACTGATGTTTCTAGTTGGTCAGGGTATGAAAAAATCAAAAGGTTCAGCGAATCCAGAAATGCTCAAGGAAATTTTTATAAAAAATCTTTCATAACTTTTTATGCATCTCGAAAGAAAACTTTTCGTATCATCAGTAATACTTTTTCTTATACTTATTGGTGTGTCAGCAGTAGTAGAAAAAAGATCACAAGTATCAAAAACAGAATCAAATAAAATTGTGACATTGGCTATTGGTGATTCTGTTTTTGATACAGAAATTGCACGAGACGATAGCTCACGATCTCTCGGTCTAGGTGGTCGCGATGCGTTGGATTCTCATTCTGGCATGATTTTCATCTTTGATTATTCTGACTTATGGGGTATTTGGATGAAAGATATGAAAATATCTATAGATGTACTATGGCTTGATGAAAAAGGAAGAATTGTTTCGATAGAAGAAAACATGTCTCCTGAATCGTATCCAAAAATTTTCTTTCCAACCATACGTTCACGTTATGTAATAGAGCTCTCTTCGGGCACATTTGCTACGAGCGGTGCGTCTATCGGTGACGTAGTAGATGTGACGGGTCTTATCTCTGAAAAATAAGGTCTTTTTTGTATAAAAATAGATTGCATGACACATTTGGAATAAAATGAGTTTTTCTTGTTCGTTAAGTTATAAAATATAATTTTTAATGGTGTTTTCACATTCTAAATGGTCAATGTTTCTAGCTGTATTATAGGACGAGGTTCATATCCTTCTTTACAAACTATGCTCATCGTTTTCTAAAGGATTTTTTTCTCTTTTTCCACACCTTTTCTTTCGTCATTGAGATACAATATACAGCACGAAGGAAATTTCTATAGATGGTTAGTGGTTATTATCAAAAAAAAGCATTACAGCACGATGAGCATCTTTATCACAAAGAGAGACGGTACAAAAGAACTTTTTAACGCTGATAAAATCAATCGTTCGATTGAGAGAGCTACCTTTGGTCTCACTGATCCAGTTGCTATGGTCACTCAGATAGCTACTGACACAAGGCTCACACTCTATGATGGCATCACTACAGAAGAATTAGACAAAGCTACCATCAATGCAACAGTTCAAAACATAAAAGATGATACAGACTACGACAAAATAGCCACACGTCTCCTCTTAAAGACAATATACAAGAAGGTTATAGGTGATTATGACGCTGATGATGCTCTCGATTTTGCAAAAAAACATCGTGATGGATTTATATCGTATATAAAAAACGGTGTCGCAGAAAATCGTCTTCACCCAGACATGCTTGCAAAACATGATCTTGAAAAAATTGCCAACACACTCAAACCTGAACGCGATGATATTTTTCTTTATTCAGGTCTCGATGGTCTCATGAATCGTTATGCGATTCGTGATACAAAACAAAACGTAGTCGAGACACCTCAGTATCTATTTATGAGAATTGCGATGGGGCTTTCGTATCACGAAAGTGATCCGACAGCATGGGCAATTCGTTTTTATGACAAGATGTCGCGACATGAATATATCGCAGGAGGTTCAACTAATCTTGGTGCTGGTACAAATAGACCATCGCTTTCTAATTGTTTCTTGCTCGAAATGCATGATGATATGGAGCACATTGCAAAATCAGTTTCTGATGTCATGCTCCTCTCAAAAGGTTCTGGTGGTATCGGTGCATCAGTGACAAAACTTCGTGCTGCCGGTTCTCCACTTAAATCAAATTTTGGTGGCGTATCTACTGGACCAACAACTTTTGCAAAAATAATAGACACTGCTATCCGCGCTATACAGCGAGGTGGAAAGAAAAAAGGCGCCTTGTGTTTTTATATGGAGAACTGGCATTTAGATTTTCCTGAGTTTATTGACTGGAAACATAATGCAGGAGACGACTATGTTCGAATGAGAACCGCAAACACAGCGGCATATCTATCAGATGAGTTTATGAAACGTGTTTTGTCAGGACAGGATTGGTATATGTTTGATCCAGCCGAGACTCCAGACCTAAACGAGCTCTATGGACAGGCATTTTCTGAGAAATACAAAGAATATATAGCAAAAGCCGAAAGAGGCGAGCTAAGGGCTTTTAAAAAAGTGCCAGCATCGGAGCAGTGGAGACATATCCTCACTTCTCTCCAATCTACATCTCATCCGTGGATTACATGGAAAGATCCAATAAACCTTCGTGCTCTAAACAACAATACAGGCACGATCCACATGTCGAATCTCTGTACAGAAATATGTCTCCCTCAAGACAAAGACAATGTTGCTGTTTGTAATCTCATTTCAGTAAATCTTGCAGCTCATGTTTCAAACAAGGAGGTTGATTGGTCTCGTCTGGAAGATTCTGTAAGACTCGCCGTTCGTCAGTTAGACAATCTTATAGACATCAACAAGCTCCCGATACCAGAAGCAGTTAAATCTGATAAAGAAAATCGTGCTATCGGTCTTGGTGTTATGGGACTGGCAGATGTATTTGAACGTCTCGGTCTCTCGTATGATTCTGAGGGGGCTTATGATTTTGCTGATCGTATATTTGAGTTTGTGTCTTTTATGGCGATAGATGAGAGCGCTGACTTAGCGCAGGCTCGTGGTTCGTATACACATTTTTCGACATCTAGATGGGCACAAGGTATGGTACCTGTAGATACTATAAAGATTCTCGAGGAAAACCGTGGAAGACCAGTGACTGTGTCAAAGGAATCAAAACATCGCGGACTAAATTGGGATATGCTTCGTGAGAAGGTGAGGAAGGGAATGAGGAATGCAACACTTATGGCCGTCGCGCCAAACGCAAACATCGGCCTCGTCGCTGGTACAACACCTGGTATGGATCCACGTTTCGCTCAAGTTTTCTCAAGAAATAAAATTTCTGGAAAATACATGGATATAAATCACAATCTAGTACGTGACTTAAAAAATATGGGTCTTTGGGAAAAAGTGCGAGAAGACATTATCGAGAGTCAGGGAGATATTGCGTTTATTGATACCATACCTCAACACATTAAAGATATTTATAAAACTTCTTTTACCACTTCACCACACGCCTTCATTGAAGTAGCAGCTCGTGCTCAAAAGTGGATAGATCAAGCAATCTCAAGAAACATGTATCTTGAAACTCGTGATGTCGAAGAGACGATGAAGATTTATACAGCTGCATGGGAAAAAGGTGTAAAAACCACATATTATCTACACATGAAGCCTCGTCATACTGCAGAGCAGTCTACGGTCAAGGTCAATAAGGCAGAAAAAATGGGCAAGGTGGGTTTTGCTGGACTTGCTCAAGCAATGAGTAACAAGAAGGTGGGTTTTGATGCAGCACCTCTTCAGAAATCACTCGATATTACAGAACCTATAGGAGTACCACTCGAAGCAAAGATAATAAAATCAGAATCAACCCAAACTCCAAAAGCTACGACATATCAACCTCTATCATCACTCGCTTCTTCTAATCCTGAAGTGGTGCCGGTAAAGAAACCTAACGTGATCATGACAGGAAACAAGACCTGTCCGACCGATCCAGCAGAACTCGCTCAATGCGATAGTTGTCAGTAATAGGGCGTTCAGATTCATCCCTTTGAATCATACGGATATTTCTCTATTGAGAAATTCCTCGTGTTAGCACCGGTCGCGCTTGCAAGTTGCTCCAGAGGGAGAATCCTCGCTTGATTGTTAAGAATCAGATATTATAGTGGTCAATTAAGAATTAATTACAGAAACCATGCTTATCGGAAAACCTTCACCAGAAGATGTAAATCTTCACCCAATTAAATACAAGTGGGCATATGACCTCTACAATCAAGCTGTGAGAAATACATGGTTTCCGCACGAGATTGCACTCAAAGAAGATCTAGAGGATTGGCAGAAGATGACTGAGGATGAACGACATGCAGTAAAATTTGTCATGGCTTTTTTTAATCCAGCTGAACTGATTGTAAATCGTGTGTTGGCGCTCGGTGTCTATCCGTATCTAAAAAGTCCTGAATGTCATCTCTATCTAGCAAAACAAATGTGGGAGGAAGCAAATCATTGTGTGGCTTTTGAATATGTGCTCGAGACATTTCCGTTTGATAGAGAGACTATTTATGGAGTCCATCTCCAAGTACCATCGATGCAGGCCAAGGAAGCATTTATTATGAAGTATCTCACTCGCATGACTGATACCAAGTTAGATATAGAGACAGTGGAGGGGAAGAAAGATTTCATTAGGAATCTCGTGGCTACAAATATCGTCATGGAAGGTACATGGTTTTATTCTGGATTCATGGTGGCTTTATCGTTTCGTCAGAGAAACCAGCTTCGTAATTTTGGATCAATGATAAATTGGGTATTGCGCGATGAATCTCTTCATCTCAAATTCGGTATAAATCTCGTACATAATGTATTAGAGGAAAATTCAGAACTTCTCACTGAGGACTTTGCATCGGAGATTAGAAATATAATCATCGAAGGTGTGACTTTAGAGACTGCATATAACAGAGACCTATTTCCAAATGGCATACTCGGTCTCAATGCTGACTATGTAAATCAATATGTGATGTATGTGGCAGACCGTAGGCTCGAAGAACTCGGTTTACCAAAGTATTACAACGTGACCAATCCAGCGAAATGGATGTCAACAGCGACCGATGTCTTTGAATTAGTAAACTTTTTTGAAGCTCAGAATACAAACTACGAAGTAGATAACGGTAGTCACAAGAAGTAGGGAATAGTCTGATAGGTAAGGTACATAAAAAGGCCTCATTGAGGCCTTTTTATGTACCATTGACTTGTATTATAATTAGGTGTATAATATATAAGTAAGTTCATTGAATTACTTGCGAGTAGTCATAGCCAAAAGGCCTTATATTCTATGAGGCTTCCTGGCTATGACTACCACTACGGTCGTCAGGCAAAACCAACAAAAGGAAAAAACGCCATGAGTGCGAAAACCTACGACAAACAGTCAGGAAAACTAATCGCCAGAATCGCGGAAAACCTTCCCGAGCTGTCGAGCGACGTGATGCAGGGCTGGATCGATAACCCGAAGGGCTTGCAAAAGTTCCTCTTGGGCCTGAACCCGCCCGCGACACCCGAAGATTTCGCCGTCTGGAAGACCGTGAAGCTCGGCACCCACAAGGATGCCGCCGCCCTACGGAAAGCCATGATCGACGAAGGCATGAAGATCGGAAGCTGGGGAGACGACATTCTCGGCAAGCCCGCCTTCAAGATGAGCTCCGTCGAGAAGGACGTGGACCTCGTGGTCCGCTCCGTCGCCGAACTAGGCTTCAAGAAGGGAGCGACTTATGTGGACATCTGCGCGAAGGCCAAAGAGCTCGGTCTCGAGCTTTGCCCGAACGAAGTCGGTCCCCAGCTGTGTTTGCAGTATAAGGACCAGCCCAAGGGCGAGTGGCTCGTGATTGCGATGGAAGCCATCACGGACTCGGGCGGCGTCCTCGGTGTGTTCGATGTCGGACGCGGCGACGGTGATCGCTGGCTCGGCGGCGACCGCGGCGACCCTGGCTGCTTCTGGGATGCTGATAGTCGCTTCGTCTTCGTCCGTCGCAAGTAAGTTCTCAGGACTTTGAACATTAGGTCTTTTAGACCCTTTGAACTTAGTCCTTTCGCCCCGTCTTCTCACAAGGAAGCGGGGCTTTAGTTTATGAAAATAATGAGCGATAGCGAATATATTTTCATTATCCCCCTTGGGGGTTTGATACAATATAATAGGTAGTAGGCGAGTATGAAAGAGATCACGGTTTTTTTCTGCCGAATCCAGTATCTATGAATTGAGAGTACCTGAGATCAAGGTTTCAAGTAGAGTGATTCATATAGAAACTTCAAAAAATGAAGATACTTGGTATGGAGGGCTAGGGCATTATGATGCCGAATACGATTCAGCCCTGAGAGTATTCGAGGGGTGGTGGCACAGACGGCTCTCCATACACAACGGACTCGGACGGCAACCTCAATGTGTTCAATGTCGAACACGACGACGATGATCGCTGGCTCAACGGCAACAACGGCGACCCTGACTACTTCTGGAATGCTGATAATCGCTTCGTCTTCGTCCGTCGCAACTTTTTTCATTTCTCTCCAGATTTTTCTGGAGAGTTTTGTTTTACAATGTGACCAATCCAGCGAAATGGATGTCGACTGCGACTGATGTCTTTGAACTCGTGAATTTCTTCGAAGCTCAGAATACTAACTACGAAGTGGATAACGGTAGTCATGAGAAGTAGGGAATAATACCGTACTCAAGACACGTAAGAAGGCCTCAACAAGGCCTTTTTACGTGCTATTGACTTATATTACTATTAGGTGTATAATTATAAAAGGTAGTATATTGAAAACCTTGGCGATTACGACGTTCTTTTGGTGCTTTGATATCGGTTTGTGATTCGGGTATGAGCTTCAAAAGAACGTCGTAACAACCAAATACAACGGCGTGCATATCGGGACGATCTGCCATGAGGCGGACCCTGACTTGCAAAAGACAGAAAAAGGAAATCATGAGCACTGATAATGTTGTCGGTATCACCCTCGGCGAGGTCAAAGGACTCTTCGCTGATTTGATGGAAAAGCTCTCGAGTGAAACGGCCCACGAATGGGTCGCGGCGCTCAAGCTCTTTCTCAAGAAACAAGACCCGTGGCCTGTGGCGAAAGTGAAAGAAGTCGTTCAGAGGGTCTCAGACCTTCTGAAATACCTCTCCACTCACTCGCTTCCGAAAGTCGGGGAATCCATCGCTCGAGACAAGTTCGTTGTGAACACGAAAAACGGAGCTGAACTGAAAATCTCCTATCTGGGAGACAACTTTCAGAAGTGGTTCCTCGACAAGGTTGAGAAGGATGTGAGTGGTTGCGAGATGAAAGTCTCAAAACTCCTCAAAAACTCACCCGACAAACCGATACTTGACGAACTCGCAGATAAGGCAGAGAATGCTCTCGCTCACGTCTACGAGTTCCTGAAGACTGCCGACAAAGGTGTCTGGTATATCTTCTACGTCAAGGACGTGAATGATAGGCTCCGGGCGGTCAACGCCGACTGGGATGTCGACGGTTGGCATGTCGGTGCGGATTCCGTCGGGGACCGGTACGAGCGGAATGCTGGCAATCATGTCGTCTCTCGCTGATTCTTTGTTACTTTGCTTCGGCAGACGCTCTGAATCTTGGACCCTTTGAAGCTTTGAAAAAGTTTTGAAGGGTCCTTTTATTTTAATACAACATTGTTTTTGTTTTTCCATCTCTTACGATATATCGTAAGAGATGGACCTTGTTTATGGGATTGGTCCCTTTACACAGGTGGAGTAGTCATACAATAGGAATGATGATAAATAGAAAAAATCCGCCGGTGGGCGGATTTTTTCATTGTGTTCGTGTCTATAAGCCGAATTCTGTGCCATGTCTTGCGACATGCGACAGTCATTTATCTGGGATCATCGTTACCGATGACCTCGAGCGGCACTTCCATCTTTCAATGGACACGGCCTTGCACACAGGTAAGGATTTTGCCGTTGCACCCTCATGTTGCCATGAGGACTATCCGCTAGGGATATTCCTCTTCTTTCGTTGAGGACCGTTTCTGTTCGCACCTCTTGGATTACTCCAGACGGGCGTTACCCGCTACCATGCTCCAGTCTCGCGACTGGATGTGTTCGGACTTTCCTCTCTCGGCCCATAGGGTAGGGAGCGACTGTCTGACACGAGCCTTGTAGTTATACATCTTTTTATAAAAAAAGCTACCCTTATTTAATTTGATAAGAAGCAAATGGTTTTATATAATTGAGCATTATCGTTTAGCCAAGATTTATACATGCACAATCAAACCAATTCTCGTCTCGACACAGCTGCCTATGTCGTACTCGGTATAGTATTATTCCTCGCACCAATATTTTTTATACCTTCGCTTTCAGTACCATTCGCATTGGGTAAGGCATCGCTCATTCTCTACGGTACAGCTATTGCGCTCGTACTTTGGATGATCGCTCGACTCAAGGATGGGGTATTTCAGGCACCAAAGAGTTGGTTTTACGCTAGTTCACTCCTCGTAGCTGTTGTGTATCTCGTCTCGGCTCTCGTCTCAGGTAATAGCGCTGCTTCTCTTGGAGGGCAAGCATTTGAACTCGGTACCGCGTCGTTCATCATAGCTTCACTCGTGTTTTTTGCTCTCGTACCACTACTAGCAAAATCAAAAGAAAAGATATTTTACGGCTATGTGGCACTTCTAGCTTCTTTTATTGTCACAGGGCTTTTTCACGCGTTACGATTTATATTTGGAGCAGATTTTCTTTCCTTTGGAATGTTCACATCTCCTTCAGCCAATCTCTTGGGTAAATGGAACGATCTCTCGATATTCTTAGGACTCATATCGCTTTCATCACTTTTTGCACTCGAGCTTGCTACGTTGAGTAAGAAAGTAAAAATACTTTCATATATCGCATTCTTCGGTTCTCTGGCTCTATTGGTCGTAGCAAATTTCCAGTCTGTATGGGTCGCACTTGCATTGTTCTCACTCGTTTTCTTTGTGTACCAGATTTCATTCAAGAAAAATTCTGGTGAATCTGGTAGAAAACTACCAGCACTTACTCTCACCGCTCTAGTGCTCTCAGTATTCTTTGTTTTTGCTGGTAGTAATATCGGTTCTATTGCCTCAAACGCCCTCGGTATTTCTCAGGTAGAAGTTAGGCCTTCATGGGGAGCTACTCTAGATGTCACTACCACTTCTCTCTCATCTGATCCTGTTTTTGGTGTTGGTCCAAATAGATTCTCGACACAATGGCTTCTCTCAAAACCAGATGGTATCAACAATACGCTTTTCTGGAACGTCGATTTCAATTACGGCATAGGGTTTGTTCCTTCTATGATCGTGACGACTGGTATTGTTGGGGGAATTGCAATACTCATATTCCTCATACTGTATCTCATGACTGTGGGTAAAGCTCTCGTGAGTGAAGGATCATCTCCCGTCTCTCGATATCTCGTACTCTCTACCTTGTTTGGTTCACTTTATCTCTGGGTATTTTCTGTGATGTATGTACCAAGTCAGGCACTTTGGATACTCACACTTGGTATGACCGGATTATTTATTGCAGCACTTCATGAGGATGGAAAAATTACCATGGGTAGTGTCTCGATATCTGAACGTCCCGCTTTGAGCTTTATCTCAGTACTTCTCACCATACTCGCACTTATCGGTACATTGTCGTTTGCATATTACGCATCGACTAAATCGCTTGCGAATGTTTATTTCCAGAGTGGTGTAGCGAGCTTACAGGGAGGAGCTACTTTGGATGAAGGTGAGGCAAGTGTTGTAAAAGCAGTTTCTCTATCAGAGAGTCCTGTGTATTATCGAGTTCTATCTGAGATATACCTCGCACGATTGAATCAACTCTTTGCAGACGACAAGATTTCTCAGACTGAAGCACAGTCAAAATTCCAATCACTTCTCGCAACCGCAATACAGTCATCACAGAGAGCGGTCGCACTAGATCCTACTGATTACCAGAACTATCTTTCTTTAGGTAGAGTATTTGAAGCGGTTGTCCCACTCAACATCGAAGGTGCATATGATAACGCAAAGACCGCATATACAAATGCTCTGTCTAGAAATCCGAAAAGCCCTGAGATTGAGCTCGTACTTGCTCGTCTAGAGGTAACAAAAAAAGATAACGCTGAGGCCCGTATCCATGTAGAAAAAGCGATAGCAGAAAAAGCAGATTATGCTGATGCAATATTCCTTCTTTCTCAGATAGAGATTGCAGATGGTAATATCACAAAAGCAATAGAGTCTGTTCGTTCAGTCGCGACACTTTCTCCAAACGATGCTGGTGTATTCTTCCAACTCGGTCTTCTTTACTACAACCAGAAAGAATATCAAAACTCTACTGCGGCACTCGAAAGAGCTACCACTCTATCACCTCAGTATGCAAATGCTCAGTACTTCCTAGGACTCTCTTATTATCAGATAAATCAGAAAGACAAAGCTATAGCTGAATTCAAGAAACTATCTGAATCAAATCCTGAAAATGCTGAAGTACAAGCAATACTCACAAACCTAGAAGCTGGTAAATCACCTTTTACAAACCAGCCAGATTCTAGTCCTGAGAGACGATCGACACTCCCTGTACAAGATTCGACCCAAAAGGATCAGTAACAGAGGATGGTAAAGAAGATATTGTCATTTGTTGGTAGAGAGATAAGCGGCCTTCATGAGGCCGCTTATCTCCTTGCCGGCTCGGCATTTCTTTCCCTTCTTTTAGCGCTTGTACGTGACCGTCTCCTCGCTTCATCGTTTGGTGCAGGTAATCTGTTGGATGTTTATTTTGCAGCTTTTCGTGTACCAGATACATTATTTGTCACAGTAGCATCACTCGTTTCTACTTCTATATTGGTGCCATTACTACTCGATAGAAAAGAAAAAGGTGAGGGGGAGCTCAAGCGGGCGATAGACGTACTGTTTTCAGGATTCTTTGGACTGATGGTGATTGTCGCTCTTTTGGCTATATTTGCTATGCCGTATCTTATGCAGATATTATTTCCTGATATTGCGACAGGACAATATGGTAGAGAGCTAGTTGGTCTATCTAGAATATTACTTCTCTCACCACTTTTTCTGGGTATATCAAATTTCCTCGCATCTATTACGCAGATAAGAGGACGCTTCTTGGTCTATGCTATTAGTCCACTACTGTACAATCTAGGTATTATCATCGGTATCGTGGTATTGTACCCACGCTTTGGACTCTATGGTCTCGGGTGTGGTGTGGCACTAGGCGCGTTGCTTCATGCTGCGATACAGGCTCCATTTGTTATAGGAGATAGCCTCTTTCCTAAAATAAGATTTCGACTCGATTGGACACTCATCCGATCAGTTTTTTCTTTATCTGTACCTCGGACCATAACTCTTTCTTCTCAACAACTCACCACGCTCGCATTGGTTTCTTTTGCTTCATTCCTCGGTGCTGGTTCTATATCAGTGTTTAATCTCTCTCAGAATCTTCAATCAGTACCTCTATCACTTATCGGTGTTTCGTATTCAGCTGCAGCATTTCCGATATTAGCTAGAGCTATATCAGAAAAGAATATGAAACTGTTTATAGAAAAAACTGTTCAAGCGTGTAGGCATATTATATTTTGGTCTGTGCCACTCTCTGTTTTATTTATTGTGTTGCGTGCACAAATTGTTCGTACAGTACTAGGGGCAGGGCGTTTTGATTGGTCTGATACACGATTGACCGCTGCGGCCCTAGCTCTTTTTATAGTTTCTGCTACTGCTCAAGGACTCGTACTTCTTTTTGTTCGGGCTTTTTACGCAGAAGGCAAGACATCAAAACCTCTTTTGATGAATGTTTTTTCAGCAGTTCTTACTATTGTTCTCGCGTATGTTCTCATAAGAGTATTTAACGGATATCCAACCTTCGCTTACTTTATAGAAAGTATAATGAAGACAGACGGGGCGGGAGGTTCTGTGATATTGATGTTGCCACTGGCATTTTCTATCGGGGCTTTGCTCAATGCGCTTCTCCACTGGAATGCGCTCTCTCATGAGTTTTCTGAGTTTACTAAATCTATGATGAAAGCTACATTTCAGTCTCTCGGTGCATCTATCATCGGGGGGTTTGTGGCGTATCAAGGTCTACGTTATTTCGATAATATATTTGATCTCACCACAGCACTCGGTATATTTCTTCAAGGTCTCTGTGCTGGTATCGTCGGTAGTATTGCTATCACAATATTACTTGCTTTAATGAAAAATCCTGAATTGTCACAGGCAATAGAGGTCTTTAAACAAAAGGTGTGGCGTACAGGTGGTGTACCTATAGGTGATGCTAGTGAACCTCATATATAGCGATTTGGTTTTTTTCTGGTAGTATCTCTCTATTAGCTCGCAGGTACGAGTCTTCTTATGAACGACATACAACACATACGTAATTTCAGTATCATAGCTCATATTGATCACGGCAAGTCTACTCTGGCCGATCGTTTGCTTGAGCTTACCGGTACTATAGAGAAACGAAAAATGCAGGAACAGGTACTAGACTCTATGGAACTCGAACGAGAGCGTGGTATCACGATAAAAATGCAACCGGTGAGGATGAAGTATGTTGAAGGTGGTACGGAGTATGTACTCAATCTTATCGACACCCCAGGTCATATTGATTTTTCATACGAAGTTTCTCGAGCATTGAAAGCCGTTGAGGGTTCACTTCTACTCGTGGATGCGACACAAGGTGTGCAGGCTCAAACTTTGACGACTCTAAACATGGCTCGTGAGTCTGGTCTCGTCATTATCCCCGTAGTTTCTAAAATCGATTCTCCGCTCGCACGTATCGATGAAGTGAAAACAGAAATTGCTCAACTTTTAGATATAGACATAGATACAATACTCGGTGTTTCAGGAAAGACAGGTGAAGGTGTAGCGGAACTTCTTTCTGAAGTCGTGCGACGTGTCCCAGCGCCTCACTCGGAAGTACCAGACAAAGATTTTCGGTCACTTGTTTTTGATTTTCAATATTCAAATCACCGTGGCGTTACGGTATACACACGAGTACTCGATGGTTCGGTAAAAAAAGGAGACTCGCTGATATTTCGTATAGCAAACGAAACATTCATTGCAAATGAAGTCGGTATATTTTCACCTGATGAAATACCTAGAGAATCACTTTCGGCGGGGGAGATTGGTTATATCGTGACTGGTGTCAAAGAACCAGGTATTGCTTCGGTCGGAGATACCATCACCCTGGCAAAGAGCGCTTTAGCACCCCTATCAGGCTATATGAAGCCTTTTCCGGTCGTTTGGGCCTCTATATACCCAGAGAGCCAGGATGACCTCACCATGCTCCGTCAGGCGCTCGGTAGACTCTCTTTATCTGACTCGGCTTTTACTTATGAAGAAGAGGCTTCTGGTACTCTCGGTAGAGGGTTTCGTTGCGGGTTTCTCGGTATGCTCCATCTAGAGATTATAACCGAGAGATTGCGTCGTGAATTTGGTTTGACCTTGGTCGTAACGACACCATCTATCACATATGAAGTAACATTTAAAAATGGCAAAAAAGATATCATCTACTCGCCACCACTTTTCCCAGATGAGGGAAATATCGCGAGTATCGATGAACCATGGGTTAAACTCAAAGTCATAGTACCAAACGAGTATATAGGTCCTCTGACACAACTCGTTTTTGAGCACGAAGGGGTATCTGATCATATGGATACATGGGGAGTGGGTCGTACCGCTGTCGTGGTCGATATGCCTTTGCGAGAACTCATGAGAAATTTTTTCGATAGTGTTAAATCAGTAACCTCAGGCTACGCTTCTATCTCTTATGAACCTATCGGCATGCGTGTGGCAGATGTCTCTCGTTTAGATATTTTAGTCGGTGAGGAAGTAGTGCCTGCATTTACTCGTATTGTGGCAAGAACAAAAGCATACGAAGAAGCAGAAAAAGTAGTAGAAAAACTCGAACGTATATTGCCAAAACAAATGTTTGTGACAAAAATTCAAGGAAGAGCAAATGGACGTATACTCGCTTCGCGTACGTTATCAGCTTTGAAGAAAGCTGTGACGGCACATCTCTCAGGAGGAGACATCAGTCGCAAGAAAAAACTTTGGAATATTCAAAAAGAAGGTAAGAAACGAATGCTCGAGAGAGGACAAGGTGATATCAATATTCCTCAAGATGTATTTGTCAAAATGATGCGTATGGGTGAATAAAAAATCAGTCCCCTAAGGACTGATTTTTTATTCTATCGGTATAGAGTCGGTAGATAGAGTGCTACCATCGATATGATGATGAGTACTGCAAATATTCCCCAGACGATATTGAGCTTTTTCCTGTGATTTGGATTGATTAGCATAGTAGAATAAGGCTATCGGTAATGAAGGCATGATATCATGCTCAATAACTTTTTCAAACATGAGAGAATTTCAAGACAAAAGACAATGGAAAAGAACTTTTAAATCTCGATATTTTATCGCTCTCCTTATAATCATGGCCGTGCTTATCGCACACGGGGTTTGGAATGCATACAGTCGATATGCTCGTAGCGCTGTCGCGGTAAATAATCTAGAAATGGAAAAAGATCGTCTCATGCAAAGGCAGGATGATTTAGATCATTCAGTACAGACATTACAGACTCCTGAGGGTGTAGATAGGGAGATACGCTCCACTTATGGTCTCGTAAGACCTGGGGAGGAACTTATTGTTGTTGTAGGAGCAAATGAGGGTTCTACATCAGATTATAATTCCATAAAGAAGGGTTGGTGGAGTCGGTTTGTGAGTCTTTTTAAATAGACCATAGATATTACTGGTCGTATATATGATGATGCGATAGAATGGTCTCATAATAAAAAACACGTATGAAAAAAGTAGAAATATATTCAACACCGACATGTACTTATTGCCACGCTGCAAAAGATTTTTTTAAGAAAAATAATGTAGAGTATACCGATTACAATGTCGCTTCTGATACGGCAAAACGTACAGAAATGGTAGAAAAATCAGGTCAGATGGGTGTACCAGTGATTGAGATAGATGGTCAGATAATAGTCGGATATGATGAAAAACTCATTAAAAATTTACTCGGTCTCACTGCATAGAAAAATCCGCCCTCTCGGGCGGTTTTTTGTTTGGTATGCTATATTCTTTTCTATCGCCCTTGTAGTTCAATGGATAGAACGGCTCACTCCTAACGAGCAGATGTAGGTTCGATTCCTGCCAGGGGCACCCGACATTTAAAAACTGGCTTATGCCGGTTTTTAAATGTCGTTGGAGTTATTGGTAAGAATCGAAGTCTGTTTGAGATAGATTCGAGCCCTTGGCGAAGAATATATCCAAACACGGGTACTGGCTACAGCGGTTGTTTTAAGGCCTTTTTTCTGTATAATTGGGGCCATGACCCCAGAGGAAAGGAAAATGCTTGTAGATACCTACGAGCTCTCCCAAGAGAATAATGTCTTACTCAAAAAGATACGTCGGGGAGCTTTGATTAGCTCATCTTTTCGAGTATTGTATATCGTGATCATTCTTGCTATTACTTTCGGGTCATTTTACTTTATACAGCCTTATATTGATCAATTAAAGGGTGTATATGGAGGAGTGCAAGATAGTGTCGGTAAAGCTCAAAACGTGGGCAGCAGTCTCGGAAATATTACAGATTTGTTGAACGGTTTATAAATCAATAAATTTGCTTGGATAGCTCAGTTGGTAGAGCATTCCCCTGAAGAGGGAAGGGTCCCCAGTTCGAACCTGGGTCCAAGCACAAAATAAAAAAGCGCTACGAGGCGTCTTTTTCATTTCATGCTTGGAAGAAAGTGTGGGGCACTTTCGTCCCAGGTTCGAAGCCCGATTGAGCACGCATTCTGATGCGTCCAATTGGGGTACTGACCATGTAATGGTCGAGTCCTGGGTCCAAGCACAAAATAAAAAAGCGCTACGAGGCGTCTTTTTCATTTCATGCTTGGAAGAAAGTGTGGGGCACTTTCGTCCTAGATTCAAGTCATGTTCATAGTACCATATATGATACTATGGATATTGGGGAATAAAATATTGTCTTATGAGTAATTTTGCTAATACTCGATACCTTTGGTAGCCAGGACACCTTTTTTGAATGGATGTTTTATTTCCTTCATCTCGGTGACTATGTCAGCACGTTCTATGAGACTCTCAGGGCAATTGCGTCCAGTGATTATGATATGTTCGACATGGGTGAGGAGAAAATCTATGAGCTCGTTGAGAGTTTTTAGTGTGACGAGTTTTAGATTTACCGCATTCAGTATCTCGTCGAGTATGACCATATGCCATGCACCAGTCTCAGCTTGAGTTCGGACGAGTATCATACCGACACGGGCCGCCTCTTTGTGATCTGATTTAGTGAGTTTGTCACCACCAATGCCGACAAATCCCTTGCCTGTACGAACAATCTCAAATTGAGGTGCTAGTTTTTCAAATATGACATCTTCACCTGATAACCATGGTCCTTTTATAAACTTTACCATCAGAGCTCTTTTGCCAGTCCCCATAAACCTCAAGGCTTGTCCCAATGCTGCTGTAGTCTTGCCCTTACCGTCGCCTGTGAGGATGATAATCATATATGATTAGACTATTTCACAGACACCTGCGACACAGGCGAGCTCTTTTTTCACATCGAGTTCGTCTTTTTTCTCATAAGTGATTATTTTTGAATAATCGATATGGGCTACGCGACGAGATAGTTCTAGATATTTTTCTTTAGTAATCTCTTCATATGGTGCTAGAGGGTAGACGTGATTGTCTCGAGGGAGAAACGATAGTCCACCGACTATGTCCCAGTTTTTGTAGACCCAATTAGCTACTTCTATCCACTCATCATCACCGACTGATATGGTGACTGACGGATTATGTTCCGTGTAGTGTTCTTTGACTAGTTTCCAGTGTTCTAGTTGGTCGAGTGCTGAAATATCATCTTTGAAAACAGAACCCTCTGGTGCTTTGACGGGGAATTCGAGTACATACGTCGTTGCATTTTCTACAGCTTGTCCTATTTCTGGTTGATAAGGTACACCCTGATCTTTCAACATTTTGAAAAGTGAATCAGTCGCAGCTATTCTCACTCGACGGATATAATATGGAGCGTGTCGTGGATGCATACCAGATGAACAATCCACCATTTGAGATAGTGTGCCAGATGGTTTTACACAAGTGATACAGGTCGATGGGGTTATACCAAACTGTTCGGAGTAAATTTTGTTTACTCGTATAGCTTCATCACGCAAACGTTCTAGTATTCCTGGCTCGCGGAGTATAGGACAGTCCCATTGACCAGTGATGGATACACCGAGTAGACGTTCTCGTTCACAATTGTCTTGCCATTCTTTTGAGAGATAAGGAAAATAGGTGAGTGTCGATTGATAAGTACCTATCATGGTCGCGAGACGCATTTTTCTCATGAGTGATTCTTCAGTATCATCGGAGCGAGCTACTATTTCTGACAAGTTACAAAACTGTTTTGATTGGAGAATTATTTCACCACAGGGATTGGTGCCGAGAGGTCCGATAATAGTGGTGCCTCCAGCATCAAAATACCCACCTTGTTCACGGAGTACATCTATACGTCGAGGTGGTAGTGTGTCTATCAATGAACCACGATTGAATATTCCTCTTTCGCCAGAGCCTGAACGTATGAGAGCTGACCATTCTTCGATAAACTCTGCGTTGGTAGGTTTTTTTGTATAGACAGCACTATTGTTTGCTAACATGCGTTGAGGTTCAGTGGTGTAGAAAGCTCCTTTTTTAGAGTCTCTTACATTGGTATCGTCGAGATCAGAGAGCGATATCATGGCGCTACGTCTCACGCCACCTGAGACGACGCATTCACCGATCATACAGGCGATATCATGCACATCGATGGTACGGAGACGTTTACCTTGGCGTGCAAGCATTTTGCCACGAGTGAAATTGAGTAAGCGTTTTAGAGGTTCTGGTCCCGATGATTTACCCCCCATAGTCTTGAGACGTGCACCAGCAGGTCGGAGTTCTGAAAAATCAAAAGTAATATCATTACCATCAGCCCAGGTACGCATACCGAAGGCGAGAGCGTCGGCCCAACCTTCCTTGCTATCGAGTACGGTGTGTGGAGGAAGCGCACGTCCGGTTTGGATATTGATTTGTGGGAAACGCTCGACGTTTTGACTCTCGACTGACCAACCGACACCAGTTCCACACATGGAGATATACATTATTTCGGCCAAGTCTTGAAAACTTCCTGGTGCGATGTATGAACAATTGTATCCACAGACATGAGTATTGCGTGCTGCGGTACCTGCAAACTGGAGGAGACGCATCGACGGCATAGCTTCGTGTGAGAGTATAGCGGTGCGAAGTTCTTCATGTTCATGTCCATTTATTTTTTCTCCGAGATTTTCTCTGAGGAATGACATGTATCTATCGACTGTCTCTATCCATGTCTCGCGACGCTTTTCTGATTCCATCCAGCGTGAGTATGTTCTGTAGTAAACAAATTCTCCGAGTGGATTTCTAAAATATTTTTTACTATCTTCTGCAAGTTTTTTTACATGGGGTGGAACGATCATTCCGCGTTCACGTAATTGAGTCCTCTCTTCACGGTAGACGATATAAGCCTTGGCTGCGCGTACCAATCCACTCGTGATGAGCTCTTTTTCGACAGAATCTTGTATACCTTCGACGGTCGGGACAAAGTTTCTATGCTTCTCGGCGATTTTTTCGATATCGACACAGACACGTTCTGCTACACGTACCGCATCAGCATGTGTTCCTTCGCCTGAGGCGATCATAGCTTTTTCGATAGCGTTCTCAATCTTTTCTATGGTAAATCCTACGACTGAATTGTCTCTTTTTTGAACGTTCTTGATGAACCTCTTCGTAGAAGAAGTTGGGTGTGTCGATGGCATAAGCAGAGTGGTTAACTAATTAATTGACTTTGAAACTATTATAACAAATGAGATCTATCGAATGACAAAAAAAGTAGTGGATAAACGATTGATTGTCTTCTGGGTATATGCTCTGGTATGCTGTGAGGACACATTAAGTATCGAAACTATGAAATCACCACTTCCGCAGGAGGCATATCAGAAGAATGCTCATATATACAAGATTCTGGCCAATTCAAAACGCCTCGAGGTACTCAATATACTCAAAAAGGGTGAGACTTCCGTAGAGGACCTCCTAGAAGTGACTGGTATGTCAAAAGCAAACCTCTCTCAGCATCTCGCATTACTTAGACACAATGGACTCGTACAGACTAGGAAGAGTGGTCTCAACGTGTCTTATCGCATCGTCGATCCACGCATTGTCGAACCTTGCAAGATACTCCACGGTCTCCGTGGTAGACATCTTGTAGTTTAATCATGGAAACAAAAAACCGCCGGAAGGCGGTTTTTTGTTTAAACAGATTTTACTCTTAGTTTATTTTTCTTTGATTTATCTACTTTCGGGAGACGGATAGTGAGGAGACCATGTTTTTCGACTGCTTCTGCCTCTTCTACTTCTATTTCTTCTGGGAGCATGATAGTGCGAGCAAATGATCCCCAATATAGTTCAGTGTGAAAGAAATCTTTACCATCTTCTTCATTGATTTCTTCACGACTACCTTTGAGACTGACCATGTCACGGGTGATATTGATATCGAGATCTTCGGGACGAACACCGGCGACCATTGTTTTGATGACTATCTCATCAGGAGTCTGATAAACATCGACTGCTAGCTCGGCATCAGCTGGAGATTCTTCGAGCAAAGTTTTTTCGCCACGAATGTGTGGGCGTTCATCCATCGTCGGCTCAAATTCAGAGTCGTCGAGTTTGACGGTGCCGGTGAGTCTCTCAAAGAACGATTTTTTTGGTTGCATATTATTTCTTAATCTTTTTTACTTTCTCGAAAAGAAGCAGAAGCGCGATCGCTCCCATCCAGACGAATGAAAATACGAGGAATGTTTTCTCGCCATTCCTATATAGTATATAGCTGTTGAATAGTGCATGCAATCCAATCGCGAGAGAAAGTCCGATGATACGCCAGATTATTTTTCCAATTCGTGAACGATAAAATTCTCTAGCGATACAATATCCGAGAACAGAAGATGTGACGACGTGGAGGAGTGACGCGCCGATAAATCTCATATTACCCGTCGCAAATGATGCATGGAGATTTCCTTCGAGTAGGGGATTCAATATAAACATTGTGTTTTCTAGAGCAGAAAATCCGAGAGCCGCAGTGATGAGATATATCATGGCATCCATCGGCTCATCGAAATCACGAGATAGAAATCCAGTGACACTAGCTCCAAGATATTTGAGTATTTCTTCACTAGCTGCCCAGATGAGTATAGTGACGGTACCTAGACCAAAGAGTCCATATGCCCATGATTGTATAGGATAGGCGATGGGAACAGCGACCATACCTACGAGGAAGACCAGCATCAAGCGACCACGAGGTTCTGGGTGTAGTTTGTCTTCACGTACCCAAAACCAGAGCCAGAATAGTGCGGGGAGTATACCTCCCACTAGAGAGTAAAAAAGTGCTGAGGTCGTCGGTATACTTATTTGTTCCATGATGAAATCATGAGTAATGTTTTCTCACGAATCGGTAGATGTGACCAAATTTCTTCTGTCACGTACGGCATGAATGGATGGAGAGCACGGAGCGAGCGTTCGAGTATATATATGAGTGTCCACTGTATCGATGCTTTTTCACTGGCGTCAGTTGAAGCGAGACGAGGTTTTGCTGATTCTAGTATGACATCGGCAAATATGTGCCAGACATAGGCATAAAGTTTTTCTCCGGCGAGATGATAGCGATACTCATTCATATCTTTTTCCACATCTGTCATGTAGACATCAAACTCTTCTACGAGGCGTGCGTCATTGTCTCCGAGAGATGGACGCGCGCCATAGTCATACCCCTCAGTCGATGAGAGGACAAATCGAGTGATGTTCCAGATTTTATTTGCAAAGTTTTTGTATGCTTTGAGTTTTTCTTCCGAGACTCGCGAATCACTACCGGGTCCAGTACCAATGACGAGAGACATTCGGAGTGCATCAGCACCGTATTTATCCATCATGAGTAGTGGGTCTATAGCCCCTGATGATTTAGACATTTTTGAGCCGTCTTTGTTTCGGACGAGACCATGGAGATAGACAGACTTGAATGGTACTTCTCCGAGGAGATAGGTCGACATGAGTATCATGCGTGCTACCCAAAAGAAAATGATGTCATAGCCAGTCTCGAGTATAGTCGTCGGATGATAGTTTTTGAAATCAGCAGTATCCTCTGGCCAGCCGAGTGTCGAGAATGTCCAGAGACCTGATGAGAACCATGTATCGAGTGTATCCTCATCCTGTATCCAGCCGTCACCTGTCGGTGCTTCGAGTCCGCAGTATAGTTCTTCACCCTTGTACCAGACGGGGACACGGTGACCAAACCATATTTGACGAGAGATACACCAGTCACGGAGATTGCCTATCCAGTTTGTATAAACCTTTTCGAATCTGTCAGGGATAAATGCGATTTGTTTCTCTGATACGACTCCGAGCATGAGCTCTTTGAGAGTTTTATCTCCTCTGTCTGCGATTTTCTTGTTTACATTGATAAACCACTGGAGTTTCGGTAATGGTTCGACGATACCACCTGTGCGCTCGGCAGTAGATAGGTTTTGATCTATATCTTCTTCTTTTTCCATGAGACCTTGCTCACGGAGCCACTCTGCCACTAGTTCGCGTGCCTCAGTCGTTTTCTTGCCGGCAAGCAATGTACCTGTGACTGACATCTTTGCATATTCATTGATGACAGGGACGATGGGGAGTGAATGTCGCTGTGCGATATCATAGTCCACCTGACTATGTGCTGGAGTCACACCGAGGGCACCAGTACCAAAAGCAGGGTCCACTGATTCATCAGCGACGATTTTGATATGGATTTTTTCACCAGCAAAATCGATATCGTATTCTTTGTCTATATATTGTTGATAACGTTCGTCAGACGGATGTACTGCTACTGCTACGTCACCGACTTTTGTCTCGGGACGTGTCGTCGCTATAGAGATAGGAAAGTCTTTAGAATATTTGAATGTATAAAACTTTGCTTTGCCTGCGGTATAGATGATTTCATCATCGGAGATAGTAGTCTGACCTTTTGGATCCCAATTGACCACGCGGTACCCGCGATAGATGATGCCGTCATCATACATTTTTTTAAATGCAGTACGGACTGCAAGATTTCTTTTGTCATCGAGGGTGTATGCTTCACGTGACCAATCGAGCGATGCTCCCATTCTTTTGGTCTGAGAGATGATGGTGTCATGGCTCTCTTTGGCAAACTTATTTACACGTTCGAGAAATGCTTCACGTCCGAGATCATGTCTCTTTTTTCCATTCTCTTTATATATGATGCTCTCGACTTTGGATTGAGTGGCGATAGCTGCGTGGTCAGTGCCAGGGAGCCAGAGGGTTTTCTTGCCCTGCATACGAGCGTAGCGGACCATGACATCCTCGATAGTGAGCATGAGAGCGTGACCCATGTGGAGTGTACCGGTTACATTTGGAGGAGGCAGTACTATAGAAAATATCTCTTTGTGACTCTCTGGGAGATTGTCTGGATTGAAATATCCACTATTGAGCCATGATTGATATATATGACCTTCAGTGTTCGTAGGGTCATATGGCTTGAGAAATATCTCAGGTATGTTCGGTTGATTTTTTGGGTCCATAGATGCTTTTGCTCAAAAATCATAGCAAAATAAGGCGATTTTTACGAGACGTCGTTATTCATCATAAATAAGATGTATACTGTAACTATTGAGCCATTGATACGGCTTCAGTAGTGAGTATGATTTATTTAGTCATTTACTCGTAAGTATTTAAAATTAAAAATATGATTATAAACAAAAAAATAGCTTTCCTCTCGCTCGCTATCATCGCTATCTTTTCTCTCGCCGTCACAGTGAGAGCAGAGAGTGGTAATGACAATGGCAAGTCGGAGGATGGTCAAGACATGATGGATGAAGGTTCACAGGATAGGGGTGTACAGATGATGCGAAATGCTGATTTTGGTACGAGTACCGATGAAGATGCATCAGACAATGGTTCTGATGAATCGAGTGAGGTACGTGATCGCAATGCTACTTCGAGTGAACGTTCACAGGGTGAAGAGCACAGGAGTGAGATGTCAGATATTATGGAAAAGCTCGGCAAGATCGCTGATAGAGATGCTCGAGTAGGTGATGATCTCGATGAGATAGTAAAAGAGCTAAAGGAAGCTGAGGAAAAGACAGCAAAAGCTATCGATGAGGTGGAGAAGAGGGATAGTCTAAAGACTTTTTTCTTTGGTACCGACTACAAAAATCTCGGAGAATTGAGGAGCACGATGATGACGACGGAAAATCATATCGAGCGTCTGACACGAGCTATGGTGAGTACCACTGATGCGACAGTACGCTCAGGACTCAGTGCTCAGATAGAAGCTCTCAAAAATACCGCTTCATCGACTGAGGTATTTATCCGTGACAATGAAGGCAAATTCAGTCTCTTTGGTTGGTTTGTGAGGATATTTCAGAATTAGGAATCACAGCGACTCCTAAAATCCGCAAAAGCCCGTTTGCTCTAGAGCAAACGGGCTTTTCTTATACCCTTAGCAAAATACGGCTCAAGGTGGTAGGATTTTGACTATTAAACACCTTTAAATATAGCAGTAACAGTCGACCTTAATTTTGGTAAGTTTGCTCAGAATACAGGTCCATTTTTCATGAATTCCGATGACTACAAAAAGATAAAGATGTTTAGAGAGTACATTCACTCTGTAGAATTTTGATTATGGCCAAGAAATTAATAAATAAAAAACAAGCGGAAGTTAAGAAGAGTGGTAATCGTGTGCTTTCTTCCGCAAAGAAAGCAAAGCAAGATGAATTTTATACACAGATTGCTGATATCAGTAACGAAATAAAATACTACAAAGCGCAACTCAAAGGCAAGGTTGTTTTCTGTAACTGCGATGATCCATACGAAAGTAATTTTTTTAGATACTTTGTCTTAAACTTTAAAGCACTTGGTTTAAAACAACTTATTACTACCAGCTTTAAGCCGTCGCCAATTGCTAATACTCAACTAAGATTATTTGGTACTGACAAAACAATAGCCGTAAAAAGAGGACAGCCAAAGATAACAGCGAATAAATTTATTATTAATGAAGTACACGATGTAAATGATGACGGTGCCTTTGATTTACGTGATATCGCTGAAAAACTGAAGGCAAATAAATATAATGAGTGGTCACCACTTGCCGGAGACGGTGATTTTAGAAGCTCTGAATGTGTTGAATTACTTAAGCAAGCGGATGTGGTAATTACCAACCCTCCTTTTTCACTTTTTCGAGAATATTACTTACCACAGTTGATTGAGCACAATAAGAAGTTTTTGATAATCGCTCCAGATACCGCACTTCACTACAAAGAGGTATTTAGGCTAATGAGAGATAACAAATTATGGCGTGGTTATGGTCGCCCACAACAATTTATGCAACCTGACGGAACTATAAAAAAGTTTGGCAATATAGGTTGGTTTACCAATTTGGATACGACAAAAAGACATGAATTACTAACACTTTACAAAAAATATTCACCAGAAGAATATCCTCACTACGATAACTATGATGCAATTGATGTAAAGAAGACAGCTGAAATTCCGCTTGATTACGACGGTTTAATGGGTGTTCCAGATGCATTTTTAGATAAATTTAATCCAGAACAATTCGAGCTCATTGGGATACCATTTGGTGATCTGGCTAAAGAAATAGGCGTAACAAAAAATTATCGTGGCAGGACTGATGTAGCTATTACAAAGAATGGCAAATCAAAATGTCCCTATTCGAGAATTATTATTAAAAGAAAAAAATGATATGAAAATTAGTCTGCATAAAATTTTAATACGAGATGTAATTAAGGGTTATAAAGATAGTGCAGAAGAAGGTGTTGTCGCCTATGGTGGTAAACTCGATATTCGTCCAAAATACCAACGAGAATTTGTCTACAAAGGACATCAGCGAGATGCAGTGATTGAGACTGTTAAGAACAGCTTTCCGCTTAATGTTATGTACTGGGTTAAGACTGACGAAGGCAACTTTGAGGTGCTAGATGGACAGCAACGTACAATCAGTATTGGACAGTATGTAAACGGAGATTTTTCTCTGAACGATCGTTTTTTTCATAACCTAACCAAAGAAGAACAGGAAAATATTTTAAACTACGAATTGATGATTTATTTCTGTGAGGGTACAGATAAAGAACAACTTGATTGGTTCAGAATTATCAACATTGCCGGAGAAAAGCTTACAGACCAAGAATTACGCAATGCGGTATATATAGGTCCCTGGCTATCAGATGCTAAACTTAAATTTAGTAAATCAAATTGTGTAGCGTATCTTCTTGCAAATGACGGGGGATCACTTTTAAGCGGTTCACCCATTAGACAAGAGTATTTGGAGACTGCACTTTCATGGATTAATGATGGCAAGATAGAAGACTATATGGCGAAACATCAGCATGATAGAAATGCTGACAAATTGTGGCAATATTTTCAGGATGTTATTGAGTGGACAAGAAAAACGTTTACGAACTATCGTAAGGAAATGAATAGTGTTCAGTGGGGTGAGCTTTACAACGAATTCAAAGACAAAAAACTGAACGCTAGTAAATTGGAAGCCGAAATAAAGGAGTTAATGCAAGATGAGGATGTTACTAAAAAATCTGGTATATATCAGTACGTTTTAACTCGACGGGAAAAATATCTTTCAATTCGAGCTTTCACTGACAAAATGAAACGCGAGGCATACGAGCGACGGGGTGGTGTTTGTCTTTTCTGTAAAAAGGAAAAGAAAGAAAGGGTCGAATGGGATATCTCTGAAATGGAAGCCGATCACATCACTCCATGGCACGAAGGCGGTAAGACGGTTGCCGATAACTGCCAGATGCTGTGTAAGGATCATAATCGAACTAAGTCTGGTAAATAGCACGGTAACACTCTGGTTACATAATGTGGATAAGACACAAAAATGATCCGATGCTACAATAAATGACATATGGCGACCTCCGAGAAAGTTCTTATTGAGCTCAACTACGAAGGGAGGGATGTAGATAATGGCAGTATGTCTGTAGAAGACATGGTTCCCGCTCTACAGGGTTTTTCAAGTGCGTATGGAAAAATTGCAGGTTTAAGCGACCTTGAAGTAAGGCACTCATTAAGGGTAACAGCGGTAGAGAAAGGCTCATTTCATATACTTCTTGATGTTTCCACATTTATTGTTCAAAACAAGGACCAACTCGAAGCTATTGCGTCTGTCACTACCATAGCTTCGTTGGGACTTAGTGGAGCAATAGGAATCGTCAAGGCTATCATGTGGACGATCCAGCTTACGAAGCACACAGAAAAGAAACCCTACTCAGAAACTATAAATGCCAACAATCAAAGTATTGTGGTTACTAATAGTAAAAATGTTTCGGTTGAGGTACCGATTCAAATATTCCAAATATTTAAGAGTGGTTCAGTTAGTGCTGATTTAAATAAGATAGTACAGCCTCTTGAGACTGGAAAAATCGATAGCACAGAGATTGTTGCTAAGACGAAACAGGAGACAATAAAAGAAAAGATTTTAGTTGATGAAAAGAAATTTTTTGATGTTGAAGAGATTGTGATCACGAAGACGCAAGAGATGTGGCTTACAGGCATGCTTAACTCTCTGACTAAAACTACAAACAGAGGATTTTTTCTGTTGAATGATGGAAGTAGGATCTCATATAAACTTGCTAACGATAAGCCAGAGAATCTATATCCCTTCTTCATTCATAAAGGATTAGTGAAGGTTAAGTGTGTGGCTCATATGGATGAGAATCTAAAGCCAGCACAGATTGATATTTTTGACATAGAAAAAGCACAACAGGATTTTGATTTTAAAACAAATGGATAAAGCTCAATTTTTCTCTACTTTATGGGCTGTAATAAAGTACCAAACAAAGCTTTAAAACTAAGATATCCACAGGGAGGGGTTGCAAGGTGGGGTGGGGCTCAGATTTAGACAAAACAAAACCGCCAGGGGGCGGTTTTGTTTTTACACGAGTTGGATTTCTTTGTTGAAGACGCTAGCGATGCGATAGAGAGTGCCGAGCGAATAGCTGTGGGTGCCACTCTCGATGCGCGCAATCACTGATTGAGGCATATCAGCCCTCTGTGCAACTGTTTTTTGCGTCAGATTGCTACTTAGTCTCATCTCGCGAATTTGCTTTGCGAGCTTTAGTCGTGCGATTTCTTCATCATACCCCTTCTTAAATTCCTTTGATTTTGATGCCCTTTTGAATACTTGGTCGAATGTATATAGTTTTGTATTTTTGATCTTTTTCATCTTCGGATTCTTTTTGTGTATTTTTTTATTTTTGAGTGAGTTTTTTGTATACCTTTTCAGCGTACTCTATTTCTCTTATCGGAGTTTTCTGGGTCTTCTTTATAAAAGCGTGTACGAAATAGATGAATTGCTTTTCCATAAAGAATAGGAATCGGTATTTATCAACGATGAGTTCTTTGATGGGGCTTCTGATTGGTCTTATGTACACGAGACCAAATTCCCCATCACACATCATCTGAACTTGAGCCGCGATTTTTCCTTGCTCGCCCTCTCTCAGGTTCTTGATAAATGTCTTTACCTTGTCTAGAAATACCGATTTATAATGAGCTTTTGTCATTAAATTCGGAATTGGCTAATAATGGGACCTTTGAGACAAGTATAGCAATATTGCTATACATGTCAAGCAGAGTATCTTATCCACAGGGGAGGGGTTGCAAGGTGAACGAACGTTCACTATACTGATGTGTATCAGATTAGCGACTGATTAATCAAACAAACACATGAGTATATATGCACGAGTGAGGGCGGTGGAGCGAGAGATTGACCTAATCAATCATCAGATAGATATGAAGATTATCATCGGCAGGTCATACCAGAGGGATGCGCAAAAGCACAAGGTTCTCAGGGCAGAGCTCAAGGAATTGAAGAAGATGAGGGACAATGCATGGTTTTCTCGTATGGGCAGAATGGCGAGCATGGTATCGAGCTTCATGCTCTAATAGAGAGTATGTACGAGGATCAGAGAGAGAAAATTCAGGACTTCTACCAGCGATATCGTCGGATGCCGAGCTATGCCGAGATGATGAAGCTCACAGGATATCGGTCGAAGAATGCTGTCCACAAGCTCGTGGCCAAGCTCGTCGACCTCGGTATCGTCGCTCAGGACGAGCAGGGCAGACTCATACCGACTCGTGGCATGGATGAGGTCCCACTCCTCGGTCTCGTCGAGGCCGGCATACCCACCTCTGTGGACGCCGAAGTCGGAGAGACCCTCGATATCAATGCATATCTCGTGGAGGATAGAACTCGTTCGTATGTGCTCGAAGTAAAAGGAGACTCGATGATAGACGAAGGTATAAAGGAGGGTGACCTCGTCGTTGCAAAAAAGGGCGGTGAGCCACGCGAAGGTGACATCGTCATCGCCGAGGTAGATGGAGGTTGGACTATGAAATACCTACGCAAGAAAAATGGTAAATCATATCTCGAGCCCGCAAACAAAAACTACAAACCAATTTATCCAAAATACGATTTGAAAATCGCTGCCATCGTCAAAGGTGTCATCCGCAAATACTAATCTTTCTATTTTTCTTATTCTCTTATTCGTACGAATAAGAGAATAGTTTTAATAGCTGATGTGTGGAGACGTAAATGAAGATTTGTTGACACTGGTCTGTTTCTGAGTACTCTAGGTTTAAACCCTGAACCTTTAAAGGAGTCCAAATTATGTCCAATATTCCGGATATCTTGTATGTCGTCGTGAGTCGTCCAAATTCCCGTGATACCAGTATGTGTAATGAGGCGGTGAGAGTGACGACAGGTGATCCTCTAATAGCATTAAATATTGCACGTGCCACAGAAAGAGATCATGATCACAACTTCATCTCAATCATCATGGTTTTTCGAATCAAATTCGAGCATGCCTATACGATGAAAGATTTTTCTGGTCATGATGATAATGGAAAGGAAAACCTCGTCTATATCTCACACAATTCTCATGATTACGGAAAGGATTGGCCAGCTTATTTTCGTGGTGAATTTGCTCGTCTATTTGGTGAGCATGGTGAAAAAGTTAATCAAACAGTACAAAAGTAACCCCTCAAAGGGGTTTTTTATTTTCCTATGACGAGACCACCAGTGGCACGGAAGTCAGGTTCACTCACACGATGTTGCTTGTGTTTGAAATAACCGGCGATAGATATCATGAGTGCATTGTCAGTCGAGTGGTCTATCTGTGGTAGATACAGGGAGAGTGAGCGTTCGGTGGTAAATCTATCTAGTGCTCCTCGTATATGAGTATTGGCGATGACACCACCGCCCGCGATGAGAGACTGATACATATGAGTCTCATGTGCAGACGCGAGCTTTTTTTCTATCACATCCGTGATAGAGTCCTCGACTTCACGTGCGAGTCCAGCACGCTCATCATCTGTGAGTGCACCATGTTTATCTAATCCGTATCTTACAGATGTCTTTAATCCAGAAAATGAAAAATCGAGGTCAGGACTATCTATCATCGGACGAGGGAGAGGGAATGGTGATGGTGTATTTTTATCACGAGCTATTGTGGCGAGACGAGATATCTCTGGTCCACCTGGATAAGGTAGTCCCATGAGACGTGCGACTTTATCAAAACATTCTCCGACAGCATCGTCGCGCGTCTTGCCTATGACGGTATAGTCACCGATGTTTTTCATGAGTACCATCTCGGTGTGACCACCTGATATGAGGAGGGCGAGTGCAGGGTATGTGGGTTGAGGTATGAGGTATGAGTTATGAGTTTTATTTTCTTCACTTTCAACTTTAAACTTTTCACTTTTTGACTCTCGGAGCAAGGCGACGAGTACATGACCCTCCATATGATTGACCGGTATGAGGGGGATATTCCATATCTCCGAGAGGGCTTTGGCAAAATTGATACCGACCCAGAGGGCTGGCTCGAGTCCAGGACCCTGTGTGACAGATATGAGATCTATGTCTGGTTTTGTAATAGTCGATATATAGGTACGGAGAGCAGTGAGGAGTTCTGACTCGCGGGAGAGCAGGGTGTCTATAGATTCTCCAATATCGGTCGTACCTACCTTGGTGAGACCGGCAGTATTCAATGTCTGAGCAAAGACAGGGACGAGATTTTTTGCATGTTCGCGTTTGGCGAGTATAGGGAAGACGCCGCCATATGGGCGGTGTTGGTCTATTTGTGAATGGACTGTGTTTGCGAGTACATGCACGTTCTCACCATCAATCTCTATGAGTGAGACCGCTGTATCATCACATGATGTTTCTATACCGAGTATCTTCATGAGGCTAATCTTACATACTTCAGGCAAATAAAAAAGCGCCCTAGGAGGACACTTGTGTTTACCAGTCGAGATCGAGACTGAGTACATCGATCGACGCGAGAGTCGGGTGTGTCTCAATGATTTCACCGAGACCGGTATCCATGATGGTTTTCGAATTGAGCATACGTCGGTCACATGCGAGCTGACAGACTTCGCCGTCGGTGAGGAGAGCGATTCCAATCCATGGTGGGACCAGAGTACTACGTTCGAGGAAATCATAGATAGGGTCGAGGATACGACCAACATCTTGTTCAACGACACGTGAGTATTCGCGGTACATGAGTTTGCGCAGAGCATCAAACCTACGAGCCGGTTCGCTCGTACTGAATGATACTTTGCCCTCAGCGACTGACTCTTCGCAGAGTGCGACCATGGTACGGAATGTCCGGTCACGCTGATTGCGACCAAACCAGTCCATAGCATCATCAAGAGCGCTTGAGCATTTCCACTTCAGTCGGCGGAAATCATTGTAATCAGCGAATAGGTATGCGATTTTATCTGCATAACGTATTACCCATGACTCTGGTGTCATATCAACCGATGCGTTTGAGCCTGAATGTCGATACATGCCATTGAGCGTCTCGTGTGTGAGATTGAGACCTGCACCACGGCGTTCGATATGCTGTGCCACGACCACCCCCATGACTTCATGAGTAAATGGTTTGCCCGTTTTTTGGGCGAGGTAATGCTCGCCCTGATGACCAAATGGCACATGACCGATATCATGTCCTGCAGCAATCGATAGACTGAGATGTGTGTTGAGGCCAAGGTGCTCAGTGATACGAGCGCCATGTGCCATGACTTCAGCCACATGTGTCGCACGGTCCCTGATATATGGCGTGAGCGGGGAAGAAGCGACTTGGTTTTTGCCACCCATTCGTCGCCATGCTTTGGACGACAATATGACCGAAAGATCTCGGACGAATGGGTCTCCAATAGCATGGAAATCATTCTCCCAAGTATGTCGTCGTCTGCTCGATGTTGTACGTAACTTTGAAAGCACTCCTCGCGTCGCTACAAAGCGGGCATGGAGCTCCTTGTCTGGTATTGTTTTCATGATTAAAAGAGTTGTTCTGTGCTCATACTAAACATCGAGGATGTAAAGTCAAATAAAAAACCATCCAAAATACTTTTGAATGGTTTTTACATGTGACCCCACGGAGAGTCGAACTCCGGTTAACAGATTGAAAACCTGCTGTCCTAACCATTAGACGATGGGGCCTATATTTGAACGACAAACTCCAAGTTACATCAAAAACCGCCTTATTTCAACACCTTTGTATTATCTCTTACTTTGTTGTAACTTGGATGCTATCAGTCGACTCATGGAGAGGTGGCAGAGTGGTCGAATGCACCGGTTTCGAAAACCGGCAGAGGCGAAAGCTTCTCGGGAGTTCGAATCTCCCCCTCTCCGCAAAATCAAACCGCTTAGTGCAGTTTTTTTGTTTTGTGAGAGAGAAGAATATGCTAATAGCATATTCGTGGGGGATTCGAAGACGTTATCCCATATTTTTGAGAATGTAATCATTTGAGAAAATGGGAAACGTGTACTGACCATGTAATGGTCGAAACCCCCTCCGCAATATGTGAAGGAGAGTCCTTCACAAAATTGTAGTATAATAGACGTATTAATAGTTTTTAAAACTAATATCTATGATGTACGGATACAACTATAGTGACACCTTTTTCCCACTCCACATGTTTGGTGGATTGTTTATGTTTGTTTTTTGGGTTTTTGTTGTCTACGCTATCGTCACATTACTCAAACGCACAAAAAGTAATGATAAAAACAAGGCTCTAGAGATACTCAAGGAACGCTATGCTAAAGGCGAGGTGACCAAACATGAATTTGATTCTATGAAGAAAGACCTCGAATAATTTAGAGTTTTGAGTATAATCAGTTCATGTTGAAAGAACAACTCAAGGGATATATAGATTTTATTCGTACTCAAGGGGTAGCAGGATTTGCTATCGGATTTATACTCGGTAGATCAGTCTCTGATCTCGTCGCTTCGTTTGTAAACGATATTGTAAATCCACTCATCGGTGTTGTTTTTAAACAATTTGGCGACTTGTCACTCGCTACATGGAAGATAGGTGAAGTGGTTATAGGATATGGTAAATTTTTCTCACTTCTCATCAATTTCTTTATACTCGCAGCGGTAGTGTATTTTGGTATCAAAAAACTCTCAGCTCTCCTCGACAAGCCGAAACAGTAGCGATAGACTGGGACTATATGAATAACCGTACTCTCATATCAATCTTTCTCATCGTCGGTTTCTCAACTCTCGCTGTTTTTGGGGCATTTGCCATGGGTCAGAGTATTGGAGGACAAAATGCTTGTATCGCAGCCACAGCGAGTGGCCTAGATTGCCTCACTCCGTCAAATCTAGCATCGATAGCATCTATGTATCTCGGTGCGTTTGGCACATTTTCCTCAGCAATATTTTTCACACTTTCATTGTTGGCACTTTTTGTCACAGCGTTTATCACAGCAAAGAATGTTTTCTCGCAAAGCTTTTCTTTTGTTTCTGTCTCAATAAACGATAATGATGCAGATATCACTCGGTCTTTATCACTGCGACCAGCGCTTTCTTGGATAGCTATACACGAAAATAGTCCATCTCGTCGATAAAGGGACGCATCGATAATACATCTTGTCCGGTGTGTTGATCGTCATGCGTCTCAGCCCTCTATCTGAGGGCTTTTATCGTTCTTAGATATTACACATGAACAAGTCAACGTTTATAGGAATAATTGTAGGTATACTCGGACTCATAGCATTTATTGCAATGGTGAGTCCTTCGTCTGGTACACATGATGAATTAATTCCGAGCGTATTATCAGCAGAGATAGACTCATATGATTTTGGTCCAGTACCTATAGATGGTGGACTAGTACGACATTCATATATTCTCAAAAATAGTACATCAGAGCCTGTGGTCATATCAAAAATGTATACATCATGTATGTGTACTGAAGCATCGATTCATATCGGAGATGAAACTTTTGGTCCTTATGGAATGCCTGGACATGGATTTATGCCGAGCATAGATCGTGTATTAGAACCTAATACAGAAACATCAGTCGATGTTGTATTTGATCCCGCGGCTCATGGTCCAGCAGGTATAGGTCCTATTGGTAGAGTAGTAGTCGTCGAAGATGAGACTGGTGGCAGAGTTGAATTTAGATTTAATGCGGTCGTAACACCATAGTCACATGAGTAAAAAAATCAGTATTTCGCTCGTAGCATTAGCAGTCCTCACCGGCATCATCATTTTTTTTAAATTTGGTGGCGTCGGTTCGACCGCTCTCTGGAATGTCTCTGGTGGTGGTACATGGCTATTACCACTCATATCTGTAGCAGCACTCCTAGATAGTATCAATCCTTGTGCATTCTCAGTGCTTTTTCTCACCATCGCATTTCTCATGAGTATGGGGGCGATGAGGAGTAGTGTGCTCCGTATTGGTGGTGCTTATATATTCGGTATATTTATCGTTTATCTCGGTATCGGTCTCGGTATTCTCCAAGCACTTTCATTTTTTGGAGTACCACACTTCATGTCGAAAGTGGGTGCATGGCTCATCATCGCTCTAGGAGTGTGGTCGCTCATGGGTAATGTCTTTCCGAGAGTGAAGACTCATTTGGGAATACCCCAAGTGGCTCATCGTCGCATCGCTCTTCTCATGGAAAAAGCATCAGTTCCTACAGCACTCATACTCGGTGGATTTGTCGGACTATGTGAGTTTCCTTGTACCGGCGGTCCATATCTCATGGTACTAGGATTGCTCCATGATTCAGGTACGTATTATCAAGGGCTCGGATATTTGATCTGGTACAATCTCATCTTTGTTTTGCCACTTATTGTTATATTGTTTGTGGCCAGTGATGAAGTCGTGCTAGCGAAAATACGAGCATGGCGTACTGCAGAGAATAGTGTCATAAAAATAGTCGGTAGTGTCGCATTGCTCTTACTCGGTGTCGCTATATTACTCATCTAATAAAAAAGACATGATAGATCAAGAAAAATTCAAAGCATTGCAGGAAAAGATATTGCGTGCAAAAGAGACCGGAGGGGTCGATCTTTCGACCGAAGAGGATCTCTCTATAGCAATCATGAATCTCATATCGCTCGAGGAACATTTCTTTTTTACTGGAGAAAAAACTGGTAAAGATGAATATTTTGAGACACTTTTGGAAGTACGCGAGATGAGAAAATCACTTCTCGCTCGTATGATGGATAAAAATGAAGGGGAGAGTTGGTGTGTGAGTAAACATCTGCTATCAGCTTCGATGCGTCTCATCGAAGTCGGTACCAAGCTGGGCTACGATGGAAAGAAAAAAGAAATGAAGGAAACTTTTGACTATGCCTATCGTCTTTATTCATTATTTTGGGCCCTCAGACTAAAAATCATAGATACAAAATCTCTAAATCTAGGAAATGAGACACAGAAAAAATGGACGGTCGAAGATATCGTTACTAAACTAGTCGATTGCTGTAATGAATAAAAAGATAAGCATAGGGATACTAGCTGTCCTCGCGATTTCACTTTTGTTTATTTTAAAACCTAGTGAAAAGGTGATGGCTAATCTCGATGATTTTGCACAGTGTCTCGCCGATAGGGGTGCGGTGATGTATGGAGCAGAATGGTGTCCGCATTGTCAGGATGAAAAGAGAGCATTCGGTGATTCTTGGCATATCGTGCCATATGTAGAGTGTCCAGATGATCCAGCACTTTGCCTCGATAAAGAAATTACTGGTTATCCAACATGGCTCATCGGTACATCGACCCGTCTCATTGGTACACAGGGTGTAGAAAAATTGAGCGAGATTACAGGATGTTTTATTCAGCTTGAAAAAGGGGAACAATAGTGTAGTCTAGTGTCGTACGCCTTCGGGCGTACAACGGCGCGCTTAGCTCAGTTGGTAGAGCGTCTCATTGACGTTGAGAAGGTCATAGGTTCGAATCCTATAGCGCGCACAAACGACAGAAATATCCCGCCTGCGCGGGATTTTCTGCGTTTGTGCGGGGCACAGGTATATTTTTTGTTTCGAAAAATACCGAGCCGGGGTCGAGAAAGTTTTTTGTGACGACAAAAAACTATTCGTGACCACAAAAGACTTATCTGAGGCGGAACATGCGAGCGACGGCGAGAAAATATCTGTGACCACAAGGTGTGTGCGACCTGCCTGTCGATAGGCAGGGGCGGAGCGATGTTTTCAGTTTCTGAAAATAATAGTAATTAATTTTTGGTATATTGATATGGTTTAAATATAAAATATACCTATATTGTTAGCCGTATTTTAGCTTTTTAAAAGTCTGATATAATGAGGTATCAAAATACATATATACAAATGTTTCAATTCATAAAGAAATACAAAATAATCATCATATCGACCATTGTTGTATTGGTTGCAGTGTTGGTAGGGTTAAAGGTCACAGCCAAAGGTGATTTTACTACCACTGCGCCTGTTGTTGATGATTTGGTTCGTATGGTAAAAGTTTCTGGAAAAATAGTACCAGAAAACGAAGTCGCTCTGGGATTTGAGACAGCTGGTACTGTAGCAAAAGTATATAAACAAGTTGGGGACAGAGTGTCTCGTGGTGATATTTTAGTACAGCTTGATAATTCAAAAATAGTAGCTGATCTATCAAAAGCTCGTGCCGATTTATCATCAGCTCGTGCCGAACTCGCAAAGATAGATGGAGATGGTGTTTATTTGACCAAAACTGATAATGCAAAAGGTACCGTGGTACAAGCTATCCGTACTGCTTATACAAACACCGATGACGCAATCAGAAACAAGGTAGACCAATTTTTCAAAGATCCAAACACACAAAATCCAGAGGTACTTTTCGCTTTTGAAGGTTTTGATTTACGAGACTCTATAAATGAGCAGAGGATATTCATGGGTGAGATATTAAATTCATTTAAACAGAGTGCTGACTCACTCACGACATCATCATATTCTGATGCATTGCTCAATCAGGCAAAAAAATATCTAGAAAGTGTATCTATCTTTCTCATAGATGTAGCTCGTGCGGTCAATGGTTTTGAAACAAACAGTGGATTAACCCAGACCACCATCGATAAATACAAGGCTGATGTCGCTACAGCTAGACAAAATGTAGATACTGCTTTATCAAACCTCATTACTCAGGGAGACAAACTTCGCGAGTCTCTCTCGGATGTACCAGTACAAGTAGCAAAAGTAGAAGCAGCTCAGGCCAATGTCTTATCTTATGAATCTAATCTCGCAAAAAGTACACTCAAGTCACCTATCTCTGGTATTGTGTCAAAACAGGATGCAAAAGTAGGACAGATAGTGTCTCTAGGGACAGCTATATCATCAATCATTAGTCAAACATACAAAATAGAAACTTATGTACCAGAAGTGTCTATTGCTGGTGTTGCTATAAAAAATCCTGCGGTAGTGACATTGGATGCCTATGGCACAGATGAAATATTTAATGCGGTTGTTTCTGCCATAGACCCTGCCGAGACAGTGAGGGATGGTGTCTCGACATATAAAGTCACTCTCGTATTTACGTCTCCTGATACTCGTATTCGTTCTGGTATGACAGCTGCTATCGATATAGAGACACAGAGAAAAGAAAATGTATTACTCGTACCGAGACGGGCGGTGGTGCATGAAGATTCTATAGATTCAGTATATGTACTCGTCGGAAGTAAGAGTTCAGAAAAAGTACAGGTCGTACTGGGAGAGAGTGATTCATTTGGAAATGTAGAAGTCGTATCTGGTATCACTACCGCCGACGCTCTCCTCATTAATCCTCCGAAGAAATAAACAATGCCGAACTTTGTCCGTATAGGATTTTTTCTTGCACTACGTCAGATACGCCGTGCGAGTAAATGGACCACTTTGCTCATCACCTTTGTGATGACTCTTACTTTTCTAAATCTCGTAGTTGTCTCTGGTATACTTGTCGGTCTCATACAGGGAGCTGTCGATGCAAACAAAATGTATTATACGAGTGATATCATCATATCGAAACTTGAAAAAAAGGATTATATAGAACAGTCACCGAAGGTCATATCTATCGTGAAATCATTTCCTGAAGTCTCTGGTATGTCTGCACGTTATATAGAGGGCGGACGTTTGGAGGCTGGTTATAAGTCAAAAGTAAAAGACACTGATACAAACGAAGCTGCTTCGTCATTTACTGGTATAGATCCGGTAGCTGAAGACAGTGTCACTAATTTATCGAAATTTATCATAGAGGGAGAATATCTAGATCCAACTGATTATGACCAGGTGCTCGTTGGTGCATATTTATTGAAACAATATTTTCCTGTTGAATCTCCTGGTTTTAGCACGCTTACTGATGTAGAGGTCGGTGATAAAATACGTGTCACTGTCGGTGGTTTGAATAGGGAAGTTACCATAAAAGGTATTGTAAAAACAAAGGTTGACGAGATAAGCATGCGTGTATTTTTTAACGATTGGCAACTACGAGAACTTTTGAAGAGAACTGATTACAACGTCGATGAAATATCTATCAAACTCAAACCTGGTGTAGATCCTGTACTGGTACGAGATGGTCTCATACAGGCAGGAATAGGGGCTTATGCACGTGTACAGACATTTGAAGACGCTCAACCAAAATTTCTCAAGGATATAAAAGCAACTTTTGCACTACTCGGAAACATGATCAGTTCTATCGGTCTCGTCGTAGCATCTATAACTATATTTATAGTTATATTTATCAATGCAATTACCAGAAGAAAATTCATCGGCATTATGAAAGGTATTGGTATATCAGGAAAATCCATAGAAACATCATATGTATTTCAGTCTACTTTTTATGCTGTGATAGGTTCTGCTATCGGACTCGCTGTGTTGTATGGTTTTTTGCAACCATATATTACTGCACACCCAATAAATTTCCCTTTCTCTGACGGTATACTGGTAGCGCCAATTGCTGAGACAATGTTGCGTATATTACTACTTGTGGTTACGACAGTAATTGCGGGATACATACCGGCACGAATGATTGTGAGAAAAAATACCCTCGATTCTATCTTAGGAAGAAATTGATATGTCACTCATACACGTAAAAGGATTAATAAAGACGTTTATCGATGGTAGCAAGGAGACTAGGGTCCTGAAGGGTATTGATTTTGAAGTAGAGCAGGGGGAATACATCGCTATCATGGGAAGGTCCGGTGCTGGTAAATCTACTTTTATGTACCAGATATCACTTCTGGATGAACCAACAGGAGGAGAAATATGGCTTTTTGGTGAAGATGTTCACAATATGTCAGCGAGTGAGGCTACCAATTTTCGTCTCAATGAGCTCGGTTATGTATTTCAAGATTATGCATTATTACCAGACCTCACGGCAGAGGAAAATGTCGCTCTACCTCTCATGATGAAAGGTGAATCAAAGCGAGAAGCATTTAATGAAGCAAAAATAGCGCTCACCCGTGTAGGGTTAGGGGCTCGTACAGGAAATCTACCGAGCCAGCTATCGGGAGGTGAACAACAGAGAGTTTCTATCGCACGAGCACTAGCACATAAGCCAAAGATATTGTTTGCAGATGAACCGACGGCAAATCTAGATAACGAGAGTTCCCGATCCATCATGGAGCTTTTTGATGAGGTGCATAAAAGCGGTCAGACCATCATCATGGTGACTCATGAAGAAGAGTATTCGAAACTCGCTGGACGTATCGTCAAACTAGACGATGGGCTCATCATCTCAGATGAGAAGACTAATTAAGAAGGGGCAAAATTTTTGATTACTCTATGTAGATCAGGGTTGAGTTTATTTTATATCAGGAGAGAATTTCTTTTTACTATCGACGTATATCGAGGTTGCTAGGGCGATGATAACAACATTTTTAATGATGTATTGTCCCTCTAGTGTTGGTGACAACATACCATGCCATGCAGTATCACCGAGAAGGAATAGTGGCATGATGGTCGTAATCATATGAGGTATGAGGAGAATAAGTCCTAGTTTTTGTAGTTTTGGTACTATAAAACAAAGTCCGATAAATACTTCAAAACCACCGAAAATCATGACAAATAGACCTGATTCTATAGGCAATGTCATGAGTGTCTGCATATGGTTGAGAAGATCTGTTACAAGTGGAGTGGCAGGAGAGAGACCGAATAATTTTAGTGCACCAAACCAAACAAACACTATAAACAATGCGATATGTGAAAACACAAAACTCGCTCGTTCTTCACGTCCCATAATGTATGGATTTTTATCGGGCATTGAGATAGACGTAAATGTCTTCTAGTGCTTTTACAGCATCACCAGCTGCGATGTTGTTTTGGTGGTAGAGACCATCAGTACAATCACCAGCTGCCCAGACACCTATATCAGAAGCAGACTGAGTTTTTGGGTCTACGAGTATTCGTCCGTATGGATCCAGTGTGATGATTTCTTTTGCAAATTCAGTAGTGGGTATGGAACCTATTTCAGCAAATATACCAGTAACTGCCAGTTCTTTTATTTCACCTGAATTTTTATCTTTGTATGAAAGACCGGTGACAAATTTATCACCACGTACTTCTGATAGTTCTGCACCGAGAAGAGCATTTATTTTTGGATTTGAAAGTACTTTTTTTACTGTCACTGGATCAGCTTTGAATTCATCACTACGATTTAGTAGGGTGACAGAGCGACAATATGCTAAGAGTTGGGCGGCGCTTTCAAATGCGGCATTACCACCACCGATAACAGCGACATCTTGGTCTGCAAAGAGTGGTCCGTCACACGAGGCACAGTAGGTGATACCCTTGTGTTCAAATTTATCCGCTCCTGGCACATCTAGTTTGCGTCTATGGCTACCAGTCGTAATGAGTACTGTACGAGCTTCATACGAACCGTTATCAGTTTGTACTTTGAAGTTATCACCTATTTTATCTATCTTGGTCACGTATTCACCGACTCTGATATCTACAATATCACTCGCATAAGCGCGAAGATGTTCTTCCATGTTTTTTGCAAAATCAACACCACTTATTTTTACTGTACCTATCCAGTTCTCAATACCTTCTGAGACGGTCGATTGGCTCTGAAAATCTTTGGTAATAAATACGGTCTTTAGTCTCTTGCGGGATGCATAGACACCTGCTGCCACACCTGCTGGTCCTCCTCCTAATATTGCTAAATCGTACATAAGTAAAATTGTAAGTTAAGTAAGCTAAAGTATATCAAAAGGAGACACTGTATGTCTCCTTTTGATATCTATACTAGATTGTCTTATTTCTTTCTCCTGAGAAATGCTGGAACAGCACCCCAATCATCATCAGCATCTATGACAGGAATATTTTTCTTGTCTTCTGTAGATGACTTTGGGTCATTTTTCTCTTCTTTCTTTTCAGGTTTATCTGTAACAGTGTTGAATATCTTGCCTTTTACTGGCTCCTCTTTTACATCAGATGAAAAGAGAGATTTCTTTTGTATATTCTGTATATGAGCTGCAGCCGCTTCACCGAAGCCTGATGCGATTACAGTAACCTTGACTTCACCTTTTTTTAGTTTGGTGTCATGTACAGTACCAAAAATAACTTTCGCATTTGGGTCTATTGATTCTGTAATTACTTTTGCAGCATCTTGTATCTCAAACATGGTGAGGTCATCACCACCAGCGATGGAAAAGAGCACTCCTTTTGCCCCTGCGATAGATATATCTAGAAGAGGGGAATTGATAGCCATTTTTGCTGCGTCCTCAGCACGCTTGTCACCAGAACCTGTACCGATGCCCATGAGAGCGGAACCAGCATTTTCCATGACAGCACGTATGTCTGCAAAGTCGATATTGATGAGACCTGGTGTAGTAATGAGGTCTGAGATACCCTCGACCGCTTGTTTTAGCACTTCATCACACATAGCGAACGCTGATTTTGCGGTGGTGTTTTTATCAATGTTTGAAAGGAGTCTATCGTTTGGAATGACGATGATAGCATCAACTTCTTTTTTGAGAGTATCGAGCGCTTGCTCTGCAATACGTAGGCGTTGAGCTCCTTCGAAAAAAAATGGTTTCGTAACGACAGCTACAGTGAGTGCTCCAAGTTCTTTTGCTGTCTTTGCAACAGCAGGAGACGCTCCTGAACATGTACCGCCACCTAAACCTCCTGCGACAAATACCATGTCAGCACCCTTGAGTGCTTCTTGGAGTTCTTCTTTTGTTTCCTCGACTGCGCGACGTCCGAGCTCTGGGTTCATACCAGTACCTAATCCCTTTGTGAGATTTTTTCCAATGTGAATCTTTTTCTTTGAGAGAGTGTGGTGAAGGTCTTGAGCATCGGTATTAACACCGATGAATTCGACACCCCTTACTTTTGAGTTGACCATATGGTTCAGGGCGTTTTTACCCGAACCTCCAACACCAAGGACTTTGATGCGTGCGAATGTCTCTACTTCCGGTACTATGTTTGGCATGATGCGTTCAATAATGGCTAATCCACGTGACGGGTACCCGTTCGTTTGGTCTTCTAATAGTGGGTCAATAATAGCAAACAGGGCCTATATTTCAAGGGTCAAAAATGGTGTATAAAAATGTACAAAAAAGTCTACTGTTATGAAATCAAGAGATTCAAGGTAGGAACTGTTTGAGGAAAGAGAGGATTCTGTTTGCACTTGCGGCACTCGTTTTACGTAGACCACTATCATCCGATTCACTACCGAGACCGAGAAGACAGAGTCCATAAGCTACTGACCATGTAGCATCTTTTACATCATTTCCGTCAGATAGTCCGAGTTTGCCAATGCGAGATGGTAAACGAAGCGTGGCTTTTGCTAGGTCTTCTATTGTTGCGAGACCAGATCCTCCACCTGTGATGATAATACCCGCAGGTAAGAGACCATTTTTATTAATTTTTTTGAGGTGTGCTTCTATGAGTTCGAACATATCTTTCAGGCGAGCGACCACTATCTCATCGAGTTTCTTTTTTGAAACAGATGAGTCAGATGTCGAACCACGTTTGATGTTTTCAGCTTCTTCTATAGGTAGTCGCATGCCGAGTGCTATATCGTTTGTGATATCGGTAGAACCTATAGGGAATACCTCGAGCGAGATTGGTAGATTGTTTTCGTAAACAACCATAGATAATGTTTCTCCACCGATATTGGCTAGGACACAACCAGCAATCTTTTGACTTTTTGATAGGGTGACTAGGGAGGCAGCTATGGGTGAGGCGATAATATCTTGGACTTCTACACCAGCATCACCGACAGCCTCTACGAGATCATCTAGATGTTGGGTAAGACAAGTTACAAAAAGAACCTTGCCTTCTAATTTTTTACCCTTCATACCTTGAGGTCGTCCGAGTACTTCTTTACCATCTATTTTCCATGACAATGGAATAGGGTGAATTATTTTTTGATTGAGTGTGTAGGTATTTGAAAGATCACGCTCAGCAGCTGATATAGCTTTGTCCATATCCAGATCACTGACAGTAGAATCACCACGAGATATGATGGTCGTACCTGTAGATGTCGTAGATTGAAGTCCTACACCTCCGATAGAAACATAAGCTTTTTTTATTTTTACTTTGGCACTACGTTCAGCTTGCGCGATAGCTAGAGCGATTGATTTTGATGTGTCACGAGAATTGACGACATAACCATGCCTAAGGCCACGGGACTCTGCTACACCAGCACCGATAACATGGAGTGTGCCTGCTGTAGACCGAGGATCACGCTCAGCCACGACGACTTTTACTTGGTAGGTTCCTATGTCTATGCCAACAGCGATGTGTTTCCTCATGGGTGAGTTGAGAAACTAATTACAAAAATAGTCAGTAGTTACTAGATATTATCTAGTAAGGTGTGCTGTTATTTGTCGAATCCAAATTGTTTACGGATTCTCGTTTCTGCTTTCTCCATTGTACTACCATGCTTCATGCCTTTCAAATGAAAGAGTCCGTGTATAAACAGAAAGGCTATCGTGTTTTGATAGTTTCGATTGAAACCAGGTGCTTGTTTGCGAGCTTCGAGGGGGTTTATGAAAATTTCACCTGAGTCTCTATCTAGTTCAAATGATAGTACGTTTGGTATATAACTCTTACCTCGGCTTTTTATATTTATCTTTTGTGACTCTGTATCTCCTATAAAGACTAGTGATAAATCATAATTTGATCCTAGAACAGTGTTTTTTATACGCGAGAAAGGCACGCGTGGTAGCGTGCCTTTTGTTTTATTTAGTATAGATACCTTCGACATAGAGTCGTTTAGAGTATTATCGGCGAGCGCCTCGTTCTGGAGTAGGTGCCATCTTACCTTGCTTGATAAGCTCAGCTATTTCTTCACGGCGAGAAATCTTTGACAAGGTTTTCATCTTGGTTTTGTAGTGAGAGAGCGTACGAGCATGATATCGCTCTTTGCGTATACGAGGGAGTACGCCAGAGCCTTGTACGCGACGTGTAAAACGCCTCAAGAGGCTCATTGGGTTTTCGTTTGGATTTCGTGCTACTTCTACGTTTGTTGCCATAGAGGGATAGCCTATCATAAGGCCTTAAAAAGCTCAAGATGCCTATAAAATATATATTACGCCTTGTATTTCTTTAGTCGTGCCGAGGCATCAGTGATGAGAACACTCTCCTGTGAACGGGTTTCAGTCACACGTATAATGACAGAGTTTTCCATGGCTTCTTTTTTACCCATAATCATGACGATTGGAGCTTGGGTTTTCTCTATGAGACCGATTTGTCCTGCCATTTTATCCTTGAGCATGTTTTGGGCTACAGGAATACGATTTCTTTTCAATGTTTCAATCACGTGAAGTGAGAGTAGTTTTGCTTCAGAACCGAGCTGAATAAAAGCGATAGATGGATTGGTGATTTTTTCTATAGACGATTTTTTTATCTTTTTTGATTGAGGTACACGGCGTGAGGAGAGTGCTAGTGATACACCCACAGCGGTAACTTCTTTTTTGTGTCCGAGTTTTTTGGCGAGGGTATCATAGCGTATACCGATAGCTATTGGGTGACTGTCTTTGTCTTCACGACGTATTTCGAATACTGTTTCACTACAATAATCTCTGTTTGCGACGAGTGTGTTGTTGATCTGGTATGGGATATCGAGTGTCTCTAGATACTCTAAAAGTTCTTTGAAGTGTATGCGACTTTTTTCAGATAGAAAGTTTATTGATTTTGGACACGTTTCGGCGAGTTCTTTGCATTTTTCATGGTTACATCCGAGTAGTGAAAATACATCTTTTTTTATGAGAGGACGGCAGGATATAGGTAGGTCTGCGAGATGTTTTTTGTAGTATGTGGTGATTTCTTTTGAAAATCTTGCGATGGATTCCTTGTCTCCCATAGAGTTTATATCTACGTGAAGATTTTTCTCTCCTATATCATGAAGAATCGAAAGAGATGCTTGTATGAGTATCGCTTCAGCCATCGGTTTTGGGGTACCGAGTATGTCTAGTCCGTAGTGTAGTTCGTTTTTGTGACGAGTACTTTTTCTATGAAAAAACATGAGGGGTTGAGGCAAGCTATACATTTTTTCTTTATCGTATAGACCGAGTAGTGATATTTTCTCATCGAGACGAACCGAAGCACCTATCTCATGACTGTCGTGATCTATAACTACTTCACCACTGGATATACGCTTTGCTTTACTGGAATCCTCGTGATGTATAGTAGGAGTTTTTATTGGTGTAAAACCATAAAAAAGCGATGCTTCACCTACTTGGTCTAGGTCTTGATATGAAATATATGAAGGGGTTCCGTTTTTATTTTTCCTCATGAATTGTTCTTGTTTAGTGGTTTTGGTAGTCTGTCTGTCTCTTCTAGTTACTCTACTGTTGAAGTAGAAATTTCTCCTGGAAATAAATCAATACGAGATAGTGGTAGGAGTCGTACGAATGGTTTGCCAATAATATCCTTTTCAGGAAGTGCTCCCCATGAACGAGAATCTAGTGATACGACACGGTTATCTCCCATGACAAAATATTCACCATTTCGTAAGGTTGTCGAGATATTACCTATAGTTTGAGAATGAGTATATGGCTCTGATATGACAAACCCTTCAGGTTTTTCCGTATTTGTGATGGTGATAGTTTCTCCGGAAACTTTTACGGTCTCACTAGGCAATCCAATAATTCTTTTTATGAAGTATTTTTTTGGATCTAGTGGGTAACGAAACACAATGACATCACCACGCTCTGGTTTTTCAAAACGATATGATATCTCATCAACAATGAGGTATTCGCCATCCTTGAATGTGGTGTCCATAGATGCGCCGTTTACTACAAAAGGTTGAGCGATAAATGCACGTATTGGTACGACTATAATGAGAGCTGTAATGATGTAACCGAGAGTTTCTCGGACGACACTTTTCTTTGGAGTTGTGATTGTAGGAGGTACTTCCATAGAGTTTTATTGGAGAGAGTGTAATACATAATGTGTATTGACGGGAAGCATGTAATCGTGTCGGAGCAGTATTTCTCGTTTTTCACCTCTTGTCGTATCATATGCACATGATAATCATAGGACTAGGAAATCCAGGACAAGAGTATGAAAACACACGACATAATGCGGGTCGTATGTCGGTTATGCGTTTTGCAAAGACACATGACGTTGGTGATTGGAAGTATGATAAAAAATCAAACTCTCTTATCATCAAGGGTAAAATAGGGAAGAAGGCGACAGCGCTAGTACTTCCTGAGACATTCATGAATAAATCAGGAGCTTCTGCAAAAGTTTTTATTTCAAGTACAAAAAAAGCAAAAGATTTGATTGTGGTTCATGATGATTTAGATTTGCCTCTCGGTAGAGCAAAGATGTCGTGGGATAAATCATCTGGTGGGCACAAAGGTGTCGAATCAGTAATACGTGCGGTTGGTACTCAGGCGTTTTGGCGTATACGTATCGGTATATCAAAGGGCGGTAAAAACGGTACGGTAAAAAAACCATCAGGTGATGCTCTTTTAGATAATTTTATCGTCGCACCATTTAAGCCGGCTGAGATGGATGAAATGAAATTGGTTATGAAAAAGGTGGTTGAGTGTCTAGAGACAGCAGTGAGTGATAGTCCTGGACGTGCCATGAGTGAACTCAACAGGGTTTTCAATAAATAATCTAGAGTTATTTTATGTAGATATAGAAATATGTTTTGGTATGAAAAACCCCCACACTCTGTGTGTGGGGGAGAATTATTGAATGTTGCAAAGCAGAAACTTTTTGAGCTGTATTGGTTGGTATCGCAACAGAACTCTCTTGTCTTAATATTTGACTCAATGCATTGCAGTCTAAACATTAGGACGCAAAACCCGACTAGTCTTTTCACTTAGTAAGGAAACAACACTCAATGTTCTTTGGTCCATACTCTACTCGATATATTAATTTAGTCAAAAAAACCGCCCTAGGGCGGTTTTTTTATTTTACTTTTTTGCTCCTGCGTAAGAGAGAGTCATTTTCTGATTACCTGCGTCAAAGAGAGTGATTTTGAAATCATATGTTTTACCTAACTCTAGGCTAGCACGGAGTTTTTCTTCTGAACCAAACTCTGATACATGAACGAGACCAGCTACACCTTCTTCTATAGAAGCGAGTGCGCCATGACGATTGAATTTGATGATGACACCCTTTACGTCCATGTCTTTCTTGTACTTCTGACCTGCTTCTTGCCATGGATTTGGTTTCAATGCCTTGATTGAGAGGGAAATCTTACCTTCCTTTATATCAATAATTTTTACATTAACCTTGTCACCTACATTGAAACGAGTCTTTGGATCATCCACGAGTGCCCAATCGATTTCAGAGATATGAACGAGTCCTTCGAGACCATCCTCGATTTTTACGAATACACCGAAATCAACAGTGCCTGTAACTTTTCCTTCGAGTACGTCGCCGACATTGTATTTTGCTGCTGATTCTGTCTTTTCCTTATCTCCAGATGTTTTTTCAGAGAATATGAGTTTGCCTTCTTTTGGAAGAGCTGTGATGACCGAAACAGCTAGCTTTGTACCGACGAGTTTACGGAGTTCGGTGAGGATTGCATCTTTGTCGCCATCAGAAACACGAGGATAGTGTTCAGATTTTAGCTGAGAAGCAGGAAGGAATCCCTGAATACCCTGCCAATCTATGATAAGACCCCCTTTGTTTGCCTCCTTTACAGGTAGTTCAAATATTGCTTTTGATGCAATAGCTGTCTCTGCTTCACTCCATATGAGGGCTTGACGAGCTTCTTTGAGTGATAGTTCGACATAACCATCTTTGTTTGATGGGTCGACTATCTTTGCTGAAATGGTATCACCAATAGAAATCTTTTTGATGACATCACGAGCAATGAGGTATTCACGACCGTATATGATACCAGTACCAAATGGTGGTAGGTCTACGAATACACCTTTTTTGTCTATAGCAATAACAACACCTTCGATGATATCTCCTTCAGACGGTGGGGTCTGTGTCTCTGCGAGGAGGCGGTTCATGATAGTGTCTCTCTTTGTTTTTGGTTCTACATCGTTTGATGTATCACCAGCAGGGACATGAGATGATTTTTTTGTAGCTTTTACTACTTCTTCCTGTACCTCTTCTTTTTTAGTATCTTTTTTTCCTATTCCAAACATAAATGAAAAAGTGCCCGAAGTTTTCCCCGCACAGTTTCTCGTGGCCATGTGCCTGCGGAGAGGGTTACTTCAAAGCGTGCTTTTGTTAATAATTCTCAGCGCCTGCCTGCCGGTAGGTAGGCTTACCTGATGAGTGACATACTATATGAAAGCGTGGTGTAAGTAAAGAAAAAGGCCGGTCTCTCGCGAGACCGGCCAAATAAAGAAGTTCCCTGGTTTAGGCTTAGTTGTTATGTACAGGTTTTTGATCACCCACATGACCTCTATTGTGGTATTGGTCGTGCGCTGTGAGGCGCTGTGGTTCTGTGCAAACAACTGGATTCATAGTATCTATCGGTCGACTGATGGATACGATTACTCGGGATTACTCTAGAGACGATTCACTACGTCCCATGTTGAGGTCCCACAACCCCAGAAACTTCGTTTCTGGTTTAGCCTCTTCCTTCGCATACAATGCGCGGAATCGATTTTCTTTATTCCTAAGAACTGCTTCAGGGAGTATGTTACGTTCAAGTTGTTTTTTGTCAATCTAGATACTTTTCACTCAATACTTTATACTTCTATCATTATGGTAATTACACATCTAGGAGGGGAATCATTCAAAATTCAATTTGGCGACATTACGCTCGCCTTTAATCCTGTTTCAAAGGATTCAAAAAAATGGAAACCTTCAAAATTTGGTGCGGATATTGCTCTCATTACGACAAATCATCCAGACATGAATGGATCTGATCAGGTCTCATTTGGTGAGAAAAAAGCTTTTGCCATCACCGGTCCAGGTGAGTACGAAGTTAAGGAAGTTTTTATAAAGGGTTTTAAATCAGATTCGAAATATGGTGGAGAAGATTTTATAAACACTATTTATTCTGTCGCACTGGAGAATATGAATATTTGTTTTCTCGGTGCTCTCACAAAAGACATGCCGAGCGAGACCATGGAATCACTCGATGGAGTAGATGTATTGTTTGTTCCTATCGGAGGAGACGGAGTATTGTCTCCAGCTGAGGCTGCAAAGATTGCGGTGAAAATCGGTCCAAAACTGGTCATACCCATGCATTATGATTCAGCATCACTCAAATCATTCCTCAAAGAGTCAGGTGAGGAATCAGTAAAACCAATCGATAAACTCACTTTAAAAAAGAAAGACCTAGATGGTAAAGAGGGCGATGTCGTGGTATTAGACGTTCATGGCTCTTGATGATTTTTTCCATTCTCTAGTTGATATTTTTGTACAGGGTTATTCTCCGATACGGATATATGTATTTATAGGTGTTATAGGTGTTTTGTTTTTACTTTCTCTCACAAAGAGAAGTTTTAGCGGTGATAAAGAAGAGGGGTTGTTGATAGGCGCCCTGTCTGGTGTATTTTTGATAGGTTTTCTATATGAGGTATATATCAGCCTTGTCTATAAAGTAGGTATTTTCAAGTCCGTACTTTTTTTGAATGGTAATGAGATGACATCAAGTTCCGTATTTCATAACCATATTCTCAAGGGTGTTATAGGATATGTGACATCTTTTTTATCATCAGGATTTGAATCGTTAGATCCTGGTATAGGTATCTTGCCGTTTGTCTCACCTTGGGTACTTCTTCTGGTCGGTATTGTTTTCGTGTACTGTCTTTTTTTAATAGGAAGGATCTCTATACGCTTGTTTGGTGATATCACTGACAGTAAGAATAGTTTTATTTTTGCTTACGGACTCATTTTAAGCACGGTAATCATTCGTCTGTTTGATGGGGGAATCTGGGCTATGAATTCCGTACTTTTTTTGGGTTTACTTTACTTGATTATCAGTAAAAAAGAGAGATTCATTATCAATTCTATATATCTACTGTTGTTGCAGTTGGCTGTATACCTGTTTTCTTATTTTAAAAAAGATTTTTTTGATTTAACTAGCGCTATATTGTATTCATTATGCGCTTGGTCTTTGGTCACATTACTCATGAGTAGGTATCTCAGACTCGATAGGGTAAAGGTTATTTATGTACTTTTTGTCCTACTAGTCTCTATCGTTCCGATTTTCAAAATGAACTTCTTTCAAGAAGATAATGATAATGGAATTTTTAGTAAAGTTTATTTTAGTACCTATGAGACGACTGAAAACGAGAAATATTTTATAGTCGACTCTATTGGTGATTTGAATATATATATGTATGAAGACACTGTAGATAGAAAATTAAAAGATTTAACTTTGTTTGATAAAAAAATACAAGTTTTTAATTATATAGATATTCCAAATAAAACTTGTTCTGAAAAATCTGTTGACCGTGTCATTGGTTTGAATATTCTGAGTAAAGAGGAAATTGTGGACATGTTTTGGCCAAATTCCCATGTCGGAATCGAAGTCTATAAACATTCACAACTTATAAATGATATGTATTTATATAATGTGAAAATACGTATCCCGGCCTGTATTCCGAGAGAATGGTCTGTTATCCAAGAAGTACTGAACTCAGCTGGCTCCCAAAAAGCTATTATCTATAGCCGTTAGAAAGAATTAATCGGTCTGGAATATCACCTATTGATTTTTTGTAGAATTTGTGATACACTATAGATAGAATGAAAACGCTCATTAAATTAACCTTCGTGGTTGCGTTTTTCGTGACCACTTTCCAGTCAGTTGCTTTGGCTCAAAATCCATACAACGATTTTGTTGTAAAGACGTTTGATCTCCCTGTACACGCATCCATGGAAAATCGTGTGGATATGGAGAATTTTGTCCGACAGTCGAATCAAGAGATTGCAAATCTTGCCCTCAATGGATTTGAGGTTGAGGTTTATTCAATCAGACTTGGTGACGACTTTGGTGTAGATGCTTTTCGTTTCTTTGTTAAGAAAGTTAAACATCCTACTAAAAGACGGATTGTCTTTGTCGGTATAAAACATCAACCATGGTTGGATAAGTTCACACCGTTTGAGAAAGAAGGGTTGATGAAGAAAATTGGTCTTGATTTGTTTGAAAAAGAACAGGTGCTAGGTTTAACCACCGCACTGGTTGATTGGATTGAGTCAAGACAGGAGGGTCGATTTGTTGGTTTCTTCACCTTGTTGAAGTCAGAGGATGTGCCATTGAAATCTGGTGATCCTACACCTCTAGTAGTGAGGATTATACCGGTTGACCCTAATAGCGATGAATCAAAACTCGCAAGCAACTAATACTCGAGGGAGGCGTTCAAAATACGCCTCCTTTTTTATTTGCTTTTCATTTTTGTATGTTGTTAATTAATACTAAATGCATACATTCAATAGAAACAGAATTATATTTTACATACCAGTATTCCTTTTAGTGTTTTTATTTTCTATTCCTTTTTTGAGTGTACAGGCTCAGGAGGGTATAAATGGAGGAAGTTTGTGTTTTGCTAGTCAGAATGGTTTCAATTTTAATTTAAATACAGTTAGCGAGTCTTTATTTGCTGGTCAGAGTCAAAATGTCTCCGGTGTTATAACAAACAATACAGATTACGATCTCCAAAATGGTGATGTCATTGTACATATCATCAAACTGTCTTCTGGTAATAGTAAAAATGATTATGGACTAGAGAATGATTGGGTTCAGAGACTGGTTGTTGCTGATGGTATATCTATTGAGTCAAAGGCATCTACTAATTTTGATTTCGCATGGAATATTCCAGAGAAAATTGTCTCCGGGGTGTATGCTCTAGACTTTTATTTAGTATCAAATAAGGCCTTTATCAAAGCTGGTTCAGAAAATCACAGTTTTCCAGCAAAAAGAATGATTGTTTCTGTCAGTGGGGGTAATGATAATGTTGCCTATATAAAAAATAATTCATTGAGCATGAATGGTGAATTATTGGATAGCTCTAGAGTTTTTTATTTTGCTACTGGTAGTAGTACTCCTTTACATGTTGGTGTAGAAAGTACTGGCGGTGTATCGAGGAATATTGTGGTGAAGTATTCTCTCTATAATTCGACCATTATAGATGATTCTCACAAGGTTTTTGAGGGACAAAAGGTGGTTAGTGTTAACTCTAAAGAAACTTCTGATGTATATTTGGAAAATTTGGATCTAAAAAAATATGCATACTACACAGCACTTATAGAATTGAAAGATGGTGACAAGAGTTCTTTTGTAACTTTTGGTTTAAGTAATACAGATAAACCGTTTGCAAATGTGTCGTCTCTGTATGCAAAAAAAATAAATGATACAAATATAGATATTGTTGGATGTGTTCTGTTGAGCGAGCAATCAAAAAAAGGCGCTCTAAATTTTTATACAATTGATTCACACAAGAATGTCGTAGCTAGTGGTAGCGTCTCAGTGGTTGACTGGAAAGACGTTGTCAATTTTACTATTCCGGTCTCTGTAGAAAAAGTGAGTGAAAATATGTCCATATCTCTTGATATTGTTAGTCAGGACGGGTCTATCATTTCTGGTGTTTTAATACCGGTCGTATGTGGAGATGTTTGTGGTAATGAAAACTTTTTAATAAATAACATAAAAAACATTATTATTACCGTCCTGACCATTATTACTCTATTAATCTTGACCTTTTTATTTTTTAGGAAAAAGAATATAGATGTATTGGTATTATTTTTAGTATCGATGCTCTTACCGGTTGTGGTTTATTCTCAAACGGGTAGTTTTACGTCAAGTGCCACAGTAACAGGTCAGGCTTATAATGTGAGTAATAGCGGTGGTACAGGTGGTGTCATTGGACTAGGTACTACTGGTGGTGGATTTATCGAGGTAAGTTGGGGTATACCAGATAGTGATTCTGGGAGAGGTGATTCTCGTGGTGATACATTGCCACCGACACTAGAGTTTACTACACAACCTACGACAATTGTTTCAGGTCAGACAGCTACACTCTATTGGCAGTCGTATGAGACATCTACTTGTTCTGCAGCTGGTGCTTGGAGTGGCTCAAAATCGATTAGCGGCAATGAGTCGACTGGTGTATTGAACTCTGATGCAACGTATATACTTTCGTGCGCAGGTTGGGATGGATCAAGTGTAGAAAAATCTGTCACTGTCACTGTGACACCAGCAGAGCAGGATGTCTGTCCAAACATCTCTGGTAGCCAGACGACCGTACCAGCTGGTTACACCGTAGACGGCTCTGGTCAATGTGTTTTGATACCACCTACGGATGTCTGCCCAAATATCGCTGGTGATCAAGCCACCGTACCAGCTGGTTACACCGTAGACGGCTCTGGTCAATGTGTAGCACCTACTCCTCCTGCCACCACTACGGATGTCTGCCCAAATATCGCTGGTGATCAAGCGACAGTACCAAACGGATATCAGATGAATGCCGCTGGTCTATGTGTTCCAATAGCACCAATAGATCAGACACCTGATGGCGTATTAGATACAGCTGATTGTAATTCAGCCGATGGTTGGGCATACGACCCAGATACATCATCTCAATCCATAGATGTACACATGTACGATGGTTTGACATTTCTTGGAGCAGTAACAGCTAACCAGTCTCGTCCGGACGTCAACCAAGTCAAGGGTATTACCGGTAATCATGGATTTACTTTTGGTATTCCAGAATCACTCAAAGATAATCAAAATCATCAGATATTTGCATATGCTATAAACACAAACAGCGTAGGACCAAATCCAAAGCTTTCCGGAGCACCAAAGACAATAAATTGTGCCCCATCTACTACGATTATAAATAACACCGACACAGGAGGTGGAAATGGTGGTGGAACCACTAATAATGTAAATAATTCTGGATTTACTCTCTCGGCAGATTCAAATACACTCAATATTCAATTTCTTGGTGATATTGGTAATTCATCAGATTCAAAACGTGTGTATGTAAATCCAGTAAATGGATTTAACAATCCTGTAGAATTATCGATTGTCGGTATTTCACCAGCGTTACCAGCTGATACAAACATCAGTTATTCTTTTGATGGTAGACCGTTTAGTTCAAATCCAACGATTACGCTTACATATAGAGATATCTCTGGAGGTCAATATTTCAGCGAGTCTGGAGAAATAGGTTCTCTTTTCAAAGTCTCTTTATCAAAATCAATAACTGGTAATCGAACTATCACCTTGAAGGGTATGTCAGGTGCCAATGAGTTTATGTATAACTTTATATTGAAACCATACTCTGCAGACCCACATTTTATGGAAATATAAGGCAACCATATACTAAATCGAGTATGTACTTATTGGATATATTATATTTTGCGTGGCCACTCTGGGTATCAAATATTCTTTTGAATAGTCTAGGTGTGTACAAATTTTGGGATCAGAGGCTCGATTTTAATATTCAGTTTTTTGACGGTAAGGAATTGTTGGGGAGGTCAACCACTCTTGGAGGTTTGGTTGTTAGTATTTTGTTTGCTTGTTTTGCTTTTTACTTTTTTCCGGAACATCATCTGCTTTTTATCAAAGCACTCTCTGGTTTTTGTGGTCATATCTTGTTTAGCTTTATCAAACGAAGGTTAGATATCAAACCCGGTAGTTATATACTAGGTATTAGTCATGTAGATTATATTATTTTATTTTCACTCATATACCTAGCACTCGGAAACACTGATTATGGAATATTGATATCAACTTATATAATAACTGTCATAGCCACACCATTTGTCACAAAACTATTTTTTCGATTGGGGTTGAGGCAACATCGATTGTAAAAAAGAAAATAATAGAGTTAAATCATTTTTAATATCATGTCTTTTATCTCATACATAGAAAAACTTCGTGAAAAATCAGAATCTGAACGAAGAAAAATATCGATAGGTGTCGCATTTGTCGTGACTATATTTGTCGCGGTTGTTTGGATATTTACTATTACTTCGAATATTTCTCCCGGAGAATCATCTGTAGCTGTAAATACTAATCAAAAAGTGAATGCTTATGATGATATAAAAAAAGGATGGGATTCTCTCGTGGAAAATATGAGCACATTATTTTCTGGAACAGAAACACATATTCAGTCTACGGAGACAACCAGTCAACCGGTTTTTGATGTCATGGAAGGTGTACCAGCTGATACAGTAGAGATTGATACAATCGATACTATCTCTCAATAAAATTAAAAATCCGCGTCCTTTGTAAGGACGCGGATTGGATTATTCTAGTACGTGTCAGGTGTGATACAGGGTCTTTCTCCAAATTGTTTCTTGGCGCCGATCTATATACCAAGATTTACACCTACTGATCGCCGATAGTACTAAGGACTTACCAATGAAAGCGAGTGCGATATATAGTATTGACCAGACGGAAGCCCATATCACGATAGTCGTGAGACTCTCCGGTTCGAGATCTACACGTACTACCTTTCCTGACGGAAGAAGCACGCTTTCTTTGATCGAACTTCCATCCGTTGGGCGGTAGATCCACTCCTCGGTCGTGAAGGCTGTTGAGCCTTTGTCGGACCGGTAGAGAAGGGTTTTGTTTCTTACTCCATATTTGACCCAGACCTTGTCATTGTTGCCGAATATCTCTTTAAATTCCCAAGGCGATAGCATAGCAACTTTTTTTGGTCCAGCGGTATTTTCATTCGGAAGTATCAGACCCCGACCAACACTAATCAGATCAACCTTGGTCCAAAGTGGAACGAGATAACTACTGAGATTACGGCCGTAAAATTTGACACTGAAATCAGACGTGAATGTATTAGCCGCGAGGGCCACTACAAAGGCGTAGAAAAGAGCCTTCAGTGTGAACAGGATATGTTTTTTCATAGGACTAATTTGGTTTAGTTTGAGGTTTTCTATACAGTGAGAAGGGAAGCGAATATCGTTTCCTTTCTCCTATATATAAAGGCCTTTTTAAACCACTCTATACTTTATTATACACCTTATAATACTATATGTCAAGTCGTAGAAAACCCTTGAAAATGCTATACTTTATCCACTAAAGCGACTGCGCTTGTTTTTAATTTACCGACCATAAATGGCCAAGAAAACGGACGAAAAACCAGCTGATTCTGTACCAGAAAAGGTGCCTCAGACCACGGGTATAGTGGCGAGAAATATTGTCACTGAGATGCGCGAGTCATATCTCGACTATGCCATGTCAGTCATCACGAGTCGTGCACTTCCTGATGTTCGCGATGGTTTAAAACCTGTTCATCGTCGCATTCTCTATGCCATGAACGATATTGGTCTCACCGCCTCTGCAAAGACTCGTAAGTCGGCGACTGTAGTGGGAGATGTGCTCGGTAAGTATCACCCTCATGGTGATGCATCGGTCTATGACGCGATGGTAAAAATGGCGCAAGATTTTTCGATGCGCTATCCGCTCATAGTCGGTCAAGGTAACTTTGGTTCGATAGATGGAGATGGTGCTGCGGCTATGCGTTACACAGAGGCAAAAATGTCTCGTCTAGCAGGTGAGCTTCTCCGTGACCTAGAAAAAGATACTGTTGATTTCAGACCAAACTATGACAACAGGCTAAAGGAACCTTCAGTATTACCGACTGCTGTACCGAATCTCCTTTTGAATGGTACGCTCGGTATTGCTGTGGGTATGGCGACAAATATTCCTCCACATAATCTCGGAGAGGTTATCGATGCGACTGTAGCTCTCATAGAGAATCCAGACAATACTACCGAAGACCTCCTTCAATATGTACAAGGTCCAGATTTCCCGACTGGAGGTATGATTTTCAATCAGAAAGATATTCATCATGCTTATACGACCGGCCGTGGAGGTATCGTCTGCCGTGGTGACGCAGAGATAGTGGAATCAAAGACTGGTGTACAGCAAATTATCATTACTTCTATTCCATATCGTGTAGTCAAAGCCGATCTCATCGTGGCTATTGCTGATCACGTTCGTGAAAAGAAAATTGATGGTATCAAGGGTCTACGTGACGAATCGACCAAGGATATACGTATTGTTATTGATCTCAAAAACAACGCACATCCACAAAAAGTTCTCAATTTTCTATACAAACATACTCAGCTCGAGGATACGTTCCATCTCAATGTCGTAGCCCTTGTAAAAGGCGTACCGGAGACCTTATCGCTCAAAGGTATACTCGAATCATTTATTGAACACAGGATAGAGGTGGTCAAACGTCGTACCGCGTATGATTTGCGCAAGGCAGAGGAACGCGAACACATCCTTCTCGGATTAAAGAAGGCTCTCGATCACATCGATGAAATCATCAAACTTATAAAGAAATCAAAAGATGTCGATGAGGCACGACAGAATCTAGTCAAAACATTCAAATTTTCTGAGATTCAGGCTCAGGCCATACTCGATATGCGTCTCCAGAAACTCGCAGGTCTAGAGAGGAAGAAAATCGAGGATGAACTCAAGGCTATCCAGACTCTCATTGAAGAGCTCAAGGATCTACTCAAGAGTCCAAAGAAAATTCTCGCAGTCATCAAAAAAGAACTCGCAGAGATTCGTGAGAAATATGGTGATGACAGACGCACTCGTGTAGTAAAGGGTGGTGTAAAAGAAATCAACGATGAAGACCTCATACCAGATGTAGAGAATGTACTCGTACTCACTCAGGGTGGATATGTAAAGAGGACGATGCCAGATGAGTATCGCAAACAGAGACGTGGAGGTGTCGGTGTCATAGACCTAGATACAAAAGAGGAAGATTTTGTGACTAAACTCGTCTCTGCAAATACTCACTGCGACATTCTGTTCTTTACAGATAAAGGAAAGGCGTATCAGCTCAAGATGTATGAACTCCCAGAAGGAAAACGTGCTACAAAAGGTAAGTCTATTGCCAATTTTCTAGCCATCGGTGCTGATGAAAAAGTGACCTCAGTACTCCCAATGCCAAAGGAGTCAAAGGCCGCGAGCGCCCTCTCACTCATGATGGTGACGAAACAAGGTACTGCAAAGAAAGTAAAAGCAGAGAGTTTTCATGATGTAAGAAAAAGTGGTCTCATCGCTATAACTCTAGAAGCAGGTGATGAACTCATCTCAGTAAACTTTGTGACAAAAAATGATGATGTTTCCATCGTCACTACAGAAGGTCAATCTATACGATTTCAGGAGTCTGACGTACGAGAGATGGGTCGTTCAGCTATCGGTGTCCGCGGAGTCAGTCTCGGTAAGGGTGACTCAGTAGTTTCTGCTGATGTCATCAGAAAAGATGCAAAGAATCCTCGCATCATGGTTATTTCTAAAAAAGGTTATGGCAAGACCACTGAAGCAAAAGAGTACAAGACTCAAAAACGTGGCGGAGGTGGAATTCTCACCATGAACGTCACAGACAAAACCGGTCCAGTTATATCAGCAAAGGTGGTGACTGATGAAGATGAAGAGATAGTAGCAATGTCAAAGAAATCTCAGGTTGTACGTGTCGATATCAAAGAGATTCCGACCCTCGGTCGCTCGACTCAGGGCGTGCGTGTCATGAAACTCCGCGAAGGCGACTCCCTCGCATCAGTTGTCTGTCTATAAAATACTCTACCAATCGGTCTCTCTGAATGGCTTTTCTTCTACATCTAGTTACAATCCTAAATGTGAGCCAGTATCCATAGTATCATATATGATACTATGGATATTAGTATTTTGACAGATTAAATAGGTTAGTTAGACTAACCTAGGTGTCACAGTGCTTGCCGAGGTTGGTGCAATTCCAATCTTTTGAGGTGCCGAGTAATACGCGGACAATCAGAGGAGAGTATGCCTTAGGGTATGAGGGTAGGGTAACCTGCCCCGATCATGTGTATGAACCCTGCATGGGGTCCAGTCCAGAGCCCCGCACGTCCCAAAAGGATGTTTAGTGTCTATTGACACAAGTCTATTGACACAAGGGGGCACTTTCTATCGGGTCCACGGCCTATCAGCTAGTTGGTGAGGTAACTGCTCACCAAGGTTATGACGGGTAGCAAGTCTGAGATGATGGCTTGCCGGGAGCAGCACACAACCACACACCAAGGGACCTCTGTCTGCATGACGTTCTAAACGTCTTCGCTAAATAGACTTAGGTCCCTTTTTATTTTGAAGGACTTTTCTCCGCAATTATTTTTTCTTTTTAGAATATTTCTTCCACTCAGTAGGGATAAATGCACGTACTTCTATTTTATCAGCCGGGCGGAGTCTTCTGGGGTTTAGACCTTTTAATATATCTATATGATGCGTTTCATTTAAGAGGTAAACGATGTCCACGATGTTTTTTTCTGTTGTCACCCAAGTACTATTTATGGTGGTCATGTCAATGAGTTCTGAATAACTCCGTAAAGTCTTTTTACCATCGTCTAGAAAATATTCGTTGAAATAAGACATGACCAGCTCGTGCGGTGTCTCGTAGACTGGGTCACGATAACGTAGGACCGCATGATTGGTCTTGCTCACCGCACCCCAATGTCTATTTTCTTTAAAAAGAGTGATGACATGGTCTAGGTCATCGGTTGTTGGACTGAGATTGACGATGAATGATTTTTTACCATGAAACCAAAATATAGCACTGGCAAGCAAGGCGCCTTCCATACAATGTGCTTTATTTTTCTTGAGTACCATGAGAGGAGATAGGTATATTTCTTTTTCCTCAAAGTTGTGGGGGATAGCATTTAAAAAATCTTGAATCTTTGTTGGAGAATTTAGTTTTTTAAATATTTTAAAATTAGCGATTGATGTGTACGGGAATCGTCTCATTGCTATTTGTTTTCTTACTTTACCAGTATACCTAACTCAGTATAAGTCATGTTTATATTGCTCTATATAAAACCACAGCTCTGTTGGATTGATGTATACTAAATAAGTCATATTTCTATAACAGTAACTATTATGCAAAGTATCAAAAACTTCTCTGGCGTCTTTTTCACCCTCTTTGTGGTGTCTATTTTCATGTTCTCTATTGCTATACCAGCTGGTGCCGTACCCCTACCTCCAAGTCAGGATGTGCCAGCAGGGGGTCAGGGAAGTTCTTCCGGCGGCTCAATCTCTTCATGTGAATCAATTTCGCACACTGGTTTTTCAGGTGTAGTCAGTTGTATCACTGGTTTTATAAATACAGCCATTGGTCTCATTATCGCAGCTGCAGTCCTATACATAGTCTGGGGCGCATTTACCATGATTCGTAGCGAGGAAAAGAGGGAAGAAGGCAAGAAAATCATCATGTACGGTATTATCGGTCTCTTCGTCATGATTTCTATCTGGGGTTTTGTGAATATTCTCGATAGAACATTTGGTCTATCTCTCGATGCCAGTTCAGTGACTATACCGAAACTCATCAGGTAATATTTGGTATTTAATAATAAATAAAAAATCCAGCGCGTACGCTGGATTTGTTTAAGGATTTTATGATTTTATCTTTTTACTTTGACATTGAAATCCCTCGTTGGATGCATCAGTCCGATTGATGTCGCACCAACGACGATCGGTACTGTGTCACCTACTGGGTATTGTCCAATTAATTTCCGTGAAAACCATCCACGAAAAGACATGGCGATGATACCAGAAACATCATCAACCTCGACACATCTATGGCGAATAGCTTCAGGAGAGCAATAATAGATGACTCCTGCTGGGACATGCTCCCACTTCTCACTAGTGACACCAGGAAATCTTTCTGCGTCTCTCGGTTGTACTCGTGGTGCATTATGAGCCATCGATAGCCCTACATCACCTATATTAACAATATGTGTCTTCGGTGATTCGACAACGGTGGCTGTCTGACTGATTTTGACACTAGCCAATTCGTCTTCCAACGCTTTGACTGATGCATTGAGTGCGTCGATAGAGGTATTGGCATTAATACTATTTGTTTCTATCTTGGCTTTTATCTCAGTAAATCCATTTTGGTTTACTGATTTCAGCTCTTCTATCGACTGTCTGCTCTTGATCCCTTCGGTTTCGAGCTTGGCTGCGACACCTTCAGTAATTTTGCGAAAAGTATCGATAGTGTCACCTGAAGATTTCACGACCGCGGCGGTAGTGTCCATGGTAGTCTCTTTGAGTTCAATGACCGCATTGTTGATAACGTCACGGTTGTTTTTGTTCTCGGTGCGGATGGTGTTTTTTACTTCGTCGAGTTTAGCCGAGAGGACTCTAGTTTGTTCCTCGCTACCGTTTCCACGGCGTGCGATAAAAATGACAAGAATAGCTGTCGCTGTAATGACTGCTAATGACCAAACGAAGGTCAATATCAGATGACGAATTCTCACCCTGAGACCAAATATTGTGGATAGGAGGGTGGGTGTTTTTTTTGTAGATTTTTTAGCTGGAACTTTTTTATTAGCGGGGGGAGGTTTATTCATATGTTTAAAATCCTATTTCAAAGAATGGCGTAGTATAGAGAATTGGTATCTCTCACATGCCGTGCTGTTTCAAACTTTACAAATAAACTATACGATTGTCAAGGTTGTAAAGTGTTCTAATGTTTATTGTCTTTTATGAATGGAGAGGTGAGTTTTTCTCTGCTACAATAAAGCTATGTTTTCAGACCCTCGTCGCAATATAGAACAATTTGGTCTCTCAGACGGCATGGTCGTCGCTGACCTCGGTGCAGGCTCAGGTTTTTATTCTATTGAGGCGGCTCACGCTGTCGCTCCTCATGGCAAGGTATATGCCATAGACATACAGACAGAACTTTTGACACGACTGATCAATGAAGCAAAAACTCGTCGAATAACAAATTTGGATATAGTAGTGGGTGATTTGGAGAAAAATGACGGGATAAGTCTCAGAGAAGGTACGGTAGATGCTGTTATCGCTTCAAATATTATTTTTATGCTCGATGACAAAAAAACTTTTCTCACAGAAATTCGTAGGATACTCAAATCAGGTGGTAAACTCCTTCTCATAGATTGGTCGGCATCATTTTCTCAAATGGGTCCGCATCCAGAACATGTTGTGTACAAAGACACAGCACGAAAACTAGCTCAAGAAGTCGGTTTTACTCTTGAAAAAGAGATAGATGCTGGTGCACATCATTATGGTATGATTCTAAGGAAGTCTTAATACATCAGGTTATTTCACGTGTCCCGATTTCAAATCATATTTATAACAGTCCTCGTCATATTCGCAGTCGCAGGTATTGCGACTTTTGCACTCTCAAAAAACCAAGGCGGATCTGATGCACCTCAGCTAGTCATGTGGGGTACTTTTGATTCATCACTCATGTCAGGCTTTTTATCAGAAGTCGCTTCTGCCTATAGAAAAGAGGTCAACGTGAGTTATGTGGAAAAAACTACCGCGTCTATAGAGTCTGATCTCGTGGAGGCTCTCGCTCGGGGACAAGGACCAGATCTCATACTTTTGCCACAGGATCTCATTTCAAAACAACTAGACAAGTTTTATCCAATACCATTTTCATCTTATTCGGAGAGAGATTTTAAAGATGCGTTCATTGAGGAAGGGGAATTGTATCTCAACTCATCAGGAATTATCGGTTTTCCGTTTTCCGTAGATCCGATAGTCATGTATTGGAATCGAGATATGTTTAGTAATGCTGGATTTGCTACACCGCCAAAGAAGTGGACTGAATTTGCTTCGCTTGTACCAAAGATGACTAAAAAAGATACAGCAGGAAATATTTCTCAGAGTCTCGTATCGTTTGGTGAGACACGCAATGTCGATCACGCAAAAGACATCATTGCACTCCTCTCTATACAGGCAGGTACACCGATAGTGTCTCGTGATACTCAAGGCAACCTCACGAGTGTCTTTTCGATGCAGGGTTCGACACTCTCACCAGCCGAGGAGGCGGTACGTTTTTTTACAGAGTTTGCAAATCCGGTCAAGTCTCTCTATTCATGGAACAAATCACTACCGACAGCGAGGGCGAGTTTTGTCTCAGGTAGATTGGCTCTTTATTTTGGATACGCGAGTGAACTTCCAGCTATCCGCGCATCAAATCCAAACCTAAATTTTGATATAGCCGAAGTACCTCAGACAGGAGCTCGCACAACTACGTTTGGACGTATGCACTCAATAGCGTTACTAAAGTCATCGCCGTATATTTCAGCAGCATATATCGCGAGTAATATTCTCACATCTGCACCTGTTATATCACAGTGGGTGATAAAGAGCGGATTACCACCAGTAAGACGTGATTTGCTCGCAAAAGCACAATCAGATGCCTACAAGGCGGTGTTCTATCGAGGGTCTTTGACTGCCAAGGCTTGGCTTGACCCAAACAAGGAGGCGAGCGATGCTATATTTACTCGTTTGATAGAGAACATCACTTCAGGTAGATTGCTCGTATCTGAAGCAGTACGTACTGCAAACATAGAACTAGATAGTCTCATCAGATCAAATCGATGAAAAAAAATATCACACTTATAACCCTTTGTTCGGTCATCGTGATTTCTTTTATCATGCCTTCTTTTGTATCGGCGCAAGCAGTAACTGGTTCTGATAACGGTACTGGTTCGGCTGATCCAAAAAGTGATAGTTTTCAAATAGTGCCTTGTGATGGGGTAAATGTTAAATGTAATTTCAGTGCTGCAGTCGCGACATTCAATCGTATACTCCAATTCCTTCTATATCTCTCAATACCTCTAGTCACGGGTATTATCTTATATACAGGATTTCAATTCCTCACGGCTGGAGGAGATGCGGCAAAACTAGAGAAGGCAAAAAAAATGCTCATACCAGTGGTTATTGGTATATTTTGGGTGCTCGCCTCATGGCTCATCGTGACAACAATATTGAAAACATTCCTCAGTTCTGAGACAAAAGGAGCATTACAACAGAATAGTGAGTTTCAGAAGCTTGTAAATTAAATCATTATGAAAAAAATACTTATTGCATCATTTATTGCACTGACATTGTCACTGCCTTTTGTAGGACATGCCCAGTCACAAACCTTTGATACGAATCCTGTGACAACTCAGACGAAGGATAATAATCCATCAGTACCTACACAAACTATTAAAGCAGAGTTTCAAAATCCACTAGGTGGAGTAAATTCTCTTTCAGACCTCTTCTACAAAATAGTTGATTTCATCATAGGTCTATCATATGTAGTAATCGCAGCATTTTACCTCATCGCAGGATTCAAATTCGTCAAAGCTCAAGGCAATCCTGAGGAGCTCTCTGGTGCAAAACGTGCTTTTCTCAACACCACGATAGGGGCTATAATAATCATAGGTATCAATGTCATTACCCAGGTCATACAATCGACCATACAAAGTTTACAAAATTAATATGAAAAAATTTACAACTCTATTTATTCTAGCTGTTATTACACTTTTGCCATTAACCATGAATGCTCAAACTGAGACTACTGGTATTTCAGCATGTTCAGATCTAGCTGGTAGTGGTTTTTCAGGTGTAGTCAGTTGTATCACTGGTTTTATAAATACAGCCATTGGTCTCATTATCGCAGCTGCAGTCCTATACATAGTCTGGGGCGCATTTACCATGATTCGTAGCGAGGAAAAGAGGGAAGAAGGCAAGAAAATCATCATGTACGGTATTATCGGTCTCTTCGTCATGATTTCTATCTGGGGTTTTGTGAATATTCTCGATAGAACATTTGGTCTATCTCTCGATGCCAGTTCAGTGACTATACCGAAACTCATTAAGTAGATTTTATTCGTATTATCCCCAAAGTCCTGTTTACAGGGCTTTTTCGTTGTATAATAAGTAGGTACCACTCATTGAGTACGATTATTATTCAAATTTAGCATCATTACATGAAAAAGTTCAGCATCGCGACTCTCGCATACGTGCTTCCAGCTGTAGCATCTGCTCAGTCAATCAACAACGTATGGGATATCGCTGGTTTTATAAAGAGAATACTAGATACCGCATTACCACTTCTCATTGCCGCAGCGGTCGTATTGTTCGTCTATGGCCTCTTTCAGCTCTTTCTCGCTTCAGATGAAGAAAAGAAAGATAAGGCAAAGTCTACTGTTATTTACGGTGTCATCGCATTATTTGTGATGGTATCTGTATGGGGTCTCGTAAACATCCTCGTCGGTACGTTCAACCTCAACAACAATACTCAGCGCCTCCCAGATCTACCATCAGTTCCTAGGTAATATTTTCTCTAGGGATTATGAATGATTCACCTCTCAAACTGCCTATCGTGCAGAAGTTTGCTACAGTCGTACTCGATCCTGCGGTCAAGCTTCTCTTTGCAGTAGCAGTGCTTTACTTTATCTACGGAGTGTTTATTTTTATTAAAAACTCTGGTGAAAGTGAGGGCAGGATAGAGGGGAGGAATCATATACTCTGGTCTACCGTTGGATTGTTTATCATGATATCCGTTTGGGGTATCATATCGGTTCTCCAGAGAACTCTCGGTGTCTAGGTGAATATCTCGTAAAACCCCGCTCATGTGAGCGGGGTTTTACATTGTATGGAAATAAAAAAGAGAGCTGGGCGAACCATACTCTCTCGATTTGACCTTCTCTGGTCAAGACCTTGTCCGGAGGGATTTGACTCGTACCGTAAAGGTATCTGTCAGTGCCCTGTACTGAACATAGGTTACTGGATAAGGGAATTGAATTCCTCCTTCCACTTTCTGCCATTCACCAAACTCAGTCATAGAATCTGGTTTGTTGAACCGTATCTCGACTGGGACCACGTCTCGATTCACAATGTCGTCGTAAGCGAGAATCTTTGATATCTCGCCTGACTTGATTGTGTATTTAGCCACAATAGGTTCGTGATTACCGGTTGGATGACCGATATTCCAGACGCCGACCGTGATTAGAATCGCAAGTGCACCGGCGAAGTATTTCACCACCGGTTTCCTTGCGACCATCGTCAGGAACACTGTGAGGAACAATGATGTATTGAGCCACCCAAATGCCTCATGATGATAGACATAGTTCCACCACAGAAATCCAATCTTTGCGCAGAGCACATTGATGAACACGATGGCGAGAGCGACGAGACCGAGCGAGTAGATGTCGTCCTTGTAGGTGGTCCACCATCCAGAGACTTGATTTGTACCATTGGTCAACAATTTCAATTTACTCTTTTTCGATAACTCATAGGAAACCAATGAGATAAAGATAAGAGAGATGATTGTTAATAGGATATAGTGGTTCATGATCAGATCCCTTTTGTTGGTAACACACCCTCACCTAAAATGAGGGTGGTAGCAGTTTTTTGTTTCTCGATTGCATTTGCAATCGATATGGCTCCCCAGTGAGGGTTTTCTTTGACCGCATCAGTCAGCTTTCGCGCGGCACCTGCGGTAGCTTCACCTTCTAGGGTGATGCGACCAGCTTCTGCTTTCGCAAGCGTTCCGATTTTTTTGGCCTCTTCTAGAGCGACCTTTTTTCCAGCTTTGGCGGTTTCTACCAGGGCTTCACCTTTACGAGTGGCCGTATATTTTTCAATAGCTGCTCCATGAATGTCATTCTTGGGCTTGTCGATTTCAATACTCAGAAGGTTGACTGAAATGATCTTTTGTCCAAACTGTTTAACAATACTAGGATTGCCAGAGACAGATAGATTCAATTGATCAACTGCTTTTTGTAACAGTGTTTTGCCTTTGATTGAAGTGCCATCATTGTCTACATTAACCTCTGTCTGCATCATCATCAATTTGTTGACTTCGTCTTTACCGACGAAATCTCGAACAACTCCAGTCACTGCACCAGTCAAAGCAGCGAGCCATCCAGGGGATTTCACCTTGAAAAGCGCGGTATCAGCATTGATTGTCTGTGTGGTGATGAGTAGGTCTAGTGTCAGTGGAACATTTTCAGATGTTTCTGCTCCGATAACACGAATCGGGTATGATGCACGAAAGTAGATCGAATCGATTGGTTCACTCCTAGGAACGAGTTCATACTCTGATGTCTCTTTTCCGCTTTCATTTTTCTTTTTTGCGAACTTATTCCAATCGAATTGATACTCGTATCTTTTCGCAAGAGGCCAAAAACCAAGCCAATAAATACCGAGGACATTTCTAGGTAACACCAGGTCCTGTTTCTTGGTTTTTTTCTTAGCAGAGATTTTTCCAGTTTTCGGGTTAACCCAAAAACTTTCAATGTTTCCAATATATTTGAAGGCTTTTTCTGAATGCATTACTACTACGATTTCACCTTCAGCGACTTTCGTAAAGAATACATTTTTTTCAGCTAAAATATCTATGATGATAGCCAAGCTTATCAGCGACATCACAGCTATTGATATCCATATTAGGTAGTTCATTTTAACTTTCCTTTTTGTTTTTGGATTGTTGTGGTTGAATTCCTGTAGAACCGACATATGTCGGCTTTGTTCAGAAAGTGTTTTTCAAAGGGCAGGGGAGGCAAAAAGCCACCTCGTACTTCTCTCACTATTATACTACTTTATACATATATAGTCAATAGTATAGAAACGGCTTTAAATAAAGGGTTTTTGTAATAAAAACAGACCCGTATGAGGTGTCTGTCGAGGGAGAATGTTTTTCATCCGCCCGTAGCACTTGAGTCTGTAAACCTTGAAACCGATCCGAATAAATCACTCAATTCGAACGGTTTTTTCATAAACATGTCAGCTTTGTGTCCATCTGGTTCGACTGCACCACTCATCAATATGCACGCTGTAGGACAATGCATTTTGATCCAGTTGATCAATCCTACGCCAGACATTCTCGGCATCTGATGGTCGGTGATGATGATGTCATAAGGATTGCCGGACAATCGAGCTTGTTCTATCTTCGATTGACCTTCCAAACCATCAGAGGCTATGTCTACGATACATGCTTTTTGTAACAAAGCGTATCGAAGAATTTCTCTGTTGGTATCATCATCATCTACGATTAATATACGAGGATGGTTCATTTTTGTTTTTTCAAAGAGTGTACGAAATACCTCGTACCAGTAAAAGAACAACACAGTGTTGTTTTCTAACATATAATATAACATATAAACGTATAATATGTCAATACTGTGGGCACGGGGTGAGCTTTGGGATTGGAACCCAAAGCGCAAGACCGCAGCACGACGGTGTGAGGTGGGCTCGCGGATTTTTCTAGCAAGAAAAAGTCTGTGAGACTCAGCTACTACATAGCCAGATACTTTGCAATCTAGCGAAACACTCGACATAGCAAAGTCTTTCTCGTCTCCCGCGTGATATATGTAGATGTGTCAATCGTGTGGGGACGATGCCCGGAACTTTGAACCAAAATCACGGCTCAAATTCGAGGATCTTGATAAAGGTATACAGAAACTAAGGGCTATCTACAAAGTTCACCCTGAGTGGTTCGAGGTACCGAAGCCGAAATCTAACAAGGGGCAGAATGCAGTGGATTATTCGATATAAAACAAAACCACTCTAGTGAGTGGTTTTGTTGAGCTAGGTGCAACCTTTCTACCGCCATCATGGGTTAGCCGAGCTGATTTACTGAAAACTGATTTTCTCTACCTATCAGGCGCGTTATAAACCAGTTTCTTTTGCTCAGGTTGACCTATTTGAGTTTTGAGCGCGGTGATTTATTTACCGGTTTCAAACTCATACCGATTTCTTGAGCTTTTGCCTGTACCCCTGCAACTGGTCTCTGAAGTTTCAAGCCAATGACGCGAGTAGGCACTCTGCCTCCCATGCTTTTCAACTGTCTGACTTCTGCTGGAGCCCAAGGCCGACCAGACTTTGCTATGTATTTAGGTTTTGCCATTTTTTTTAGAATTACATTTATTACTAATTCGACCTTTATTATAGAAGCTGTGGATAAGTGCCCTTCCTATCCTTCTATTTTCCTTCTATAATGTAACTATACCTCCACGAATAATTATGTGTCAACATTTATGCTCACCAAGAAACAAAAATTAGTTCTTGATTTTGTAAAAGAACACGAAAAAAATAAAGGCTACTCTCCTTCTCTTGAGGAGATACAGAAATATTTCAAACTAGCCTCTGTATCGACGGCACATTTTCATATAAAACAGTTACAGAAAAAGGGACTACTCACAAAAGAAGAGAAGCAGGGTCGAACAATTTCTGCCATGAAAGAAAAGAAGACGTTAGAGATTCCATTGGTAGGCAGTATTGCGGCCGGACAGCCTATTGAGGCCATAGAAACACCTGACGAGACCGTTACAGTTCCAAGAAGTGATATAAAATTACCCTTTCAGCATTATGCGCTTAGAGTGAAAGGTGACAGCATGATTGAAGATGGAATTTTTAATAACGACATTGTTGTTGTACGGTCTCAACAAACTGCTAATGATGGCCAAACCGTTGTAGCCATAATTGACGACAATCAGGCGACTCTTAAAAAGATTTTTAAAGAAAGGGACAAAATTAGACTTCAACCAGCAAATAAAAATCTTCGGCCATTTTTCAGAAAAAAAGTTGAAGTCCGTGGAGTTGTCGAAAAGATAATTAGAACCCTATAGCAATATGAAAAACCAACAAAACAAGATGACCTATATAAGTTTATTCAGTAGCGCAGGTGTTGGATGCTACGGTTTTTCGAAAGAGGGATTTGATTGTGTCGCGACGGTTGAATTAATTAATAGACGTTTGGATGTGCAGAGACATAATAATAAATGTCTCTACCCTAGTGGATATATAGCTGACGACATTACAAAGAAAACTGCACAGGAAAAGATATTTTCAGAAATCGATCTCTGGAAATCAAAACAAAACTTAAAAGAAATCGATATTTTACTGGCAACTCCTCCATGTCAGGGCATGTCTGTTGCTAATCACAAAAAAGGAGATGAATTGGCACGAAACTCTCTCGTTGTTGAGTCAATAAAACTCGTAAATGATATTAGGCCACGAGTATTTATTTTTGAGAATGTGCGCGCTTTCCTTTCCACTCTTTGTACCGATACTGACAAAAAACAAAAAAATATTCGGGAAGCAATCGAAGTTAATCTTGGTGGTAAATACAATATCCACTATCAAGTAATCAATTTTAAGGACTATGGTAATCCATCCAGTAGGACACGGACACTCGTGATTGGAGTAAGGAAAGATATCCAAGAGATCACACCTCTCGATCTAATGCCAACGCTAAAAAACGGAGGTACTTTACGTGATGCAATAGGCGATCTGCCATCTCTTAAAATAATGGGTGAGATTGATAAGAATGATATCTATCACAATTTTCGACCATATGCTGAACATATGCTTCCTTGGATTGAAAATACGAAAGAGGGTCAATCCGCATTTGATAATATCGATCCTAAAAGACGACCTCATCAAATTATAAACGGAAAGATTGTAGGTAATGAAAATAAAAACGGAGACAAATACTCACGATGTTATTGGGATAAAGTAGCACCATGCGTCCATACAAGAAATGACATTTTTGCGAGCCAAGCGACAATTCACCCAAAGGATAACCGGGTTTTTAGTGTTCGAGAGTTGATGAGAATGATGTCGGTACCCGATTCCTTTAATTGGGTAGGTATTCCTTTGAATGATCTGAATAAATTAACTATCGAAGAGAAGAGAAAGATTCTTAAGAAAGAAGAAATAAACATCCGCCAGTCTCTTGGTGAAGCAGTTCCAACAATCATATTCAATGGTATAGCAAAAAATATTAACTCAAAGCTTAGGAAAATAGAGAGAAACGAAGCCCAAATAAAAAAACTGATTGAGGATAAAAGACTTGATATCGAAGAAAATTTAAGAGACTTTCTCAAAGAAAATATAAAGGATCTAAGCTATCCTGAATTAGCAAAAATTGTCGAGCTTTCAAATGCTCAACGTCTTCAACATGCTGCCTATTACACAAGACAGGATATTTGTTTTACCATAGTTAAAGATCTCCCTGATGCATCGAAATTTGAGAAACTTTCTATTTTAGAGCCATCAGTTGGAGCAGGCAACTTCTTACCCCTCCTTATCGAGAAGTATAAGACGGCTAAAGAAGTCGAGATAGATGTCATTGATATAGATAGGAACGCAATTGAAATTCTAAAACTCCTACTAAAAAAACTTGATATTCCTAAAAATATCCAAATTAATTTAATCAATGCCGATTTTCTATTGCATGGAGAAACTAATTTATTTGGTCAATCGAAAAGATACGATATTGTTATTGGCAATCCGCCGTTCGGAGATATATCTGAAAATAAAGTTCTCCTAAACTCTTACAAGAGAAATAAATATAATAGCGAGACAAATAATCTATTTTCTTTTTTTCTAGAGAAAGCAATACAGCAAGGAGACATCGTGGGTCTTATTATACCCAAAAGTTTTCTATCAGCACCAGAATTTAACAAAACAAGAGAACTTGTTTCGTCATTTGCTATTGAAAAAATTACAGATTACGGAGAAAAAGGGTTCAAGGGTGTAAAAATTGAGACAATCAGTTTGATTATCAATACTCGTAAAAAAGGAACACGGACTCTTGTTGAGTCTTATGTAAAAAACGAAATTGGTTACAAGAATCAATCCTATATTTGTTCAAAGGATTTTCCTTATTGGTTGGTATATAGAAACGAATTCTTTGATTCCATCGCAAAAAAACTTCGATTCAACATATTTACATCTTACAGGGATCGACAAATCACGAAAAAGATAACAAAAAACAAAGGAAAAATAAGAATACTTAAATCAAGAAATATTGGAAGAAACGAAATCGTAGATATCTCAAATTACGATTCTTATGTTGATTCATTAGATGGTTTATCAATCTCTAAGTTTTGGAATAAAGAAAATAGCGTCTTGGTGCCAAACTTGACCTATGCCCCCAGAGCTTCATTCCTACCGGAAAATACACTTGTTGATGGGTCTGTAGCAATTCTTACCCTAAAAGAAAATGAGGCCAAAATAACCCTAAAGGATCTTGATTATTTTGGAACAGAAGAATTCACTGAGTTCTATCGAGTGGCCAGAAATCACGGTACTCGGTCTCTAAATATCGACAACAATTCCGTATTCTTTTTTGGAGTTAGGCGTTAAAGAGCTATCTTTTCCGAATAATCTCTTTCAACTCTTCAAAACTAGTGTTTGTGGAAAGATCTAAATTATACCCAACATTGACCACATGAACAAAACGCTCCTTTGCGTACAAATTATCCCCTTTGCTTACTGAGACAGTAATTGAATCCATCTTTGATAGTAGACACTCTTTCTGGTATTCGAGATCTATTGTTTGTGTTTTATTGTCAGGATGTGCTCTTGTGTTGTGTTGCTGAGGTGTTAGTAAAATAAGATTTTCAGTATAGTCAGAAATTTCGGGAAACTCGTGCTCTGGGAAAATATGATGAACCTGTGTCGCGGCTCCCACTGCGAGACTATCTTTAACCTCACTACTTGAGTGATGGCGTTTGATAATATTTTTCGCTTTTTGGACTCGATATACGATAACTTCAGATTGTTCAGCAATTTCCTTGAGAATTTCCTGCCGACTTAATGTTTTGTCTTTTCCTATATCCCTAAAATTCTCACGATTGTACATCAGATCAGGGTAGATAAATCTTCCGTGAGTCATACGCCCTTTCTCTGTTCCGGGAATTTGATAAAAAGCAGAGTATGGGTTTAAGACTTTCGGAAATACCCGATTTATCTCTGTCACACCATTAATGTTAGTATACCCAAGAATAAATTTCTGGAACTTTTCTTTTAACTTTTCAAAGTCTTCAGAATTTAACTTGGTTGATTGTGCTTTTACTTTGTACTCCTCAAAATTCTTAATGAAGTCACTGTCAGACAAGACTTTTTCTATGTGGAAAACCAAGAAGTTCAAAGCGTTTCTTTCATTTTGAGATATGTATTCAAGAATATCTGGCTTCAGAACTGTATATGTGTTTTTTCTACCAACTTTCTTTTCCTCTAAAATTTTCGCATAGGCCAGTGTTTTTAATGGTTGAGCTATAAACTTATCGTATTCAGACCCCACCGTTTCATTTTCTGGAGACGGTTTCCCAAAAACTGCGATTGTATTTTTTACAAAGTACGGAAATCCCCAGATGTCTCCAACAACAAAAACTGTGTCCTTGTCCTTTCCACCAAGAAAATTGACAATACAATCGGCGACGAATGACAGAACGTCGGGGGTAACTTTTTGATCCATAAAACGTGACCCCGGTGTTTGTTTCCGAATATCGAGGTCTAATTGATCAAAATGTTGTTTTAATAAATCTTCCATGTCTTATGCTTAGAATACCCCTATTTGGCAACGGTTCAAAGTTGCCAATCTGGCGGGCACGGGGAGACTCGAACCTTACAGGTTCAGTAACCATGTTTGGATACATTCTTCGCCTATTGCTCGAATCTATTTCAAACAGGCTTCGAGTCTCCCAGAAAATATGAATTTTCTCGTGTCCTCGTTCACTATGTTCACTGTGGGCACGGGGAGACTCGAACCTTACAGGTTCAGTAACCATGTTTGGATACATTCTTCGCCTATTGCTCGAATCTATCTCAAACAGGCTTCGAGTCTCCCAGAAAATATGAATTTTCTCGTGTCCTCGTTCACTATGTTCACTGTGGGCACGGGGAGACTCGAACTCCCAAGCCGTGAGGCACTAGTTCCTAAGACTAGCGCGTATACCAATTCCGCCACGTGCCCGATTGGGATACTTTACCATAATTTATCTTATCGTCACTGTTTGTCGTCACAACTCTCACTCGCTCGTCAACTCGTTCGGTCGCGACCCCACCTCGCAATCGCTCGAAGCTTGCGATATAGCTACGGTTCGGACAAAAGCAGAAAATCCGCATTTAGCGGATGTTTCTGTCATTTGTCCGCCCTGTAGGGGATCGGTTCCTACGGAATCAGTATCCGCGATTGGATTTTTTTTTCGCTGAATACAGCTCGAAAAAAATACTCAATCGGGTTTCGATCACTACACGCAGGCACCTCCGCGCCTGCTAGGGCGGACACTACGTTCGCTTTACTCACTTCGTGTCCGCCCTGTAGGGATCGAACCTACGACCTTATCCTTAAGAGGGATCTGCTCTACCAGCTGAGCTAAGGGCGGATATGGAAACGCTGAAAAAATGTAACAGAAAAAATCACGATTAGCAATTCCTCCTTTGTGCCCGGGGTGGGTGAGCTTTGGGATTGGGACCCAAAGCGCAAGACCGGAGCACGACGGTGCGAGGTAGGGTCGAATGATTTTTCATCTGAAAAATACATTTGACTCGAACCTTCGAGTTTCATGACTAAACAAAATTGGATACTTGTATCCGATTTTCGTTTTGTGCCCGGGGTGGGACTCGAACCCACAAGCTTTTGACAGCCGAGGATTTTAAGTCCTCTGCGTATACCGATTCCGCCACCCGGGCATGTATTCTTTTTTAACCGAGAGGCCACGGGGAGAAGCGGTCATTACATGACCAGTACCCATGTTTGGATACATTCTTCGCCTCTGGCTCGAATCTATCTCAAACAGGCTTCGATTCTCCCACATGAGCATACTATGCTCATTCGTGTCCTAAAAAACAATCCACTACCGATAGTGATTATTTTTTGAGGCCACGGGGAGAATCGAACTCCCGCATATTCCTTTTGCAGAGGAACGAATTACCACTTTTCTACGTGGCCGAATACCGTCGACATCCATCTTATTTCTGATTGGTCAATGCGTCAATTTTCTGACGAGCCTTCTCACCAAAATCAATCGCAAAGTCTATATGGGGAATACGCATGAGTCGAGCATTTTTTTTGACGTATTCACGAAATGTACTTCTCTGTCTCTTCACAAAATCTAGAGCAGCCTTTTCCTGATTTTCAGGAAGGGTAGTGAAATATATAGTGACCGAACTACCCATATTATTTGCTTCTACTTTTGTCACTGTGATTAGAGACGTTCTGTTTGATTCCATAGAGAGGAAACGTGAAGCTAAGTCACGTATCACTTCTTCAAATCGATCATGTCTTTTTTGTTCCATCTTGTTTTTTATTTTTCTACAGTCACAAAGTCTTCGATAATATCTCCAGGAGCCAATTCCATCTTTGATTCTATGAGCGCACCAAATTCAAAACCCTCTTGTACCGAATCAGTTTTAACTTTTGTTTGCTGTAGTTCACGTATGAGACCTTGTCCTATAGTCACTTCTCGACGAACTATTTTTACTTGATGACCTACTTTGATTTCTTTGTCGATTACTTTACCACCGATGATTTGTTTGTCTCGAGTCGAGCTAAAGAATTTTAATATTTTTGCTTTACCGAGTACCTCCTCGACTTCTATCATAGGAGTTTTCTCTACGAGTTTGGATTCTATCCATTCAGTGAGTTTGTAGATGATGCTAAATGTCGCATTATCGAGTTCTAGCCTATCGACGAGGGCTTGTGCCTGAGCATCGAGTTTTACGTTGAATGCTGCAATGAGAGCGTCTTTTGTACCTGAGACATATTTCACGTCAGACTCAGTGATGTCTCCGAGTCCAGAGAAAACTACTTTGAGAGCAATACGTTCATGTTCTATTTTCTTGAGTTCATGTTGTATAGCTTCTACTGACCCTATGGTGTCTGCCTTGATGACGATTGGTATTACTTTCTTTTCTCCAAAATCTTCAGCTGGTCCTGAAAATTTTATTGGAGCAGCTTGAAGCTCACTCAAATATGATTCCAGTTCTTTTTTTGTTTTAAATGTTTGCCATAGTTCACTCGTAGGAGGGGCTTCATTCCATCCTATGAGACGAACAGGGGATGAAAACGTCGCTTCGGTGATTTTCTCACCTTTGAAGTTTTCAAAAATACGTGTCGGTGACCAGGCGTGACCACACGCGACAAATTGACCAGCCTTGAGTGTACCGTCTTTTATGATGAGAGTGGCTGATATACCTTTTTTTGGATCTCGTTCTGTCTCTATGATGGTGCCACGCGCTAGGAGGTCTGGATTACCAGTGAACTCCGACACTTCTGCTGTAAGGATGAGCATATCAAGTAAGTCTGGAATACCTTCACCTGTTTTTGCAGATATAGGTACGTAGGAAATAGAGCCACCGTATCCTTCTAGATATATACCACTTTCAGCGAGGGAAATTTTAGTGCGTTCAATATTTGCAGCAGGTTTATCGATTTTATTGATAGCGACGACGTATGGAACACCTGCAGATTCGATGCATTGATATGCCTCTAGGGTTTGTGTTTTTACTCCGTCCTCTGCAGATACTACGAGTATGGCGATATCAGCTGCTGCAGTACCACATTCGCGAATACCAGCAAAAGCTGCGTGTCCAGGAGTATCTATAAAAGTGATAGGTTTTTTATCTCCAGTACTAGTCGTATGTTCTACTTCATATGCACTGATGTGTTGAGTGATACCACCAGCTTCACCTTCAACAATGTTTGATTTTCGTATGTAGTCTAGGAGCGTCGATTTACCATGATCGATATGACCCATGATACATATTACTGGTGGACGCTCTATGGCGGTTGTGTGTAGGTCTTTTGTCATGATAGTAAATTGATTTCACTTTATTTCGACTTGAGTCGTGACTGTGCGCCAGCGATAGCTTGGTTTTCTTCTTCGGACAATTCGTACTCTGATGTAAATTTTTTAATCGGTTTTGCAAATACCGACACTCTTTCACGTGAGTAAATGCTCGAGAAAACGACACCGTTACCATATTCATCGAGTAATGCAGTAGCAAAGCTCTGATTGCCACCGTTACCTCCACCACCAAAAGCATTGAAGCGAACCGTCTCTACTGCCTGACTCGACCGTCTCACTCGTTGTTCTAGATCCGAGAGATATTTTTCTGATTCTCTACGAAATTCTTCTATATCACTTACTCGTTCGATGAGAGTATTGAGCGAGCTTTCTAGATCAGAACCTGATTTTCCGCAGAGTATTTTTTTTAGTCTTTGGTGGAGATATATGACGACTCCTGCCAGTACGAGGCTTGAGCCCGAGAGGATATATATGATTATATCGGTAGAGAACGCCATAGATTTGTATAGTAGCTTGAAAATGGCTCTGATGCAAAATATTTTTGCCTTTATGGCTTTGTATCTATATGATGAATCATCATGATATGGGGTAACAAAAAAAGGGTATATGCAGACTACGCTTCTACAACTTTACTAAACCGTGAAGTAGCTCGTCATATGCGGTATGCAGAACGGACATATATTGCAAATCCATCTTCTATTTATAAAGAAGGTGTGGACGCACATGTATTTTTAGAGCATGAAAGAGAGAGGGTGGCACGTCTCTTGTCTGTACGTTCTCATGAAATATATTTTACGAGTGGTGGCACTGAAGCAAACGCTACGATCATAAGCGGGGTAATAAACTCTAGAATAAAAAAAGGTATAGTGCCACGTGATATACACGTCATTACGAGTATTATTGAACACTCATCTGTTTTAGAGACAATAAGAACTTTTGAAAAACAGGGAATACGTGTGACATATATCATTCCACATACAGATGGAATCGTGCGAGTAGAAGATGTGACAAAAGCGGTGAGACCTGAGACAGTACTTATTTCAATAATGTATGTGAATAATGAAATCGGTACCATACAACCGATTTCAAAAATAGGTGGAATAGTAAGAAAAATGCGTGCCGAGACAATGTCTGAATATCCTGTATTACACAGTGATGCTTCGCAAGCGCCACTATGGCTTGATTGCTCGCTCGAAGGATTGCGCATCGATGCGTTGACTCTCGATGCACACAAGATGGAGGGTCCGCGCGGAATCGGCGCCATGGTCGTGAAGTCACATGTGTTATGGGAGCCACTTATGGTCGGAGGTGGTCAGGAGTTTGGTAAACGCCCAACGACTGAGAGTTTATCGCTCATCGCAGGTTTTACCGAAGCTCTCGCACATGCTGTGCATGATAGAGAAAGGAGAGTAGAAAAAGTACGTAAAGTTCGTGACACACTAGTGTCACTCACAAAAAATATCCCTGACATTGTTATAAATGGCTCGCTCGTGTATCGTCTACCAAATAATCTCAATGTGTCTCTACTGACTCTGTCGGATGCTGAGCTCGCTATACTCATATTTGATAAACACGGTGTAGCATGTTCGACAAAAAGTTCTTGCCTCAAAGGCGAGGAAGAATCGTATACAGTCAAGTCATTGGGTGGTGATCCGAGATGCGCGAGGACGACACTCAGATTTTCTTTTGGTCCACATTCGACCATGAGTGATATTCGTCGTATTGCTACTGTCCTCGCACGTCTTTCAGAACAGAAAAACAAGTAATCTGTTTTTCCTTTGCTGTATAACATTTTTTGCCGTATTATTATTCCCAATGGAGCACCTGACCAAACAACAAATAGTCTTGCTCACCCTTTTAGTGTCTTTTGTCTCGTCTATAGCGACAGGTATTGTAACGGTTTCTCTTTTGGACCAAGCACCGCCAGCAGTTACTCAGACAATAAACAGGGTAGTCGAACGAACCATAGAAAAAGCTGTGAGTGTATCTACGTCCACACCTCAAGTGACCAAAGAAACAATTGTCGTTAAAGATGATCAAGCCATCGTGTCTGCCATAGCAAAAACTTCACCATCGGTCGTTCATGTTCGTGGTCGTTTTATTAGTTCTCCGGTCGATGACTATCTAGGTCTCGGGGCCGTTGTATCAAACAAGGGATTTATAGTTGCCCGTGTACCAGTAGATGATAGGGATTCTTTTTCAGCAATTCTTGAAGGAGGTAATATAGTAAACCTCACTCTATTATCGAGAGATGTAAAGACAGGACTCGCTTTGTTTCAAGGTGAACAAAGTACAAACCCTATAGAGGCACGTACATATACACCAGCAAAACTTGGTGATTCTGATGGGGTTAAACTCGGTCAATCGGTCATATCTCTCGGTGGTGAACAGGAGGTGACTGTACTCTCTGGTATCGTGTCATCGATTGTACGTGGAGGTGTGATTCGTCCCACCGGTGTCTCAGCAGTTAGTCTCATAAGATCGAGTATCTCAGATGAGGGAGTTCTCTCAAATTCTATATTGGTAAATCTCGCGGGCGAGATAGTAGGTTTCAAATATGGTGTGTCTCGTGATGACGGATATATACCATCTGGTATTGTTCTAGATGTATTTGGCAAGACTATTTAATAGAGTTTTTGTCAGCGTTGACTTTTAGTAAGACGGATTACATCATTGTTTATATATGCCTCCATTCAATCATTTCACAACTAAAGCAAAAGAGGCCATCAGGCGTGCTCATGAGCTCGCTATTGAACGTGGCCAAAATCATGTAAATCCACTCCACCTTCTCTCGGCACTCATTATTCAGGAGGAGAGTATGGTGACAGCTATACTTGAAAAATTAGAGGTGGATGTATTACTTCTCACTGATTCTATTATGGAGTCACTAGAAGAGAGAGCTGTGGGTGCGACACTCTCTCAGTCGTATCAGGTCTATCTCACACCAGAACTCGCTCAGGCTATCGAGGCATCTTCAAAAGTGGCAGAAGCACTCAAGGATGAATTCATTTCGACCGAGCATCTTTTTGTCGCACTTTTTGATGTACCGAGCCCTGCGACTGAGACACTTTCTCGTTTTAAGATTACACGACCAGCTGTGCTTCGTGTTATCGAAGAACTTCGTTCTACAAAAGATGGGGAAGCATCTGCTCCAAAGAGGGCAAAAGCATTGGCAAAGTTTACTAAAAGTCTCACGAAGATGGCTGCTGAAAATAAACTAGACCCAGTCATCGGTCGGGATGTAGAGATTGGTCGCATCATACAAATACTCTCTAGGCGTACAAAAAATAATCCGATATTGATTGGTGAAGCTGGTGTAGGTAAGACTGCTATAGTCGAGGGTTTAGCGATACGTATGGCAAATGGTGATGTTCCAGAATCACTCAAGGATAAAGATCTCGTGATGCTAGATCTAGGTCTTCTAGTCGCTGGTACAAAATACCGTGGTGAATTTGAAGAACGTTTGAAAAATATTATGAAGGAAATAGAGCGTTCTGATGGCAAGGTCATTCTTTTTATAGATGAGATACATACCATTGTAGGCGCTGGTTCTGCTGAAGGTTCGATGGATGCATCAAATCTATTGAAACCAGCTTTGGCTCGAGGTGAACTTCGTGCTATTGGTGCGACTACGCTCAAAGAGTATCAAAAACATATTGAAAAAGATCCAGCGCTCACACGTCGTTTTCAACCTGTACACGTGGCTGAGCCATCCCTCGAAGATGCCACAGCGATACTTCGTGGTCTCAAAGAAAAATACGAACTTTTCCATGGTGTTCGTATTACTGATGACGCCATACTAGCAGCAGTCAATCTCTCTGCTCGATATATTTCTGATAGGTTTTTGCCTGATAAAACCGTTGACCTCATAGATGAGGCAGCTTCTGCATTGAAAATATCTCTCGAATCAAAACCACCCGCACTCGAAGAGAGTCATAGGAGAATTATGCGTTTAGAAATAGAGCGTGAAGCTTTACGTAAAGAAATAGATTCTGATAAGGGTGCTGAAAATAAGGTACAGAAATCTCGTATCAAAATGATAGAGAAAGACATCGCGGATGAAAAGGAAAAAACTCACGAGCTTGAAGTTAAGTGGAAAGGAGAAAAAGAAGCCTTGACTGAGATAAAGAGCATGAAGAAAGAACTCGAAAAGCTTCGTCAAGAGGCAGAGGGTGCTGAGATACGAGCAGACCTCTCAAAAGCTGCAGAGATACGATATGGTCGCATACCACTACTAGAGAAAGAACTCGAGACACGTATGAAGAAACTAAAGAAACTTCAGTCGTCACGACGTATTTTGCGTGAGGAAATTACCGAACAAGATATAGCTGATGTGGTCTCAAAATGGACTGGTATTCCCGTCTCACGAATGCTCGAAGAAGAAGCCCATAAACTCATTCGTATGGAAGATGAGCTCTCAAAACGTGTCATAGGACAAAAAGATGCTGTAAAGAAAATTGCAGATACTGTGCGTCGGGCACGTGCTGGTATCGCTGATCCAAATCGACCTATCGGCTCATTTCTATTTCTCGGACCGACTGGTGTTGGTAAAACTGAGCTCACCAAAGCCCTCGCAGAGTTTATGTTCAATGATGATAAGTCTCTCATTCGTGTAGATATGTCAGAGTTTATGGAGAAACATTCGACATCAAAACTCATTGGTGCTCCGCCAGGGTATGTCGGCTATGAAGAGGGAGGCAATCTCACCGAAATGGTACGTCATCGCCCGTACTCGGTCATTCTATTTGACGAAATAGAAAAAGCACACCCTGAGGTATTCAATATACTCCTCCAAGTGCTCGACAACGGCCGTCTCACTGATACCAAGGGTCGCGTAGTAAATTTCAAGAACACCATAATCATTCTCACTTCAAATATCGGTGCACAGTTTATCGATAAAATGGAGAAGATGGGTTTTACGGGGGATAGGCAAGAAAAAGCAAAATACGAAGATGTAAAATCAAAAGTGACCGAGAGTCTCAAGGATTATTTCAGACCAGAATTTCTCAACCGCTTGGATTCCATCATTCTTTTTGATGTGCTATCACCTGAAGCAATACATGACATCGTGCGTGTACAAGTCGCTGAGGTTATCAAACGTCTGTCTGATAAAGAAATCAATCTCTCGGTATCCAATTCAGTATTGGCGTACTTGAGTAAAGAAGGATATAACCCTCAGTATGGTGCACGACCTTTGAAACGTCTCATACAAGAAAAAATACTCACACCAGTCGCTGGGTATATGATAAGTCAGGGTGTGAGCAAGGGCGGTTCTATAGCTGTATCCATGAAGGGAAATCAATTTACCTTTGATATAAAAAAGGGTAGAAAGGCGATATCACGCAAAGCAAAGGCGGAGGAAGGTAAGGAAGTAGAGAAGGTCGCTTAGTTGTTTAGGAATGAAAATCTGGTAAAGTAGTGAAGTTCTCTATTGCGTAGATGGTAGAGCGGTCAATTACAAGAGACTGTAAATCTCTCGCCTTCGGGCTACGCAGGTTCGAATCCTGCTCTACGCACAGACTGGTTCCTTGAGTTTGAGCCTTCTTGAACTTGTACATGCAAGGAAGATGGTACCGATGATAGGCCCCAGACCTGTGGGAGTAAGTCGGGCGACAACATATAAATTGCTGAAACCGGTCTTTACTAGCTCCGATGGCCCTTGGAGGAAAAACTCGTGGCACCGTAGAAAAACGAGGTTGCAGGTATGGCATGTACATGTGGCGCATTGACCAGTTGTCTGTTCGGGCGTCAGTACAGGCTGTGCATATCTATACTGAATGCAATCCATCTTGCGCCGAATATATAGACGCGAGTGTGTGATATCGTTTCGATAAGAATACGTAAATTTTTTGTCGTTTTAAGCGCCCCCACGCAAGTCGGGGCGCTTTTTCTTTTATGTTACTATTTCTCTTATGAAGAAACAGTCACAGCATCGTACATGGGTGGAAATAGATACAGATGCTCTAAGGGAGAATACCGAGACAATGAAGAAGCTCCTTTCGGGCAAGCTCCTCATGTCTGTGGTGAAATCCAATGCCTATGGTCATGGTATGACACTCTCAGCTCGTGCGGTATTGCGTGGTGGGGCAGACATGCTCACTGTTGATGATATTGATGAGGCACTCGAACTCCGTCGAGAAGATATCAAGGCACCGATACTCGTGCTCGGTCATATCATCCCTGTACGATTTCGAGAAGCAGTCATGAAAAATATTTCCATCACTATCTCATCCATTGACTCACTCGAGGAACTCATGCGACAAAAGTTTTCACGTAAGCCTCGCATACATATAAAATTTGAGACAGGTCTACATAGACAAGGTATATCTGATACAGATATGAATAGACTACTATCAGCACTTACATCACGTAAGTGGAATGCTGTCGTAGAGGGGGTCTACACACATTTTGCATCAATGGAGAGTCCGTCTGAGATTGAGTACTCAAAAGAACAGGCGAGGCGATTTGAAGCTTATATAAAAATGATTTATGAGAGAGGTTTTGAACCACTTCGTCACATGAGTGCATCGTCGGGTATACTTTTTTCTCCTGAATTTCATTACGATGTCGCTAGGGCTGGTATCGTAACTTATGGTCTCTGGCCATCACCTGAAATAAGAAACCATGCACGTGGAGTGGTACTCAGGCCAGCGTTATCCTGGAAGACGATCGTGTCGGAAGTAAAATCAGTAAAACGTGGTGAACGTGTCGGTTATGATCTCACATATAAACTCACAAAGAATTCACGTATCGCTGTGATACCAGTCGGATACTGGCACGGATTACCACGTGCTCTATCAAATACTGGTTCGGTTTTGGTACATGGAAGACATGCTCCCATCATAGGTCGTGTTTCTATGGATATGACCATCATAGACGTAACAGATATAAAGAGTGTGGTCGCAGGAGATACGGTGACGCTCATCGGTACTGATGGAAAATCATCTGTTAGTGCAGAAGATATGGCAGGTAAGGCAGACACAATCAACTATGAGATAGTGACACGTATCAATCCTCTCATAGAGAGAATCGAAATATAGTCATGAGACCAATCAGTAACACATACATAATCATTCTTGTTGTTTTTGCTGTCATTTTTGATACTTTTTCTTTTGTGCCAGCCATTGCCGAAATCACCGCTGTGACAGGTCAGATATTTATGGCTATTTTGTTTTATTTTGCGGGAGTAAACATACTCAAAGCAAAACCTCTTGTGCTGTATACGATATCGACCATCGTCGAGCTCATACCGGCTATCGGTACACTGCCAATGTTTTTAGTGGAGACTATTGCTATTATCGCTATTTCACGTCATAGAGCATCATATTTGGGCTAAATAGGGCCATCTGTTGCGTCTCTAGGCCCTTTGTGATATTCTCTCCAAACATCTTATTTAAGCCATATGTCACAGGACCAACTCATCATTTTGCGAAACAAGGAGACCGGCGAGGTCTACCATACTCGTAAGAATAAAAAGAAGGTAGAACGCAAGATAGAACTAAAGAAGTATTCAAAACTACTTCGTAAGCGCATCGTTTTCAAGGAATCAAAGAAGTAGTAAAAATCCCGCCATCTGGCGGGATTTTTACATGATTATTTGATTTCTGTATTTTCTAATAGAGATAGTGCGAGACTACTCATAGCTAGGTACTGATAAGCTCTGATTGGGTCATCTATTTTTGCATCAGAGGTATGACTTTTTTCATTCCTAAACATGTCAATTGCCATCATCAAGAATTGAGCAGCTTTGTTGAAATCGTTATCCACGTTCTGAGCGGATGCTCCAAGAACGTGTAGGTGGCCCTTACCGAACGCATCTGAGCCAGTTTCGTAGCTTGTAAGGACGCGTAATCTATCTTTAACTACCTTGAAACTTTTTTCTACTGCCTCAGCATATGACTTTGATCTATAAAGAGAAAGACATTTAGTTTTGATTTCGGGATGGATATGTTCAAACTCGGTTGAGTCAGAGATTACAAAACCCCTCGTCTTTTCGGAATCACTTTTGTATTTTCCAAAGGTCTCCGAGAATTTCGGTTCCACTGGTTTTATTTTGAAAATATAGCCGCTGTATTTCATATATAGTCGCCCGCAAAATTACTAACCACTTCAATCACTTTTTCATCTGCTAATTTGTTAAGGATCATGATTTCTTCATCTGCATTTAGGTCAGATGTTTCTTCACCTGCTCTGTAGTCAATAACAGCTCCTTTGGGAGATAATTCGCTTTTTTCCTTTAGTATTTCTAATACCTTGTAGATTTTTTCTTGAGTCTTCATATGGCGGGCGATGAGGGAATCGAACCCCCGACAAGGCGTTTGGAGTGCCTCGTTATACCACTTAACTAATCGCCCAATGTACTACCGCGCCATACTACCAGTTTTTCTTATTTTTTTGAACTACCACGCTACTACTAAGTCCCGTACGCATAGTATCATATATGATACTATGCGTACGGGACTATTCTGAAAAGATGTTGAAACTAGTCTATTTGATAGGTTATTTTTTTATGAAACGAGAGGTGATAGCGGTGATTTTTTTTGTTTCGGTCGGAGTAAACCATTTTATGTTTTTATTTCGTCCAAACCACGTCATTTGTCGTTTTGAGAAATCAACGATTTGGTTTTCGAGCCTTTCGAGCATTTCTGTTTTTTTGAGTTTCTTTTGTAGATATAGTCCGGCATGACGATACTCTAGTCCAAATTCATGGAGACGCTTCCACGAGACACCAGCCTCATGTAATTTTCTGGTTTCGGCAACTATCCTGTCACCTCGCATACGACGCACGAGGCGTGCGTGTATTTTTTTACGAAGTTCTGTGCGAGATAGTTCTAATCCTATCCAGAGTACGTCGTAGTGTTTATTTCTTTTTACTTTTGGCACGCTACCGAGTGTTTGGGCTATTTCTATAGCTCTTATGATACGGACTTTATTTTTTGGATCTATTACTTTTGCTCTTTTTGGGTCCAGTTTTACTAACATTTTCATTAGTAAATCTGTCGGTTTTTTAGCTAGATTGGTACGTAGGGTTTTATTTGGGGCTACATTTGGAAACTGTTCATCATGTATGAGTACGTCTATGTAAAATCCTGTACCACCACACACGATAGGGAGTTTTCCACGTGAGAGAATATCCGCTATCGACGATTTCGCATCTTTTCGATATTGCTCTACATTATAAACACGCTTTGGGTTCTCGACATCGAGCATATGATGAGGAACACCTCGCATTTCTTTTTTAGTTATTTTACCAGAACCTATATTGAGTCCTCGATAGACCTGTCGTGAGTCAGCGGAAACAACCTCACCGCCAAATTTGCGAGCGAGTAATACTGCTAGGTCACTCTTACCTGTAGCAGTCGGACCCAAGACGACTAATATTTTCGGAAGCCTTTTCATTGTGCCGGGGGAGAGACTTGAACTCTCACATCTTGCGATACGCGATTTTGAGTCGCGCGTGTCTACCATTCCACCACCCCGGCATATTACTTTCTTTTCAAGAACTCTTTTCCGACACCAGATTTTAGATATTTTTCTCTAACTCTCGCTGAAGGTCTGTCTAAACATTTTTCTACATGAATGATAACAAATGGTCTGTATATCCTAGTGGTTTTGTTTTTACCAGAATTATGTTCACAGAGCCTGCGTTTTACATCATTACTTAATCCTACATAGATGTAATTTCTTTCCAAGCCCTTGATTGCATATACAAAATAGTTCATCTTGTGTCTACCATCCTGCCTGCCGGCAGGCAGGTCCACCACCCCAGCGTACTGCTACAACTTACAATGAAAACCTACTTTTCTCAATCGTGAGCTCTAGCTCTTTCCATGATAAAATATTTTTATAACTAATTACGTATGCCATCACAATTCACCGGAGACTCCATATTTTGGATAGAAACAAACAAAGTAAACCCGAATCCTTTCCAGCCTAGAAAGGAATTCGACGAGGCTGCACTTCGTAGTCTCGCTGAATCTATACGTATGTATGGATTACTTCAGCCACTCGTAGTTACTCGTAAAGAAATACAAACTCCAGACGGTGGACTCATGACTGAATATGAACTTATTTCTGGTGAACGCCGTCTTCGTGCTTCAAAACTCCTCGGTCTCCAGCAAGTACCAGCCATCATTCGAGCGGATAGTGATGATGCGCGGGTCAAACTAGAATTAGCCATCATAGAAAATCTCCAACGAGAGGATTTAAATCCCGTAGACAGGGCACGTTCATTCCAACAGCTCGTGGCTGATTTCGGTATGAAGCATGTCGAGGTAGCACGAAAGATAGGGAAGTCGCGTGAGTATGTTTCAAACTCACTTCGTCTATTATCGCTCCCAGCAGATATTCTAGAGTCTCTTTCAGCAGGAAAGATTTCTGAAGGTCACGCACGACCACTCATGATGTTGGTCGATAGGCCGGAGGAACAATCAACTTTGTTCAAGGAGATATTGTTCAAACGTCTCACAGTACGTGAATCTGAGCTTATTGCTAGAAAGATTGCTGTCGAGAAGGCTCGCAAGAAGGAGCGTCTTTTTGACCCTGAGATAGTAGAGATGGAACAAAAACTTTCTGAGACATTTGGTACACGTGTATCTATCGAGCAGAGAGAGAAGGGAGGTAAAATCACCATTGATTTCTTTTCACCAGAAGATCTACGTACGATTCTAGAGATAACTGAATCACAGCAAAAAAGAAATCCACATGAAATGCTCAATGCTCAAGTGGCGAAATCATCGCCCGTAGTCGCTGTGACTGAATCGACTCTTCCTACGATAGAAGCACCTGTTGTGTCTGATGTCTCAGTATCCCCGACAGAAGATATGGTCACACCGGCGGTAGAAAATACACTTGCACCTGAACAAGTCACCGCTCTCACAGACGATCGTTCAATAGAGGAAAAAAAGGAGAATGATAGTACTGAAGATCTGTACTCCATCAAAAACTTTAGTCTCTAATAAAAATAGCTCCATTGTGGAGATATTTTTACAATTGTTTATTCTGATTTCTTTTTTCTTGCCCAACCTCTTTTTTTCTTTGGTTCACTTATTATTTCAACAGCACGAGGGAGTTTTATATTGTAAACATCGTCTGGTTTTTTAACCGAACGGAAGTCTCCGTCATGTACGACATATGGGCCAAAACGACCGATGTTTGCGGTGATAATCTTTCCCGTGTCTGGGTGAGTACCAAGTTTTCGAGGAAGTGATAGGAGGTGTACTGCTTGGTCTAGTGTGACTTCATCAGGATTTATTTCTTTTGGCACACTCGCACGACGGAGTTTTGGTCCTTTTGGTTTCCCTGCCTGCCGGCGAGGCAGGTTTGCACGACTCTTTCTTTTTGGTTTTGTATCAGTAGTTTCATCAACAATTTCTGGAATATTTGCGTCCTCAGTATCTTCCATTTCTACATATGGTCCGTATTTACCAGTCTTGAGGGTGATTTCTTTTTGAGCATTAGGATGTAAACCGATAATCTTGTCTTTTGGTAATTCTGATCCATCTATCATGAGGGCACCGTCACATTCAGGATATTTTGAACATGAGAGAAATTTTCCAGCACGACCTAGTTTGATAATCATCGAGGAACTACATTTTGGACATGTATGTTTTTCATCAGCCATACCTAAATCAGTTGCTTTTGCGAGTTTATCTTTCTCTTTTACTTCTTTTGAGAATGGTTTGTAGAAATCAGAGAGTATTTTTTCATATTTAGAATTACCTTCGGCTATGCTATCTAGTTTGTCTTCCATTTCCGCTGTAAACGTATCACTGATATAAGTACCAAAGTTTTCCTCGAGGAATGTAGATACTACTTCTCCTGTATCTGTCGGTTTTAGTGATCGACCCTCTTTTGTTACGTATTCACGCTCCTCGATTGTTCTGATGATAGAGGCATATGTCGAAGGTCGTCCGATACCTCGTGCCTCGAGTTCTTTGACTAGACCTGCCTCACTGTATCGTCCTGGTGGTTCAGTTTGTTTCTCGGTCGGAATTATATCAGTGAGATTGATTTTTTCTCCTTCAGCAACTTTTGGTAGCTCTACGTCTTCACCCTTACCATCAGGGTCCACCGATAACCAACCTGAAAATATTGTACGATTGCCGTTTGCAGTAAAGTCAGGAATAGAACGTGATTTTACGTTGGCCACGATACGAGTCTTTTTGATACGAGCGTCTGCCATCTGTGATGCGACAGTACGTGCCCAGATGAGCTTGTATAGTTTGTCTTGTTCTGGATTAACGCTTCCGTGTTCTCGGAATACATCAGTAGGGCGTACAGCTTCATGTGCTTCTTGTGCATTTTTTGATTTCGTAGCAAATGTACGAGGTTGAACTAGTTCTTTACCATGTTTTTTCTCTATATATGATGCGATGGCACCCTGAGCTTGAGTTGAGAGCGTGGTCGAGTCGGTACGCATGTATGTGATAAGGCCTGCTTCATAGAGCCTCTGAGCAACGGACATGGTACGTGAAGGTGAAAAACCGAGACGTGTTGATGCTGCTTGTTGAAGTGTGGATGTGGTAAATGGTGCACGAGGTGATCGTTTTGCTTCAGTCTCTTCGAGGGCAAAAATTTTCCACGATTCTTTTTTACCCGTTTCGATTATCGTATCTACAATCTTTTTATCACGAGGTTCATCTATGCATGAGAGTGAAAGTGTAGATTTTTCCGCTGTCGTTGTTTCTGCACGAATAGTCCAGTATGTTTCAGGTACAAAGGCTTTAATTTCTCTTTCACGTTCAACTATGATACGTAGGGCAGGTGATTGCACACGACCCGCAGAGAGACCGTAGCGTACTTTTTTCCAAATAACCCCCGATAGGTCGTATCCCACGAGTCTGTCGAGTACGCGACGGGCCTCTTGGGCACGACGAAGGTTTTCATCTATGTTGCGTGGATGACTGAGCGCTTCGATGATGGCGTCTTTGGTAATCTCATGAAAGACGACACGACGTACTGGTACTTTTTTGAAATCACACGCTTCAGCGATATGCCATGCGATAGCTTCACCTTCACGGTCTGGGTCGGTCGCTAGGAGGACTTCTGATGATTTTCTGCCGAGTCGTTCTATTTCATGAAGAACTTTTTCTTTGCCGGCTGATACTTCGTAGTGTGGTTTGAAGTCATTTTCTATATCAATAGCTTTTTTGTTTGATTTTGGTAAATCACGTACATGACCGATAGATGCGACCACTACATACTCATCCCCGAGGTATTTCCCGATGGTTTTTGATTTAGCAGGTGATTCTACGATGAGAAGTTTGCTCATATATTTAATGAAGTATTACACGAGCCTGAAAAAAATAGCAAACAATTGTTAAAAAAAGTGGTCTTTATAACAAATAAAAAACCGTCGCACTAAGCGACGGTTCCAACACTTTTTGGTGTGCTGAGTCTTCTTGCACGCACTAGCTCTGGATTATCCACGAGTTCTTGGCTCACGATGGCGTACAGATCGTAGTCACCCATGGGAACGTGGTCAGTCGTACGCCTAACATGGTCTTTTCTCAAATGGAACGCATCAATAGCTGCGACGCGTCCATCTGGAAGTTTACTGTAAATGGAGAAGCTTGGAGGCAAATCCATTTCTTCAAGCAGCACTACCATGTCAGCCTCACGTGCAAAAGTGTAATTCGCTTTTGTGATTTCTTCGACCAGGGTCCTTAAATTCCGAGGAGCCTTTTTTTTCCATCTGACAAGAAATACCTCATAGCAAGCGCCATTGAGATGTTTTGTATAGTGGCGATTAACCACGAGTGAAGAACACCAACCAAATTTTCTGACTATGTTCCATATAATCCAAACAGAAAGGCCTATGTAGGCGATAATACAGGGTATATTAAACATCTTTAAAAAGATTCTGTGTATGAAACTACGCCTTATATAGAACCTTGTCAAACTAACCTAAATTCTCCCAAGGTCTCTTTTATGAGTCCTTTTAATTCTAGTATTGATATGAGCGCGTTTGCTTCTTCTATGTTCATGTCGAGTCCATCAATGAGATCATCTCGTGAAAGGGGATTTTCTAGTAAGGTTATTGCTTTCATTTCTTCAGGAGACAAATCAGAGTAATCTTTCTTTTCTACAGTTTTAGAGTTTTCTAATCCGAGTGCTTCGATGAGTTCGGTAACTGAGGTGATAGGTGTCGCACCGAGACGTATGAGCATGTGAGGTCCCTCAGAATTTTTTGAAAACATTGAACCAGGAATAGTGAGTACATCACGATTGAGCTCTGTTGCGTATTTGCCCGTGATGAGTGTGCCAGATTTTTTTTCAGCTTCGACGATGAGTACGGCTTGTGATAATCCTGCCATGAGGCGATTGCGTACAGGGAAAGACCACTCTGTCGCTTTCATGTTTGGTTCAAATGGTGAGAGCACCGCACCTCCGTGTGCGATTATTTCGTGAGCCAATTCTCGGTGTGCTGCTGGATAAATAGCTTCATCAGATATACCTGATCCAGGTACAGCGATAGTGATTAGATTATTTTTAAGAGCAGCTCGATGGGCAATAGAATCGATACCGAGAGCAAGTCCAGAAACAATAACAATAGGGAGACCGCGTAGTCCTGCAATAAGTGTTTCCACAACATCACGACCGTAGTCGGAATACTTTCTAGCACCGACAATAGTCAGATGTACACGACCCTCTGGTGGTAGGGTTCCACGTATATAGAGTTTTTCAGGTGGACGATGGATTTCACGCAGTCTTGCGGGGTATTTATCTGTACGGATTTCCCGTATAGAGTCCATAACAGAAATAGTGTATCATCATATACACATATGTTGGATATTAAATTTATTAGAGAGAACAAAGACATCGTCAAGGCAGGCGCTGAGAAAAAACGCGTCAAGGTGGATATCGATACACTCATTTCTCTCGATGATAGACGTAAATCTCTCCTTACTTCCATCGAAGCGAAACGTGCAGAACAAAACGTGGTTGGTGCAAAGATTGCCAATGCCGGTGATGACAAGATGGCATTACTAGAGTCTATGAAGATTCTAAAAGGCACACTTCAAACAGAAGAAGAGGAACTAAAATCAGTGATGAAAGATTGGCAGGGGCTCATGCTTCAGGTACCAAATATCCCAGATGTTTCAGTGCCAGATGGTGGAAGTGATGCGGAAAATCAAGAGAAAAAATTGTGGGGAGAAAAACCATCTTTTTCTTTTCCAGCAAAAGACCATGTCGAGCTCATGACATCACTCTCTATGGTTGATTTTGATAGAGGTGCAAAAGTGCACGGTTTTCGTGGTTATTATCTCACTGGTGCAGGTGCTAGACTTTCTTGGGCTATCTGGAACTATGCAATGGATTTTTTCACCAAGCGAGGATTTGTGCCTGTAATTCCTCCAGTCATTGTACGAAAACAAAATCTCTACGGTACCGCACATCTCCCAGGTGATGTAGAGGATTTTTATGAAACCCAAGATCATGACGTACTCGCTGGTACTGCAGAAGTACCACTCATGGCATTACATTCAGAGGAAGTACTAGATGGTAAAACATTACCACTTAAATATTTGGGATTCTCTCCATGTTTTCGTAGGGAAGCAGGAAGCCACGGTAAGGATGTAAAAGGTCTCATACGTGTGCATGAGTTTTATAAACTCGAACAAGTCATACTTTGTGAAGCATCTCACGAAACATCGGTAAAACTTCATGAAGAGATAAATCGCAATACAGAAGAATTTATCGAATCACTCGGTATTCCATATCGTACCGTGACAAATTGTGGTGCTGATTTAGGTCTAGGTCAGGTCAAAAAATACGACATTGAACTTTGGGTACCAAAAGAAGAGACCTATCGTGAAATATCTTCTGCCTCGTATTTCCATGATTTTCAATGTCGTCGCTTTAATATCAGATATCGTGATAGTGAGGAAAAAATGTGTTACGCACATTCACTCAACTGTACCGCTATACCAACACCGCGCATACTCGTATCACTAGTCGAGAATTTTCAAGAGTCCGATGGTTCTATTCGTATACCAGAAGCCCTCCGTCCATATTTTGGTTCTGATTCAATAAAGAAAGCTTAGTACTATGGCAGGCAAGAGACTCGTCGATCAAAAGCGTCTGCGGGCAAAGAAAAAGAGACGGTTATTTTTTATATCACTTTATTTATTGTTTTTTGTTGGTCTTATTGTTTGTGGTCTATCTTATGTATCATCACTTTCTACTTTTCAGATAAAAGGTCTGACTGTGGTAGGGGTGGAAAGGGAATCATCCGCACATATTGCATCTATCGTACGCTCATCACTCATGGGAAGGTATATTTGGCTATTTCCACGAGCGAGCACTCTCATATATCCTAAAGTTCAGATAGAAAAAGAACTCCTCATGCTTCCAATCGTACAGTCAGTAGACATATCCCGTCTGGGCCTCTCGGGACTTGAGATAGGTATTGTGGAGCGTTCAGAGACTAGTCAGTGGTGTGATGTAAATGATTTGTGTTATTCGATTGATGGAGAGGGATTTATTTTTGATAAAGTTGCGTCATCGACTACTTTCAAGTACAGAGGACTCATCGAAGATAGTCCTGTAGGAAAAAGTTTCTTACCAGAAGAGACATTCAAGAATATAGGATTTTTTATACGTGAATTAAAAAACATGTCTTTGTTACCAGTTGAGGCACGTTTGTCTAGTAATGATTATGTAGAAGTACTTCTTTTGAGTGGAGGTAAACTCATTATCTATACTAAAGATGACCTTTCCATCGTACTTACGACACTTCAGTCGATTGTAGCTGATAAACAGATAGCATCATCAACCGAAGAATTTCTTTCGAATCTCGATTATCTACGTCTCGATGCAGGTAATAAAGTAACTTACAAGAAAAAAAATTAAGAATGATTTTTGCCTTAGAATAGGAGGATTTGTTGGAGTATGGCAGATGTTGTAAGTAGATGAGGATATTTTATATCAATATGATAAAGTGCTTCGCATGAGTCACGGATTTTGGAAAAAACTAAAAAAACCTTTTTTTGTTCTTGCACCGATGGCGGATGTGACTGATGCGGCATTTCGCAGGATGATAGCAAAACATGGTGCACCAGATGTGTTCTGGACTGAATTTGTATCTGCTGATGGACTTTGTTCAGCTGGTAGGAAGGTTCTTTTACGTGATCTCGAATACTCCCGTAAAGAGAGACCTATAGTAGCTCAGCTTTTTACGGCACATCCTGAAAAAATGCGTGAAGCAGCAGCTCTCTGTCAGAAACTGGGATTTGATGGTATTGATATCAATATGGGATGTCCAGATCGTTCTATAGAGAAACAAGGTGCGGGCGCAGCTATGATAAAGACACCGAAAATTGCGCGAGAAATAATTCGTGCCGCAAAAGATGGCGCTCCAAATTTACCGATATCAGTAAAGACTCGTATCGGTTACAACAAAAATGAAATAGCGACATGGATACCAGAAATCTTAGAAGAAGGAGTTTCAGCGCTTACGGTTCACTGTCGAACACGAAAAGAAATGTCTCTCGTACCAGCACGCTGGGAACACATGTGTGAAGTTATATCACTCCGTGACCGAATAGCTCCGAATACTTTGGTAATAGGTAATGGTGATGTACTAGACCTATCTGACGCACGTGCCAAGGCTCGTGAATACGGAGTAGATGGTGTCATGCTAGGTCGCGCTATATTTGGTAATCCGTGGCTTTTTACCAGTCTCTCGCAGACGAGGTTAAACCTTGGATCTGGAGAAAGGTTTAACCTCGTCCGTCCCACGTCTCGTGAGAAATTGAAAACCCTCGTTGAGCATACAAAGCTTTTTGAAAAACTACTCGGTGATGTGAAAAATTTCGCTATTATGAAAAAACATTACAAGGCGTATGTGAATGGTTTTGATGGTGCAAAAGAACTCCGTGTGCGTCTCATGGAATGTATAGATGCAAAAGAGGTAGAGAAGGTGGTAAAAGAATTTTTGAAAGTGAATAAGATCTCTTGAGTGGCTTATGGTACTTGACAGTATTTTAATATGTGCTATGGTGTTGCTAGAGTAAATCAGTTCCTAGACAGTATGAAGTAGATAGAATCATATGAGCTTATCCACACGTTGAAGTACTGTGACAGCTTTAAAAGCTGTCACTCTACGAAAGACTCCGTTTCATGAACCATGAACCCTCCCCGCGGATCAAGTCAGGATGTGAGTTCTGTCTCCATCGCCGGCACCGGCTGCTAGGGCTAAACGTCTTGGCCACCAATTCAACCCGAAAATAACTGTGAAAGGCGGTATAAAAAATGAAGTCCGAATGAGCGCTGTGGTAAGGCAGCGTGATGAAATAAATTAAACCTCCAAACAAACCCGTCACTAACACTGGCGGGTTAAATTTTTTTCTGGACAAAGTCATTGTCCGACGGTAGGGTAGAGTAGAACAGCTATTTCAACAATAAATGGAGGATATCTATGACCCCTTGGAAAGTCACTTGGTATTTTGAACCGCGTGATGCGGCGACGAATCAGCGAATTGCGAGTCTCGGAGATGATGTGGAGGAATGTCCTGATACCTGCTGTATTGATTGGCAGAACAAACCACGCAAGGCCAATCTATGGCGGGTGAGTGAAGCGAAAGCTGGCTTCATCTGTAATAGCAAACAATCGCGAAACCTTTCTTTCGTTCTCTACAAACAGCAGGGTGAGGGCGATATCAAGCAAGTGTCCGCTCGTCGTCCGATCGATGAACAAAAGACCAACAAAGATCTCTTTAAATTCAAGATTCCTCGCCCGAAACGTCTGCAACCCTTGATTAAGGGATCCTCGCTTCTGCGTAGGCAACAACGCAAGACAAAGAAAATTTCTGCCAACTAGGCCATAGCCCAACATCTGTTGGGCTTTTTATTTATACACAGGTGTATTTTTGAGAGTCGTGGTGATTTGTATTATAATAAATGAAGTGCTTGTTTTGTTGTTTGTCGTGAACGTGGGGCTGGTCATCCCTACGTTCTATCCCTTATTGGGGGTGGTTGGTTGGGCCGGGTGTAACCCTTATTACACCCGGCCTTTTTCTTTGTATCAAAAGTAGTATCGGCTATACTATAGCTATGTCTCACGAAGTACTCTATCGTAAATATCGTCCACAGACATTTGCTGATGTTATTGGACAGGAGCATATCGTCTCGGCACTCGAAGGTGCTATCTCGTCACATGCTATAGGGCATGCATATCTTTTCTGTGGTTCTCGTGGTATTGGCAAGACTTCTATCGCTCGTATATTTGCTCGTAGTATCGGTACGTCAGATAACGATACTTATGAAATAGATGCTGCATCGAATCGTGGTATTGATGATGTACGTGCACTTCGTGAGGCTGTACTCACACTACCATTTGAATCTCGTTACAAGGTATATATCATCGATGAGGTTCACATGCTCACGAAAGAAGCTTTTAATGCATTATTAAAAACTCTCGAAGAGCCACCAAAACACGTCGTATTTATACTGGCGACGACTGAAATGGATAAACTTCCTGAGACAATTGTCTCTCGTTGTCAGACTTTTTCATTTCGTCGTCCGACTGCGGATATATTGAAAAATGTCATCACCACAGTGGCGAAAAAAGAAGGACTCACTTTAGCACCTGATGCTGCAGAACTGATAGCATTACTTGGCGATGGTTCTTTTCGTGATGCACATGGCACTCTAGAAAAAGTCATGTCGGGTGCAAAATCAAAGAAAATTTCTCGTGAAGATGTCGAACAAGTGACTGGTTCACCACGAGCAGAAATAGTGAGGACATTTATCGAATCTCTAGCAAAACGTGATGCAGAAGGAGCTCTCTCGGCGGTGGTAGAACTCAAAAAACATTCATCAGATCCAAAGCTATTTCTAGATCTCGTGACCGCGAGAGCTCGACTCATACTTCTCACACGTATAGCACCGGCTATAGCAAAATCACATCTAGCTGATACTGCTTTGGAGGACAAGGAATTTATTGAAAAAATGGCAAAAGATACAGATAATGCTGTGGGTGCAACATTTCTTCGTTCTATATTGAGTGCTTATGATATCGTCGGTGCTACACCTATATCTGAACTACCCCTAGAACTTCTTGTTGCAGAAGTGACGCAACAATCGAAATAAATTTGTTTTGATGGTTTTTTTTGGTGTAAGTTGTATATTGTGGATTGTCAGTTTGTAATTTGCCGGATCGTCTAACGGTAGGACAGGAGCCTTTGAAGCTTCTAATTTTGGTTCGATTCCAAGTCCGGCAACAAATAAAAATCACCTATCCTTGCGGGATCAGGTGATTGATGTGATTTAGAATTCGAAACCAGGAGGAGTGCTTTGTTCAGCGGAATCTTTACCGAGTATTTTGCTCACTGCCTCACGCCACAAATCGTCATGTTCTGATTTGAGTTCTTTCATGACGGTTTTGACCCTTTCAAGATCACCAAGAGCGAGGACGCGAGCGCGACCTCCGGCAAAATGCCAGTCGACTGGTTGTCCTGACTTTTCTTTTACTTTTGTTACCCAACCTTCCATCGCATTGGAAGGGATTGAGTTACTGACAAACAGGCATGTCCCTTTATCGAAAACTTTCTGATCACAAGGAGTTGGTGTCGGACCATCGGTTGCCATAGTAATTTTTCCTTCTTTTTCACGTAATGAAGCTATTGCTTCGGGTTGAATTTTAGAGCTACGTGAAGCTCTTATTGGTTTATCACAAAGATCATTCCGACATGCAGAACCATACATTTATAAGTAGTATATGTCAAACGTAACAAACCTTGTTTTCAACTTTTAAATTTCTTAAGAATGAAGTCTAAAAAAGGTACCAACTTCGTACCACGTGGCTAACATTGATTTGTATATTTGTAATTGATTGAATCTTTAATTTGTGTAATAAATTAACTTATTGACTACCAAGGGTTCAAAAATTATTTTTTATGTGGTCTAGTGGTAATTTTTTGTTTGGATATGGGGTGCGAAGATTTGACAATGGTGCCCATTACCACAAAAGTTTTTGTGGGAGGAAACTTTTTGTGAGGTGTGGATGTTGTAGGTATATATGAGAAAAACACCATTCGCCCACGCTTCGCTCGCGGCACTCTATATAGCGAGCCTTGTATCGGGTGGATATGCAGTCTCTACATTTGCAGGGGACACAGAGACCATTGTCATCCCTATGACAGTACTCAGTCTTTTTGTCATATCGGCTGCTGTCATGGGATTCCTCTTTGTCTCAGAGCCACTATTTATAGCTATTGAAGGTAAGAGGAAAGAAGCAGTGAGCTTTTTCCTACGCACTGTCGGATTCTTTGCCATATACGTAGTTATTTTCGGCACGTTTGCAATTTCAATGTCATTTTTGTAGCTCTGATTTATCGGCGCTGTATAAAATAAAAATCACGATACTTTCTTGATGACGAAAAAATAAAAACAGTTTCTCGAAAGGGTATCATTTTTATTTTTTTATGGTCTAGTGGTGATTTTTTGTTTGTATGTGAAATTTAGTTTGTTATAGTGATTGTCTTGTCGGAATTAGAAATTTAATTTTCAAACACATGGATCCAGAAACAACACCAGTTAATCCAGAGACAACTGCTACTCCTATGCCAGAGACTCCTGCAGTAGCTCCAGAAGCAACTCCAGCTCCAGAAGCAACTCCAGCTCCTGAGGCAACAGACGCTCCTCAGGCATAATTCCTTTCAATAGGGAAAACAAAAACAGATAGCTTTGGCTATCTGTTTTTGTTTTTATTTATGAGAAGATAGACAATTTCTAGGAGTCCGAGAGTGTTAACGACTAGGATAATGCCAAACCAATACTTCTGTTCCAGATGAGACGCTCTCCAGAGTGCTATACCTTTCCATATGAGTGACCACAACAAAACCAGAGCCAGGACTACAGGATGAATACCTGTCATTATGGAGAGTGGGTTCATGAATTCCATAGATGTATGATTAGTGTCTGATAATGAATCCATTATAGCAAGGGTTTTAATAAAAGTAGGATGTATTTTGTTTATATCATCAAATGTAAGGATAAGTCTCTTTATACGGGCATCACCACAGATGTTGAGAGACGTCTTGCAGAGCATAGAGAAGGTAGAGGAGCACGATACACACGAGTAAGAGGTGTATTGAGGGTTGTTTATACAGAGAGATATAATAATCGCTCTCTAGCCTCAAAGAGGGAGATAGAGATCAAAAAACTCTCTCGTGCTGAGAAATTGAACCTTATAAAAAGTTAAAATCTTTGAATGTGTGTATTTGGGTATGGTACACTTTTTGTATGAAAAGAATGTGGCTTAGAACATGGTTTCCAGGACTTTGTGCCGTCATCATAGTCGGCCTAGTTTATTTTTTCTTTATACGTGATGGCGGAGGTGCATCTCCAGATATAGATATTGGTGGTTCGGTGCAAGGGCCATCAATGCCGAACAGTACGACAGATGAGCAAACTATTAATCAGTCAAACGATAATCAAAAAATTATGGGAGCGACACTACACACAAATATGGGAGATATTAGTATTGAATTTAATCCAAACACTCCAAAAACTGTTGAAAACTTTATCAAGCTCGCCAAGTCTGGATTTTATAACGGCACAAAATTTCATCGTGTTATCAAAGGATTCATGTCTCAGGGCGGTGACCCTCTCTCAAAGGATGATTCACAAATGACTCGATGGGGCACTGGTGGTCCTGGATATCAATTTGCCGATGAGATAGTAGATGGCAATCGAAATCTTCCAGGTACTATTGCTATGGCAAATGCAGGTCCGGATACAAACGGTAGTCAATTTTTCCTCAATGCTGCAGACAATAGTTTTCTCGATACAAAACACACTGTGTTTGGCGCAATATCCGATGGAGTAGATGTTGTTATGGCTATTAACAATGTAGAGACAGGAGAAAACGATAGGCCAGTAAAACCTATTGTTATAGAATCAATCACACTAAAATAATCAAATGTTTCAAGGACTTTTTCATAATATTTCTGAGACAGAAAAGAATTCTGCCATAGAAGGTATTATTCAGCATGCGACACCTCGAAAGGATTTTTTTCTCATGCTCATACTTTCAGTCTCGATGGCTACGTTTGGTATATTGCTAAATAGTACAGTCATACTTATTGGCAGTATGCTCATTGCACCGTTACTTTATCCAATTCTCTCACTCGCACTCGGTATTATTGTGGCAGACAACAAACTTATCGGTCGTTCTGTATATACAGTAATCAAATCCGTATTCTTTTCTCTCACTGCTGGACTTGTTATAGGGTTTTTGTTCTCTGCTCATGATGGAAGTGTTGTAACTTTAGCGGTCGCTGGTATGCCATTTTCACCGATGTATGTGGTGGTCGCAGCTATCTCAGGATTTGCAGCTGCCTTTGCAGTGACTAAACCACATCTAAATGAAACACTTCCGGGTGTAGCTATATCTGTAGCGCTTGTGCCACCACTTGCTGCGGCAGGTATAGCACTATCACTTTTTGATTGGGCACTTTTTAGTGCGTCGTTCCTTCTGTTTGTTGTAAACATTATAGGTATAGTATTTTCATCTATGGTTGTGTTTGCATTACTTCGTTTTTCAGTAAAAAAGACTGTGACAAAAGAAGCGGTAAAAGAAGAAGAGAAAGTAATTAAAAAAGAAGAAGCTGTACCCCCAACCGCTTAATCTACCTGTCTTTGGTTAGTGTGTTACCATTTGATGTATGATTTTGTCTTGGTACAACAAAGAATTATCGGTCGTATTTGATGAATTACGTAGTCATGAGAGCGGTCTCGAAGCAAAAGAGTCTCTAAGAAGGTTAGAGAGTGATGGTCCAAACACTCTTCCTGAAGCAAAAGCAGATAGCCTTGCTCTTATTTTTGTAAGACAGTTTAGAAGTCCACTCATTTATGTACTCCTTATTGCTGGCGCTATTATTTTTTTCTTAGGTGAGACGGTTGATGCATACATCATACTCACGGTACTTATATTCAATGCTATGGTCGGTACTTTTCAGGAGGGTAGGGCACAAAACACCCTTCTTGCTCTGAAACATTATATTGAGACATCTGCGACCGTTATACGTGATGGACAGGAATTATTTATACCAGACCGTGAAGTCGTACGGGGTGATGTTCTCGTCTTGCAGGAAGGAGAAAAAATACCAGCAGACGCACGTGTGGTATTGGCTAATGGACTCAAAATTGATGAAGCATCTCTTACTGGAGAATCTGAGCCAGTTTCGAAAATGATTGAGTCTATAGACGGTGAAGCTCGTAGTGCATCAGAGCAACGCAATATGGTATTTCGTGGCAGTACTATCGTTTCTGGTAATGGTAAAGCGGTTGTAGTTGCTACGGGCCAGGAAACAGTCATAGGAAAAATTGCTACCGAGATATCTGCAATAGATTCAGAGATACCCCTCAAAGCAAACATAAGACATCTTTCACGAGCTATTATCGCGGTGGTGGGAGTTATTAGTGTTGTGCTTTTTACACTCGGCCTGATGAGAGGGCTAGATATTGTGACTCTTTTTACGACAGTTGTGTCACTAGCTATCGCTACTATTCCCGAAGGACTACCTATCGTCATCACACTTGTTCTCGCAACTGGTGTATGGCGTATGTCTAAACGCAACGCACTTATAAAAAAGCTGCAGGCAGTTGAGGCACTCGGACAAGCAAAAATTATCGCTGTAGATAAGACCGGTACACTTACAAAAAATGAATTGGTAATAAGGGAAGTATGGATAGACGGAAAAAAGTTTAAAGTAAATGGTGTTGGTTATGAGCCAAAAGGTTCAATAGAGTCTGATGGTTTAGTTGTAGACGCAGTAAATCACCCAGAGCTAATTTTTGCTGGGAAAATGGCTACTTTTTGTGCCAACGCTCGAGTATCTTTTTCTGAAGCAGAAAATCGCTGGCATGTCTCAGGTGATCCGACCGAAGCAGCTATGCGTATATTTGGTGAAAAGGTTGGTTTTAATAAAGATGAATTGTTGAGTGAGTCTCCATTTGTATCTGATATTCCATTCAATTATCAGTTGAAATACCATGCGACGGTACATAAAGTAGATAACAAGAATTTTCTGACAGTCGAAGGTGCTCCTGAGTCGGTGTTGTCTCTTTGTACACACATATATCGCAAAGGTAAAAAAGAAACACTTACAGCAAAAGACAAAGAGGTAATGGCTCTAGTACTCACAGAGATGTCAGGGAGAGGATTACGTGTAGTAGCAGGAGCTATGCGTGAAAATATAATTTCACCAATCGATGAAAAATCTGTACACGGACTTACTTTTGTTAGTGTTTTTGGAATGCAGGATGTATTGAGACCTGAAGTTGCGGATGCTATGGCACGAGCGACTTCTGCTGGTATCAAGGTAGTGATGATTACGGGCGACCACAGACTTACAGCTCGTGCTATTGCTATTGATGCTGGTATTTGGCACGAGGGTGACAGAATACTCACCGGCAATGAGCTAGATGAGATGTCTGATTCAGGCTTGATTGAGTCTCTTTCAGATGTGACTGTTTTTGCTCGAGTGACTCCTGAGCACAAACTACGTATTATCAACGCGTATAAAAAACGGGGAGAGATAGTCGCTATGACGGGAGATGGTGTAAACGATGCTCCACCGCTCGTCGCTGCTGATATTGGTGTAGCCATGGGTCGTATCGGTACTGAAGTAGCAAAGGAGGCTGCTGATATAGTACTTCTTGATGATAATTTTGGGAGCATTGTCTCGGCTGTCGAAGAGGGTAGGAGTATATACAAGACCATAAAAAAAGTAATGCTCTATCTCTTTGCAACAAATATCGGAGAGGTTTTAGTCATCATCGGAGCTCTCTTGCTCGGGTATCCGTTACCAATACTCGCAGCACAGATTATCTGGCTTAATTTTGTCACTGATGGTTTCCTCGATATTGCTCTAGCTATGGAGCCGAGAGAAGAGGGTTTACTTTCTGGTACATTTGCTCGTCCAAACAAGTATCTTGTCGATAGGCTCATGATATGGCGTATGATATTGACCGCACTTCCCATGATGATAGGGACACTTTATTTGTTTCAAGGATATTTTCATATTGATATTGAAAAAGCATGGACCATTTCACTCACTTCACTTGCTATGTTTCAGTGGTTCAATGCATGGAATTGTCGCTCTGAAGATAAATCTATATTCCACGCAGGATTTTTTGCAAACAAGTTTTTGATTGGAGCAACGATTCTCGTCGTTGTCCTTCAAATATTTGCAGTTTATAATCCTTTTCTTCAAAAAATACTTCACACCGTACCACTCAATCTATCTGAATGGCTTATGATTCTCCCTATAGCATTCTCTGTGGTGATAGTAGAAGAGATTCGTAAGTTTTTTTACCGAGCGGATTTAGAGAGTGTGTCAGTTTCCAACTCATAACTGGATTAACTATTGATTTTTATTTCAAATGTGATATAATCATTTTTACTAAAAATTACATGAACGATTTCAAGAAAAACAACCGGTTCGGAGACAAGCGTGGCGGTGGATTTAATAAAGGGGCTTTTCGTCCAAGTTTTGGTGGTGGAAATGGAGGAGGTAAGAGTTTTGGTAATGGACGACCTCCACTCGAAATGTTTAGTGCTACTTGCGCATCATGTAATAAAATGTGTGAAGTACCATTTAAACCAAATGGTAAGAAGTCTGTGTATTGTAAAGATTGTTTTGCAGCAAACGGTGGACCAGCTCATCGTGAAGGTGGTAACGATAGAGGTGGTGAGCGATTTGCTCCAAGACGTGATTTTGACCGTCCTCGCCCTTTCAAACCTGAATTTAGATCAGAAACTGGTGGCGGAATCGGTGAACTCAAGAGAACTATCGAAACAATGAGTTCAAAGCTCGATAAACTGGTTCTACTTATGTCGGTTCAGACTCCTATTGTAGAAGTATCAACAATAAAAAAAACAGAGAAAAAAACTGATACGAAAAAGAAAGTCTCAAAGAAAAAAAGTAAATAGAAATACTTATTTTTAAAACAGTAAAGATGTTTCAAAAAAACCACCTCATGGTGGTTTTTTTGTTGATAAAATACTTGACCCTATAAGGAGATACTTTTAGTATGGATTGAGTACTTTCCATCAATGAATCTTATTATTAGAGACGAACTTTCTGCTCCGCCTTCTTGGTTTGCATCATTCCGTGATCTCACTCTGTATTGTTCGATTTTTCTTCACACTGATATCGTTATCGAATCTGACGATATTGATCCTTATTACCTTTGGCTTAAACCAAGAGGGGGTATGGATTTTGTTAAGGATTTAGTGCGGACTGGTTCAGAAAAAGGTTTACGTATTGATACTGTTGTACGTATCCCAGGGACGATACTGACAGATCGTATAATTCCTGAAAATGTTCACAGACTAATACAGAATGTGAGAACCCATTGTTAAACAAAGCGCTAGATATCTAGGGCTTTTTTATTTGGAAAGAGTATAATATTGGCATGGATATACACCCAATCATTGTACATTTTCCTATATCAATGCTCGTTATATACGCTATTTTTGAAATATTTCGTATTCCTGTAATCGTGAGACAACATTGGTATGTATCAGTAAAGACGGTCTTGCTTATGATTGGAGTAGTATTTTCTCTTTTTGCTCTTTCATCTGGAGAAACCGCTGAACATATCATGGGACGTAGCCAGCTTATAGAAACACATAGTTTCTATGCTGTTGCTAGTACGTGGATATTTGCTATTTTACTCGTCGCTTATTTAGTACACGGTTTGGCAATATCACTTTCTATTAGTCGTATACGCACCCTCATGGAGAAACTTGGTTTTATCTGGAGAATGCTTATTCTATTAGCACGTCTCATCCTCAAACCATATATTGTGGTCACACTCGCGGTATTAGGTTTGATAACTATTACGATTACAGGTGCACTTGGCGGGGCGATAGTGTATGGTCCTGAAGCTGATCCTATTGTTAGCTTCATATATAATTTATTTTTTTAACCATACATAGTGGATAGTCAAAAAAAAGAAGTAGTAGTATTCGGAGGAGGGTGTTTTTGGTGCACTGAATCAGTGTTTAAAATGATGCGTGGGGTATTGAGTGTTGTGCCAGGGTACTCTGGTGGCACTGTGCCAAATCCGACCTATGAGCAGGTTTCTGGAGGTAATACTGGCCATGCTGAATGTGTAAAAATTGAATATGACCCTGCCATTGTCCACTATAGTGATTTACTCACAGTCTTTTTTGGTAGTCATGACCCGACAACAAAAAACAGGCAGGGGGCTGATGTGGGTACGCAATATCGCTCGGTTATTTTCTATACGACCCATCTACAAAAGATCGAGGTGGAGAAGTTCATAAATAATATCAATGCTTCAAATGAAATGGGCGCTCCTATCGTGACTGAGGTCGAATCTCTCGGTGTATTTTACGAGGCGGAAAACTATCATCATGACTATTTTGAGCACAATTCCAGTAATCCGTATTGTGAAGTCATTATCAATCCAAAACTTGAGAAAGTGCAACGTAGGTTTTCTGTATTATTAAATGATACGAATAAGTTACAATAGTGCTATGGAACAAAAGCCAGTAATAAAAAAAGAAGAGGATTGGAAAAAAACACTTACTCCAGAGCAATATAGAATATTGAGGGAAAAGGGAACTGAGGTTCCATTTTCAGGAACATTGCTCCATAGTGACGAAGATGGTATTTATCGTTGTGTAGCTTGCGGTAATCCACTCTATTCTTCAGATGCAAAATTTGAATCAGGCACTGGTTGGCCATCATTTGATCAGGCACTTCCAGATGCTATAAAAGAGATACCAGAGGATTCTATCGATACCCATCGAGTAGAGACAGTTTGTGCAAAATGTGGCTCACACCTAGGTCATGTATTTGATGACGGTCCGACCGCGACGGGTAAACGTTATTGTATAAATTCTGTTTGTCTTGATCTTGAAGAGAAAAAATAATGACAAAAAAGCTACATATATTTGATTTGGATAATACGCTCACTGAGTCTAGAACCATCATAGATACTGAAACATCTCGGTTGTTATGTGAACTCATGTTGTACTCAAATGTTGCGGTAATATCTGGCGCAGCATTTTGGCAGTTTGAGAAACAGTTATTGTTGGGTATGAATTGTAATGATTGTTTTAAAAATCTCACCATCCTTACTACTTCCGGTGCAGAGATGTGGCGATACGATATGGTGTGGAATAAGATATATTCAAATGTAATACCAGAAGATATTCGTATACGTACGATAAGACTTGTTGCAGATGTTGCCGGTATACCTACTGGTGAAGAGACTACTTATATAGAAGATAGGGGTTCTGGTATTACTTATTCTGCTCTTGGTGTAACAGCACCACCTGAGAAAAAAAATCTTTGGGACAAAGACCAAAAGAAAAGATTAGCTATGGTAGAAAAGCTTTTACCACAACTACCAGAATTATCAATTCGTATTGGTGGTACGACATCCATTGATTTTACTCTAAGCGGTATAGATAAGACTTATGGAGTTCAAAAAATATCTGAATATTTACACATACCTCTTTCAGAGTGTGTCTTTGTGGGCGATGCTCTTTTTCCTGGAGGTAATGACAATGCGGTCGAACGACTAGATATTGATATGATACAAACAAGTGGACCAGAGGAAACGAGACGTATAATAAAATCTTTTATTTCATAATATGGAACAAAATCAAAAAATAGTTGAAAGGAAGTCTCATGGTATCATTTCACCGGTAGCATTTTTTTGTGCTGAATACGCTATTGGTGGCAAGGAATCTTCTTATGCAGGAGGCCTCGGTGTACTCGCAGGTGACATGGTGCTCGAGGCAGCTGATCAGGGGTTACCTTTTGTAGCTATCGGTATGAGATACGACGGTACATATCCAGATAAAGATGGATTTGAGCTTGTACATAATTCTGATGGATCAGTTCTAGAATTAGATGTACCAATAGAATCAAGTGTTGTCTCTGTACGGGCTTGGGCAAAGTATTTTTCCCCTACGGCCGTACTGTATTTACTAGACCCAAAAGTATCTCTCAATAAAGAGCAGGGTATTATGTCTGGTCATTTGTATGATTCTCATTTTTACACAAGACTCAAGCAACAAATAATTATTGGTATAGGTGGTTTTAGATTACTCAAGGCACTTGGTATAGAACCAAAAATATATCACCTAAATGAAGGAAATATGGCTTTTGCTGCACTCGCCATTCTCGCTGAGGGTTTTTCTGGTACGACTTTTGACGAAGAATCTCGTATAAAAGCTGTTCGAGCAAAGGTGGTTTCTACAAAACACACAATATTAGAGGCCGGAATAGAAACTCCAATGGATGGTTTGTGGCAGTTTATTGGTAAATATTGTGAAACCTACTCAATTAAAAAAGAATTTATTGTGTCTCTGGGTTCACATGAACACGACACGGATATATTTGCAGCAACAAAATTCCTTCTACGTTTATCTGGCAAAGTGAATGGCGTGTCTATTATTCATACTGTGTTTGAAAAAGAAAAGCACCCAAACAGTGATCTCATACCAATAACAAATGGTGTTTATCAAAAACGTTGGCAAGCACCAGAATTTTTTCAAAAAGACCACGAACTTTCAAATGAAGAATTGTGGAATATAAAAAAAGAGCTTCGTAAAGATTTTGTTGAACAGGTCTCAATACTCTCTGGGGTAAATTTAGACTCATCGGTATGTACTCTAGTTTGGACGAGGAGATTCGTACCGTACAAGAGACCTTTTGCTTTATTTGAGGACATGGTACGTCTCGCGGCAATACTAAACAATACCGATATGCCGGTGCAGATAGTTATATCTGGCGCTATCTATGCTCCACATTCAGAAAGTGCTGAGATATCTGAGAAGATTCAAGCACTTTCTGTAGATCCAATGTTTAAAGGAAGAGTAGCTTTTGTTCCTGGGTACTCTCTAGAATTAGCAAAGGTGCTCATTACGGGTGCGGATATATGGCTAAATACACCTATCTTGGGCAAGGAAGCATGTGGTACGAGTGGTATGAAGGCTGGTTTGAATGGAGCTCTTCAAATGAGTGTATCTGATGGTTGGATTGATGAAGTTGATTGGAAGGATGTTGGTTGGATTCTCTCAAATGATTCTATATCAAGCTCTCTGTATAAATATCTAGAAGAAGCTATACCAGCTTTCTATAATATGGGAAATGATGGTATTCCTCTAGAATGGGTTCGTAAAATGAGGGCTACAATGAGCATTGTTGAGTCTCGTTATACGACAAAAAGGGCATTAAAAGACTATAGAGAAAAGCTATACGGGATTTGATAGATTGTGGTTTTTGTGGTAGACTCATGGTTATCTAATGACTATGGCATTTTTCAATAGAAAGAAGCCCCTAAAAATACTCTTTGTGGCGACTGAGTCGGCCCCTTTTGCAAAAGTAGGGGGTCTTGCATCGGTGATGCATTCTTTACCAAACGCACTCGTTAGACTCGGTCACGACGCACGTGTCATGATACCTAGGTATCTATCTATAGACGATAAACCATTCCATTTACAAATGGATTTCAAGGGACTTTCTGTTCCCACAGGAGACGAAGAAGGTCAGAAGCACCTTGTGTGTAATGTAAAACGCTACGACCCAATTGGTGGTGGTGCTGTCACATATTTTTTGGAAAATCAGGAATATTATGAACAAAGAGCAAATGTTTATGGATATGCAGATGATCCGGTAAGATGGTCTTTACTTTGTCGTGGTGCTCTAGAGTATGTACGCATGAAAGGTGATTGGACTCCAGATGTTATTGTCTGTTCTGATTGGCAGACTGCTCTTATTCCAAATCTCTTAAAGACGGTTTATGCAAAAGATCCAGTTCTCTCTAAAATCGCTTCTGTTCTCTCAATACACAATTTATATTTTCAGGCGATGTTTGATCATCGTTTTGTGTCAGAGATGGATTTTGATGACGGACATTCACCAGTACCGGGACTTTCTGACCCACGTATTTCAAAGGTAAATTGGATGCGTAGGGGTATTATGTTTGCTGATGTGATAAATACCGTTTCACCCACATATGCTAGAGAAATTATGACCAAGGAAAACGGAGAACTTCTCGACGAGCTTCTTAGGGAAAGAAAGAGTGTTGTGTCTGGTATATTAAATGGAATTGATTATTCTATATGGAATCCAGAAGAAGATTCGTTTATAGCTGTAAAATATAGTCAATCTAAAATAGAAGATCGTATAAAAAACAAAGCGGTACTTCAGGAACGGTTTGGTCTTCCTGTAAGAGAAGATGCTTTTTTAGTAGTTGCTGTTGGTCGCCTGGCAAAACAGAAGGGTTTTGATTTACTTGCACCAGTATTGCCACACCTTCTTGATGAACTTCCTATGCAACTTATTGTTGTAGGAGAAGGGGATTCTGAAATTATGAGTTTTTTCCATGATCTTGAGACAAAATACCCCATCCAAGTGGCTACACATCTCAGACATGACTCGGTATTACCTCATATAGTATTTGCTGGTGCTGATGTAATCATCGTACCCTCTAGATTTGAACCATGCGGTCTTACCCCTATGGAAGCCATGCGCATGGGAACTATACCGATAGTACGAAAGACAGGTGGATTGGCTGATCAAGTCGAAGATTATCATCCAAGTGATCATACAGGCACAGGTTTTTTGTTTGAAAAATTTGATTCCACTTCATTTATGATTTCATTCATACGAGCTTTTGAAAACTTTAGAGACAAGGAAAAATGGCGCTCTCTGCAGAGACGTGCGATGGGTAAGGATTTTTCATGGGAACGTTCAGCAAAAAAATATGTTGATTTGTTTATTCGAGCAATTCGCTCGAAGGATGTGTTCTAGACATTAATTTCTAATTTATTACAAATATGAAATGGGCACATTTTTTACATATATATCAACCTGCCGAACAACAAAGAGATATTGTCGAAGCGGTGGTTAATCAGAGTTATCGACCATTAGCCAGACATTTTAAAGATAACCCACATGTGAGGCTCACGCTCAATATAACCGGTTCACTATTAGAACTTTTAGATAAATACGGTTATCAGGATGTGATAGATGATTTACGTGAGGCTGGACTCAATGGCCATATAGAGTTTACAGGTTCTGCAAAATATCATGCTTTTCTACCACTTCTTGCCCCTGATGAAATAGACAGACAGATAAGGATTAATAATGAAACTTGTGAGAAGTATCTAGGTGATGCCTACAAACCAAAAGGTTTTTTTCCACCTGAAATGGCATACACACCAGCGCTTATACCAATACTAGAGAAATTTGGTTTCGAGTGGATCATCCTAGATGAAATTGCGTACAAAGGTAAGCCTGGGGTAGTAGATTTTTCTAAGCTGTATCAGATAAAAGGAAGTACTCTCAAGGTGTTTTTCAAAGAACGCCGTGCGAGTAATGTCTTAATGAGCGCGATTGCTCGATCGGTAAATACATTTTTCGAAGCACTAAAAGAAGATATGAATATAGATAGATATCTTATTACTGGTATGGACGGCGAGACATTCGGTCATCATAGACCAGGTCTTGAACTCACACTTTTTGAGCTTTTGAAATCACCAAAATTTACATTTGTTAATATATCTGATTTACTCAATGAAAAATATGAAGTCATCGAATGTTCACCGATTCAATCTACGTGGGCATCGAGCCAGAATGACATAGAAAAAGGCATTCAGTTTCTTTCCTGGTCTGATCCAGAAAATGAGATTCACAAAATGCAGTGGAGATTTCTCTCACTTACTTCTGACTTAGTGAAAGGTCTAGATGAATCAAATGAGATGTACGAAAAAGTAAGGCATTTGATGGATGTAGCAAATGCTAGTGATCATTTCTGGTGGGCTTCAGCAAAACCATGGTGGAGTCTCGAGATGATTGAAGAAGGGGCTTATAAATTTATGGAGGTTATTCGTGCTGTGCCAAATGTACCCACTGATATACTCGTCGAAGCAGGACAATTGTATGAAGGTATAGTATCAACTGCGTTCAATTGGCAACGCACTGGCAAGGTACGAGAAATGATGAAATCTCAGTATTCGACTACGAGAATATCTTTCAAGGATCGTACATTAGGCAAAGGTGGTGCCGAAGAGGGTGTTTATCATGCTTTTATGGATATGATGAAAAACCTAGAAATTAAAGCAAGAGATAACGGGGAGTATGAAAAAGCTATACTTTGGAGAGATGCTCAGTACAAACTTGAACATAAACTAGATATATATGATGCAATTAATGCAGTAGATTTATTACGAGTTGAGATTTCAAACGAAGAAGTAGAGAAAACAATCCAAGAGTATAAAGATAAATACCGAGCTATTCGTGGAGGACAGCCTGAACAGAGAGGTTCCTAGTTATTCGATGGTCGCTTTTACAACTTCTGTATATGTGGGGTTTTTTTCTAGGGTTGGTGTGCCATTTTTGTTGATTACATAGTAGGCAGCGCCGTGCATATTTTTGAATGGAGTATAGTCTGCATGTGATGGATGAGACACAGAATCTATCTCCCTTAGATTTACTGGACTATTATCACGTGTGACAAGCCAAGTTTCACCTGTATTTATCATGAGGTGTCCAGAACGACGAGGTATGTTGATAATATCTCCAGCTTTCACATGTATGGCTCTGAATGATGTAATGATAGAGTCTAGGACTTGTCCAGAAGCGTCAATTCCTCGCGTCTGAGTGATAACGATGCCTTCTCCCGAAAGGATTTCGTATTGTTCATCAAAATCAGTTATATGGTAATGACCATATGATTTTATGTATTCATCTCCAATCAATCCTGGCTCCCAGATGGTTATATTTTTCTTATCAACACCACCTCTTATCATGTAGTAATGTATTTCAGGCCCAGACATTTCTGGGTTTTTTAATACATCCTTCATCTCTTTATGACTGCGTGAGGCGTATGGGTTCATATACTTATTGTAACAGAACTTTAGTCTTAGGGATTAGTAGAAATATGATAGGCTACATAAAGCCTTTGCTAATTATCTAGATAAGAATTAATATGACAGCCATGGGGGATATCATAAAAAATAAGTATTTTTGGATAGCGGTGTTGCTAGGACTCATAATTGGGGATGTTATAGGTGTGTCACTCGCTCGTCCACAACAAGATGTGTTCGATAGTGCTAATGCCAGTACCTCGCCTTACATGGTAATAGTTACTGATCAAATGGCAGGTGACATGGTTATGGTAGACGAGGTAAAGACGGACGTGTCTAGCTGGCTTGCGGTGAGAGAAAATAATGGTGAGCTTCTTGGTCGTATACTCGGTGCACGACGTGTTGACCCTGGTATAGCTAAGGGTGTTTCTGTAGAGCTTCTGCGTGCAACAACTGCAAATCTTATGTATGCAGTTGTTATGTACCAGGACAACGGTGACGGGGAATTTGATAATAAGACCGATATTCTCATCAATGATTTTGATACGCCAGTGATGTCTAGGTTTATAGCACGATAATAATATTTAATATAAAAGATATGTTTTTCACTAATGTTAATTTGGTCGTAGTTGTCATAGCGAGTGTTATTTCCACGTTGATTGGTTTTATTTGGTATTCTCCATGGTTTTTAGGTAAGCCATGGATGAAGGCTATGAAATATACACCAGAATCAATCACAGAAAAAAATACAAAAAATATGTGGAAGACATATGTATTCTCATTTATATCTTCATTTGTAATGGCTTTTGCAGTAGCTGTTGTTTTAAATTCTGTTTTTGTCTCTGGTATATCTGGATTAGTGCTTGTAGGTGTAGTGCTTTCGGTTGGTTTTATAGCCACAACAAAGTTCAATGACGTCATATTTGCAAGTGAGTCATTGATACTTTTTTCTATCAATACAGGTTATCAAGTGGTTTCTGTTGTTGTGATGAGTTTAATAATAGGTCTATTTTCTTAATTTTCCTTGTTGTAGGTTACTGCTATGAAATACGAAATACTTCTTTACTACAAATATACAAATATTCGTAATCCAGAAAAGTGCATGTTTGAACAACGCGCACTCTGTGAGAAGTTGGGTCTCAAAGGTCGCATTATTGTAGCCCATGAGGGAATCAATGGAACACTCGAGGGTACGGTGAAATCTACACGAGCATATATACGTGCTATGAAAAAACAGCGAGGTTTTTCGAATATTCATTGGAAGAAGAGTGAGGGTAACGGTGATGCATTTCCAAAACTCTCAGTGAAAGTCCGTTCCGAGATAGTTTCTCTTCATCTGGGTAAAAAATCAGACATAGATCCAAAGAAAATTACTGGTATACATTTATCACCACAAACACTACGTTCGTGGTACGAAAAAGGAGAGAAATTTACCATCATAGATATGAGAAATGACTATGAACACAAAGTAGGTGCTTTTGCTGGGTCAGTATGTCCTCCTATGAAAAACTTCAGGGATTTACCAAAAGTATTACCAGAACTCAAAAGATTTAAGAACAAAAAAGTGCTCACTGTCTGTACCGGTGGTGTTCGTTGTGAAAAAGCGTCTGGTTATTTGGTCAAGAAAGGATTTAAAGATGTATATCAACTCGATGGGGGAATTGTTTCGTATATGGAGAAATATCCAGGAGATGATTTCAAAGGTTCACTATATGTGTTTGATGGTCGTGTGACTATGGCTTTTGATCCAAAGACTGGTAAGAGAGAGATTATAGGTAAATGTGAAAAATGTAAGACATTTACTGAAAATTATGAAGATTGTGGTAATTCTTTTTGTCACAAACAGATGCTTGTCTGTGATACCTGTGTTGCAAAAACTGGCGGCAAGGCATTTTGTTCAAAACGATGTATGAATAAGGCAAAGGTTAATGCCTGATGGTATACTGATTTGAGTATGGATACAAAAAAAGTACAATTTTCTTTTTTTATAAGTCTCTTTTTATTGGTTCTCGTTCTTACGGGTAGACTTTTTCTTCCGTTTCTTGCGTCTATAGCAATCGCATTTATGGTAGCGGTCACTTTTAGACCGGTATATCGATGGTTTTTAAAACTTTTTGGAAAACAGAGAGGGCTCGCTTCTGTGGTTACTATATTTTTTATATGTATTGTTGTTTTTTTACCTTTGACGTTTCTCGTTGAGAGACTAGCTTCAGAATCTTATAATCTGTATTTTGATATAAGGGAAAGGGGTTTGGGGGATTTAGATAGACTTACCTATTATTTTATACATCCAGTACAGCAGTTTTTCCCAAGTTTTGATCCTGATATAGCTGGATACGTGCAGTCACTCATTGCAACCTTTGTGGACAATTTGGGTACGATTTTTTCACAGACAGCTTCTTTCGTAGTTCAGTTTGTACTAGGTATCATCTCTCTTTTTTATATTCTAAAAGATGGACATATATTCAGAAAAATATTAGTTCGGTTATCACCATTGTCAGATAGATATGACGTTGAGATCATCAGTAAATTAGAGTCAGCGGTCACATCTGTAGTCCGAGGGTCACTACTCACAGCTCTTGTTCAGGGATGTTTTGCTTCTATTGGTTTTTATCTTTTTGGTATTGGTCACGTCATCTTGTGGGGCTCTATCGTAGCTGTAGCTGCTTTGTTACCTGGTCTCGGCACTGGTTTGGTCATCATACCTGCCGTGTTGTACCTACTTACCATTGGTCTTACTGGACAAGCGATAGGTCTAGCCATCTGGGGTATTATCGCTGTCGGTTTAGTTGACAATATTTTAATGCCACTGTTTGTAGGTAAACGTTCAAAAATTCATCCACTCTTCATTCTTTTCTCAGTAATAGGTGGAATGATTCTGTTTGGTGTTTCTGGTATTTTCTTAGGACCGCTCATTATTGCATTGTTCTTTGCACTTCTAGACATTTATCAATTACTCATATTAGATGATCAGAACAAGAGACTGACATCTATCTAAGTAGATCGTAGGTAATCTTCGATAAACATTTAAAACCCAGCCACACGGCGGGTTTTTTGATTTCTGGGTCTGATATACTCAATGGTATGAAAGACTTCAAATCTAGTCGATTTGACCAGATATATACATCACTCAATTCTGAGCAAAAATGTGCAGTTGATACTATTGATGGCCCTGTTATGGTCATAGCTGGTCCTGGTACTGGCAAGACCACCATGCTTACTCTTCGTATTGCCAACATATTACGTCAGACTGATACACCGCCGGATGCAATATTAGCTCTCACTTTTACAGAATCTGGTGTACGTTCGATGAGAAAAAAGCTTGCTGAGATTATCGGACCTGTTGCATATCAGGTGCGCATTCATACATTTCATGGATTTGCCAATGACATTATAAAAACATATCCTGAGAGGTTTTCAAAAATCATAGGTTCAGAACATGTAAAAGAAATGGACGCTTTACGTTTAGCAGAATCAATCATAGAGACAGAAAAATTTGAACTTATTCGTCCTAAAAATGATCCAACGTATTATGTACAAAAGGTCCTTTCTGCTGTAGATGAAATGAAACGCGATGCTGTGACACCTCCTGATTTTGAAAAATTTCTAAATAAAAAAGAAAAAGAAGTTTTGGATTCATGTGATTTATATCATGCAAAAGGTAAATATGCTGGTCAAATGAAGGGTGTTTATAAAGATGAACTAGAAAGGATTGCGAAAGCTAGAGAATTGTTACATTTTTACGTAGTATACGAAGAAAGATTAGCAAAAGAGAGATTGTACGATTATGCCGATATGATTATGGAGGTTGTCTCTCTGCTTGAAACAGATACATCTTTTTCTCTCCGTGTGCAGGAATCATTTATCTACGTTCTTGCCGATGAGCATCAGGATGCAAATAATGCGCAAAACCGTCTTCTGGAAGCAATATCCTCATTTCATGATAATCCAAATCTGTTTATTGTAGGAGATGAAAAACAGGCTATATTTCGTTTCCAGGGAGCGTCTCTCGAAAACTTTCTTTATTTCAAAAAGAAATTCAAAGGCGCAACGGTAATTACGTTGTCAGAAAACTATCGTTCATCTCAAAATATTCTTGATGCGGCTCATTCACTCATATCTTGGAACCAAACACCAGATGAATCTCTTAGGAAAGAACTTGTTTCTGGGGGTAAGTGTGATGGGCCTGTGGTGTCTGTGATGTCACTATATGATCCTGTTACTGAGTGTGCGTATATAGCAGATGAGATAAAAAAGATTATAGGAGAAGGTGAAAAACCATCTGAAATATCAGTGCTTGTCCGTGATAACAAAAGAGCGGAAGGAGTAAAAAGGGCTCTCTTGAGTAGGGGTATTGCGGTAGCAGAATCGACAAAGGGTGATGTGTTCATGCATCCTTATTTAGAAGCATTTGTTGCATTTCTAGGTCTCATTTCATCACCATCAGACAAAGAATTACTCGGACGTGTAATCATGTCTGCGTTTACTGGTATAGATCCTTTTACTGCTTCACAAGCACTCTCGCTCGCTATAAAGTCACGTGTATCGCTTTTAGAGGCTCTCGATAGTTTCCCAGAACTAGTTTCATGGAAGAGACAGTTTAATCGTTGGGTAAAACTCGCGTCGAGTGAACCATTGATGTCTGCGATAGATAGTGTTGCCCATGAATCAGGATTTGTACCATCTATATTACGTCATCCAGATGGGCACGAACTCATTCGGTATTATGACGCACTTCTAGATACAGCTATGCATTACGCAGAACGTAATAGAGCCGCTACTATCTCACAGTTTGTGCTCGAACTTAATCACGCTAGAGAATATGGAAAGACCATACTAGCACCTAGATTACCTCCTGATGGTGTAAATCTAATGACGGCGCATGGTTCAAAGGGTCTAGAGTTTAATCATGTTTTTATAGTGCATGCGAATGATGGCGTTTGGGGTGGAAAACGCACTCGTCAATCTTTTGTATTACCTACAGGAGCTGAACGGGGAGAAGTGGAAGACGAACGCAGGCTTTTTTATGTAGCTCTTACTCGTGCTAGGAAAAATGTATTTATTACATATGCTATCCATGGTATGGATGGTAAAAATCTTTCACCGGCCCAATTTATTTATGAAATTAGAGAAGACCGACGTAAAGAAACAGAAATATCAAAAATAGATAGTGCTGCACTGAGTTTGGCACCAGAGGTAGGAAAAAAGTCACTTTTCACCGATAGTAACTATATAAAAAAACTGTTTGTAGAAAGAGGTTTTCCTGTAACACATTTAAACAATTTTATTGAATGTCCTTGGAAGTATTTTTTTCTAGATTTATTACGATTACCACGTGCTCAGGAGAGTCATCAGCTCTATGGTTCTGCTATACACCAAGCACTTAATGATTATTTTAGTGCATACGCTCGGGAGGAAGATATATCAATAGAAAAAACACTCGAACTTTTTGAAAATTATCTATATCGTACACATATGAGTGAACGAGATTTATCTGTTTTTATTGCTGAAGGCAAGGATGAATTGCGTGGCTATCTCAATCGTGGGGGATTTCCTCGTTCTCTCTGGAGTGAGTATGTCGTGACAGGTGTACCTTTTCTCGTAGGAGATATTGAGATAATTCTAAATGGAAAACTCGATAGAGTTGAGATGATACTGGACGGTGTGGTTAATGTGGTAGACGTAAAAACGGGTAAGGTGAAGTCTAGAAACGATATACTAGGCAAAACAAAAAATGCAGACGGAAATATTTTTCGTCAGCTTACTTTTTATAGACTACTGCTCGATTCATGGAAGGGTGGTACATGGAGAATGGAATCAGGTACTATTGATTTTGTAAAACCAAGAGAGAGTGGTGAATATTCTAGAGAGATATTTGAGATATCTAATGCTGATGTTGAGACTCTGAAGGTTTTAATAGAAGAAGTGGCAAAAAAGATATTAAATCTATCTTTTGAAACTCCTGGATGTGGCGAGAAAGAGTGTGAATGGTGTCGTATGAAAGATGCTATGAAATAAAAAAACCGACCGTATGGTCGGTTTTTTTAAAAGAAAATAGAATTTATTTGAGTAGAGAGTCTATGATTTCTTTCATATTCTCATAAGGGAGTGCGCCCTGAGTAATAGGAATCTTTTCATTTTTTGTTATGAGGACACTGTATGGTGTACCTTGAGCACCGGCTGCTGCGCCATCATCATACTGAGCTTTGACCTTTACTGCCATTTTGCCCGATGATAGACATGTATTGAATGCTGTGACGTCGAGGCCAATGTCGCCTGCTATGGTAGGGAGTTGTGCCATATCGAGATTATTGTTTGATGGGGTAATCTCATACAGCTTATCTGTGTATTTCCAGAAAGCAGTGTTGCCACCTTGTTCAGCAGCACATTCGAGTGCCTCGGCTTCTTTTGGTGCCTTGGGATGAAGGCTCGATATAGGGAAACTACGATAAACCCATGCGAGTGATCCGTCTTTTCCATATTCTGCCATGAGACGCTGAAGAGTCTCATGAAAACGTTTACAGTAAGGGCATTCAGTATCAGAGTATTCTACGAGTACTATTTTTGCATTTGGGTTTCCGAGTATGTGATCGTTTGATGATACTGGATTTATTTTTACATCAGATGCTGTTGGGTTTCCTCCAGGTGTAGGAGCTGTTGGAGCGTTGACTGGCTTTCCGCTCATATATATAGCAAATCCAATGAGTGCTCCTGCGACAACAATGGCTACCGGTATAGAAATCGATTGTTTTTGTGGTTCCATAGGTTAATGGTCTATAATAATTAATACTAAAGTATCGGTTATTATATCACGATGAAATCACTCATACAGGTAGGGATGATAGGTTCTCAAGCTCCTGATTTTAACTTGCAAGATGAACGAGGTTTTATGAAATCACTTTCAGACTGGCGAGGTAGTTGGGTCATACTTTATTTTTATCCAAAAGACGCCACACCGGGTTGTACGTTGGAGGCTGAGATGTGGCGTGATCATGAATACGAATTATCTGATACGAATACGACGGTGGTGGGAATTTCTGCTGATAGTGTTGATTCGCACAAGGAATTTTACCAAGCCCTGTCGCTCAATTTTACTCTTCTCTCTGACCCTGATGGGGAAGTATGTCGTATGTATGATGTATGGAAAGAAAAAAATGTATTTGGTACAAAGGTTTATGGTATAGAACGGACCACATTTGTGATTGATCCTACTGGTATAATACGCAAGGTCTATGGTCGTGTAAAACCTCTCGGTCATGCCGAGGAAGTAATATCTGATTTACAAATTCTCCAAAAATAGCTTCTGGCTCAAGAAAATAAATTTGATATCTTAGCTATGGTTCAGAGAGTGTTGGTGGGTAAGTGAATTATTTGAAAATCAAAATCCGAGGGAGAATGTCATAGAGGAATCACTTTTTTGTTCCCATTTTGAGGTATCCAGTTTGATATCTTTTATTATTGAGCCATCGGTGTATTTGAGTACACCGTTTTTCATCGCATAGTCATAGACTTCTTTGGTGATACGCACATCTTCGGTACAATATTTTATTATCTTGTCTATTTCACCATTTTTCCACCAGGTGATAGCTTCGAGACCATGACCGGATTTATTTCTACCGAGCGTTGCTTCAGCGACAGTGTCTAGTTTGATGCGACGGCCGAGGGAATTTTTTATTTCTTTTAGGAGATCAAGAGATTTTATTTTTGTGAGGTCTCCTGGATAATATTTATCAAGTAGTGGTATATCAAAATGGTCACCGTTGTAGGTGATGAGCATATCCGCATTTTCAAGTATTGGCCAGAGACGACCAAAGTCTTCTTGGAGAAAACTTTGATGCATATCTCTCTCGTAATCATATATACAGACTACTGATATATCGAGGTCTGCTGGGTTGTTTGTGCCTACGTCTTGAAAGAGGTTTCTGGTCTCTATGTCTAGTACTATCTTTCTCATAATTTGGCTTATTAGATGGAAGCATTGTAGCATAGGGACATGGATACCGTCCTCAATTTATATAAAAAACACGGCGAGACGCCCCTACAGACAGTGGAGCGTTATGTAGCATTACATCCTGAATATACAGGGGTAAAGATGACCTATGCGGGTCGTCTAGACCCTATGGCTGAAGGATTACTTATTGTGCTTACTGGTGAGAAAAACAAAGAACGTGAGTCTTATACAGGTCTATCAAAAGTTTATGAATTTGAATTTATTCTTGGTATAGAGACTGATACATATGATGTACTGGGTAAGGTGGTCTCATCAAAAATAATCGATAATGTGTCGATGGGACAGATTGGTGAGGTGATTGAAAAATACCAAGGTGTATTTGAGCAATCTTACCCAGCGTATTCATCAAAAGTAGTCGCTGGTAAACAGCTTTTTGAGTATGCTCGTTCTGGTACTATCAATACAATAGTGCTTCCAAAACACACTGTAAATGTTACAGATATCAAACTCGATTCTGTGCGTACAATATCACGTGAAGAGTTTATTCAATCCATTGAGACATCTGTCGGTTTGGTTCAGGGTGATTTTAGACAAAAAGAAATAATTTCACTTTGGAAAAAATACAAAGAGATTGCCCCTGATATAGTATCTGTATACAGAGCTAGGGTGTCTTGTGGTAGTGGTTTTTATGTTCGTCAGCTTGTATCTGATATTGGTCGAGATCTCGGAACTGGTGCAGTGACCACCCATATCTTACGGACACGTGTGGGAGAGTATCGAGTCGAAGATTCGATACGGTAATGTTTTTATATTCTACCTGTTAGATTTACATCTTCGATAAAACTTGAAAGTTCGGGATGTTGAGCGACTTTTCGTGCTGCATCATCCATTACAGATATAGTAATGAGTCCTAGAATAATAAACAGGGCAGTGATTATGATTTTAATGTATTTTGACCAGTCAGTTTTTTGCCAAACATCAAATAGAAGGAAGATAGAGTAGATTGATATAGAAAAAGGGAGCATAAGTGTGAGAATAAAAGAAAGTCCCCAAAAAAGATGAGATGTGTTTTGGAGTACATTACTACCTATTATTATGTAGAGGACATAATGAATGGCTAGAAATACATTATCGATATAATACAAGACAAAAAAGCCATAGCTAATTAGGAAAAATACTGTGAATACAGAGCGCAGTTTTGGCGCAAAATAGAAGTCCATCACTTCACTCAGGTATGATTTTTTAACCTCCTTTTTCTCTTTCATAAGACTGTCAATATACAATGAATTGTACCCATTAGTCAATGGTTCATTTGACAATAACTTGGCGTCTGATACCATGACATGGTCGTTAGTTTCTCAGAGGCCGCAAGGTAAAATCTTAGCCAAAGGGAAGGGTCGGACGATAGTTAAAGGAATATACATTCGAAATGGCTAAGAAACTTTACGTAGGAAATCTTTCCTACAGCACCACTTCAGACAGCCTCAAGGCTGGATTTGAGAAGGCCGGTGCAGTTATCTCAGCAACCGTGCTCATGGACAAAATGACCGGTCGCTCGAGAGGTTTCGGTTTCGTCGAGATGGAGGACGCTGATGCAGAATCTGCGATCTCTATGTTTGACGGAAAGGACTTCGAAGGTCGCTCAATCAAAGTTAACGAGGCAAAACCTATGGAGGAACGTCCTCGCCGTGACTTTGGGGGACCTTCACGAAGGTCTTTCTAACCGGAAACAAAAAATACCCGCTTTATGCGGGTATTTTTTATTTACTAACTCCTCTTTGCTTTTGACCTATCGTTCGCAGTCAATAGTTTCTTTCTGAGTCGCACACTCTCGGGAGTTATTTCGAGGTAGTCATCTTCATGCATGATTTCTAGTCCACGTTCAATAGTGAGTGAAAATGGAGGAATAAGAGAGATAGCATCGTCCTTACCAGCTGAGCGGTAGTTTGAGAGTACCTTACCTTTTGTTGGGTTCACTTCGAGGTCTTCGCCTTTAGAAGTATTACCGAGTATCATACCGGCATAGACTGGCACCCCAGCACCTATATATAGAACACCACGCTCTTGTAAATTCCAGAGAGCAAAACCAACAGCCTCACCGTTTTCCATAGATACCATTGAACCAAATTCATGTTTCTCTATAATACCGACATGTGGGCGAAATTCTATGAAACGAGCAGATAAAATTCCTTCACCTTTTGTATCAATAACAAACTCTCCACGATATCCGAGTAGTCCACGGGTAGGAATTTCAAATGTGAGACGAGTGATACCTTCACGCTCGGTCATATTGGTCATAATTCCTTTACGTACCGATAATTTTCTTATAACTTCTCCAGAGAATTCAGTTCTGACATCGGCGATGACTTCTTCAAAAGGTTCTGATTTTATACCCTCAATCTCTTTGATAATTACTTGGGGCTGAGAAACTTGTAGTTCAAATCCTTCACGACGCATATTTTCCAAGAGTACTGAAACATGTAGTTCTCCACGACCGAATACTTTAAATGTGTCTGGTTGACCAGCTATTATCGGTGGATTGAAATCGATTCTGAGCCCCACGTTTACTTCGAGTTCTTTTTCTAGTCTCTCGCGAATTTGTCGAGTGGTAACAAACTTACCCTCACGACCTGCAAATGGAGAATTGTTGACAAGGAAGTTTAGTGCGATGGTTGGTTCGTCTACATTGATAGCATGGAGCGGTTCTTGGTCTGCGTTTTCACATATAGTTTCTCCGATAAATATGTCTGGGAGTCCGGCGACCATAGCTATGTCACCTGCACCCGCTTCGTTGACTTCTTTTCTATCGAGGCCTTCAAAAGTGTACAGTTTGGTAACTTTACCTATACGGACTTCACCAGTAGGTTTTTTGATGGTGACATTTTGGCCGACTTTGATTGTGCCTTCGTAGATTCTACCTAGACCTAGTCGACCTGTGTATGAGTCATAAGCTAGGTTGAATGGTTGCATGCGTAAAGGTGCGCTCGTATCTGATTTAGCAGGTGGTACGAGTTCTATTATGGTGTCTAGGAGAGGGCAGAGGTCAGTGGACTCATCTTCTAGTTTTCTTTTTGCTATACCCTGACGGCCGATTGAATATATGGTAGTAAAATCGAGCTGTTCATCTGTCGCACCGAGTTCGATAAATAGTTCGAGAATTTCATCCATGACCTCTTTTGGTCGAGCTGCTGGTTTATCTATTTTATTTATAAGTACAATAGGCTTCATCCCGAGCTCTAGTGACTTTTTTAGTACGAAACGTGTTTGGGGCATAGGACCCTCCTGTGCATCTACGAGAAGGAGAACTGTATCAATAGAACGGAGTACTCGTTCGACTTCTGATCCAAAATCAGCATGTCCTGGGGTGTCTACGATGTTTATTTTGGTATCTTTGTAGGTTATAGATGCATTTTTTGCGTATATGGTAATACCACGCTCTTGTTCTAGAGCGTTTGAGTCCATAGAAAAGCCTTCTTTAGCTACACCAACCTGTTTCATGATTGCGTCCATGAGGGTGGTTTTGCCGTGGTCGACGTGCGCTATAATCGCTATATTTCTGATTTCCATGTGAAGTTATATAAACAAAAAATGAGCCGTGGCTCGAAGAGCTCAATTAAAACAAATCTGGAGCAAAATGTAAAGGTATTAAAAACCGCACCTTATTTAGAGGTACGGTAAGAGTTTGGTTTTAGGCGTGGATACTTTCCAGACCCATTGATTTTTTTGCCATGGAAACAAAGACAGGGAAGAGTTTATCTTTTATTTCTCTGGCTGAATGGTCCGGGATTTCTCCTTCGCCATTCACATCGATGAGTTTGCATGTGGTTTCCTTGAACATGGCTCGCAGAGCTGGGGCTGTGTCGAGGTGTAGATGATAACGCTTGTGGAATGTCTCAATTTCAGCATCGATTAGTCTGTGAACAGACTTCTTTTTTCGATGGAGGAATCTATCGAGACATGTCTCAAGACTAGCTTCAATCATAAATACTATTGAATTTTCTGACAGATAACCATTATCTGCAGCATATCCAATCTGTGGCACAGAACGACAAAATCCATCGATTATCACCATTTGGGGTGATTTTTCTTTGATGATTTTGTCCATTTCTATTTGGAATATTTCTATCGCCTTGGAATCCTCAATGAGGTCACCTCGAGCGAGAGATGCGCGGTATTTTTTGGCAAAATCATCATTGGTCTCCAAGAGACTTCTTATGATGTCACCAAATGAGATGATACCGATATTGAGTATTTTGAGAGAAGTAATCAGCTTGAGGAAGTCCATCAGAAGCTTGATGATAAATCCTTTACCGACACAAGTTGGGCCGAGGAGGAATACAAATTTTGTAGAGTTCAATCGTGATAGGGGTACTGGTTGATATTTGAATTCTTCTTTCGTCTATTTTGAAAGAGCAGAACTAGTCGTGAAATTTAGCATTTATGTTGATGTTGTCAACAAGATAGTTTTATTGGGTATTTGTTTAGGCTTTTTTAAAATAGAGTAAAAATTCCTTATTGCCGTCACCACCCAAGATTGGAGAAGGAATCATATCAAAAAAAGTTAATCCATTTTTTTCTGCTGAATCGACTACCGTATCAACAGCTTTTTTTTGTAGAATTTCGTCTCGTACAACACCTTTTACTTTTTTTGCTTCATCACGACCTACTTCAAATTGAGGTTTTGCGAGAACTATTATCTCACCATCTTTTTTGACAAGTTGGCTGATGTTTTTGAATATGATGGTTATAGAAATGAAGGAAACATCGACGACTGCCATGTCGACTAGTTCAGGTAATAATGCTCGACGTACATCAGTTTTTTCCATTACCACAACTCTTTCATCATTACGGAGTTTTTCATCGAGCTGGTCAGTACCGACATCTATAGCATAAACTTTTTTTACTCCACGTGAGAGCAAACAATCAGTAAAACCACCCGTCGATGCACCTATATCAGCGATAGTTTTATCAGATACATCTATATTCCATTTTGTGAGAGCAGCTTCAATTTTTTCACCCCCACGTCCCACGAAAGGGGGGATATTGCATGCAACTATTTCATCTGTATCTAATACAGGTGTGCTTGGTTTTAAAATTGTTTTTTTATTTACAGTCACCAAACCTCTTTTTATGAGATCTTGTGCCTTGTTTCTACTATTTACAATACCTTTATCTTGTACTGCTATATCTAGTCTTTTATTCATTGTCTACTGAGGTTACGTTAGGTTTTAACTCTTTGCAACGCTACTTTTTCGTTCGGTTTAGTCTTATACTATAGGTATACCTATGGATGAGAACACGATAGAAATGAATAGACAAGGGATGACGACAGCGTCACATACGCCGACGACGATTTCATTTGTCTCTAAATATCGTAAACCTCTTTTTTGGATGACTCTCATCATACTCATGTGTGCTACATGGTATTTCTCACGCATGATAGAAACGCGTGGAACCGATACAGCATCTGTTTTTCTCGGAGGTCACGGTGTAAATACTGTCATTGGTCTCTATTCAACAAAAGCTGATCCAAATAATATTTCTATAAGACGAGGTGACTCTGTCGAATTTGTGGTGAGAGACATCAGTCGTCACGATATCGCTGAGCGAAGAACTAGTGGTCAGAGAGGTGACGCGCGAATAGCATCTGGAGAATTTAGTGTGGACGAGAGTTATTCTCTACAATTTAATACTTCTGGTACATTTTCTTTTTATGACAGACTAAATCAGGACATATCGATAGATATAGAAGTCCGTTAATATTATGAGTGACGGCATCATACTCATCGATAAGCCTTCTGGTATCACATCATTTGATGTGATACGAAAGTTGCGTCGTGTAATTGGTGTGAGAAAAATTGGTCATGCAGGCACGCTAGATCCTCTGGCTACAGGCCTACTTATTATCGGTGTAGGCACTGCTACAAAAGAGTTGACTGCACTCGTAGGTCTCCCGAAAGCTTACGAAGCAGAAATACTACTCGGTAGTCGTACAGATACCAGTGATGTTGATGGAAAAGTATTAGAGACGTCTCCTGTACCTATTTTCTCTCAGATTGATATTGAGAAGGTGATTGGTGGTATGAAAGGAGAGATTGATTTACCGGTCTCTCTTTATTCTGCAATCAAAAAGGATGGTAAACCACTCTACAAATATGCTCGTGAAGGCGAGAGTGTGGAAGCACCAATACGAAAGATGATAGTAAGAGACGCGAGATTTGTCTCGTATGAAAATAATATCGTACGAACAGTATTTGATGTATCTAGTGGTACCTACGTACGTAGTCTTGCAGAAGAACTCGCACGACGGCTCGGAACAATCGGAACGATACAGAATTTGAGACGAATATCGATAGGGGATTATGATGTGAAAGATGCAAAAAAGCTAGAAGATTTCTAGGTATATTGCTCATGTCAAAAAATCTGTTATCATAGCCTTTGTCTAGTTTTGTTAGACAGATATTCAATATTCCGCGGTAGCTCAGTTGGTAGAGCGTCCCGCTGTTAACGGGAGGGTCCTTGGTTCGAGCCCAAGCCGCGGAGCACTTGACTTATTTATTATAATATGATTTCATATATTTAGTATGATGGTTCTTTGATTTTATCTATTTGGATTTGCCGTATTTCCTAGGGCGTTTAAGTGCTTTAAGAGATACGGCCAATTTAGAGGCCATAACAAAAAACCCCAACAAAATAGTAAAGATATGAAAAATATCATCAGTTCAGTTATCGCTTTGGCGCTTTCCGTCATCGCTATCAATATGACCTATTCCAACATTCACTCCACGACTACGTCGATTAAGAATGAGGTCAAAATGGAACAGAAAGTTGTGCGTGTCGTCGGTCGCGTCACGTCGGTGTTCGATGGCTTGGGGGCCGATGTTGGGTTCCTAGTCAAAGATGGAGACAAAATGAGTATTGCTCGTTATGATAAGGGTTCGATGGCAGATATGTCTGATTGGAGACCAGAGTATGTGAACATGATTACGTTCTCAGACGGTCGGACTGTCATGGATCCAATCACTGTTCAGGCTTTTTAACATCCCACCAACGGAAAAATCCGCTTCGGTGGGTTTTTCTTTTTATGTAAAACTCAACTTCATAAGATGAGACTGTTTTTTTGTATTACAATAGGGGTAATGAAAAAAATACTTTATATTTGTCTAGGTTTGATTGTTGTTGTTGGTGTTTACGGAGCTATGAGTGGTAGTAGCTCAATCTCTACAGATAAACAATCTTTTGATCCGAGAAATACTACTTATGTTATAGATGGTTTTGATGTGACGTTAGTGGATGGTGTGTCTTCAGTTTCTGTTATACCTGATTCGGCATCAAAGATAGTGACTAGATATTTTGGTAACGAATCCATTGGAGATCTAGATGGTGATGGTCGTGACGATACGTCATATCTCATAACTCAGGATAGGGGAGGTAGTGGAACTTTTTATTATGTAGTTGTCGCCTTGAACAAGGAAGATGGATACGAAGTTACTAATGTATTTTTTGTAGGAGATAGAATTTTCCCACAGTCTACAAATATAAATACAAGTGCTCGAGAGCTGTATGTGAATTATGTTGAAAGAAGATCTGGTGAGCCTATGACAGCACAGCCGTCTCAGGGTGCTACTCTGTATTTGAAGGTGACTTCAGATGGTGTTCTAGAGGGGTTGATGAAATAGTTTATAATTGGGAACTTGAAACAGTTTTGGTGGATTTCTTATGTTGACAATCTAACTATTTTGGTGTATACTTAAACAAATAAGAATATTTAATTCTTATGCTCTTCAAAACAATCAAAAAAGAAAGGATCATTTATGAAAATGATTATTCGTGTCAGTGTAATACTCTTTGTTTTGATGTTGTGTGGGGCGCCTATTTCTTCGGGCCAAACAATCACATCAAATAAAAGAATCGGAATCATCATTGAGGTCGGTAGGGGTTTATTTCCTGAGTATCCAAACAGATGCTTGGCGAACGCCTCGTTCCTTGCTCAAGTGAGAGACCTGAAAAAAGGTGATCTGGTAATGGTCAGGATCCAAAACAATGATGGTAGCAATACCTTTACTATTGTGAGGATAGGGGATAGGATGGCTGACTTTAGTTGGTCTACCAGCAAACTCGGACTCTTTGTTAGGAACAACAACCTCGTCTGTTTGATGGGGAAAGTATTCAAAACTTTAGAGAAGGATGATGCTGGAATATCTGTCGAAGGTTTCGGGTTACCAGAGGATATAAAAAGGCAGATTCTGCCAGCTCTGATTCCATCGGTCGGTAAGTCTATGGTCCCTTATATTCCAGCGGGTCCTGATGTAGTCCTTACCGCCCTGTTTTATCCCTTCGGCGCCTTAAAGAAGGGTGAATGTATTACTTATGTTGATTACAAGAGAGATATATTTATCTCTCACTATCTCGCAATAAATTGGCCTGATGGTACTTGGACCGCGCGAGGTAGTAACAACAAAGGGTTTGGTGGTGTATGGGATGCTTGTCCCGTATCTTCCAAAAATTTTGTAGGGAGAATACTGGTCTTATGGGATGTAGATTCCAATATTCCAGACAGCGACCTTCTGGTGGTCAACTAAAAATTCAAAATCAGCCGATTGTCATCGGCTGATTTTTTATTTGAGTCAAGATATGGTTTTCTTGGTATTCTTGTGACTATGTATATACGAGTTTCCGTGAGAACTGATGCTGGTGTCGAATTTGTGAGACAGGAGAGTGATAATACATATCTCATAGCTGTTCGTGCTCCTGCAGAACGAGGTCTCGCAAACAAAAGAGTGATTGAACTTCTAAGGGAAAATATGGCTACAGACAAAAGATTGATTATGCGTATAGTTTCAGGTCACCATTCGCCACACAAACTGATTTCAATAGAAGATGGTAAATGATATAATCAGTACAAGTTAATCAAAAACACCATATGATAAAGAAGACGCTCAAAGCTACAAACATAGAACTTACTGACGCTATTGGTGTATATGTAGATAAAATTCTTGATGCTATAGAAAAGCATGTCGAATCAGACGACACTTCGGTACTCGCAGACATTGAAGTGGGTAAGACGAGCCACCATCATAAATCAGGTGAAATATTTCGTGCAGAAGTCACTCTCCACACTCGTTTTGGTACATTTCGTGCGGTTTCTGAGACAAATGATCTCTATGCATCTATAGATGATGTAAAAGATGAGATATCTCAGGCCCTAGCTCTCAGTAAGAGACGTAGAACAGGTTTCTTGAGAAAGAGTAGTCGTGCTCTAAAAAACATGGTTCGCGGAGCTTATGATATCGGTCGTGGTGGTTTGAAAAAAGCATATCGATGGCGCAAGGATTCCTAAAAGGTAATAGACTTGGTTTCATAGCCACTGGTATTATTTTTCTTGGTAGTTTTTGGTATCTCGTCTCGGTAGCCTTTGATAGTAGAGATGCCTTGTCTGCATCGAGTGCTAGTATTGGTGCGGTATATGATGCTGTTATTCATACTTCAAAAGGGGATTTTACAATACAGTTTTATTCCAAAAAAGCTCCACAAACCAGAAGGAATTTTTTAGCTTTAGCAAAAAACGGTTTTTACGATGATACAAAATTTCATCGAGTCCTAAAAAACACGCTCATTCAAGGAGGTGACCCGTATACAAAACGTAACGATGTTTCTCGTTATGGTACTGGTGATCCAGGATATTTTATAAAAGATGAAATAAACGATGTACCAATGAATCGTGGTGTGATAGCTATGGCTAATACTGGTACAAAAGATACTTCCGGTAGTCAGTTTTTTATTCTTGTAAGTGATAGACCTGAGCTCAAAGGGCAGTTTACTGTTTTTGGTTTTGTATCTCAGGGTATCGAAGTGGTAGATACTATTAGCAGTGTGCCGACTGGTCTGAAAGATAGACCGATTGTGCCAGTAATTCTAAATTCTATAGAGCTACGCGAATAACTAAGATTTTTCCCAAGATTTAAATTCCGCAAAAGTCATTTCTTTTTTACCCTCAGGTACGACTTTGTTTATAATAAGTTCTCCGTCTTTGTAGTCCACATCTTTTATAGAAATTCGTATTTTCTTTCCACCTTTTTCTATAAAAAAATAACTTCCTGGCCATCCATGATGAGCGTTCCATTTGAGAAAGTTTTGATATCCATCAGCACTGATATCCATAAGACCATCTTCTTTTTTTATTTTCTTTGTGAATGTCGCTTTTGAATGATCTTGAGGTGTCTCTTTGAGAGTATCGCTAAACAAACTCGGTAATATTCTCATTATTAGATCCCCACCTAGATGTGCGAGATTCATACCGAGTGCATCTGTATCTATCGGCCATACAGGGAGTAGAGATTCTTCTTGTGCTAGGAGTGGTCCATGATCAAGTTCTTCATCTATACGAATGATAGTGACGCCAGTATCGTGCATGTCAGCAAGTATGGCGCTTTCGATAGGGGAAGCACCACGTAAAAGTGGCAAGAGAGAAGGATGTACATTTATTGTTCCATAGACCGGTGTTTCTATGAGTGCTTTTGGTAGTATTTTTCCATAAGCTGCAACGATAAAAAGGTCTGGTTTAATACCGAGTACTGATTCAATTTCTCTTATGAATTCTTCATTTTTGACTGATTTTGGCTGTAGTACAGGTATATTATTTTTCTCTGCCCATATTTTTACTGGTGGAGGGGTGAGTATGAGTTTTCTACCTTTAGGTGCATCAGGTGTTGTAATAATAATGTTTGGTACGAGACCTTTTTCTTTCATAGATTCGAGTGTCCATACTGCAAATTCTGGTGTACCAAAGAAGGCTATTTTTTTTGTATTCATGAATAATTATTTTTTAGGTTTTTCTTCGGGCGGCATGTCTCGGAGATTGTCAGCCTTATCTATAAAAAGTGTTCCTTCTAGGTGGTCTGTCTCGTGTTGAAATATCTGTGCGAGTAGTCCTGAGCCACCGAGTTCAAAATTGTTTCCATTCTCATCTTGTGCTTTTATGCGGGTCTTTTTTGAGCGCTTGATAGTACCGTATAGGTACCGTACTGATAAGCATCCTTCCTCAACTACTTCTCGTTCACGAGAGAGTTTTATTATCTCTGGATTTATAAATACGATGTCTTTTGTTTTCTTTTTATTTTCAATTTTTTCTGGATAAAGCATTTCGATTATGGTGCCAGATATGACGAATATACGTAGAGAAACTCCTATTTGAGGTGCAGCAATAGCTACACCATCATCTTGGGATGCGAGTGCTGTAGACATGTCTCTGAGTATTTTTTTTAGTTTTGGTGTACCGAAAAGTGCTTGTGGTACAGGCAAGGCTTTTTTACGGAGTATAGGGTCTTCTTTTTGAACTATGGTAACCATAACGCTAGTTTATAGAAAATAAGGAAAATATCAAAAGATGTATCATTCTATATAACACTTTCTGGGTCTACGTTTATGGCGTATGAGGGAGAGAGGGCGCGGAGTTTTTCTAAGAGTTCTTCGTTTGGCCACTCACCTGGATGTAGTTTTACGAGGGCGTTCATAATAAATTGATTTTTTATTGTTGCGATAAATGCTGGAAAAACTGTTACCGTCCAATCTGACAGGGTACCTTTCAATTTTTCCATAGCATTGAGAGCGTCTTCTCGTTTACCTGTATATGAAATTTTTATAAATACAGCAAACGGTGGAAATACGGCACGTCTTCTTTCTTCCACTTCACTCCTATAGAAATCAATTATGTTTCCCTTGATACCGTAAGTGAGTACAGGTTCATCTGGTTTACGGGTCTGGAGGAGAAATTCTTTTCTTGTTATCGAACGCATACGAAGAATGATGGAGAATATTTTTTCATTGATACGGAAATCTGGTATAGAGAAAAAAGCATCTAGTGATGCTACGGCTGACGTATCAATCGGTTTATCTAGGTATAGGAGTGCTAGCTCGGTACCCACGAGCACAGATCCTGGTGAGGTATACCATTTTTCCGCTAACATGAGAGCTTTTTTATGACTTGTCATCGATAGTTTATCGAAACGAACTATTGAGATACCCGGTATTTCTTTTCGTAACTCTTCTTCAACTGTTTCTGTACCTATACCGAGTGGTTGTAGCCTCCAGCTACCGCAGTCACGACATTTTGTTTCAGAGCTGTACCGCTTACCACATCGATTACAGAGATAGAATCTTTTCTCGCCTGATCCGTGAAGTACGAGTGGGGAACTACAGTTATCACACGAGACGACACTCTCACAATCTGAACAGACCGTAGATGGAGATAACCCCTTTCGTCCAGCGAATATAAACATGAGACCACTTTCTTCTTTGTTTTTTCTTGCGAGTTCTATGAGTTCACTCGAGAGAATATTGAATCCTTTAACACCGTCTTTTTTATCCTTCATATTTATGAGCGTGTCTCTAGCGGTAGAAAGTGAGCGCATAGATAGAGGGGCGTATTCGACTAACTCATCCATTTCTTGTCGGTACAATGTTTCTACTCGTAAATATGAATCTCCAAATATAATATCTGCTCCAGTGTCTACCGCTAATTTTTCTACAAAAAGACGTTCGTCGAGGAATGGACGTGATTGATCTTTGTACGCGCGTGAGTTTTCTCTCTCGACTATATAGAGTGTAATATCGTTTCTAGGTAACGATAAGAATGTTCCGGTAGCTACTATGACTATCGGATGTGCATCTTCGAGAGCTTTTTTCCATATTTTTAGTATTTCGACACGGGTGAGTCCACCGTGTAGTACATATGTATACTGTTCGATTCCTTTTTCAAAATAATTACATGCACGTTTTATATCTTCAATTGTCGGCATGACCATAAATACTGATTGCTTTTTAGCAAACCGCTCACGGATGAGACTCTTGTAGTGGGCGTATCTATCATCGTCTGGTTTTTGAAGTACATATGATTCACGTATCTTGTTACGCTTCAATCCACCTTCTATTTGTGGCAATTTATCTGTATCAGCCAATATAGCACTCGGTATGAGAGAAAATAGGATTGAACCCACAGAGGCTGCATAGTATCTTGAGATTTCTTCTGCAATTTTAAAAAACTCAGGTAAAAATATCTGTCGAGGTTTTACTTTCTCAATTTTCTTTACTTCGAATTCTGCTCCACGTATTTCTGACTTAGCATCTAATGCGTGTTCTGAGGATACGACGATGGCACCTACTATACGTTTTCGAAGTGGTACTTTTATGACACTCCCTTTTGGTGCGCTCTCAGGACTCCAGTAGGAGAGTATATCGGCATTGATGCCTCTAGCTATGGGTATGACCTTGATGAGATACATTAATTCAAGTATCAAGGAGAAAAGAGCAAGTGGCAAGTAGTTTTGTTTCTAGCTCAATAGAATGTAGAATACTCTGCATGACACAGGATTTCTTTCGTATACAGGGTTTAGGTGGCTCAAACAAGCTTTCAGGTGAGATATCAGTCGGTGGAGCAAAAAATGCAGCACTAAAAGTCATGGCTAGTGCTGTGCTTTTTAATGACCATGTAGATATTACAAACATTCCAGAAATAGAGGATGTAAACAGAATGAGCGAATTACTCGAAGGTATTGGTATTACGGTAGGAGTTTCAAAAAATAGACGTCTCCTCACACTTCCAAAAATTCTCGACACTACATTACCTGATGGTCCGGCTCGTTCCATGCGTTCTTCTATAGTTCTCACTGGACCGTTACTAGCACGTATGGGCAGAGTCACTTTTCCAAATCCAGGAGGGTGTTCTCTAGGTGATAGACCTATTGATTTATTTATAGATGGATTTAAAAGATTTGGTGCCACGGTCAGTGCTGAAGGCGAGACGTATGTGGCAGAGGCCCCACAGGGTCTAATTGGAATGAATTTCTTTTTCAAGGTTCAAAGTCATACAGGGACTGAGACTCTCATGATGGCAGCTACGTTGGCTAAAGGTAGGACTATTTTAAAAAATTGTGCTCTCGAACCTGAAATAAAATCCCTTGCCGATTTTCTAAATACTTGTGGTGCACATATCACAGGTGCGGGCACATCGACTATTATTATTGATGGTGTTCAGTCTCTTTCATCTGGTACTAATGTCTATCAAACAATGCCAGACAGAATAGAAACCGGAAGTTTTATGATTTTGGGAGCTCTTGCTGGAGAAAAGATTACTATCAAAGGTTGCGTTCCTGAACATGTCGAAATTATTACCGAAATACTGCGTACAGCAGGTGCAAAAATAGAAATAGGAAAAGATACAATAACTGTTTTTGGAGCGAACACTCTTTCTTCTGTAAACGTGAGAACTCATGAGTACCCCGGACTACCTACTGATTTGCAAGCGCCGATAGCTGTGTTACTTACTCAAGCAGATGGCGAGAGCGCTCTCTTTGAGACTATATACGAAGGTCGCCTGGGATATACATCTGATCTTACTTTTATGGGTGCACACATCACACCTCAAGATACTCATCGAGTTTTGATTAAGGGACCAGCAAAACTTTCTGGAAAAAAAGTAAAAGCTCCTGATTTACGTGCGGGTATGGCTTTTGTCATCGCGGGCATTATCGCAGAAGGTGAGTCTATTATAGAGAATGCATATGTGATCGATAGGGGATATGAAAATCTCACAGAGCGTCTCACTTCGATAGGTGTAAATATTAGACGAAATTAAAAATAAAAAACCACATCATTATGATGTGGTGTCTTGGGTGTGACAGGACTGTATGAGCATATCCATCATACCTATGTAATAAGTAATGAGCTTGGTCTCACTTTCTGGTGGATGAGGTACGTCGTCAGGATCAAAATCAGGTATTTCCATGAGGGCTGTGATTGTGTAACTTTCACCCATTCTTCTCTCAGCGCGCATGGCTATCCAGATTCGAAACCAGATGACATTGACCGCACTATTATCAAGTCTCCTGTTTACGAGTAGGAAGAACTTTTTCAAGGCCGGAAATTCAGCCATGAGACCGATAAATTCTTTTCTTCTTTGTGGTATATCCTTAACAAATTCACGCGTCAATTCGAGTTCTTCTGCGAGGCAAGTCGGTGTATACGCAAGATGGTTTATTGATGGCGTCATAAGTTGTGCGAGGGATGTTCTACAACTGTTCTACCTTAAACATTATATTTGGTCAACGGATTTGAAGTTGATAAAAAGGCTAAAAAGCGTATTATTCTGGGTACATGTCATTATTCACTAAAAAGCTCGGTATAGATCTAGGTACAGCCAACACGCTCGTATTTGTGCCAAACAAAGGCATTATTTTAAACGAACCATCAGTGGTATCTGTTTCTGAACAGGATAATAAAATCCTAGCCGTCGGAGTAGATGCAAAAAATATGATTGGACGTACACCTGAGTCCATCATTGCTTATCGCCCGATGAAGGATGGTGTCATCGCTGATTATAGGGTGACCGAAGCGATGCTTCGTTATTTTATAGATAAAGCGCTCGGTAAGTGGAATATCTGGAAACCAGAAGTGCTTGTCTCAGTGCCTGCTGGTATTACATCGACCGAACGTCGAGCTGTCGTAGAAGCAGCTATTCGCGCTGGTGCAAAGAGTGCCTATGTGGTGAAAGAACCTATACTAGCCGCTATCGGTGCAGGTATTCCTATACATGAAGCTCACGGACATATGATAGTAGATATCGGTGGAGGCACGACCGATGTAGCCGTGATATCTCTCGGTGGTATCGTGGCATCCACTTCTGTAAAAGTCGCAGGTAATAAAATAGATGCAGCTATAGCAGACTATATAAAAAAGACATTCAATCTCGCTATAGGAGATAAAACATCAGAAGATATTAAAATAAAGATTGGTTCAGCTGTACCACTCGAGGAAGAACTTTCTATGATTATCAAAGGACGTGATTTTATATCAGGACTACCTCGTTCTACTGAAATAAAAACAAATGAGATAGTAAAAGCAGTTTCTCGTGAACTCCGTGACATGATAAAAGCGATAAAAGATGTCCTTCAAGAGACCCCACCTGAGCTCGCGGCGGATATCATCGATCAGGGTATCATCATGACAGGTGGTTCATCTATGCTTCGCAACCTCCCAGAACTCGTGTTTCGCAGGACTGGAGTAAAAGCGGTTCTAGCCGAAGATCCTCTATACTGTGTAGCTAAAGGTACTGGTATCGCTCTGAATCATCTCGATGTTTATAAAAAGACGATTATCGCAAAACGGTAGTATATTCTTAGGGTTTTTAAATACTAAAATACCAATAAAATAACTAATACTCTTCCTACATATACTAATATGTATGATATTAGAGGAATTAGTTTAAATGATGAAGCAGGTGATAATTTTACGTTAAAAAGCCGAGATGTTATCTCGGCTTGTGAATGGTTGTTATCTTACACCGTGATACCAACCACATGTACAACGACAATTTCCATCTTCGTTACTGGCCGCGCAGGTGCATCTGACTTCTTCGGTGCATTTGTTTTCTTTCTCCTCTTTAGATGAACCGAAGATCCAGTCTAAAATACCACCACTGGGTTTTTCATCATCATCTTCATCTGGCATAAATATCCCTTTGTTAAGATGGTCAGAATTGACCCTCTGGTTAAAAGGTTATACTTGAAAAGATAAGTGTCAAGTATGGGTTTTATGGCACTCTTTATACTTTTTGTTCACTACTTTATACTTAACCCAATGAATCCAAAGCAACTCCATCACGCATATCTCATAGAAGGGGACCGAACACTTGCCATTTCATATATAGAATCATTTCTACTCGATAATTTTGGTATCGAACGTAGAGGTAATCCTGATTTTTGGTATTCAGAACATGAGACTTTTTCTATAGCTGATGGACGTGCTATTGCTGGAAGATATGTGGAACGGGCATTCGATGGTGGAAAAAAGATATTTGTTATAGCTACTAGAACCATGACACATGAGGCTCAAAATTCTCTACTCAAAGCATTTGAGGAACCGACACCCGATACACATTTTTTTATTATTTCTCCATCTCGTTCTTCTTTTTTACCTACCTTACTTTCACGTTTTTATATTGTTCGTCATGACGAACATTCGACAACACATCAAGATATCGAGGCGAGAAAATTTGTAAAATCTGGATACAAGGCACGCTTGGAAAAAGCAAAAGCAATGGCGGAAGATGCTACAAAATCAGAAGCAAAGGATTTTCTCATCGCGTTACTCAAGGAGACTCGCAAGGATACATCTCACAGGCTCATACCATCTGCCGAGCGAGAACTCGTGGAGTGTATTTCGTACCTCGGCGATCGTGCTCCATCCGTAAAGCTTATCCTGGAGAGGGTGGCACTTTTGGTACCGGTGAAATAGTCTAAGTTTTCGGATATACTAATCATATATGACATATAATTTTTCAGAACTAAAAAAGAACACACAGTCCACAGAAGAATGGCTTACCAAAGAGTTTGGGCAAATTCGTTCGAGCCGTGCAAATCCAGCGGTTCTAGATGGTGTGAGAGTCGAATCATACGGAGCTGATTCTCCGATCAATCAAGTAGCCAGTGTTACCAATGAAGATCCTCGTACTATACGTATCACTCCATGGGATGCCTCTCTCATAAAGGTAATAGAGAAAGCTATAGTAGTCGCAAATCTAGGAGTCTCTGTGGCGGTAGATGACAAAGGTGTTCGCGTATCCTTTCCAGAACTCACTGGTGATAGACGTGTAGAGATAGTAAAAATAGCGAAAGAAAAATTTGAACAATCTCGTATACAAATACGAAAACATCGTGACGAGACCAATACAGATATAGACAAAAAAGAAGAAGAGGGTGGTATGGGGGAAGATGAGAAATTTCGTTTCAAAGCAGAAATGCAAAAAATTGTCGACGAGAGTAATAAAAAACTCCAAGCGATGATGGATAAGAAAGAGAAGGAAATATTGAGTTAAGAAGTACAAGCATGAATTACGAAAAATTCTTAGAGTCAAAAATCATTATTCATAATTCTTAATTCATTTCCAATCAATGTCTGCCATTATCTTTCTCATAGTTCTAGCTATACTCGTACTCGTACATGAATTCGGTCATTTTTTTGCTGCAAAACGTCTCGGTATACGTGTAGATGAATTTGGTCTCGGTTTCGCACCTCGTATGTGGGGCAAGAAAATCGGTGAGACTATTTATTCTATAAACTGGATTCCATTCGGTGGATTTGTCCGTATATTCGGCGAGACTCCTAATGAAGAGAATATCTCAGGTCCTGAGTCATCAAGGAGTTTTGTAAATAAACCTCGTTGGGCACAAGCCATTGTACTCATCGCTGGTATCGTGATGAACGTGCTCTTTGCCTGGTTGCTTTTTACCATTGCTCTTTCATCAGGACTCACGACTGGTGTATCAGAGCAAAATAGTCAGTACATACAAAACCAAAGAGTTATTGTGACTGGTATATCGGATGATTCTCCTGCGATGCGTGCGGGAATAATACCTATTGACAGCATCTCAGCTATAAGGTCTCGTGGTGCGACGACGACCGTGTCATCTGTCGAAGATATACAAACAGCCGTGACAGATTCATCTGGTGGAGTGGTAGCTTTTGATCTTGTACGAGGTGATGTAGAAAAAAAACATGTATACCTACGTGTTGTACCAGAGCAAGGTCTCATCGAAGGGAAATATGCTGTAGGTATTTCTATGGATATGGTCGGTGAAGCAAAGCTCCCAGTGTATCGAGCTTTTGTCGAAGGAGGGCGACTGACGTGGGCGATATTTACTAGTATATTTTCACATTTGTTTACTCTCATGGTAGATGCTGTGAATGGTCATGCTGATGTTTCTGGCGTATCAGGTCCTGTCGGTATCGCTGGACTAGTCGGTGATGCTTCACGACTCGGCTTTGTCTACCTCATGTCATTTACTGCATTTATTTCACTCAACCTAGCTGTTTTAAACCTCATACCATTTCCGGCCCTAGATGGTGGAAGAATACTCTTTGTTTTGATAGAAGCGATTATGCGCAAGCCTATCAAACCTAGTATTGCAAATACTATAAATGCAATCGGTTTCGGCATACTCATACTCCTCATGTTGGTGGTGACGTATCGTGATATTGCAAGATTGTTTTAAGTATACGTCAAGTCCTTACAAACCCAGTAAATACGGGTTATTATAGGCACATTAACGCCAAAGCAATGCGCCAGAGTCAACTATTCACAAAAACCAGAAAAGAAGCACCAAAAGACGAGGTGGCAAAAAATGCTGAGCTTTTGATTCGTGCTGGTTACATACACAAAGAAATGGCAGGTGTCTATTCCTATTTACCACTCGGACTTCGTGTCATGGAAAAAATCGTAGGTATTATACGTGAAGAAATGAATGCTATAGGTGGTCAAGAGCTCGCTCTTACTGCACTTCAGGAACGTAGTGTCTGGGAGAAAACAAATCGCTGGTCAGACGCTGTTGTAGATAATTGGTTTAAAACAAAACTTAAAAATGGTACCGAACTTGGACTAGGATTTACGCACGAAGAATCACTCACAGCTCTCATGACTGAGTATATTCATTCTTATCGTGATCTTCCTGTGTATGCATATCAATTCCAAACAAAATTTCGTAATGAAGCACGTGCAAAATCAGGTATTATGCGTGGCCGTGAATTTTTAATGAAGGACCTATACTCATTCTCACTTGACCAGGCTTCTCATGAAGCATTTTATGAAAAAGCGAAACAAGCCTATATAAATGTCTTTGATCGACTCGGTCTAGGTGATAGAACTTATGTGACATTTGCTACTGGTGGTAGTTTTTCAAAATATTCTCATGAATTTCAAACAGTGACTGATGCTGGAGAAGATATGATATACGTCGACGAAAGTAAAAAAATCGCAGTAAATAAAGAAGTGCTCAATGACGAAGTCCTCAATGATTTGGGACTAAATCGAGATTCTCTAGTAGAGAAAAAAGCAGTAGAAGTAGGAAATATTTTTAATCTTGGTACAAAGTTTTCTGATGCACTGGAGCTTTCCTATGTCGATGAAAAAGGAGGAAAAAAACCTGTTGTTATGGGTTCATATGGACTCGGGCCTGGACGTATTATGGGTACCATAGTCGAAGTACTTTCAGACGACAAAGGTATCGTGTGGCCGGTATCTGTAGCACCTTTTAAAGTTCACCTCGTTCTCGTTGATGGTAAGGATGGTAAAGCTAAAATCGAGGCAGATAAACTCTATTCAATGCTCACAGATCATGGGATAGAAGTGCTCTATGATGATCGTGATTTGCGACCAGGTGAAAAGTTTACTGACTCTGATCTGATTGGTATACCGTTTCGTGTTGTTGTTTCTGACAAGTCTATTGAAAAAGGTGGTTACGAACTCAAAGAGAGAGCGACTGAAACTGTCTCCATACTTGCGGAAAAGGAGCTTATGAGTAGGCTAAGTAAATAATACTTATATTTTGTGATTCAAAGACTACTAGAAAAACTATACAAAGCATTTTCTCATGATATCGGCATAGACCTCGGTACTGCGAATACGTTGGTGTACATGAAGGGCCAAGGCATCGTTATCAATGAGCCATCAGTCGTCGCTATCAATCAAAAGACTGGTCGTGTCGTAGCTGTAGGTAGTCAGGCAAAGGATATGCTCGGTAGAACCCCAGGGCACATACAAGCGGTACGACCACTCGTCGACGGAGTTATTTCTGACTTCGAAGTAGCCGAGGAAATGATTGTTTATCTTTTGAACAAAGCTCAAAAAGATACAAAAAAATTCTTTGGACCACGTGTCATTGTCGGTATTCCTGCAGGTGTGACCAATGTCGAAGCTCGTGCTGTACGCGATGCGACAAAAAACGCTGGTGCTCGAGAAGTACATGTCGTAGAACAGCCGATGGCTGCAGCTATTGGTATCGGGCTTCCTATACACGAGCCTGCTGGTAACATGGTAATCGATATTGGCGGAGGTACGACTGATGTAGCCGTGATATCTCTCGGAGGTGTAGTACGTTCAAAGAGTCTCAAAATAGCCGGTGACCGTCTCAATAGCGATATCATTTCCTACATACGCAATGAGTTTAAAATACTTGTAGGAGAAAAAACTGCAGAGGATGTAAAGATGTCTATTGGTGTCGTAGTTCCAGACAATCAACCGCACGAAGCAGCGATACGAGGTCGTGACCTAGTCACTGGTTTACCACGGGAGGTTGTCATTACTGATGCTGATATACGTGAAGCCGTCTCACAGTCTATAGACAATCTCATCGAATCAGTAAAAGAAGTTCTCGAGACTACTCCACCTGAAATATTAGCTGATGTGATGCATAGGGGGGTATATCTAGTGGGCGGAGGTGCTCTCATACGAGGACTCGATGTTTTAGTCGAAGAACATGCAAAAATACCGGTGCATATAGCTGATGACCCTCTCACTGCTGTAGCACGAGGTACTGGTATTATTCTCGAAGATTTAGAAAAATATTTTGATGTACTCATAGAGAGCGAAGATGATTTACCTAAAGCGCAGTAACCCATCGGCAAGGAAAGAGTTTAAAAAGAAAACAGGTTTTGTTGTTTTTATTGCGTTTCTTTTTTTAATACATGTAGTATTTCCTCATGCATACGGAGCTGTTTTATATCCAGTCACTTCAATATTTTTGAAATCAGGAACCTTCATCGGTGATACAGTTTCTAATTACGCAGAACTTATGTCATCAAAAAAATCTCTCATACAGGAAAATATACGTCTTAGAGATGAAGCGGTGTCATTACGACCGTCGCTTCTCATACTCGATTCTATTCGAAAGGAAAATGATACACTCAGATCTCTTCTAGGTAGGCACACTTCTGATAATAGGGTACTGGCGGTAGTACTTTCTCGCCCTCCATTCTCACCATATGATTCTCTTATTTTGGATATTGGTTCGACTGATGGTGTATTTGTCGGGGACAAGGTATATGCGGCAACAGATATATTGCTCGGTGATATTTCTGATGTATACAGTCATACTGCAAAAGTGAATCTGTTCTCGTCTCCCGGTAGAAAGGTTCCAGTACTAGTAGGTCCGTCTGCAATTCAGGTCGAGGCGGTAGGGAGAGGGAGTGGTAATTTTAGAGCAGTATTACCTTCAGAAGTTGGTATCGAAAAAGGTGACCCCGTACGCTTTGCTCAATCAAAATTAAATATTGTGGGTGTCATAGAAGAAATTGTGGTCGATTCGACTGATTCTCTACAGGAGATTTTATTCAAAATGCCACTTACTTTGTCTGAAGTGTCATATGTTGAGGTTCATGTGACGTCAGTGCAAACTACTAAATAATGAAACGACTCTTATTTTATATCGCCATAGGAGTTTCTTTTTTTTACTTACCTTGGTATGTGACCGCCGTGTTGATATTTTTATTTGCTCTACGGACAGGTTTTTTTGCTGAAGCGTTCATCTGGTCTTTTCTTGTAGATATATTTTATGGTTCTACTGTATCTTTGTGGGGTATTTCTTATGTGTTTTCGATCGGTATACTTATCGCAATGCCTTTTATTGCTTTTATCCGTCGTAGGGTGTCATGGTAAACTTTGGGTATGTTTTCGAGTTGGAAAAGACGTTTTCGTAAACGAGGCAAACCTTCAGTAGAGATTTTTCCTGATGAAATATTTTTAGATTCTGAAAACCTGCCAGATTTTGACGTGCATCAGTTTGAAGGACGAATAGAGAAACCTATCTCTCTTACTACCATAGGTTTTTTATCTGTGGTATTTGCTTTGTTTGTTGTTGTACTTGTCGGACGCTCTTGGATACTCCAGGGGAGGGATGGTGATATTTATGCAGCAAAGAGTGAATCTAATAGATTGAAAGAAACAATTTTATTCTCTGAAAGAGGTGCTATTTTCGACAGGATGGGTGAAAAACTTGCTTGGAATACTTTGGGTGATGATGGTGATAATGAGTTTTCGATACGTGCATATACAAAGTATTCTGGTTTTTCTCACGTACTTGGTTATGTCAAATATCCCGCAAAAGACAAGTACGGTGTTTACTACAGGAAAGATTTTCAAGCCGTCGATGGAGTAGAGAAATACTTTGATGATGTTTTATCTGGTTCACAAGGTACAAAAATAGTCGAGACTGACGCTCTTGGAGTAGTAAAATCAGAGTCAACAGTCAGGTCTTCTGTAGATGGTACCAACATTACGCTTTCTATAGATTCTCGTTTAGAGAAAAAAATGTTTGAAGCAATACAGAATTTGGCCAATAAAGTTGGTTTTACTGGCGGAGGTGGAGCGATTATGGATGTGCATACAGGTGAAATACTGGCACTTACGAGTTATCCAGAATATGACAATGCGGTCATGGCTTCTGGTGCTGATTCAAAAAAAATTAATAAATATTTTTCTGATGAACGTAAACCATTTCTCAATCGTATAACGAGCGGTCTTTATACACCTGGTTCTATCGTCAAACCGTATGTAGCTGTCGGGGCACTAGAAGAAAATGTCATTACCCCAGAAAAAGAAATACTTTCCACTGGTTCTATTAGTGTGCCCAACCCTTATGATCCAGAAAAAAAGACAATATTTAATGATTGGAAAGCACACGGTCTCGTCGATATGCAACACGCTCTCGCCGTTTCATCAAATGTTTATTTCTATGAGATTGGAGGTGGGCATACTGGTCAACAGGGATTGGGTATAGATAGGATTGTTAAATACCTTTCATTATTCAACCTCGGTAAGAGTCCAGAGCCAGGCTTTTTCTCTGGTCCAGATGGGACGATACCGTCGCCAGAATGGAAAGATAGAGTATTTCCAGGGGACCCGTGGAGAATCGGTGATACTTACTATACAGCGATAGGACAGTATGGATTTCAGGTGACCCCATTACAGATGCTTCGCGCTGTCTCTGCTATCGCCAATGGTGGTATATTGTTGCATCCTACTATTCTTTCTATAGCATCTAGCACTACCACAGTTTCCCCTGGAGAATTATTGCCTGTGAGTGGGGAACATCTGAAAGTAGTTCGTGGTGGTATGCGGCTTGGTGCTCAGATAGGTTCCGCAAGCGGTCTCAATGTTCCGTATGTTTCTATTGCAGCCAAGACCGGTACAGCTGAACTCGGTGTATTTAAACAGTTCGTTAATTCGTGGGTTACTGGTTTTTTCCCATACGAAAATCCACGTTATGCCTTCACTATTATCATGGAACATGGACCGAGGACAAATCTCTATGGAGGTACATATGTTATGAGAGAAATGCTTGATTGGATGAACCAAAATACCCCAGAGTATTTTGAAACCAGTATATAGATTAGGTCCTATTTGGTAGGGTGAGTTTTTGTGTTATTATGCGTATATTGTTAACCAATTTTTGCTATGACAGAAAACACAAAATACCTTACTACTGAAAAATTCAAAGAACTCGAAAAAGAGCTCGTAGAACTAAAGACGACCAAACGCAAGGAGGTTGCTGCCAATCTAGAGTACGCTCGTTCACTCGGAGATCTTTCAGAAAATGCTGAGTATCAGGAAGCACGTGAAATACAAGCAACTACAGAAGACCGTATCGCAAATATTGAAAATATTCTCAAGACAGCTGAAATAGTCTCTGATCAGAGGGGTGATGTTGTATCAATGGGCTCTACTGTGTCTCTAGAAAAACAGAGTGACAAAAGTACTCAGAAATGGAAAATAGTTGGTTCAGAAGAGGTTAATACCACAGAAGGTAAAATATCAAATCATTCACCAATAGGTAGTATGCTTATAGGTAAGAAAAAAGGTGATATGGTATCAGTGACTACTCCAAAGGGAGAAGTATCTTACAAGATACTCTCTGTAGCATAATGCTTCATGGCATCACTCGAAGACATACGAGAATCTAGATTAAAAAAACTCGAACTCCTAAAGAGTGCGGGGGTAAATCCATACCCAATAGAATCACAACGTGATTATAGTCTTGCAACTATAAAGAGCGAGTTTGAAACATTGGAAAAGAAAGGCAGATTGTCTGTAGCTGGTCGTATCATGGCTATCCGTGGACAAGGCGCGATACTTTTTGTAGTGCTCGATGATGGTACAGGACGTTTTCAGACGGTATTCAAAAAAGATGATATGGACGAGAAACTCTTTTCTCTTTTTTCAGATGCTGTAGATCTCGGTGATATCATCTCTGTGACAGGTACTTTGTTTACAACACAGAGAGGTGAGAGGAGTATATTGGCTATTTCATGGTCAATGCTCACAAAATCTCTGAGACCTCTTCCTGAAAAATGGAATGGTTTACAGGACGTAGAAGAGCGTTTTCGTCGTCGTTATCTCGATACGCTCATGTCTGATGAAGTAAAAAATCGATTTATTGCACGTTCTCGTATTATTACAGCCATACGTGCTTTTCTCGACAGACATGATTTCTTAGAAGTTGAGACACCTCAACTCCAACCACTCGCTGGCGGTACAAATGCGACACCGTTTGTCACACATCACAATGCATTAGATATAGATCTCTATCTCCGTATTGCGCCAGAGCTTTATTTAAAGAAACTTCTTATTGGTGGATTTCCAAAAGTTTATGAAATAGGACGTAATTTCAGAAATGAGGGTATTGATGTTACACACAATCCAGAATTTACTATGCTTGAATTTTATGAAGCATTTTCTACTGCAGACAAGCAGATGGATTTTGTAGAACAACTCATGAAAGAGTTAGTACAAAATCTCTTTGAGGGAAAGAAATTAGAGAGCGAGAAAGGTGAACTAGATTTCTCAAAAAAGTTTATCCGTATTTCATATGCAGAATTACTCGAAGATTATGCTGGTATAGATCCGCACAAAGCTTCTCGTGCAGATGTAGAAGATAAAGCTAAAAAACTTGGAGTAAAAGTAGACACTGCAGATTCACGTGAAAAAATAATAGATAACATATACAAAAAATCAGCACGACCAAAAATAATTACACCGACATTTATCACTGATTATCCGGTGAACATGCTCCCACTCGCGAAACGTTCAGAAAAAGATCCATCGGCTGTGGATGCATTTCAGCTTATTGTAGCTGGTATGGAAATTGTAAAAGCCTTTTCTGAATTGAACGACCCTGTCGATCAGCAGTCTCGTTTTGATAAAGAGGAGGAAAATGCAAAAGCAGGAGATACTGAGGCTCAACCAAATGATCTCGAATTCGTCGAAGCTTTAGAATACGGTATGCCTCCTGCAGGTGGTGTGGGTATTGGTATAGATCGTCTGGCTATGCTCATGACCAATACTCAAAATATCAAGGAAATCATACTATTTCCGACGATGCGACCGAGAGACAATAAATAGAAACTAGACTTTTAAAAACACCCGAAAGGGTGTTTTTTGTTGTCTTAAAAGAGCTTCACATGATGTGGATAACGGGGTAGTATAGGTGGGACAAAGTGTTATACAATATATGGCAAGTGGGAAAAGGTGGAAAATTTATATTTCATCCTAAAACACCCACAACAATCATGCGAATTCAAAAAGTTTCGTATGTGGTGAAAGTAGGAGAAACGAGTCATGTCATGACGATGACACGAATCGTAGGTCTCAAGATTCGCGAGCTTGTACTGGTAAAAACAAAGCAAGCAAAAAAATAAACAAAGAGCATGCTCATAGGCGAATACACACATAGCATAGATGAAAAAAACCGCATCTCATTGCCAGTAAAGTTTAGGCAAAAGATGGGAAAGAAAATCGTAGTCACACCAGGGCTCGATCATTGTCTCTTTGTGTTTACACCTAGTGAGTGGGAGAGGATATCCGAGCGTCTCGCTTCGGGTTCTATTGGTCAGGCAGACCAGAGATCATTCTCACGGTTTATGTTTGGTGGAGCAGTAGAAGCTGAAGTAGATTCTATTGGTCGCATACTCGTACCTGATTTCCTACGTGATTGGGCAAAGCTCAAGACAAAAGTTTCAGTAGTAGGAGTGCAGTCACGAGTAGAAATCTGGAATGACAAAGCATGGTCAGCGTATAAGAAAGGTGTTGAAGGCAAGGCTGGAGCTCTCGCTGAGAAGCTCGGTCAGGTCGGCATCATCTAATCTATGCACGATAGCGTTCTTTTACATGAAATAATAGACGGTCTAAATATCACAGATGGAGATGTAGTGGTGGATGGCACACTTGGACGTGCCGGGCATTCTCTGGCGATTCTAGAGAGCGGTAAAAAAATATTCCTCATAGGTATTGATGAAGATGAACAAGCTCTCGAAGAGTCTGAGATTAAACTTCAATCACACAAAAACAAATACAAACTCTTCCGTGGAAATTTCCGAGATATTAAGAAGTTTTTGAGTGAGACAGTCTTGCCTGTGTGTGTGAGTGAGGGTGGGGTAGACAAAGTATTACTCGACCTTGGCCTTTCTTCTCCACAACTTGATTCATCTGGTAGGGGATTCACTTTTCGAAAAGATGAGCCATTGCGGATGACTATGAGACGGGATATAGGACCAGAAAAACTTACAGCTAGAGATATTGTGAACGATTGGGCAGAAAATGATATCGCAAACGTGATTTACGCCTATGGTGAAGAGAGGTATGCACGACGTATCGCGAAGGCAATCATTGACGCGCGAGCGATACAAGCTATAGAGACGACCGGTATCTTGGCAGACATCATCGAAAAGGCTGTCCCAGCATCATATCGTCGTGGCCGAATACATCCAGCAACACGTTCGTTTCAGGCTATACGTATAGCAGTAAATGACGAACTAGGGGCTCTCAGAGGGGGCCTATCTGAAATACAAGATGTTCTGAGAGCTGGTGGCAGAATAGCGGTCATATCATTCCATTCTCTCGAAGACCGTATCGCAAAACAGATTTTTAAAAACTGGGAAAAAGAAGGTTTTGGTTCTCAGCTCACAAAGAAACCTATAATACCGACCGATTCTGAGATGGAGAAAAACCCTCGCTCTCGAAGCGCAAAATTGAGGATATTTATCAAGAAAGATTAAAAATTAAAAAAATGACACAGTACGTACGAGAACATATAGAAAAAATAGAAACGCCTATGCTCACATGGGCACTTTTTGGTGTGATAGGTCTACTCATCATCTCGTATGCGTATTTTATAAATGCGACTATTGTCAATGCAGTCACAAAAACATCTCTCGAGAATGATATATCCACACTCACTTCTACTTTAGGGGAAAAAGAATCTGAGTATCTTACATTGAAACGTGGTATATCTATCGCTTATGCCCAAACACTAGGCTTTCAAGAAGTTGGAAAAAGTGATACAACTTTTGTATCGTATCGTTCAGGACTTACATTTAACCGTTAATCATTTTTCTACATAGTTATTTATGAAGCATCTGAGGACTGATAGATTGAAGACCCTCAGTGTCTTGGTGATAGCGTTTGCTTTACTTCTAGTAGGGAGACTATATGTACTCCAAGTAATGCACTCGTCTATTTATTCGGGTCAAGCTGATCGTCAGTATGTAAAACATGGCGATACTGTTTTTGATCGTGGCTCAATACTCATGAGTAATCGTGATGGTAGTGTTGTCTCAGCTGCGACCTTACGTTCAGGTTATACCGTAGCTCTCAACCCAAAACAGGTAAATCATCCAGAGGATGTGGTAAATGCTCTCGAAGGTATACTCGATCTCGATGAGACAGCGCTTTTGCATAAACTCAGCAAGACTACAGATCCTTATGAGGAGATTGCTCGTAGAGTCAATGAGACGACAGCTAAACGTATAGAAGGTTTAGCTCTCACTGGTATTAATATTTACAAAGAACGTTGGCGTTATTATCCAGCAAAAACTTCAGCTTCACACGTACTTGGTTTTGTTGGTTATGATTCTGAAAATAATTTTGGTGGAAGGTATGGTATCGAACGTTATTACGATGATGTGCTTTCTCGCGACTCAGATACTCCGTATGCAAACTTTTTTATTGAGATGTTTTCTGATATAGGAGATATTTTTGACGGTAAGCATGCCGAAGGTGACGTGATTACTACTCTAGAACCGACAGTTGAGTCAGAGCTGGAACGAGCTCTAGCTTCTGTCGAAGAAAAATGGGACTCAGATACGACGGGAGGTATCATCATGGATCCGGTAACGGGTGAGATATATGCTATGGCTTCTATTCCTACATATGACCCAAATGATGTAAAATCAGTCAAAAGTGCTTCAATTTTTGCAAACCCTCTCGTTGAACGTGTTTATGAAATGGGTTCAATAATAAAACCATTAGCCATGGCGGCTGGCCTCGATGCTGGAGTAGTCACACCCGAGACTACATATGATGACAAAGGTTTTGTCATGGTAAATGGTTCAAAGATATCAAACTATGATGGTAAGGCACGTGGAGTCATACCTATGCAAGAAATCTTGAGTCAATCTCTCAATGTTGGGATGGCATTTGTTGCACAAAAACTAGGTAATGATGCCATCACAAAATATTTTCTAAGATATGGTTTTGGTGAGGAGTCAGGCATAGATCTACCAGGAGAGATTCCTGGGCTTATATCGAATCTAAAAAGTTCACGAGATATTGAACATGTGACTGCAGCTTTTGGACAAGGTATTGCCATCACACCTATTGAGACAGTACGTGCTCTGTCATCACTCGGTAATGGTGGCATATTACCAAACCCACATCTTGTAAGTCGTATAGATTATCTCACCGGCGTCTCGAGAACACCTTCATATAGTAGTGATAAAAGAGTTTTAGCAGAAGGCACTTCAGAGACTATTACCAGGATGCTCGTCACTGTCGTGGACAAAGCGCTTCTCGGTGGTACAGTGAAAATGCCTCATTATTCGATAGCAGCAAAGACCGGTACGGCTCAAATACCGAGTCCTGATGGTGGTTATTACAAAGATAGATATCTCCACTCATTTTTTGGATATTTTCCTGCTTATAACCCACGTTTTATTGTGTTCCTTTATACGGTTTATCCAAAAGGTGCTCAGTACGCCTCTCACACACTTACGTATCCATTTATGGATCTCGTAAAATTTCTTATAAATTATTATGATATAGCTCCAGACCGTTGATAGTTTATCTCCAATAGTTATCAATATGAAGACACTACTCAGAAAAACATTGACCTCTATACTCTCATTCGAGGCATCTCTCGTGCTTCGTAAATATAAACCACGAGTAATAGCGGTCACGGGGAGTGTCGGTAAAACATCAGCTAAAGACGCGATCCATGCAGTCGTCTCTACTTGTTATCAAGCTAGGAAAAATGAAAAAAGTTTCAATAGTGAGATAGGGGTACCGCTCACCATACTCGGTTGTCCAAATGGCTGGTCATCACCAAAAGTATGGTTTTACAACGTGCTCCGTGGCGCCCGTCTCGTACTAAAAAAACATTCATATCCAGAATATCTCATACTCGAAGTAGGTGCTGATCATCCGGGTGACATCGCTTCCATTACTCGTTGGATGAAGCCTGATATCGCTGTACTTACTCGTATGTCTGATATTCCAGTGCATGTTGAATATTTTAAAGATCCAGAATCAGTGCTCGCTGAAAAAATGAAACTCGTCGAATCTTTGTCTCGCACAGGTACGATCATAGTCAATGCTGACGATAAACTTTTTATGAGAGAAGTATCAAAAATTGATAAAAAGAAAATTACTTATGGTTTCTCTCACGAAGCGACTGTACATATAGATGAAGTATCTATTTCATATACCGATAGCGCACACTGTCTACCACAAGGTGAAAAAATAGTTCTTTCTATAAATAATATTCAATCTCATGTAGAAATTCCCGATATTGTAGGAGGACACCTTGCGTATCCATTTGCAGCTGCAGTTGCAGTAGCATCTGCGCTCGGCATAGAGACTGTAGATTGGAATAAGGCACTCAAGGAGTACGAAGCTCCTAGAGGTCGTATGAGGCTCGTACCAGGCCTATTTGGCTCTCTGGTGATAGATGATAGCTATAATTCTTCTCCGATAGCAGTATACGAAGCACTAAAAACCCTAGAAGAAGTGACGACTAAGGGACGCAAAATAGCAGTGCTCGGAGACATGAAAGAACTTGGAGAATATTCTAAAACTGAACATGAGAAAATAGGTGAACAAGCATCACATGTATCTCACACACTTATCACAGTAGGTGACGCATCACGTGATATATACGATAGCGCGATACGAGCTGGCCTATCTGAGGATCGTGCAAAATGGTTTGTAGATTCTGTGAGTGCTGGAGTATATCTGCGTGATTTTGTTAGAGTGGGGGATATCATACTGATAAAAGGGTCACAATCTATGCGTATGGAACGTGTGGCCGAAGCTCTCTTGGAAAAAGACCTTAAACCAGAGGACTATCTTGTTCGTCAGGAGGAAGAGTGGCAGAAGAGGTAGTGAATTTTTATATTTGAGGTACAAAAAAAGACCGTCTTTGAGAGATCGGTCTTTAGGGATGGGGGATTCAGAGCGATTAAGGAGACCAAAAGAGAAGAGGGCGAAAGGTTTTTTTTGTGTCTATGCTTGACGGTATACCCCTAGGGGGTATAATGATGGCATTATTACATAGCGAACAAATTATATGATGTACTACTACAATGAATTTTTCTTTGGACCTCTTTTTATGTTTGTATTCTGGGCTTTGATTATCTGGGGTATTGTTAGTTTTGTTAAATATTTTTCTCATGCTCCAAAACCTGGTCATGATCACACAAATACCATTCTCAAAGAACGCTATGCAAAGGGTGAGATTACCCGAGAGCAGTTTGAGACCATGAAAAAAGATCTTCAGTAATCATATGGATACTTCAAAACATAAATTGGTTCGTAGGCTGAAAATCGCTGAAGGGCAGGTGCGTGGTTTACAAGAAATGATTAAAAAAGATGCATATTGTATTGATATCATCACTCAGACATCGGCTGTAAAACAAGCACTTTCAGGTATTGAAGACGCCCTTATGGAGAATCATCTCAGTACTTGTGTAGTACATCAAATACAAAAAGGGAAGGCAAAGAAGGCTATCGGGGAGATACTCAAGGTTTATCAGCTCAAGAGGAAATAAGATTATGAACCATAGCAAAATATATAAAGTGAGAGGTATGCATTGTGCTTCATGTGCGGGCATCATCGAAAAAACTTTGAAAAAGACTGATGGTGTAGAGTCTGTGGAGGTTAATTATGGTAATGAGAGTACAAAAATATCTTTTGATGAATTAAAGACAAATCCAAAACATTTATCTGACAAAATAGAAAAGCTCGGTTATTCTCTGATTCTTCCGACGGCAGAGGAGATGGGTATGCCAGATAGTGAACATGCTAGACATACAGGTCTCAACCAATCAAAAAAAGAAAAACTCGTAGAAGTGTCAGACATGCGAACAAAGGTTTTTTCAGCGATACCACTCGCGATTTTCAGCATCATTGTTATGGGATGGGATATTTTTGTTCAGTACAAGATGGTACCAGAAATGAGTGTCACGATGTATGAGTTTGTTCATCATCTCCTCCCGATTTTTGCGACATACATGCTATTTGTTGTAGGTAAGCCATATCTTGTCGGTTTTTATCGATTTTTGCGCTATGGCAAGGCAAACATGGATACTCTCATCGGTATCGGTACTGTCGCTGCGTTTCTCTATAGCTTCGCCGTCACTGCTTTTGAAGAAGTTCTCGTTCCGTTTATAAATGTCGAGCATACCTACTATGATGTGACCATAGTTGTTATTGCATTTATCGCTCTGGGAAAATATCTCGAAGCTCGTTCGAAAATAAAAACAGGTGATGCTATAGAGAAACTTCTCAATCTTCAGGCGAAAACAGCTATTGTCGTTCGTGATGGAAAAGAAGTAGAGATATCTATAAATGAGGTGAGACACGGAGATGAAATCGTCGTAAAACCAGGAGCAAAGATTCCTGTCGACGGCATTGTTTCTGCTGGGTCATCTTTTGTCGATGAGTCTATGGTCACGGGCGAACCAATGCCGGTACAAAAGAAAGGGGGAGATTCTGTGGTCGCTGGTACGATAAATACGAGCGGATCATTTACATTTAGAGCAACAAAAGTCGGATCAGAAACCCTACTCGCACAGATTATAAAAATGGTAGAAGAGGCTCAGGGGAGCAAGGCACCAATTCAAGCTTTGGCAGACAAGATTTCGAGCGTTTTCGTACCCATTGTTCTCGTCATCGCCTTTCTCGCTCTAGCAATATGGCTTCTCATCGGTACGGGAGTGCTTGGATTTTCCATGTCTCTTTCATATGGCCTCGTATCGTTTGTTGGGGTATTGGTCATCGCATGCCCATGTGCACTTGGTCTCGCTACACCCACAGCTATCATCGTCGGTGTAGGCAAGGGTGCGAAGGAGGGTATTCTCATCAAAGACGCAGCGACATTGGAGAAACTCCACAAGGTAGATACAGTCATAGTGGACAAAACAGGCACGATCACTATTGGCAAGCCGACCCTGGTAGATATTGAAAATCTTTCAAATCTCAAAAACGGAGAATTGGTATCTATATTAGCGAGCCTTGAAAAAAAATCAGAACATCCGATCGCTCACGCAATTCTAAATTACGCACAAGAAAAGAATATACCTATTTCTGAGGTTTCAGGTTTTGAAAGTCTTCAGGGCAAGGGTCTAAAGGGTTTAGTCGGTGATATCGAGTATTTTGTCGGTAATGTCGCTCTCATCAGAGAGCTCGGTGTTACGTTTGATCCATTAAAAATAGAGCAATATACTTCTCAGGGAAAAACTCCTGTAATTCTATTGACAAAAGAAAAAGTTTTAGGATTTGTCATGATAGCTGATGAAGTAAAAATTGAATCAAAACAGGCTGTTATAGATTTGCATGAATTAGGTATCAGAGTAGTCATGCTTACTGGCGATGACGAGAAAACAGCGAGGTATATGGCTTCTGTTGTTGGTATCGATGATGTTGTAGCACATGTATTACCTCAGGATAAACTCGCCAAGATAAAGGCACTACAAACTGAAGGCAGGGTAGTCGCTATGGCAGGTGATGGAGTCAATGATGCTCCAGCACTCGCTCAGGCGGATGTCGGCATTGCTATGGGCACTGGTACTGATGTGGCTATAGAGTCTGCTGGTATAACCCTTCTTGGAGGTGATATATCAAAGCTAGTAAAAGCCATAAAGCTTTCAAAGATGACCATGAGAGGTATCAAGCAAAATCTTTTCTGGGCTTTTATTTACAACGTCATAGGTATTCCAATCGCAGCAGGACTTCTTTATCCTATATGGGGCATAGTCCTCAATCCTGTATTTGCAGGTATTGCTATGGCGGGTAGTAGTGTCTCAGTCGTGACCAATTCTCTGAGGATCAAGGCCAAGAAATTATAAACATGATCAAAGATATGGATCAAAGGTTATCAAAAAAAGATGAACGTGAATTGCAAAGGCATAGAGCGCAATTCAGGTCGAAAGTTAAGATAATCAGCTGGACATTCGTTATTATTGCCGTAGTTTTGGTGGTCACCTGGACTATTGCGTCTCAACCAAAAATCTCAGAGTCTGAGATTGTTTCTCGATCCGGCTTTCATTGGCATCCTGAGCTTACTATTTATGTGAAAGGAGAAAAACTAGAGATTCCGGAAAACATCGGTATCGGGACGGTTCATCAACCGATACATACTCATGATGATAGTGACCAGGGTATCGTTCATATGGAATTTCAAGGACTTGTGCGAAATCAGGATATAACACTCGGCCAATTTTTTAAAAACTGGGGCAAAGATATACGTTCATTTGGAGTGAATATGAAGATGACGATAAATGGGGAAGAAAACACAGAATACGAGAAGTACATCATGGGCGACAGAGACAAAATCGAGTTGAGATACGAATAGATTATTAAAAATACTAAAAATAAATTTATGGAATTCCATTACACCACAACTACAACAAAAACTTTTGATGAGGCCGTCTTGAGTGTGCAAGATGAAATCGCTAAAGCAGGCATGAGGGTTTTATATGTTCATGACGTGCAGAAAACTTTAGCCGAAAAAGGTTTTGAAAGAGAGCCATTCAAAATTATTGAATTTTGCAGCGCAAAATTTGCGAACGAGTTTTTGAATAAAGATATCAAAATTGGCCTTTGTTTACCGTGCAAAATAAATGTATATACGATAGATGAACAGACATCCATTTCCGGCATGAGGCCTATTGTGTTACAACAGTTTTTTCCGGAAGCGGATTTAGGCGAAAGATCAAAAGAAATTGATCAGATTATTCAAAATATTATTAATAACGCATAATAATTTAATTGAAATGATTACTTCAATGCAAAAACATATTTTTCACATACACGGCATGCATTGTAAGGCGTGTGTTCTGATGTCTGAGAGTGAACTCATGGATGTGCCGTATATTACGAGTGCAAAATCTAGGCTGGATAATCATACCGTCGTAGTAGAGGGTGATTTTGGTGACAAGTCTCTAGAACAAATTGCTGGAGATTTGTCGACACATCTCATGCCTCATGGTTATACCGTATCTGTAGAAAAACAAGTAAAGAAAATAAAATGGTCAGAATTTAAAATAGCATTACCTGTAGCTTTGGTATTCGCTATACTTTTTGTTGTTTTACAAAAAGTCGGACTGGTAAATTTGGTGGACTCCAGTAACTTCACTTACGGTACAGCATTTGTCATCGGTATCATCGCTTCACTCTCTAGCTGTATGGCTGTAGTCGGTGGATTGGTGCTTTCTATGTCAGCGACTTTTGCAAAAGATGGTGATAGGGTGAGGCCTCAGCTCATGTTTCATGGAGGTAGGATCATTTCTTTTTTCTTGCTCGGTGGAGTTATCGGTGTTATCGGCTCAGCATTTACTCTAAATACAAGTATGACTTTTACCCTGAGTCTCATCATAGGTCTCGTCATGTTGGTACTCGGTGTGAATCTCTTGGATATATTTCCATGGGCAAAAAAATTACAACCATCGATGCCGAAGTTTATCGCCAGACATGCCCATGGTGTATCTAATCTAAATCACACTCTAACACCGGTCATTGTCGGTGTAGCTACTTTTTTCCTTCCGTGTGGATTTACTCAGTCGATGCAACTGTACGCACTTTCTACAGGTAGTTTCCTCACAGGAGGTCTAACTATGCTCGCATTTGCAATCGGTACACTACCAGTACTCGCACTGATGAGTTTTAGCCTCTCAGGTTTTAAAGGTAGTCCAAAATCAGGTATATTTTTCAAATCAGCTGGTTTGATTGTCATCCTGTTTGCTTTGTTCAACCTTATCAATAGCCTAGCGGTGATTGGTGTCATAACACCTATATTTAATTTCTAGTATAATCGCATCTATGAAAGGAATTATTTCCGCAGTCGTCATAGCGTCAGTCTTTATTGGTGGAGCATTGATTCTCACTAGAAATAACGGTGCGAGTGATACCGCCGTAGAATTGGAGGTGGTAAATAATGTCAACGTTGTAGATGGGGTGCAGATAGTCGAGGTCACAGCTCGTGGTGGTTATCAGCCTCGTGTGAGCGTGGCTAAAGCTGGTATACCTACTGTCATACGATTCAATACAAAGGGAACATTTGACTGCTCTTTATCTGTGAGGATTCCTAGTATGAATATATCTACATTTCTCCCACAGACCGGCTCTACTGATATAGATGTCGGCTCTGGGCAAGCGGGTACGCTCCAGGGCTCATGTGGTATGGGTATGTATCCGTTTTCGGTTGAGTTTCAATAACAAGTTTTGTGACCCTACAAGAGATATCTCTCCTTACAGGAGCAGTACCCACGGTTGGAGATTTTACTTCAGGAGATTGTAAAATCTGCTCAACCGGGTTTCGATTCTCTGACGCAGGCATACTATGCCTGCTTAGGGTCACAGGTACGAAAATAGCGCCCAAAGGCGCTCTCGTATTTCGTAAACCTGTGACCCTACAGAGAATCGAACTCTGATTACTGCCTTGAGAAGGCAATGTCCTAACCGTTAGACGATAGGGCCTAGCCGATAGAGAATACAAGATTTATGTCATAGAATCAAGAAAATAAACGATTCCAAACACATGGGACAAATTCATACCAATAGTATCATATATGATACTATTGGTATGAATAGTTTTTGCTTTGCTCTAACGAGGTTGTGGGTATAGGGAGTAGGGTAGGAGATTGTTGGAGATTTTTATTTCTCGTATTTTTTGATGAGTGCTTGGAGTTCACTGATAGCTTCTTCTTTTGATTTCTCTAGCTTTTTCCAGAACGACATAATGTCATCAGAACCGACGGCTTCCTGCATATAGACGTTTTTTATGCGATGCATGCTTTTTGATTCTTGCACGAGTTGGTTTATGAGGTTGAATGCGTTGTTTCTTAACATATTTGTGATATGAGGCCAATAATGTATCTATTATAACCTTGAAATCAATGGTAAATAAAAACACAGGAACTTAGTCCTGTGTTTGACGTTTACGACGTCCCAATCTTTTGAACCATTTAGGCTTCGGATAATCATGTATTTCTTGTTCAGACTCTGCCTCTGACATGATTGTCGGCATGATGAGATTTACTTCGTGTGACACCTCGCGCGGTAAGAATTCGGTCTTTTGAGGAGGCAGCACTGTGATAGGTGTCTCGGTGACGCATACATTTGTGTCACGGAGTCCTATTTCGCTCTGAATATTGGCGGGACGACTGTCTATGCTCTCTCGCCATTTTTCTCGTTTTTCTGCGAGAGTGAGTGATGGTTTGTGGGAGATGGGTATTGGTAATGGTCTGGCATCTCTTGTTTCCTTTTTGCGCCTGCGTTCTGCCCATGTTCTCATAGACATAATACTTGAAGTTTTTCTACAGGCATCGATATACTCGTCTCCTTGTAGATATACTGGGAATATTTTGTCGTATATCTGAGTAATAGCTCGACCTCTCTCTGTTTGTTCAGGATTTTGTGGTGGTCTAAAACCTGTAATTTTCGATGTTGGAATACGAGTGGCCTCCATTGTTTTCCGATATTTAGTCCATGCCACGACACGAGTGCTTTTTATGTTTCTTTTAGAAGATCGGAATCCAAAATGTTGTTTCCACTGCATCATATGAAGACTGAGGAGTTTGACTGCCTTGTCAGCGAAGAAACCGAATATATCGATTTCCTCATCTGTGAGGGTATCGTATAATCGTTCTTTTTTCACGGTAACATCCTTTGGTTTAAGGGTTATTTACAATGATCTGTATAAATATGATTTAACGCTTAGTTTATTAATATGTCAAGTATTTTTTCTGTAAAAGAAAAGGAGCCTGACTAGTGTCAGGCTCCGAGGGATAACGTCATTTGCCGTCTTTTGTCTGCCGAGCACTCGCTGAGGTGTTTGGCGACTTTACGGTACAAACGACGAAATCTTCCGTTGTAGCGGTGGAATAGAACTGTCGCCATTGATGCTTTGAAGTTTGGCATCTTTGACTCTGACAGTAACTTACCGACTTGCTTTGACAGTTCTTCCACGACTTCTTTTTCCTTTTCCTCGCTATTAACGATGGAAGGTAAGGTTTTCATTTTTAATGAAGGGGTTGGGGGGGGTGAGAAGCTGATCGTTGTATCTACATTAATTATATCATATTCAAGTATATTGTCAAGTTATGAAATAAAAATAGGGAAATGGCAAGGTCCCATGACGACTAGTCGTCATGGTGACGAAAACAGTCTTTATTTAGGCAAAGAGACTATCTACGACCTCTTTTATATCTGAACCCTCAGCTTTGCCTTTGAGCTCTTTTGATATCGCACCGATGAGTTTGCCTGCACCGCTTTTGTCTGTGACATTGAGTTCTGCTTTCTTTGCCTCAGCTATTTTGAGTATCTCATCCTTTGGCATGGTAGCAGGTAGAAATACTTCCAAGATTTCCAATTCTTTCATTTCAGCTTCTGCGAGTTCTGGTCGTCCACCCTTGGTGAATTGGTCTATAGAGTCTTTACGTTGTTTGACGAGTCTCTTTATGACGGCGAGTGCATCATCGTCTCCGAGGATATCTCCTACGACTTTCTTTGCGAGGAGTTCATTGGTATAGGCTGCTAGCACGCTACGGAGTGTCATGGTGCGGAGCTCGTTCTTGGCTATCATCGATTTTTTTACCTCGTCTTTGATGGTCTGGTGTAATGACATATTGTATGTTGATTAGGTCTCTATTTTAACACGCTCTTGGTCAGGTTATACTAGATACATGTCAAACAGTTTTATTATCATTATTGCCATAGTTCTCGCTGTACTCAATGCACTGGTACTTTTCTTTGTTATGCGTAAAAAGGATGTACCAGAAAAGACAGATGATGCAGGGCTCAAACTACTCTTAGAGCAAATGAACGAGCTCTCTCGCACCGTAGATAGGAAGATGGGGGAGACTACAAAAAATATGAGCGAGACTATGCGTACCCAATTTACCGAATCATCGAGACTCATAAGAGATGTGACCGAAGGTCTGACAAAACTCGATGAGACAAACAAACAAGTTGTTTCGTTTGCAGATCAACTCCAAGGACTGCAGGACATATTAAAAAATCCAAAACAGCGTGGAGTGTTAGGTGAGTATTATCTCGAAGCATTGCTAAAAAATGTTCTTCCTCCTGGTTCGTATGAAATGCAGTATTCATTTAAAGACGGAGAAATAGTAGACGCAGCTGTTTTTGTGAAGGACAAAGTGATACCTGTCGATTCAAAATTTTCACTCGAAAATTACAATCGTCTCGCTGAAGCAAAAGATTCTTCAGAAAAAGCTCGTCTTGAGAAATTGTTTGTGAATGATTTAAAGCTCCGTATACAAGAAACATCAAAATATATTCGCCCACAGGAAAACACGATGGATTTTGCTTTCATGTTTATACCGCATGAAGCTATATATTATGATTTGCTTGTAAACACAGTCGGTGCGGTGACCGATGATACAGACAATCTCATACAGCGAGCTGCATCTAAATACAAAGTTATTATTGTCTCACCGACATCATTTCTGGCATATCTCCAGACAGTGTTACAGGGACTCAAGGCCATGCAGATAGAAGAGACAGCAAAGGATATAGTTAAATATGTAGGTGAACTCGGTAAACATCTCAAATCATATGAGGAGTATCACAAGAAACTCGGTAATTCTATCGGTACTGTGGTAAACCATTTCACTACCTCAAACAAAGAATTCAAGAAGATAGACAAGGATGTCATGCGTATTGCAGGTGTGGGCATAGGCGTAGAAACTATGTCTTTGGAGAAGCCTGAGACAGAAGAGTAGACTACTTGTTCCTATAGAGATCCTCTATTGCATAAAATATGGCTCTATGTAATACTATTGCCATCAAAGCCCCTATACGGGCTCTTAATTTTCCAAAAAATGGCTACGAAAAAGGCAGAAAACAAGGCAGGAGGCGCATTTTCAGTCGTAATGACTGGAGGTAAGCAGTACCGTGTTCGCGTCGGCGATACCCTCAAAGTAGAGAAAATAAAGGGTGATTTCAAGGTGGGTGACAAGGTTGTATTTGATGCTGTACTTCTCACTGATGATGGTTCGACCACGAAAATAGGTACTCCACACGTCTCAGGTGCAAAAGTAGAAGCAAAACTCGAGGAAATAGGCCGTAATGCAAAGGTAGTTGTTGTACACTACAAACCAAAGTCAAAGTACTACAAAAAAGCAGGTCACCGTCAGCCGTTTTTCAAAGTCGCAGTCACTGCGATCAAATAAAAAGAGCCCCGAAAGGGGCCTTTTTATTTTGTAGTTAAGACACAGGGATACAAAGAAACCCAGACACAAGGGGATCATCCTTTTGTTCTCAATTTTTGCTTTAAACCACCCAACTGACTTGTGATTTTATGGGCGAGTTCAATAGTGGTTACAAAATCTTTTTCGGTGACGAGATGATTGTCTCGTAAGATATCAATAGCGGCAACCGTTTCAAATAATGAGCCAGTAGCGATGTTGAGGAAATGGTTAAAATCTTTATCAGAATTTTTACCAGAACCTTCTGCAATATTCAATGCGACAGAGTTACTTGATCGTATAATCTGACTTCCAACCTCGAATCTATATTCCTTTGGTAATTTTCTTACTATTGAAAAACATAGATTAGCGAATTCTTTTGAGTCACGGTAGACGGGCCAGTTTGTGAATCTAAAGTAATTTTCCTTCATTTAAGTTTCTTTGTTTCTTCGTGTCTATGTATCTCTATTTAATCTTTGATACTACGTACCATGAGTTTACGTTTTGCGAGCTTCCTTTTCTTTGCTTTCATTGGTACTGATCCAGTGTCGATATCTCTGACGAGTTTTTCGAGGTCTTCACTTTTGTAGATACGATAATTAGACATCGGATGTCTGGTGGTGGGGAGTTTACCAGAACGATCCCAATTACGGAGAGTCAGCGGAGTGACTCCGAGATATTCTGCTGCTTCTTTAATAGTTAGAAATTTTCCACTCATTGGTTTTGATGTATAGGGTATACTAATATATACAACACATGAAGCTCTTGAACAAGCACAATTTAATAGCTCTAGCAGTCGTCACTTTTGTTGTAGTACTTGCAATACGCCTTTTTGTATTCGAAGCATTCTTTGTACAGGGTGATTCTATGGCTCCTACCATACTCTCTGGAGACTTTGTTCTTGTAAACAAGCTCGCATACATAGGTAATCAGGAACCATCTAGAGGAGATATCATCATCGCTATTCCACGAGTTCTACCACAGAAAGTAGTAAAGCGGGTAATAGGTCTTCCTGGTGAGAGATTTGAGATTATAAATCAAAAAATTGTGATAAAAAATTCTCGCACAGATGAAGGTGTCACTATTGACGAACCGTATTTAGAGTTTCCGAATACTCCAGAGATAGGTAAGGTAAAAACAACAATAGATCCTAATGAGTACTTTGTACTTGGAGATAATAGAAATGTAAGCATTGATTCTAGAGAATTAGGCATGATGGATCGTTGGGATATCAAAGGAAGGGTGTTTGGAGGCTTTAGTTTTAAAAGGTTGAAATATATAGGTTTTTAAGAATTCAACGTATTAATGTTTATTAATGTTTATAAAAAATTAAAAAGCTTTCTAAACGTTTAAACCTCTACTAACTTATTTGTTTATTTATGTATTTATAAAAGATTACTTAACTAACTTCTAAATAGTTTATTACCGATACAGGATCGCATCATACACTTTATATTTTTGTTTTAAACACCCATAAAAGAATCGCTTACTTTTCCACAGAAAAAAGGTATTTTTTGCTTGCTTAGAATTATAATGAATACAACATATTTTATTACCCGATACGAAGTATCGGATACTAAAAAACCAAAGCATTGAAAGATAATATAGAAAACAAGGACTTTTCTCTCCACGATTGGATATCGATGTCTGAGGCTGCTAATTTGACTCCGTATTCAGCTGAATATCTCTCACTTCTAGCTCGTAAGAAAAAACTGACCGCAAAGAAGATAGGTAAGACTTGGTACACGACCAAGTCCATACTCGATGAGTATATGCAGAGGCAGATGATTCGTAACCAGGTTCAAAACGGGGACCTCTCATCTGTAGCTAGGTTGGTATCAAATGGTCAAATCGAACAGAGTAAAAATTTTATACAAGGTCTCGTCGGTACAAATCCTCAGTCTAAAAAACCGGTTATTACACCAACCCCAGTTGAGACATCTACGACTGAACAAAAAATAAAACCTGTTGAAAGTGTGCCGGTCACAAAAACTTCTGTAGTCGAAGCGACGACACCCGTTTCTCCTATATCAAATATAAAACCTGTATTTCTTAGTGATGATATTTCAGTTGATCATCCACAGACTACAAAGTTGAGAACATATCATGGTGATCTAAAAAAATATTTAGATACACTTGCACATCCAAATGGGAGTGCACATATTGATCATGTAGATATGCCGAAATCTCTTGGTACGTTCAAAAATCTTTTTTCTACAAAAAATACTACCAATGGAAATGAACAAAAGAAAAACGAAAACTTTTCTGGAAATATTAATCAATCAAAACCAGTTCAGGTACCTGTACCAATAAAAAATATTGAAACCTCTGTTGCAGATATACCGACACCAATAGAGATAAACAATGCTCCGATTCCAAAAGCTGTCGTACCACAGACACCAGAGTTTGCTGGTATTGCTCGTACACTTGATGAGATATCAAAAAGGCTAGAAGTTCTAGCTACTAGAGAGACAGCTCGTGTTGCTACCCCTGATGCAGATATGGAAAAAGTATTTGCTAGGGTTCTCGATGAAAAACTCCCTTTGTATGCTGGAGCAAAAAAGGCTATCGGCAATATAGTAAGCCGTTCTTTCCATACCGTAGCAAGCAATAAATCGTTGGCTGTACTCACTGTAGTAGCCATACTATTTTTTGCGATATTTCCTACACCGTTTGTTTTTGGCTTCTTTGAGAAAACTCTCGATATAGCAAAATCAGCATGGAATGATGCAAACACCGTGATGGGATTTCGTCCTGGTACTCATGAGAATGAAATATTGTTGCTCGATAAGTCAGGAAATATTTCTATCATGGGACATATCGAAACCGAAGGACAATTTCGTTCGTATGTACAAGACGGAGTGGCACCGATCGTAGTCGACTCAAAAACAGAAGTAAAAAATCTCAATGCTGAATATCTCGGTGGAAACAGAGCAGAAGATTTTACACTCGCATTTGTCACAAAGAATGGAAATGTGACCACAGAGGATGTTCGATTTGATGGAACTGTAGAAATAGGAAAAACACTTCTCGTAAAAGGTGCGACGAAACTCCTGTCATCATTAACTGTTGATGGTAATATATCTGTTTTTGGTGATGCTAAATTTGCAAAATCTCTCTCTGTTTCAGGACCTGCTTATTTCGAGTCTATAGTAAATGCGACAAATATATCTGCGCAGGGTGTAGTCTCTGGTGGTGAAATAGTTTCTCGTGGAAATGTAAATGTAGGAAAGAATGTATATGTAAACGGTTCGGTCGATGTCAGGGGTTCTGTAAATGCTCGAAATGGTTCTTTTAGTAACTTGGGTGTGAGTAGTGATTTCTCAGCGGGTGGAAAGATAAAACTTGGTAATCCAAACAAAACCCTCACTATTGATTCTGAAAATATTACTCTAGATAAAGATGGTAATTTAGCGATTGATGGCAATGCTGATATTGCTGGTTCTTTGAGTGTCTCTAGTATGTCCGTGAATGGAACATCTACGGCTGTAAATTTGAATGTTACTGGTCTCGCTATTTTAAACTCACTGGTAGCTAGCACTAGTGTGACAAATGAATCTACTACTACTAATGCTTATATAACAAACCTATCGGCAGACGAAGCGATTGTTACAAACTCAACCACTACCAATGCAACGAGTACAAACCTCTTCTCAACAAATGCATCTACTACAAACTCTACGAGTACAAATCTGTTTGCGGTTAATAGCTCTACTACAAACGCAACTACGACAAATCTATTTTCTGCATCATCGACGTTGTCAAATGTGACGATAGGAGATAGTACGACTACAAACGCGACGAGTACATCATTCTTTTCTTCTATATTACACGCACTCTCTGCTACTATAGATTCACTTTCAGCTACACTAGCGAATATCACTGGACTCACAGTAATAAACTCTACCACCACAAACTCGACAACTACGAATGCATATATAGCTGACTTATCAGTAGATGATGCGACTATCACAGGAATTACTTTCACCAATGCGACAGGTACAAACGCCACCACAACAAACCTCTTCTCAACAAATGCATCTACTACAAACGCTACCTCAACCAACTTCTTCTCAGTACTCGGTCATTTCACTACAGGTGTCATAGATACACTCACATCTACTCTCGCAAACATCACCACACTCATCGCTCAATCAATATCAGTAAATGGTCTCACTGCGACAAACTCAACGACTACCAATGCGACGACGACGAATGCATTCAACACAAATTCGACTACTACTAATGCTTATATAACAAACCTATCGGCAGACGAAGCGATTGTTACAAACTCAACCACTACCAATGCAACGAGTACAAACCTCTTCTCAACAAATGCATCTACTACAAACTCTACGAGTA